>Ga0315296_10000019_pt1 | contig 198529 bp, 206 predicted proteins | sample YL17G14_18_MG_FD_203921 | JGI IMG/M metagenome (GOLD analysis project Ga0315296, IMG submission 203921) | Sediment microbial communities from Yellowstone Lake, YNP, Wyoming, USA - YL17G14_18 | ecosystem: Environmental > Aquatic > Freshwater > Lake > Sediment | place: USA: Wyoming | collected...
CAACCTTCAGGTGTGGCTTGAGAATATCAATGGCTGCATACATGGCCTCCGCTGACAGGAGGATCTCGGGAACATACATCTCGCCAGTCTCGTACTTGTTGCTGACCACCTTCATGCCCTCGGCGCAACCGCCCATGATGGCATCGTAGGCATCGATTCCAGTTCTTAAAGCTTCATTAGCCATTTTCGCTGTCTTCTCTGAATCGCCTATGACTGTCGCGTCTGCTAATCCTTTTAGAATTTCTGCTCTTTCCATTTTCCTCACCTTATTTTTCCTAAGAAAAGGTAGATGGTAAGAACTATAAATAGCTAACTAAGATATTATAGCGCACGATCTATTATAAAGTTAAATAACGTTCAGATTGCCCACTTAATAATATGGTTGGTCTATCCATCCATAATTCTATCCAGAGACAAAAAACTGGCTGAAAGAAGCACTTACACAAGTCCTGATCACAGTAGACTTTTCAGCTCTAGCAGGTCACACGCCTCCCAAGTCCAGCTGAACCCAAAGACTTAAGTTTAATAAGACCTCCTTAGTCATACTATCTCCAATGGATATTCTAGTGAGGGGATAAAAACGTCCTGCGTGAGGCAACATGTAACCGAAGAGACGCTTGCAATGCAAAAAACCATCAAGTGTCCTAACTGCAACTTTGAATTCGCCTTGACCTATTCAAGGGCATTCGCGTGTCAGGGTTGCCCGCTCTCCGTTAGCGGGTGTGAGTATGCACGCTGCCCCCACTGTGACTCTGAGTTCAAGTTACATGATCTCAATATAACATCGAATCGCGTAGCCACCAGATATTTGGACAAGCACGTGTCCAAGTTACTCTCCGACTACAACCAAGAATTTGGCGAAAGCGCCAGACGGTGAAGTTTTTACTTTTAACTATTTTTTTCGGTTAATGGCAATTATGGTCGGATCCAAGCCCTCGAAGCCCGAATTAATCCGTAATATTAAACCATTACAGTGTTATCTAAAATATATGGGATAAGATTGTATGAGATACGATCTGCTACTTTTAGAAGCATTTTTCAAAAACCTCATTTAATGAAAAAGTATATAATGATTGCCCTCTCAAGTTATCTCGAGGTTAAACTATGACTCCTAAAGACAGAGTTTTAAGCGCTTTAAGGGGCGAAAAGGTTGATCGAGTTCCTGTATCCTCGGTGACACAGGTGGGCATAGTTCAGGCCATGGAGATGATAGGGGCGACTTGGCCTGAAGGCCACAGCGACCCTGAGAAGATGGTGAAGATAGGTGTATCGTTATACAAACTAGCAGGCCTTGCGACGGCGAGGATCCCCTTCTGCCTTACCGTTCAGGCCGAAGCCATGGGGTGCAAGGTCAACATGGGAACCATTGACAGACAACCCTCCATCGCGGAGCATCCAACAACGCCTGCGGACCAGATCACGGTTCCGCCGGACTTCCTTAGCAGGGGCAGAATCCCCGCGGTTATAAAGGGCACGGAGCTGCTAAAGCAGTACCCAGATCTGCCAAAGATGGTTGGAATAGAGGGACCCCTCACACTGGCGGGTCACCTAGTTGGCATCGAAAAACTCATGCTCATGACTATAAAGAATCGCGATGCCGTGTTTAAGGTTGTGGACACCTGCACGAAGGCAAACATTGAGTTCACCAAGGCTATCCTCGACGCCGGAGCCGAGGTATTTGTGGTCTCAGACCCAAGTGCTTCGCCCGAGCTCATGAGCCCCAGGGACTTTGCAAGCATCGTCAAGCCAAAGCTGAGGGAACTGGCCCATGTTGTAACCAACAAAGGCGCCATAGGCGTACTGCACATTTGCGGCGGCGTGTTAAAGATCATAAAGGACATGGCTGAGACAGAGTTCGAGTCGTTGAGCATTGAGGAGAAGGCAGACGTGGCCACGGCCAAGGCGACCTTAGGTCCCAAACCAACACTTGTGGGCAATGTATCCGCGGCTAGGACGCTCTTCTCTGGAACACCTGAGGCTGTAAAGGCAGAGGCACAGAGAGCCATCGCTGCTGGCATAGATGTCCTAGGTCCAGGATGCGGTATCGCTCCTAGGTCCCCGCTGGACAATGTGAGAGCGCTCTTATGCGCCGCAATGTAAAACTCCCTTCTCTTTTTCCTTTTTTTTGTGACCTGTCTGCGGTTGGGTGAGATATGCCCAATAGTTTCACTCTTATAGAACTTATCCTATTGGAGAGTGTTCACCGACCCGCTTGCCACATTCCGGCGCATATCCCTTTACTGTCTCCGTCATCACCTGCACGCTTGAGAGCGGCGTTTGGGGCACTAACCCGCAACCTGGCGCAACGATGTCTATGCCATCCTCAATTACCTGAAGCGTGATCTTCCTAATCAATTCAGGCTCCTTCAGCCAAAGGTCTACCGGGCTGATGTTGCCTATCAGTGAAGCTCTGCCGTTGATGAGCTCTTTAGCCCTCAATATGTTGACCTTCTGATCTATACTGACTCCACTCAAGCCCGTCTCGATCATGAATGGCAATATCGACGTACAATCCCCACACATATGCAGTACCGTTGGCACCCTGCAGGCCTTGATCACCTTGGTTATTCTGGGTAAGGCGTGTCTCCTATAGAGCGCCGGTCCTATGATCTCGCCCGTTGCACTTGAATCAATAAAGGTTATTGCGTCCGCTCCGGCATCCTCGAGCTCATTTACGAATTTTATTATAAAATCAGATGCAACATCATAGGTCTTACCAAGATCTTCAGGTGCCTGCGCCAAAGATTTGAAGAATCGCTCCATCCCGTGGATTTTGGCGGTCAAAGAAGAAGGTCCCTGAACACCTACTACGATCGGTACCTCTGGTGGGACCATTTTCTTCAGCTCACCTACCGCGTCTATAACAGTTCTAGTGCTTTTGGAAGAGGCCGGATCAGTATCCGCCCTCAGGCCCTTTAAGTCAGAGAGGGGTTCAATTAATGGGGTTCTGTCATGCCTTCCCTCAAAATAATTCGCCTTGCACCCTAGGGCCTCAGCCTCAGAGTGGATACCGAAAGGTACCCTTACGTTCTCAAAACCCGCCACCTCATAAGCATAATAGGAGAGCCTTGCCATCTTCTGCGGATCTCTGTTGGCCTCAGGCCAGTATGAACCGCTCATCACCATCAGGTCGATAATGCCCGTCTGGGTTACAGATACGACAGGTCTCCGATCGATCTTTTTACGGCACAACATTCCAAGGAAGCGATCCTTCGGCGTCAAGCTCTCACCAGGTAATGCCTCACGAGCAGATCGAGAATTTATCTTCTCCTTGGTTTTCTCAGCGTACCACTCCGCCTCGTGCCTCCTCGACCTGACTTATGCTGAAGCCATGCCTTTCCATGACCTCTCTGATGCTATTCAAGGTCGCGGAGGCAACCTCGGTTTTACCCAAACCTATAATTATCGAGTTCACCACCAGATTGGCTTCTCTCTCTGGCCTAGCTATATCCCCCTCTATGTGCACTCCGTACTTCATGCCGACTGTATCCGCCTGTAAGTATCCAGATTGAGCCTTCAGATACAGTTTTACATGACCTATTGCTTTGGCGCCCTTGCGCATACATGCTTCCGCGATTTCTTTGACGATCTGTCCGGTAGCGCTCCTAAAAGTTGCGGGATCAACTGCCCTTATAGAAGAGATCTTGAAGGCCGCACCGTATCCCCCGATATTTATTGCCTTCTCCTCGTGCGGGATATCGCGGTGGGCATCTTTTTCCATTTAAAGTTCCTCACTGAGCCGCAATCAGATCCATAATCATATGGGTAAGATTATTCAGCCCAATACCTCTCAGGGCGGAGATCCTTACCAACCTCGCGTCCGGGTTTACTGCCTTGAGCTTCTCCTCGTAACCTTTAATGTGCGCCTCGTCAACGGCATCCACCTTGTTAACGGCCACTATATCTGCACCTGAGAGCTGCCTCAATACAAAATTACCTATGTCCTCGTCCGAGAGCTGATCCTCCGCCCTCTCCGCATCGAAGATAACGACCACCGGCCCAACCTTGATCTCCGTACCCTTTGCCATCTTGATCCCATCCTTTACCGAAGACGGGATCGACACGCCGGACGGCTCTACAAAAACAATGTCGGGGTTGAAACCTTTGGAGAGCTCCTCAAGTGTGATGGCCAGGTTGATAAGAAGCTCACAGCAGATGCAGCCCCCTCCTATGTCCTTGACCTTGAGACCAAACTCGTTTACAACCTTTGCATCGACCGGCACATCGCCAATCTCGTTTACAATTATGGCCACCCTCTTCTTGTACTCCTCAGATAGTTGCTTTGACAAAGCGATTAGGGTCGTGGTCTTACCACTTCCGAGGAAGCCGGCTATTTGAACTACCTCCAAGCCATTCCACCCTCCCGAAACAGCTTATACGTCTAAACTCATCCTTTTTTATTTTTCGTAGCATCGACAAGCCAAGAGAGGATCTGCCACCTAATGCCGCATAAATTTCATTTTTATAGAATCCTTTAAAAATTAGAACCGGCAAGTTGCAGAAAGATTAATGAAGATCAGATTTTCTTGTTGAGTAAGGTGGTTAATGTGAAACTTGCAATCATAGGCAGCAAGCGAACGAAATTCTCCAACCCGAAGGCTGTTGAAATGTTGGAAGCTTTCCTTGACAATAATCTGAAAGAAAAGCCTGAAGAGGTTATCCTAGCCGGATGTCCCATGAGCAGGGACTCTTGGGTAAGGGACTACCTACTCAGCCGACAGATAAAGTTCGTGGAGTACGATCCTCCAGGTCCACTCGGCATGAACAGCCGCAATCAGAGATTAGCAGACGACTGCAATGAAATGTGGGCATTCTGGTCAGGAGACATGGGATCTAATACGCTGGCTATAGCCCGCATTGCCAAAAATACTGGTAAACCTGTGAGACTATTTGTTGTCAAAGACAGCATAGAGGAGCTGAAGGAAATACCTCAATGATCCACATTCTCTTAAAAATCAGCGCTAAAGAAATCTTCTCAGATCTAAAAATTTCTCGTTTACTACAACATGAATATATTTAAATCCTGCCCGCCCTCGAATTTATTAAAGGTGCCCGATGTTGGACAAACCTGTCTTCAAATTCTTTAAGCAGAAGTCCGATAAGATCGATCTGAGCCCCGACATCGTAAAGGAGAGGAGATCCCTCCTGAAGGAACCCGTTGAACCGGTCGACCTGGATAAGGCCACGACCATAAAAGACCTTGTGGAAGCGTGGAAGAACGGCGGGATACAGTCGAGGAGCATAGCGGAGTGCGCGGCCGTTTATGAAAATATGCTGTTGGATAAGAACCGTCCTACAGTGATGCTTGGTCTGTCCGGCGCGCTTATAGCAGGCGGACTGAGGAAGGTCATCAGCGACATGATCTCCACGGGGATAGTGGACGTTGTTGTATCCACCGGCGCCATACTCTACCAGGACTACTACGCCGCCCAGGGCTTCAGGCATTACAAGGGTACACCGTACGCCGATGACGAGCGCCTCCACGATCTCTATATCGACCGAATCTACGACTCCTACGTTGACGAGATCGGCTTTGTGGAGTGCGACGACAGGATATCAGAGTTCTCTGCAAAGCTGGAGCCGAGGAACTACTCCACCCGTGAGTTCCTCCACCGCATGGGTTCGACGCTTAAGGACGAGGGCTCCATACTCTTCAATGCCCACAGATACGGAATCCCTGTCTTTTGTCCTGCGATCGCAGACAGCTCGATAGGCATAGGTCTTGCAGGCTACTACAGGTGGAATAAGAAGAAGGGGAAACCGACCTTCACCCTGGACGTGATGAAGGACAACTATGAGATAGCGCAGATCGTTCTCAAGTCTAAGAAGACGGGGTCCATCTATATTGGCGGCGGGGTCCCCAAGAATTATATAAACGATGCTGCCATAATGCTCGACTACACGAAGGGGCACTCTTACGCCTTTCAGATCACAGCCGATGCCCCCCACTGGGGGGGACTGACCGGTAGCACCTTGGATGAGGCAAAGTCATGGGGGAAGGTCGCGAAGAAGGCGACCAGATCAACTGCCTATTCCGAGGCAACCATAGCCCTCCCCCTGATAGTTGGCTACATCCTGCAGAAGGGCGTACACGAGGGGAGATCGAGGCTGAAGTTCTCTTGGTCCAACGACGGTAACCTTGCCATCGCGCGTGGGTAAGAGTCGCCAAGATTGGATGTCCTATTAATTCCAAGATCGAACTATTCGGGTAGACCCACAGGTCATCGATCAATGCTGCCGGTTCTGTAGCCCTCAGGGTCGAGGGTGACGTTCAGGAAACCCAGCCCCTTTAACTCGCTGGTTATCCTCTCAAGCCTGTTGCCACTCAGGATCTTCAGGATCTCCTCTCTCCCCACCTCAATCTTGGCCAGGTGGTCGTAAACCCTGACCCGTACAACCTTGAACCCCATCTTCCTGATAAAGTCCTCAGCAGCATCCACCAGCTCTACATCATGGCTCATGATCCTGTGCCCGCTAGGGAACCTCGTTGCCAGGCAGGGATTCGCAGGCTTGGTGTAATCGAGTCCAAGAGCCTTGGACAGCTCCCTTATCTGCGCCTTTCCTATCTTCAGCTCTGCCAGCGGACTCATGATCCCCTCCTCTTTCAAGGCACCCAGTCCAGGTCTGTCCGAGTCCAGGTCCTCGTAGTTGGTACCGTCGACCACTGTGTCAAATCCACTCTTAGTGGCCAGTCTCTTCAGGCTACCCATGATGTGCCTCTTGCATATGTAGCACCTGTCTGGTGGGTTGTTCATCACCAAATCCTTTAGATGCAGGTCGACAACCTTATGATCAATCCCCAACGACCTTGCCACCCTCGCCGCCTCCTCGACCTCCCTTTTGCTGATAAATTCTGTTCGAACAGTTACCGCCATGGCCCTCTTCCCCAGAGCCCTCTTGGCAACCGCGGCCACGAGTGTGCTATCCAGACCGCCTGAGAAGGCTACGAGGACGCCTCCCTTTCCCTCAAACCACTCTATTAGCTTTGCGAGCGTGCTATCACAACTCATGTCTTATCTTCCCTCACAACCTGCGCATCTACGACTACCTGATAGAGCCTCCTGCCTACGCTCCTCACCACCCTTCCAGATATATTATAAACCCTTTCCTTTCCCTCTATCCTCCTCCTCGTCTCAACCACACTGTCCTTCACGGCCAAGCTTCTTGTGTCTGCTGGCTGATGGATGTAAATGTGGATCCAGCCTCTGGTTTTTATGCATGAAAGACCGTAGGGTAGGTACTCGTAGGCGAGTTCCGGCAGAGGCATCAGGACCCGATCCGCCAGTCCCACCAGGTCGGCCACTGCCTCCTTCGCATCCCCTATGATCGGTATCACTGTGCCATTCATCCCGTTCCGCGCAACATTCTCAAGCATGTAATTGAAGGACTCTGGGTTCTTGTCTATGGAATAGACCCTATGAGAGCCCGCAATCTTCGCCATGACTATTGAGAAGGTTCCGATGCCCGCAAACATGTTGACGACAACCTCGCCTTTCTTGGCGAGTCTCGCCACCCTTAGCCTCTCATAGGATAACCTTGGAGAAAAATAAACTGTGGCGATGTCCACCCTGAAGGTGCATCCGTGTTCTCTATAGGTGGTCACTGTACCCTTCTTCCCCGCGAGCCACTCTATTCCCCTCACCTTTTCCCCTCTGCTGGTCGGTGTCGTCTGCCTAAAGACTCCGTTGATGTTGTTAAGCCTGGTAAGTAAGATTTCACCTATCTCGTACTTTCTGTCCTCCCACCCCTGTGGAATTTTTATCACTGCCAGATCTCCGATCATATCCACGCCTGTAAGCGCCCTCTTCAGCTCCTCCCCCTGAAAAATCTGGCCCAATGCCTCCAATACCGCCCTCTTTCTCAAAACGGACACCAAAGTTAAACCATGGGCCTTATGGTAATCCTTATGCCGAGCTTATCCTCGATCCTCTGTAGCTTCTTCCGGCTCCTCTTCACCACGAGATTGAGCACCTGCGGCGGTACGCTTATAATGGCCTCCCCATCGCTGGTCTTTATCTCCACCTCATCCATGGAGACATACCTGCCGAGCACCCTACTTATCATTGAGTTCAGGATAAGGTTCTTCGGCCTCTCCTTCCCCTTCACCGGCACGACGAAGGTCCTTTCCCCGAAGACGTAGATCTCATACTCCACGTCCCCCGTTGCGTAGTTTGTGACGATTACGACCGGTCGCGTCAGGTCTGGCTCTGTAAGACCGTGGGGGATCTTCACGCTCGTCTTAAGCTCGTATACTCTCTCGACATTGCCATTGTTTATGAATATGACCGTGTCGATGACAGATGGTATGACCCCGAGTTCCACCCTGCTTATGAACCTCTGTATGGCGTCTATGGGCGTGGTCGCGTGGATGACACCCACCATGCCGACGCCGCTGAGCCTCAGGTCGGTGAAGATCTTAAAGTCCGCGGTGTCCCTCATCTCGTCGAAGAATGTATAGTCAGGCCTGCTTAGGAGCAGGACATCGTGCAGCTCCTCCGACGAGGACCTCGTCTTGGAGTACTGCGTCGCGAGGGGTGGCAGGTGAAGATCCCTCGGCGACTCTATCGTCTTCACTATCTTGTTCTCCCTAAGGTAGAACTTCGCCAGCGCCTGGGCGAAGGTCGTCTTCCCCATCCCCGGCGCCCCGGCGATGAGTATCCCCTCGGCCCTCTCCTTGAACCTGCCGATCAGCTTTTCTGTGAGGTTATAGTCCTCGATCTCCAGATCCGCAACCTTCTTGGTTATCGTGACCTCGAGCCTGTCCGAGAAGGGCGGGAAGGTTATTATGATCCTGCTGTCCTGCAACATGACGATATTCGAGCCCTCCCTTTTTATCTCAAGGAAGCCCTCCCCCGATTCAGCCCTCTCCAGTATATCCCGAACGATCTTGTCAAGCTCTGCCCTATCGAGTGGCTCGCTGTGAAGGTCCTGAAGGCACCAGTTGCCTGGCCTACCGATCTTCCCCCTAGGGACAACCCCATCCTTCAAGTGGAGGGACATGATCTCCTTGGTGAAGTACCTCGTGTAGAGGGGCGGCGTTAGAACCTTGGTCCTCCCCCTCATCACCGCGATGCCTATCGACTCCGCTATCTTTGCCAGGTTCTCATTCGAGGTCACAAGGTGGTACCTTCCGTCATGGGCAAGCCGGAGGACAGCTTCGTCCGGATCTTCAATTCTCCTCTCCTCTCTCCTAAGCTCTATCTCTATTCCAACCTGCTCTGAAATTCCCTTGAGCTTGCTCAGCTCCTCCAGCCCTATTATGTCCCCCGCGGCCGCCGCCTTTCTAATGGAGTTAACGACGACATCTGAGAGGATGACCTTCTTGGTGACCTTCCCTCCGCTAATCAGGTCTGCAACAAACCCCGACTTTATTGAGGCAAGATCGGGAACTGCCTCCTCAACTGCCATCTCAAGAACCTTCATCGTTTACTCATTGAATAAAATATAAAAACATGATGTAGAAATCGGCGGTTATTTGGCGCGCCTCCGCATAAGGATCAAAGCATCTTGACCATGAAAGGAGAGGATGGCACTTTCCGGTACCCTCTCTGCCTGTAATATGCCCTGACGCCTACGCCGGGCAGGACGGCTACCCTCCTCAGACCGTACTCCTTCCCCACCAACTCCTCTGCCTTCTGCAGGAGCATGGAGCCCCAACCTCTGTGCTGGTAGCCCGAAGGCAGGCTCTCGCCCACCGGGGTCTGCTGTCCGTAGATATGCAGCTCTCTTATTACCCCAGAATTCCTGACCTCCCGCCTGTGAGCCTTCTCTGACGGGATCCTAAGCCTGAGGAATCCCACCAAGATATCCTTTCTCCTGTCCTCCACGGAGATGAACTCCTCGGTCCCCCCTCCAGCCCTGTAAGACTCCCTTAGGATCTCTGGCGTCAGGTCGTCTACCGTGCCGCCCCTGATCTTGACTAGACCTACCTCCCTGCATCTTATGCACATGCACCTGGTGCCAAGATTTCTGAGCCTCTCCTCCACGATCTCTCTGAGGTTGCTCTTCTTCACTCCGTCCTTTATTATGTACGCTGGGACGTCCCTCTGTATGCGCGCCACCCTCACCCACTTTGGGAAATACCTGTGGGCCTCTACCAGAAGCTCTGTCGCATCCTCGGTGGTCAGGGCTCTGTACTCGCCGCGCCTCCACATCTCGTAGAGCCCCGTCCCCTCTATCACAAGGGTCGGGTAGATCTTCAGGTAATCCGGTTTAAAGTCCTCCTCCTCGAAGATCCTCCTCAGATCCTCGAGATCCCTTTCCCTATTGCTTCCAGGAAGGCCTGGCATCATGTGGTAGCCGACCTTAAGGCCGCTGTCCCTCAGGATTCTGGTGGCCTCGATCACGTCCCTAACGGTGTTCCCTCGTGCTACTCTACTTAATATGGAGTCGTCCAGTGCTTGCACCCCTATCTCCACCAGTGTGGTACCAAGCCTGATCATCCTGTCCGTTTGGGGTACTTTGGCCCAGTCCGGTCTCGTCTCCATGGTTATCCCTATGCACCTGACCCTGCTGCTCCCATTCCTACTTTGGGCATCCTCGAGTTGTACCCACCTGTACGGACCATATCCCGGATAGTCGTTCATCGCCTCAAGGCACCTTGTGACGAACCACTCCTGGTATTCCAGATCCGTGGCTGGGAAGGTCCCCCCCATTATGATTAGCTGGACCTTCGACGGCCTGTGCCCTATTGTCTTGTACTGCTCCAGCCTGTACCTCACCTGCATGTAGGGATCAAATCCGGTCTGAACCCCCCTCATCAGGGCAGGCTCCTTACCGAGGTAGCTCTGCGGAGTCCCGTTCTTAATACCGCCCGGGCAGTAGACGCAGGCCATCTCCTTAGGGCACCTCCAGGGCTTTGTCATGACAGCAACAGTGTAGATGCCGGAGGCGGATCGCACCTCCTTCCCCCTAAGGAAGGCGATTAGGTGCTCCTCGTCCTCCTCCAGGTACTTTATAACCTCGTGATCCTTCAGGACCCTCCGTAGACCCTCGTCGGCGGAGACTCTATACTTTAGCCTCGTTAACTCCTTCTTGGTGGGGTGCGACCTCTTCAGCTCCTCGATAACTCTCCGGGCAACTCTCTCCTCAATGGAGTTGGTTGCGTGCTGGCTGGTGTTGCTCCCCGTACTTCTACACCCTCTTCTGAGCCACAACTACCCAGTTCTCAGGGAGCAACCTCGAGGAAACCCTCTCACCGTAAGCCTTCAGAATCGACAGCCCTGATGCCTTAACGGCTCCCTTCAGCTCTCCCAGCGTGAAGAGGTGGTAGAATCGCTGAGCATCCTTGCCCCACGATATGTAAACATCACCCACCTCCCCGCCCCTCACTTTTCTCATTATTAGCCTGGGGGCCTGCCTTAGGAACCTACGCTGGAAGAGGACCCATGCCGTCACCAAGACCTTCCCACCATCTGCTGTGACCCTCGTAACCTCCCTCATCGCAGACCCCCTGTTATCCCTCCTGGGTATGTGGTGGATGGTAGCTATGAAAGCGACCCTGTCGAAAGAGGATGGCGTGAACGGCAGGTACAGCGCATCGCACCTCACTGGGTGTATCAGTTCCCCTACCCTTTTGTCCGTGTTCTTCTGAAGGACTTTGAGCATCTCCACTGAGGTGTCGGCCGCCACCACGAAGGACGCCCCCCACTCAACCAGACGCCTGGCGTTCCGGCCCGTCCCTGCACCCAGATCCAAGACCCGCCTTTCCCTGCAGTCTCCAATCTCCTTGAGGCTCGGCCAAGGGGTCCGCCGACTATGGTGGAATTCGTGGGCTATCCTGTCGAAGGTCTCAATTACCTCCCTCCTCTCGCCCTCGTCCACACCCTCCCTCCTGCCATCGCCCATCCAATATCGCCCTCAGTTCTTTGAGATGATATGTTTCGCGATCTCTGCGAAGCCCTTTCCGAACTCCTCCCTGGCAACGAAGTCGGCGATCTCCTTTATCCTCTGGTCGCCGTTTGCCACAACGCCCCTGAACCCACAGACGCGGAGCATTTCCAAGTCGGTTATGCTGTCGCCCACAGCCGCGACCTCGCTGGTATTCAGTTTGATCAGTTTTATCGCACGCAGGAGACCTGCTCCCTTATCGATCTTCTCGTCGAGTATGTGATAGGCAAAGCCGCTGTCAATTACCTTCATTCCTTTGTACCTCTTCACTATGCCCCTTACCTTCTTGATATCCTGCGACCATTGGATTGCCATGTCCACATACCTGTAATTGTTCGACCAGGACTCTTTTATCTCAGAGCCGTAGGCATCCTTAAGCTCCTGCACAACCCTCCTTGCTGCCCCCCTCTCCCCGAGGATCCTCATCTTTCCTTTGTACTCCACCACTGCGCCATTCTCTGAAACGGTGGGACCCGTGCACCCCACATACCTTGCCAGAGCCTTAACGACGCAGAGGGCATTTCCAGAGCAGAGGATGACCCTTACCCCCCTCGCCTCCAGCTCCCTTATGGCAGCAATTGCCTCTATGCAGATGTAATCTTCACGGTCCGTGAGTGTGCCGTCAACGTCCGTGGCCACAGCCTTAATCATGGGTCCACCCCAAAGTGTCGCCTCATCTATGGTTTGAACATGGCAATAAACATTAGTCTGGCCTCTGTCTTGGATTAGGTGCGCGCGAGATCGCAACCTCCACCCGGTCACAAATACGGAACTCCGTTTTTTTAATCACACCTCGTACGGCGCGACGTGGCCTCGCCACTCTAATGTTTTAAATAAAAAGCTTTAAAAATATTAAGCAATTAACCTTACACAGAGTTGATAAAAAACAGATGCCCCAGCTGAAGGTATTTGGGGGCGGAAGAGAAGTAGGTCGAACCTGCCTCCAACTTGACATAAACCAACACCATTTCCTCTTGGACTGCGGCATTGACCCAGCATCTCGGGGCCTTGCCGCCCTTCCATACCTCTCAGGGGCTAGGATCGATAAGCTGGACGCCGTCTTTGTATCCCACGCCCATCTAGATCATACCGGCGCCATCCCTAACCTGGTGAGGCACGGATTCCATGGCAAGGTCTACATGACGTTACCAACGCTTGCCCTACTCAACCTCCTTTGGCAGGACGAGCTCTCCTTAATGGAGAGGGAGTGGCCGAAGGAGGAGCGTCTCTGGTCCTCGAAGGAGATGCACAAAGTTTTAATGAAGCTCGCAGAGCCCACCACCTATCATGAGGTCTTCAAGCTCGACTCCCTAAAGGTGAACTTCCACAACGCCGGGCACATCCTCGGCTCGACCATGACCGAATTCTTTCAAAACGGCTACAGGATCGTCTTCTCTGGCGACCTAGGCACCTCCTCCAACCACCTCCGCTACTGGAGGACGGACGACCTTGAATACCCTGAGGTTCTGATATGTGAGGGGACCTATGGCGGAAAGAACAGGAGGGGTCGTGATGAGGTCACCAAGGACTTTTTGGAGAGCGTAAGGATCACCCTGGAGGAGGGTGGCAAGGTCCTAGTACCCATGTTTGCCGTGGGGAAGACCCAGGAGCTCCTAAAGATACTCAAGGATGGTTGGAACAAGCTCCCCAATGTGGACGTCTACCTCGAGGGTATGTCCATAGACACCCTCCGGGTCTACGAGCAGTTCCTGATATACATGGATGACCACGTCAGGAGGGGCTACCTCTTCAACAATATAAACCCCTTCAGATGGGACGCACTGAGGCTCTTCCGCAGCATCTCGGAGCGGAAGCGCATCTACGCCGGGGACAACCCGTGCATAATAATGGCACCCTCCGGCATGCTAAGGGGGGGCTGGAGTGTCTGGCACCTGATTAGGATGGCGTCATCTGAGAAGAACCTCGTTGCCATATGCGGTCATATGGAGAAGGGGACGACCGGGTACGACCTCCTTGAAGGGAGGAGGGAGTTCCAGCTGAGGGACATGCTCACGAGGGAGCTCTTTGACGTCAATGTTCGGTGCAAGGTGGGCCACTTCGACATATCTGCTCATGCCATGCACAACGAGCTCTGCAACTACATCTCAAGGATTAAGCCAGGGCTTCTCGTCCTCATCCATGGAGAAGAGGCGTCTCTAAATAGCCTCGCGGACTCGGTGAGGCAGCACGCGGGAAAAATAATCATCCCCGCAAATGGCGACAGGATCGATCTCGAGCATCCCCCGCCCCCTGCTGAGTCAGAGAGGAACGTGGAGGTCCCCATCGCCCAAAACACAACACTGGTCTTGCCGAGGACAGCCTCCTTCAGGGTAAAGTACATGAAAAAGGACAGGTACATGAAGGCCGAAGACCTAAGGTCCCTCGTTAAGAGCCTCTAGAAACCCTATTGAAAATTATCCTTGGAATTAATCGTTGGGCAGCAGTACAATTTAGTAGATGCACTGGCCTCGGCTACAAACATACAAAGACAATTTGTTTCATCTCCTGAACGGTAAAGAGGTCTACCCCCTCGGAATACTTACAAGCTGGAAAATTGAGAAGGAGGTGCCAATTATCAGAACCCCTGCGGATGCAGTACTATTGCAACCTTATTCTAAAGACGATTGCCTTTTAAAAAAATGAGACAATTGTGTTCGGATGATTTGGATCCCTGTTCGGATGTTCGAATTCTTGTTCGGATGTTCGGATTTCTGTTCGAATGTTCGGATTGCGGGTCAGAAACTGGGCCCTGTATACGCATTATGCTGCTAAGGGAGTAAAGCACTAGACCGGCGAATACGGACCGGGAATCCGCCCTGCGGGCTCCGCAGGGGCTGCGTGCCTTTCATTGCAACTCCTTCCAGCTTCACCTAGCGAGGAGGATAATGGGGTTCGCGTTCGAGCCATAAGCATTATTCAACTCTTCCGGACCCGCATAATTCAATCAATAGCGACATTAAAAGAGTATATTTTGGCTTAACATCCAAGGTCCTGAAAATCTCTTTCGATAAGAGATGATAAGTTTTAAGAAGGATGTGAAATTAGCTCTCTTCTTAGCCACCATTTCAGAGCTGGTCAGGGCCACCATAAAAGTGTTTCCAGCCCCTTTTCCATTTCATACAGCAACGAGACTGTCTATCCGTGGAAGTATTCCGTTGCGGTTGAACTGGTCTTCCTTCCCTCTAGGCCTGGTATTCCGCAGGAGTCTGCCCTGCACTGTTTGCAAAGCCTGAACTGGGGTATGTACCTCTCTGCCGCGGCCCTTGCCATCTCCAGCTCTCCGCAGGACGGTCCCTCCAGTTTGCTGAACCTGTGGAGGGGTATAAGGGGTATGATGTTCATTATGCTGGCGCCCCTCTTTGCCGCCTCCTCGGCTATCTTTGGTATCTCGTCCATGTTTATGGATGGTATTAGCACCGTGTTTATCTTGACCACTATCCCCCTCCCGGTGAGCGCCTCAATGCCCCTGAGCTGCTTCTCTATCAGGAGTTTTGCGGCCTCCTCTCCCCGGTAGACCTTGCCGCTGTACCTCACCCAGTCATAGATCATCGCCCCTACCTTAGGGTCCATCGCGTTAATGGTGATCGTCACGGTCTTGACCCCCAGCCTCTTCAGCTCCGCTGCCTTCTCCTCCACCAGCAGTCCGTTTGTGGAGAGGCACTGTATAAGACCGGGCCACCTCTTCTTGACGATTGACAGCGTCTTGAAGGTTGCAGGATTTTCTAGACTGTCCCCCGGTCCAGCTATCCCCACTACCCTGAGTTCAGGATTGCTCTTGATCTCCGCCTCAAGCCGTTTCACCGCACCCTCCTGGTTAAGGATGCAGGCAGCGACTCCCGGTCTGTTCTCGCACTTGTCCAACTTTCTAATGCAGTAGTTGCACTGGATATTGCAGCGCGGAGCGACCGGGAGGTGAATCCTGGCGACCTTGTAATGTGCCTTTACCCCAAAGCATGGATGAACTGCTGTAAGGTGGGCAAACTTTGCGCCTATTCCAGCCCATTTGGGGTTTTTGGCCATATTGAACCGTCCGTATCCATTTTATCAGAGTTATATAAGCATTTTTAACCAGTCCATTTGACGTAAGCTTCTGCAAGCCTCTTGAGCGCACCAGCAAAGTCCCTGCTGAGAAGGTACTTGGACTCGGAGGGCCTGTACTCCAGTATGCCAAGGGGTACCAAGTAGTTCTTTACAACAGCGTACGCGGCGCTCCTCCTCCTGAGCATCAGCCTCTCGTTTATATAGTGCGACATCTCCCCCGTGGTTACCCACCTCGTCTTCCCCCTGTTCTCTTGGTCGCTTTTTGTCTTAAGCCAGTCGAGCAGAATGATGGCTATCTCCTTGTAGGATTCTGCGTTGGTGAATATGATATCCATTATCTCCTTGAGGCCCAGGTTGCTCGACACCGTCGATGCATTAAAGAACATCTTGCCCGACCTTTTAACCTTAAATAGGATCTTCCTTGGCATTTGGCTCCCCTTGCTTTAAAATACGCCTTTCATAAATAATGCTTTTTGCCTCTTGAACCGCGCTCGGGCGATTTCTGTGGTGCACCCCACATTGAGACAGATCCATAAGAAAAACTTTTGAATTGGTGGCTCCATCATATATCATGAGGAGTATTTTTGCCAAAAACCCCGTTTCTTAGCAGGAGGGGAACGCTGTCAAGACTGGAGGTTGAGAGGGCTATCTATACAGCCTCCGAGCGAATCTCCTCATCGATAATCGCATCAGCCCTTCCAGAGTTTGCTCCTGCGGGTACGTTAGACCTTTGGGAGCTTGAGAACATAATAATGCAGATACTCACTGAAGCTGTGAACAGCGTGATGGAGGTAGATCCCATCCTGGGCGAGGACCTTTCGTTCGAGATAAGGCGCCGGAGGTCCACACTGATAGACGATATGGTGAGCCTATTCCTCGAATGCGTTAGGGACGCCTTCGGTAGCTCAGTGGATATCGATTATCCCACACCAAGGACAATCTCGGTAAGGCTATCGAGGGCGGTGGGCAAAAGGGACTTTATACAAAAAGAGTTCAAGTCAACAATATACGAGATGCTGAGGTACCTCATAGGGAAATAGTTGGACTCATCAGGATAGTGACAGTAATGGGGGTGTCTGCCTTGAAGGAGCTATTCTTTCCGCAGTCCATCTGCATCGCAGGCGCCTCGAGGGACCCCTCAGCGCTGGGGCACATAATCCTAAAGAACTTGTTAGGGGGTGGCTATGCTGGCAAGATATTCCCGGTGAACCCGCATGCCGAATCCATACTTGGGATGAGATGTTATAGCTCAGTCAAAGAGATCCCCGGCAGGGTGGACTTGGCGATAATAGCGGTTCCGGCAGGTATAGTCTCCTCGGTACTGATGGAGTGTGGGGGGAAGAGGATACCTTATGCCGTGATAATTACTGCCGGGTTCAGGGAGGCTGGCGAGAAGGGGCGCACCCTGGAGAATGAGGTTCTGAGGATAGCGCAGGATTACGGCATACGGATAGTCGGGCCGAACTGCATGGGTGTGTACAACTCCCACAACAACCTGTCCGCGACCTTCACCTCCCTTGTACCGAAGCAGGGGGGTGTCTCCTTTATATCTCAGAGCGGCGCTGTGGGCACCACGATGCTAGCCTGGGCCAAGAAGGAGGGCATCGGCTTCAGCAAGTTCGTGAGCGTTGGCAACGAGGCCGACCTCTCACTCCCCGAGTTTCTCAAGTACCTTGCGGGTGATGAGTCCACCAAGGTCATAACCATCTACATGGAGTCGGTTAGGGATGGGCGGCTCCTGATTGAGGCCTTCCGTTCTGCATCATCTAAGAAGCCAGTGATAGTGATGAAGGTTGGCACAACGCCGGCTGGAGCCAGTGCTGCTGTATCCCATACTGGTGCAATAGCGGTCGAGGATGCCGTGTTGGACGGGGTTCTCAAGCAGTTCTGCATAATTCGCGCAAGGGATCCAGCGGAGCTGTTCGGGCTGGCGGCATCCTTCGAAACCCTTCCCCTGCCGCGGGGACGTTCCGTGGCAGTGGTGGCATCTGGAGGGGGGTGGGCTGTGGAGTGCGCAGACCTTATAGAGGTAAAGGGTCTAAGGCTTAAGCCCCTTCCAATGGACGTACTCAAACTCTTGGATCGGATACTGCCCGCCTACTGGTCTCGGAAGAACCCAATTGACACGGTGGCTGTGTCTGACGCTGAGGCTTACTATATTGCCGTAAAGGCGTTGCTCGAGCGAGACTACGACATGGTCTTCCTGATAGGGTATGGTGTCCTGGGATCCATAGCACTCCCGACGCTGATTCAACGGGACGTGGACTTCGCGGTCAAGATCTCCCAACTAGTGAAGAAATACAAAAAGCCAATGTACGTCGTGGACGTCCTCGGACCAAGCATGAGTGACAGCGCGAGGGCCTTCGAGAGGTCCGGCCTATCGGTCTTTACGACCGTCAAAAGCGCCGTCGATGTAGCCGCAGAGATGGTACGTTACAGCGAGTACCGTGGGCGCCAAAATCAGAATCCAAGAGCGATTATAGGTTCAGCTTAACATCCTCTTTTACCACGTTTAACGCTATGCTTGTGACCGTTCTCTTTACGTAGGACATCTTCAAGGTCTCCTTTATGAAGGTGTTAAGCTCCTCCCTGGACCTGAACTTGGCTATGACTATTATATCATAATTCCCAGTTGTATCGTAGACGGCGGTCACCGACCTGGACTTGGCTATATCCTTCTCCACATCGACTATGTGCCCTCCCTCAACCTGCATTAGGATTATTGCCGTGAGTTTAAAGCCCAGCATCTCAGGGTCGAGCATCGCGGCGAAGTTCCTTATCACGCCCAGATTCGTCATCTTCTTTACCCTGTTGTGCACCGTTCCCACAGAAAGTCCAAGCCTCTTGGCAACATTCCTGTAACTGGTCCTAGAGTCCTGCTGAATCTCCTTAAGGATGGAAATATCTATCTCGTCTATATCCATAAACGTCCCTCTGATCGTTAGGTTTTCCTCTGCGTCTACTAGCTATAGATATACGGTTAAGTGTACTCTGCATTTAAATTTTGGGCAAAATATCTTTAATGAATGTTTTTCTAGTCACGAAAATATTAAATGGTGAAACGTAGCACAGGTATAGATTGATGTTCTATGAATAAGCTGGTGGTTTTGGAGGTCATGGCCTTAATTCTGATTGCGATGTCTTTCTTCGCATACCTGTCTTACGGCAGCTGGAATACCGCGCCTACGCCGCTCGTCACGGAATTCAACACCAGCTTCTGGAATCTTGATACTATTAACTACCCTCCCCTCAATACAAGCCTCTTCTATATAGGGAACAGGACGGTTGGAGAAACCACTATCGACACGTACGATGTCTTCTTCAACAGCCACACATTCAACGGGTCCACGATAAGGATCCATGCTGTGCTTCTTAGACCGCCAGGAACCGATCTCCCCGCGATCCTCCTGCTCCATGGGACAGGCGGTTCAGCGGAGGATATGCTGCCCTTTGGCCTTGAATCGGCATCGAGGGGTTATACCGTATTTGCAATGGACTCTCCGGGATGCGGGAACTCCACGGGACCTAATTCAAACCCTGAGAATACCGTAAACTTCGAGGACGGTCCCTACAGCGCTTATTATTACCAGAACGTTGTGGCAGCGTCTAGGGCCATAACTGTGCTGACCACATTACCATTCGTCAACGGAAGCTCGATAGCGGTCTGTGGAGCTTCCATGGGCGGTGTAACAACCTTCATCCTTTCAGCGGTTGACAGCCGTCTGAAGGTGGCCATACCCGTTGTGGCAAGCGGCTACTTCGACGATGTAGCGCAGAGGGGTAGCTTCGCCAATTTCATAGTGCCGTCAAGCATGAATATTACCGATCCTGATGGATTGGCACTTATCAGATACTTCGACTGCAGAGCCTACGCCGCAAGGCTTAGCATCCCAACCCTCATGCTGATTGGTACCCATGACGAGTTCTTCTTCCTGGACGCCATCAACAAGACATACGCGTTGATCCCGTCTGATAAAGCACTAAACCTTGCCCCGAACCACGGCCACTCCTTTGCCGACGGGTGGCTGGACTCTGCGAACATCTGGCTCGACCACTACCTCAAGGGTCAACCCCAGAGCCTGCCGATACCATCCGTCCCGACGGCAGTGCCCATAAACTTTTACACATCCTTTAAGGTGGATGTCTCTCCCTCGCCTGGGAACTACACGACCTCGGTCTTCTACCGTTATGGCCTGCCCGGATCACTCTGGGCCGAGATTAGCCTCGATAAGGGCGAAACCATCCCATTACTCCCGCTACCCACCACTATGCAGTACTTCCTGGCGGTGAAGGCGAACGGCACGACCGTTTCCACGTCGCCGGTGTACCAGGTCCAGACCACATCATCCTACTTCTACATGATCTCTCTCTTCCTGCTCGCCTTTGGACTTCTCTTAATGATCAACTGGAGGAGCGAACTGTGGGCCCACATCAGCAGCGACAATGTCAAGTCCATGCTCTTTACACTTGGCATTATCTTTTGGATCATTGCGGCCTTCTCTATGGCGCTCCCCTGGATCGATATACCGGGCAAGACCTCCGTGAGCCTACTCCAGATGTGGGATAACTACGCCATACACCTGCCCACCATAAATATCCTCTTTGTAGCACTCTTGGTAGCGCTGGCCGGATATGCCATAAGGATGTGGATAGGTGGAGCCCTACTCCTTGTGCCAGCCGTAGTTATATACTACTACATTGTGACATTCATCATTTGGTCAGGGGGCGCCTTTGTCTTTGCGTGGGGCGCATACCTCTTCGGGATCCTCCTAGGTGCATCACTTCTGATCCCGGCAGTAGTCAAGATTATACGGGGCTGAACAACGCTCTTTCCGTCTGAGGCTAAAGATGGTCCTTGAAGGAGATCCATCTAGCCCCCCTCTTCGCGAGGTAACCTTCCTCCTCAAGATACCTCAGGTAGGATACCACCTGTCTTATTGGAATGATCTTTCTCATGAAGTTCGTCTCCATTACTGCAGCACCGTAGATCTGGTCCACGATCTCCTTCAGAGTCCTTCCCTGCTTCGTCACCCTCAGCACCTGCTCGAGCCGGTTTGCGACGTGCGTCTCCAGTGCCTCGAGATCCTTCACGAATATGGGCGACCTCCTGTGGCCGGTATAGACATGCTTGAAGGTCTTCAGCTTCTGGATGGAGGCGAGTTCCTGTCTTAGCTCTCCAACAACTGTAGAGCCATCAATTGCGACATCTCCGGAGAAGACGGAGTCACCGAGGACGTATCCCACGCTCCCCGGCGTATGACCTGGCAGGTTAAGCGACCTCAGCCTCCCACCGCCGATGTCAAGATCAAGCTCTGTGAAGGTGCTGTACTCGTCTGGCCTGCCCATCATGTCTATAACCATCAACAACTGCATCCTTGCCGCCTTCAGGTCTTGCTCATCAAAGCCCCCCTCAATGGCAAGATTGTATACCTCATCGAACCACGACATAATGTTCCTGTAGTTCTCCAGGGCCAGCGCGTCATTCGCATGTATCATGATCTTTGCACCGGTCTCCCTCTGCACAAACGCTGCCAGACCGAAATGATCGAGGTGGCCATGGGTCAGCAGTATTGCGTCAACCCTCCACGCATCCAGCTCCTTGAGTGTCTTCTTTATGTACTCCCTGTTGTCTGGGCTGTCCAACCCGGAGTCTACGAGGACTGTCTTGTCACCCTTCAGAATGTAGGCATTTGTTCCGTCGCCACGCCCCCAATCCTTTGGGAAGGGAACGGTAATAGGTATGACTATCATCGAGCGATCCCCTGAAGAATAGGTTGGAGGGGATATATTAATTGCCCAGTTCAGCTCGTACCATGCATACGAAAAACCTATATATTACGCTCTAAATTATATTGCAGTGGTATATATTGGGGGATGATTAGATGGCCACTGACATCTATCAGAACTTTGGGGAGGTGGACGGCAAGGTGATGCAGATGCTTGCCTCCAGCGCCGATACGAACTTCAGCTTCCAGGGAATGAAGAGGAGCCTCAAGGTTCATCAGGAGAGGCTATCCCGTAGCCTGAGCAGGCTTTCGTCCCTCGGTCTCGTGGACAAGAACGACGAGGGTTACTCAATTACAAAGAAGGGTATGAAGGCAACTGGTCGCAATTCCTTGACACCCGGCATGCGCCTGGTTGTGGGCTCGTCATACCTGCCAAATGATGTGGACGCCACAAATGCCGCCGGCATACTTAAGGGTAGGTGGTTTAGCGGCATGAGGTGGCTTGGAAGCTCTCCGACAGGGCAGGGCATGGATCTCAAATGGGTCACGGATGACGGCGAGATACAGGTACAGGCCTTCTTCAAGGACCGGCTATTCGAGGTCTCCCTTGGATCCTTCCCCCCGGAAGAGGAGCCAAGGGCAAGGGAGGTTGCGCTAAGGCTCTACGCAAAGATCATCAATGCCCTCTACCAGAACAGATGCCACCCGATCAACTGATGAAAATTGATGTGACTGGGTACTGCAGTTCTTCGTCAATAATACCGACTTGGATGCACCTTATAGTGGTGAAACCACTTTGACAACTATCGTTGGTCTGAAGTGTTCGGACGGCATAGTCCTCGCCTCTGACAGAAGGGCGAGCAAGGGCGGAATGATCGGCTCTAAGACCGTCAAGAAGATCTACCAGCTAGATGGTAACAAGGCGGTCGCAATAGCTGGGCAGCTATCTGACGCCAACTACCTGATCAACCTCGTGAAGGCAGAGGCAAAGCTGATGGAGTTCAACAGGGGCTTCCCGCTGACCGTTAAGGAGGCGGCTAAGCTACTCGCGAGCATACTCTACTCGGGCATGCGGAGCTATGCACCTTTCATTACTGAGATGCTTGTTGCCGGGCTCGACGAGACCGGTGCCCAGCTCTTTGAGACTGACATAAGCGGTGCCATAACTGACGAGAACTTCACCTCCTCCGGCTCCGGATCGCCGATGGCCTATGGTTTGCTTGAGGCGAGCTACAAGACCGGCATCTCAACTGCAGAGGGAGCGAACATCGCAGCAAAGGCAGTCAAGGCTGCGATGGAGAGGGATCCAAACTCCGGCAATGGCGTGTCGGTTCTGACAATCACGCGGAAGGGTCTTGAGTGGCTCGATCTTGGAGGTGCGCAGTGATGATGTCACCTGGCGGTTACGATAGGCCATTCGTCATGTATACCCCAGACGGAAGGCTGCTCCAGGTTGAGTACGCCTCTGAGGCGGTGAAGTATGGCTCGCCGGTCGTGGCCATACGCGGCAAGGACTTCGCAATCACGGTGACGCGGACCAAGGATCCTGATCCCCTCTTGGACCCCATCGAGAAGATACACATGATCGACGACAACATAGGTGCCGCGGGTGCGGGCTTCACAGGCGACATAAACCTCCTTATAGACCAGGCAAGGGTCGAGTCCCAGAGACACAGGCTTGTCTTCGAGGATCCGATAGACGTAAAGTCCGTTGTCAACCACCTCGGTGACTTCATGTACCAGTTCACCCGGTACGGCGGCGTCCGCCCGTTGGGTGCTGCTCTAATCGTTATTGGAACAGATAGGGGAGGCAAACACATCTACCAACTGGACCCTCGAGGAATGATGCTCAGCGGCAAGGCTATGGCTATCGGAAAGAACTCCGAAGCTGCAATAGACGAGCTGAGGTCTGGCTACAGGGACGACCTTACTATTAGGCAGGCGTTAGATCTTGCGATAGCGGCCCTAAAGAAGGCAGAGGAGGGCGAGAGTCCGTGGGAAGTCGGAATCGCAGCCGGATCAACCTTTGAAAAGATGAGCCTCGAAGAGGCCTTCCGACTCCATGCGAAATAGACTGGCGTCAAACAACCCTTCCTTTTTTGTTTTTCACTCGTGGATGTACGCCTTCGAAGCTGCATGAACAGATGGGCACGTCATATCGGATAGGCACCACAGGTTCTGCAATAGGTGGCCCTCTCCTGAACGTTAGAGTTGCATTGAGGGCATGTTCTGCCACGATGGGTTGGTTTTGGCACACCGATCGCAGATCTGAATATTTCATAGTAAAACAGCTGCTCTTTGTCTCTGATCACGACTTTATCCCCTTGTAGATATTCTCTCTTCTTGGCTTCGAACTCTTTATCCGAGATCTTTGAATCGAAGAAGGAGGGAAGAGTGGTGGTTCCAGAACCGTACTCGATAGGGGTCTTGACCCTCCAAACGATCTCCTTGGGAAGAAACTTCTCGTAGGCCTTGCGCAGGATCCATTTACCATACAACTGACCATCTTTCTCCCCGACCTTATAGCGTGAGTCCAGCGCCATGGAAAATGATTTGAAGTCCGGATCGAGGTAGGGGAGCCTCGCCTCTATGCCTAGAGAATTTGCTAGCGGTATAGATGAGAAGGACATGACGCTCCACAGCTTCCGCAGTTCCAAGTCCAGCTTCTCTTTGCTCAACCCATAGACGAAGCTGTACCCAGCCAACAGTTCGTCGCAGCCATCCCCCGTAATGACCGTGCCTATCCCGCTTTCCTTTGCCACCCTTATACCGATATAGACGGTCAGGCTGTTCCTTATCTCCATCGGGTCGAAGGAACGAAGCACCTTGATCACCGGAGGGAGGGTTCTGTACATTTCCTCAGTGTCGAAGCAATGAATTTGATGCTCGAGCCGAAGGCGTTTGGCCATAAGCGCAGAGTACTCCAGATCAGGCGCCGGAGCACCCTGCATGGCTACGGTAAAGGCCTTTAATGGTGCGTACCTCGACGCAACAAATGCCAACACGCTAGTGTCCAAGCCACCAGAAAGAAGAATACCCAAATTCTCAGTAAGGGCTCGCCTGACTGCCCTTTCCAATGAAGTTCGCAGTTTGGTGCAGATCTCTTCGATGGAATCCTTCATATCCGAACAACCGGTCAGAACAGGCCTACTTATTTACAAGATGCCCGTTCTTATTTTATTATTCATCATGGCATCTTATGGACCATAAAAATTGAGGCAATAGGAACTTCCGATTAATTATGATCGCATAATCCTGAAGTGAATCATTACTGTGGCTTCTTTTTTCCTCTCTATTTTTGAATCCGCCTTTCCTCTAATCAATAATTCGCGGAAAAATAATTATCTAAGGAGAGGTGCTAAATGTCGCACTTCTCCTCAGTCTCTGATTCGATCTTAATTCCCTCGGGCGGCGTTATCCCATTCCTCTTCATGTAGTCCAGTATCGCCGCCTTCAGACCGTCTGAAGCAAGGTTAGAGCAGTGCATCTTTATCGGTGGCAAACCGTCTAGCGCGTCCGCCACATCCTGCCTCGAAATCTTGAGGGCCTCTTCTATCGTCTTCCCCTTGGCCATCTCCGTTACCATGCTGCTTGTGGCTATTGCCGCACCGCATCCGAAGGTCTTGAACTTGACGTCCTCGAGCCTATTGTCCTTTACCTTGATGTAGATCCACATCAGATCTCCACACACAGGGTTCCCCACCTTTCCGATCCCGTCGGCGTCCTGTATCTCACCCACGTTCTTGGGGTTCCTGAAGTGTTCCATTACCTTCTGGCTGTACATCTACCTCACCTCCTCGGGTGCAATAGGGGACATCTGCCTCAGCCCCCTTACTATCCTTGGTAAGACGTCGGCGATCCTCTCTGCGTCCTCCGGGACGTTGAACCTCCCAAGGCTTATTAATAGAGAGCCCTGCGCCTCAACGTGCGGTATACCCATGGCTATCAGGACATGCGACGGCTCTAGCGTCTTTGAGGAGCAGGCAGAACCGCTCGAGAGCATTATCCCCTCCATGTCAAGCGAGAGGACAAGCGACTCCCCCTCCACAAAGCTGAACCTTATGTTAGCGTTGTGGGGAAGCCGCTTTGTGGGGTGCCCGTTGAGGAACGAGTAGGGCACCTCCTTCAGGACCCTCTCAATAATCCTGTCCCTGATCTTGGAGAGCCTTTCCGCATCGCTTGCCATCTCTGCCTTCGCGAGCTCCGCGGCTCTGCCCATCCCCACCGCTCCAGCGACGTTCTCCGTCCCCGACCTGAGCCCTCCCTCCTGCCCCCCGCCCAGGATTAGCGGCTCCAACCTAGTTCCCCTCTTGACGTAGATCCCTCCTATGCCGTAGGGTCCGTACATGTCCCAGGAGGAGATGGTCATCAGATCGATCCCGTCCTTGACCACATCTATTGGTATCTTCCCGACTGCCGGCACAGCATCTGTATGGAGGTATGCCTTCTTCGAATGGGCGATCTCAGCGATCTCCTTTATCGGCTGTATGGTACCCACCTCGTTGTTTGCGTAGCCGACCGTGACGAGGATCGTCTTGTCGGTAATGGTAGACTTTAGTGCCTCAACATCCACCGTTCCGTACTTGTCGACTGGGAGGTAAGTTACCTCGAATCCGTTCTTGTTGAGGTACTTCAGTGTGTTGAGGACCGATATGTGCTCTATCTTGGAGGCTATTATGTGGTTGCCCTTGTCCCTATTCCTGAACGCCACCCCCTTGAGCGCCATGTTTGTGCTCTCGGTTGCGCCGGACGTGAAGACCACCTCCGAGGGCTTTTCTGCGTTTATCAGCGCAGCGATCTTTGCCCTGGAATCCTCCATAGCGCCCTTCATCTTTAATCCCGCTGAATGTTGCGAGGAGGGGTTTCCGTAGAGCTCCCTTAGATATGGGAGCATAGCCTCCACCACCCTCGGATCTACCCTCGAGTATGATGCAAAATCCACATACACGATTCTCTCGGCCATGCCGTTTCGCCTACCTAGAAGTACAGTGCTCCGTCCGCCTCTAAAACCAGATCGTTAACGGTTGCCGCCCCAGCGATGGTGACCCCCTCCACGAGATCCCCCTTGGGCACGTTGAGCAGGTCACAGCTCTGGGCGCACGCGTATATCTTCACGCCTGCCTTTATAGCCTGGTCCATAATCTCCTTCAGCGTCGGGAAGTTGCCTATCTTTATCCTTTCAGCTGCACCCTCCTTCAGGACAGTTATGCCCTTTATCAGGAAGTATATAGAGGCGTCCAAGTCCATCGCCTGGGCGGTCATGGCCAGTATGAATGGAGCATAAAGCCTCTCGGGGGTATCAATTCCCGATGTCTGGACGTACAGTATCTTCTTTTTTTCCTTAACTTCAGCCTTGTTTCGCATTATTTAATCCTCCTTATTGTTACCATGATCTCCTCGCCCTCTTTCTTCACGTTCACAACCTCCTGTCCGGTCCTCTTTGCCCACCTCTTGAGGTCCTCCTCGGCTGCTGGGTCATCTGCCATAATTCTTAGCAGATCGCCCATTTTTACCTTCTCTATCTCTTCCCTGGTCCTTAGTACGGGTATGGGGCAGTACAACCCCCTCAGATCCAGCTCAGTCTCCATAACCCTTCCCTTTAACTATAATATAACTGAGTTATATATTAGCTTATTCGTGGACGCCAAGCCTTTATCATACACCTCTATGAGATCTGATGCGGTGGTACCCTTGATAGACGTCCATGCGCACCTCACAGACCCCTCCTTCCAAGACCTTCCTGAGGTCCTGCGCAGGGCAAGAGCCGCCGGAGTCAAGAAAATTATAATGTCGATAACCGACCCTGCCGAAGTTGGGAGGGCAAGAGAGATCCTGTCAATGGCCCCCGGCTACCTGCACCTCACGGTTGGTTTCGACCCCACAGATCTATCGGAGGAAAGGCACACCCAATTCGAGAAGCTCGTTGGTCTGGGTGGCATAGTGGGTGTAGGGGAGGTCGGGCTGGACCACTTCTACGTAAGGGACCACTCCCAACGGTCAGTTCAGGGGGCGTTCTTCAGGTCGAGCATAAGGCTCGCGATTAAGAATGATCTCCCCCTCGTGGTGCATTCGAGGAGCGCTGGTCGTGATGCTCTAGAGGTTCTCTACTCAGAGGGTGCAGAGAGAGTATTGATGCATGCCTTTGACGGCAAGTCCGGCGATGCCCTCGCCGCAGCCAAGAGGGGCTTCTTCTTTTCCATACCCACCTCTGTCGTTCACTCCGAGCAGAAGCAGAAGCTGGTGCGCCTGCTACCGCTGGAGTCGCTGATGCTCGAGACCGACTCGCCCGTCCTCTCTCCGTTGCGGGGGGAGCGCAACGAGCCTGCGAACCTTGTATTCGCCGCGAGGAAGATCTCGGAGATAAAGCGTATAGAATTGGGAGAGGTAATACGCACCACTACTGAAAAGGCAAAGGAATTTTTCCGCATCTGATCTTTTAAATGTTTATGGCAATAAAGTGTGCCAGGGCAGTGCAAGTTTTATATATTCAGAAAAAAAGATACCTAAGCACTGTCTGGGGGAACAGTAATGAAAACATCTGTAATATTAGGGATAGTACTCGTTGCTGTCGTAATTCTTGGGGGTGCCTACTACTATTATACTTTGACCAACGTGCCACCGACGACGCAGTTCAAGGTCGCCGCCATTTACGTGACGCCAATTCAAGAAGATTGGAATCAGGTCCTACATCAAGCCCTTTTAAAGGCAAGGGACAATTTGGGCATAGTCTACAATTATTCTACAAGTGTTTCAGAATCACAATGCGAGGCGGTTGCGCGTGAATATATTGATAACGGATTCGATATGATCTTTACTCACAGCTGGGGATTCTGGACAACATCAGACTTGCTTGCACCTCAGTTCCCGAACGTCACTTTCGTTCAGGGCTCGGGTTTGAACGAAAATTTCGGCAATAATCTTGCGCTCTATGATAATATGCTACAGGAAGCCACTTTCGAGGCCGGAGCGGTCTCAGCTAAGCTATCCAAAACGGGACATATAGGTGTCGTTGGTCCCATGCCAGGACCCGGTGATGTGGCCAGTCTCATAAATGGCTACATAGCGGGAGCAAAATCTGTGAACTCGAGCATCGAAATAGATATCGAATACATCAATTCATGGTATGATCCCAACGCCGCACTTCTAAGGGCGCAGTTCCTGATTGACCAGGGAGTCGACGTCATCTACTCCGAGAGGACCGGAGTCTATGAAGCATGCGAGCAAGATAACGTTACCGTTTGTTATGCATTCGGAAACGTAGTCGATCAGAACTCATGGGCTCCAAACGTAGTGGTTGGTAGCGTCATATGGGACCTGTACCCGACTGTAAGCCAGCTGATAACGGATGCACGGAATGGCAACTTCACTTCTGGCATCTATTATCCATCAATGCAGGACGGAAGTGCTTATGTCAAATGGAGCGATATGTTCAAGACGAATTTCCCTGAACTCTATAGCTATGCCACAGGTCTCGAGCCATCGATCATGAACGGAACCATTACGTGGATCGTAGACAACCAAACAGTACCCCTCTCGACACCAAACATGGGTACTCCGCAACCTTAATGGTGACATATGGTCACCCTTTTTATTTTTTTTATGTTTCTCAAAAAGGGGTATGGTTAATAATGAGCGTTTCGTCACCTCCAGAAGAGAATTATTCAATCTTAGTGAAGGGCATAACGAAGACATATGCGAATGGTGTGACAGCCAACAGTGATGTGACTTTTGGGGTGATGAGAGGAGAGGTTCACGCACTTCTGGGTGAGAATGGGGCTGGCAAGACCACCCTCATGAAGATCCTTTCAGGATGCCTTACACCAGACTCTGGAGAAATCTTCGTTGACGGGAAAAGGGTCAAAATAAACGATCCGATAATGGCAGGAAAACTTGGCATAGGCATGGTTCACCAGCACTTTACGCTAATACCAACATTCACGGTCGTTGAGAATATTGCGTTATCACTCTCCCTTACTGGAAGGCTCAACTTGAATGCGGTTGAGGAGAAGATAAAAGAAGTATCGAAGAGCATCAACTTGAATATTGATCCAAGAGCAAGGATCGAGCAGTTACCCGTTGGGCTAAGGCAGCGCGTGGAAATCCTTAGGCTTCTATGTCAGGATGTTAAGGTGCTCATCCTTGATGAACCTACCTCAGTTCTCACTCCGAACGAAGTGGAAGAGCTCTTCAAGATTATTAGAGAATTAAAGACCAAAGGTAAATCTATCATACTTATCACTCATAAAGTGAAAGAAGCACTCGCAATCAGCGATAGGATATCGATTATGAGGGGAGGGAAGTTAGTAATGACTCTTCCTTCTAACACTACAAGCGATTTGGAGTTAGCCTCGCTAATCGTGGAGGGGTTCGTTCCATCTTTAAGGGTCGGCAGGGGGGGTGTGGGCGAGTCCATTCTCATTGTAAAGGGGGTGACCGTAAGGGGTGAGAGGGGCAATGCGGCGGTCAAGAATGTTGACCTTGATTTGCATGCAGGTGAGATACTGGGCATCGCTGGTGTGGCGGGCAACGGCCAGAAGGAATTGGTCGAGGCGCTCACAGGTTTACGAAAAATTGAGACCGGCTCCTTATTTCTCAGAGATTGTAACTTGACAAACAAGCCACCGAAGTTTGTAATCCAGAAGGGTGTATCGTATATCCCCGAGGACAAAATGAGGAGGGGGGTTGTGCTAAACATGAGCGTCTCTGAAAATCTCGCTCTTAAGAACTTCGAGGAACAGCCCTTCAGCAAGAATATGGTTTTGAACAAAAAAACCATGGATAGCACAGCAGCAACTCTCATAGACAGGTTCGGAATAAAGGCTTCTGACTCGTGTGCAACGGTAAGTAGTCTTTCAGGAGGTAACATCCAAAAACTCGTTGTAGCTAGAGAACTCACGCAGGGGTCAAACATAATTATTGCAGAACAACCCACCGCTGGCCTCGATGTGAAGGCCTCTCAGGCTGTCCATCAAAAGCTCATAGAATTGAGGTCAAAGGGAACCGGAGTGCTTCTGGTCTCCTCAGATCTGGATGAAATAATAAGGCTCAGCGATAGAATACTCGTGATATTTAACGGAATGTTCGTGGGCGAATTCACCCGCGATACCTTAGACATCCAAAAGTTAGCAGGAATGATGCTGGGATCACCGCAACAATCTCAATAGTGATTGAACTATGATGTTGGTGCTATCAAAGTCAACGCTTCGTTCAATATACAAGGCCATTATCTCAATCGCACTCACATTTGCGGTAACTTCCGTCCTTTTCCTTATTACAGGGGCGAACCCCCTCCTGGCCTACTATTATATATTTTATGGTGCTTTTGGAAACCTCAATCTAACCATCGAAACGTTAGTCAGAACAACACCGATAATTCTTGTCTCATTAGGGCTCGCCATCTCATTCAAATGCAAAGTCTGGAACATTGGGGCGGAAGGCCAGCTGTACATGGGAGCCATGATGGGAACCATAGCCGCGGTTTCTCTCGGAAACACCTTCTTTACTCTCGCCATCGCGATCATTGCTGCGATCATTGGCGGGATGGCTTGGGCAGCCGTTCCCGCTCTGATGAAAACGAAGCTGGGGATAAACGAGGTAATCACTACATTCCTGATGAACTATGTGGCAATTAACTTAGTTCAGTGGCTCCTTTCGTTTCCCTTCAGGAGCAGTGATTCCCTCTTTCCCGAATCTGCAAGTTTGCCTGTGGCTGCCAGGCTTCCGATGCTGCTCCCGCCGACCAGGCTTCACCTTGGCGTACTAATCGCTTTGCTGGTGGCACTTCCAATCGTCTACTTTCTAATGACTAAAACCACATTTGGCTACAAGTTGAAGGCCGTGGGCGAGAATCCCGAGGCAGCAAAATACGGTGGCATAAATGTAAAGAGGACTATATTCTTGGCGCTTATCCTAAGCGGGGCTCTTGCCGGTATCGCGGGCTACTTCGAGGTAGCGGGAATCCAGTACAGAATGAGGGCATCCTTATCGCCTGGCTATGGTTACACGGGAATAGTTGTGGCCTTACTGGGTGCCAACAATCCGATTGGGGTGGCCCTTTCGTCCATATTCTTGGCTGCAATATTCAACGGCTCATCGACAATGTCGCGGGCATTGAACCAACCCCAGGGGGTCGTTGACTTCATACAGGGCATCCTTGTGATCTTCGTCCTCGGATCTGAGTACATAATGCGCTACCTTGAGAAGAAGGGGGTCGTGAAGCTATGATCGAATTGGTGATGCTCATAGGCCTTTTTTCAGCGACCATGTGGAACTCTGCACCCTTGGTACTGGCATCCTTAGGGGAGACCATTGTTGAGAGGGGAGGCATTCTGAACTTGGGCATAGAGGGGGCGATGTTGATGGGCGCGTTCTCAGGTTTTATGGGCGCATATTTGACCGGAAACCTCTGGATAGGTTTGCTAACCTCGATGGTTGCTGGGGTGATTACTGTTCTAATATTTGGATTCTTTGTTATACGGATGAACCTCGATCAGGTTGTATCCGGACTGGCGATCAACCTAATGGCCACAGGCCTCTGTGTCTATTTCTTCACATTATTTTTTGCTGGAGGGCAACTTCCATATCTTGTATCACTGATAAGCCCCTATCCAATCCCCGGGCTTAGTCAGATCCCAGTTATTGGGGATATACTCTTCAATCAGTCGATATTCGTCTACATAGGGTTCATTGCCACGCCGCTTATTTTCTACCTCGTTTTCAAGACATCATTCGGGCTGAGGCTGCGCTCCATCGGCGAGGACCCTGCCATCGCCTTGTACTTGGGGATAAATGTCTCAAGAACGCGAGTCCTTTCCCTGATAATTGAAGGGGTCTTGGTCGGGATGGCTGGGGGGCTCCTTACGATATCTATGTTCAACACCTTCGATACGCGCATAGTAGCAGCAAGGGGATTCATTGCGGTTTCAATAGTTATACTCGGCAGGTGGAATCCGATTGGTGCCTTTGGTGGCTCACTTTTGTTCGGGTTCACAGCAGCACTCTCACTATGGCTGTCAGCTTTCATCACCGGACCCGACGCCGTTTCAATAAGCCAACTGCTTTCCGTACTGCCCTATGTCGTGACACTGTTGGCGCTAGTGATCGGGGGGAGAAAAGTCAGAGCCCCCGCAGCGCTCGGTAGCCCATTTGCAAAGGAGTAAAATGGCTCGGGGCAGTATAGAAGGGATCTTTTTCATCAGGGCTTACCTGATCTCTATCCCTAGCTCTGCCAGCTCCCCCACCATTTTTTCGTACTTTCCCTGCCACTCGTTCTTTGGCTTGGCAGAGCCCAGGTCGTACAGCTCCTGGAAGGTCTTACCCTTCGGCGACTTTGTGATGTCGAGGTGGTCCTCGTAGAGAGGCAACCATGCATTGAGGAACTCATTTGCATCCTCGCGCCTCATACCCGCAGCAGCCAGCGCCGTCTCCTTAAGCAGCCTCGCCTCGAGCCCGGTGACGTGATCCAGCAACTTCCCCCCGCAGGAGCCGCATCCCATCAGGTGCAACCCGCTCACCGACGAAGCCACACCACCCGCAGCGGCCTCCCTCAGCAGGACATCTGTTCCCGGTCCAGCCGCGCAGTAGCAGTCGTAGATGCTCATCATGTCCGAGTTACGCGCGAACGCCTGGCCCTCAATGCTTATGGTCCAGAGCCCTGCCCTGTCTGTGCCGTTCAGGTTCCTAATGTTCGTCAAACTGAGGTAGTGGTAGTTGGCGTTGTAGCAGACCGCGCCGGCGATGTGCTCAGCTATGTTCACGATGGCGGTGCCCTCCGGCCCACCGGAGTATCCCCCCAAAATAGGGGTCATAAGATTCCCGATGAAGCAGCCATAGCTCAGCATGTGCTCTATGAGCGCAAGGTGTGCAAAGCTTGTCTTCAGCTCGATCATCTGGGAGACGAGCATACTGTCCGTGGGTCTTATGCCGTTTACAGGATCTAGGGCGCAGATCTTCGCCTCTGGGCTTACGATGGCGATGTCATTGATGTGCATTCCTGGCCTCCCCGCCTCAGATATAGCCTGGCGCGCCCACCTTCCGAGCATCCTAGCCGCCCTGAACTCCTGTGGCGTCCCCTTCCTTATTTTGAACCCGTCTATCGTGGCAAGGGTCCCGGCACCGACCGAGTCTATCACAGTCTCCTGTGCGAAGCTCCTCAGTGTCTTGACATAGACCTCGCCCTCCGTGCACAAGGTCCCGGTTGGTCCCGCGTGTATCACTGGTGGCGTAGGATCTTCCACCCTCCTCATATACATCCCGACGGCGTCCTTACCCTCTCCCAAGATCCAGCTGCTTGGAAGCGAGTTCAGTACCTTCTTCACCTCCCAATCCTCAAACTTGATGCAGCGCCTAGTGTTCTGGCAGAAGAAACCCAGCTCCAAGAATAGCTCCATGCCCGCCATGTACGCATCGTCAGCCATTGAGTCGTCTAGCGTCACAAGCTCCTTTGGGTTGAACCTAAGGTCGTGCTCTTTGACCAGCTCCCTCGTCCGCTTCATCAGCTTCATGTCGAAGTCCTTTTCCTCAATGTAAGGACCCTCTAACGCCCTTCTCGTGACCTCGTCCAACCTGTAGCTCCTCATTCATACCACCCTAGAGATCCAGTCCCGTCATATCTGCAATCTTCTTCTTCATCTTCAAATAAATCGCATTCCACTCCGGCTTCGGGATGACCTTGCTTACGTCATAGAGCTGCGGGAATGGCTTGCCTATATCTGGCTTGTCCATCCTGTCCTTGTACTCCTTCGCCAGCTTGATGACCAGCTCGTTTGCGTTATTTCGTTTTAGACCCGAGCAGACCGTCTCCAGCGCCACCTGCGCCATGAACCTGGTCTCCAGTCCCGAGGCGTGCGGGTACTTGCCGTTCGTCGCCGAGACGCCCAGCGGGTGCGATCCCGTCACGACGTTGGTTATTGTATTCGCCGCCGTCTCGTAGAAGATCATCTCCGTTCCAGCCCCAGCAGAGGTCCAGACATCCCCCATTAGTATGAAGGGCGCGTTCCTCGCCATGGCCTGCCCCACAATGTTCAGGTTCCACATGCATTCGACGGCGCTTGTGCTCATATACCTGAAGTGTATGGGGTGGATCACGTGGTAGTCGGATCTGTACATAGTCCTACCGAGCAAGAATGAGGCTATGAAGCAAACGGCAACCCCCTCAGGTCCACCGGCATAACCGCCTATTATGGGGTCCACCAGCGTCACATTGAGAGCGCCGTACTCGGTGAAGTTCACGACCTTGGATATCCTGTCATAGTCCGTCTTGAGTTCATTCAGTAGTGCCACTAAGTGGGCATCGCTCGTCCTCAGATACCTATCAGAGGCTATTGCCAGGTCTCCCAGAGCTGAGACGCTGCTCTCCGCTGCCAATAGGTGAATTCCCGGTCTCCCTGCCCTTTCAGCAGCCTCCCTAAGCATGGACAGCTCCCTTCTTGTGGCCTGTATCTCCAGCGGTGAGTTGGTCCTGACCTTCCTCCCCTCTACGACCGTCAGACCGCCGTTGTTGATCATGTCTATGAGTGGCTCCTTCATGTAGGAGAGGGACATGGGTAGGTACCATTCCTCGGGTATGGCAGCACCCGCCTGCCCGCCGCATATTATGGCCGCCCTCTTGTCCTCTATCTCGCGTGCGTAGAGTATCCTGGCGTCCTTCCTCGTACCGATATGGAGCTTGTTGGGGGCGGAGACTACAGCCTCATGAATTTCGCCCTCCTCGAACTTGATTATCCTCTTGGTGCTTCTGCAGAAGATCCCTGCCTCGAGGGCCAGCCTCATCCCCGCCTCAAAGAGGTCATCAGCAAGCGTGTCATCTGTGGTGATGATCTCGTTGGGGTCGAACTTTATCTCGTACTCCTTCACCAGCTCCCTGCATCTCTTCGCAACCACCTTCAGGTCAAAGTCCCTCTCCTCCATGTAAGGGCCGGTTTCTGTCTTGTCTATAACCTCCCAGATGGAGTTCATCTCGGCTTCACCTTTCGTAGAAGTTCTTTGGCAACCTTCACGGCCTCGTCCCCGTCATCACCGTAGCCATCCGCCCCTATCTCCTTCGCCCACTCCCTTGTAACCGGTCCTCCGCCTACCATCACTATGAACTTCTTTCTGATCCCCTTATCCTTCAGCAGTGAGATCAGGTCCTCCATGTACGGCATGGATGTCGAGAGAAGGGCCGAGGCAGCTATCACGTCCGCACCAACCTCCTCAGACTTCTTTATCATTGCGTCCACAGGCACCTCCCTGCCCAGGTCATAAACCTCAAAGCCATTTGCCTTGAGCAGCATCGCCACTATGTTCTTCCCGATGTCGTGTATGTCTCCGTATATTGTCCCTATCACGACCTTGCTTTTCTTTACTTTTTTTCCTCCCCTCTTCAGGGCCGCCGGCTCGAGGATTCCAAGCGCCGCGTTCATAGCGTCAGCGGCCATCATGACCTCCGGCAGATAGATCTTCAGCTTGCTGAAGTCATCCCCAACCTTGGCCATGCCCTTCATCAAGCCTTCACTTATGGCCTCGTACGGATCAAGTCCAGCTGCTAGAGCCTTCTTTGCGGTGGCTGCCGCCTTTTCTAGCTCTCCATTAATAACAGAATCTGCCAAATCATCGAGGATATGCACTTTGTTCATCCTAAAATAACCCCAGAAAAAGTTCTTTGCAGGCTATTTTAATAGTTTGCTGTCTACTTCTAAGAGACGTGATGAGACTGTAATACGGACAGTTCTCGGTCGTGAAAGTCTAGAGAATATAAAAAAATGAAAAAAAGAGCTTGCCTATAATCCCTCAAGGGCCGTGGCAACGTCCTCCAGTCCCATGCGGACGAGTTTCTCTTTGGCTGGGATGCCAGTCCTCCTATGCCATCCCTTTATTGTGTAGAACTCGTCAAGCATCCTGTTCAGCGTGGGTTCGTCGGTGTTCATCCCCTTTGAGGGTCCCTCAGGGATCGGCTCCTCTAGGAACCTCCTAGGCAGGGTGTCGTCCTTCCTCCTGATTCCCGTCATAACGTTGAAGGCCCTCTCTAGATCGAGTACCCTTTCGGCAACGTCCACGAGCTCGCTGAGCGTGTAGCCGAATCCAGTGACAGGGTTTATCATGTCAACGAACTTCTGGGTCAGCGTGAAGCCGAGAAGCCTCTCCAGGAAGTGGCACTGAACCAGGCTATCACCGATGGTCGTCATCTGCTGAGTTCCTATAACCCAGGGTGCCTTGCCCTCGATGGCCTTCCTGTCGGAGGCGCCGGCGTACTCTCCTGTAGGTCTAGCGTCGTGGTGGCTTCCGCCCCTTGTGGCAGTTGAGTAGCCCAACGCCATCCCCCTGAGCGCCCTCGCGGAGTGTCCGGGTACCTCCAGGCCCTTCACCTGTATGGCAAAGCGTTCCGAGTCTCCGCCGATCACCCTGGCTGCGCGCAAAGAGCCCTCTGCCATCAGGTCTCCGATGCCCGTCCTTCTCGCCGTCTTTTCCACGTAGTTCACTAGGATGTCATCATTGCCGAACTTGAACTCTACGCCGTCCGTGTTCTCCTTGGTGACGAGGCCCCTCTGGGAGCATTCCATCATGAATGAAAGCATCACGCCGTAGCTTATGGTATCCAAGCCCCACTCATCGCAGAGGCTGTCCGTCTTTATCAGAGCCCCCGCATCGCTTATGCCGCACATGGAACCGAATGCGTATATGGTCTCGTACTCGGGTCCCTCTGATATCGCGCCCTTCCACTTCCCCTCCTTCACAGTGAATAACTTGCTGCAGGCTATGGGGCAGGCAGGGCAAGCCGTGTCCTTGTTCCAGTAATTCTTCTTCAGGGTCTCGCCGGAGATGCCCTCCCATCCCTCGAAGACCTCCCCCTGATGGTTCCTTGTTCCCAAGGCGCCGAACATGTTGTTTATGCTGGCCACAAGCGCCGGGGTCCCGTAAGTAGGCAGTCCTGTTGCCAGCGAAGGGATCTTCTTCGCCTCCACGTTGTACCAGTTGATCCACTCCTCGAACTTCGCGGGGTCGGCCACCTGGTTCGTGCCGGATCCCCTGACAGCCACCGCCTTGAGGTTTTTGGAGCCCATCACCGCTCCCACGCCCCCCCTTCCGGCGGCGCGGTACTCCGTGATGACACAGGCGTACCTTACGCGGTTCTCACCAGCGGGACCGATGGCAGAGACGCAGAGATTGGGGTCCCCTACCTCCTCCTTTATTGCCTCCTGTGTCTCCCCAGTGAGCCTGCCCCACAGCTTCTCGGCAGACCTGAACTCGACCTTATCGTCGTCCACTAGGAGGTAGGTCGGTTTGTCGGCCCTTCCTGTGATTAGGAACCCATCGTAGCCGGCATACTTAATCTTCGCGCCTATGTGCCCACCACTGACGCTGTCGAAGTAACCGTTGGTGAGAGGGGATTTTGTTGCCATATAATACTTCCCTGCGGTTGGTATGTTTAGCCCTTGGAAGGGGCCAGTCATCATCGCAACGACGTTGGTTGGGTCGTAGGCGTCCATCCTGGGATTAACCATATCGAAGATGTACCTGACCGCAAATCCATTGCCACCGAGGTACTTCCTTGCGAACTCGTCTGTGACCTCTATGGTCGAGGTCTTCTTATTGGTGAGGTTAGCCCTCAGTATTCTCCCTTTATAACCACTATACCTCATGTTGATCACTTCTTGACCTCCGGCAGCCAAATGAGCGTTAGGGCGCTCTTCGGGCATGCCTTTACACAGCTCGGATCCCCGTCGCAGAGGTCGCATATAAGCGGCATCTTCGTCCCGGGGTGGAGCTTTATTCCGTGGAATGGACACGCCTTTACGCAGTCTCCGCAGGAGTTACAGAGCTTCTCGTCGACCACTATATTGCCTCCCTTGTAGGAGAGGGCCTTTGTAGGGCAGGCAGGTATGCAGAAGCGCTTGTCGCACCTGGTGCAGATGAGGCTCCTGAACATCAGCGGGCTCTTCCTGATGATGGTTATCCTGGACAGGGCATCACCATATTTACCATAGTGGCACTTGGTGCAGCTCAGCTCGCAGATCTTGCAGAAGGCGCACTTTTGGACATCAAACCGTATGAGCGGTTTCTTTTCCTGTGTCAAAACAACACTCATTGTCCGTCACTCTGCTGAAACTACGAGCCAAGATTTACTTATTTGTTTTGTAAGCCGGTTCTGTGTACTCTGCATCGGATTCGGTAAGTGGATAAAATCGTCGGATAATCTACAAAAATTATATTAATTAAGAAAGCCAATTTAATAGAGGGGGTTAAATGACAAGTTCTAGGGAATTATGTCCTAAATGCGGTGCAGCCATTGATACAATTCTTTTAGGTACTAGTTGGGATGCTTATTGTTCTAATTGTGGGGTAAAAATATCTACTAAATGTGAAAAATGCGATAACAGAATAATTATTAACGAGCGTTATTGTTCTCATTGTGGAATTAAGAATCCGATCGCTATAGAAAAAAATTGATAAAAAAAATATGTGAACTTTCTATCTCAGCGTTTATTTGCATATTTTGCTTTAACTGCTTCCAATTCTTTAATCATTTCATCGCTCTCGGCCACATATTGTTTTATGGCTTTCACAAACACTTGTCCTATATTTTTCTCAACACCATTCGCCACTAATCTACAAGCAGGCAGGTGTGATCTTCAGCAAGTATGACAAGGTTGTGATAGGAAGGGCGCTGGATAGGGCTGGCGTGGATCAGATTGAGGTCGGCACCCCCGGAACATCCCTTGAGGATAGGGAGGTGGTACGAGCCCTCATCGCAGCCACGCTCGACGCCAAGCTTTTCTCTTGGTGCAGGAACAACAAGCTAGACATCGCCGCAGCGAAGGGGTGCGGTAGCTGGGGCATAACGATAGAGCTGCCAACCAGCGCATTGATGATCAAGGAGGCATACGCCACAAGTCTGGAGGAGATGTTGAGGACGGTCGCCGAGAACTCACAATACGCAAAGTCGGAGGGTCTGGCCGTTAGTCTTTTGCTGGTTGACGCGACGAGGTCAGACCTGGCGACCATAAGGCGCGTGATACATGAGACTGAAAAGTACTGCGAGAGCTTTGCGGTCTCCGACACCTTTGGGGTTGCGCTACCAAGGGCCACCTTCAACATCGTGAGGAGGATCAAGAAGATGACCAAGAGGCCGGTAGAGATACACTGCCACAACGACTTCGGTCTAGCCACTGCAAACACACTTGCAGCCATCATCGCTGGGGCATCGGTCGCTCATGTTACCGTGAACGGCATGGGAGAGCGGGCAGGCAACACCTCGCTCGGCGAGGTTGCGCTCGGCGCCAGACTGCTTATGGGGGTGGACTCAAACATAAAGCTCGGCGAACTCTACCGGCTATCGAACACCGTGGCAGAGGTCTCGGGCTTTGCGGTGCCGCTTAACAAGCCCATCGTTGGACCCAACGTATTCAATGTCGAGTCGGCACAAGCCGCCCAGTGGCTCGCCAAGGGAGCAAAGGGGGCCGCAGCCTACCCGTTCTCAAAGGATCTGGTGGGCAATCCAGAGTTCAGACTGATGCTTAGCAAGAAGAGCGGACCCTACAATGTCAAGCTGAAACTGGATGAGCTCGGACTGAGGGTACCAGAGTCGAAGTACCCTGAGATACTCGGGAGGGTATACGAGAGGTCCCTTCAGAAGAAGGGCTCGCTGACCGATGACGAGTTCCTCGATATACTTCAGGACCTTAGCCTCTACAGGTATAAGCAGGAGGATCTGATGCGGGGATAGTAAAGGTACAGATTTAAAGAACAACCCCTCCACATGATTGATGGTCTCTATGAACATAATGAAGGGCGGCTGGGTTCCTGACTCCTACCCCGCACTCTATCTTAAGGACTACCGTACCCTCGTCATGGCAGACCTGCACATAGGTTACGAGAGCGCGCTCAAAGAGAAGGGCGTCTTCCTCCCCCAGGCATCCTACCCGTACATGAAATCCGCCATTGAGAAAATGCTGAAGATGACGCAGGCGGAGCACGTCATCTTTATCGGCGACATGAAGCACGAGTTTGGAAAGCCCTCCGCACAGGAGTGGGTCGAGGTCCAGGATCTTCTAGCATTCTTGATCGACGGGGGCATCGGTGTCCATGTCGTGAGGGGCAACCACGACAACTACATCCTGGCGATCCTTAAGAGGCTCGGCATTCAGCTGCACGACCCGATGATGCAGCTGGACAGCATGGTCCTCATCCACGGCGATAAGGATGTCCAGATCCCACCGGAGACGAAGACCGTGATAATGGGGCACGAGCACCCAGCCGTGTCATCGAGGGACCTCTCAGGCTCGAGATATAAGTTCAAATGCTTTCTCGTGGGAAGACACCGAAAATTCAAGATTGTGGTCATGCCCGCTCTCTCACCCCTCTCCTCTGGGGTGGGGATAAACGAGACGCGTCCGGAGAGGCTTCTATCCCCCCTCCTGCGTGCCACAGACATCGATACCTTTACCCCGATAGTCGTAGAGGAGAATGTGGGCGTGTTCCGCTTTCCACAGATAGGTCTGATGCGCTCCATCGCTAGACCTAAGTAAAAAAGAATCCGATGTTTTTTAAAGGTTCTCGGTAATACCTTTTGAGGAGTTCTTGGTGTTCAACCCCGAAATACTTATTAGCAGAATGGTATGCACATTAATTCTGTTACGGAGCTGATGTGACTGTGTGGGATAATTCCTGCCAACTAGGTGTTTCCGTGGCGTGATGCTCGTTACACCATCACATCAACATATTCAGGCGGTCTTTGTATGAAGTTATCCGGGGCCAAGGCGATAGTAGATTCTCTAAAGAAGGAGAAGGTAGAGGTAATATTCGGCATACCTGGCGGCTCCACAATACCGTTCTATGACGCAATTTACGAGAGCGATCTCAGGCACATCCTGGCGCGGCACGAGCAGTGCGCCGCACACATGGCAGACGGCTACGCCCGCGTCAAGGGCGTCCCTGGCGTTTGCACTGCAACCAGCGGTCCAGGCGCCACCAACCTTGTGACTGGTCTGGCAGTTGCGTATATGGACAGCTCTCCTGTGGTGGCCATAACCGGGCAGGTGCCGAAATCCATGATAGGGAAGGACGCCTTCCAAGAGGCAGATATCGTGGGTATAACCAACCCTATAACCAAGTACGCCTTCCAGGTTACCTCTGCCTCCCAGATACCCGACACAATAAAGACCGCCTTCCTGCTCGCCTCCACGAACAGGGAGGGTCCGGTGCTCATCGACTTCCCAAAGGATGTATTTTACGAGGAGGTCGACATCGCAGCCGCGGAGAAGCTGAACATAAAGGGCTATACCGTTAGGTCTGGCGAGCCCCACCCGTATTCAATAAAAAAGGCGCTAGGACTGATAATCGGCTCGGAGCGGCCCATAATCCTGGCCGGCGGAGGGGTGATAGCCGCAAACGCCAGCTCGGAGCTTGTGAAACTGGCCGAGCTCATAATGGCACCAGTAGCCACCTCGCTGATGGGCAAGGGGGCCATCCCCGAGACGCACCCCCTCTCCTTGGGCATGCTGGGCATGCATGGCAGGGGCGAGGCGAATATGACGGTGGAGGAGGCTGACCTGATAATAGCGGTGGGGATGAGGTTCAGCGACAGATCCACTGGCAGGCTTGAGGTGTTCGGAAAGAACGCGAAGATCATACACATAGACATCGATCCGGCAGAGATAGGGAAGAACGTTAAGGTCGACATCCCGATAGTTGCGGATGCCAAGAAGACGCTCTCGACCCTGTTTCTCAAGCTCTCAGAGGTCGGCTCCAAGAGGGGAGAGAATGAATGGACCAAGAGGCTCCATGAGCTGAAGGATCAATTTTCCTCCAATTACGAGGAGCAGAAGGAGGGCTTGAGACCGGGCAGGCTGATGAAACTCCTCAGGAGCATCATTCCAGGGAACGCCATAGTCACCACCGGAGTGGGGCAGAACCAGATGTGGGCAGCCCTCCACTTTCAGGTGCTGGAGCCGAGAACCTTCATAACCTCTGGTGGTCTTGGTGCAATGGGCTTTGGTCTGCCTGCCTCCATAGGCGCTAAGGTCGCCTCCCCTGACAGACCAGTCTTCAACATAGATGGGGACGGCAGCTTCATAATGACGGAGCAGGACCTCGCCACTGCGGTATCCGAGGGCATACCCACGATTTCGATAATCATGAACAACAGGGTGCTGGGGATGGTGCGCCAGTGGCAGTGTATGTTCTGCAACAAGCGTTACTCCCACACAGACCTGGGTAAGGTTCCAGATTTCGTGAAGCTTGCAGAGGCCTACGGCGCAGAGGGGATACGGATAGGGTCATACAAGGAGTTCGAGTCAGCCATCAAGAGGAGCCTAAAGGCTGAGATGCCGGTAGTGGTGGACGTGCCCATATCGCCGGACGAGAAGGTGTATCCGATGGTCCCTCCGGGCAAGGGTCTCAAAGAGGTGGTATGGTATGGCTGAGGAGATGCACATAATAGCCGCCATGGTAGAGGACAGGCCAGGGGTTCTCTTCAAGGTCTCCTCCCTAATCAGGCGGAGGGGATTCAACATAGATACGATAACGGTGGGGAGCACCGAGAAGGAAGGACTTTCCAGGATAACCCTGACTATGAGGGGTGACGAGAGGGTAGTTGAGCAGCTGGTAAAGCAGCTTAGCAAGATACCAGATGTCGTAAAGATAACGGAGCTGAAGCCCACCGAGTCTGTCTACAGGGAGCTGGCGATGGTGAAGGTCCTTTCAATAGACCCAGCGAAGAAATCCGACATACTCAACTATATCAACATCTTTAGGGGCAGGGTCATAGACGCTTCGAAGGACTCGCTGGTCATAGAAATGGTGGGTAATACAAATAAGATCAACGCCTTCCTCGATCTGATGAAGGGGTTCGGCATCGTCGAGCTCGCAAGGACCGGAATAGTTGCCCTGGGAAGGGGCTCAAAGTCCACAGCTGACTAAAACTGAGCCTTCTAATGGGTCTGCTGTATTAAGCCAAACTTTCCAATCTGAGCCCCTATTTGGACATTATTAATAAAGACTTGCACGGGCATTTGGATGTCTAAGAATGCTGTGAAGACTACCACTTTTACCTTCGTGGCATGTCTCAATTTATTCCCTGGTCTGTGCCTCTATTCTAATCGGTTGATTGTTATTTAAATGGGGCAATTCATCTTCTGGTTGAGATCGGTAATTTTACTGCGGTGTTTTTATAAAGCGGTTCCATCCTATTCTGTGAAAAGGTGTAACGTATGGTAGTCATATACAAAGACAGTGACGCCGATCTGTCTTCCCTTAAAGGCAAAACCATAGCAGTAATAGGCTACGGCAGCCAGGGCAGACACCAGGCTCTTAACATGAAGGATAGTGGATTGAACGTTATCATTGGCCTAAGGAGGGGCAGCAACTCATGGAAGAGGGCCGAGGCAGACAACTTTAGGGTATTTGACGTTGCTAGCGCCTCCAAGCAGGCCGATTTTATTATCATGCTCATCCCGGATGTCCAGCAGCCGGAGGTTTACAAGAAGGAGATCGCCCCACACCTCAAGAAGGGCAAGATTCTAGGGGTCTCCCATGGCTTCAACCTCCACTTCGAGCTAGTAAAGCCCCCAAAGGACATAGATGTTATAATGGTGGCTCCCAAGAGCCCTGGGGTGAAGGTAAGGGAGGAGTTCCTGAAGGGCTACGGTGTGCCGGCGCTGGTTGCAGTTTACCAGAACGTCTCAAAGAATGCTTGGAAGGAGGTACTCGCCTGGGCGAGGGCAATAGGTTCCACGAGGCCGGGCGTCATCGAGACCACCTTCAAGGAGGAGACCGAGACAGACATCTTCGGCGAGCAGTGCGTCCTTGTGGGGGGCCTGATGGAGCTCATCAAGAGGGGCTTCGAGGTCCTCACCGAAGCGGGCTACCAGCCAGAGCTCGCCTACTTCGAGGTATGCAACGAGGCAAAGCTAATTATGGATCTCATCTGGGAGGGTGGCTTGGAGAAGATGCTCAAGGGCGTCAGCGATACAGCGAAGTACGGCGGCCTCGTCTACGGCCCCAAGGTTATAGACGAGGAGACAAAGGCCAAGATGAAGCTCGTTCTCGATAACATCGTAAGAGGCAACTTCGCGAAGGAGTGGATGAGCAGCCCGGAGGAGAGCAACAAGCGCCTGAAGGCACTTATGGAGGAGTCCTCAAAGCACCCCATCGAGAAAACCGGGAAGAAGGTCAGGCACCTGATGGGGCAGGAGAAATAATCTCCTTCCTCTTCATTTCAGTCAGGAAGCCGACAGACCATAAGACCAAAAAAGTTATTAATCTTGCAGGCTAACCATCACTATCATCGAGGGGTAATAGATGGGGGATTATCAAATCGAAGTCCGTTGAGATTTATGACACGACCCTGCGCGATGGTGCGCAGTCAAAAGACGTGATATTCTCCCTCCAAGACAAGCTCAGAATAACCGCTAAGCTTGATGATTTCGGGATCACCTTCGTGGAGGGTGGGTGGCCCGGTTCAAACCCGAAGGATGAGGAGTACTTCAAGAGGGTGAAGGACCTTCCCCTCAAGAACACGGAGGTCGTAGCCTTCGGGAGCACTCGGAGGAGCGGCATAAGGAGCTCCGCCGACCAGAACCTGAACGCCCTGGTTAACAGCGGCGTCCGCACGGCCACCATATTCGGCAAGTCCTGGGACCTGCACGTCAAGACCGTCCTTAAAACCACCTTGGAATCAAACGCGGAGATGGTATACGACTCGGTGATGTACCTAAAGGACCACGGCCTGAAGGTAATATTCGACGCCGAGCACTTCTACGATGGCTTCAAGAACAATAAGGACTATGCCATGGGCATTGTGAAGACGGCAGTCGATGCCGGCGCTAAGACCGTCGTCCTCTGCGATACCAATGGAGGGACCCTCCCACATCTCTTCTCCGAGATCACGAAGGAGGCGGTCTCAGTCATCAAGGTTCCCTTGGGGGTTCATTGCCACAATGACTCGGGGGCGGGTGTGGCGAACTCCCTTATGGGCGTTCTAGCTGGGGCAAGGCACGTTCAAGGGACCATAAACGGCGTGGGCGAGAGGTGCGGGAATGCGGACCTTTGCCAGATAATACCTGCCCTTGAACTAAAGATGGGGATCAGGACCTCTCGATTGCCAAGGAGTCGGCTAAAATCCCTTAAACCCCTCTCCCTATACGTCTACGAGATGCTCCATATGCACCCCAATCTCTACCAGCCGTACGTTGGGGAGAACGCCTTCGCGCACAAGGGAGGGGTGCACGTGGACGCCGTCGTGAAGAATCACTTGGCCTACGAGCACATCGATCCAGATCAGGTGGGCAACCTGCGATTTTTCTCCGTCTCTGAGCTCTCAGGGAGGGCGAACATACTCACCAAGGCAAAAGAGTTCGGTCTGAGGGTGGCTAAGGAGGACCCTGTCGTGACGAGGCTGCTGACCAGGATAAAGGAGATGGAATTTCAGGGTTACCAGCTCGAGGGTGCCGATGGCTCCCTCTACCTCCTCATGGCAAAGGAGCTGGGTGTGTATCGCAAGTTATTCTCTGTCCTGCAATGGAGAACGATAAGTGAGTCGAGGGACGGCGGCTTCGCGGCTGAGAGCTCCATAAAGATAAGGGTTGGCGAGAAGGAGATCTATGTCGTCTCTGAGGGCAACGGTCCGGTGAACGCTCAGGATAGGGCCCTTAGGAAGGCATTGGTCGAGTTCTTCCCGGAGATAGACAAGGTACAGCTGATAAACTACAAGGTCTCCATAGCCGAGGCTGCGGAGGGAACCGCCTCGTCCGTCAGGACATTCATCGAGTTCACGGACGGCGGGTCAAACTGGATAACGGTGGGCGTGTCCACGAACATCCTTGAGGCCAGCAAGCAAGGCCTTATAGACGGCTATGACTACTACCTTCAGAGGGCGGGTATAGCCAAGAAAAGATGAGGAGTGGCAGGTCCAGCCCAAAGTTCGCTCTTTTCTGGATTAAAATAAAAAAAATAAAAATAAAAAAAAGAAAAAAATGCTTACTTTACTGCAGCCCTGAAGAATGTACCGCAACTTGGGCACTTGTAAAGGCCAATATTAATCGCTTTCTTTCCTTTTGGAGCTAATTTCCAGGTCTTAGTTGGTTTATCGACGCTCTTTCCACACTTCGGACACTTAGGCATTTGAAATCCTCCGATTGTTTGATCATCATATGTTGTGTTGTCTTTAAAAGACTTATGGTGATGATAGCTTAACAATGTTATACCATGATGTCTTAATATGCATCTTAAGGCTTTTTCAAGGTTTTAAACCTAAAATTTTTGCTATTCTTACCAAGGATGGTAGGAGGACCCTAATGTTGGAATTTAAGCGTCCTCCGCCTTGTTATCTGGCGGATAAAATTCGAGCCGCTTGAACCTCCCCGCGCCGTAGGTCATGACCCCTATCCTACCCCTATCAGCTAGGTGCCTCACCTTCGGGTTGACCAAGAACCTTATCCCTTCTACCTCCAAGTAGAAATCGTATCCCTTCTTGGTGCCTTTCCCCTTTATGTCCAGCTCCACAGTCTCCTCATTCATCATGCATCCACAGTCCATTATGAGAACAACCGGCCTCTTTATTCCCGATTTCCTTGCTTCTTCCCTGACGAACTCCACGACTCCTTCATCTAAGGTGATCATCTTCAGTTCACATCTGGTTATCTGATAATGGTATGATAAAAATCGATACTATCCTCTCTTGTCCTAGCCATGGAATAGGAGATAAAAAAGGAAAAAAAAGAGCTATAGCTTACTTCTTGGCGGCTGCCTTCTTGGCTGCCTTCTTCATCGGCGCGTCACAACAGACAAGATCGCACGCCGAACAGCCGCATGCATCCTCAACCAGGACTACCATGCCGCAATCATCGCACTTGTACCTGTCACCTTTTGCCAAAATTACCATCCCCAATATTGATCCATGATGTCCTCTATTTAAAATATTTACTGTTTGCCATGAGTTCATCCTTTTAAGCACGGTTGCAGTTAAAATTGATAGTGATCTCCGATGGATGCGATCCCTCCGGAAGAGATGAGGGCACTGGACGAGAACTCCGAGTTTCTTGGTGTCTCGAGGTTGCAGCTCATGGAGAACGCCGGGAAGGGCGTTGTGGACTGCATGCTCAAGAGGATGGATCTCAGAAATAAGAAAATTCTCATCCTGGCTTACACCGGAAATAAGGGCGGGGATGGATTCGTTGTTGCCAGGCACCTTGCTTCCATGGGAGTTCCGGTATCATTGGTGCTTCTAGCCAAACCTGAACAGATCTCAACGGAGGAGGCAGCTAAGAACTTCTGCATCGTGGAAAAGCTGTGCTCATCCGTGGCGCTGAGCATCGCGCCCATGCCTTCGGACGTAATGCTGCTCGAGGAGACAATCAAGCACGCGGATGTCTTGGTGGATGCCATGATCGGCACCGGCGCAAAGGGAGAGTTGAGGGAGCCACTGAGCACCGCCGTATCGTTGTCAAACTCTGCCAAGTCATTTAAGGTTGCCATAGATGTGCCCACCGGTATAGACCCTAGCTCTGGCGAGGCGCGTGGAGCGGCATTCAGGGCCGACCTTACGGTCACCCACCACAGACCGAAGACCGGGCTCTTGATGCCAGAGGCCAAGAAGTTCGTGGGCGATCTTGATGTAATAAACATCGGTATACCGCCCGAGGCAGAGATCTATACGGGACCAGGAGATCTCCGATTGGCCGTGAAACCAAGAGGAAAGTTCACCCACAAAGGGGAGAACGGGCGCCTTCTCATTATCGGAGGGTCGTCCAGGTACGTGGGTGCTCCATCCCTGGCCGCCCTCGCCGCCCTCAGAGTGGGCATAGACCTTGCGGTTTTGGCGGTGCCTTCATCAATAGCATTGGCTGTTAGGAAGTACTCTCCGAGTCTGATAGTGGTGCCACTCCCTTCAGAGGGCATACTTGACAGGAGTTGCATTCCGTCGATCAAGGAGGAGCTCAAGAGCGCCGACGCCGTGGTAATGGGGATGGGCCTCGGTTTGGACAAAGAGACGAGGGTTACCGTCAAGGAGATCATGGAGTATCTAAAGTCCACCGGCATACCTGCCGTTATCGACGCAGATGCGCTTAAGGCGCTGGGGGAGTACCATGGTGCATTGAGATCGACCAATGCCGTGGTTACCCCTCACTCTGGGGAATTCTTTGCTCTCACCGGCGAGAAGCTCCCCAAGGAGAGGGAGGATGGATGGAAGGATCGCCTAGGCACAGTCATGAAATGGGCTTCCAAGCTAAATGTAACCTTCCTGCTCAAGGGTAGGTATGACATAATAACGGACGGCGAAAGGTACAAGATTAAGACAATAGGAAACCCCGGGCTTACCGCGGGAGGAACCGGTGATGTGCTCGCCGGGATCGTGGGTGGCTTCATGAGCAGGGGTGCAGATCCATACAGATCCGCCGTCGCCGCATCATTCCTGAACTCGCACGCGGGTGACATCCTAGCAGAGAGCATGGGCTACCATTATACAGCCAGAGATCTTGTGGACGCGATCCCCTCGGCGCTAAAGGAATTCGACCTATGAAAACTGTTACAAAAAAAGTTGTCCAAAAGCTTTAAATAATATCCTGACCCTTTTCTGCTCAAATAAGGTGGCCAGAGTGAGCCAATTCCAATATCTACCGAACCAACTACCCTAAGTAGTTGGTTGCGACTTTTTGAGCGTTCTAATATTGCCAACATCCATTTCCATAAAGAAGGACGAAACTGCCGCCTAGTTCCACACCTACGGACTATATATTTGAAGCGTCCTTTCCATCGGCAGGCGGGCATATGGAGGGTTGCCTGTGAGTAGCGCCGTGGAACGTGTGGAGCTTCTACAATTAAACGAAGTTCTGATGCTGAAGGATAAGATCCGGTCCATCCGACGGTCCATCCTAGACACTGTAAACTCATGCGGCGGGCACCTTGGTTCCTCTCTCTCGTGCCTAGAGATCATCGCCACCCTCTACTTCTTGAAGATGCGGCATAACCCATACAGGCCTGACTGGGAGGATCGCGACCGGTTCATCCTGAGCAAGGGACATGCCGCACCTGCACTCTATGCGGTGCTTGCCGAGCTGAAATACTTCCCAAAGGAGGAGCTAGCAACCCTCAGGAAATTCAATTCGCGCCTTCAAGGACACCCTGACCTCAGAACCCCGGGTGTGGATGCCCCGTCCGGTTCGCTAGGGCAGGGGCTCTCCATCGGCATAGGCATGGCCCTCGCAGCGAGGATGAATGGGAAGAAGTACAGGGTCTACGTCCTGATGGGAGACGGCGAGTGCGACGAGGGGCAGGTCTGGGAGTCGGTCATGATGGCAGCCCATCTCGAGCTGAAAAACTTGGTCCTTATAATCGACAGGAACGGGTGGCAGCTGGACGGCAGAACTGAAGAGATAAAGAAGAAGGTTCCGTTGATGGGTAGGCTGAGGAGCTTCGGATGGGAGGCTTACACCATAAATGGTCACAGTGTTGAGAAGATCCTCGAAGCCCTAGACTACGCGGATCACTCCGATCTCCCGACGGCAATAATAGCACACACCACCAAAGGTAAGGGTATCTCCTTCCTTGAGGATACAAACCAAGGGCACAAGGTAAGGCTCGATGCCGACCAATACCTTGCGGCTCTGAAGGAGCTTGACAAGGTGTAGTCCATGCGCATCATATTTGGGGATACGCTGGTCAGGCTGGGGGGCAGAAATAAAGACATTGTAGTGCTGACCGCAGATGTAGCCAAGGCCACGAACACCCACAAGTTTGCGGAGGCCTATCCAGAGCGCTTTCTCAACGTCGGGATAAGCGAACAGGACATGGTGGGCATAGCAGCCGGCCTGGCCCTCAGCGGCAAGGTTCCAGTCATGGCGGTCTTCGCCTCTTTCCTGATGAGGGCATGGGAGCAGATAAGGAATACCGTTGCCAGGGCCGACCTGAACGTTAAGATGGTCGGCACCCACGCCGGCCTCACCTCCGCCGACGACGGTAGCTCTCACCAGGCATTGGAGGACGTCGCCGTGATGCGCGTAATCCCGAAGATGACCGTCGTCGTTCCGGGCGACAGACAGGAGATTGCGGAGGCCACAGAGGCGATTGTGGAGCACCGCGGGCCGGCCTACCTGAGGCTGGGCAGGGATGAGGAGCCCAAGCTCTTCGAGGGCGAGAACGTCTTCAAGTTGGGCAAGGCGGTGACCGTAAGGGATGGCTGTGACGTTACGGTCTTCTCGAACGGGGCCGTCACCTCCGAGGTCTTGATAGCCGCGAGCAGATCAAAGGTCAGTACCAAGGTGGTTCACGTCCCAACGGTCAAGCCCCTCGACAGGGATGCCATAGTCGCGGCTGCCCGAGAGACTGGCATCGTCGTCTGTGCGGAAGAACACAGCGTGATTGGCGGTCTCGGAGGGGCCATCGCCGAGGTCCTCTCTATGGAGTATCCTGTCTACATCAGGCGCATAGGTACTGAGGACGTGTTCGGAGAGTCTGGCTCCTACATCGATCTTTTGAGGAAACACGCCCTCACGGCGGACCACATAGGAGCCGTTCTCGAAGAGGTGCAAAGGAGGAAGGTACATTGATCATAACCCTCAAGAAGGAATCAAGATCTCTGGAAAAAGCGCTCGACGGAAAGTTCTGGAAAGTTCCACGTGAGGAGAGGATAGTCTACATAATTGACGGCAAGATCCCGAAGGATCTTCTGGCCGAACTCGACATTGAATCATCAAAGGAAACGTCTAGGAGCTTCAAGCTTGCCAGCCGGGAGTACTTGGAGGAGGCGACCAGGGTCAGGGTGGGCGAGATTGAGTTCGGGGGCCCAAAGGTGGTGATCTGCGCGGGGCCTTGTGCGGTGGAGGGGCACCAGCTTCTGCTGGATGTGGCGAGGGCGATCAAGGATGCTGGCGCAAGCGTGCTACGGGGAGGGGCATTCAAACCAAGAACCTCTCCATACTCGTTTCAGGGGCTCGGAGAGGAGGGGCTGAGGATGCTCAGGAGCGTCTCAGAAGAGGTAGGCATACCCGTATTGACGGAGGTGACCGCTCCAGAGCAGGTCTCCTTGGTCTCTCGGTACGCAGACGCCCTGCAGATCGGGGCTAGGAACATGCAGAACTTTGAGCTGCTGAGGGCGGCGGGAAAGGCTGGCAGGCCGGTGGTGCTGAAGAGAGGTCCCTCTGCCACAATAGAGGAATGGTTGCTCGCAGCAGAGTACCTTCTCCTGGAGGGCAACTGGGAGGTCATACTCTGCGAAAGGGGGATCAGAACCTTCGAGACCGCCACCAGGAACACCCTCGATGTCGCAGGAATAGCCCTAACAAAAACCATGACCCACCTTCCCGTCATAGCCGACCCAAGCCATGCAACTGGCAGGAGAGAGCTGATCGCTGCCGCCTCAAGAGCGGCCGTGGCCGCTGGCGCAGACGGGCTCTTAATAGAGGTTCACCCAAAGCCCGAGATTGCGATGAGCGACGGTCCTCAGTCTCTCACGATAAGAGAGTTTGAACTCCTGATGAAAGAGATCACCAAGATAGCCAGAGCCGTTGGAAGGTGCGTCTAGCATTTGCAGACCGTAATGGTAAACTTGGGAGTGCGCAGCTATCCCGTCTACATTGGCCATGGGATCCTACCCACACTCGGTGGACTGGTTAGATCCATCGGAGCCGAGGATGTCGTAGCCTTGGTTACCGTGCCGGTGGTAAGGAAGCTGTACGGCAAATCCGCGAGGGAGGCGCTACTCAAGGTGGGCATCAACCCAGCGGTACTGGAAGTCCCAGACGGGGAGACGGCAAAGACGCCTGAAGTTTTTATGGAAGTTGTTGGGAGGTTGCTTGCCCTCAACGCTGGCAGGGGCGCTCTGATAATATCCCTGGGAGGGGGGTGCGTGGGGGATCTGGCGGGCTTCGTGGCTGCGACCTACATGAGGGGCGTGAGCCTCGTTCATGTGCCCACGACTCTCCTCGCACAGGTTGACAGCAGCGTGGGTGGGAAGGTGGCCATCAACCATCCCAACGCCAAGAACCTCATAGGAACGGTGTACCAGCCGAGACTCGTCCTTGCAGATACGGGCTTACTCAAGACTCTGCCTCCAAGGGAAGTTGGTTGCGGCATGGCCGAGCTGATAAAGTGTGGCGCCATGCTGGATTACCGACTCCTCGAGTCCCTTGAGAGCGAAAGAGATGACCTGTTGCGCTTGGACGGAGCTCAGCTGGAGGAGGTCGTCAGCACTGCGGTGAGGCTGAAGTCCGGAGTGGTAGCAGGAGACGAGTTGGATTACAGTAGCAGGATGCTCCTCAACTTCGGACATACTATAGGCCACGCCATAGAGGCCGCCACAGCCTACGAGGGATACAGCCATGGTGAGGCGATCGCCGTTGGTATGGTGGCCGAGGCCAAGATATCAAGGGCGCTGGGTCTCATGAGTGAGACTGAGGTGGAGAGGTTGAAGGGGCTGATCTCTGCCTACGGGCTTCCAACTCATGTTGAAGGTTTAACTTTAGAGTCGATAGCGCAACTCATCAAGCACGACAAGAAGGTCAGGTTGGGCAGGTGGCGGATCTCCCTGCCAAAGAAGCTCGGGGAGGGCATGGTCATTGATGACCCGCCCAGAGAGGTCGTGCTTTCTGCGATAAGGGAGGTTATTGAAGATTAAACACAGGATATGCGTCTCTATAATCGAGAGTAGCGAGAGGGGTGTACTCTCCGCGGCGAGGGAGGCCGAGGGGAAGGGTGCGGACCTCATAGAGATACGATTGGACTGTTTGGAACGGCTGACCCGCGAGTCCATAGCACAGCTCTTCAAAAACCTCTCAGACGTCCGGCTCCCAAAGGTCGCGACCATTATGCCTAAGACTTTGTTCGGGAAGTTTGAGGACAGCGACCCCAAGAGGGTTAAGCTACTTCTAAGGGCTGCAGAACACGCCGACTACGTAGACGTAGGACTCGAGATGGAGCCGTCCCTTCTGACGGAGTGTATGAAGAAGGTCGAGAAAAGAGCGGGGGTCATACTCTCGCGGCATAGCGACCGCCCCCTCACAGCTGGTGAGATCTCGTCCATTGTGAGAGAGGGTTACAGGGGGGCCATCTATAAAGTTGCTATGCTCGCTAGGAGCGTGGAAGATAACCTAGTTGCCCTAGAGGCCTGCAGATCCCTCGAGGGCTTCAGACGAATAATATTCTGCTACGGTAGGACTGGAATAATATCGCGAGTGCTTTCTCCCTTCTTTGGCTCAGAATGGGCCTACGCCTCGCTCCGCAAGGGCAAGGAGGCAGCGCCGGGACAGCTTGATATAGCATCCCTGAGGATGGTGCAGGGGGCGCTCGAGGGATGACCACGGGCGGGACACGCTTATGTTGCCTTATCGGCGACCCAGTGGCACACTCATTGAGCCCACGGATATTCAGCGCGATCTTCTCTAGGCTGAGTATGGATTATGTGTACATGGCCTTCAGGGTAAGGCGAGAGGACCTCGGAAAAGCCTTGGAAGGACTTCGCGCCGTTGGCTTTGTGGGATGCAACGTTACCATGCCCAACAAAATCGGGGTGGTGAGGTACCTCGACAGGTTGGACGAGATGGCGCGTCTCATTGGTTCGGTAAATGTCGTTGCCAATAGGGGCGGTGAGTTGGTAGGGTACAACACGGATGGAGCCGGTGCACTCGCCTCCCTAGATATTGAGGGGGTGGACGTTGACAACCGGCGCGTCCTGGTAGTAGGTTATGGCGGAGCCGCCAGGGCGGTTGCCTTCGAACTTGCTATTAAGAGAAAGCCGGCGGAGCTGCTGATCGCTGGCAGGAACCAAGCGAAGGCGGCGGGGCTTGCCAAAGCCTTGGAGAAGACGGTCTGCACCAGGGCGATTGCCCTGGGTCAGGTTGAGACGGCAGAGGCCGACGTGATAATCAATGCCACACCCGCAGGGATGTACCCGAGAGTCGACGAGTCCCCCCTACCGGAAACGGTTCTACGGCGGGGGGTCGCCGTCCTTGACCTGGTCTACAATCCTGTTGAAACGAAGCTCCTGCGGCTCGCGAGAGAGAAGGGGTGCAAGGTGATCAACGGTCTTGAGACGCTAGTACAGCAGGGTGCTATGACATTCACCATCTGGACGGGACTCGCCGCGCCGATGGAAGAGATGCGGCAGGCTGCAAGGGAGGATCTCATATGAGTGGGAGGGGCGTTGCTTTTGGAGCCACGACGGTGGTGAACGCGATGCCGTCAGGATTCGGTGCGGCGCTAGGCGTTACACTCCGCACCCTTGCAGAGGTCGAGTTAACGGACGACCCGACTATCGAGGTCGACATGGCAAACGAGAAGTCCGAGAGGAAGGCTCTGGCAGAGGAGTCCCTCAGAGTAGTATTGGAGCGCTTTGGAGTCAAATCTGGCGGGCGGATCCGCACAAGAAGCGAGATACCCATCGCGCGCGGCATGAAGAGCTCGAGCGCAACCTCAAACGCTGTAGTGCTGGCCGCCCTCGATGCACTTGGCGAGCACCTAGATGACCTTGAGATCATCAACTTGGGGGTGGAGGCCTCTCTGAGAGCCAGAGCGACTCTCACAGGAGCCTTCGACGACGCCTGCGCAAGCTACCTTGGGATGCTTCACGTGACTGACAACTACCGGCGTAGGATACTGCGGAGCTACAACGTGGAGCCCCTCAGCGTGCTCTTTCTGGTGCCCGAGGAAAGGCGTTACTCTGGAGAAGTGGATACAAACAGGGTAAGAGCTGCCAAGAGGCTTACCGAGATAGCCTTCGAAGAGGCGATGCATGGCAGGTACTGGCAGGCAACGCTGTTGAACGGATTGATGATGGCCAACCTCTTCCGCACAGATCCATCCCCCATACTGTTGGCGATTCAGAACGGCGCAGTCTCGGCAGGACTCTGCGGTAAGGGGCCTGCGATATGTGCGATCTCAAAGAGGGAGGACGAAGGCGCGATAATCGACGGCTGGAAGAGCCTTGGTCACACCATCCTGAGATCTGCGGTGAATGGAGACCGTGCACATTCAGGAGGGTTTGTATGAGGGTCAGGATAAGAGGCAGTAGTGTCGACGGTGTTGTGCAGGCCACTCCATCAAAGAGCTACACCCAGCGAGCTATCGTCGGTGCCCTAATGGCCGACGGCAAGACCGAGATAGTCAACCCCTCCAAGTCCGAGGACGGTCTCTCGGCACTTGGAGCCGCGAGGCTATTAGGGGCAAAGGTCGTGGAGCAGGAGGGTTCATGGACCCTCTCGGGCGGGCGGATAGAGACCCCTGATGACATAATCAACTGCGGCGGATCCGCGACCACCATCAGACTGTTTACCGCGGTCTCGGCACTGGCACCCGGTGTGACAGTGCTGACCGGTAGCGACTCCCTCAGAAGGAGGCCCATGGCAGAACTCCTCTCAGCAATGAACTCGATAGGTGCCTCCTGCTACTCGACAAGGCGAAACGGCCTGCCACCGATAGTGGTCCTCGGGGGAGGCATAGATGGCGGAGAGGTCGAGATGAGGGGTGACGTAAGCTCGCAGTTCGTCTCCGCCCTGCTCTTCGCCTGCACCAAGGCAAGGAAGACCACAACAGTGCGTCTGACCACTCCGCTCGAGTCAAGGCATTACGTGGAGATGACCGTGGAGGCACTCCAGCGTTTCGGCGCAGAGGTTCGCGCCAACTTTGAGGACGGGAGTTTTCAGATAACGGGGAAACAGACACTCCATTCCTGTAGATATGTCGTGGAGGGTGACTACTCCTCGGTCTCGTTTATGATCGCCGCAGGCCTCCTAGGCGGGAGTGTGGATGTGCAGGGTCTATCCTCCTCTTCGAGACAGGGCGACCGGGCGATAGTGGATCTCTTAATGAAGATGGGTGGCAACCTTATCCTGTCATCTGATGGCGTTCTTGCAACGAAATCGTGCCTTCACGGCATCGAGCTCGATGCCCGTCAAATACCTGATTTGGTGCCCATTCTGGCCGTGGCAGCTTCTCAGGCGACAGGAAGGACGACAATCACGGGTGTGGGCAGGCTCAGGCTCAAGGAGAGCGATAGGATCAAGACGACCGTGGGTGTGCTCAATGAGATGGGGGCAAGTATCAGGGCTCCCGAAGACGCCATAATCGTGGAGGGTGGAGCCCCCCTGATGGGTAAAACGATTAATCCGAGTAACGACCATAGGATAGCCATGGCCTGCGCTGTAGCTGCTCTAGTGGCGAGAGGGGAGACTGTAATCGAGAATGCGGAATGCGTTTCCAAGAGCTATCCCTCTTTCTTCGAGGACCTGAAAAGGCTCGGCGCGGATGTGGAGGTGGAGGCGGGATGAGCTTTGAGTTTGGCAAAGACTTCCGTGTGACTCTTTTTGGAGAGTCGCACGGAAAGGCTGTCGGCGCGGTCGTTGAGGGATGTCCTGCAGGTCTTCAGCTGGCCGAGGGCGATATTCAGCAGGAGCTTGATAAGAGGAGACCCGGGCAGCCCCTCACCACTGGCCGGAAAGAGCGGGACTTGGTAAGTCTGCTTAGCGGGACTGCCAATGGCAGAACCGATGGCGGACCGATCACGATGCTGGTGGCCAACGAGGATGTGGACTCCTCGTGGTACGAGAAGAACCGCTACATACCACGCCCCGGTCATGCGGATTATACAGCCTTTATAAAGTATCATAGGTTTAACGACTACCGCGGCGGGGGCTTCTTCTCTGGCAGACTGACGGTTGGCATTGTCATGGGAGGGGCCATCGCCAAGAAGCTACTCTCCACTCAAGGGATCAAGATCCTTACTCATGTTGTGCAGATAGGCAGCGTCAAAGTCGATGCTCGAATTGATGACAAAGAGGTGGAGGAGCTCGCATACTCCAGCCCGGTTCGGTGCGCTGATAGGGAGAAATCAGCACTAATGGTGGCTGATCTTGAGAGGCTTGCTGCAGAACACGATTCAACGGGCGGGGTGATTGAGTGCAGAGTGCTCAACCTGCCTGTTGGGATAGGCGAACCCATCTTCGACTCGATGGAGAGCGTTATCTCACACGGCATCTTCAGCATCCCAGCGGTAAAGGCAATCGAGTTCGGATCGGGCTTTCAGCTCTCCAGCATGAGGGGGTCCAAGGCGAACGACGAGTTCTACTTGAAGAAGGGGAGGATCCTAACCAAGACCAACAACTCTGGAGGGATACTTGGCGGGCTGACTAATGGGATGCCCCTCGTTTTTCGAGTAGGGATCAAACCGACCTCCTCCATCGGTAAGCTGCAACAGAGCGTTGACCTGAGAACCATGAAAGAGACAGAGCTACGCGTTGAGGGGAGGCACGATCCATGCATAACGGTGAGAGCCGTGCCTGTGGTGGAAAGCATGACCTCGATCTGCATAACCGATTTGATGGTAAGGGCTCAGATTATACCACGGACTATGGGTGATTAGTTTGGATATGGAAATTAGGCGTAAAAAAATTGACGAGATAGACCAAGAAATTGTGAGACTGCTTGATGAGAGGATAGGGATCTGCAAGGAGATCGGCAAAGCAAAGGTGGAGCAGAAGACAGCTATCTTTGACTCTGCCCGGGAGAAGGAGGTATTGGAAAAGGTCGCTTTGGTTGCCACCCCGGCATCAAGAGAGGGCGTCAAGTCGGTATACCGCGAGATAATCTCAACGTGCCGAAACGTGCAGAAACCGATGGTCGTAGCCTTTCTTGGGCCCGAGGGAAGCTTCTCCCACGAGGCGGCGAGGACTACCTTTGGCTCCTCATCAGAGTATCTGTCCTGCAGGAAGATAGGTGAGATCTTTAGCAAGGTCGAACTCGGGGATGCTGACCTCGGCGTAGTTCCATTCGAGAACTCGCTGGAAGGACCCATAACTGAGACGCTCGACCGCCTATTGGAGTACTCTCTGTCAATAATCGGTGAGACACAGCTGCGCATCAACCATAACCTCATCGTGCATCCGGAGACGGAGTCCTTGAGCCAAATAGAGCATCTGTACTCTCAACCCCATGCTCTGGCGCAGTGCGAGTCTTACGTCTCAAAGTATCTTGGCCACGCTGAGGTGGTCATGACAGACTCCACGGCGAGGGCTGTGGAGCACGTCCTCAGGGATAAAAACGGAGCAGCGATAGGCAGTAAGGTAGCCGCCGAGCTCAACGAGCTGAAGGTCTTTGCCTCGAGCATCGAGGACCGTCCAAACAACTATACGCGTTTCGTGGTGGTCAGCAGGGACGGCCCTCCAACAAAGGGAGAAAAGACCTCCTTGCTTTTCTCTGTGGACAACGTCCCCGGCGCCGTCTCTGCGGTTCTGGCAGAGTTCGCAAAGTGCGGCATCAACATTACGATGATCCTCTCAAGGCCTACTGTGCAGACGCCGTGGGAATACTTCTTCTTCCTGGACTTTGAAGGTAATGCGGGTGAACCCAAATGTTCGACAGCTTTGAAGGCAGCAAGAGAGAAGACAAGAATCCTGAGGGTTCTGGGCAGCTACTCAAGGTTGCTGTAGTGGGAACCGGAAGGATGGGAAGGTGCCTAACTAGGCTGCTTAGGAACCACTGCGACATAACCCTCTGCAGCAGGCGACCAGACCGAGCCTTGTCATTAGCTAAGAGACTCGGCGTCAATGCGTCTGGCATTGAGAGCTGTGCTTCCAAAAGCGATATCGTAATCGCTACCATTCCAACCGAGGACCTCCAGCCGTTTGCTGAGCAGGTCTCAAAGAAGATGCAGCCGGGTTCTCTCTTCGTGGACATATCCTCCGTGAAGTGCGGGGTTGTGGAGGTTTTGTCCAAAACCCTGCCAACCAACGTCGAGTACGCCAGCATTCACCCACTATTTGCCTCGGCGGCAGTGGGAAAGAAGAATGTCATACTAATCCCGGTACGCGGCAGTAGGTGGGCTCCGCACCTCAAACAACTCCTTACCTCATCGGGGATGCGTGTCACGGAGTCTACGGCAGAGGAGCACGACAAGGTAATGGCGGCAGTGCAGGTACTTCATCATTTTGCATATCTTTCATTGAGGAGCGCCATGGCACGATTGGACTGGGGTCAGGATATGGAATCCTTCAAGACACACGCCTTTAGAAAGAGTTTGGCCGTGTTAAGGCTAATGGAAGGTAACTTAAAGACAATAGAGCTGATCCAAAGAAGGAATAAATACGCACCATACGTGAGGGAGCTGTTCATAAAAGAGGCGAAAAGGCTCAACCAGCATTATCGCTCAAATCAAGGTACAACATAGTCATAGAAGGAGTAATATAGCACCTGGCTTAGATTCATAGCTTCTTAACGAGATGAGGGGATGGATAGAAGGAGAAATTTAACACCCACTTGTAAGATTAGATTCTGCGCTCGACATAGAGGAAGATCCCATGTTTTTATTATTTCTATCACAAAATATCAAAATATATCAAAATTATCCAACTATTAGATGACTTTTGATAAGAAATAGCACAAAAAGGATCTCTGAAAAAGTATAGAATGTATTTGAGAATTTTTATTAGAATATTTCGCCACCTTCTTTTCAACAACACGCCGTTATGGTTCTGCTTGATGGGATATTACACCTGCGGATATCTATATACATCGTTTAATAAATAAACTAAGTGGAAAAAGAAAGGAGAGTTATTAGGGTTGCTAGGAAAAAGGGAACGGTGTGTGCCATCAGAAAAAAAGGTGAGGATAGACAAGAAATACATAGAAGGTTTCTTGTTTGATCTTGGAATTATTGTACTTGGAAATAAAAATGATGTTGAGTTGATCAAAAATGAAATTATGGGACATATACCATTTAATGTTTATTTAAGAAAAAATTTTTGAATGAAAAGATAAAAAATCTTAGCAAAAGTGATTCTGAATCTCCTAAGGTTGTCCAATTAGGATCGTAAAAAATGGGTCATTCCCTTTTATTTGAATAGCTCTAATAATTTGAACCTAGGATAATGTAATACCCGAGTTCTTAATTTGACTGGGAGTAGTATCCGTCAGCGAAGGACTTTGCTGGCAAGTTAGCCCATCTAGGGCTTTATATCCTCATAAATAGCAAGGGCGGCATAAATCGGAAGAATCTTAAGACCTTGAAGAACTCACGCAATACAGCAAGGGAGGATCTAAAAACTCTATGATTGGGACCATGCAATCATCATAAACGATGGGTGGTCTATCATCATTCAATATTTAATGTTATGAATTTCCGAGTCTGATATAAAAACGATTGAGCATCTTGAGGAAGATGGCTAATTATACCTAAAATGTACAAAAAACAAGAGACTATGATGAGTGTTGCGAATGGGATATGGCAAGACCCCATTATAAAGAGTTAGTACTGAGCATATTGACCTCATTCAGCAGACAGGGAGCATGAATAAAAACATCAAGGATAGGCATCATAGAAGGGGGCCTGCGAGGAAAAAGGCCTTTAGAAGTTTGAAGAAGGTAGAGATCCATAATACCCATGAAAATACCTACTTCTACTATTTTGTGAGCTCACAACGAGCGCTAAAGAGAACACTTTCACGGAATAGCTTGGCATACGGATAGCCGATAGAAACAAGCAGCTCAGCTCTTAACCAAAGAGCAATCGAGGAGGTCTTGAAATTTCAATACTTCTTTGATAGAAATGATGATCTGCATATATTTGATTCCCCTGTGCCAGGAATCTTAACTAAATAGCTAACTTCTAAAGTTCATAAACATATTTTATATTTGCTGACTATAGGTGATTATTGATGATATACTAATAAATAATAAAATCAACCCTTTTTTGATAACCAGATTTAGAAATTCTTAAATTGAACAATACCTTTTCAAGTCATAATGACACTTCCATCTTACCTACTCAGTTTATTTATTAAACGATGTATATGAATATTTACGGGTGTAAGAGCTCATCAGAAAGATGTTCCTCCAAAAATTTCTTTGATAATTTGAAAACAGTTTAATAGTTTATTAAATTTGCTTATTAAATATTGCGAGAGTACCAAAATGTAAGATTATAAACGAATCGTGTACTTTTTCTCTCATTACCTAATTGCCGCATAAGGTGGAGGTTTATTCCATTGTTCTATGTTTTTTACCCATATTATTTAGGGAGGCTTGCTCCCAACCCAATTCGCTTTGCATTCGCTACGAATCCTAGCAATGACAACGTATTCATTTTTTTCCAGTTTCTAGTAATTTAGCCTCTATTTCTCCAGCTCTTCCAAGGCTCTTTATCTCGAATTCATTCAATCTCTCAATGGTTTTTTTGTCAATATATTTCAAAAACCAAGACATCTCAAGATATTCAGGAATGAGGTTAATTACGCTTTTTTCGTTAACTTTTAAAATCAATTTGTCCTTTATCTCGGGATCTTCTAAAGGATCTTTATCTGTCTCAATATCTTCAATAAATTTATTTAAGACAGTATTATCAATCCATTCTAGATGGCCTATCAATGTTTTTAATTTCTCTTTATCAGTCGTCAACCATTTCATGTATTCGCCCACCTTTTTTGTAAGTTCTTCATCTTCAAAAAGTCGAGCATTTTCAGCAAGGAACCGAAGATCAAGAGCTCCGGAGAACCTTAAATCGGGATCCAAAAAAATATCTTTGTTATTAAGTATGTCCTCTCTAAACCGCAATATTTGTCTGATAGGACCGGAATAATCCATCTCAAAGGAGAGTATCAGTTTTCCTTGTTCTGGAATTTTTTCAGCCGATTTGAGTAAATGCTTGAGAAATAATTCCCTAAGCGGTGGTATTGATTGATATATTGACGCCGCGTTTAAGGAACTGGACGGGTAGGCGATATCGACACGAATGCCAGCGCCATAAGGCCGACGAGTATAAAGATATCCTTGACCTTTCAAATCCAATAATTCGTGCGTTAGAAACCAGATGCTCTCATGATATGCCCTACCCTTTTCTGTAGGTGCATATGCCACTTTCCCTTCATGTAGTATCTTCTCTATCTTCCCTTCTTTCATTAAAGCATTCAATATTTTCCACAAACCCATCTGAGAAAGTTTGCTCTCCTCATGTAACAATTTGAATTTCTTTGGTCCTTTCATCAATAAATCTATAACTCTTTCTTTGTTACTTACGGTTGCTACTTTTTGTGACTGGTCCTTTTCCTCAGCCACCTTAGAACTCCCCCCCCTCTTATCTACTTAGTTTATTTATTAAACGATGTATATAAATATTTTCAAGTTTAAGTTCTCATGAGAAAGAAATTCCTCATGAAAATCATTTTCGAAGTACACCCAAGTGAAAATGACGTAACCCTGGAGGTCTCCGATTAATGGTGCCCTTAAATCGGATTACGAGGCTAGCTATTTTTCAAGTTAAGGCTGCGTGAAAAAAGATATTACGGAACCCTGTTCCTGATAGGATCCCGGCTGTAGCCACAACCAGAACTGCCAAAGCCAGGTATGGCGCCATTAACTCCAACTTATCAGGGATCAACAGCTCGCCACCGACTGGTGTTAAGGGCTTAATTCCGTAGACATAAAGAGTTCCTCCCCCACCCCCGCCCCCTCCTACAGCAACTGTGCTACCATCACCAGACATGGAGAGCACATTTAAAGTCGGGTCCCTAGTGAAGTGGTCAATGAGGGCACCTGAGGATGTGTAAAAGTATATCTCCCCTAGGCCTACCCCAAAAGGTGAGACGGCCGCGATGATTTTGCCATCGTCGCTTATGCCCACGTCGTATATGTCTTCTTCTTCAGGTGAGGTCCAATTTTCCGGTCTATCAGGACCCGACAATGTCCTGGCACCATCCCAGAAATGCACGCAGTTAATGATTTCGCTACCTGCTACAACCATATCACCATCAGAACTCATATCCACACACAGAAATGGTATGGTTCTATTCCATGTGTTTAATGGATCGTTCGGAAGTTTATTTGAATCCGCCCAATAGTTAAGTGCGCCAGGCCCTGGGGAGGCTGCAGCAACAGCATATCCATCATCAGACACGGCAACGTCTTGTATCGGAGAGTCAACCGGGGCCAAGGCAAGCCAACTTGCCAACCTAGGGCCTGATGAAACGTCAGAATTATTGAAAAATGCCACCCACCCTCTAAGGGATACGCTTCCTCCAGCGGCCACGCATCTGCCGTCTGGGGATATGTCCACCGCACGAATTCCGAATAAAAGTCCTGTATAATTGTACCATGTTGCATCCTCGGTGCCAGAGCGTCTTGTTGTGCAATCGGCAAAGTAGGTAACGTTTACACTAGTGATCCAAATGCCCGCAACAACGTAGTTGCCATCATCAGACATGTCCACAAGTCTTTGACTATCCAAACGTCCAGGAATATAAGAACTAGTCCATGTTTCTTTGCCTGTTTGATCATCAGTTCTTGTGGAGGATTCATTGAAGTAGAACAGGCGTGAGTACCCATAAATAGAGTCTGACCCAACAGCCACATAATTGCCATCTTTAGATATCGCTACGGACCAAAACGTGTCGTAATATTGTGTATAATACCACCACAGAGTGATGCTGCTATTTTTGGAGAAGTAGTAGAGCCCGGTCGAATTTACAGCCACTACGTAGTTGCCATCCTTTGATACCGCCACATCAGTCACAGGCATGGGGTCGCTCCACAGTTCAGTCACAGTGTACCCCGTTGCAGGTATGTTTGGCGGAAAGTAGAGAGCCAATGCCAATACCAAGAGGGCAATCCCTACAGATCTCCTTATTTTATTCATAGAGATCGCTTCTTGAAGTTACATTTTGTTGATTATAGCATTTAATGGTTTCTTAAAAGACCAAAAATCGCCTACCAGCTAGTTACCAATCCTTTGCCTTATTGCCTCCTGTGGGCTACCTCTCCTTCTTCCATAGACCCTTCGGCTGCGAACAGGTGGCCATCAGTCCGAATACGAATCATTCCGTGTAAGATCTTCTTATACTTGGGAATCTATATTCCTTTGAATTCTTTTGTGACTGGTCACTTTTATTAACCATCTTACAACCTCCTTTTTTCTATCTTCCACTTAGTTTATCAATTAAACAAAGTATATGGATACCTTCAAGTTTGAGATCTCATCAGAGGGATGTTCCATATAAATAAAAATACTTGATTGAAAAAATGAAAAAATGAGAAAGGTTCGCTTACTCTACGACCTTCTCAAACATGTCCTTGGGTGCTCCACATACAGGGCAGGTCCAGTCCTCCGGCAGATCCTCAAACGCAATACCTGGCGCTATGCCCGAGGCCTCGTCCCCCTTCTCCGGGTTGTATACATAACCACAGACGGTACAATTCCATTTGTCCATCAGCTCACCCCCGTGACCCTCTCTCCGAGCTCCTTGCCCGCCTCTCTGCACAACTGAAGATCTTTTTCAGTCGGGATGAACCTTACCTCTATTCCATCCCTGTACGGCATCACCTCCATCGCCTTCAGCTCCTCGTCCAGCTTCTTAGTTATGCCCGGTCCCCAGCCGTATGCCCCGAAGGAGATGCCTATCTTCCCCTTTGCCTTCACGAGCCTCAGCAGCATCGTGGCGTAGAGCAGCTGCGGGAAGATCCCCCCGAGGACGGTGGGGGAACCGATGGCCATCGCCTTGGACTCCATGGCATCAACCAGGAGGTCTGCCCAGCCGGACCAGTTGAGGTCGCCCACCTCCTTGATAACGACCTGTGCGCCGGAGGACTGCACACCATCCGCAATCGCCCTGGCCATCTTGTCCACGTCGCCCCATATGGAGGAGTAGACTATGAATACCTTGCCCTTCTCTGGCTTCGTGCTCCACTCCCTCCACAGCCTCTGTATCCTCGCCACGTCCCTCCAGACCGGGCCGTGGGATGGGCATATCATCGTGGGTGCAAGCTTCTCCACCTTTTCAAGACCCTTCAAAACAGCAGCGACGAGGGGCCTGAATATGAAGGCGTAGTACTTCTTTGCTTGGGTCTCAATGTCACCTACCGCCTCAGCCCTCATGGTGGACTCTATCACCTGAGCGCCAAACATATCGCAAGGGAAGAGTATATTCTCGCCCTCCAGGAAGGTCCACATCACCTCTGGCCAGTGCAGCATGGGCGCCTCCATGAACCTGAGCGTTTTCCTTCCGACCTTCAGGGTGTCGCCCTCCTTGACGACCATGAAGTGTCCCTGGATTCCCATGTGCTCCAGGAACTCCTTGCACCTCGCCGTGCAGACGATATTCATGTTCCTGTTGAGGCTTACGAGCCTCATTATTGATGAGGAGTGGTCGGGCTCCGCGTGGTTGACTATTAGGTAGCGGATCTTGGTCGGATCAACCAGCGTTGAGAGGTTGCTCAGGTACTCCTCAAAGAAGGGCTGATAAACGGCGTCTATGATGGCCGTTTCATCATCCTTTATGAGGTAGGAGTTGTAGGTTCCGCCCTTTGGGGTTGCTATGCCATGGAAGACCCTCAGCTTCCAGTCGAAGATCCCTATCCAGTAAATACCCTCTGACAGTTTGATGGGCAAATGGATCACCTAAAACTCTACTTACCATTCTTCAATATTTTTCTTTCCTCTCCTCGCTGGGATTGACAATGCCAACTCATATATTAATGCGGTAAAATATTGTCCAATGACATCTGTCAGCAACCGGGGTGCTCATTATGGAAAAGGGCAAGTACACTATCATCATCTTCCTTTCCCTTTCAGCCCTATTCTTCTTCTCCATCGTCCACCGGGTTGGCATCGCCGTAATAGCCTTTGACATAATGGACGAGTTCAGGGCGGACGCCTCCCTCCTTGGGCTCATGTCCTCCATGTACTTCTTCCCCTATGCGGTGGCGCAGATACCCGTGGGCATAATGCTGGACAGGATAGGTATCAGGAAAACAGTCACCATGCTCAGCATGGTGGCATGCCTTGGCAACCTTATCTTCTTCTTAAGCCCCTCCATAGAGGTTCTGACGCTGGGACGGGCGCTCGTAGGCTTCGGCGTGGGCGGCTTCTACGTGTCTTCATTGAAGGCGATCGCGGTCTGGTTCGATCCCAAACGGTTCGCAACCCTCACAGGGGTGTTCACCTCCATCGGAAACATGGGCGCAGTGTTTGCATCATCACCCCTCGCCCTCCTCACCCTCGCCCTCGGATGGAGGTACTCCTTCCTCATTATCTTCATATTCATGATCTTCTTCACAGGCGTTGCCTGGTTCGCGATCAAGGACGAGGGTGCGGAGAGCTTTAGGAGCAAAGGGACCGTTCTAAGCGACCTCCGGACCATCTTCTCAAGGAGAGAGTTCCTCATGCTGGCGCTGGTTCCCCTCTTTACCTACGGCTTCTTCATAAGCTTCCAGGGATTATGGGGTGGTCCATTCCTCATGGATGTGTATGGCATGAGCAAACCATCAGCCGGCAACTTCCTTCTACTAATAGGCCTGGGATTCATGATACTAGGTCCGATAGCAGGCTTCATATCCGACAAAACGCGGAGGAGGAAGCCGGTGCTCATGACAGGGGTGCTCTTAAGCCTCCTCTTCTGGCTGATAATGTATGTAGCGGGAGGGTCTCTGGACGATTACCAGCTGATGTCGGTGCTGTTCCTCCTTGGCTCCGCCTTCGGCTTCTGCAACAACATCTACATGACTATGTCAAAGGAGCTCTTCACCACCGATATCTGCGGGACAGCCATGGCCTGCCTCAATACATTTGCCTTCATCGGAGCCGGCTTCTTCGAGTACTTCATGGGGGTTGTGCTCGAGATAAGCTATGGCGGGAGCCGGATCTTTGCCTCCTACCAGCTGATATTCCTGATAGGCGTGGTCTGCCTCGCCGCCTCACTGATAGTCGCAACCCTCCTCAAGGAGACATTTTCCGAGTCCTAACTGTGCTCCACATGGCAGTTGGTAGGCAACCTCATCAAATACGCTTCTCGCATATAATAAAAAAGGTTTTAGTAAGTAAAAAGAAGGTATTTAGTTGCATACACAAACTCTTTACCGACTGTAAAAGTTATACACCGTGTAACTTATAAACTCAATATATGATAATTTAAGCACTCTATCGTTCATCGTTTGTCCTCGATCACACGTTTGTGTAGTTTATTTGAAAGAAATAGGCATCTTGTCACTAAATAGACCTAAAAACAAGGAAATTATTGAGCTGATAAGTATTAATCATGATGAATCTGAGCGTTTTGGATGCCGAGGGTAAAGCTTGGAGTACCTGTGGAGAGCCGTTTCCAGCTCGACCAGGTCCAATCCCTCCCTCCTGGCGAACTCCTTCAGGTCGCTTATACCAAGATCCGCCATCGCCACTCTTACCTTGGGCGTGGGCGAGGGATCAGCCTTGGACCAGACCCTGCGCATGTCCCTGAGGAATACGGAGACGGTCACCGGCCCTATTCCTTTGCCGAGCTCCATCAGCCTCCTCTCCAGGTCTCGGCTATCCGAGGACCTTTGGTGCAGGAGATCAAGGCTTGCATCATAATGAGCTATGAGGTTTCTACAGATCTCATGGAGCCTGTCCGCCGTGCTGAAGTCGTACCTGGTGTAACCGCCCTCGTCGAGGACCTTCACAAGCCTGTCCCAGCCGGCCTTGACTATGGACTTGGGGTCCGCCAACCCGTAATGTTCGAAGAGTTTGTAGGTCTTGGTAGCGCTTGTTTCCCTTATCGGCTTCGAGTAGAGGATGGAGGCAAGAAACCACCTGAAGTAGGCAGGGTCACCCTCCTTAAGATCTATCGAGAGCGTCTCTGAGTAGGGTTTGCCATTTTCACTCACAAACTGAAGGATCTCCAAGGATGGACCCCAATCTTGATATTCATCTGCAGGAAATATAAGGCTGTAAACCGGCGGGGACATTCATCATTAGCCGCGAACAGTGCGTTGGCGTCTCCTCGCCAGATAATATATCACACCTACACATGCAATAATAAGTGTGAGGAGCAAGGAGTCTAGCGAAAGGAAAACTAGCATGGCGAGGCAGGAAACGACCCCCAGAAATGGTATCACATTGGAGGACCTCACATCCTTTGATCTAAGTGCGGAAGCATTTGCTATGGCGTAGTATATCAGAGCCGTTGCGCTGCTGGCGTTTATGACCAAGCTAAAGCTCGAAAGTCCGGTCAGCATCACCATGATAAAGTTGCTGAAGATCACCGCGTAATGGGGAATCCGGTATTTTTCGTGCACCTTGCTGAAGAGGACTGGAAGATCTCTAGTCCTTGACATGGCAAAGGCCACGCGCGACACACCCAAGACCGAGGATTCGGAGAACGCCGAAGGTGGCAACCAACGCACCCACTGTGATGACATGGCCTAACCCCCAAACTCCGGATTTGAGGATCGCCTCAGCCAGGGGGAAACTTGAGACGGACAGGGAGGAATAACCGATGAGCCCCAAGGCCACAAATGCCACCAGCACATAGATCACCGAGGACACGGCGAGCGATAGGATAATGGCTCTGGGAACGGTCCTCTGGGGGTCCTTAACCTCCTCTGAGAGGGTGGTTATCCTTCCAAATCCCGTAAAGGCAAAGAAGAAGAGGGCTGCTACGGTAAGGGATCCGCCGAGACCATTGGGGGCGAACGGTGTAAAGTTCCCTAGATTGATAAAGAAGATTCCAACGATGACGAAGAGGACCAGTATCCCCATCTTTATTATGTTAATCGCGTCGCCTACCAAAGCAGACCCCTTGACACCATAATAGTTGAGAAGGGTCACAACCAAGGCGATTGCGGCCGCAACAACCCGGTAATCACCAACAGGTATAAGGAAGGAGAGGTACTGAGCGAAGCCAATAGCAACCGCGGCGCCTCCTATAATGTTTGAGAAGAGCCACAGCCAACCGGTCAGGAACCCCATCGGAGGTGGCAGCAGCTCGTGAGCGAACTCGTAGGCGCCCCCCTCCTTGGTTATTGTCTTGCTGAGCCTCACAAAGCTCAGAGCTGTGAAGGTCGAGATAATAAAGGATATGAGAATGGACAGCATCAGGGCAGGACCGGCGGTACCGGCTGCGATACCTATGACTACAAATATACCTGCGCCTACTATGGCGTTTATGCCAATCGAGAAGGCGTCGAAAAGACTGAGCGTTCGGCGCAGGCCTTGGCTATCCATACCAACCATGAAAAAAGAGAGGGGCATTCCAGATATTTGTTTCGTTGTCTTTTATTCATCAACCAGCTTTATACAAGCTACAAAATAAACGCTACATATTTTATATAGCCCCATACAGCCAAACCTTGTTTATGGGCGAAACGGTCGAGGAGTATATAAAAAGGCAAAAAAACCCACAAAAGGAAATCTGCTCAGAACTGAGAAGTTTGATCCTGAAGACGTTCCCAAGTATTAAGGAAGAAGTGAAGATGGGCGTTCCTTGGTACGAAGGAAGATACTATATAGCAGCGCTTAAAGACCACGTCAATCTAGGTTTTCCAATTGAAGGGCTCTCAAAAGAGGAGCTTGCGCTGTTTGAGGTGCGGGAAAAACGATGAGGCACATCAAGCTTTTTTCAGAAAAGGAATTGGATGAGAAAAGGATAACGAAGCTCCTCAGTATAGTGAGAAAATCAAAATGCTCCTGCCTTCCAAAATAACCGCTAGTTTATTATCATAAAAGTGCATCAGGCATCCACAGGGAAGGCTTACATTGAAAGCTACCGTGAGGGATCGGGTGCTCCTCCTGCTCTCCATAAAGGAGCCGGGTGCGAGGATAGACTTTCAGCACATATTCGAAAAGGTATCCCGGGACGTGAAGCTGGCAATCGCTGAGCCAGACCTGCAACGCCAACTCGAGCAGATGGCGAAACAGGGGTTCGTACGAATCAGCGAAGGATCTTATTACGTTACAGATGGCGGCAGAAAACTCATTAAGACCCTGTTGCCTGAGATCGGCGAGGATCTTAATCTATCCTACAGGATGGTCCTCGTAGCCAAGGATTACTACGAAAGGATAGCTGAATATATTCTGCCTTTTCTCAAGGACAGACCCGTCAGCATAATAAAGATCTTCAGTGATGACGCCGACCCCATAAGGAGGGTAAAGCCGTTATTCGTGAGGTATGCAAGGTACAAGCCAAAACCCGTCTTCATAAGGATAGACTCGAAAGAAAATCTGATGCGCTACGTCGACGACCATGCCCTTGATTACGTGCCCTACATCCACTCCTTCAACATGAAGGAGCCGAGCTGGCTCGTTCTGGACCTGGACGCCGGCGAGGGGCTGAAGTCCATGAAGGAGGGGTTCCTGGCGGTGAAGTTCGTGGCAGGCGAGCTGGTAAGGCTGCTGGATGAGAACGAAGTCCAGTCCGCCGTCAAGTTCAGCGGCTCCAGGGGCATGCAGGTTTGGGCCTCCTTGGACAACACCAAGCTGCCAAAGGGCGACCTCTTTGCGTCTTACAGGCTTCTTATACAGCGCCTCCAGGCAACAGTCGAGGAGCAGATCAAGAGCTCGCAGCCCCCGCCGGCTCTCAAGCCACTCGTGGAGAAGGGGCTGACCACCTCCAGCGTTGCCAAAAAGGAGGAGCGCTCGGACAAGGTCTTGGTCGACTGGAGCTCCATGAAACCATACGGGGACGTGAGGGCGCCGTTCAGTATCCATTACAAGACGGGGCTTGCTTCGTGCCCTGTGGACTCCGCGAGGCTACTCAAGTTCGAGCCCGACGAGGCAAAACCGGAAATGGTCGCCACAAACGCTGAGCAGCTTTCCCAATATTTCGAACCAACAAAGAGCGATCCATCCAGCCTGTTGAAAACGCTTAGACTATGACTTGAGGGCAAATTCATAGAGCGAAGATTCCATCTCTAAATACTCATGAATTCTTCTACCCTATGTTCCAACTTGTTTTATTTATTTCCTGAAATCTGCAAAGGTTATACAATTTCCCAAATTTAGCTGGTGCGATATTCCTTTACCGTCTTCGTCAACGCCTGAACATTCACCGTGGGCGTCTGGGCTATAAGCCCGCACCCTGGCGCGACCACATCCACGCCAGACTCTATCACGCCTATTGTAATCTGCCTAATCTCCTCGGGCTTCTTCATCAGTATATCTACGGGATTTATGTTGCCGACGATGGAAACCGAGTTGGCGGCAACCTCCTTAGCCTTCCTGAGGTCTACCTTCGAGTCTACTCCGATTGACTTTGCGCCGGTCTTTACCAGAAGGGGGATAAGCGGGGCGCAGTTGTGGCACATGTGCAGCACTAAGCGGATCCCGCAGGGCTCTATCACCCTCTTCAGGTATGGGAAGGCGCATCTCTCAAAGCGGGCCGGGCCCAGAAACTCGCCGGAGGCCAGGGCATCGCACAGGGAGATCACGTCAGCCCCGGCGTACTCAAGCTCCTTTACGTATTGACCAACGAAGCGAGAGGTGACCTCGAGGATGCTGTCGAGCCGTTCCGGCGTCTTGATGGAAGCCAGCAATAACTGGCTCACTCCCATCAGGTTCCCTGCCAGTGAGAAGGGCCCCTGCACGCCCGCGATGACGGGTATCTCAGGCCGGTTCATCGCCTTCAGCGCCTTAACAGATTCTATTACAACTCTCGTGCTCTCTGACGAGAGCGGGTCAGCATACTTCTTGAAACCCTCCATGCTTTGGGGCGGGTGGACTACCGGCGGTTTGTCCCCCTTCTCCTCATTGTAATCCACCTCGCACCCCAGCGCCCCGGCCTCTGCATACAGGCCGAAGGGGACCCTCACGCCCTCGAATCCCCCGATGTCGTAAGCAGCCATGGAAAGTCTCGCCATCTTAATCGGGTCTTTATGAGCCGCCGGCCAGCGGTACCCGCAGGCATCCATAAGCTCAAGGGTGCCGGTCTGCGTAAATGGGACGACAGGCTTGCGGTCCACCTTCTTCAGCAGAAGGGCGTTCATGAGCCGCTCTCTTGGTTCCAAGACCATGCACCATGAAATGGTGTCCTGACTTGATCAGGTTTGAGATTACATTAAATGTTGGTTTATATTAAAATCTTTATTTTGAGCTAATAGAGCGATCCGCTCCTACTAATGAAGCTTTTCGACCTGAGGGAAATCACTTGGAACCTGTGCCCAGGATAGCAGTTGAAAAAGAAAGCCTTCATGCTAAATTTTAATTTTTAGTCCAAACTCAAACAAATAATTAGATTTATTCAGCAGATGTCCAAGAATTTTTGCGTATTTTATATGGGGAAAGCAAGTTATATCGGGTTGTGTTTAAATTTATTTAATGGTGGGATTTATAGGCGTGGAAGGTGATGGTAAATCCCTTTATCTTATTGTCAACAATAAAAAATGCCCGGAATTTTAATGGCGATTTGAAATTCACCGTATGTCATGGCGAGTGATGGTTAATTAGTATATTATCCTCATTTTAGCTTTTGTATTTTCGAAAATTCTAGAATGAGGTAGTTTGCAGATTTTTCACTTTTTCCAATCTTGACAATGCGATTCGGGTCCTCTCCAGCCAATCATGCGCATCCTAATTCTGCATAAATGCGTTCATGGAGGAGTACTGCCTTCGCCAATCACAGTCATCCATTTACGCACCCTCCATGATTTCACAAGGCCATTTACAACGTAGGGATCAGTTTTTACGAACTCCTCGGCCGCGCCCTCTGATGCTCCATTAAATACCAACACGGATCCATCGGTGGGTTCAGCGAGAGATCCGCCGAGGACCAGCTCTCCCCGCCCGTATGCCTCGCGGGCATGCTCGAGGTGAGCCTTTCGGTAGGGTGTCCTTCTTTCGGTAAAATGGTCGACGACGTCGTAAAAGAGTATGTAATGCATTACCTTATCCCACTACGCTTTAACCTTGTTCTATGTAATAATAAGTTTGCGGATTTTTTTCTTGGTGGGGCAAGAGGAGTCATCGCTCTCATCTCACACACACCTGAATGTGTAGTATAGAACACAACTACAAAACGGGATTCTAGGCGTATTAACAAATTCACTTGAGCGCGCGCCTGGCACTAAGGCAGCCTGCCGATGCTTGCCAGCCCATCGGCAACATCCTTGAGCCCCAGTTCTTCGAGTTTGGCTCTTGTAGGCCAACCTGTGTTTGCATCCCAGCCACGCAACTCATAGTACCTGTCCTTAAGCGCCTCAAATTTCCCCTTATCTATCGGTCCACTTACAAGGCCTGTTGCAGTACCCGCAAGGCATGTAATGGCCTTCTTAAAATATGGCTCATTTAAGGTGTCGCCCTCCCTTGTGCGGTTTTCCCTTTTCACCATTATTGCCCTACGTAGGTTCCAGATTCTTTCGCCTGCCCTCGCTATCCTATCTACATCCATATCAAGCCCCGTCACAGCCGAAAAAAGCATGCTCTCAAAGATTCTTAGGTCCATCTCGGGAGGCTTGTAGAAACTTGTTATGAGAGCCCAGAATTCACAAACAGGCAGGGAATTCTTCAGGCACTGATTGTCCTGAACCCATGCGGTTACCCGTTCAGCTCCTTCATAAACGGTTTTGCTCAAGTCAACAATCTGATAGCTGTCATAAGGCGGGAGTCCAAAGTGTTCCATTGCCTTTGGAGAGTTCAATTTATATTCATGGCTAGAATTAACAGGGTCCCTTGTATCAGTGGCCCAATGCAGTGCGCTTCCTAAATTGTCCAGATGATGGAAGGCGTAACCACGAGCGGTATAAACCTCTTTGTACAGATCTGCCAGCCTTTCACCATACACTAATTTCTTCCGAAAGTGTTCGGTGAATCTTGCTGTGCCTTCAGCGTACGGGACTTCTCCGTTTGCGATTTTGTGGAGTAGTACCGTCAAGAATTCGTGATTTGTAGCTGTGCCTCCCAACCATTTGGGAGCAGGCAAACCAATATCCTCCTCAATTTCTTTCATTGTTAGAATGCCTGCCTCAAGGGAAAGTGTCAGAAGGAAGGCTATTCCAATCAGCTCATAAATATTTATGCCGAGCCTCTGGCAAAGCAAATTTGCCTCCCAGATCTCCTTAGGCTCAATGCTAAATCTGGGAGCCCATACCCAATCTGCGCATGATGCACCGCTCAGCCCTATCCCCGGAATGTCGTGGATGCTACAACATTGCTGTGGACATCCATAGCACCCATAGTGCTTCTTGAAGTATTTCCTGGCGAATATGACTTTTGTTTCTTGTGGGGCCATATAGGGGGTTCGAAACAATAGCCTTACCATTGGAACCACCTTCTTGTTTTCTTCTATTATCGTCCTCGTTAGCTCCAAGATCCTATCGGGTTTCGCGACCGCTACAACACCTGTTCCTCTGACCGCAACCGCCTTCAGATTCTTTGAGCCCATGACAGCCCCGAAACCACCCTGACCAGCAGCAAACTTGGTCTCGTTCAGAATTACGGCTACTCGGCTGAGTCTCTCCCCGGCTGGCCCTATGACCAGAATCGATGCCTCTGGTTCATCGTTCATCAACACCCTCTGCGCCTCAAATGTTTCTACACCCCATAGGTCGTCGGCATCCTTAATCTCCACATCTCCATCGTGGATTGATAAATAAACGGGTTTCTCGGCCTTTCCTAGAATGACTATGCCATCATACCCGGCGTATTTCATCTCTGCCGGAAACATACCCCCGAACCCAGAATATGTGAATAATTCATCTGGATGGCATTGAGGTGATATGGCGCAAACTTCCCCTCTGCTGAACGGGCCATATATGCCTGTTAGTGGCCCCGCTGAAATGATGAGGGGGTTACCGGGATCAAATGCATCTACCTTAGGGCATCCCAGATCCCAGAAAATCTTTGCATTGAGTCCTACCCCTCCAATGAACTCCTCTGGCCTGTAGTCCGCAGTTGGCACCTTTTTTACCACTTCATTCGCTAGGTCAACCTGCAGCACCTTTCCAGCCCAACCATACGATTTTGCCATATCTACTGCCCCTCATCCTTTGATACAAACTTTAGGGCTTGAAATGGACAGTACTCAACGCATATCGGCCCACCCTCTCTTCCCCTGCACAGGTCGCATTTGAAGGCGACATTCTTCTCCGCATTAATCTTAATTCTCGGCGGATCAAAGGGACAGGCGTCAATGCATATTCCACAACCGGTGCATTCATCCTCATCGATGTATGTAGCACCTGTCGTCCCGTCAATACATATGGCCTTGTCCTTCAATGGACAGGCAAAGTAGCAACCAGGAGAGAAACACTGCCGGCATATGTTATGGCCGTGCTCGGCTGTAAATGGGTGCCGAACTACGTGTGACCTAGCCAGTGCTGGTCCTAGTACACCTTCGTGATATAGCGAGCACATTACCTCACATACCCCGCATCCTGCGCACACATTCGGGTTATGAGAAAGCACTCTAGATTTGTGGACCACTTGCATACCTCTTTTTCCTCCACCACTTGCTTCTCAACTTAATAATGTGAATTCCAATAATAAAAAGGAATGTCCAGTTATTGTTTTTCTTATTGATGCATTTTGTGCAAACCGAAATTGTTGATCGAAACGGTGATTGCGCGTTTTGTATGTGATATGAGGACATATGTGATACGGTGATAATGAGAGAAGATCTAAAGAAAAGAAAGTTTAGAAATAAGTGTAAGAATGTCTGGGTTTGGGGGTTAAAATTTAATCCACATACAGTTAATGGTTGGCAATTGGTAGTTTTGGGACTCATTTTTCTTGTGGGGTCATTTAGATTGGATTGCTTTTTTGCCCGTTTTTCTTGACGAGTATCTCCATTCTTGATCGGTTGGAACAATTTGGACATTTCAAGTACTTCCAACCACCATTCCTGTCTACCTCGTGAGGGCTAAAGAAATCGGTTAATATGGATATTTCGAATTTGTAGCCGCATCTTGGGCAGAGGTAGGCAGTAGCTTTGGCGTGCCAGGAGACGAGGATAATCAAACCACACGCTACCAACGCCATCCAGACATACCAGTATGAAAGAAGCAGGTAGATGCCTGTAAACCCGAGAACCGTCAAATATATTGCAATGTAAATAAGCGATTTCAACCAGTCTTTTCTTCTCGATTTACGATAACTGGACAACCCATATCTCCCTGCAATTAAATGTGATCGAACATATGCGCTTTATTTTTATCTTCTTTGTCTTCTTGGTGTGTGTGGGTTTGGGCTTCGGGGAGGGTGGGGGGGTAAAAATATATCTCCTTCCGGCATTAAGGCTTTCACATGTTAGCAGTTGAGGTCAAGGACCTCGTTAAGACTTATAATGGCACGGTCAGGGCGTTAGACGGCGTCGATCTGAATATTGAGGCTGGCAAGGTCTTCGCCCTGCTCGGTCCCAACGGTGCCGGTAAGACCACACTGATAAGAATCTTGACCACCCAGCTCAGGCCGGACTCTGGCGAGGCGCACGTCTTCGGGCTGGATGTCGTTCGGGAGGGTGCTGAAATCAGGAAGATCGCCGGCTACGTCCCACAGGAGATGAGCGTCTGGACCGATATCAGCGGCTTCGAGAACCTACTCATATACGCCAAAATCTACGGCGTCTCCTCCAGCGAGAGGAAGGATGTTATCGAGGGCGCTTTAGAAATTATGGGTCTGAGCGCGGTAGCGAACAGCGTCGTTAAGACGTACTCCGGCGGCATGATCAGAAGGCTCGAGGTCGCGTGTACCATGCTGACCAGGCCCAAGATCATGTTTCTGGACGAGCCCACCATAGGCCTGGACCCCTCTGCCAGAAAGGCAGTTTGGGAGAGGCTTACCTCCTTTAGGAGCGAATACGGCACCACGGTATTCTTCAATACGCACTATATGGACGAGGCCGACATCTACTCCGACGAGATAGCCATAATCAACAGGGGCAAGATCGTCAAGATAGGCACAGCCGAGGAGCTCAAGCACTCTGTTGGTGGGGAGGTCATCCAGTTTACAGTTGGGGACTACACCATTGCCGAGGATGTTCTAGACAGGATTAGGGGGATGAGCCTTGTGAAGGACATGATGATAAGAAATTCAGACCTTGTTGTGGTTGTGGAGGATGCGGAAAGCGCATTACCCGGTGTTATGCAGGCTCTGAGAAGCGAGGGCGTTCCCGTCAGCAGGATCTCCACGACCAAGCCGACGTTAGACGATGTCTTTCTGAAGTATGCAGGAATCGGGCTTGAGGCCGGCGCCAATATTTGGGATATCAGGCAGGTAAGGCGAAGGATTGGGAGGGGATAGATAGATGGATATGTCAACTTCCTTTAGAGGGATGTGGGCCATGATGGAGCTTGAGCTCCGGAGGATCAGGCACGACAGAACCGAGTTGTACACAAGGGCAGTCCAGCCCATATTGTGGCTGGCAATTTACGGGACAATCATGAGCAGCGTCAGAGCCATACCCACAGGCGGGATACCGTACATAGACTACATCTCTCCGGGCGTGCTGATGCAGTCGGTAGTAATGCTATCCATCTTTTATGGTCTGGTCATGGTCTGGGAGAGGGAGTCCGGAATTTTAAAGAAGCTCTATTCCACGCCCGCCTCAAGGTATGCCATTATCGTGGGCAGGTCAATGGCCGCAGGCATCAGGGGAATATTTCAAGCCCTTATAATCGTTCCCATTGCGCTGCTTCTCGGGGTCCATTTTTTTCCCAACTTGCTATATTTCACACTGGCGATCTTTATAGTGTTCTTTATCTCGGGAGGGTTCGCCGCCCTTTCCATCGTCATAGCCACCTTCATGAAAACCAGGGAGAGGTTCATGGGCATTGGCCAGGTGATAGTCATGCCGCTATTCTTCGCCAGCAACGCCTTGTACCCAATAGCGATGATGCCCACCATTGTGCAGTACATTGCGGTCTTCAACCCCATGAGCTACGGGGTGGACGCCGTTAGGAGCCTGATGATAAGCGGGGATCTGAGCGGTCTTCTGCTCGATATCGCAGCCATAGCTCTCTTCGATGTTGTAATGTTTGTCATCGCCTCGGCAAGCTCCACTAGGATTATCGAGTAAATTGGTCAGCCAATTAATTGTGGAGAAGTGCCGCTTATTCACTTACGGGTGCTAATTTACCATTTGGCACTTACAAGATTTGAGGCGGGCATCTGCTTTTATAAGCCGACAATTTCACTTTTATATGGTGGTGTTTTATGGCAAAGGTCCTCATGGTTGTAGCCGAGAGGGACTTTAGGGACGAGGAGTTCAAGGTACCCAATGAACTGATAAGATCGGCAGGTCACAGCGTGACGGTTGCCAGCTCTGGTCCCGGCGTGGCTCACGGAAGGCTGGGGATGCGGGTGGCTCCTGACGTGGTGATAAGCGCGGTAGATCCCTCAGACTACGATGCTCTGGTGATCGCTGGCGGCTCAGGCTGTCAAACCTACCTCTGGTCCAACAAACCGCTGCTGGAGGCGGTGAGGAGGGTTTACGAGAGGGGCGGCGTGGTTGCTGCCATATGCATCGCGCCGGCTGTACTGGCTAGGGCCGGCATCATAAAGGGCAGGAGGTGCACGGTGTTTCCCAGCCCCGAGGCGATCTCGGAGATGGAGAGGGGCGGATGTGTTCTTCAGAGGGAGCCAGTTGTCGTGGACGGAAGGATAGTGACAGCTGACGGTCCGGCAGCTGCCAAGGCCTTCGGTGAGGCGATAATTAAGCTCTTAGGGCAAAAATAGTGGAGGTCCACTCAAATATTCTGCCTCTTATACCATTCCATCATCTTGAAAATAAGCTGCATTATCTACTGCTTGCTAGGGTAAAGCGTAAAGAATGTTAGGCGAAAAGTTGTCTACAACAAAGTTTTAGTTTGAGGTATTCTGGGCGTGTAGCTTGGGCACGATGCACAAATCTCCGGGTTTGACTTGACGTTGTCCCTCCAAACTTTTTTCAGTATCCCGCCTTCTGTGATAGAGTCCTCCTTCTGTTCATGCAGCGACTTTCTCCCGTAATAATGCCACCACGTGCAATATCCATCCTTCCCCATGTGGAAGCAGCCGAAATGGTCGTCCCTGACCCTTCTAAGCGCAGACTCCTTAAGCAGATCCACCGGAACCTCCAGCTTCCTTTTAGTATCAAGGTATTCTTTTTTGAGCCTTTTCAAGAGCCCCTCAATTCCATCGACGCGCTCCCTTAGCTGGCTTAGGACCGTCAACTGCTCGTCCGTAAAGGCTGCGGGCTTAGCCGGCTTCTCTTCAAACTTAGCTTTATAATTGGATATCTGCCTCCACTTCTCCTCGCTGAAAGGACCTAGGCTCCTCTCCAATTTACCCTTCCTCCTAGTCATGTACCGCTTCCCATGGATTTCTTTCACCCGGAAGGTCCAGCCTTCGGCAATCCAACTCTCTATCTGCCCCTTCTCAAGGCTCATTTCCCCATTTCCCACCATGCTTGGGAAAGCTTTTCCCATTTTCCCCACTTATGAGCATGCTTTCCCAATACTTAAGCCTAATGGGAAACCCCGATTCAGAGCTCTTTCCACAAATAAAGCTGAAAATGAGCTTATTTGAGTTTCAGCCAAGGGAAAGGTATACAGCACCCCCTAAAGCTTATACACTAGTGTAACCATCTTCTCGTCGGTGAGAGCTTGACACAGCTTGTATGCCCGTTATGTGGAAGGTTTGTCAGTTTGGCGCATTTTGACCCATCTGGCTTCGCCTCCGACATATACGCCGTTGAGGTCCAAGGCTTGGGCAGGGGAAGAGGCGTTAAGGTTGTCGGACAGCACAGCATACTCCAGCGCGGAGACGCCACCCTCGAGATGATTAAGGATAGGATTCTGGAGCTTTCAGGGGTTCTCCTGGAGAGCGGATGCCTGAAGCCTGAGGAGGTTGTCTCAAGGCTGAAGATTAAGATGGTCGAGCCTACAGAAGCCCGCAGGCTTGCTGGCGAGGTTGAGGACTTGGAGGTCGAGCTTGAGGAGGTAAAAGGTGAGAGTGGAAGGTGGAGGCAGAAGGTCGTAACTATAGAGGTGACACTTAAAGATGTAAATACGCAATATGCTGGAGCCCTCAGGCAACTTAGGGAAAAGGAAAGCGAGCTTGTCAACATGTATGAGGAGATAGGCGACATGGTTGACTCGGTTGAGGATGCATTAACCACCAGTGGCGAGATGCGGGTTTGGAGTGTAGATGAGGCGGAGGATCCGGTACAAGCTTTAAAAGAGCGGATTGGGAATTTAATAAGGGAATTTGAGAGCTTGGCAGCGGAGGCTGAGAAAAATGAGTGAGACTGAGGAGCCCAAGACACACAGTGAGACTGAGGAGCCCAAGACACACAGTGAGACTGAGGAGCCCAAGACACACAGTGAGACTGAGGAGCCCAAGACACACAGTGAGACTGAGGAGCCCAAGACACACAGTGAGACTGAGGAGCCCAAGGTGTGCAACGTGAAGATCAAGCAAGATCCTGTAGAGGGATGGAAGCTAGTGATAGATGAGCTTGGTCCAGCCTGCGAAGATTCATTGAAGCGGATCGTCCGAGATCTAGGCCCCTACTCAAGGAAGTATTTGGCTAAGCGAATCGAGACAAGCAATCCAGAAGTGAAGAAAATCTTGGAGGGGCGAAGCTAACCTCTAACTAGTGTTTTGTATAGGCATTCCATAATCATTGATTGAATCCTTAAAACTTAACCTTCATGCCCAAGTACCTCTGCCACATTTACAGGGGATTTGATAAATTTATTTATTATATTGCTAGCAATTGGTTTTCGAGCTTATTTAATGGTGGAATATGACGAACCGAAACTGATGGTTAAATTTTTGTTAATCTCCATTTTTCCAAGAAAAAATTCTTTTATCCTGAGTTATAATACAACATAATATTTACTATGATTCCGATAATTCCTAGTACTGCTGTAACTAAATCACTCACTAATAAGCCGCCAATAAACAATCCTATTGAATAAATGATACCTGTTATAATTGCCTTAAACAAACCTGCTAAAAGATCGGCTATGAAATATAATATCACAACTAAGTAAAAAATTGGTTCTGCATGCATTGCATGCAAAAATAAAAACAATATAAAAAATAATAATCCACCAACTACCCCTATTAGGGCATCAGTAAATCCCGATATTAACTGATTCACATTATCATCCATACATTCACTTAGTTCAGTTCTTAAAAAAGAGTATATTAAGTTTAGTGATTATTGATTCTGTTCATCCTAAGGTTGTCCATTTCGGGTTGTTCAAAAACGGGGGATATGACAAACCAGAAAGTGATGGTAAATCCTTTTATTTTATCGTCAGTAATGGGTTTTCGAGTTTAGGAGTTAAATTTTAATCCCAAACCCAAACCCAAAATGACGACTAATGTATAGGATACATTAAAATCAAAAAATGGAATGGTTGAGCCTAAGCCTTGATTTCGCTTAGCTTTTCTTTTGCCAAATAGAAAAATTTAAACCAAGTGTCATTGAAAGTGATAACAGCAGGCGTTCACCGTTAAGAAGCTACAGCTTTGAGGCGTAAGACATCATGATATTTTCCAATAATAAAAGGAAATTATTGGGTGAAAAATATGGTCTCTAAAAATCTTTCAACTAAGGAACCTAATCTTGCTTTGCGATTGAGATTGACTGGTGTCGACCAAGCTCCTGAAGAATGTATTAAGTCTCATCTGACGTTTTCTATTACAAATAAAAGAGGCGCAATAGCAAGACATGTATGTGTCCGTATACAAATTTTCAATTATAAGCCAGAAATAACTGATGAAGATAATGCCGCCATTAACGACCTAGGTGAGGGTGTAGAGGTACTTGTTCCACCTTACCTATTTTTTGGAAGCGAAAGGGTAGTTTTACCCGATCCGATAGATGTTTCGGAAGATGATCTTTGGCTGATGAATGGAACACAATTGTTCAAGGCAATAATAACTTTAAAGAAAGAGGATAATTTGCCTTTAAATATCAACTATCAAATAACAAACGAAAAATTGCCTGTAATTGCAGGTATTTGCACAGTACCTTTTGAAACTCTTAAAGGTTTACACGGAACAAGATTATGGATATCTGCTTTAGACAGACGAGAATTTTATTAACTTTTTTATCTAACCTGAGAGAGCATAGGTTGTGTGTGGAGGTTAAATTTTAACCCACACACACAAACTAATTAATTTACCGATTCTCTTCTTCTCACGACGTATCACTAAGAGTGTGCATAATGCAGAAAATAAAAAAAAGGAGAATATTGAATTATTTATAAGTAATGGCCGTTTGCGCTGAAATAGTCACCGGATTCCCATCAATAGTGCCTGTAATATAAAATGTAAATGTATATTTGCCAATCGGTTCCTCTGCCTCTGGCCCACGTGCCCAGCGCAGATTGAATATTGCAATGTCTTCCCCAGGTAATACTGCAGGATTTAGGAGTGTTATGGTGCTACCATCGTAACAAACCGTTTGAGGCCAATGCGTTGTCCATTTTTGAGGATTTGGTAAACCTGAACCATCTGGCATAAAAACTCTTATTGCAGGGCCACCCGGACAATCAATTTTCATCGTGACTGACGTCACAACAAAGGCGCCTTCAATCGCGTCTCTTGCACCCCCAACAATTGGAGTCAGTTTGTTATTTTTAACGAATACAAAAAGGCCTGTTTCATCACCTACTGCTTTCATGACTTTACTGCCAGAATTAACTATTTTTGCAGATACTGGGGATGGCGGGGCAGCAACGGTGGAAATAGAAACCACCATAAGAAGAGCAATTGTTATTGCGATTATTGGCAAACAGATCCGAGCCATCTTTTTTTTGTCGAATTCACTTGAAAACTTAATGATGTCCATTCCGATTCCCCCTCTTTGATTTTGGGAACTTCTTATAGCGCCCCTCCTCGGCGCTCCCCTAAAAACTGGGATTGTTAACCTTTTCTTAATAAGTTATAAATAAATGTTATCACTAATTGTTTAACTGATAAACACAGTTACATTAAAAAGGATTATTAAAAAATATTTTATTATTCTCTTTTTGAAAAAAGAAGGGAAAGGTTGAGACTAAGCCCTGACTTCGATGAGGACAGAGGGGTTAAATTTTAACCCCTATGTTCTGGTCGAGGCCATAGGAAAAAGCCAATCAAGACCAAGCAAACCAGAAGTATAACTACAAGAACGCCTGCCTCCACGCCCATAAAGAAAACGTCCGAGTGCGTAGGATAATCAGCGGTAAACAACTGCCAAATAATCGAGATGCTAACAATCGCCAAAAGGGCAATAACACCGAGGCGAACAAAGTTTCTTGGTAACATAACTAACTACTCAAAAACATAAGTTTGGCTCAAAATTAACTTTTCCTTGTGTGTGGGTTTGGGGGGTTAAATTTTAACCCCCCAAACCCAAACTCAACCAGTAATTAAGAGTCCAATATCTTTATCGTTTTATCTATAGAATTCACTACTTCCTCACACTTTCCACGTAAGGAATTTGCTCCCAATTGACTAATTTCTGAATAAGTAATCTCGATTTGTCTGGAAACTCCTACGTTTAATTTACGCAATATATCACTCTGAAGCGCATTGAATACAGAACGTCTATAACTTTTACCTTGAATTTCGTCTCCCTTAATACTTTTTAAGTGCAAGTCTAGTTCACTTCTGATTTCTGTGAGTTCTTGTTTTATTAGGTCCTTTAGTTGTGATTTCTCTCTATTTCGCTTCCAAATGTCGAATCCTATATAGCTAAAAAATCCAGAAAACAAACCAATAATCCAACCAATAATCAAAAAAAGTAAGTCAGGATTGATTTCCGTCGAAAGCCCACTAAAGTCTTTCGTTATCGTTTATATTAAACTTTCATCTTCAGTAAAAATGACATTAAAAGATCAAACTATGCCTCTTCTATTAGTCCCTCTTTCATTAGAGTAGCTAAAGTTTCTATTTTTTTTGCGATGGAAGTATATAATGTGTTAAGTAATTCTTCATGGTTAGTTTTGATACCAAGAACTTCTAATATGGCAAGATCGAGTGTTCTTCTGGTTGGGTTTTTAGTCTTTAATTGTTCGATAATCGATGGAAGTTTGGTTTTAGTTGTTTCATCAAAAACCTTTAGGAGCTGTTCGTTTTGTTGTGGCGTTAGTGATTTTGGATCAAGAACAAGAAATTCTTGTAGGATATATTGGTCAAGTCCCATAAAGGCACCTCTCGTTTCAGCTCGCCGTGATAATATCTGGTCAATATTTATTGTTGAGTTGAACCATAGCGCAAGTATCTTTACATCATCGTCATCCACACCTTGAATTGCCCAAAACATTTTGCATGGTGATAATATTGAACTGCTGTAGAATGCCATCGCAGATGTGTTAGGCGCGGAAATGTCAAAACGCCTAGAAACAACCAAATTTGTCCTTCTGCTTTCTAAATATTTTCGCCACGATTTAACATAACTTGATAGGTTGTTGCCTTTTTCAACCAAACTTTTGACAAAGAAGTGTTGATCATCAGGAAAGCGGGAAATAACAGCATAGTCTAAATCATCGGATACGTTGATAGAGTGAAGACCAGAAGGCCTTCTTAGGGCGTGGATTATCGCTTTCTTTGGAACCTTGACCTCAGTTTCTATGAACCTGTCCTTTACCACAATAGCGTCTTTTTTTATTTCTTTGAGGATCCATTTGTCCTCTTTCTTTAGCGCATGTCGTTCTGATGCAAGAATAAATGCGGACGACACCGAAACGGGTTTTCCAGTCCAGTGCTCTATTCCTCTGATCACCTTACCTTTTCTTTCATTGAGGAAAACTTGGAGTGTTTTCAATTTATCAGGAGCTTGCTGCAAGCATACATCCAATATTGATTCTTCTGTTTCAATGGCAACATGTTCAAACCAGTTCTCGGTAGATGCCTTCAATTCGTCTTGGCTTACAAATTGTGTTGATAGATCAGCATCATCAATTTCTTGGTTTGTAGTCTTTGAGGAAAGAATTTCGTTTGCCAGAAAATCAGCATCTGCAGTGTCTACAGGTATTCTTTTTAGGTTAACAAAGAGGCATTTTGAACCTGTTAATACTTCTTTGGTTTTAGTGGCTATCAAGAGGATTTCTCTAAATCTTGCGGCTTCTGAGAAAGCTGATCTTTGTTCAGTTGTGATTATATAATCCAAGCGATAATTCTCTACGAGAAACTTCCTAATGCCTTCCATACTCTGAAGCCTGAGAACTGTTGCCGGAAGAACGAAGGCCATTCTACCTTCTTTCTTGAGAAATATATCCGCTAGGAGGATAAAATAACCATGAAGCCCCATCTGACCGGTTAAGACTCGGGAGTACTGTCTGAAGCGATCTGTCAGATTATTTTTGTAGTCTTCAGGAAGGCGCTCTTGCCTTGTAAAGGGTGGATTCATCATTACGACATCGACTTCTTCAAGACTAATAGCATCGCCCCCAATCCCCTCCGGAGTCAGGGAGCCCTTCTTTATATATGCCTCCTCAGAAAAACGAGTCATTGCACTATGATCAGTAAATACGTCCAACTTAGGAGCGGCATATGCCTTACGCAACTCACGAGATATTGTTGGGATAACCTTTCCGGGGCGAACCGTAGGTTCGGTAGAGTCCCAAACTCCTAATCTAATTCGTTGAGTTTCATAAAGCGGTGCTTGTAATGACAGGTGAATGGTCGCAAGATGAGCAGCAAATGGCATTATGTCAACGCCGGTAAGGTCCTGCTCCAAAAAGCGAATGTGGTCCTCTGGACGAAACTCCTTACCCTCAGCTTTTATGAGTTCCCGCTTCCTTTGATATGCACTCACGAGTAGTGTTCCCGAACCGCAAGCCAAGTCTGCGACCTTGTCTGTAGCTTTATAAACTGCAAGTTTGGCAAGAAGTGCCCCAGCTTCATTATTGGTATAGAATGCTGCTACAGCTTTTCTGACTTCAAAAGGAATAAGATCGTGGAAGATTTTGCCCAATATGTCTTGTTGGATCTTCTCAGGCTTTAATGCCTTTATAATGTTTATAGTTTCTTTTACCGGCTCAAGCGCCTCTCTAGAAAGTTTGGTTGCGATATTGAAACCAAAGGTTGGTCGATAATCAATCTTCAAGACTTTATCAAAGTATCCTTGCAGATCCTCTAGCGATTGGATCTTGTCCTCATCCAACTCCTCAAAATCATTTGGTCTTGCCTTTGAAAGAAGGTGGTAGAACAATATCTGATTGACTAAAAGATATGCTGCGCCTTTGCGCATTTCCTTGAGTGGATACTTTTTCTCTTCAAATTGAAGGATGTTGTCAAAAACTGACTTTCCCCCGAATATGTCGTCAAGGCTCTGTTCGGTAATACCAACCAGTGTGGCAGAAACATATTCTACAATACCTCGAATTATCGAGATAACCTTCGATGTTTTTACTTCAATAACAGGAATCTCTTTCAACACATGCTTAGAGATCCATGTTGTAAGCTCCTCCATACCTCCTGAGAAGAAGTCCTCAGTGCGCTCATCATTAAAAATGGCTATTCCTGAAAAATGAGCGGTTTGAGCCTGAACTTGTCTAAAAAAGACCTCTCGGGGCATTGCCCTACGCAATCGGCTAGGAAAAAGGACAACGAAAACCCCTTTGCCACCCAACCGCTGATACCTTGCAGCTTGTACCAGTCCTTTGCTTTCGTTTCCTTCCCATTCCGCCTCAATGAAATAATCTTGTTTCTCGCCAATCGTGGCATCCGGTTGTTTTCTGCCTGAAAGCTGAGGATAGGTCATCTGGGTTATGACTTTAATCTTCTTCCTTAATTCCTCTACAAATAGATCTAAAACTGTGCTCTCGGTTGCGTGTCCCGTAACCTTTGAAGTACCAATGCCAAAAGCATCCAGCGATTTTTCAATAGGCATGGCATTATCATTCTTTTAATATAGGATTTGGTTTATTTAATTGTTCACCAAAAGTAAGTCCTCGCCTACCTCTGAAAAATGTCATGTATGAAAGGCAATCCCTCTGGAAATGCCAACTTGAGAAAAAGACCATAAATCATCCCTGATTTATGATGCGGTTTTTGGTGGATACCATGCGTATATTTTTTTCCAGCATATTGAACTACACAATTGATATAAACAGATAAAATATCTTTTTTCATGACAAATTCCGATAACCGACTCACAGCCTTTTTTAGACCATTCCTTGAAGCTTTTCTACACAATCAGATGCAGAACGGGGTCAACTCATACTGCTATCAAAACTCGAGTTGATGGTCAATAAAAAATAATAATCCATGATATAATATATTATATGGGTGAATTTTTTGAGTGGTATTAGCAGTAGTGTACTGACCATCTATGTCAAGGACGACCTAAGGCACCTTATCGAAGACCTAAAGAAAAATCGAGGGGACCTAACCCTAGGATCCACGGTCAGATTCTTAATCTTCAAGGGCTTGGCCAGCATGTCCTATCTGGAGCCGGCAATGCAATCGACATGAACCTCATACGAACTCGAGACCGCAGAAAAATATGCGGCAGATTGATTATAATACCTAAATACGCTGGGCGCCTCTACTTTAAGCGAGGTGATCAAATGCCTGAGGATCCATTGAAGATTTTACAGGGGCTCGACCCAAAACTTCTCAAGCTCATTAAGGATACAAGGGACTTTGCCCATTCCGAGGGTGTCCTACCACAAAAGTTCAAGTTCCTGATAGCCATGGCCCTGGACGCTTCCCACGGTACCGCCCAGGGCACCCTGGCCTGCGCCCGAGGCGCAATGCAGGCCGGCGCTACAAAGGATGAGATCATGGAGACATTCAGGGTTGTTCAGTACATCTGCGGGGTGGGGACTGTCTACACGGCTGCACAGGCTTTAGAGCAACTTTTCTAGTCCGGGTGCATAAGATGAGATCGAGCCGACTGGTGGCAAATAATGCCTATTTAGCTCACTTAATTTTATAACCTACCTCACATCCTTTATCACCATCTGGAGTTTTCATCATGTCCAATCTGTCCAAGGAGGAGAAGCGGAAGGTAGCAAAGGCGCTCGTACGAAAGTCCATGAGTATAGGGAAAAAGCCCAACGGGGATTACGACTCCGTCTCCATAATCTACAATAGCACCGATCCATCCTGCGCGGAGTTCGCTAACATGGTGGAGGAGGAATGCTGGAAGGTTGGCGCCTACACAATCGTTAGGCAGTACGCATCAGGCAGGAACAAGTTAAGGTATCAGCTTACCCCGGAGGAGTCGCTCAAGAAAATGGATCCGCTAGCGAAGACGCTTGCAGAGACCATGGACGTCAGGATGTTTATCGGAGAGGATGATGATCCAACATGGTCCGAAACAATCTCTGACAAGCTGAAGTTGACCGCACCCTTCAGGCAGAGACTCTTCGAGATAATGGACGGTAGAGGTGTGAGGTGGGTGTACTTCGGGTGGCCCGTAGCCGGCGCAGCTAAGGCCTACGGACTGACCGTGGACAGGTTCCGCAAGATCTTCTTCAACTCAATAAGGATGTCATTCTCCAAGGAGCTCCTAGACCTCTGCAAGTTTTACTCCACGGCGCTTGGAAAGGCGAACAGGATACAAATAACGTCCGACGACACGGACCTGAGGTTCAGCATTAAGGGGCGGCCGGCCATAGTGGACGACGCCATCATCTCAAAGGAGGACGTGGCAACCGGCGACGTCGGGCTCAACATCCCCTCTGGGGAGGTCTTCGTTGCCCCGCTCGAGACGACCGCGGAGGGGCACATCAGGTTCCCGATCGTGGTCATACCGGGCTTCGGAAGGGTCGACGGTCTGTCCTTGACCTTCAAGGGCGGCAAGGTCGTTGCCTACGAGGCAAAGAAGGGCGCAGAGAAGTTCAAGAAATTCCTGAACGCCAACACTGGCGAGAAGGACAGGATAGCCGAGCTCGGAATAGGGTGCAACCCCGGCGCAGAGTTCACAAATGGTTCGATAATAATCGATGAGAAGATCTACAAGACCCTCCACATTGCGATAGGCAACAACACCGGAAGCTACCACGGGACGAACAAGGCATCGAGCCACCTTGACATGATAAAGGAAATGTCGAAGGGCAAACTGATCGTGGATGGGAAGGTCGTGATGGAGCATGGAACCCCTGTCCGCAGGTGACGCAACTATGAGAACCCTGGCCGACGCGGTGTTGCACGGCAAGACACCGAAGGCTCTGGAGGCGATCGAGAAGGCGTTGGGCGATGGGTACAGCCTCGAGGAGATCGCGGTCAAGGGTATACTTAAGGCCCACCTCAAGTTCGGTGAGTGGTACGAGCGGGACCCATTGGATGCTTTGAAGGCGTGGGAGTTCTGCTTCTTCACAACCAACAAGATTTTGAAGGCTCTTGATTCCAAGATACCTGTGCCTCAAAACGCGCCATTCTCGGTCCTCGTGATGACGGTGAAGGGCGAGGGGCACATCACCATGAGGGATGTGATTGCCCTGCTCTTAAAATCCAAGGGGCTTAAGGTCTTTAGCTCGAGGAAGGGCTTAACGCTGGAAGACGTCTCCCCATTTCTTCTGGACCGATCCCTCAAGATTATCGTCCTCTCCTGTACTGAGGACGGGACGAAGCCGGTTCTGGACAAGATCGTCAGGGGAGTAAGGGCTGCAAGACCAGACATCAAGATCGTGGCCGGCGGTCAATTCGCCGGGTTCTCGGGTGCAGACGTGCTCCTCCAAGATCCTACAAAGCTCTACGACACCCTCCTGGGCTTGCAAAGGGCATAATTGGAGGTCCATAGAGCCTTTTTCTATAGACGGTGCGGTCTACTTGCCCTTACCCAAGACCCTCTGCAGCACCTTAAGCAGGGGAACGCCTATCACAAAACATGCTATGAGCTCACCTATACCCACGCCCGCGTAGATTAGCCACAGGGGTACCCCTACAAAGAACAGCGGAAGATAGGAACCTATGATTACAGTAACAACCAAAACAGGATAAGCCGCTGCCAAAAATACGTTGCCCCTGCTGAATCTGGCGGAAAGAATGCCTGCGATCAGATTGGCAATCGACCCAAAGAGTATGTCCAAAGGACTCAGCATGTAGTAGGCGTTGGCGACTACTGTGCCCAGAAACAGACCAACGGCCGCAGGAAGCCCAAAGATCATTGGCAGTGGCAGCAGTGCATCGGAGATCCTCAGCTGGATGACGCCATAGGTTAAAGGACCACCAAGCGTCGTCTCAGCAATTGTTATAACAGCATATAGAGCTGCAAAAGCAGCGGCAATTGATACAGCTAAACTCTTTCTCAATACTAAACCTCCCGACTCCGGGGTTTCTAAAGGCGGAACGGGTGGGAGGCCACTCACCCGCCTCATCGATAGTAGGGCATAATAATAGTAATAAACTTTTTCCATCAGCTTGGGTATAAGGGAGGCGATTACTGAGAGGACGAAGCTTGTAGGAGGAAAAACTATTAGCCCTTCAGGCTCCAGATCATAAGAAGAGGAAGCTAAATGGACGAGCCCCTAAAGAACCCCCATAGGCGGAGGATCTTGGAGCTGCTTGCCCAGAGGAAGGTCTCCACGCCGAAAGAGATCTCAGAGGAGCTCAAGCTTGGGGTTCCAACTGTTTACTACCATCTCGAACTTCTCAAGGGTTATGTAACAAAGACCTCGAGGGGGGAGTTTGCCATTACGGAGAAGGGGCTGGCAACATACAAAGACTCTATAAAGGATGAAATCTCCTCCAGGTCGCCTGTAGGGAGATCAGTTCTCTACTCTGTCTTCTCAAAGATGGCCTCATCTCCCCGGATATTCTTGCCCGTAAGCCTGGCAATAGGGGCCGTCGAATTTGCCCTCTGCTACTTTTTATATTTCCAGCCCTACCTTCTCAGCTACTCCAGATCGATAGCAACCGACGTTCTACCCTTCTACTACCTTGGCAACATACTGCTCCTCTTTGTAATTCTTGAGGCCTTTTCCCTAGCCGTGACCAGGAGACTAGGAGGAGAAATTTCGCTCCTCAACAGCATCATGCTCTCAAGGATCCCACTGATGCTTGTCATGATTGACCCGATCATCGGGGTCGCCTCTCCAACCCTCTCGATCGTAATTCTGGCTGTCGGACAGCTGATTTCCATCTTCATACTTTCCACCGGCATCGCCCTCTCAAAAGGGATAAAACAGGAGATCTCGATAATCATCTGTCTGGTAATCCTCTACCTTAACATTCTCGTTTACACCCTGCAACCTTGAACAATATTGAAAAAGAATAAAAAATTCAATTGAGTTGGTGGAGCAATGATCTGGATCGCCTTATTTGCCCTCTTGGTGCTGGCGGCAATAGCAATAGGCTATCCTAGGATAACGCTTACCCGGAAGGTCGGTGATGAAGGCATTGAAGACCCAGAGACAGTTTTAGCTTACGATCGGATCAGCCGAACACCTCAATTTAGCCTTTTACGGCGCATATTTGTAAACGAGTTAGAAAGGCACAAACCCACCGGAACTATAATCGATATAGGCTGCGGACCAGGCTACCTCATTACTCTCATTGCCAAAAAAATGCCGGATCTTCGTATTGTCGGTGTCGACATATCAGAAGAGATGATGGCCACCGCCTCAAAAAATATTTCCTCGCTGGGCTTCGGGAAACGGGTGGAGTTTCGTAAGGGGAATGCCCTGAATTTACCGTTCGAGGATAATTCTATAGATAATGTTGTAAGTACATTTTCACTGCATCACTGGTCTGATCCCAGTCGTGCTTTTCGGGAGATCCGCAGGGTGTTGAAACCAGGTGGGCAGTTACTCATATTCGATTTGCGAAGAGATCCCCGTCGTTTTTTCTATTGGCTCATCGTTTTCGCAACCAAAATTGTCCCATTTTTCCTACACACGCAGGCTTTGAAGCGGATTAATGAACCCATCGGTTCAGTGTTAGCAAGTTATACACCTTCCGAATTAGAATTATTTCTTTCTGGAACATCCTTTACAAATAGCTCTTTGAAGGGAGACATCGGTTGGTTCTTTTTGTGGGGTCAAAAATGATGCTTTCTGCCCTTCGATTCCCATCCTCAATACTTTCCATCATCATATAGTCAATGATTTATCTACCATGATATTCATGAATCAGCTTTCACCTTAAAAATCAGCATAATTCATTGCCTATTATTTTACCAAAAAAAGAAAAAGGTTGTTTTATCGTGCTGGTCTATCCGATTGTGGGGTGCCTTCTGACCATGACAATCATTACAATTGCTGCTATTGCCACGAAGCCCCCGGCAAGGGTCATTCCGTAAAGATTGCCCCAGGCTGGAGTTGCTGGTATCTCCTGAATGCTCGTCACACCCGTCGCCATCGCTGCGCCCGTAGTCACGATGAACTTCGCTATATCGGAGCCGCCCTCGATCCCTATGCTGGGGTCGTGGGTCAAGGTTCCGGTGAAGTATGGGTAGCAAATATATATCCTGACATGATTACCCGCGCTAAAGTACGAGGCATTGACGTCCACGACGCTCTGCGACCCATTTGCATCCGTAACGACTGCAAATGGCACGAACTCAAAGAAACCTCCCAGGGTCCCCTCCTCCGAAAGCCTGAGCTTTGCTGCCGGGAAAAACTTGAGGTACTTGCCTACAACATTGTGGCCTACTGCGACGGGAACATAGTTGAGATCTTCTGCATCCGAATCGGTTCCTTTGAAGTCTATGAATTTGCGCCAATTGCCCATGTCAAAGGTCGTGGTCTGGATCGTGCTGGTAGCTCTTATTTCATCCATGTCTTGGAAGAGGCTCTCCACGTTTATGCCGGTCGCGTTGAATGTGGATGCGTCCACCCAGAGCGCCAGAGCAGGGCTCACCGAAATCATCGTGGTGTTGAGCCTTTCGAGGGTCCTTGGTGCAAAGTTCCAGCTCCAGTTGCCGACAACGAAGTCAATTTTCATCTCCCCTGTCGAGACGTTGTAGGAATAGGTCTGGCCGTTTACCGTGAAACTCTCAATTACGGGGGTGTTGTAGATCCTGATCACTAACTTTACGTTGTTCTCTGCAAAGTCGAATTTGGGCGGTGCCTCCACAAGTGTCATCGTAAAGCTTAGGCCTATGGTATTACTTCCCTGACTTATGTTCTGAACATCACTCATCTGCCATTTTGATGATGCGAAAGGCAAGAACGCTTGGTGGAAGGTTTTAATGAGGTCCCTTAGATTCTCCCTCTGCTCTATCATGTCGCCGATGAGGTCCTTGGTCTTGTCCACCCCTAACTTTATCACGTCTTGGCATTCCTTTATGGCATCCTTCAGCGCCTTCTCTATGTCAGAGGAACTTGCGCCACTGTTCACCAATGTCAGCGCCGTGTTGGTGGCATTGATCGCCTGGTCAAGCTCTGCTGCAAGGACAGTGTCGTTCGTGTTATTTCTCAGCATCTGGAGGTCAGAGATCGTACTCTGAAGCATCGATGCGATGTTTGCCATGTTGGCATGGCCCATCCCGAGCCTCGCCTTGGCCATCAGCAGCCCGCTGCTAGCGAGGAATGCCCTGGAGAGGCCCCGCTCAGCGACACCCATCCGGGCAAGATCCCAGGAGTTGATGTCATTGATTATTTTTTCAAAGAGATCCCCCTCTGCGACATTCCTGAGCTGGAAGGAGGAGCCGTTTATCGTTGCGTACTCTATCAGCCCCTTGAAGTGGACAACATAGGCCTTGTCCGTCGCATTGTTCGCCCACCAAATAAACGACGGCTTGGTCCCGTTCCTCGGGAAGAGGATTGTGAACTGGTCGGTGACGATCTTTGTATAATTACCGTCGTTGATTACCTGGGGGTTGGCTGTTTCTTCTGTAGTTGGTTGTACCTGTGCGGAAACCGAGAACGCTGCACTTGAACAGCTGAAAATCAGTATGGCTAGAATTGCTAGGGATAAAGATTGAACCTTCTTCAAATAACTCACCGACAAAAATCTCATCAAACAGGGATTTAACGCCTTCCTTTATTTAGAAATTGAAGTGAAATTCGAATTTTCGAATTTCCTTCATTGCATGGAAAGTTATTTATAATAAGCTGACTAAAATTTAGAGCGTGAACCGAGTTGAAGGGAAAAGCCGAGGCATTACTTCTTAAACCAGGACCAACCCAAAGTGGTGCTGCCCTGAAACCCCGACCAGTGGGAGGCGAGGTACTCCAGGTCGACAAGATGTCCTTAGTCTTGTCCCAAGAGCTATTGCTCATACTTCTTATTGTGATCCCTGTGGCTCTTTTGCTGTTCTACAAGAGGCCGAGCATTCTTTTGAAGCTGCTATCCTACCTAAAATACTGAACACTTTTTTCTTTCTTTCTAGAAGAGTTTTGGGCGCAAGATAATGCATTTAACCTCAAATAACCAATGAGACGGCAAATTAGCTCCATTATTCCCCAATCCCAAAAACCTAAATTATCCGCTTATCAATACCTATCTTGGTGTCTTCATTGGGAAGGCGGCGTGGTCGCAGATCCATAAAGAGGATATTAGACGACGCCGTAGAAGCCGCTGAGCAGCGGATCACTACGATTGGGCCTCCCCTGCGCGATGAGCTCTACGAATGCTTCCGTTATGAGGATGAGATAGTTTTTTACTCGCCAAGCATGGTCGACCTGCCGGAAAAGGTCTACAAAAAAATGGGAGCCGTCCTGCGGAGAAGGGGCTTGAAGATCAAAAAACAGAAGGAGGTCGAGCTAAGGGGCGACCGCCTGATAAGCGTCAACCGTTATCTTATCGAGGGGGACGGTGTTGGAGAGGAAGCGACCCTCTATGCCAGGCTTAACCGTCTAAGAATAGTGAAAGTGGTCTGAGCCGTACTCCTAGAGGCTATCCTGCATGTTTAATATTATAAAGGGCAATCGCCCTCATTAGACTGGAGATAAGGCGTCTCAAGGGGAACCAAGATGGAAATTATACCAATTCAAGTCCCCTTTCCATCGGAATTTGGTAGCGGCGATGCAACCAATGCCTACCTTCTAAAGGGCGGCAAGTCCATTTTGATAGACTCCGGCGTCGATAGCGTGGAGAACAGGGAATACATCAAGAAAACACTTCAAGAGTTGGGCGCTTGGGGACCTGATATTATACTGATCACCCATGGCCACCACGACCACTTTGGGCTCTCAGCCTACATACAGGCGGAGACAGGCTCCGAGATAATGATCCCTGAGGCAGACTCGCTTGCATTTAGGGATTACTGGACCTTTACAAAGGCTTGGTTCGAGGATATCTATGAATTGAGTGTGGAGGGGGGCTTCGACAGGATCGAGCTGGAAGAGGTGAAAGTCTTGCTCTCAATGGCTGCTGAATTCATCCCCAAGCCCTCCAGCTTCCATTCCTTCAGAGATCTCGACCTCATGCTCGATGGCGTGCCCGTCAGGTCGATACCGCTCCCTGGACACACCGCGGGTAGCACGGGCTACGCCATAGGCAAGTCGGTCTTCTCTGGAGATGCCGCGCTTGAAGGGAGGGCAAACATCGTGAACCTCACGGAGGAATTTGCATCCCTTCAGCAGCTAAAGGAATTCGAATCTGTTTACGTAGGGCATAGGAAGACCCCCCTCACAAGAGTGGACATCGAGAGGGTCGAGATCCACTTCATAGAGCGGACAAACCAGGTACTCAGGATGACGGTTGAGGGCAAAACCCTGAAGGAGATCGTGCAGGATCTATACGGCACTATCACTGAGAAGAGCTTCGTGAGGCGGCTAATCCCCGTCAAGCAGACCATAGCGTACCTGAGGTACCTCGAGAGGAAAGGGAGGATGACCAAGCGAGGTAACAAGTGGTTCTCGATCTAGTCGGGACAAACATGCCAAGCGATCAACCCCGACTTTGAATTCTCTCATGAAAGGCTGACACGATTCCTTTTCTTATATGATTGATTCCTAAATATCTCGCATAAAAGAATTTAAACCAACTGCAGAGATTGTTTTCATCAGTGAGGTTTGGTATCTTTGGACAGGAACGTAGATGCCGTCGTCATTGGCGGCGGACCGGGAGGGTACGTCTCCGCCATCCGCCTCTCCCAGCTGGGCAACAAAACGCTCCTCATAGAGCGGGGTGATATTGGGGGCACCTGCATTAACCGGGGTTGCATCCCGACCAAGGCACTGATCCACGTGAGCAGGCTGATCAGGGAAGTCAGGCAAGGTGAAAGGATGGGCATTAAGGCGTCAGGCGTTGACATAGACTTCTCCAAGGTCCAGGCCTGGAACCACTCTGTGGTGGACCGGCTCCGGAAGGGAGTGGAATACCTCCTCAAGGCGAACGGTGTTGAGGAGCTGAAGGGGGAGGCTTCCTTCGAATCCCCGGGAACGGTAATGGTGCAACCCCAGCACGAAACGATCCGCTCCAAAATCTTCATCGTGGCCACGGGATCGAGGCCATCGGATCTGCCTATGCTGAGGGTCGACTCCAAACGCATCCTGAGTTCTGATGAGATCTTCGCCCTCACCGCTCTGCCGAAGGAACTAGTGATAGTGGGCGGCGGGGTCATAGGCGTGGAGATGGCGACAGCCTTCGCCTCCCTCGGCACGAAGGTCACAATCGTGGAGATAATGCAGCAGATCCTCCCAGGCTTCTCGAAGGAGATCATAGCCCCTGTTCTAACTGCACTGAGGAGGCTGGGCGTTGAGATCCACCTCGGCACAAAGGTGGTGGAGGCGAAGTACTCCAGTTCTGGCGAGAGGGTGCAGCTGAGGCTCGAGAGCGGCGTCTCGCTTGATGCAGAATACGTCTTGGTGTCGGTGGGCAGGAGGCCCGACACCGACTCTCTAAACCTTCAGTCAACCGGCATCACTCTAGACCAGAAGGGATTTATCAGGGTCAACAACAGGCTGGAGACCAGCGCCCGCGGCATATTCGCTGTCGGGGACGTCACCGGTCTCCCCTACCTGGCACATCGGGCGATGGATCAGGGTTACTACGCTGCCGAGATAGCCTCCGGCGTCATTGACATGCTCCCGCCTATGCACATCCCCACGGTCGTCTACTCTGACCCGGAGATAGCCCTTGTGGGCATCGACGAGCAGGAGGCGGTACGCAGGGGGATAAGGGCGGTCACCGGCAAGTTCCCGTTCATAGCCTGCGGGAGATCTCTAACCATGGGAAGGACTGACGGATTCGTGAAGCTCATCGGGGAGAAGTCCGGTGGTGAACTCCTCGGCGCAGAGATGGTGGGTCCTAACGTATCGGAGCTCATCAGCGAATGCGCCGTTGCTCTCACTGCATCCCTAACGCTAAAGGAGATTGCCGAGGGCATCCATCCGCACCCAACATTGAGCGAGGCGATTGTGGAGGCTGCCAAGATCGCCCTTGGCAGGCCTGTTCACTATTCTTCAAAGGGTGCCTGATTGTTCAGGTGTTCACCGGGAGTACCTTCGACTTGCCGTCCTCCTTGTGTACCCTGAATATGTGATCCACGGCCCCCTCAAGCTCCCTCTCGTGGGAAACTATGATCGCCTGGACGAGGTCCAGCTCCTTCAGCAGGTCGCCTATCTTCCCTATCTGGTCCTTGCTGAAGCCGTCGGTTGGCTCGTCGAGTATAAGCAGTCCTGACTCCACGCCGGACCTCCGCTGAACGGTCTTGTTCAGCGCGAGCCTATAGGCGAGGGCAAGCGCTGTCCTCTCCCCCCCGCTCAGGTTTGAGACCTCCTGCTCGTAGGCGTCCTGCGTTATCAATGGCGTAAAGTCCTCGTCGACCCTGACACTTTTAGTCGGGTCCTCAACCATGAACGAGAACCACCTCCCGAACTCCTCATCGAACTCCCTGTTGGCAGCCGTCAGTATAGACAGCTCGATCCTCTCAAGTGCAACTTTGAAGTATTCATCCAGCCAGGTTGCATACTCATTCAGGCTCTCCGCCTTCGCCATGTTGGCCTCGATCTCCGCCCTCTCCTCTTTAAGGCCCTCTATCTGAGTCTGAACATTCCTCAAGTCTGCCTCTCTCCCTGTCTTCTTGGAGTCCAGCCCCTTCCTTTTCCTCTCCAGCGCCTCTATATCCCCCTCATTCTCATCGAACTTCATCTTGGCGGCCTTGTAATCCACAGCCGCCTCTGCCGCCTCCTTCACCTTCTTATCCAGTTCCTTCTGCTGCGCCTCTGTCCTTTTCAGCTCCTCCTCATCCTTGGATATCTGATCCTCGGTGTCGTAGAGCCTATCCTCAAGTCCTGAGAGACTGTTCGTGTCGTTGCTATAGCCTACAGCGGCATGCCTCTTGCCCTCCAGATCTCTCACCGCTTCCTCAAGCTCGATCTTCTCGGCGCTTGTCTTTTCCAGCTCGCTCTTTGAGCCCTCAAGCCTTGATCTAAACTCCTCCGTGTCAACTCTCTGGTTGCATGTGGGGCAGACCTTCTTCTCCACGAGCGTCGAGTAGCTACTGAAGATATGGCTGATGGTACCTAGCGCCTTCGTGCAACTGTTGAGTTCCTCCCTTGCCTCCGCTAGCCTCCTTTCAGCCTCCTCAATCGCCATGTCTGGTTTCTTCAGGGTTTTTGTAATCTCTCCCATCCTTAGCCTCAACCCTGCCGCCCTTTCCTTGTTGGATGAGATGCCCGTAGTGAGCAAGGCGATCCTCCTAATGGTATCCTTCAGCGAGGTCGACAGCTCTGCCTCCTTCCTAGCCTCGCCGGCAAGCGCCTCGAGCCTGCCCCGCAGCTCCTCTCTCTCCATCTTGTGCCCCTTTATCTCGACCTCAACGTCGGTGATCGATTCCTCGATCTCCTTGACCTCTCTCTTTATGACTGGTATGGAATCCTCCAGATCCTTCAGCTCCTCCTCCATCTCGGGGAGCTTTTTTGCCCCCTCCATTAGAAGGCGTGACCTTAAGATGAGCCACTTCGCGACCGAGTGGGCGTTGTCCCTTGCCACCTTGTAATCCTCCAGCTTCAGAGCCTTCCTTATCGTCTGAAGCCTCTGCTCCGAAGCCTGTGCCAGGATATCCTTCATCTCCTCCTGCGGAGTATAGACCGCGTACCTGAAGATGACGCTCTTGGCCTTCGGGTCCACCGGCTCGTTATACCCCAAGATCTTGAGCACCGCCTCCTTCATCTCCTTTGGCGAGTAGCTGACCCTCCTCTCACCGTCATCGATCCAGCAGTCATCCTGCTTGACCCCTCCAACCACAAGCGCCCCTTGGTTCACCCCTGCCCCCCTCCTGGTCCTGACGAGGGACCTGTGCACCTTCACCTCCCGCCCCCTCGCCTCAAAGACGAGTTCGACCTCCCCCACATTCTTTCCAAGGCTCAGGAGCGTGGTACCCCTCTCGTTGCCAAGCCCGAAGAGCGCGAACTCCAGTGCAAGCAGGAGCGTCGACTTTCCAGAGCCTATCCCTCCCTCGAAGAGGATCATCCCCTTGGGGAAGGTGACCTCCCCATCCTCGTAAGTCCTGATGTTTCTGAGCTTGAGCCTCTTCAGCAGCACCGCCCGTCAGCCCTCCATCAGCTTTTTAATGCCCAGGACATCTACTGCTGCGCCGCCTACTCTTGCCTCGTAGTCGCCCTCGGTCTCGCCCTCCCTCTTGGCTACCCTTAGCTGGGCGAGCAGATCCTTCGCCAGCCCGGCTGAGCCCTCCCTCAGCCTTGCGTTCTTCAGCTTTACAGTGCCGGCCAGCTCCTTCAGGACCTTCTCCTCGATCTCCGAGCTCTCCTCCCCGCTGACCGTAACCGCCATTACCTCCTTTGCCCTGAGCTGGTTCCTGCTCAAATGCAGGTAGATGGCGCCCTTCTTCGTTAATGCATCCCTGAAGGCCGCAAAGTCTACCTCGCTTGTCCTGCCGCTCGAGAGTTCGCCGAAGACCTTCACCACTACGACCTTGTCCTTCACATCAACCCTCTGAACCAAAACCTTCAGTTTTTCATTAACGGATGACGATGAAAGAGCCGTTGCATCAAGCTCCTCGTATAGCCCCTCGAAGGCGGTCAGGTCAACAAACCTTGCCTTCACCTCTCCACCGTCCTCGACGATGTAGAACCCTCTTCTCTCACCCTTGACCGTGGCCTCCATGTCCGCCCCCCATCCAGTGAAGAGCGGCCCAGGGTAGACTATTCTCGCCCCCTTGTTGATATCTATCCGCCTGTGGATGTGCCCCCCTGCATAGTAGTCGAACCCCCTTGGCAGGTCGGAGGAGGCGATGCCCTCGAACCTCTCGTTCTCCCTCCTCACCTCGTCCAGCCCGGTGTGAAACACGAAGATCTTGAACCCCTCCAGCGAGGAGAGGTACTCCCTGTCCAGATCTAGGAAAGCCTCCTTCTCAAGCGATGCCCTCCTTCCTGAGATCCCTGTTAGGAGCACCCCGCTCCGCTCGTCCTTGACAACGCCCGGCCTCAGCCTGCCCCCGACCGAGGAAGGCTTCCCGACCCGCACGATCACCCCCGCCTCATCCAGGATATCGATGATGGATGCCGCGTTGGGTGAGAAGTCATGGCTGCCGTAAACAACATAGATCCTCCTCCCGGTGGCAACGAACTTCATGAAGATCCGGACGGAGTCCCTGACAACACCTAGATCGGGTATGTTAACGTGGAAGAGGTCACCTGCTATTAGGACGAAGTCCACGCCCTCCTCCATACATCTCTCGAAGGTCCTCTCAAGCGTCTTAAGTTCCAGCTCCCTCAGCTTGGGGTCAGAGGTGGCCCCGAGGTGCAGGTCCGCCATGTGTGCAAATTTCAATTGTCTCACCACATCTCCGCATTTCAGAAGAAGGTCCGCTCCGACCTCATTTCCGTCTCCGCCTCCTTGACAAGGTTCTCAAAGAGGGGCGTATATATGGGGACCGGGAACTTGGAGAATATGGAGCTGACTATCGCCTCCCCCTTGTCCAGCCCCGCGATCAGATGGTCGTATGCCGAGAGGTCCTGAGCGGCGCTCTCGATTAGGCACCTCCTCTCCTGCGCCATCTCGTTTCCCATTATGATCTTCGTGCCAATGTTCGCCAATATATCGCCCGGTATGACCGATGCCATCTGAGTCACTGCTATAAGCCCTATCCTGTACTTCCTGCCCTCCCTGGTTATCCTTCCGAAGATGTTGCCGCCGTAGGACTGCCCCAAAACCCTAGGCGCCTCCTCAAGCACGACCCCTACCTGTAGCTTAGCGTTCAGTGTCCCTGTATCCTTATAGCCCTCATACCTGTGAAATATCTCCCTCATCACCGCGCTCGTCACTATCAGCCCTGTATCGTCGGAGATGGAGGAGCCATCGATTAGGACTATCTTTCCCTCCTCGATGAAGTCCGCGATATCCTTTATCGTTACCTCACCCATGGTCTCCATGTTGAAGACCTCGTCCTTGCAGTAGGGCAAACCGCCCTCCTTTTGCAGTGTTATCTTGAACAGGTTGCCAAGTTTCCGCTTGAGTGAGCGTATGGTGACCGCCTGTATGCCCTTCTTTTCATACTCCTTCTCTCCTTCAGCATCCACGCCCATGAGTTCCCTTATCCATTCCCTCTCATGTTCCCTGTAGAAGAAATCAAGTGCGCCCTCCTGCGCCTCGGTGAGTGGGATAATGCCGGCGAGATCCTGTGGAAACAGCGTCCTAAGGTTAATAATCAGCTTCTTCTGCCCAGTGGGCGGGTTCTTGGAGTACAGAACTAGTGATCTGCTGGCGTTCGGGTGGCTCCTGAGCCCCTTGCTGCTCCCAACCCCGAAGTACTCGTTGTGTACATCCATGACAAGTATGCCGAACTTGTTGTGCCTCATCGCCTCCCAGAGCATCACCTTAACCAGGTTCGACTTTCCTCTTCCGGTCTGGGCGGAGATCAAGGCGTGGTGCGAGAGCACATCATCCCCCTTGAGGTAGTAGTCGAAGTCGAGTACCTTTGTTCCGCTCCTTATTTTTCCCAGAAAGATCTCGGTTTCAGGCTTTTGCAGAAATGAAAAGTCCTCCCTCATGATATCCCTTGCCTTGGAAAGAAAGAGTGGTATGGCACGGGGTGACCTTGGTATCAGCCGTCCTCCCTCCTCCCTCACCTCCAGGAGAGGGCTGACGTGGACCTTCCTGAAGAGGCGGAGGTCCTTCTCAGGTATCTCCACATTTGGCTTTGTCCCCTCGAGCATGCTCCCAGAGCTGGTGAACAGCCTGTCCTCCTCCACAAGGGAGCCGTACTCGAGCGCTGAGACCATATAGAGGTACTTTCTGGAGCCGTCCTCCACCGCGACTAGGTCTCCAAGCTCGAGGCCCACTCCCTTCTTCTCCCTTATTATGAGTTCCGTGTTGCCTCCGCTCACGATCTGTCCGACTATCATATTATCACCAACTGCAATCCATTAACCAAGCTCATCAAGAACGTCATGCCCCATCAAGGCTCTCTCCGACTGTTCCAGTCTGCTCGCATCCTCAAGATCTAATTTATCGAGGATCAGGTCTCTTATGTGCATCGCCTCCTCGCCTCCTACCCTCGCGTAGGTGTGGGCGTCAATGAGCGCGTACGGGTATCCTGGAAATGCAAAGTACTTGGAGTTCGCCTGAAGAGATTTCACGAGCCTCGCAACATTCGCCTCTCCCGCCCTCTCGAAGACGTCAAGCCTGAACGCCCTGTCTGCCCCCTCATGTAGCTTCACGAAGTAGACCTCGGCTCTTGGTGCCCACTCCTCGGATCTGCCTACCTTTGCGATCCACTTCGAGAGCCCCCTCCTCTTGGCCAGCACATTCAAGAAGCCCACCAGCGGGTACCCCTCGCTGGTGTAGATCATAGAGCTCTTTGAGAGCCCAGCCACAATCGCCCCCTTTGAAGCAGCCTCCTCATAGACCCTGTTGGCTAGCTCGGACTCCCCAGCAAAGGCCGTCTGCAGAGAGCCGTCCATGACAATGAACTCTGCACCTGACCCCAGAGCCCTGCTGACGAAGGTCCACTCGCAAAACCTCCTCGCCATTGAGATCGCCCTCTCAAGGTCCCCCCTCATCCTGCCGATCCTCATGTCTGGGTCATCCGCGTTTATCTTGGTCCTCTCTAGGGGACATGCGCCCTGCTGCGGGTAGGTCTCGGTTTCAAATAAGACCTTATCCCCCTCCGTGACGACCCTTGTGCTGGATATGAATGTCGAGAGCTCAACAAAGTCGAGCTTCCTCATCCGGTCGAACTTGTTGCAGTATACCCTGTTCAGGACGAGGGCGAAGGTGGGCGTCTTTACAATCGTATTTGAACCGCCGTCTATTGCGGAAATAATCAAATCCTCGGATGAATCCTCGTCATACCCAATCTCAGCGATGCAGCCTTCGTCCAGCGCCCCGTCAAACCCGTGGGCAATGGTCTTTTCTGGAAACTTCAAGCTCTTCCTTACGGACTCTGTGATGTGGTCGAGGTAGTCCTCCAACAAACCCGCCTCCAATAACTCCTTAGCATTTAAAAAGAATATAAGTGATGAGGCGCCTAACGGGACAAGACGATTTTGGTCTCGGCTCTGGCGCTGTGGGTAGATTGAAATGGTTGATATGGATGCCACCAATCGCGAGATCAGGATCTGTAAAAAATGTAGGCTCTGGGCCACCAGAAGGAACGCCGTACCCGGGGAGGGCCCCCTCAAACCCTTGATATTCCTTTTAGGACAGGCACCGGGAAGGATGGAGGACTCTACAGGAAGGCCCTTTGTTGGTATGGCGGGGAGGTTCTTGGACAGAGTTCTGAGAGAAACTGGAATAGACAGAAAAGACGCCTTCGTAACCGGGGCCCTCAAGTGCTTCCCACCAAAAAACAGACCACCAAAATGGGATGAAATAAACGAGTGCAGGCCCTATCTGGAGGCGCAACTGGAGATTAGAAAACCAAAAATAATCGTCTGTCTGGGATCGGTTGCCTTCTCGACCCTCCTCATGAAAAGATCTAAGGTTGAGGACTTCAGGGGTAAGGCCCTAAATTACAAGGGGATGCCTGTATACGTTACCTACCATCCCGCCGCGGCAATGCGCTTTCCAAAACTCAGAACAGGTATGCTTGAGGATCTAAAGATGGTAAAAACAGGTCTTCATAACTAGCCTTTTGGAACTGGATCCCCTTTTTTAGAACGCACCCGTCCGGAGACTTCCTGTCGATCACCTCGTTTACTAGGTCAGCCCTGTTTCTCAGATCCTCTGGAGCATATCGTACGTTCATTACCAAATCAGTTTCTGCTGGGATATTGGTAAATGATTTTTATACTCCCGGAGAGAGTATGAGCGAGTGATCAATTTGCCCAACGAGATCGTCTTTGTGGGCCACGCCTCCGTCGATCGCATACGCAACGTTCACGGTGAGAGGGTTCAGCCGGGCGGCGCAGCCCTCTACTCAGCCATGGGGGCAAGGACGATCTGCAAAGATGTTGGGATACTCACGGCCGTGGGCGAGGATTACCCTTTCAGGGATATATTCGCCGACTTCCCCTACGCAATGGTTAAGACGATTAAGGGCAAGAGCACTAGGTTTTTCATAAGCTACGGGAAAGGATGGAATGCAAGTTACAGGAAGGTATCCATTGGTCCTGGGTCTCAAATAACTACGAGGGACGTGGTTGATACCGTCAGAAATGGTGCAAAGATGATTCACCTGGCGCCCATGAACCCCCCAAAGGTTGAAAATATGGTAAAATCAATCAAGGAACTAAACCGGGATGTAACGGTCTCAATCAACTCCGCGATCCATTATATGGATGAGAGGGCAAATCGACGCTCCATACTTAACGCCGCAGCGCTCTCGGATATATTTATACTGAACGAGAGGGAGCTCCACGCTGTAACGGGGAGCGAGGTGGTCTCGAAGGCCATTAAGACGATAAATACAAAGATGCTCGTCCTCACCCTTGGGGAGATCGGGACAGTGGTCTCCTATCAAGGCAACACTGAGTTCATACCGGCGATGGCAGCGATAACAAAGAATCCGTTGGACGTCACTGGAGCCGGCGATATCTGGGCTGGGAGCTTCCTCGGATCTTATTTCAAGACCGGCAGCTGGATAAAGGCCGTCTCCTTCGCCTCGGTGATCTCTGCGATAAAGTGTACGGGATGGAACTTCGAGAAGGTCCGGCCTCTAAAGTTCGAGAATGTGGGCGAGGTTTACAATCTGGCAATTGCCATTAAGGAGAAGGGAAGGCAGCTAACCCTCACGGATGCTTTAAGATCTCTGAGATAGATTTAGACTATTCTGGCTACCATTTGCCAACGATCAAGCCAGTTACGGATATCGGGGCTATCTGATCTTAATCAGCCTAGCAGCGACACAATGATGAACTGTATCCCAAACACTAGGATAAGGGCTCCGAGACCTCCGACCAAGTATGGATAAAGCTTTCCCAATTTCTTCCCCTTTGATCCTAAACCGGCCAAAACAGAGAGCCAAGCAAAGTCCATCCACACATGCGATATGTACATTATACCTACCCCCGCCAGACCCATCGTTCCCACGGCTATCATTATCAACGGTGTCCCCACGGTCAACCACCACATGATAAAGTACGGGTTCATAGCCGAGAGGCCAATGCCGACTACCAGGGAGGATCCTAACCGACTCTCTCGTCTGTCGACCACCGCCCCCCTCGCCCCCCTCAGCGTCGTAACACCGAAGGCGATCATGAAGATCCCTCCCAACAGCATGATCCACCTGTTCATACCCTCGGGAATGAAGGACAGGATACCGAGTGCTATAACTAGGACTAAGGGCAGCTCCACGGCCATGTGCCCTGCGCCTACAAGTAAGCCTGATTTCCACGACCTTCCGACACCTGTGGCTATGGTAGCGACTGTAAGGGGACCCGGTCCCATGACTCCGGATGCGCTTACGGCTATCACGCTCAGAATGTACAGGGCGGTGAGCATAGACCAATCCTCGTCAAACAAATATTAAAGGATAAAGTATTAATGTAAAAGGCAATTTTCTTGGCAGTTTATGGGGGGAGCCTATCAGTCTTACTCCATGTTTCGCCTTCGAAATCAGAGGGCAAAAGTGACAAGGTGGTCTTCCATCTATTCAAGCCTGCTCAACTGCTTCGAACGAATACTCCTTCTGGTGGCGCCTATGACGATTGTGCCCACAATACCCCCTGCAAGCCCACCGACGGCGTGCAGCACCCCCCACCACAGAACGAAGTTCGGGCTCTGCGGTCCCATAAAGACTGAACCAATGATTATTCCAGACACGAACGCCATGGCAATTGAGGGGATGAGCACGAGTGCTGAGTTGAACCTATCGTAGACCCTTGAGTATCCGAAAGTAAAACACACCAGATCAAAGATTGCAGCAGCTATCCCAAAACTTATGAACTGTATCATGTAGGGGTTCAGGCTTAAAGTTATCAGTGTGGCGATCAAACCTGTAGCAAGGGCAACTCCAACCCTTCGGAGCCTCCAAGTAACTACCATGAGCGATAGAATGCCGAGTAGGTCGCACAAGAAAGGCATCTTTGTTAGGGCGAAGAAGACGGGCGATATGGTTGCGTTCAGGATGCTCCACAGAGCGGCGGATATCGCGATCGTTGCTATGTCCCTGCTCCTCCACGACAAGAATACCGCCTTCATTAGTATTACTAATCATAGAAATAGTAATATTATTTAAATATTGGCGTTATGGACACTCCAAATTCCCTAACGTATTCGGACCTGCACAATATCATTAAACATTTATGTCATTTATGCTGTTTCTCGCCGCACAAGTTACAGTAGGCAGAGCCCTTTGGTATCTCAGCACCGCATTTACGACAAAACATTTAGGCTGCTCATTTGCAGCATGAAATAAAATGCGAGTCAAAAAGATATAAGTTCTTTCCGCCATTATTTACCGGAATTGAGGTAATTTCGGTGAAGCAAGTCGTGAAAACCTATACTGAGTCGGAACTTCTCGAACTGTCTATTGCCTTCCACGGCCATCTAGGGCCGTATCTTGTGTTGGGTCTAAAGGCCGGAAAACTCGCAAATAAGATCATGGTCAAGGATCCCTTCAACATGAGGGCTGAGGTATTCTGCCCTCCGAAACCGCCTCACTCATGCATCGTTGACGGGATTCAGTTCTCGACCGGCTGCACCATGGGCAAGGGCAACATAACCATGCACTCCAGCGAAGTGGTTAAGGTCATCTTCACAAAGAAGGACAGGTCCTTGGAGATCTCCCCCAAGAGGGTCATGGTGGAACAGATTTCCTCTTTAAAGGAAGATGCGATCGAGGATATGAGCAGGAAGATATACGGCGACCTGGATGAGGAGATCTTCGATTATGATCTTAAACCTTCCAAAGCACGCAAAACTAACGCAACGGTTCATTCGGGTGGGCGAGGTCTGAAGGTTAATAAATAATGGAACACTGCGCCGTTGCTCTTTAAGAGCTCGAAACCGGCTTCTTCACACCACCTAATCACTGTTTTCCTACGCGGATAGTCTGGATCAAACAGCAGCTCGCCAACGGCAAGTATCCCGTCTGGTCTCAGAACCCTTTTACATTCCTTGAGCGCCCTATGTCGGTTCGGTACCTCGGCGAGCACCGTCACCATTAAGATCATGTCCATACTTCTATCCGATAAGGGCAACTCGTAGGCAGAGGCAGTCTTGACCGTAATATTCTTTACTCCCATTTTGTTCACCTTCCCCTCCAGCCTTGCGGTTACCTTAGGTTCTATATCCACAGCATAGACGCGCCCTTCGGGTCCAACCTTCCTAGACGCCTCGAAGGTAAACGTTCCACCGCCGGGACCGAGCTCTAGAACCTGCATCCCCTCCCTAATCCCTGCCCACTCAACTACCATCTTTGGTGGTTGCCACCTCCGTCTCAAGGGGTTATTTATCAAGAATACAGTAAAGGCTGGAGCTGGGAAGTGGGAGTAGTGCCTCACCACCCGAAAAACGATCTCCACGAAGAAAAATATGGTAACAAGCGCGACAGCAATCCAGAAGATAATCGCCAGCACAAGATCGAGAATGGGCATCTACTTTCTCCTTTTCCACAGTTCCCTGTAGACCCCCTCCATGTTAACACCCTTCATCTGGAGCAGCAGCACAAGGTGGTATAATAGGTCAGCCGCCTCGTAAACTGTCCTCTCCTTGTCCTCAGCCAGAGCCGCGACGGAGACCTCTGCTGCCTCCTCGCTCAGCTTCTTGGCAGCCTCCTTCATTCCGGCCTTCAGCACCTTCGAGGTGTAAGACCCCTCCTTCGGGTTCCTCATCCTCTCCTGTATGACCGCCTCTAGCTCGCCTACTATCTCGTTTCCCCCCTTGTACTCCTTCAGCCCTCTGTAGAAGCAGGTGTATTCTCCTGTGTGGCAAGCAGGACCGACCTGGTGGACTTTGAATAGGATGGAGTCACTGTCGCAGTCCGTATAGGCTCCGAGGACATACTGGTAGTGCTTGGACTCCTCGCCTTTCATCCACAGCCTCCTCTTGGATCTTGACCAATAATGCATCATCCCAGTCCGCAGGGTCCGCTCAAGGGCTTCCCTGTTCATGAAGGCGAGCATCAGCACCCTTCCGTCTTCGTCAACGGCAATCGCCGGGATTATCCCTTGGAGCTTCTCAAAATTCAGCCCGTCGATTATCTTTCCTATCTCTTCCTCTTTGAACTTTATACCCTCCATAACTCCCCACCCTTAATCCGAAAAGACCTCACATCGAATCATCCGTATAGCCTCCTCATTGATTAATTGCCTCTGCCATTTCCCATAAAGCAAAATACATCCTCATAGGTGTCTATAATCCCTAACCCTTTCTGCTTTTCCAGTATCCTTGTCATTGCCTTCCCATGTATTCTATCGTGCCAGACGAGCCTCCTCATTACCTTCTTGAGGGTCCAAAGCTCATGATCTATCTCAAAAACCAAGGAATTATCGAACTTCCTCCACAGCTCGGCGATCTTTTTAAGGCATAGTTGCCTAATCTTAAGGAACTCTACCTCCCTCTCCGAGAAGACCACCTTTGTTCTTGAGAGGTAGTAATATTGGGTCAATCTGACGTGCTCGAAGATCTCCCGGATTGTCTTCGGGTTATCACCCCAGAAGGTCTTCCTGATCCTCGCCTCGTCAACCCAGTCCTTGAACCTGGCGTTGTTGTAAAGTTTCAGAAAGGTCTCACCCGAATAAACGACTAGGTCGCGGAGTTTTTTGAACTCCTCATCCTTCGTAGCGCATCTATCAGCCTCAAGCATTAACTCATTATCCGCGTCCTCGACCATCAGTATACTCCGGTGTCTTTGGACTACTCTGCATCCATAACTCACCTTTGCCTCAACCCCTAACCACTTCATGTAAGCTCTTATCTCCCTACCCACCTTAGAGAGGGCCTCATCCTCAGTCTTGCCACGTATGAAGGCGCCTGGCAATTCCACGATGAAACCCATGAACCCTTTCCCATTGGTCTCCAATGCTACGGAAACGATCTCATCCGGGATTACAAACAGCCTTCTCATTATACCACCCCCTGACCCCTCTCAATCAATGGGTTACCTCTCACATCCTCACCGGTATCCCTCTACCCTTCAGGTAATTTTTAACATCCATAACGGTGTACTCACCGTAGTGGAATATTGAGGCTGCCAGCGCGGCGTCCGCCTTCCCGTCAAGAAGAGCTCTGTAGATGTGCTCTGGAGTCCCAGCGCCACCCGAGGCTATAACTGGGATATTTACAGCCTCAGAGACCTTCCTCGTGAGTTCCAGGTCATAGCCGTCCTTCGATCCGTCATAGTCCATGCTGGTAAGGAGTATCTCGCCTGCCCCCATCTCCTCAGCCTTCATCGCCCACTCCAACGCATCCAGCCCAGTGGGTTTGCGCCCGCCGTAGATGTAGACCTCCCAATGACCTCCGCCAATTCTCTTCGCGTCGATCGCGGCGACTATGCACTGGCTACCGAACTTCTCAGCCCCCTCCTTTATCACGTTGGGGTCGTGTACAGCAGCAGTATTGAGGGAGACCTTATCCGCCCCGGCCAGCAGCACCTTCCTCACGTCGCCGTAATTTCTTATCCCTCCCCCTACCGTGAACGGTATAGAGAGCTCATAAGCTGTCTTCCCCACCATCTCCAGAACGGTCTCCCTATACTCCGAGGAGGCCGTTATGTCGAGGAAGACTATCTCGTCCGCGCCCTGGCGCTCGTAGTCCAACGCCTGCTCAACCGGGTCACCAGCGTCCCTCAGGTTCTTGAACTGTATGCCCTTCACCACGCGCCCCTTGTCCACGTCGAGGCACGGTATTATCCTCTTCGTCAGCATTATTTCAGGACCTCTCTCGCCTCCTTTAATTCTATGGAGCCCTCGTAGAGGGCCTTCCCGACTATAACTCCGGTTATCCTAGAACCCCTCAGTAAGTAAAGATCCTTCAGCGTCGTGAACCCGCCAGCCAGGTACACATCACTCTTCAGACTTGCGGCTACCTTGAGCGAGTATTCCAGGTTCGGTCCCTTCATGGTGCCGTCCCGGTCTATGGATGTCATCATTATGTTTCTGACGCCTTCCTCCTCCAGCCTCGTGCAGAGCGTCATGGCATCTATCTCCGTCAGCTCCTTCCATCCCTTCACGGCGACCCTGCCCATGAGGTGATCCACCGCTGCCATTACCTTCATCGACCCGAGCACACCGAGGGCATCCCTTATATTTCTCATCTCCAGCGCAGCAGTTCCGAGGATTACCCGCTCCGCCCCCGCCTCAACGTAACCCCTTGCCCTCTCAAGGCTACGTATTCCTCCGCCGACCTCGACCGGGATGCCTGCCCCCTTTATTACCCTCTTTACCTCCTCTATGTTCTCCCCAACACCCACAGCTGCGTCGAGGTCTATCAGGTGGAGCATCTCTGCCCCCTCCTCCACCCACCTCTTTGCTGCATCTAGGGGGTCGTCAAAGTAGACGGTGGCATCCTCTATCCTCCCTCTAGTGAGCCTGACGCACCTCCCTCTCGAGATGTCCACGGCGGGTATTATCTTGATCAGCGCCTCGAAACCTCCAGAAAATTCCTTAAAATCGTCAGACCGGCCCTGCCGCTCTTCTCCGGGTGGAACTGGGTACCGTAGATGTTCCCGTTCACGACTATGGCGGGCACCTCAATCCCATATTCGGTAGAGGCTACTACCACGTCCTCCTCGGGCTTGCAGTAGTAAGAGTGGACGAAGTAGAAGAACTCCCCGTCCTTGATCCCCCTCAAAATGTGCGAGCCTTTCGTGGATTTTAATGCGTTCCACCCCATCTGCGGCACCTTGACCGAGTCCGGCAGCCTCACCACCACCCCCTTCATCAGGTCTAGTCCAGGGTACTCCCCGCCCTCGTAGCTCTTGGTGAAGAAGAGCTGCATTCCTAGGCATAGACCTAGTAATGGCTTCTTACCTTCTCGCACATCTTTTATTGTTTTTTTGAACCTGCAGAGGGCGCTAATCCCATCTCTGAAGGCGCCAACCCCCGGCAGCACTATGGCGTCTGCTTCGGTGCTTTCTCCCACATTGTCACCGCTCTTTATGTAAACCTCTGCGCCTGCCCTTTCCAGTCCCCTCTTTATGCTAAGGAGGTTGCCCAGGCCGAGGTCCAGCACGTCAACTCTCATCAAATCTCACCCTTGGCACTTGGCACCCCCTCTTCCCCGGTCCTCGATACGGCAGTCTTGAGGGCAAGGGCAAGGGCCTTGACCGCTGCCTCTACCCTGTGGTGGTCGTTTGAGCCGTAGAGAACCCTCACGTGCAAATTGCACTGCAGCGACTGCGCCAGCGCCTCAAGGAAGTGAAGTACATCCTCGACCTTCGTGTCCTCGATGCTCTCGCACTTGACGCCTAGGCGTATCCTACTATAAGCCCTCCCCCCTAGGTCTATTACTACCCGGGCGAGCGAGTCGTCCATCGGGACGTAGGCAAAGCCAAACCTCGTTATCCCTACCTTGTCCCCTAGCGCAGAGTCCAGCGCCCTACCCAACGTTATTGCAAGGTCCTCGATTATGTGGTGCTTCAGGTCCCCTGTTGCTTGTACATTGATGTCTATCTGGCTGTGCTTCGATAGTGTCCTGAGCACGTGGTCAACGAAGGCGGATCCAGATACCCCATCGAATATCCCTTTGCCGTCAAGATCCACCCAGACGTGGATCTCGACCTCCTTTGTCTCCCTCCTTGCCTCTCCAGTTCTCCTCCTACCTCTCCTAACAATCATGGCGATCCCTTCATGGCATTCACTAGCTCATTAACGAACTTCAAGTTGCTCTCCCTGTCAGCGACGGTGACCCTTAGGCAGTTATCAAGCATCGGCAGGTGGCCTCTGTCCCTAACCTCGATACCCGCGCTTCCAAGCCTCTTGCAGAGATCCTCCGAGGTCACGTCCCCGCCTATCACCTTTACCAGAATGAAGTTGGCGTCGGACTCGAAGGGCTTTATCCCATTTACCATCTCCAGCTCTGCCATGAGGTACTTCCTTTCCTCGATCGCCCTCTTGATAAAGGACTCGTAGACCCTCTTATTTTCCAGGACGAGCCTACATGCCTCCTGAGCTATCGAGTTCACACTGAAGGGGCTCTGCGCCGCCCTCAGCCACTCTATTATCTCACTATTGCCAACGCCGTACCCTATCCGCAGCCCTGCCAGTCCGAAAGCCTTCGAGAATGTCCTAAGAACAAGGAGGTTGTGGTACTTCGTAGCCTCCTTCATCAGAGTGTAGGGCGCAAAGTCTACATAGGCCTCATCTAGAACTACCAGCCTATCGCTCTCCTCCACCACCCTTAGAACCTCGTCCCTTGAGAACTGCCTACCAGTCGGGTTATTAGGCGAACATATGAAGATGACCTTAGTCCTCTCACTCAGCGCCGAGAGGATCTCCTCCGCCTTCAGTGCAAAGTCCTTTGTGATCAGTACCTGTTTTGTCTTGCCACCCACCAGTTCCACAAAGAACCTGTACATCTCGAAGGTGGGATCAACGATAAGCCCCTCTCCCCTCCCGACGAATACCTTTGCCGTGAGATCGAGTATCTCGTCGGAACCGTTCCCTACTATCACCTCGTCCTCCCAAAACCCCATATTCTTGGTTATTGCCTTGAGAGCCAGACCGCCCTTGACTATAGGATATCTCCTGGCGTCGGTATCCTCCGAAGCCTCCATAAGGATAGTGTTGGAGAAGGACTTGTCCACCAGCATGTTCTCGTTAAGACTCATCCTCACTGCACTCTCTGGCTGTGCAAGTTTCTCGTAGAACTGCTTCCCCTTCCTGGCTCCAAGTGTTTCCTTAATATTGTTCTCTATCAGGTCACTGACGTTCATCCCTTCTGACCTCCTATTTCATCCTGATCTCTATCGACCTCGCGTGATTGAGCAGCCCCTCTGACACGGCGAGGGTCCTACCGTCCTCGCCTACCGCCCTGAGCCCCTCCTTGGTGCACCTCACGTACTCTCTGGCTCTTAGGAAGTCCCTCACAGAGAGAGGGGATGCCCGCTTTGACCAGCCCATCGTAGGCAGGACGTGATTGGTGCCAGCCGTATAGTCGCCAATCGCAACCGGAGTATAATCCCCCATGAAAACAGCCCCCGCGTTTCTGACCTTGCTTAACACCTCCTCTGATCCGCTTCCGATGATCTCAAGGTGCTCCGGTGCCACCTCGTTTATGATGACTATTCCCTCCCTCCTATCCTCCGCAACGATGATTGCCGCTTGGGAGAGGCTCCTATCGAGGATATCCCTTCGGGGTGCACTTAGGGCTTCCCTCTCCACCCTCTCCTTAACCTTTTTGGCCAGCGTCCTATTAGGGGTAACTAAAAAAGCTCTTGCCATTGGATCGTGCTCTGCCTGTGCCATTATGTCAGCCGCGATCCAGTCCGCTCTATCACTGTCCTCAGAGTATATCAGCACCTCGCTCGGCCCTGCAGGCATATCAACGCCCACGTCCAAGCTGACGATCATCTTCGCTGCGGTCACGTAGATGTTCCCAGGTCCAACTATCTTCTCTACTTTACCTATTGTTGAGGTACCGTATGCCATTGCTGCGATGGCCTGAGCCCCTCCCACCCTGTAAACCTCGTCAACCCCTGCCAGGCAGGCCGCAGCAAGGATTGCCAGTGGAACTTCTCCATCCCTGCGGGGGGGCGTGAAAAGTACACGCCTGTCCACCCCAGCCACCTTTGCGGGCAGGGCGGTCATTAGAACCGTCGAGGGGTATGCAGCGCTGCCGCCGGGTATATAAAAGCCAGCCGACTGCACAGGATCAAAGGTGACACCGACCTCGACCCCGGGAGCGGTCTCGATGTAGAAGCCCTCTGGCATCTGCCGCTCCTGGAACATCCTTATCCTCTCGGCCGAGTTCCTAAGCGCCCTCCTCAGCCTTTCTGGGATCGCACGATAAGCCCTCTCGAGCTCGCTTTGGTCCAGCCTCAGCATGTCCTCTGAAAGCCTTACGCCATCAAATTTCTCGGTGAAACTTAAAATGGCAACGTTGCCCCTTGTCCTCACGTCCCTGATTATTTCACCTACCGCCTTCAAAATGCTGCTGGGTATCCCTTCTCTGCGCGAGAGTCTGAACTTGTTGTATTTGAGTATCCTCATAGACAACTCCTCATACCCTCCACAATCCTCTCTATCACGTCGTACTTGGTCTTGTACGAGACCTTATTGCATATCAATCTGGCTGTGGAACTAAGAACCTTACCTATTGGTTTGAGACCATTCTTCTCCAGCGTGCTGCCGGTACTAGACAGGTCAACTATACCCTCCACCAAACCAAGTATGGGGGCGATCTCGACGGCGCCCCTAAGCGTGATGATCTCCACCTGTACGCCCTTGTCGTTGAAGTACTGCCTCGTCAGATTGGGGAACTCCGTGGCGATCTTGGATCCCTGAGGCAGATCTGTTGGCTTAATATATGAGCTATCCTTCTTTACCGCAACAACCAGGTCGCAGGCGCCGAAACCTAAATCTGCCAACTCGTAAACCTCCAGCCCAGTCTCCGCAATCACATCCCTTCCGGTTATCCCCAGATCTGCGATCCCGTTGTAGATGTATACTGGTATGTCCGTTGCCCTGACCGAGAGGACCTGTATCCCCTCCATGGTGGTGTTTGCAAGGTAAACCCTGTCGTCGTCTATCCTCTTTATTCCAGTACGATCCAGAAGCCCCAGAGCAGGGTCTCTGAGTCTTCCCTTGTTTGAAACGGCGATGATCAACCCCCTCATACAAATCTCCTCAAAATGTATATCTCCTGCCTGTCTTCAGGTCGATGATCTCCTGTCCCACCGCTATTCCATCATTCTGGTTGTTGTACTTCTCTACAGTGCAGATCATACCCTTCTTTCGCATCTTGCACGCAAGACAGATCGCCTTATCGCGGAACCTGTCGCGGTAAAATATCTTGGTTGGAATTCTAGATCCGTTGAGGTTGAGGTTGAACCCGCTTGCCTCCAGCGCCTTGACGCAAAGGTCCACGCTTACAGCAAAGCCTGTTGCCCTCGTCTCTCCGAGACCGAACTCCTTCATCATGGCATCATACCTGCCTCCCCCTCCAATGGGCACCCCTAAGCCGCCGAGAAAGACCTCAAATACCGTACCGTTGTAGTACTTCATCTCCTCCCTAAGAGTGCTCAGGTCCACCCTCACCCTGTTCGCGCATCCATAGTTCTTTAGCAGCCCGAAGAGCTCCTCAAAGTACTCTCTATAACCATCGATCCCTCCTCCAACCATCTTGGAGAGGTCTCTAATGACCTCCGGTCCTCCCCGCTTGGTCATCATGTACGAAAAGGTCTCCAGCGCCCTTTCATCAGGCATCACCTTCTTGAGGTCGCCAAAAGACTTCGAAGCCACCGCCCTTCTTAAAGCATCGAACTCGCTTATACCGAAGCTCTTTGCAACTCTCTTGAACAGCTCGACATTGCCAACATCAATACTTGCCTCCCTAATGCCTAGGGATTCGAGAGAACTGAGAAGGAGCGCAATGACCTCAGCGTCTGCCTCCACCTCATTTCCTCCAACTAGTTCGGCTCCGGCCTGCCAGAACTCCCTCTGCGAGAGCGTCCTCGTCTCCAAGAATCTGATGCAATTGGTAATGTAAAAGAGCCTTCCCTCGCTCCTAGCCTTCGATACCAGCATCCTGGCTATCTGGGTAGTTACCTCGCCCCTCATGGAGAGGAGCCTCCCGTCGCCGTCCTGCACCTTGAATATCGAGTCCGCGAAGCCCTCGCCAGCACCTCCACGGATTATATCAAAGTAGTCCATAATGGAGGTTCTTACTTCTCTATAGCCCCACAGCTCAAAAGTCTCTCTGAACCTATTTTCCACGAAGAGATACTTCTTGACGTCATCCGGAGAGAGATCCCTGAATCCCTTTGGCGTCTGGAACCGTGTGAACTAAATTCCTCCTTTCCAAAAATCTCCCCTCAACGAAGGGATACTGCCACTAATATTTAAATATTTCCCACTTTCTTCCCACTTAAAAAAATATCGAGTATTCATTCAATTTATACAGAAAGAATGTTTTTAAGCTGAGAAACAGGCTTCTACTAAGCGGTGAGAGAATGAGGCGGGCTTCCCAGGTCATAACTAACTCATGCCAGGACAGCATTAGTGCCTGCGATGAGCTGATCCGCAACCTCAGGTCAATACGCAGCCTAATGGGTAAGCCTGGGAGGAACAGCAGGTCACACAATCACCTCAAGAGCATCGGTACCGCTATTATATTAGCGCCTTCACCAGAACCGTTTACGGATTTAATCGGTCTAGCCTTGATTGGCTTAGCAAAAGGTGCGGAGAAACATAAACCTCCTTTGACAATCTGCGAGATGGGCGAAGAGGGCCGCTCGATCTTAAGGGGGATCGGATCCTCTAACAACCTCCCCGGCAGATTGTGTCTCTAAAAGTCTATACCGCAAAAAAATCGGGATCGCATTTTTTAAACACCACGATAAACTATCCACAACAACATTCGCGCCCCGTATCTATTTTTTTAAATAATTCACTCAAAAAAAATTTTAAAAGCCGAGACGTACAAAACAATATCGCATAGAGGGGCACCATTATGACAGAAGCAATCCTCAACGGTAAGTTAACTCCTCCGGTTCGAAGAAGCGACGGAGTGATCATACCCTTTGACAAGGAGTTGATAGTGAAGAGCCTACTGAAGGAGACGCAGCTGGTAAAGACATTCTACGGCGGCTCTCCCATGAACGAGGAGGACGCCAAAAAAATAGCGGACGAAGTGGAGGAGGACATTAGGAGCATGAAGCTCCATTTTCTGAGCGGCCCCCTGATAAGGGAGCTTGTGAGCGTTAAGCTACTCGAGCACGGCTTCGACAAGCAGAGAAATGTCTACACTAGGGTCGGAATGCCCCTCTATGATGTCTACGCCATCGACAACTCCGAGGGCTATGAGGCAAAGGAGAACGCTAACCTACAGCCAAACCCTGAGACTTTCCACAAGAAGAAGGCCGACTTCCTGAGCAAGGAGTCCTACCTGCTGATGCTCCCGTCCAACGTGGCGGATGCGCACCTTCGGGGCGACATACACATCCACGATCTGGAGTACTGGGGCACTCGTCCGTTCTGTCAGGATTGGGACCTCCGTTACTTCTTCTACTACGGACTTATGCCGGACGGGACTGGCACTCATACCTCAGTTGCTGGCCCGGCAAAGCATGCAGAGGTCGCAATGCTCCATGCCGCCAAGGTTCTTGGCGCTGCGCAGACGAACTTTGCGGGCGGGCAGGGATTCTTCAACTTCACCGTCTTCATGGCTCCATACCTGATGGATCTGGACGACAGGAAGATCCACCAGCTGGCGCAGATGTTCCTTTACGAGATGACCCAGCTCTACGTCGCAAGGGGCGGTCAGCCAGTCTTCTCATCCATACAGATTGAGTCCGGGGTTCCGAAGGTCTGGCAAGAAGCGCCCGTGGTATCCCATGGCAAGGTCTGGAAGGATATGAGGTACGGCGACCTGGAGGGCAAGGTCCATGCCTTTACCAACGCACTACTGGACGAGTATATGAAGGGTGATGCGGTTGGAAAGATGTTCAACTTCCCGAAGCCTGAGGTCGTCCAGCGGACAAGGTACTGGAACGACAAGAACTTCGAGGACATAATGATCAAGTCGGCTCAGCTCTCAGCAAAGTTCGGCTCTACCTATTACGACAATATGATACCGGTATACAGGGGCGGGGAGGAGGGAGTATCCTGCTTCCAGTGCTGCGCGTATGCATTCGCCGAGGATGGCAGATCCGAGTCCTTCAAGAGGAAGATCTTTTTTGAAGACGGGGCGCACTTCAGCATGGGTGGGATGCAGGTCGTCACGCTGAATATGCCACGCCTAGCATACAAGTCTGGAGGCGACGAGGCACAGTTGCTGGAGATCCTCCGCGATACCATGGGGGTTGCTAAGGAGGCGCTACTCCTGAAGCACCGACTAATGAAGCACCAGTTCGACAGGGGTCTCGTACCTTTCGCCTCTCAGAGACCGAAGGGAGCCCCGCCCGCGGTGGACATTGACAACCTATCGCATACCATCGGCTTCGCTGGCATGAACGAGATGGTGGAGCACATGACAGGCTACCAGCTCCATGAGGATCAGTCCGCCCAGAGGCTGGCTTTAAAGGCATTAATAGAGATGGACAAAGTCAGGAAGGATTACTCCGCGGAGACGGGCATGAAGTTCTCAATAGCAAGGACGCCCGCAGAGTCCTCAGCGCAGAGGTTTGCGGTTGCCGACATGATACACTATACGAAGTTCGCAAAGGAGCTGGTCAAGGGCGATCTAGAGGCCGCCTTGCCAAGGTACAGGGAGAGCCGTGATGTCCCCATCTACTACACTAACGGCGCCCACGTCAACGTGGCGGCGCAGGTACCCATCTATGAGCGGCTCGCAATCGAGCAGAGATTCTTTCCAATACTGAAGGGAGGGGACATATTTCACATATGGCTGGGCGAGGTGAATCCGGATCCAGATGCCCTACTGAAGCTGAACAGGAAGCTAGCCACGGAGTCATGGGTGGGCTATTGGTCGCACACCAAGGACATCACTATGTGCATGGGCTGCGGTTATGTTGGAGGAGGACTGAACTCGAGGTGCCCAGTCTGTGGTGGCGAGTCTTTAAAGCACTATTCCAGGATAACCGGCTACTACCAGGACGTCTCCTCGTGGAACGCAGCAAAGAGGCAGGAGCTCAAGGAAAGGTACCGGGTCAGGATCTCTGAATGAAACCGAGCAAGGTTAGGGTATTTGCCCCAGAGATCCTTCCGCTATCCCTCTGCGACTATCTGGGTGAGCCCGCCTGCGTGATCTTTTTCTCCGGCTGCAACTACGACTGCGGCTACTGTCAGAACTGGCGACTCAAGGTCATGTCAAAGGAGCACCTGGTGGACATCGAAAAGATAAAAGATAGCATAATGAAGAACCGGCTTATCACGGCCTGCAAGGTGACGGGAGGCGAGCCACTCCTCCAACTGGAGGCCCTCTCCGAGCTGGGCAGGTATGTAAAGTCCCGGGGTTTAAAGTTCGGAATAGACACCAACGGCTCGTTGCCAGACCCCCTTAAGTTACTGCTTCCCACCTTGGACCTCGTCTCCATAGACATCAAGACCACTCTCAATGAGGACGAGTATAGGAAGATAACTGGAGCAGGTGAGCCATGCGTCGACGCGATTAGAAGGTCTCTGGAGATAGTCATATCATCCAATGCATATACAGACGCCCGTATGGTAATCATCCCTGGCTACAACGACTCTGTAGAGGTTGTGCGCTCCGTCAGCGGAAGCCTTAGGTCCCTTGGCTATGAGGAGAAGGCTAGGCGGGGTATGGCAAGCCTCACCCTTGTGGAGTTTGTGCCAGAGAATGCTCACTCAGAAGAGTTCCGGGGGCTAAAGAACCCCTCAGCCGAGAACCTACGTTCTCTAGCGCTTGCGTCCGGTCTCCCAAACATTAGGATCACACATAGGATAGCTGGTTTCTATGTAGAGATTGAAAGCAAATCAAATAATGGGATGGAAGGATAAGTCAGTTCGCGTTATTTCGTTGGGTGGCGTTCCCTCATTATAGGAAGAGTTCGCCCAGATGTAGGAGGCTCCAGAGATTATAACTCTTCACCTTCATCCCTAGATCGCGCAGAGTATGTTCCCTGTGATAAGCACCCCTCTAACCGCGATTTCGTCTCTGCCGCCAGTATCATCCTTTCTATGTAAATGAACCCGTTAAAAACTGGGTGTCCCAAGTTTGAAAACTGCGAGTTCCGTTATTATACCCGCCTGCAGATCAATCCTGGCTATGAAAATTTTAAACAACTGGGATCTCCTGCACCTTGTTAGGACTATAGGTCGTACTCCTCCAAACGTTTGTCCTTTACCTTTTGCAGCAGCTCTGAGTACCACTTCGGAATATTTAGATCCCCCTCCACCCTTGCCTTGGTGTAGGGTTTTATATCCACTATGGGCGTGGAGTCGAAGAGATCGAGTCCATCTACGTGTAGACTTCGCCCCTCAACTTTCAGTAGCCTAACAATGGTTATGGCGATAGGGTTCGGTCTATGTGGAGAGTCTGTGCAGAAAACTCCAACGGTGGGTATTATTGCCGGATCCACCCCAAAGCGCATGAACCTACGGGGCTTAACCATGAGGGTGGCTCGTTCCTCATCCTTTACCTTGTTCAAGTAAGCTGCCAGAATCAGGTGCGAGAATCCCTCAATTCCTTCAAGCCCTCGTTTGTACCCCTCGAATACCTCCACAACTCCCCTCACGCCTTCTAGGCTCTTTTTTACGACCTCGTCCTCCTCCTCTACCCTCACGACACCTATGGGCCTTATCACGTATCTCTCTTGGGTACCGGGCATCTTAATTCCACCACTGCGTTCATACAGCTTTATCCCCTTCTCGTTCAATTCAAGCTTTAGGTCTATCGCCTTGAATAAATTATATCTAACGGTATCGCGCCATAACCTCTACCATCAATGAAGAATATGAGAGCCTAGGGCAGTCCTATCAAAAATAAAAATAATAACTACCACCCTGTTTTGTAGGATTGTGATCCTAAGATGGATGAGGGAAGGAAAGAACTCGCCTACACGGTCACCTGTGCGAGCTGTGGGAGGGAGACCTTAAACGTCAGGGAGGTCTACTCTCAGATCCCAAACTTCGGCAAGACGGTGATGGTGTCGATGCTCTGCTCCAAATGCGGTTACAGGCTCTTCGACACGGTCTCGCTGGAATACAAAGGGCCTATCAAGGTAGAGTTCCAGGTAAAGAACGCCAAGGACCTTACGGCAAGGATCATCCGGTCTACCACATCCACCCTCACCGTACCAGAACTAGGGCTAGAACTGAAACCGGGCCCGAAGTCCGAGGCCTTCATCACCAACGTAGAAGGGGTACTGGATCGCTTCTCGGGCGTGGCAAATCAGCTAATAAGAGGCTATAAAGGCAAATCGAAGGAGAGAGCGAAGGAGGCGCTCAAGAGGATAAGGTCTGCCATAGATGGGAAGATCCCCTTCAAGATCATCATAGAGGATGACTTTGGCAACAGCGCCATAATCCCTCCTGAGGAAGTTGAGGAATGATGGGACTCTCAAGTTGCAACGTATGTTTACTTTATGCTCGATTAGATCTTTCGCAGACCGCTCTCCAGATCATCAATGATGTCCTCGATCTCCTCGAGACCAACGGAAAGGCGCAATAGACCATCCTCGATGCCGAGCTCCTTCCGCTCCACGGGGCTGATGTTCTTGTGGGACGATGACACCGGATGAGTCATTAGCGTCTCGGCACCTCCCAAGCTCGGTGCGGTCTTGATGAGACTCAGCGAAGATAGTAAATGGAGTGCCTTCTTGCCGTTCTCCACCTCGAAGGAGATCACCCCTCCAAAACCCTGCATCAACTTGGTGGCTATCTTGAAATAGTAGCTGGACTTCAGACCAGGATAATGCACCCTCTTTACCTTACCCACCCCTTCCAGGTACTCCGCAATGATCTGAGCCTTCCTGTTCTGGTCTTCAACCCTTAGCCTGAGTGTCTTTAATCCCCTAATTACGAGATACGCGGCAAACGGATCCAGCGAGCCTCCAAGATTTCTCCTCCACTCCCAGGCAGTGTCGATGCCCTTCTTTGGGCCGACAAGCACGCCCGCTATGACATCATTATGCCCTGCTAGGTATTTTGTCGCGCTTTCAATGACGTAATCGGCACCCAACTCCAGCGGTCGGAAGTTGATGGGCGTGGCGAAGGTATTGTCCACCACGAGGGTCGTCCTGCAGTCCTTACATTTCTTTATTAGTTGTGGCAAGTCTGGAACCCTGAGGGTTGGGTTTGTGATCGACTCCACAAAAACGAGCTTCGTATCCTCGTCCACGGATCTGATCATTTCACCGTTGAGGACGCACTTAACCTTTATCCCGAACTTCTCTAGGGACCTGAATAGGATCAGAGTCGCGCCGTATATCTCCTTGGAAGTGAGCACCACATCACCCTTGGAGACGGTGCTCAGAAAGAGTGTGGAGATCGCCGCCATCCCTGAGGAAAATGCCAAGCAGTCCTCCCCCTTCTCCAGGGCCACCATCTTCTCCTCCAGTAGGTGTACGGTGGGGTTGTCCTCGCGGCTATACTTCAGCTCCCTCCCCCTGATTAACCTCCCTTCAGGGTGCTTGAAGATAGCGGTCTGGTATATGGGCTGTATTATGTCTGTACCGTCCTCCTCTCCCTCATGGATCGCGGTGGTGCTTATGCCCCTCCTCCTTGACGCCCCGACCATCCAAGACACCTTACAAAAATTAAACATTGTATATATTTTAACCTATCTGCCCATTACTGAGAGTAATAATAAAAGGGAGGGTGTCATTACCTGCCCTTTATGAACAGCCCGCGCATACTCATGGACGGCCCTCCAGTCCAGACAGGCGCCCCCTGCTCTGGCTGCCCCTTCCCGCAGGTGGCCGCCTTGAATAAGAGGTCCTTCCCGACCGCATCCACGCTCGAGAATATAACCTCGGTTGTTGCCTCTATCACCGCTGACTTGATCGGCGCCCTGAGCTCCCCGTCCTCAATGAAGTAGGCCTCGAGCCCTACGTACCTATTGTTCCACCTCGTATCATCTATGTTCCACTCCTGAAAGCTCTTGATGTAAAGCCCATCCCTTACCCCTTCAAGGAGCTCTTCGAGGGAGTGTCCGCCCGGCTCGATATAGGTGTTAGACATCCTAATTATGGGTTCCCTGCTGTAGGCTGTAGCCCTTGCCGCAGCGTTGCTCCTCGTGCCTAGCTCATACCCAGTCTCCCTGTTCTGTAGGAACTCGTTTATTACCCCCTTTACTATGAGCCTCTTCTTCACTGCCTTCACGCCCTCGTCGTCATAGAGGTAGAAGCCGTTGGAGTTCGGTATCGATGGAAGGTCCGAGACGCTCACCACGGTGCTGCCTATCCTCCTGCCTAACATGTTCTTCTTCAAGTAAGACTCGCCAGCCTGAGCCGCCTCCCTGCCAAGTATCCTGTCCGCCTCTTGGGGATGCCCGCAGGCCTCATGCGCGATTATGCCCGAGACCTCCCCTCCCACTACTACATCGTACCTGCTTGGCACCACGGATCTGCCCTCGAGGAGCACCTTGGACATGGCCTCAGCCTCCCCCTTGGCAATGCCTACAGGGTCTATTGCCTTGACCCTCTCCCAGCCACCGGACTCGCCCATCTGGGCTACCCTCTGCAGTGAGCCCTTCCCTCCCTCAAATGCTGTTAGTGTGAAGTACCCGCCCACGCTGGGAACCTTGGAGGTCATGGATGTGCCCTCGCTGTTCACGAACTCCTTCTCCTCGACCGACCCACCAAATACCAGGAGCCTGTTGGGGAACTTTGCGCCCTTGGTGCCAAGGATCGTTGTGTCGACCTCCTTGAGGAGTTCTAAGACTGTGTTCGTGTCTACCTCAGTGGGAAGGGTCTTGCATTCAGCACCCCAGGATTTCTTGATCCGTTTCTCCTTCGAGAGACCCGTCTTGCTGGCCGTCTCACTGGTAGCCCTCGCCGTCTTGAGCGCCCTCAAGCCCGTTTCCTTTAGAGAGTCCCCGCTCAGAATGTTTGTTGAGGCGAAGGCCAAAGCCCCTTCCGATATAACGCGGATCCCAACGCCATAAGCCTCGCTGTATACTGGAGGCTCAGGGACCCCATTCTTCATGACTAGGCTGAACTCTACATCTCTCTGAAACCTTACCTCAGCGTACTCTGCCCCCTCCTTCATTAAAAGATTTACAAGACTTCCGCCATCGATCATGATTACCCCCTCCGAAGTTTGGTTATATGTAAACCGTAGTAGCAGGTTCGCTGAAGTATTCCCTCTGCCCCTTCATGCCTAATATATGTTTATCCTCGAGCTCTATTCTAAAGGGAAGTCCAGCCACCGTCAACGAACAGTGTCTGCCCAGTTATATAGTTGGAGGCGGTAGAGGTCTAGTACACTCTTTCTCATTATGAGACACTTTTGTTATATACTATCAAAACAAAAGCAAAAACTTTGTCCCGAGAATGACCACTACTCAACTAACTTGCTTTATGCTTCTTGTCAAGAATGCCTGCCCATCACTGTTATAACGAACTTTGCATATTATGAAACCATAACGCTCGGGGTGTTGTAACTTGTACCGCGAAGAACCCTACTCAGACATGCAAGAACTGGTCAAGAATGACGAGGTAGCGAAGTCATTTGGAATAAAACTGGTGGAATATGGCAAAGGCTGGTGCAAGTTTTCCATGGTTGTCAGAAAGGGCATGATGAACGCCTACGGCGCAGCGCACGGATCTATCATATACGCGCTGGCCGACGTCGCATTTGCTGTTGCGTGCAACTCGCATGGCGTGAAGGGCGTCGCCCTGTCAATGACCATGCACTACCGTAGGCCTGCCTGCGAGAACGAGCAGCTGACCGCGGATGCCCAGGAAGAGAGTCGCGGGAAGACAACCGGTCTGTACAGGATAAGGATAACGAACGGGGAAGGCAAACTTGTCGCGGTTGCTGATGGGCTGGCTTACCTCTCACAGAAATGATCTGGTCCAGGCAAGTGGTATTTTACCGAATAGTGAAATGAGAGAGGAAAGTGTTGCCTGACGCTCATCCGACAGAGATCATCGACTCAGGGAGGTGCCGTAAAGGAATGGCTAGAAGGCGGAAAGAACAGGACTCAGCTTAAATAACCGATAAATATTGGCTGAATTCTACTTTAATGCGGTAGTCACGATGAATGGGAAGCACCTTCTCTACGTACTGCTAGACGGGCTGGGTGATCGACCCGTAAAATCACTGAATGATATGACTCCGCTCGAAGCCGCAGAACATCCCCATTTGAATGAACTCACAAGGAAGGGGAAATCGGGAATGGTCTATACCGTTGGTAAGGGCATAGCACCTGAGTCGGATGTCGCTGTAATCAGTATGCTGGGTTACGATCCTGTGAAGACATACACCGGGCGGGGGCCGATAGAGGCCTTCGGCTCCGGTATGAACATGGAGGATGGCGACCTCGCCGTAAGGTGCAACTTCGCGACGGTTGATGATCAGCTCAATATCGTGGACAGGCGCTGCGGGAGGAGCCTTACCACGGAGGAGGCGTCAGTTCTTGCCGACGCCATAAATCGCGAGGTGGTGCTGAAGAGCCATCCCGCGAAGTTCGAGTTCAAGAGCACAGTGGGCCACAGGGCTGTCCTTCTGATAAAGCCCGAGGAGGGCAAGCTCTCCGGAAATATCTCGAACACAGATCCAGCATACCAGAAGATGGAGGGTTTGGGACTTGCTCTGAAGGAGTTCGGGAACAGGATAATCAAGTGCGAACCTCTGGATAATTCGGAGGAGGCAAAAAGAGCCGCAGACCTCCTAGAGGAGTTTACCAGGAAGAGCCATGAGGTTTTGAGAAACCACCCAATCAATATCAAGAGATTGCACTCAAGAAGGCCTGCAGCAAACGCAATACTCTCAAGGGACGCCGGGTCACTTCTACCGAGGTTTAAGCCGGTGAGACAGGAGTACGGCATGGAGTTCGCCTCGATGGTGGAGATGCCCGTGGAGAGGGGCATAGCCCTGCTCTGCGGGATGGATCTGGTTGAGATGCCGAAGCCGACGGGTGACATCGCGGTCGACTATGGGCGTAGGGCGCAGATGGCAAGTGAGCTGGTGGCGAGTTACGGTGCCACGTACATACACATCAAGGGTCCGGACGAGCCCGCGCACGACGGCGACTGCGAGGGGAAGAAGAGGGCGATCGAGCTCATAGATGCCCACTTTTTCAAGAACCTGAGGGTCGACTTGGCGAACACCATCGTCGCTGTGACCTCTGACCATTCCACACCTTGCTCGCTCAAGGCACACTCGGACGATCCGGTTCCGCTTATTGTGGCGGGCTGCGGGATAACGGGCGATGGGACCAAGGCATTCGGCGAGAGTTACTGCAGAAAAGGATCGCTCGGCATCCTACTCGGCCAAGAGGTTCTGAGGAGGGTACTGTCCCTCTAAACCTGCACGGCACGGCAACCGAGGCATTTTTAAAAAAAAAGTCTCTATATATGGTATACTAAAAAAGCGAAACCATGGCTGTGATCATTATTTGAACGGCTCCGTTCTTGCCCTCTCCTTTGCTGCTGCGGTAGTGGTGCTCGGATTCGGAATCATCATGCCCTTTTTACCGGTCTACGCCCAGATACTCGGGGCCTCGACGGGTCTCGAAATAGGGCTACTATCATCCGCCTTCCTACTTACCAGGACCTTCCTTGCAACCTTCACAGGGTCTGCCTCCGACAGGTATGGGAGGAAGAAGATCATCATTATTGGCCTCTTAATCTACACCATAGTCTCCATACTCTTCGGCCTCTCCCAGAGCTGGTTTGAGCTCCTCCTCTACAGGGCAGTGCAGGGAGTCGCATCAGCGATGGTGTGGACCCCCGCAACAGCGTTGGTGGCTGATCTCACGCCTCCGGGCAACCGGGGAACCGCCATGGGGCTCTACAACTCCATCTCCATGGGCGGTTGGGTCATTGGTCCTGCACTGGGAGGAGGGATCCAGTGGTACGCCAGAAACGTTATGATGATGCCCCTGACGGAGAGTTTCCGGATTCCATTCTACTTCTCCTCCCTAACCTCGCTCATCGCTATACTGTTGGTCGCATTCCTCGTCAGGATGCCTGCAGACTATAAGCCCTCTAAAAGACCCCTGATGAAGATCTCCCTGAAGGGGGTGGACAAGAGGTTCAAAAGTACGATATACGCCATGTTCTTCCTACTCTTCTCCTATGGGTTCGCCACCTCCTTCATAGAGCCACTCCTCGTCTACTTTGTCCAGCATGAGTATGGCCTCTCTCCGGACGAGGTGACGTCCAGCATGGCGATAATATTCTCCGTATCTGGGATATTGATGCTCGCGATTCAGATATACGCTGGCAGGCTAGCCGACCGCTTCAGCAAGAAGAAGATCATAGCCATACCTACAGGATTCGCCCAGGTACTCACGATGCTCATGCCATTCTCAGGCAACGTCACGAACATAGGGATAGTAATGACCGCGAGATCGGCGACCTACGGGATAACCTCGCCCGCCTACACCGCGCTGCAACAGGACCTATTGCCGAGGAATATCAGGGGGACCCTTACGGGAGTCTTCGATACTTTCTTCGGAATCGGTTCCTTCATAGGTCCGATAATCGGTTTCATGATGTACGACGGCATATCACACAGCTCACCGTTCATAGCAAGTGGACTGCTCGGGTTCACGACCGTTATAATGATAATACTCTTCGCGCATGAGCCGACCAAGGAAGAAGCCCAAGACTTGGCTGAGCCGGTCTAGTTCTAGGATTTCTTTTTCTTTGAATCCAAGCGCTGACATTGTTATAAATAATTTTTCAATATTGTTGGATGGTATTCTTCAAATGGAAACATTTGAGTTGGTAAAAAAGGGGCCACGAAAACCTAGAGCTTACAGTAAAGGCAGTACAATTCATCAAGCCAAGGAAAAAGATAGTGGAGATAATTTAGCGCCGAAGAGTCTGGAAATTCTTTCCTATAGTACTACTCGGGCACCTCAACTATTACGTCCTTTCCCTCGACCCTCACGGGGTAGGTCTTGAGGTCCCTTATGTGCTTCACCCCAAGCATCTGCTTTGGCAGGCTGTTTACTTTTCCTGTGGCAACATCGAAGCTGGCGTAATGGTTGTCGCACCAGAGTATATTTCCCTGTAGCTTACCCGTGAAAAGAGGGTTGTTAAAGTGGGAGCATAACGGTTCTATGCCGTATAGTTTTCCTTCAACGTTTACTATGAGAACGCGGGGCTTTTTTGATGCCCTGAAGCTTTTCTTTGCCCCTATGGGTAGATCGTCTATTGTGGCTACCTTTACACTCAGCAGAATAATCCCCCAGTCTCTAATTGATATATCAGTTTATATAAATTATGAAAGGTAGGGTTACCAAGTACGCGATGCGACTCCTAGGCACCTCTGACCTGAGCTGCCTTTAGAAGCGCGAATGCTACCTTATGCCTCTGTGCAGTAACCTCCTCCTTCCCCTTCTCTGGGCTAGATTGCCGAAGGTCGTCCATGAGTGCGCTAAGCTGGTTCATTACACCATCACAACCCCCTCCCTTGAGGATCACATCGTAATGGGGTATGAGGTCCTTTGAGCCACTCTTGATGATCCCATCACGCGCTCTGTCCATGAAAAGGGCAAAGGAGGCGTCCCTCAGGTATTTTTTGGATACACCTAGGCTGGTCTCAGGTGTGTTTTTGGTCAGTCTCTCTCTAATATATGCCATCATGTCAAAGGAGGTTATGCCCTTAAAGGAGGAGGGTAAGGAGGAAGACTGGTACTTAACATGGCTCCCCCTCATTTTACCCAGCTCCTTAGTGATGAGCGAGTCAGGGATCCCTGTGGACGGGCAGAGTTCGGAGCCGCAAATCCCAGCACACTCTATAGCAGGCGCGCCGCTGCTTGGGCAGAATCGGCCTGATACTAAGAGTACCAGTTAACCGCTCCCCACAGCAAGCGGACGAAACGGCTCAGCTGCCAGAAGACGTCGTGCTTGTCCAGCGCCAGTCTCACAAAGACCTGGCCATTTGAGAAGCCCTCAACGCACCTCCCTTCGAGCTCGAGCATTGCTATTCCCAGATAGGGAGAGAATCCGAGGCCAGGAATGTATAGATAGAATATCTTATCCGCGGTCACCATATCGAAGAATCCGTACTTCTGGTACTCCGTCTGCGCAAGGACTATGTCCATGGCTGTGCGCTTTGGATCCACGGCGCAGGGGGCGATGAGGTTTATCCCTGGTTTCGAGAACCATGTGTATACAACCGGTGGACTCTGCGGGAAGTCCTCCTCCTTGAGCGATCCTGACCTGAAGTAGATGCAGCGCGAGAGGCTCATCTCATCGAAGGAGTACCTTCGCAGTGCGGTTATACACGACGTATTGCCGCAGTACCCGCAGTCTGCCTTTGGGAACTTTTTATAGTTATTGGAAAAGGTGATCATGTCGACCATGCATACCTCCCTTTTTTGTTCTTTAAAGCCTGATGTGTTTAACTTACCTGCAATAACAATATATGTTTTAATATAATCTTGGTAAAAAGTGATAAGAATGGAGGCAGTCGGAATCCTCGCTGCCGGGATAGCGCTTGGGTTATCCATAGCCGCCCCTCCCGGTCCAGTCAACGCGATAATAGCAGTGCAGTCCGTTTCCAGGTCTGCTACCAAAGGCTTCATGGTAGGGCTCGGTGCCATGACCGCAGACGCCATCTTTCTGGTGATCACATACTACCTCGGTGGGCTCATCATGATCGATGACAATATCCGTGGGGCGCTCTCGGTGATTAGCTGCCTGCTCATGGCATACCTCGCCTTCATTACCTTCAAGTCATCACAAGACGTGGATAGCATGATAGGTAAAGGAGACAGGAAGGTTCATTTCCCCTACCTTACCGGTCTCTCTATAGGACTCACGAACCCATTCCAGATCACATGGTGGATAAGTGTAGGCCTCTCACTCATATCGAGCATAGGGCTTCTGATAATCGCCGGATTCTTCACTGGCATCATTCTATGGATAACGCTCTTTCCATTTGTTATGCACTGGGCCAACAACCAAATCCCGCACCTGTATCGGATCGTGGTCTACGTATCCTCGGCGCTTCTGGTTGCCTTCTCCTTGTGGTTCCTGTACACTGCGATAGTGCTATTCATGTAACTGTTTGGTTGAGGATGCCCCATAAATGAGTTCTAGGTCAGTACGCCGCCACAGAACCTGATAATCTGCTGAATGCATTCCCTTTTTGCATACTCAAGGCGATCCTCTTCAACGCTTGGCGCGCCGCAAAAAAGAAGCACCGCACCTCTGCTATCGAGGGTGATCTTGGTTCTCTCCGCATCCCTGTACGGATATATGGCGGTCAGCTTCTCATCATCCTCTATCACTATCTCGATCCCCTTCAGCTCTATGGGCACCTCCATACCTATGCCGAGGAACCTTTCGTTTGATTTCGCGAACCTCATCCTCATCGATCCCCTCAGCCTGTCGAGATCGAACGCCGCTATGGGTACGCCTGATCTGATCGATGCTATATTGTAGGCGTCAACAAGGGTATTTATGGTAGGCAGTGGCTTTCCTAAAAGGATCCTACGTATAAGCGCCTCACTGGCAGGCCTGTTTTTCGTGGGATCTGTTCCAATCCGCCAGAAGAAGTCCCTGTACGCCCTCATGGGTTGCTGGTCCTTAAGGGTCTCAAGGCTGAATTTGGACCTGATCTCAGTGGTAACTTCATCCTTCAACCTCTGAAGGGATTGGTCTGACTCCGTGACCCTCACGTTTTTGATCATGCAGTCTAGCACCTTCAGTCCCGGGAAGGCTTTGGCGATCGGCTCCTCAAAATGTAGCATAATGATAAATGAAGGGCTCGGATACTTTTATCAGTTTCATACGGGAGAATGGCATAGATGATGGTTCTTTACTTCGACGGTCTATGCGAGCCGAAGAACCCCGGCGGGGTTGCTACATACGGGTATGCTTTATACGATGGTGATCTGAAATTTCGCGAAGAGTTCGGGGTTATAGGTGCTGGCATGTTCGGTGATGACGTCTCGAACAATGTCGCAGAGTACACTGCGATGATACGCGGGATGGCGTACCTCCTCCATACTGGATATAGGGGACAGCTCAGCGTCCGGGGGGATAGCCAGCTTACGATAAAGCAGATGCGGGGGGAGTACAAGGTGAGGGCGCACCGACTTATCTCGCTTCACGCGAAGGCCGTAAAGCTGAAGGGGGACTTCGAAGCCGTAACATTCGAGTGGATCCCGAGGGAGGAGAATGAGGAGGCTGACCTCCTGAGCAGGAAGGCTTTCGACGAGTTTCTCTCGAAAAACTACCGCGAGTATAAAGAATACTACTCTAGGGCGCGCAAAAAAAGGTAATCGGATCGGTGATGAAAACGGATCTTCTCTCAGAAGAGACGCTTGAACTTGCGTCACCCTATGACTTCACCCTTAGCTGCAGCATCTTCTCCCGGTTCAGCAGGGGAACGCACACCTCCTTCTTTGCTGGCACCTTCTACAAGTGCTTTGAGGAGGCTGGCAATTCGCTTCTTTTAACGATCTCCTCGTTAGGTGGCAAGCTCAGGGCTCGCCTATTCGGTTCCGGCTCTAAGATGAAGCCCGGTCCGATAGCATCATGGCTACTCTCGCTGGATCTCGACCTTAATCCCTTCTATGAAAGGGCTGACAGCGTAATGTCAAGACTTACGGAGGAGCTCTGCGGTCTGAGGCCCCCCAGAACGAGAACTGTATTCGAGGCCTTGGTAATAGCAATAACAGAGCAGCAGATAGGTCTCAATGTAGCCCAGTCATTGCAGAACCGGCTTGTGGAGATGTACGGCACCAGAGTCGAACACGAGGGGGGGATGTTCTTTACGTTCCCAGCCCCTGAAAGGCTGTCTGTACTTGATCAGCATGGTCTCAGAGGGGTTGGCCTCAGCAGGAACAAAAGCAAGTTCATTGTTGATATATCCAGGGATGTCGCTACAGGGAAGCTAGACCTCGAGTCTATGAAGTCGATTAGTACCGAGAAGGCGAGGGATGCCCTCCTCGCCATAAATGGGGTGGGCCAGTGGACGGCCAATTACGTACTCATAAGGGGTCTGGGAAGGGTCGATATGGTGCCCTATGATGACTTGGGGATAAGGGACGCCGTGGGCCTCTTCTACAAGAACGGGGAAAGGGCGACAAACGAGGAGGCAGAAACATTCCTATCAAAATTCGGATCCTACGCCGGCCTAGCAGCCTATTACTTGATCTTCGCGAGTTATCTCCGCGCTAAAGAATTGAAATGAGCAATGGCACTCTCCACTATTCGTTCTTCATTGCTTTTCACCTTGGAAAGGTTTAAAATAAGCTGGCAACGTAAGGGTTGCCGATCATGGTGTTGAGGATGAGGTTTGCCACATTCGAATACAAGAAAAAAACCTTCCCGGGTATAGTTCATGGGGATTTGATTATAAAGCTCAGCTCTTTCCTATCCCTGAGGGGGTTGTACCTCTCCAGCTCAAGGGATCTGCTCCCGTTCATAGAGGGTGCCGATGAGGACATCCTCCGACTCCTCAGGGAGGAGCTGACCTCACTCTCGCCAGCTACCCTTTCAAGTATGATTGCTGGTGGCGACGCCTTCAAACTGAAGGAGGTGCATCTTAGGGCACCCCTGCTGCGACCGCAAGCAATTTTCTGTCTCGGCTTCAACTACAGATCTCACGCCCCGGAGCTTAAGCGGCCGATACCGGAGGTTCCAGTAGTGTTCATGAAGCCGTCGGTAACAGTGGTCGGACCAGAGAACGATGTGGTACTACCGAAGGTTGCCAGTAGGGTGGACTACGAGGTCGAGCTCGCCGTGGTAATGGGTAAGGGGGGCAGGTACATACCGAGATCCGATGCCTACAGGCACATATTTGGTTACACGGTGCTTAACGACATAACCGCCAGGGACATTGAGCTCAGGGACTTCTCCCTCTCGAGGCCGTGGCTGAGGTCCAAGGGGTTCGACACCTTCGCCCCGCTGGGTCCGTTAGTAGTTACTCAGGACGAGCTAGGGGATCCGATGGATCTTGAGCTGAAGCTTACAGTGAACGGCGAGATCAGACAGAAATCAAACACAAAGGAGATGATCTTCGGAGTGCCGGATGTTGTGGAGTACATATCCTCCTTCACTACCCTTGAGCCCGGCTCGGTAATTGCGACAGGGACTCCAGAGAAGATTGGGCAACTCCGCGACGGCGATGTGGTCGAGGCTTACGTCGAAAAGATAGGAACCCTTAGGAATAAGACAATACAGGAAAGGTAGTCCAGGGGTCTTTCATTGAGAGTTAAAGCGAGGAGCCTGACGCTTATTGCCCTGCTGGCAGCTGTTTACGCAGTCGTCAGTCTTCTGCCAGGCTTCCCCATGATAGGGGCTCCTGGTGTGGAGATCGATATTGCCAGATCCCTGGAGATCGGGTATGGTCTGGTTCTGGGCTCGGTCTTCGGACCGTTGGCCACCTTTCTTGGGGCAATCGTCGGAAAGGTCCTCACAGGCGGAGGCGTGGGTCTGTTCTTTACCCCTTTGGCGATCGTATCCTCCTTCATGGCCGCTGCAATGAACAGGCGCAGCCTTTTAAAGCTTAGGGGTTGGTTCATTGCCGCAATTCTATTGGCAGCAATAATAGTTGGCTGGTATACAACCACGACGGGGCAGTCCGCTCCATACTATCCCATACCACATCTAATCGGCCTCGGCATAATACTCCTGCTAAGGGGGAAGATCACGGACCTTCTGCTCAGCAAGGAGAAGACCAGACTGACACTGGGGATACTGCTCTGCAGCTATCCATCCACGATGGCGGGGCAGATGCTGGGCAACCTCATATTCATGCAGCTCTTTAGTCCGGACCCCTTGTTCTTCATGGCCACCCTCCCAATCACCATCGTCGAGAGGTTAGTTCTATCGGTTATCGCAACTGTTATCGGCGCCCCCCTAGTTCTTGCGGTGCGTGGTTTGTTCCCGGAACTTAGAGAGGGAACCTGAAAATCAAATAAGCTCGCTAGGTATGCCCTCTGGTGTGTAGGCTATGAGGGGTTTAACCCCGGCTCTACTCAGGCGATTAGCGACAATCGGATAAAGGAAGACGTACTCCTCCTCAATGCCGTCGGCTAAACTTTGGTCTATCTCACCGAGTCTCTCCTTCAACTCCTTGAGATTCCCCTTCTGGCTGAATGAGAGCATGACAGCCGGATGGCAAGAGACGCCAGCATTCGCTAGCTCCCTCAGCGCCCTCAGCTGAAGGTAGAAGGCCTCTGGATTAGCCCCCGTGAGCTTTGAGAACTCTTGAGGGTAGGTTCCCTTGATGGATATCCTTACCTTGACATACTCATAGATACGCTTTTATATATCCACTTTCATTTATTTCTCATAGGGGAAACAACGTGTCTAATGAGAACCCTGAAGTAAAAACGATGGATGTTTCCGGCGATCCTCTTATCCAGAAGTGGCTCAGCTCTGTGCAAAACAAGAACACGCAGAAGTCTTACTACTCTGCGGTCAAGACCTTCTTCGGCTGGCTGGGGCAAACGCCCACAGAGTTCGTTAAGGCAATAATTGAGGATAACAAGAAAGACGTTTTAGAGAAACAGGACCTTGCTCGCAACAGGATCCTAGAGTTCTACAATTATGCGACAACCGATATGCCGAAGCGAGACCACTACAATATGAAGATAATCGGCAAGGGCCTGAGCTTTAACGCTGCAACCTCGCTCATCAATGGTATCCGCTCATTCCTCACCGAGTTTGGAATAGTTCTGAAGTTCAAAGGAAGGCACGCAATGAGGCAGACCGAAAGGAATCCTAACGAGCGTATGAAACTAAACGTGGATCAGGTCCGCTCTATGCTTATGCACGCCAGGCTCCCTAGGGATAGGGCAATCATAACCTTCCTGGCTCAGAGCGGATGCGACCTTAACACCCTCGTTAATATGAAATACAAGATCATGCAATCAGCCCTTGAGAAGAACGAGATTCCTGCGAAGATCGACCTCTTCCGGCAGAAGGCCGCAATACCCTATTACACCTTCATTGCCTCCGACAGCATTGAGGCGATAAAGGTCTATCTTGGGGACCTGAGGCAGAGGGGCATTGAGCTTAAACCAAACGATTTTCTATGGCTCAGCGAAAAGGGGCATAACCCGCTAAGGGAATTGAACGTCCAAAAGACCCTCCGCATTGTTGCAGAAAAGGCGGGGCTGATAGCCGAGGGTGATCCCTTCAACATTGCCGGAGGCCACGCCCTGAGGGAGTTCTTCTCATCAACCCTCTACGATGCGAAGGTTCAAGAGAAATACATTGATGAGATGCTTGGGCATAAACCGAGCCAGATGGATGCTGCATACTTCAAAAGCAACCCCGAACTGATCAGGGCCGAATATGCCAGGTGTATGGATCTTCTTTCTCTAAACCCTAAAATCAACAATGGGGTTCTTCAAAAGAAGATTGATTTGCTTGTGGATGAACGGACCAAAGAGCTTGAAAAATCAATCGTAAGCCTAACTCAGGATAATGTTGCACTTAAGCAGAAGATGGAGCAAGATCAGAAGGCCCAGGAGGACCGGCTCAAAGCCTTGGAGGAGGCGTTGAAGGACCTGAAGAAGATAGTGAATGGTTGATATTCACTCAACCAGGTAGTTTAAACCCCTTCTTTTCAAGCCAAGGAGCTAAATCATGTCCAAGCTTTCCAAGAACCTCCTTATCCTCCGGCGTTGCGCCTTTGATGAGCTTTGAAATTTCATGTATTACCCTTGGAGGGGCTCCAAGCTTCTCAAAAACACCTCCAGGTATTTGGCCATTAGCCAAATATGCCTCTAAAAATTCGAATGTTTTTTCAAGCAAAGTTGATGGAAAATTACCATATTTTTCATCTTCTTTATCCATACAGGCCTTTTCCAAATAATTATGAAGGTTAGGATACTTATGGTGTGGCATATAAAATAGAAAGAAAGGTTTATCGTCAATTTTTTCTTCTCTAATAATAAAACCCTCAACCCAAGGGGTGAGCGAAGACACGGCAGCGAGATAATTGAAGGCAAGGGACAACAGACCCGGCAGGTAAATATCTCTTCGCTTGGGGTGGGCAGTCAACCAATTTGAGATGTCGGGGGGGATTAATACCGTGTAGCCACTCAACCGTGAGTTTTGCCATATCTCTTTGACTGCTATTTTTTGTGCGCCAGTGGCAGAGAGTGTTTGAGCCTCAGACTTCTTTAATGATGATAATATAAAGCGTCCTTTTTCGATTATTACATAGGGGTTCTTTTTGGTTGAACCTCTTTTAATAATTAGACCACCTTCGCGTAAGCGTTTTATTGATCTTGCCAGGGTGTCCTTGACATTATGTATTTCAAGGAGCTGCGTGAAGGTAGTAGGACCGTCCTTCTCAAGCTTCTCTAGGATCTTTTTATCGATCTCTTCCAATGTCAGCTCTTTGGTTTTAACATTTGAAGTGTAAAGATCGATTTTAAGGGGTTCTATAGCCGTGGGCATCATTATCCCCTATTAGTCCGAATAGGTCTGGCAGACATTTAAACCTTGTGTTGCGGAGGTGGTATGGGGACACCCCGATGGGACTACAAGAAAAAGACGAAAGGAAAAAGGAGGCTTCGATGAATTTTAGGCTTCCTTCAACGTTGAAGGGTCTAGTTGAAAAGTTTGTTGCCATGGATACCCACATCAACGAGTCTGATTTTATCCGCGACGCGATACGCGAAAAGATCCAGCGTGAGGCCCCTGGTCTTCTGCAGGGCCTCTTCACAGAGGAGGGATAGACCATCATGGCACCCCCACACAAAGCAAAGAGATCCCTGAGGTCTTTGGCCGTCTACTTTTTAGTTACTCTATTGATCGGAGTGGCATCCTTTGGGGCTGGTATTTACGCTACCAGCGCACCTACAACTATTACAATCGTCCCCAATTCCTTCGTCCAGCCCTACACCTACACCGTCTGGACCGATGGGGTGACGATCTCTGCGCGGGACGGTCTTACCGGCAGCATCGCAACTTCTGGGACGAGCGCCACAACAGTTATCCAATGGTGCATCGACAACCTTCCAGCAACGGGCGGCGTGATCCTGCTTAAGTCTGGTACATACGTCCTAACGGCTCCTGTCGTGATGGCTCCTTGGCCCGATGCCGGGAATGGCACGCTGATGCTTGTGGGCGAAGGCATGAACGCCACAATACTGAAAGCCGACACTCTCTTCTACATGTGGGGCGCCTACACTGGTCTGCTCACAACGAACAAACTAGGAACATATCCCAAGATCCCTCAGGTCATCGTGCAGGATTTGACGCTTGATGGCAACTACGAGGGGGTAGACGGCGGCGGGAACTTCCAAAGCATACACGCCTCGTTGGCGTGTATCGACGCCCAAGCTTACGACGCGGCTGGCAGCACGACCCCGCCGAGAGGTCTATTCCACATTTTCCAGAGGGTGAACTTCTACCGCAGCCCTGGGTTCGGGATCTTCGCGAACGGCGTGATACACATACGGGACTGCCTGTTCCAGGGTGGGGGGCAGCCAGATCTTGCCGTAGGCGGGGTTCATGTTGATAACATCGGAGGGGGGCAGCACGCTTACCTCCTCGTAACGGACAGCGTGTATTACAACAGCTCGGGCAACTTCATTGACATCGCCGTCCCGGAGGCTGGCAACTCCTCCACGGTGGTATTCATGAGAAACAGGAGCATTGATCACCAAGTCGGCGGCGTCTACGCGCTCGGCAACCAGAGCATAATCGCCTACAACACCCTCCAGAACACAGAGATAAATGCGTCGGTTCCATCGGGGATCGGCTACGACTCGACGACGGACACAAGCAATCGAGCCTACAACCTGGTGACGGGCAACATCCTCACCAACATAACCGTGGTTGGGGGCGCGAGCTGGGCATCGTACTATGATAAGGTCTACGGCAATATCGGGAGCCTCGCCCTGACCGAGAACACCGGCTCGGCATCAATTACCGCGGGCACGTCAGTCACCTTTGCCCACGGGCTTGCGGCCGCTCCGACCTGCGTCTGGGCATCCTTCAACGCCACTGGGTACGGCGGCTGGACGTGGACGGCGAACGCCACGCACGCCGTAGTGTATGTCGGCACTTCCGGCAACTATACCGTCTACTGGGGCGCTGAGGCGATTCCATGAGCGAAGATCTTTACGTCTTTTTTGACTGCTTCGGCGATTTCAACAACCCACTCCAGGGGCGCAGTTGTGAAAAATGTGCAGCTGGGGGGGTATGCAGAACCGTTGTTAAGCGTGAGCTTCTGCGCCCCGTCCTGGGGCAACTCGAAACGGCGGTGAAGAGTATGAGGAAGGGAACACCTGATGGCATGGGCTAGCCCAATAACCGAAGGTCAACGATGTTATATCCTTGACCTTTGTAGGAAGCTCGAGCGCGTCCCGCCACATGACCTCGATCGTATGACTCGACTCGAGGCGAGTAAAACAATTTCCAACCTGGTTAGTATCTGGAGGAGGCTGTGCCGGTGACCGCCCAGAACCCTCCAAACCCCAAATGTAGTGATTGTAAGTTTTATCACAAGGCAGACTGCCCGGCAGAGGACTCGCTCGATATTGAGCGCCGTGTGTTTTTCAAGCACCATACGGATGGACCATACCAAGACGACTGTTTTATACCCAAACCCGAGGCGGAACGGAGCAGCCAGGCTGATAAACTGATAGAGATAGGACTTAACACCCAGTTGTTTGTGGACGACGAGGATGAACCTTATGCTGCCTTCTCGGTGGGCACCCACAAGGAGGCATGGCCGATAAAGAGCAGGCGATTCAAGCGCTGGCTGGCAGGGGAGTTCTACAACACCACACAGAAGGCACCCAACTCCGATTCTCTAAACCAGGCCCTAGGGGTATTGGAGGCCAAGGCTGTTTTTGAGGGGGAGCGCAAGCGCCTCTGCCTCCGCGTGGCGGAGTACGACGGTGCCTTTTGGTATGACCTTGGGGATCTGGGGTGGGGGGCCGTCAAGATCACGCCCTCTGGCTGGGAGGTGGTGAAGGATCCACCTATCCTGTTCAAGCGCTATCAGAACACCGGGGCGCAGGCTGTTCCCGAAAACGGTGGGGATCTAATGGACATCTTCAGGCTCATAAACATTAACGGTGGGAATCACCCAAACGGGAACCTCTCGGATGATAAAATATTGACGGTGTGCGCTATCCCGGTTCTGTTGGTTCCAGATATACCGAAACCTATCTGGGATATGTATGGTGAGAAGGGGGCGGCAAAGACCGACTGCCACAAGATCTTGAGAGGGCTGGTGGACCCAGCCCTTGAGCCGGTGTTCGCCCTGCGACGGGACGAGCGGGAGCTGGCCATCCAACTTGCCCATAACTTCCTCCCCGTTTTTGACAATATATCGGATCTGACAACGTGGCAGTCTGATATGCTGTGCAGGGCAGCCACAGGGGGCGGTTTCACAACCAGGGCGCTTTACACTGATGAGGAGGAGCGCCTGTTCAAGATTCTAAGGGCGATCCTGATCAACGGCATTCATTTGCTGAGTGGAGGAACAGACCTTCAGGACCGCTTCCTTTCAACCGAACTTGAGAGGATACCGAAGACCAAGCGACGGAGCGAAAAAGAGATATTTGCAGAGTTTGAACGCCTCAAGCCCCAGCTCTTCGGTGCCATCCTCACTGCTTTGAGCAAGGCGATGGCTATAAAACCGAATATCAGCTTTACCGATCTTCCCAGGATGGCGGACTTTGCGATCTGGGGTGCCGCCGTAGCCGAGGCGCTTGGGATAGGCAAGGACAACTTCCTGGCGGCTTACTGGCGCAATATCGGTCAGATTAATGAGCGGATCCTCGAGAGCCACCCAGTGGCGGCCGCGGTCAAGGCTCTGCTGGAAGATACAAATGAATGGGAGGCGAGCCCAGCCGAGACACTGGCAAGACTTGAAGAGTTAGCCTTGTCTCAAAGGATCAATATTCGGAGCCAGTCATGGCCGAAGAGTGCCACTGCGCTGAGCAGACGCCTCAAGGAGGTTATTTCAAACTTCGCTGATGTTGGAGTAGAAATTACCACTGGTAAGGATACGGCGGGTAAGAGGTTTATCCGCTTCCAAAAGGTAAGGACAAATAGCGACAAATGCGCAGATGCGTCAAATGATGATAAAGTTGATGATACTGCCGGTGTTCCCACCATCGGCGCAATCTTAGTGGGGGCTGATGGCAATGCGTCCAAACCAGACCAAAATGGACGCATTGCCATCACTGCCACACAAAATGCGCCGATGATATGCGTCAAAAAATGCGCCGATGATAAATCACCATCAAATGATGGTGGTTCTGGGAAGAGCGGCGCAATTGACGCAATTCCCCCTACCCTTTTGGACGCGATCTGCTTTACCTGTGGATCCTGGCAGGGTTCTGAGCACGTTGAGATGGGCTTCTGCCCCGAGAGACATGATTCAACCAGGAAGGACTTTCGCTGCTCTGAATGGCATTCGAAGTATAGACCCGGAGGTGGTCCCTAATGTCCCAGCAGCCAGCTCAACCTGAAAAGAAGACGGTTGGCTACGTCGCCCTGACGAAGGGCAAGAAGGCGCTCCTGATCAAGCTGGAGGGCCGATACTACACGGTGGACCTCGAGAAGCTGATCAGGGTCATCGTAGAGATCGATCCATACGCCCCGATAAAGGAGGCTGGTCCATGAGCAACAATTACAGGCCCCAGAAAAGGGTTGCAGATATCCTCGATTGGGCGCTCCAAAAGGTAAAATCCGTTCCCTATGAAGTCAGTCTGCGTTGGCTCTTTTACCAAGTCCTCCAAGGAAAAGGGCTTACGAAGGATTCTTATAAGAAATTTGTTTCATGGACGGCAATAGCTAGAAAGCGCTTTTGGAACGGCTGGAACCCGACCACCCTGGTTGATGACTCGAGAGAGATCCTATACAACGGCTCCGGCTATGCAACGCCTAGGGATTGGGTTGAATCCTTCAAGGAGTATAACTGCATACTCGACAAGCGCTCCGATCAGGACTCTATAACGGTCATCATGTTCGAGGCCCACGCAATGAGGGCGCAGTTTGAGCATTACGGCGCGCCCTTCTTCGTAACCCTGATACCATTCAAGGGCGATGCTTCCATCAACCTGAAATGGAAAATTGCAAAGTGGCTCGAGCAGATTAGTGAGACTTACCGCAAGCCGATCAATACCCTCTACTTTGGCGATCTCGACCCAAAGGGTCTTGAAATCCCTGAGAACGCGATGCGTGACATACGATCCTGGTGCCGTGTTCCCTTCCGTTATGAACGGATTGGATTAACGCAGGAACAGGTTGATCGCTGGCACATGCCGGACAACCCCGAAAGACCCGGTCAATACCAGTGGGAAGCACTCTCGGATGCTGCAGCCAAGGAGCTGATCGAAGGGACGCTAACCCGAATGATCGACCTGACAAAAATCCAAGCTGTCATCGAGAGGGAAAAAGCAGCCAAGGCTCTGTTTTATGACCAACTCGAGGAGTTGATCGATCAATACTACATGGAGGCTGGTCCATGACCGCTAATGCGGGTTCAACCCGCGCCCCGTCGCAAGGCACCGCTCTGCCGGAGGCGGTCCGTGTTTCAACCCGGAATACCCGCCCCGGCGAAGGATTCCCTTCCTCGGCGGTGTCCGACAAAGGGGCAAAGGAGGCCTCATAATGAAAAAAACAAAGACCCCAAACACGCCCTTCGTTGATCCCTCGATACGAACCGAGCTGATGCCACAGGATGATGTGAGGACAGAGTTCACCGCCAGACTCCTCCAAGCTGACGATAACTTGGTACTGAGGGTTCCCAAGGTCGTTGTAGCCCTAGAGGACATTCAACTTGGCAGCCTGGTAAGGATCTCGATCAGGAAGGAGGGCAAGCCATGAGCCAATCCACGCGCTGCCCCAAGTGCAAAAGCGAGGCTATCGAGGTCATGGAGGCCAGAAGGACCTGGTATCTCTGCGCCTGTTGCGGGTTCGCTTTCGGCAGCAAAAAGAATCAGTCCTTGGAGGCTATAGCAACGTGACTCTGCTAGAGACTGAAATTCTGATCGTCAGTCTGGCTGGCTGCATCGGGTTCTTTGGCTTCATGTTTTTCTTGGATTTGTATGAGGCGCGCAGTCAGGGAAAGGGCAGACCAAAAGTTGAGGACTTTAGCAATGCCTCCTTTTTGGGCTTGATTAAGTGGTGGTTGCTTCTCTACCGTTATTTCCGAGATTTTCATGAGAGCAAAAAAAGAGAGAACGAGCGGCAGGCGGGGGGTTCTAGCCATGCCAAAACCTAAACAATTTAAATGCTGGCTCTGCGGCAAGGACAGGCCGTTAGGGGGCAAATGCCCTTACTGCAAAGCCCCACCACGAAAGCCGGACGGCTGGATCGGTTCAACCTACAAAGATCGCGAAGATCCTTTATTTCATTCTGCTGAAGGGAGTAAGGCAACTGCCAGCGGTTCTTCTACTATAGAACCAAAGTCATCGAAAAGGACGTATGTAAAGAAGGTCAGGGGCGAGCGCAGGCCAAAGAAGGACTACAGCTCGATCTTCCTTAGGAAGAAGACCAAGGAAAAACTGCAGATCCTCCGCAGGGAGCTGCCGTACTCGGCAAGCTGCAAGTCTATGGACTCTCTGATCAATGCCCTCTATTCTAAGGCCAAGCCAAAGGAGGTATGATAATAATTGAGCCTAAATGCCAGCAAGCCAAAAAGGAAGTCTTACGCCCGCGACTTTGCCCCTATTTTCGTGGCCATGATCATATTTGTCTGGCTTCTCTCGTTCATCGAGCCTCTCAACCTACTGCTGCTCACGGTCTGTGTTATCCAAGTCTTAGATATTTATCAAACAACATGGACACGAAGGAAGTTCAGGATTAAAGGTGATTGAAAATGAGCGAACAACCGATAGAAAAAACACAACCAGATAAGGAAAAAAAGAGGCAACCGAGAATAAAATATCAGGACACAAGAACGCTGGAAGAGAAGCACGCGGCACAATATAATGATAAATATCCATACAAGCTCCATATTTCTAGCCGAGAGCTGGGTACTATATGCAGTGCAATAGCGGACAGGCTCGTTAAAGAGATATATGATTTGAGAAATCAAACATACAACGTTTTTTTTAACCTGAAACGAGCCGAGTCGGACCTTAATGAGATCTTGGGCTTGCTGCTTTACCTTAAAGGTGTTGACACCTGCACTCTTCCATTTGAGCGAAAAATGGAGTATGAAGACGAAGCCCAGGGCAGTGTGGCTGATGGACAGGGGAAAGTGAGCGCAAAATGAGCAAGAGCCAAGATCCAGCCGAGACCTCAACACGGAGGGCGCAAGCCCACAACTCAAACCGGATAATGTCAGAGCTTAAAGATGTCACGTTGTTGCGCTCTCTCAGGATTTGCTTCACCCCGAAGTTCCCCATTGAGATCCTGCTCAGCGAGGAGGACATCCTGCTTCTGATCAAGGCTGTCAACCTCTATCTTCGCTATAAGGGGGACTGCGCGGCGGTCAAAAGAACTGGTTGGGGCGAAAAAGGGATCCCGATGAGCATGAAGAAACTTAAGACGCTTCTCGAGGACCTACTCAACTCCGAGCCAGGGGCATTAAGCCCCTTCCGCAATGCCAAGGAGGTCCTATAATGCCAGGGTACTGGAGCACGCACGAATACCACCGCATGGCCGTGACGAACCTCCAGGGCTGGCTTGGCTGGACTCCCTTCATGAAGCTGGTGGGGCTGTCAAAGGGTTCGAGAGAGAGGGCATTTATCTGCGCGTCCTTCGCAACCGGCGGGCGCATAACCGAAGTCCTGGCTTTGAGGAAGTCCAACTTCGAGGTGCTCAAGGACCAGGGGATAGTATTGATAAAAGGAATGGCGCTGAAGAAGAGATACCGGAAGGTTGAAGCCATAACTAAAGAGGACGGTTCTAAGGGCTGGCTCACCGAGCCGGTGCTGAAGTCCAGGGCGGCGTTCCCCATCGTGATGGCAGAGCCCACGACCGGCATAGTCCTAGACTGGCTCGGCGGCATTCAGGACCTCCTCTTCGAGTCGCCCTACAGGGACGGACCCCTCTCTAGGTTCTGGGGTTACAACGTGCTGCGGGAGCTGGACAGGGGCATAGATCCCAGGCTCAGGGAGGAGCTGGGTCTGACGAAGGGTATGCATTTATGGCCCCACATGTTAAGGTCCTTGCGCGCCAGCCAGCTCAACGAAGACTATTCGCTCGGCTTGGAGGAGCTTCTGAGCTTCTACTCTTGGGAAAGCCTGGTGACTGCCAGAAGGTATGCGCGCAAGTCCTGGCGCTCACTGGCTTCTCTTATGAGTGGGAAGGTGAGCTATGTTTAAAGAGGCGTAACAAGTTTGATGGTGTTGTACGCCTTTTCTAATAAATATAAGAACATTAAGCAGGGTTTTTTTGCCAAGCTGATGGTGAAAACACAACAACAATAAGTCATACACATTAAGACTAGCTAGTATATACCATCAGATCGCGCCCACTTCTGTTGGTAAAGACCATCACCCAACCTTACAGCCTTAAGGTTGAACGGCAGGGCAATCACCATCAGACTTGGCTCCGTTCTGCAAAAACTGTAACAATAATAAATATATTAATTATTAGTATGTGTCACCGCTCACCGCTTCCCCGTTGAAGAACTTAGACCTTCTTCCTGACCACCATCTCGCTGTCCGTGACCGTAAGGATCAGCGTATCCCCTGGCTTTAATCCCAAGCCTTCACACGCTGGCTTTGGCAGGGTTATCTTAATAGAGTTGCCGACTTTACCGGCCTTGACCTCAAATGACACTGGCATATCATTCCTACCCTATACTACCGTATATACCCAAAGACTTATTAAAGTATATCCCTTAGTAGTATATACGCAAATATAAACAAATAGAGGTGTGTGTCATGGGACTAGAAAATCTGATACCAAAGAAAAAGGTCGAGGAGCTGCTGGCGGAGGGCATTGAGAGCATCGAGTCTATCCATTATAAGAGGCAGGACGAAGAGGGCGAAAACGAGGTTTCTGTGGTGTTCAAGACGGACTCTGCGCCAATCAGGGACCTCCTTGAGATATACGGGCGCTTGGCTGAGATGGGCTTCGCAGAGTCCGGCATTGACGACAGGGGCAGTGGTCGTGGCCCTAAAATCCGCTTCGTTCATACATAATAGGAGGCTGCCTAAATGAGCGAGAATGAAATAGATCCAACAGAGCAAGAATACTTATACACACAGGGCATTTTGGATGTCGTGGATCTCGTGGAGGCCGAGGCTCGAAAGATATCGCATGAGAAAGAGAAAGCAGGAAAAGGTACCGGTTTAACCTTCGATGATATCTTTGCCATCCTAGAAGAGGTCCGCCGTGCTACAATGGAACGCCGCCAGGATCTGATCGTCTATGTCAAGATAAGGTACTGGCCTATGGGCGTTAGACAAAAGTTGGGACTCCCTACAGAGATCGACCCTTAACCTTCCCTTCTTTTTTTGGGTTATGTAAAGTAGATTTTTATGGTATAGGCGACATAACCAACTATAACTATGAAAAGCAACGCAGCAACTACCCAGTACAAATAACTTAATGTTTGAAGTGATGAGGGAAAATCACGGGCCAATGGAACCCCTCCTATTATCATTGACATCGCTCCGATTAACACGGCCATGTAACCAAACAATGTGGATTTTGTATCTAACTGCTTAATTTTATCGAGAATATACTCATTATCGCTCAATTTTAATCACCCCCACCGGTGTTTAAGATCAACCCTTCCCTTCCTTTTTGGACTTATTTATCATTTATTTAATGAGATTTCTTATCTACTCCTATAGAAGATTTTTTAAAATAAAGTGAATGGTTTGGGGCTGAGAGGGCTTAGTGGATAAGCGTTTTGATGGCTTATTGGATACCTGTGGGTATGTTAACCCTTACGTGGATGTTCCTAAAGGCAGAGAGCCGCTTCGCATAATCGGCATCGATCAGAATACCGTTGGACTCCAAAATAAACAAATAATCAGTATCGCTTACCAACTCAAGAAGCCTTAGCAGGTGCTCCTTGCCCATGGTCGGCTCGTTGCCGCTTACCCTCAACTGCTTGTAGCCGAACTTCTTGGCGCAGGCGTCAAGCCCCCAGAAGATCTGCTCAGGCGAACAAAACCTTCCCACATGATTAGGGCGGTCTCTGGGGGTACCGCTCCAGCAGAAGACACATCTCAGGTTGCATCCGCAGCAGTCCGCGGTTGCTATCCCTCCATACCACCGCCCCGACCTGGCGGTTCGGTAATACTTCCGCATAGTCCCTTTAACCACTCTGCCCTCAATCTCCTTCGCAAGCTTGACGGGATCAAACAAGTCAATAGCCCCCTCAGTAAACTATATACCGAATACCCTGATGCCTTCTAGGCACATATTTTTATAAATCCTCGTTCACTCTCTCCTTCTTAGAGTGGTATCAATGGAGTATGATGCCGTTGTCGTTGGTGCTGGTCCGGCAGGGCTTATGGCAGCGAAGAAGATTGCAAAGAAGGGCTTCTCCGTATTGATCTTGGAGAGGGATAGAGATCTGGGGACGAGGACGTGTGCAGAGGCGGTGTCTTCCTCGGCGTTCAAGACCGCCGAGATCTCGCCCTCGCCCTCACTAATATCCAATAACGTCGATGGTGCTTACGTCTACCCTCCCGATGAGGGTAAGGTGGTGAAAATCTATGGGCCGACTTACAAGGGCTACATCCTCAACAAGCCGCTCTTCCTCTGCGCACTCGCAAGCGAGGCCGTCTCAGCGGGCTCAGACCTGCAGATGAGGAGCGAGGTAAAAAGAGTCGTGATGGAAAACGGTAGGGCGCAAAGCGTCGTCTATGAGCAGAAGGGTGAGACCAAGGAGGTCTCCTTCAAAGTGCTCATCGGGGCCGACGGCGTCGGGTCGGTCATCTCTAGGGAGTGTGGCTTTGGTACCGAGGGATATGAGCTCATACCCACTATACAGTATGTTATGGTCAACTGCAACATCCCCGAGACGGGCATGATTCGCATCTATATGGGGAACGAGGTCGCTCCACTTGGTTACGCCTGGGTCTTTGCCAAGAACGAGTACATGGCGAACGTTGGGATAGGAGTGAGAGGAAAAGCCGCGAAGCCGTACCTAGACAAATTCGTAGCGAACCACCCTGACTTCTTCAAGAACGCCAAGGTCGTGAAGGAAGGCGGCGGAGCGGTTCCTGTGGGTGGCCAGTTGAAGGAGGTCGTTAAGGGCAATGTGTTGATCTGCGGCGACTCTAGCGGTCAGGTCATCCCCATAACGGGGGGAGGCATACGTACCAGCATGGCTGCTGGGAGCGTTGCAGGTGAGGCGGTAACGGAGGGGCTGGAATCAAAGAACCTTTCGCTGCTTGAGGGATACCCAGCGAATTACAATAAGTACTGGGGATCAAGGATAAAACAGAGCCTCAGGGTGGTCAGGGCGCTGGAGAAGCTCAATGACGATGACCTCAACCTGCTTGGGGACCTCCTGAATGGCGATGATGTAGTAGACCTCGCAAATGGCTTGAACGTGAAGAGGGTCGTCTCCAAACTCATGCGACACCCGGTAGCCGCCGTAAGGATCGCATCAGTAATGCTATGAGTCCGCCAACGTGCTATTTTTTGACATTTTTGCGCCTGTACTTACCCACGAATCCCAACGCGATTATTCGCCCATGACCTCGATGACTATCCTCCTGCCAGATCTTGGGCCATCGAGCTCAAGGAAGAACACGCTCTGCCAGGTTCCCAGCACCGGAGATCCATTCCTGATAGGGATCGTAATGGAGGGACCAATGAACGCACCAGCTAGGTGCCCATCGGCGTTGTTATCTATCATGTTGTGTTCCCAGCCCTTACCCGATGGATAATCCTCCTTCACCTTCGTTATAATGTCGTTCATCAACCCACCCTCATTCTCATTGATTATTATAGCGCTCGTGGAGTGCATGGAGTAGAGTACGCATATGCCATCCTTAACCCCGCTCTCAGTGACAGCCCTAGAGACCTCGTGAGTTATGTCCACAACTTCCTTCCTCATCTCGGTGTTGATCCGTACCTCCCTAAACTTAATCTTCAAAATGCAGCACCATATCTAACTTCCACTTCGGAACTAAAAAACAGAGCGGATAAAAAATGGAGGGTTAGAGACCTAGCATCCGTCGGGCCTCTTCTACAACAGCAACGAGATCATGCACCACCTCATCCAACAGCTCCTCACCCTTCTTCCTTGCTGCCTTCCTTGCATCTCCAGTTAAGGCAATACCGTACAGCTCCTCGTCGATTCTCTTGGAGTATATTTTGAACTTGGGGTAGGTCACCTCGTGAGCCTTTGCCCTTTTCATGTCTACACTAGCCTCGGATATGGCGAGCATGGTGCTGGTCTCGTCCTCCCCGGCGTGACCTGGCGAGGTGAATATCTTGAGTTTCTCTGTGCCGAGGTCCTTCCACCAGTCCAATACGATAATGGAGAGATCCGAATTACGCGAGACCTCTCTGGCTGCCATAGATATGGGCGTAGTGTTCCCACCGTGGCCGTTTACCACCACGAGCAGCTTCACACCATTCCTATGCGCTTCAGCCATAATGCTCTGTAAGTACCTGTAGAGTGCCTTAGAGTCTACGTCAAAGGTGCCGGGGAAACCCCTCATAGCTTGGCAGGAGCCGTACCAGACCACCGGCAATACGAGGCACTTCAACACCTCTCCCGCCCTCTCCGCTATAAACATCGGTATCGTACCGTCGGTACCTAGCGGCAGGTGATCCCCATGCCTCTCCACACTTCCCACAGGCAACAACGCGACGCTTTTATCGAAGTCATCGAACCTCGAACCGGTCATTTCAGCAATCTTCATAATTCCACCGAGTTATCTTTTATCGGTTAAGATTTTAGCCTTTGCGTTACCTTAAGCGCTAGATAAGCGACCACAAAATTATGGCGTAGAAAAGAAATTATATCGCGCCTTACTGCGTATAACATGAGGGGTCTTGATGTTAAAGGTCGGCATAGTTGGTAAAACTAATACCGGAAAAACTACTTTGTTCAACGCCGTTACTCTTCTGAACGCCGAGATCTCCAACTACCCATTCACCACTAAGGTTCCCAACGTCGGGGTGGGCTATGTAAAGACCGCTTGCGTCTGCAAGGAGCTCGGCGTCAAGGACAACCCGCAGAACTCTGCGTGCATCGATGGGTGGAGGTTCGTTCCCATAGAGGTTATAGACCTACCCGGTCTCATAAAAGGCGCGTGGGCTGGGGCAGGCCTTGGAAACCAATTCCTCTCGGTAGCCGCCCAGGCCGACGTCCTCCTCCACATCGTGGATGCCTCAGGTAGCATCAACTCCAAGGGTGAGATCTGCGAGCCGGGATTGGGGTCGCCGCTTGCGGACTACTACGATACTGAAGAGGAGCTGATAAAGTGGTACATGAAGAACATCGTGGAGAACGCTGATCAGGTGCGAAGGATCATGGAGGGCAAAAACCTGGACCTTGCAAAGGCTTTCTCTGAGGTGATGGCCGGTATAAAGGTCAAGGAGTTGCACATCAAGACAGCCCTGGAGAAGACCCGGCTAATCGGCATACCCTTCGACGATTGGGAGGACGAGGACTTTAAGACCTTCGCGACCGAGATCAGGTACCTCTCTAAGCCGACGCTCATAGTTGCCAATAAGATGGACATGCCCGTGGCCGAGAAAAACTTAAAGGGGCTGCATGAGACCTTCGGGGAGCGCTTTGTTGTTCCCTGCTCGGCGGATGTTGAGTTGATGCTCAGGAGGGCGGAGAAGGCCGGTACCATCTCATACGTGCCGGGCGAGGAGGGCTTCAGCATAAAGGACGACTCGAAGCTGACGCCAAGGCAGAAGTGGGCTATAGACTATGTCCGCTCCCGGGTATTCGATAAGTGGCTGAGGACCGGCGTCGATCAGGCGTTCTCTACAGCCGTCTTCAAGCTCCTCATGATGAACGTGGTGTATCCAGTTGAGGACGCCAAGCGATACTCGGACAGAAAGGGCAACGTCCTACCCGATGCGTACGTGCTCCCCCAGGGATCCACTCCTATGGACCTAGCATGGGCGATACACACGGACCTTGCGAAAGGGTTCCTCTACGCAATAGATGCCGCGAGCGGTCTAAGGCTTCCCAAGGACTATATCCTTCACGACAGAGACATCATCAGTATAGCCTCGACGAGGAGAAGGCCAAAGAAGAGCTGAGGTCAGTAGATGCACTTGCGGTTATCGATGGCGGGCGTTACTCCACAAATATGGCATTATTCGACCATTCTTCTTTGATCTTCCCTTTCTCCATATTCACCATTAAGATGTAATTGTGGAATATCCGGATGGGTTCACCAAGCCTTATGGTCTTCACATCAGTTATAGCATCCTCGCCATGGTTCTTTTTTAGCGAGGGAATTATCTTGGAGTTGAAGGCCTCGTTTATCTCCTCGTCGCTCCGCCCCTCCACGAGCATTATCAGCGCAGTATGCCCGTCTACCTCGGCAACGTGGGACTCGTAGATGTGGTCGGTGAAGATCGTCCTGACGTTGGGCTCCTCTTTTATCTCCGTTATGAGCCGGGACTGCGGGAAGCCGAGCTTGAACTCTATTATGTAGAGGTGCCTGGCTAGGAATCTTCCAGTTCCCACTTTGCCCATATTAACGTTCAAGTGGTAGCTTACTATCTCATTGTCCTCCAGCGCCTTCCTCCTCCTGTTGACCGTCTTGACGGGCATGCCGGCGAGTTTTGCAATCTGATTGTCGGAAATCGTTGGATCTCTAACGAGTCTTCTCAGAATTGCCCTATCCTTGTCATCAATCGAAAAGATCTGCCCTATTTTTTTGACCAACTATTGCATCTCTCCTATTTTAATGACCAATTCATATCACTTTATTTGTAGAAATGTATATAAATGTTTCACCTCAATGTAATTACTACAAAAATAAACTTAGGAAAATGGCAGAAAAATGAAGAATTTCTTAGAGATATGACATAGTCTGGACATGAATCATTAAGAGGGGGATAAGAAGATCTGCGGAATTGCTGGGGTAATGCTGGACGAAAAGGGCGAGGTCGGCAAGCTGCTTATTGACATGCTTGAAGGGCTCCAACACAGGGGGCTCGATTCTGCCGGTGTCGCGCTTTACAGGAGTGAGGTTCTTCCCGAGGAGGAGTACTTGATAAGGGTCTTCACGAAGGATGTCGTGGGTGCCCTCAGCAAGGTATCCACCGCCATAGCACAGACGGGAGGGGACATCAGAAACATCCAGATTAACACCATGAAGGGCTACGGCTTTGACACGTACCTCGTGAAGGCGGAGCTGGGTAGCCTTACCGGGATCGTGGAGGGTATAAACAGCACGGGCATCTCGAAGGTACTCAGCCTCGGAAGGAGGATGGAGATAGTAAAGGACACCACGACGGCGGACGAGCTAGACAGACGCTTTCGCGTCAGTAAGTTCTCTGGAAGCCATGGCATAGGGCACGTGAGGTTCTCCACCGAGAGCTGCGTGGATCTGCTCCATGCCCATCCCTTCCAATCCTTCAACTATCTAGATGTAGCGCTGGTTCACAATGGGCAGATAACCAACTACTGGAGGTGCAGGGAGCGCTTGGAGAGGAAGGGCGTCTGCTTCCAGACCGAGAACGACTCAGAACTGATCGTGCACTACCTGATCGAGAAGCTGAGGGATGACAACTGCCTGAGCGAGGCCCTTAAAACCTCGGTGAAGGATCTGGACGGGCCCTTCTCCTACATCATATCAACTGGGGAGGAGATCGGCATGGTCAGGGACAGGCTAGGGCTCAGACCCCTTGTAATCTTAGAGGGGAACGGCATTCGGGCCGCGGCGTCCGAGGAGAACGCCCTGAGGATCGTGAGCGAGGAAGGAAAGATAAGGAATCTTAGAGCTGGGGAGGTATTGTGTTGGGGAGCGAAATGAAGGCAATAGACGCCGGCAACATGGGCACGAGGGAGCTCAACAGGCTCCTGAGAGGGAGCCTCTCCAGTAAGAGGGCTATTATTGAGAACCCGAGGGGCATGCACAACATAGCTGCTGGTCTGAGGGGAAGGATTGACATCGAGGTGTCGGGATCGGTCGGCTACTTCGCCGGGACCATGATAGAAGGTGCTGAGCTGAGGATACGCGGAAATGCTGGCTGGTTCCTCGGGGATAACATGACCGCAGGTTCGATACTCGTCAGCGGGCACGCTGGTAACGGCGTTGGGCAGGGGATCTACGGCGGAACCATCGTAGTGAGGGAAGACGCCGGAGACAGGGTTGGCGCGCTCATGAAGAACGGCTCCATAATCATCGGTGGCGATACGGGGATAATGACCGGACTCTACATGATGGGCGGTGAGGTTGTGGTGATGGGCATGCTCGGGGACTACGCCGGCGAGTCTATGATCGGAGGGAAGATCTACTTCATGGGGACAGAGCCAATGCTGGGCAAGAACGCTAGGGTTTGGGAGGTGGATAAACAGGAGGCGACTCACGTCAACGATCTGGTCGCTGGTGTAGGCCTAAGGCTCCCGAGGTCCTCATTGAAGAAGATAGTCGCCGAGAACCCGCGCTACTTCGTCAAGGCGGCCAAGGGTGTCTGGGATGTGCGGAGGGAGAAGGTGCGGTACCGCGTCATTGTGGATCACGGTGTCTGCGTTGCGTGCGGGGTATGCGAGTCGGTATGCCCCCAGCAGGTATTCAAGAAGACCAAGGACGACTACGTTTCACCAGTAAACGACCTGAAGTGCGTAGGGTGCGAGGTCTGCGTGGAGATGTGCAAGTCGAGGGCGCTTAGGATTTATCCCGTACCTGAGGTGCCGAGGGCGACGTGGAGCAGGCAGGAGATAGACGAGATACAGCTGAAGGCGGCGAAGGGGCACCCCTCCGTTAGGGGCATGGGTGCTTGGGGGAACTTCCCGCACTTCGACGACCTAGTGTTTTTGTGTGCACAGACCTCGAGACCCCCCATAGATCATTACAGGGAGCCCTGCAATACAGAGGTGGTATTGGGTGGCAGATACGCGGCCAAACCCATCAAGCTCAAGATGCCGATAATAATAGGTGCGATGTCCTTCGGTGCTATAAGTAAGGAGGCAAAGCTAGCCATCGCCAAGGCCGCCGCTAAGCTCGGTATCGCTGTCAACACAGGAGAGGGTGGTATGCTCAGGGAGGAGAGGGAACTGGCGCCCATCCTCATAGCACAGTATGCCCCTGGTAGGTTCGGGGTCTCCGCGAGTTATCTGCAGTCCGCCGACGCCGTGGAGATAAAGATCGGGCAGGGTGCGAAGGGCGGTCAGGGCGGTTTGCTCATGGGGGAGAAGGTCACGGAGGAGGTGGCAAATATGAGGGGGATCCCCGCTGGCTCTGACGCTGTGAGCCCAGCCAGACACTTGGATATCGTGGGTCCAGAGGACCTCAAGATGAAGATAGAGCAACTGAGGGAGATCACCGACTGGAAGGTTCCGATAATGGTGAAGTACTCTGCTGGCCGGGTGGGCGACGACGTCAAGATAGCGGCCAAGGCTGGTGCGGACATTATAGTCATAGACGGCAAGCAGGGAGGGACTGGTGCCGCCCCTGACATAATAATCGAGCACGCCGGCCTCCCCACCCTCCCCGCACTGGTCGAGGCCGAGAGGGCGCTGAAGGGGACAGGCGTTAGGGACGAGGTGAGCCTTATCATATCTGGCGGTATACGCAGCGGTGCTGATGTTGCAAAGGCACTCGCACTTGGCGCAGACGCTGTAGCCGTCGCCACGGGGGTGATTATAGCCATGGGTTGCAGAGCCTGTGGTCTCTGCGCCACCGGGCGGTGCCCGCGAGGCATAGCGACGCAGGACTCCGCGCTCAGGAGGAGGCTGAGGGTTGAGGAGGCTACATCCATGATCGAGAACTACCTCCGAGCCACCAATGAGGAGCTGGAGATGTTCACTCAGCTTACCGGCAAAACCGATGTCAGGAACTTGGAGAGGGACGACCTAAGGGCATTGAGCCTAGACTCTGCGGCCATAACAGGCGTGAGGCTTGTAGGTAGCGGCTAGGAAGAGTACGCCTCAAGTAATCCTTTGAGAATAGGGATTAATCCTTAAATACTCCTCCATAAAACCCAAATCAAGGTGATTGGATGGAGTATGAGATAAAGTTCAAACCAGCTTATTCCATGGTGGTCATGAGACTAAACGACGGCGAATCGGTTGTCGGTGAGTCCGGCGCGATGACATATATGAGCCCGAATATAACCCCAAAGACCCGCGCGAGGGAGGGGATCCTCGGATCCCTCGGGCTGAAGTTCCTGGGCGGTCAATCATTTTGGGTAAACGACTACTTCGCAACAGGCGGTTCGGGTGAGGTGGCCTTCGTCGCTGCACCAGTGGGCGACATAGAACGTTTGGAGCTGAAGGATGGCAAAGGCTATATAATAAGGAGGGAGTCCTATGTCGCATCGTCCTCAACCATCGATCTGGACGTGAAGTGGGAAGGGTTCACAAAGGGTCTATTCGGTCAGGGCTTGTTCATGATGAAGGCAAAGGGCACAGGCGACCTCTTTATCAATACCTTTGGCGCAATTGACCGGCACGAGCTGAAACCTGACGAGACTATAATAGTGGACAACTTTCACATAGTGGCCTTAAGCGATACCTGCATTTACAGGGTAGAAAAGTTTGGTGGCCTAAAGGAGACTATACTGAGCGGCGAAGGGCTCGTAACCAGAATCACGGGACCGGGCGAGGTGCTTCTACAGACCAAGAATCCAAGCGAATTCGCCAAGTGGATCTTCACGCTGATAGAGCCTATGCTCCGATCAAGAGCCAGATGATCCATGCCCAAGAACTTTGAGAGGACAATCTCATCTCGCTACCCCTTTTCTGGGAATCTTATCAAGGTCAGGGTTGATCAAGTATTGTTACCCAGTGGCAGGAAGACTGAGAGGGAGATCGTGGTACACAGGGGCGCGGTTGCCATCGTCGGAATCAAGAAAGGGGAGGTTCTGATGGAGAGGCAGTACAGGCACACGGCGGGCACTGTACTGTGGGAGATCCCGGCTGGAACCCTTAAGGAAAGCGAAAATCCAAAGGAGTGCGCAAGGAGGGAGCTAAGGGAGGAGACGGGGTACATTGCCAAGAAGATGGATGAGCTCGCGCACTTCTACGTCGCACCTGGATACAGTACCGAGGTAATATACGTTTACCTTGCTAGTGGGCTTAAAAAGGAGAGGGCCTCGCCCGAAGAGGATGAATCAATCGAGACAAGGTTCATACCCATTGAAGAGGCTCTTGATATGATTAAAACAAACAAGATAGAGGATGCCAAGACCATGCTCGGCTTACTGCTTACTAAAGGTATTTTGTAATAGAAAAGGATTTTTCGTTGAGGCAGCACAGATTCGAAATTAGGACACTGGCTCACTTTTTAAATATTCGCTCTGAATAAAGTCTCTCAGGTTGATCGGCGTGTTTATAGCCCTTAGCCAGATCTTAAACTTAAGCGTTCTTGGAGTAGGTTCTTATGACCTCTGATGCGGTGCATGTTTCTAGGATAAGGAAGAGTCGGGGCCAGGGGTTCGAGCGGGACCTAGTTAAAAGATACAGGAATGTGGGCTGGTGGTCATACAGGACGGGTGGGAGCAGCGCCTACCTGCCGGATATTATGGCAACGAATGATGAGAGGGGGGAGCTGGACGTGGTGGAGGCGAAGGCCGGGGCCAAGGACCACCTGTACGTCGACTGGGATCAGATTGCGCGAGACATCTTTCTATTGCAGGGATTCAAGCGATATCCTAATAGAAGAATTATTTTAGCCTTCAAATTTTTGTCAAAGAAGAGGAAAGGGAGTACTGGGGACTTTGAGAGAAGGGAGTTGAGGGAGTACTATAAGATTGTACCGGAGGAGAAGTGGAGGGAGCTAGAGGGACAGACCCTTTCCTGTCACTACGAAAGGGGTTGCCCAGGACTACCGGACTACATGCCACCCTTCAAGATAAAGGGTAGTAAAGGAGTATAGTAAAGGCCATTCTTACCATGAGGTTGTTTGAAGATTTCAATAAAGAACGGCTTTGAGGGCATATTGTCTTGGTTAAACGCTTGAGCTAGATAAGTGAGGAGATTGAATCCCGACATCGTAATGGTCAGTTCGACGAGACCTTCTATAAAGAAAGGCTAACTTATTTCAGGTACCAAAAGTTGGTCAGCCTACCGGGTGAAGTTCATCGTGGTTTTAGCTTTACCCTAGCCCACAATAAAAATAAACTTAAGTTTATTTCCCTCTTTAAACTACTTCTTCGGGGGATCATTAATGTCAAACGATGACTCCAACGAGCTCGAAGTTATCAAGGCGAAGAAGATGCTCGAGTTCCAACAAAGAATGACCGCAACGCAGCGGAAGCCGGAACAGAAGAAAGAGGTCGACGATATGACACTCGTGAGGTCAAAGCTCATCAGCCGCGGTGACGAGGTTCTAGCCGCCGCCCTGTCACAGTATCCACAGAATACCATGAAGGTGGTCCAGTATATTGCCAAGCTCTACAGAACTGGGAAACTGGACGAGCCGATCCCTGGCGAGGAGCTTCTTGCGCTCTTCTATGATCTGGGCATGCGGGTGCGTCTTGAAACGACCATCACCTACGTAAAGGATGGTAAGAGGGTCTCGTTGAGCGAGAAGTTCAAGCAGACGCAATAATAAAGAAGCACAAACGCGTCTGCTAAAAAATAGACATATCACTTTTTAGTCTTAATGACCCTCTCTATCTCTTCAACGTTCAACTTGAGTTGAAGCGATATTGTCTCAGCAGAGAGGGCGGGATTCTCCTCTAAAAGCTTTAAAACGATTTCGGCCACATATGTATTATAGTCCTCAGCCGAGCCCCAGAACTTGTTGAAGTACTCGTGCAGGATGCTGGCTAAGGTATCGGACTTTAGTAGCGCTCCCTTTCTGGTCGGCTCCGTCGCCCCCGTCGTCTCTGGCAGGCCTATCACCGCGTACTTCTCATCGATGAGCGTGAACCTAAAGTCATAGACCACAAGACCATCATGGTACTTCACATTGGCCCCTGTCTTTGTGTACTTGTACCCCATCTCCAGCTTTTCTGGCGACTTCGGCATCAGGTAACTCAAGGAAACGCCATTCTTGTGTGAGTCTGTCATGGCTTGCAAGACCCCGTCCACAAAAGTTTTACTTGCTTCGGAAGGAGCCGTGCCTGTTACAATTGCATGTACCTCCTTCTTGGCACCCTTCAAGGAGTCCATTACCATGCTAAAGTACTCCTGCCTCGTCAGGATCCTCATGGTTGCCATCAGCAGGTTGAGCAGCTCCTCTCTACTTCTCCACTCCTTTCTGGAGATGAGCAGAAGCGCCAGCGTAAATACTAGGAGCGCCAACTCGACAACCAGAAGCACAAGCTCCATTTCATTCAATAGCTTCACCAGTCGATTTCAAGGAATATCCATTGAGTAGGATTTATGTTTTTGGTTGTATTAAATACAATGCTACGATAAAAATAAGGGTAATCAAAACATATATATTTGTGTGCGATATATTATCCCACACATCTCCATAGGAGGATTGATGATGGGCAAGGAAACAGAGCTGGTTCATGAAGATTCAGGGAAAGAGCTGACGGAGAAGGAGAGGGAAAATCAAAAGATCGATGCACTTATCATAGCTCTTTCCCAGGAGAGGAGGCGCTCAGAGGAGTACTTAAACCGCCTCAAGTACCTGCAGGCAGATTTTGACAACTACCGGAAGAGGATGGACAGGCAACTTGAGGAGGAAAAGAAGCGCTCGAACCAACGCATCGTCTGCGAACTCCTGGAGGTTCTCGACGAGCTGGAGATGGCGGTAAAGTCTGGAAGCGCTGCTGGTCCGGTGGACACGTTGATACAGGGCGTTTCGATGACATTGAAGAAGTTGAGGAAGGTACTCGAGGCAGAAGGTGTCTCTGCGATAGAGAGCGTGGGGAAGCAATTCGACCCTTGCCTACATGCTGCGGTGTACACTATTGAGAAGGAGGGCGTCGAAGAGGGGACAGTATTGGAAGAGGTAAGACGAGGATATATTATGAATGATAAAGTAATTAGACCAAGTATAGTGAAGGTAGCCGTAAAGAATTCAGGATCAAAGGAAGAGAATGATAAAAATCAATGTAAAAATCAGGAGGTAAAAACCAATGAGTAAAGTACAACCGGGAGAGAAGATTCTAGGAATAGATTTAGGTACCACAAACTCCGCAGCAGCCCTCTTCGAGGGAGGGCGGGCTACAGTGATACCAAGCGCTGAAGGGGCCACGGCGGCAGGAAAGATGTTTCCGTCCGTCGTATCCTTCACCAGGGACGGGCAGCTAATTGTGGGCGAGTCTGCAAAGAGGCAGGCAACAGCCAACCCCGAGGGCACAATATTCGAGATAAAGCGGAAGATGGGGACCGACTACAAAGCGCGCGTCTTCGGCAAGGAGTACACGCCCCAGCAGATCTCCTCCTTCATTCTGCAGAAGATAAAGAAGGACACCGAGACCTATCTGGGCACTCTTATCAAGAAGTCAGTTATTACTGTGCCTGCACATTTCAACGACAACCAGCGCCAAGCCACAAAGGATGCCGGTGAGATAGCAGGCTTCGATATCCTCAGAATTATCAACGAGCCCACGGCCGCATGTCTAGCCTACGGCATCGACAAGCTCGAAAAGGAGTTGAAGATCCTGGTCTTCAGCTTCGGTGGCGGCACCCACGACGTGACGTTAATGGACTTTGGCAAAGGTGTCTTCCAGGTGCTGTCAACTAGCGGGGACACCGAGACTGGAGGAGCGGACATAGACAAGGCGGTGATGGACTATGCCACCGAGGAGTTCAGGAGGCAGACCGGAATAGACCTGCGTGGTGATAGAACGGCCATGGCGAGACTAAAGGAGGCGTCAGAAAGAGCAAAAATTGAATTATCCACAATGATGAGCACCGATATCGATCTGCCGTTCATATACTCAAACGCTTCAGGGCCAAAGAATCTACACATCACTCTGACGAGGACAAAGCTCGAGGAGCTCGCAGACCCGATAGTTCGGAGGACGGAGCGGACGCTCATGAAGGCGCTTGAAGACGCAAAGCTGAGTCCAGCAGGTATAGACAAGATCATCCTCATAGGAGGAACCACAAGGATGCCCGTGGTTCAGAGGTTCGTGGAGCGGGTGATGGGCAAGACCGTGGAGAGAGGGGTCGATCCCATGGAGTGCGTCGCCATAGGTGCGGCCATACAAGGTGCGGTGCTCTCAGGCGAGGTGAAGGACATACTCCTACTGGATGTGACCCCCCTATCGCTTGGTGTAGAGACCCTCGGTGGGATCTTCACTAGGATCATGGAGAAGAACACAACCATACCAACGAGGAGGAGCCAAGTCTTCAGCACGGCGGCGGACATGCAGACGGCAGTAACCATACACATTCTCCAGGGCGAGAGGCCCATGGCTGCTGACAACGTCTCGTTGGGGATGTTCAACTTAGAGGGCATACCGCCGGCACCAAGGGGAGTTCCACAGATCGAGGTGACGTTCGACATAGACGCCAACGGCATCCTCAACGTTACGGCTAAAGACAGAGGAACAGGCAAGGAGGCAAAAATAACCATAACTGCGTCGACCAAGCTCTCCAAGGAGGAGAAGGAGCGTCTTATCAGAGATAGTGAGCAGTTCGCTGAGCAGGACAGGAAGAGGCGTGAGGAGGCTGAGACGCTAAACATGTCAGACGGGCTCATCTACACTGCCGAGAAGACCAAGAGAGATCTAGCGGACAAGCTCACCGCCGATCAGAAAGACAGAGTAGACAAGGCAATTGCCGGGCTCAGGGAGGTCATGCCTAGCAAGGACATCGATAGGATCAAGGCGAAGGCAGACGAGCTCTCGAAGGTGTTGCAGGAGGTAGGGACTGCGATCTATCAGCAACAGGCGGCGCAACAGCAGAGGCAGCAAGAGCCGACAGGAGCAGGTGTAGATGCAGGGGCTGGGCCATCACAGCCACCACCGTCAGAGGAAGGCGACAAGGTAGTCGATGCAGACTACAAGGTCAAGTGATTACAGCAAAACGGTAAGGCAAAAAAGACAGCACAAACGCTTTAGAACGCCGTACGCTCTAAAAAGCAGGGAAGGTTAAGTATCGGTGATTATGCATGGCCAGCAAGAGGGATTACTACGAGGTTCTTGGTGTCCCCAAGGCTGCCAATAAGGACGAGATAAAGGATGCCTATAGAAAGCTGGCCATGCAGTACCATCCCGACCGGAACAAGTCCCCCGATGCAGAGGAGAGGTTCAAGGGGATATCCGAGGCATACGCCGTTCTCTCTGATGATGATAAACGGCAGCAGTACGACACCCTTGGTAGGGTAGACTTTGGCCAGCAATATACTCAAGAGGACATCTTCAGAGGAGCGGACTTCGAGTCCATTTTCAGGGACCTCGGGGTTGGCTTCGGTGTCGGCGACATCTTCGACATGTTCTTCGGAGGGGGCTTCGGTGGGCGTGGCTATGAAAGGAGGGTAATGAGGGGCAACGACCTCGGTTATGAGCTAGAGATCACGCTGGAGGAGGCCTTCCGAGGCACTGAAAAGGAGATAGATGTACCGAGGACTGAGCGTTGCGACGTCTGTAAGGGGACCGGCGCTGCTCCAGGGACCTCGCTGAAGACCTGCACCCGTTGCGGAGGAACGGGGCAAATCCAGCAGGTGCGTAGTAGTGGGTTCGCAAGGTTCGTCTCAGTGGGGCCGTGTCCCACATGTAGGGGAGCAGGGACGATCATCGAGTCGCCTTGCAGGGAGTGCCGCGGCTCAGGTATTGTAAGGAGGAGACGGAGGATCACGGTGAAGGTGCCCCTTGGGATGGACGATGGATCGCAGCTAAGGTTGAGGGGGGAGGGGGGCGCCTCTAAAAGCGGTGGTCCGCCGGGGGATCTATACGTCCAGATACACATAGCACCCCACGAACACTTCCAGAGGGAGGGCGCCGATCTTTATTACAACCTTTCAGTTGGGTATTCGCAGGTGGCTCTTGGTACCGAGGTTGCTGTGCCAACACTCGAAGGGGACGTTACACTGACCATCCAGCCAGGAACTCAACCAGGGCAAATCCTAAGGCTGAGGGGGAAAGGAATGCCCAAGCACAATAGTTATGGCAGGGGCAACCTCATGGTTCGCGTGAACGTTGTAGTTCCCACTAGGCTCTCTTCCAAGCAGAGGGAGTTACTAGAGGAGCTTGCCAAGGAGTCAGGTCAAAGTGTGAAAAGCGACAAGCGGGGCTTCTTCAAGTTTTAAAAACTACTTGTTATTTGAATAATAAAATGCATCAACTGAAAGCTAAATAATAGGGGGAGCCGATTTAACATTATGAACGCCAAGTCTTCTAATGTTGCGCGTGGGCAGATCGTACTAGTCGGTATTATAATCATTTTGGTCGGTTTGGCTCTTGTGGGGACGGAGTTGTTTCTTTCTACAAGAGGCATTCCGACCCCCATTCAGGGGGAACCTATACTGGATCCCACCACTGGTTTATACACTGTTAACGTGCTCGTTACTGGGCACAGAGATTATACTATCCTGCATAGAAACCTTCATGCCAATATCCATGTGGATTTCATCTCCTACTACTTTCAAGGCTATCAGAGCCCACCCTCTGGACGGTCCTGGATGGACTTTGGCAAGTTGATACACGTAACGGTGTACATAAAAGGGTCAAGCCTAAATTCCACCCTAATGAACACCTTTGATGCGAGCGTCTCCCTCGGAGCCAGCTGGGGTCAGGTGCTCACCTACTCGCTTCCATCTGGGAACTACAATATAGAGGTGCAGGGCATCGATCAGGATGGGTTTGCTAGCATCACGTCGGCTCAATTGATTCTGCCATAAAATATCTTTAAAATTATACATCCACGACAATCAACCAACCAATAAAGTCAATTAAAAAAAGTTTAAGCGCTTCTCGACGCTAAATAAACATTAGGCTTGGTAAGGTCGGTCATACAGCTTATCCTGTACGCTGTACTTCTTCGCCTAGCTCTTAAGGCTTCGATCGCGAAGGAGAAGAGAGTCTACCTCGTTACTAGCTATTTTTGTTTGCCCCATTCCTCTTTTAGCTTAAGAACAAAGCTTCCCTCGTCCTCTTCTATTCTCTTCTTTACTACTCTCCAGACGGCAGGACAGTTCTTGAACTTTACACCCACAATATCATGAATCATTATATCGATCATGTGTTTGTTCTCCTTTGTAATCTCAATCCCCGCCTTTTCGAAGGTCTTTTGTAAATGCCTGAAATAGCACGTCATTACAAACCATCTCAAACAAATAAGCTGTTACAAAATTTATATTTCTATTTATTATTAAGAATTACATCAATGCCTGATTTTCATTAATTATGCTTTAATACTACCCTTTCAAAGATTATAGGGTCTGATTACAATGTCTGGCAAGGTCCTCTACTGGAAGGGTTGCATGGCTCGGCTTAGGACGAAACATATTTCGGATGCCACCGAGGAGCTTCTCCACCGGCTCGGTATCGATTACGAGACCTTGGACGATGAGAGGTGCTGCGGATCGGTGCTCCTTAGGACTGGCCAGGTGGATGATGCCCTTACGGTTGCCAGGATGACGGCAGACCAGATCAGGTCTGGGGGATTCACCGATGTCGTCACAAGCTGTCCCGGGTGCTTCAGGACCATGTCCTCCGAGTATCATGAGCTCCTGGGCGAGGTTCCATTCAAGGTCCGCCATATATCCCAGTTACTATTCGATTACTCCAAGGAGCTTAAAAGGCATTTGAAGCCGATGAAGGTAAAGGTGGTGTACCACGATCCATGCCACCTCGGCAGACATATGGGCGTCTACGAGGAGCCTCGCCAACTCATAAAGCTCGTACCGGGCGTGGAGCTAGTGGAGTTCAAGTACAACAGGAGAAAGGCGCTCTGCTGCGGGGCGGGTGGAGGCGTCAGATCTGTTTTCCCGGAGGTCGCGCTTGAGGTTGCGAGAACAGTCTTAAACGAGCGCCCGGCTGGCGTTAAGATCCTTATTACGTCATGCCCCTTCTGCAACTACAACTTCAAGGAAGCTAAGCGCGCCAATATAGAGGTTATTGATCTCCCTGAATTTCTTTTAAGGGCTTGGGGGGTATCCTGAATGGATCCAAAGTGGATAGAGTCGAAGAGGAAGGAGTTCAAAAGCTGGATGACCAACGAGAACAGGCGGAGGGGGCTGCGCAGGGCTGTCTTGGCCTACACCCTGGCGAAGGATGAAGCCCTGACACGCCTGCCAGAACTCGAAGAAATTCGCAAGGAGGTTCGTAAGATAAAGGAAAGATCCATAGATTCCATGATGGATCTTGTGAAGGAGGCGATGGACAATATAGAGGAGGTTCATGGGCATGCCTACTTCGCCAAGGACGCGAGGGAGGCGCAGAAGATCTTCTCAGAGCTTGTCGGAAGCGGCAAACTGGTCGTAAAGTCAAAGTCTCTAACGAGCGAGGAAATCTTCATTAACGAGCTGCTCGAGGAGCAAGGAAACAAGGTTTACGAAACCGACCTAGGCGAATTTATAATCCAGCTCAGAAGGGAGAAGCCGACCCACCTACTCAACCCAGCGGTTCACGTTCCGAAGGAGGAGGTAGCGAAGACCTTCTCGAAGCTCACTGGCAGAAAGGTCGAGGCGCATATCCCTACTTTAGTGGAGGTTGCAAGGAAGTACCTCAGGGATAAGTTCTGTACAGCAGACGTGGGAATAACTGGTGCCAATGTCATAGCGGCCAATACCGGCACAATGTTCATTATTGAGAACGAAGGTAACGCTCGTTTCGTTAGCAACGCGCCTCCGATCCACATCTGCATTACTGGAATAGAGAAGGTCGTTCCTACGTTATCGGATGCCTTCAAGGTGGTGCAGGTCTTACCCCCTTACGCAACAGGCATCCTCATGTCGGCGTACGTTTCAATGATAACTAGCCCCAGCAGGACAGCGGACATAGAGAAGACACTAGTTTACGGCGCCCACGGACCTAAAGCGCTGCATGTCGTCTTCGTGGACAACGGCCGGACGGAGATGGCAAAGGACCCAGTATTCAGGGAAGCTCTGTACTGCCTGAGGTGTGGCGGATGCATGTACGAATGTCCGGTCTATAGGATACTTGGCGGATCATTCGGGCACAATTACTTTGGCGGGATTGGGATAATATGGAGCGCCTATACGGCCGGCGAGGAGAGCGTTGCCGCTGCAGCGGACGCATGCACGAAATGCGCCAGGTGCAAGGAGGTCTGCCCAGTGGACATCGACGTCCCGAAGATGGTCGAACGGCTGAAGGAGAGGCTGGTAAAGAAGGGCTGCATCGCCCCTAAACACAAGGAGATTAAGGAGAGCATACTGAAGAAGGGCCACCCATTCGGGCAGTGATGTTAAAAGTTGAGCTGTGGGCTTGCCTACCTTTTTGGTGCAAGGCACTCGAGGAGGTCTCAACGTACAAAGCTGGGACGTATCTCTTTTCATTCCGGTGATCTCTGTTTTACTGGCCTCTCTTCTCTTGGGAGAGCAGATAGATCCGCTATTTGTAGCAGGCGCCGCGTCAGTTATTGCTCGAGTGTTGATTACTGTACGAAGGAGCTGATGGGTATGGGAAATGAAACATTATATTATAGGATGGAATTGCGTGCTAATCTTGTCAAACTCCCAGCCCTTCCTTCCTCTTCTCAAGGTTCGGTATGTCGGGCAGCGTCTTAGAGAGGTTTACCTCAGCCATAGTGGCCGCCTGCTGCATGATCTTCTCCCCCTCCTCGGTTGCGTACCCCGGATTCACGGCTCCGCCAGAGTACTGGACGGCCTCCACCATTAGCCCGTCAAGGAGGTCGCCAAGTTTGAGAAAGGACTGGTCCGCCTCAGGAACCATCTCCGATATGCCAGGGTAGATGCTCTTCATTGCCATCATCGCAGGGGCTACGTTTGCCGCTACGTCTCCATACTCCTTCACTGTGCTGAGCCTGACAGCGATCTGCTCCAGGGCGAGCCTCGTGGTTGCTATCATCTTCGCCAGCTTCCTTACCTCGGTTAGCTCGTTGGCATAGATCTTTGCCCTCTGTATGTCCCTGCTTCCATAGTAGTGTACGACCCTCTCAAACAGACCCCGGTCGTACTCCCTGATCCTGGCACCCTTGAAGTCGAGCCTCTGCAGCTGGAGGTTTATGATCCTTATAGCCTCCTCCAGCTGGGGGCGAAGCGGTCCTTTAAACTTGGAAAATTTCTTTTTTGGCTCCCAATTCTTTAGGAAGTCCATAGGTAGGTCATCATATTTCTTTTACACTATACGATATAAAAAGCTTGGTAGACATCCTATAGCCACAGTGGACTCTTTAGGTTTGCATGATGCAACCATAAAAGGCATTAGAGTATGGTCTCCCGTTCGATAGGGTGATTAAATACTTATATCAGGACTGCCTATTTTATCCAGAAGGTAGTAAGTGATGCTTGGTTCTGGCAGCTTAGGTATATGGTTGGGTAGGCAGGCTGAGAAGGAGGTTATAGGCGCCTGTGAGGCGCATCTGGATAAGATCTTTGCCATAGTTGACAGGTTCCAAGAATTCATTAACAATTACTGCGATGGTGATGTGGAGGAAGCGAGGTACAAGGCCAAGGACATAGTCACCCTAGAGCGGGAGGCCGACAGCATAAAAGAGGGCATTATAGACAACCTGATGAAGAGCACCCTACACCCCATGGATCAGGACGAGATAATACGACTTGTGTTGACCTCGGACGACATAGCCGCCCAGCTTAAGTCCACGACTAGGAAGCTCCTATACACCCACCCCAACGAGATACCGGTGAACATAAAGATGGGGCTTAAGGACCTCGTGAACACCCTCGTGGAAGAGTCGGGGGCGCTCAGGGAGACGATCGATGCCCTGGTAAAGAACAGGGACGATGTCAAGGATAAAGCCGAGAAGACCGAGAGGCTGGAAGAGACCATCGACGACCTGAGAGTGGATCTCCTCGCCCAGATACTCAAATGGGGCGATATCTCTGAGCACGTTAGCGATTGGATAATGATGAAGGAAGCGGTGGAGAATGTAGAGATGGCATCAGACAAGATCGAGGATACTGCTGACGTGTTGCGGGCGATAGCGATCCTGCGCGGAAGAGGTTAGCCCTTCCCATTTTAGTTATTTTATTTGATTAAAAGAACAGCTTCAGGATGTAGTAGATCCCCATCGCCAGTAGTATATTGATTGGTATTGTGAGTAACCAGTATGTGATCAGCTTTAGTGAAACTGCCCTGCTTACTGAGCGGACACTCCTTGCTAGGCCCGCCCCGATAATCGATCCGACCGCCGCATATGATGTCGAGATAGGTAGCCCGAATCCCCAGACTATGTAGGGGATCGTTGTGAAGAGATATACGACAAACGCGTTACTAATACTGGCTGATAGGGCCGTGTTCAGATCCATGTGGGTCACTCTGAATGCCAGCGTTTCGATCACTTTGGGGCCGAATATTAGCCCTCCCACGATTATTCCCACCCCGCTGTAGAGCGCCAACAGGAGCATGGCAGTGATATCCGGAATATGCCCCAGATTGCTTGCTATCGTTATGTAAACGCCGGTGGCGTTGGCCACATCATTGGCACCGAAGGAGTATGCCGCGAAGCAGAGGGAGCCTATCAGAAGCGCCCTGAAGAATTTGTTCACCCGCGCCGGATCGCCCCTGTACTTGCTAACATAGGAGGTGATCCACTTGTAAACGATCAATGCCAGAAGAAGGCTGCAGAGCGGCGAGGTGATCCAGCTAAGTACTATGGTGCCCAAGACACCGTAGTTCAGGCCGGATACCATGTACTTCATGATCCCGTATCCAACCACTGCACTGATGATAGAGTGGGTTGTGGATATCGCCATGCCCTTCATGGTTGCGATGAAGATCCATATGCTGGCGGCGAGTATGATGGCAACTGCCCCTACCACATCGATCGAGGGGATTATTCCCTTCCCTATTGTCTTCATTACCATGAATCCTTGAAGCCCGGCCCCAGCGATGGTGAACAAAGCAAAGAAAAGCAGCGCCTTCCTGATACTCAGGACCCCTGCCCCCACGGCTGCGCTGGTGGGGTTTGCTGCGTCATTCCCACCAATATTAACAGCCATCACGAACGCGAGGATCAGCCCGATTATTAGCAGAATAAGCTGGACGTCCATAAGATCACCTGGAGGCTGATCCTCCTACAAAGATGAGAGTGAAAGCAAGTTCTTAAAAAGAGTTTCTTGCCCTTACAGAGTGTGTAATATAGCTACCAGGCCTTGCCTGATCATTCCTATAGCTATGGCTGATAGGATGAATGCCATTATCCTCGATATTATCGTAGAGCCGGTCTTCCCGATCACCCTTAGGATTTTGTCTGAGTAGACGAGTAAGAGCCATTGCACCACTACGTTTCCTATCATCGCAGCGAACGCAACAGCTGGTCCGTAAGGTGGCTGCATCAGGTAAATAACTGTGTAGATCGCGCCAGGTCCTGCCATCAGTGGTGTGGCCAGCGGTACCACTGCTATGTCCTCCCTATCCATCCATCTCGCCTCCTCTCTTCCCAGGAGACCCTCGATGGACAGTATAAAAAGGAGGACACCACCGGCGATCATGAAGTCATTTATGGATATGCTAAAGATGCTGAGGACGAACATCCCTCCAACGGCGAAGAAGACGAGTATCAGCAGAGCTATAATGACCGAGCGGTTTACTATGCGCCTCTTATCATCATCATCGAATGATGCTGTGAATGAGTGGAATAGCGGTATGTTGCCAATGGGATCAAAGATTATGAAGAGGATGACAAAAGCCTGTATGTAAACGCCGAACCACTCGAAAGCCATAGCGACACCGATATAACGTTTGATTATTAAGCTATATATTTGCGTTAGGATGGACAGATACCAATGTCAGGCGATAGATTTGAGGGCATAGCCCCCTCGCCTGTATCCCTTCTCGAAAAGATAACGAGGATAGAGCGAGAAAAACGGTTAAAAGTCATACGGTTCGACGTGGCAGAGCCGGCTTTCCCCCCGCCAAAAAATGCGGTTGAGGGTACCATAGAGGCTCTGATGAAGGGGAGTTACAAGTATTCCTCAAGCTGGGGTGTGCCCGAACTCAGGGCTTCCATTTCGGACTACCTAAAGGCGACTAGAGGCGTCATATTCACGGAAGGCGAGGTGCTTGTAACCCCTGGGGGAAAGTTCGCGAATTATGCATTCTTTTCCGGGCTTTTTAAGCCGGGAGATCACGTAGTGCTGATCAAGCCCTATTGGGTTAGCTTCAAGGCGGTGCCGACGATCCTACGGATAAATGCCGTTGAGGTCTGGGCAAAGGATCCCTACCACTTGGATCGGGAGACCATGAGTGCCGCCATGCTGAAACGACCCAAAGCTATAGTTATTAACTCTCCCAACAACCCCACTGGAGGGCTCCTTGATGAAGGCGACCTCAAGTTTCTGAAGGACCTCGCGGAGGATTTCGATCTTTTGATACTTTCCGACGAGATAGATTGGGCATACGTCTACGACGGCAGAAAATTCGTCTCACCTGCCTCATTCGAGGGTCTTAGGGAGAGAACTATTATTACGGACGGCTTCTCAAAGGTCTTCAGTATGACTGGCTGGAGGGTTGGCTTTGCTGCGGGTCCAAAGGAGTTATTGAAGAGGATGCACACCGTGCAGGAGCACAGTGTCAGCGCACCCGCGACCTTCGCGCAGTACGGGTGCCTCTCCGCACTAGAGGGATACGCCGGTCATATTAAAAATATGGTGAAGCGCTGTGACTCGAACAGGAAGATGGTCGTGAGAGCTCTCAGCGCCATCAAAATGATTAGTTGCCCTGTGCCGGAGGGAGGATTCTACGCCTATCCAAGGATCCTTGGTGGACATTTCGCCAATACGGAGGATTTTGCCAACCTCCTCTTGGAAGGAGCCGGTGTTGCCGTGGTACCAGGAGAGCACTTTGGAGATAATAGGGGGCACTTCAGGCTCTGCTACGCCCTCCCAGTGGCCGAGGTCTCGGAAGGTCTGAAGAGGATCGCCGAGTTTCTAGGATCCAAATAATTGCACATTACTATACAATTGATAGAAATTATTAGGCAGAGATTTTGGGGTAGGCTATAAAAAAAGGGAATAAGGTTCTTTATTCCTTATTACTTCGCAGAGGCCCTGAAGAAGGCTCCGCAGCTCGGGCACTTGAAGAGTCCAATTGTTACTATCTTCTTACCTTTCGGAGCTAGCGTCCAGGTTTTTTCAGGCTTTGCTACTTCTGTTCCACATTTTGGGCATTTTGCCATATGCTACACCTTGTCTCCCTTACACTATGAGGGGGTTTAAAAGGCTTGCCTAATGGTTAGATCATAAAAAATATCATGGAAAAAACGAGATAGCGTTCTAAAAGTTGCATAAAACTTACTCGTTAAGATGGTTTGGTAAGCCGTTAAAAAAAATATAAAAAAGAGCAGTAGTTACGTTCACAATTTCTTCCTGTGATGGCGGTCAAATCCTTTCCATTCTATTGGAAGGGCTCATGACCTGAAGGGTATATTCGACGAGGTCTAGGAGAAACTCGCCTACAAAGGCTTAAAACAGGTCAGCATGGTTTCTTTGAACGGGTCGCTGTGCTCTAGACGAATATCAAGTTGGGTTAGGATATCTACCGTCACGTATTAGTTCTCCCAATAGCAATCCTTAAATTGTAAGTTCCCATCAAATCTGATGATTCCGTATGAGCGATTCTAGTGAATTCAGGTGGCACGCTCTTGAAGCCGAGGAATCCCTGGGTAAGATCGGGAGCAGGAGAGAGGGCCTGACCGAGGTTGAAGCCGGAGAAAGAATCGCAAAGTACGGACCGAATGAGATCAGGAAGGAGAAGACGACCCCTCCTTGGAAGATCTTTGTTAGGCAGTTCAAGAACATTCTAATGGCGCTATTGCTGGGTGCCGCTGCATTCTCTCTCTTAATCGGAGAAGCCCTAGATGCCATCGTGATTATTGCAATAGTCGTCGCATCCACTAGTCTGGGCTTCATCCAAGAGTACCGATCAGAGAAGGCAGTCCAGCTATTGAAGAAACTCGCTGCGCCTACGGCTACAATCATAAGGGGTGGTAAGGAGAAGGCCGTCCCCTCAAAAGAGATCGTCCCGGGTGACGTCGTGGTCCTTCGTGCTGGGGACAGGATTCCAGCGGATATTAGGCTCCTAGAGGTCTTCAACTTAAAGGTAGACGAGGCGTCCCTAACAGGTGAATCCATGCCCGTTTTCAAGGAGATCTCCGTTCTACCAGGGGAAGTCATAATAAATGACAGAACGAACATGGCGTTCAGTGGTACAATAGTCACCTACGGCAGAGGCTTGGGCGTGGCTGTTGCGACCGGGATGAGCACCGAGTTTGGTAAGATTGCAGGCACGGTTCAGGCGGAGAAGAAGACCGAGACGCCTCTCGAGAGGAGGATGAATGCTGTCAGTAAGTGGCTGACACTATTCGCGCTCAGCGTGGTCATTATTGTTATAGTATTAGGTTACCTTAGAGGAATACCCGTCTTTACGATGATCCTTACGGGCATCAGCTTGGCCGTTGCGGCCGTGCCCGAGGCGCTGCCTGCGGTTGTGACTGGTGCGCTGGCAATAGGCGTGTACGAGATGGTCAAGAAGAGGGCAATCATAAAGAGGCTCCCGGCAGTGGAGACCCTCGGGAGTACCTCCATCATATGCTCCGACAAGACCGGCACCATGACCAAGGGCGAGATGACGGTCAGAAAGATCTATGTCGACAGCAGATTAGTGGACGTCAGCGGTGCAGGATACGCCCCTAGAGGCTCATTCAGCGTCGACGACAAAGTAATCGATCCTAAGCAGTCCGACAGTCTAGACAAGCTCCTCAAGGCTGCGGTCCTAAACAACGACTCGAAGCTCTCCCAGGATGGCGGGAAGTGGGTCGTCACCGGCGACACTACTGAGGGTGCGTTGCTCGTCGCCGCTGCCAAGGCCGGGATCACAGAGTCCACGCTGAAGCACGAGAGGGTAGATGAGATCCCCTTCACCTCAGAGAGGAAGAGGATGACAACCATACACGTCCTCCCAGATGTGGAGCACCATGTAGTCGTAATAAAGGGGGCTCCGGAGGTCGTCCTTGAGAGGTGCAGCACTGTCGCTAAGGGAGGGGAGGCCATCGAGCTGACCGCTGAGGAGAGGGCAAAGATCTCTGCCGTCAACGAGAAGATGGCCTCTGAGGCACTCAGGGTTCTTGCACTTGCGTACAAAGAGGAGGAGGAAGTCCCCGAGGAGCTCGATGAGAAAACCTTTGAGACGGACTTCGTCTTCCTTGGTCTCGTGGGGATGATCGACCCGCCGCGGGAAGAGGTCAAGGACGCGCTGAAGCTATGCAACGATGCTGGAATAAAGGTTGTGATGATTACGGGAGACCACAAGCTCACAGCGGTGGCGGTGGCAAAGGAGCTCGGCATCATGGATGATAACAGTGCGGTGCTGACCGGCGATGAGCTGGAGAAGATGCCCGACGAGGAGTTCAACAAGGTGGTCGAGGATATCAAGGTCTACGCCAGGGTCTCCCCGGAGCATAAGACTAAGATAGTCAGGGCGTTGCGGGGTAAGGGCTACGTCGTTGCTATGACCGGTGATGGCATAAACGATGCCACCGCACTCAGGATGTCTAACATAGGTGTAGCCATGGGGATAACCGGCACTGAGGTCACTAAGGAAACCGCCGACATGATCCTCGCGGACGACAATTTTGCTACTATCGTAGACGCCGTCTCTGAGGGGAGGAGGATATTCGACAATATCAAAAAGTACTTGGCATACCTACTGCAGTGTAACCTCGCTGAGATCGGGGTGATTCTCACAGGAACTTTGATGGCGCTCCCGCTCCCGCTGACCGCGATACAGCTGCTTTGGGTCAACCTCACAACGGACGGCCTCCCGGCGCTGGCGCTGGGTATAGACCCTGCCGAGTCGGATGTGATGAAGAGGAGGCCGAGACCCCTCAAGGGGAGCATTATGAGCCGGCGTGAGATGCTTCTTTACTTCGTAATGGTTCCTGTCACACTAACGATAATACTTCTACTGAACTTTACATGGGCACTGGCAAACGAGTCTGAGATCGAGGCCCGGGCGCAGGTTCTGACGGTAATGGTTGTCTGTGAGCTCCTGATAGCCCTATCCTGCCACTCCCTGAAGCATCCCATCGCAAGGGCGAGTCCCTTCTCCAACAAATTCCTCTGGATCTCCGTTGCCATCTCCTTTGCAATGCAGCTCCTTGTCCTTTACGTCCCGTTTATGCACGGTCCCTTCGATATCACCACCCCCAGCGTCCAGGACTGGTTATTTGCAGCCCTCTCGGGGGGCGTAATCTTTGGACTAGTAGAGCTCTCTAAGAGCTTAATTAAGGAGTAGGTTGATTTTCGCTAGAACGGAGGAACAAAAATCAGGGCTTAAATTAGTCAACTTAAGGTCAATTTACTCGGGCTCCAATTAATCTTTATTGGTATAAACCTGCAACCCCGAATCGGATAGCGCATTGAGGGCTTCCACCTCTTTATTGACCTTTAGCACCACCTTGCGGCTGTCCATCGTGTAAGCGTAGTCTATATTTACTCCTACCCCTCCCAGCGCATTGACCGCTGGCGTGATTTTTTCTAGGTCTATAATTATCACATTCGTTTGGTTGACCGCCATGTTTGCCTTCCTCAGGACTTTTAGTGCCTTCTCATCGTCATCCACGATCATCCTAACTATGCCGTAATTCCCCGCTTCTGCTATTTCCATTGCCAGCACCTTGATCCTGCTCCTCCCTAGTACGTCAAGTAGTTTGGCCAGTCTTCCGGGACTGTTCTCCAAAAATACGCTAAACTGCTTCGTCATGGCGCAGCCCTCATATCTTCCTCATATCCACAATCCTTTGAGCCTTTCCTTCACTCCTAGGTATCTTCTTAGGTTCCACGAGCTCGACGACCGCGTATATGCTGAGCGTGTCCTTAAGCTCCTCCTCGAGCCGCCTCTGCAAAGCGACGAGGTCAGTCAGCCTATCGCTCTTAAAGTCCTCAGCGACCTCAACCCTTACCATTAATTTGTCCATTGACCCCTCCCTGTCTACCACAAGCTGGTAATGCGGTGAGACTCCATCCATGCTCGTGAGTATCTCCTCGACTTGGCTCGGAAAGACGCATATTCCCCTGATCTTTAGCATGTCGTCAGTCCTTCCTGTGATCCTCTTAATCCTAGCGTGGGATAATCCGCACCCGCATACATCGTCATCGAGGATGGTAATGTCCCTCGTCCTGTACCTGAGGAGCGGCATCCCCTCCTTTGTGAGGGTTGTGACCACCATCTCCCCTTTTTCGCCTGGCTCCAGCACCTCCCCAGTATTCGGATCGATGATCTCCACTATATAGTGGTCCTCCCAGACATGGAGGCCATCCTTCATCATGCACTCCATTGCCACGCCCGGCCCGTTGAGCTCTGACATTCCATATATGTCATTGGCAGACTCCACGAGCTTCTCCTCCAGGAGCCTTCTGGTGGTCTCTGACCAAGGCTCTGCCCCGAATATGCCAACCCTAAGCTTGAGGTCCCTCTTTGGGTTTATACCCTCCTCCTTGGCACTTTCTGCCAGAAATAGACCGTAGGAGGGAGTGCAGGCAATGACGGTCGTACCAAGGTCCTTCATTAGCTTGAGTTGCCTCTTGGTATTTCCTGTGCTAGCGGGGATGACCTTTGTGCCCAGCCTCTCCGCACCGTAATGCAGACCGAGCCCTCCTGTGAATAGACCGTAGCCATAGGCCACTTGAACGACGTCCTGTGATGTAACTCCTGTAATCTCAAGGCATCTGGCATTCATCTCTGCCCAGTTCTCGATGTCCTTCTGGGTATAAGCCACCACGATTGGGTTGCCGGTTGTGCCTGAGGAGGCATGTAATCGGACAAGCCTTGATCTATCAACCGATATCATACCAAGCGGGTAGTTGTCCCTAAGGTCGGTCTTTGTTGTAAATGGAACCTTCTTGAGGTCTTCCCTTGATCTTATGTCATCAGGGGAGATGCCCGCAGAGTTGAGCCTCCTCCTGAAGAAGTGTGAGCCCTCATATACGTACCTGATCAGGTTCCTCAACCTCTTGTTCTGAAGCTCAACGAGTTCTGCCTTAGATATCCTATAATTTCCAGTGCTCATGTGTCTTCGCCATGTTCTCCCTTTTATTTACCTTTATTACTATTGGACAAACTTATTTGCCCAGCGGGTGAGGTGATTGCCTCATTATAAAAGCAAATATTATACATGCTAATAATATAACGATTGACTTACCGTCGAAGTGGTTTATCGACGGTGACATGTTTGAAGGTCACATTGGTTAATCCTCCAACGACCGCAACGCTTGAGACAGTAACAAAGTTGAGGCTCAAGACGCCACCCCTTGGTCTGGCTTATATAGCCGCAACCCTTGAAAGAGAGGGCGTCGATGTGACCATTTTAGACGCTACAGTTGCTGATATATCACACATAGAGCTCGGATAAGTGTTACAAAGAACGCATCCAGATGTGATAGACGTCACATCAACCATCCCTACAACATACGATACTAGTTAAACTGTGATGAGCGCTAAGGAAAACTGCCCAGACCCTGTTACAGTAATGGGTGAAAGTCACATCACGTTTACGCCCATTGAAACGATGCTGGTGTGCCCCCATCTCGACGTGGGGATTATAGGTGAGGGGGAGGCAAAAAAAAAGTTTTTTTGTTTAGATTTGCAGGATTACGTTATTGACCAAACTTAATGGCATTCGATACCTCTTTGGCCCTGTCCCCAATTGCAAAATCGAGGTATATCTTGACAGTTTCGAGCCTCGAATGACCGATCAGCCTCCTGCAGAGTTCTATGTCCCGGGTCTTCTCAAGGATCCTTATGGCATAAGCGTGTCGGAAGGCGTGGTTTCTGATCCTCCTCCCCAGGATCTCCTCGGTGTACTTGTGCGTTATATTCAGGACTTGCCTCCGGGTCATTTTGAAGATAGGTTCATCATCCTTGAAAAGCCTAACATAGTCACTTACATAAGGCAGCAGATCCTGGCTAATGACTGTTTGTCTCACAAACTCCCCCTTCTTCTTAAGCTGCGTTATTGTGATGAGGTTCGTTTCAAAATCAAAATCCGATGCCTTCAGCAGGAGGAGCTCGGAAGTCCTGATGCCCGTTGTTGCCAAAAGCCCCTCTATGCATAGGTCCCTCAGCGATACCTCTCCATGGTTGTGCTTCTTTATCATTCTTGTTACGACACGCTCCACCTCGTTCCAGGAGGGCACATCCTTGAGGTTCAGCCTCTGCTTTTCGGACAATCAATAGGCACCTTCATTATTTGCACCGATATCTCGGCTTTTCAACTAAGTCTACCAAGCCTATAGATTTAAAGCTTGATACGGCACATTGATCGACAATCTCACGGAGCGACTAGGGTTTGTCACAACCTCGCACAAGGACGCTTTTCGGGCCTGTCATAGCACTGCTCCTGCTTTCGCCTATAACTGCCGAACTGCTGACGGCTTCATCTCCTCCATTATCCTTCTTCAACCCCTTTGGATTGTTAGTGCTAATTGGACTCTATGGAAGCGGGGCGATCATTGTCCAGGAGTACACGAGGAAGTGGGGGAAGGGCTGGACGAGTCTGGTCCTTCTAGGGGCGGCTTATGGTATAATCGAGGAGGGCCTGACTGCAAAGAGCTTCTTCGATCCACACTGGGTAGACTTGGCAGTTTTTGGGGTATACGGGAGGTGGCTCGGTGTCAACTGGGTGTGGTGCGAGTGGCTAACGATCTTCCACGCCACGATAAGTATAACCGTCCCGATTATCCTGGCAGAGCTGATGTTCTACAAGGACAAGGATGTAAGATGGGTAAGCAACCGTGCCTTAATCATATTCGAGATCATCTTCGTGGCCGTGGTCATATTTGGATTCTTCATGCTCTCGTCATTCTACCCTAATGTCGTTCAGATAGCCGGATGTTTGGTGGCAATCGTCATCCTAGCCTATATTGCCAAGCGCAGGGTTCATAAACTCCCAGCCGGGCAGTCATCAAAGCGCCCCTTGACATATTTCGCCTTCTCAGCGTTGGTGATGCTCTCATTCTTTGTGATATTCTATGCCGGACCTAACTTCATTCCTTTACCTATTATTGATATGTTAATAGGCATATCCGCTGCCCTTATCTTCTGGCGGATATACGCAAAGTGGGGTGCCTCAGGCCTCTCTGACATGCAAAAATTTGGCATTGCGAGTGGTCTTCTTGCCCTATGGATCGCCCTTACACCCATCCAGGAGAGGAACCTAGGTAACCCTGATAACCCTGCAGGCATGACATACGTAGGGCTCGCCTTTTTGGTCTACCTAATCCTTCTTGGTCGATGGGTTTACAAAAGGTCAAAACAGACTCCCATACCTGCCGTGCCAACATAATAAAGGTCAAATAGTCATTATTCATTACAAATGTGAAAGGTTTAAATCGCAATGGGCAGCAAGCGGTTCTTCGATAAAGTTGCTATTGAATGGGATACCATGCGAAAGGCCTTCTTTTCAGAGATTGTGAGAGAGAAGGCTATGGCCATCGCTGAAGTGCTCCCTGGCAAGCTCGCAGCTGACATTGGCGCAGGGACGGGGTTCGTCACAGAGGGTCTTTTACAGAAAGGTCTCAGGGTCATCGCCGTAGATCAGTCCGAGGCAATGATCCATCAAATGAAGAATAAATTTGGTAACTCTCCCATGATCGACTACCGTATCGGAAAGGCCGGAGCTATACCAATCGAGGACAGCAGCGTAGACTATGTTTTCGCCAACATGTTCCTTCACCACGTGGAAAACCCGCGATCGGTAATCAAGGAGATGGTAAGGATACTTAAGCCCGGAGGGTCCCTCGTCATCACGGATCTGGATAAGCACGGCTTTGAGTTTCTAAAGACCGAACACAAAGACCGCTGGATGGGTTTCAGGAGATCGGACGTGAAACGCTGGTTCGTTGGGAGTGGACTCAAAAACATAGAGGTGGATTGCGCAGGTGAGAACTGCTGTGCCAAGTCCAGTAGTGGTTCCGAGTTTGCGAGTATCTCAATATTTGTGGTCTTGGGTAAGAAATGAGGTAAATAGCCTTTTTAAAATGCACCATCAGATCGCGAACGTCTGGCAATCCCCCCAATTTTATGGTCGTCTGCTCATCTGTACAGCAGCCACCCCTCACCCTCCTAGCTCTATAGCATAGAGGCACGTACCTATCCTTAGAAGAACTCTAGCAGATCGGCCGATCCTTCTCTTAAAACACCAGCATCATCATTTCCCTTTCTAAGTGGGATTGGGAAACGTTCCGATGATACATCAGAGGAGGTTGATGGAAATAGTACACTAAAGAGTAGACAATCAGTGGAAGTAGTTGTAAGAGTTATTCTGTAAAATAAAAATATGAGATTTATGGCTTTAGTTTCACATTTACTATTTTTCAATAAGCCGACATTTTTCATTGGTCGCATAAATTAGTTGTGCACTCACTGACGGAGCGGCTCCACAACAATCGCATATATATTAGTTTACAAATTTACAATAGTATGGGGAAGCTAGAAGTATTTCTTGATATCGATGGAGGCTCTTACCTTGAGATTTGTTGTAGATTACCATAATGTTAAATATATGAAAAATTGCAATTAACACAGTGTCCTATGATGTGGGAGAGCTCAAAGCTGCTTTCTGAGCTACGCGGAAAGCCTAACACAATCGTCACGGGTAGTAGGCGGTGGCTCTTGGACTTTTACTCTCCCGGTCCGCCTCCGCTTGTTGTGGAGTTTCTCTCCCGTAGAAACAGGCGCAAGTTTCCAGAGAAGTTGCTGAAGCTTCTTGACTTGAAGAAGAGTAGAGATGCAAGGGGTGTACTCGTGGTTGCTCCGGGAGCTGTAAGCTCCGACGATGTTCAGCTCGCCTCTAGCTTCGTTATTTACTTGGTAATAGATGGAGATCAGACCTCTCTGAAAAGTGCGATCAAGGGAGGTGACGTGGCAGAGGTTAACGGGGCCTCGCGTGAGCGCCTCTTGAAGATAAAGAGCAAAGGCGCTTCACTGGAATGCAGGGAGGCCATAATCGAGCTTTTGGAGAAGGGATGGCTGACCTACAAGGAGCTGGCTGAGAGCCTACGGTGGAGGTTCGATCCCGCGACCGTCTACGCGCAACTGAGGGCTCTGCAGTCGAAGGGCGCTGTTAAGGTTCTGAGTAGGACGAGGAGGGGTGAGGGGGTATTCGGTCTCCCTGACAAGTTCTACTCAGTGAGGAGTGATCTCTCCAGCCTTTCGAAGATCTCTTACCTTGCAGAGACAATCAGTCGTATTTTGGAAGGTAAAGATCGACCTGTGAGCTATCAGGAGATGGCTAACTTATTGGGTGTGAGAAGGCACGTCGTGACCTCGGTACTGAGGGGACTCGCCAAAAAAGGTTCCATCCGAAAGGTCGATGGTGGGTGGGTTTCGGGGGATAATCGACTATAACCCCCTTGACCTCATCCTGCCAATCGTAAAAGATAAGAACAATAAAAATCTAAAAAAAGTAAAAACTCTTTTAAAGAAAATACACTATAGCATAATAAAAATATTAGTAACATTGGTGACCGCTATGTGGATGCCGGTGCACCTATCCGATCACTACTACGAACCCGAAAGGGACTACTGCGGACTCTATATCGTGGCAAAGATCGAGCTTCCGGAGTTCGGTCCCACCACAGAACTCCTAAAGATCTTCGACAGTAGGGGTATCGTCTTAATCACCATAACATCACATCAGAAGGATCTTGTTGCATACGATTTTGTCATCGTTGACCTGACTGGAAAGAAGCACATGAAGAAAGAGCTTGAAAATGAGATAAAGGAGCGGTTCGGTAAAAGGCTGCTCCTACTCGAGTGCACGGATTCGGGAATCCCAGGCTTCATCTACAACATGAAGGGCTTCCCCCTCATCTTCAACTTCAATGACGCATACTTGCCCATGGCCGCCATGAGCACCTCTTCATGGAGGAATCTGTTCGAAGGGCTGACGAGGAGGTTCGGCTCTGGAGGATCAGTGATAATGTGGTTTATGGGGAATGATGCCGGCGAGGGCAAGGCTAGGAGATCTCTAAACTTCAAAGGAAAGCTCACCAACGCGGAGAGGATAAAGATGGCTTTGGCAAGGCTCCAAAGTTTTGGGTGGGGCAAGTTTGAACTCGTGGAATGTGACGACCAAGGCAAGAGGGTTGTGATTAGGGTACACGATAACTTTGAGGATATTGTGACCAAGGACATAGAAGGCTACCAGAACAGTTTCCTAAGAGGCTTCTTCGTTGGCTTCATATGCACGCTTTTTAATAGAGCCTGCCGTGGTGTGGAGACGAAGTGCATCAAAAAAGGGGATACTTACTGCGAATTTTTAATCCGATAATTACACAAGCGGATCTGGGTATTTTTCGCCAGAGTAGGGCAACTTCTCTACCTTAATGAGTAGGCGGTGTTGCGTCTCCTTTGCCTTCTCGGATACGAGATCTTTGCCCTTTCTGGTCAGCGCAAAGACGGGGACGGAGGAGCCTGCCTGAAGGAGTGCCACCCTGCCCGCCACCTCCCTGATACTTCTTGAAGCACACCCAGCCACCAAGTCACAAACAGCGACCAGCCTTTCAGCCTCCTCTTTTGAGACACCTGTGAGATGGACCCCAAAAATTAGTACTTCAGGGTATTGTGACCTTATCGTCTCAGCATCTCCCGGCTTTGTTATTGTCACTGCCACCTTTTTGAAACCTAGCTCGCGCGCCATTGCAACACCTTTAATTTGGTCTATTGTTGCCATAGTTGGATTAAGGACTTTGCCACCGTTGGCGGTTATCCTCTCAATGACATCTCGTATGGGGGATGTCTTAACAAGCCCGGACATCCTTCCACCCGTCCCTTGGACGAGCTTAGGCGTCGCTGCTATCATTGTGCCCGCGCCGTCACATACCACAACAGCACAATCCAGCAACCCCTTCTTAATACCACAACTTATCATTTCAGAGGCCCCGAATACAACAAAGTCCTCCTCGGAGTTTATATCGCGGTCTTTTGTGCACATCCCAAATGAACTTATCCTGTACTCGATATTTGCCTTCACGGTTTCTGGACAGATCACCAGAACTGGCTGGTTGAACCTCTTGGCCAACGGACACTCCTTAATCAGGGGCTGACCAACCTCTACAACGGTCCCGCTCCGAATTACGACCCTTGTTTTGCCTAACACCTCCACGATATGCACGTCATCACGTCGCATCGAAGTTGCACCTTTTTGTATCGGGTTATTACATATCGGAAGGTTGATACCTCTCATTAATATTATGGTTTATGCCGATGACGATGGTCATGCAAACCAAATCAAGGTTTAGGGACCCTAATGTATGTAAGGTAAAACAATTATCAAAAAAGTTACCAACCATATTGTCTATGGTGGCTTTGTATGGGAGACGCCAAGAAACCCGGGATGATAAGAGAGATCGAGGGAAACATTGACCGTTTTGCCGGAGAAGCAGTGAAGAAGAAGGTCATGGAAGGCAGCAAGCACCTAACCGAGAAGACCGATAAAAAGAAGATCGCTGAATGGGTTAAGGGTGCGATGGATCGACTGGATTCCTTGGTTGATGAGAAAACAAGGATCCAGATCATGGAGAGTTGTGGCTATAAGTGCTCGGAGTTAAACAAGAGAGTCATTGAACAAGCTAAGGCAAGGCGAAGAAAATGCGCAAGTATGGAGGATTTCTTGGAGTCTGAACTAAGGAAGCCTATGAAAGGAACCAGGCTTGTCAGGGAGGGCAATATTTTGTATCAGTTCTACACGCCATCCGTCTTTGGAATGAGATGTTACTACGCCCTTGTCAACTCGCTCGAAGGGCACATATCACAAACCTACTGTCATTGCTCGAAGGCATTCGTCAAAAGATTGTGGGAGACCGTTCTTGAGAGACCGGTAAAGGTTGATCTCACGCAATCAGTTTTGACTGGAGATGATGAGTGTAAGTTTGAAATTCATCTATAGTGAGTCAACTAGCGTATAATCTCAGTGCTTCTTTTCTTCCTCGTAATTCTTAATCAGGTGCCTAATCACGTAGTCCATGGTCTTCCTTCTCCTGTCCTGCTGGTTATTAAACCTGAGATGCTTCTGAAGCTCCAGCATCTTGATGTAGGTATCCTCTTTGACCCTGATCAAGAAGGTTCGTTCGCTCAAAAAATACCCCAAATAAAAAAAGTTAGAGGAGGGAGTACATAAGGATTAGGGCTAGGAGCAGTATGGATATTGTGTTCATGACCTCTATCAGCGGGTTAACGGCAGGTCCGGCTGAGGGGGTATATAGTAATCAAATAATTTTACGATAAATTAATATATGTAAATTCGGAACTCAATATACCAATTCATTAGGTGGAGCGACTTCCAAATGGCGTTTGACCCTCTGATTCTCACCACCCTTTTTGCCATAGCCGGTGTGGTGGCTAGTATCGCCTTTATTTTTATGGTAAGGCGATACCCTACTGGAAATGAGAAGATGGTGTCCATTTGGAAGGCAATCATCCAAGGTTCAAACGCTTATCTACGCAGGCAATTCATGACGATAGCCATTATCGCTGTTATCCTAGCCGCTTTGATTGTCGTAGCGTTTGGACTCACGTTCAATTTTACATACGGAGTCGAGATAAGCCTCAGTTTTCTCCTCGGTGTGACATTTTCCTTGGTCGCTGCCTACATAGCGATGTACTCAGCCATTAACGCGAACGTCAGAACGACTCAGGCTGCGGAAAGGTCAACCTACGAGGCGCTTAAGGTCGCAACAATGGGAGGAAGCGCTCTCGGACTCGCAGTAATCAGTATGAGTCTTCTTGGGCTAACGATCCTCTTTGCTGCCTTCGGAGACCCAGGTGTACTCGCGGGCTTTGGCTTTGGGGCTTCTCTGGCTGCTCTCTTCGCGCAGCTAGGGGGAGGTATCTTCACAAAGTCTGCAGATGTTGGTGCAGACCTCGTAGGAAAGTTGGAAGAAAACATCCCTGAGGATGACCCGAGAAATCCCGCTGTAATAGCTGACCAAGTTGGAGATAACGTAGGCGATGAGGCAGGAAGAGGTGCAGACCTCTTCGAATCGCTTACAGCGGAGAACCTGGGAGGAATGATCATCGGGCTTATCATCTCGATACTCGTCTTCTCATCCATCAATGTGTACTATGTTACGATGCCGCTCATAGTCAGATCTTTAGGGATAGCTGCTACATTCGTTGGACTGGCAGTTGCAGTGCTCGAAAAGAAATTCACCAACCCTATTAAGCCGTTGCGAGACGGCCTGTTCGCATCCAGCATCGTAGCCGCGGTCTTGATGTTGGTGGCGACATGGTACATATTTGGTCCGTCTGGAGTAACTCCATATGGTAGCCAGGGTGGCGCGCTTTCGCTATATGGCTGCATGGTTGCAGGTCTAGTTGCTGGGATAATCATAGTAGGATTGACGGAATTTTACACAGGTGCTAACGCAGGTTCTGTCGTGAAGATAGCAGAGCGATCAAAGTCGGGTCCTGCGCTCACAGTGATATCGGGTATTGCCGTGGGTATGAAATCCACAGGTTTCGCCATAGTAACGGTTGCGGGTGCACTTCTGGCATCTTTCATCCTCGGCGGAAATTGGGGGAATCTCGTCCCTGGCGTAGGAAAGTTCCTCGGCGGGGTCTATGGTACAACGATGGGAGCGATGGGTATGCTCTCGGTCGCAGGCTTGGTGCTTACAATGGACGGTGTCGGTCCTATTGTCGATAATGCAGGGGGGATAGCGGAACTATCTGGTGCTCCTCCTCAGATAAGGGAAAGGATTGACCCGTTGGATGCTGTCGGAAACACTACCAAGGCTCTCACAAAAGGATACGCGATGGGTTCTGCAGCGGTGGCAGCGCTCCTTCTCTTTCAAGCTTTCATTCTTGAAGTAGCCAGGTATAAAGCGAATATCTTAGACCTAAGCGCAATCACTCCAATTCAGGCTGCGGGATTGGCTAGTTCTCTGGCCAGCCTGGGCAACACACTTGCTTTGAATCAGCCGGTCGTGCTCATCGGTTTGCTGATCGGTGCAATGCTTCCATTCGTGTTTTCTGGCACTGCAATTGAGGCCGTAGGAAACGGCGCGTACAAGATGGTGGAGGAAGTAAGGCGCCAGTTTAGGGAGATTGCCGGACTTCGCGAGGGAACTGCGTCTGCTGATTACGTCGCTGCGGTGGACATAGCAACCAAGTCAGCGTTGAGACTCATGGTTACTCCAGGACTAATCGCAGTAGCGACGCCAATCGTGGTGGGAGTCGTGCTCGGCTGGCAGGCTGTTGGAGCGCTTGTCATAGGAGCGACGCTTTCAGCCATTCCACTGGCAATTATGCTGATGTGGGGAGGCGCGGCGATGGATAATGCAAAGAAGTACGTAGAAATGGGGAATCTGGGTGGCAAGGGTACGCCGACGCACGCAGCAACGGTTGTGGGCGACACCGTGGGCGACCCATGGAAGGATACGGCTGGTCCTAGTCTTCACATATTAATCAAGCTTCTCAATACGATCTCGCTCGTGTTCATACCGCTGTTCTTGGTTGCTCTTCTTGTGATCTAGGACTTTACCTCGCGGGTGTCCCTGGTCCCGTTGAAGTTTATGGTCTCTGTTAGAAGCGAGGAGGTCTCCACTAAGATCTCTTCACCCGCCGGATCGACCGTGCTGCTGTACAGTGACGTGGCCAAGCTCGAATAAAATCTATCCGCCGAACGGGGGCAGGCCCACCAGAAACTCTGCACCCTCAGGGATGACCTTGTCCATGTCCAAGGTGGAGAGGAGTTCACTGTTGAGGGTAAGTATTATCCCTTGCCCCATCTCAGAGTCCGGATCTAAGAAAGGTTTTAGCCGTTCACCGTACTTCTTCATTAGAACCGATATTAGATCATTAACAGTGGACTTTTCAGGGATCTCCAAATACTCCTCTTTCGTGCCTGTGGCGTCCCTAAGGATCGAAAGGTAGGCCACTCTGACCTTCAAGCAATACACCTTTTTAATAAAAAATTGGGAGGCTTAATTAACCTAGCGTTAAGCCCCTCACTCCTTCTTGATCCGTCCCTTCAGCTTTTCCAGCACCTGCGGGAGGGTGGTGTACTCCATCTCCTCAGGACCGAGTCGCTCTGGCATGAAGGGACCATGCCTCCGCATGTAGTCCGCGACCTCTAGCGCCTTCCACCTCGTCCACTCAAAAGCAGGATCATCGAATAGGTCTGCAGGACCGACGAGCTTCGAGTCCTTTATCTGGAATCCAAGGGCCACGAACCTTGGAGGACCATCGAACCGGGTGCACTTTGCATTCTTCTGCGCCACCGGCATCATGGGTCCGTAGTGTGAGCCCCTCATCCACCCGGCGACTAGGTGTGGGAAGCTGAAAGGCTCGAGTACCTCGCCGACTGCGGGAAAGCCATGCTGCGCCCTCACAATTGCCACCGGATCGTCCTTGCCAACGTATCTGCCGGCTATGAGCGAGAGCTTTGTGATGCTTACCGATGCCGCCACCAGCCTGTCGCTTTTTCTCATTATTTTCTTCAGGATGTACCTTCCAGTGGTTCCGATGAGTGCCAGCAGGTCGTACGACTCCTCCGGTGTGCTAAGCTCGAAGGAGTGCCCCTCTATGACATCTAGAACTTGGAAGATGAACCCCCCGTGCATCTTCGGGTCGATGACCAGGCCGGCCGATGAAAACGGATCTGCAAATATCCTATAGAAGGGGAGGTTGAATGCCCCCGGCTCCGTTTTGTCAGCCATGAAAACGACAACCGGCTCACTTACCCTCTCCTCGAACTCTATCTCAGTAAATCCAGGACCCATGCCCTTGAGGTTTCCTGAGAAGGCATCTATGAGCAGATCCTGCCCCGCCGCATAAAGCCCGAGCTTCTTTGCGACTTCAGCCGCCTTGCTGAAGGTATCCCAGGCGAGCTTGTGGATCTGGGTGTTGTCCTCCCCTTTCCTGTGAGTCATTATCAATTCAAGGTCGTCTCCGCAGTTGGTCACGCGGTAATCGTGAAGTAGGCCTGACTTCTTTGCCGCCTTCAGATTCTCCTCCGCAGATTTTAGCAGCTCTGGGTGAACCACGTGGTGCCCTACGAGAGAACCAACATCGGCTTTTATGACGCTGAGGGTCGTCTTCACCATAGATATCACTGCAAACATTATCAGTTCTGCATTATTAAAATCTATTGCACATGGTGTGACCTTAATTCTAAAGTCACAACTTGATATTACCTCATTGTGATGAAAATACTGCATAATTGTGATTTTATTTTGATATTGGTACTTCGATCATCGTGTCAGCGGTTACCCTTTTGAGACTATCCCGTTTATGATGTGACCTTTTTAGAACTTTATAAGAATTCCTATCACAAGAACAGATATCACATAAAGGGCAATAATGAAATACTTCACGTCCTTCTGCGACAGGAACAAGAGACCGGCTATAGTCACCCTTAGAAGCGGGGTCAGCGCAAGGATGAACACCCCGAGCCAGATGACGTTGGCGCCGGCAAAGAGGCCTATCGCCATGAGCACAGCTCCCGCCATCACCCCTGTTCGAAGGACCCAGGATAAGACGACCTCAATGCTCACCACACTAGGATCCCACCCGCCTTTAATAGCAAAACAAATCCGAAGAAGGTCAGCACCACGCCCAGAAGCCTCCTCAGTGAGAGGGACTCCACCCTCACCATGACCCGCGTTCCTATGTATGCGCCGATCATTACCCCAATCACCGTCGGGACCGCCATGTAAAGGTCCACCAGCCCCTTATTGAAGTAGATGAAGGCGCTCGCGGCAGCCGTGACGCCTACCATGAAGTTACTTGTCGCAGCTGAGGCCTTCATTGGAATCTTCATAATGAGGTTCATTATTGGCACCATTATCACACCGCCCCCTATTCCCACTATGCCGGAGACCCACCCAGCAACTAGGCTTACGAACAGCCCCATCTTCATACGAACGGTGGTGTACTTGACATCGCATTTTTTCGTTGCGTCGTAAAACTCGCCGCAAATGGAGAGCCTTCCATCCTTTACAGATGTTGTTTCCTCAGACCGTTTTCCCCTTAGCATCATGAAGGATGCGTAGAAGAGAACGCACCCCAGTATTACCAGTATAAAGGTCACGGGCATGAGGAGGGCTACGAATGCGCCAAGCACAGCTCCGGTTACGGTACAGGTCTCGAGAGACATGGCGAGCTTCACGTTGGTCATCTTGTCGCGAACGTAGACGCTGCCGCCCATGCTTGAGCTGGCAATCACCGCAAGTAGGCTGAGCGCCACTGCCTGATGCGCAGGAATGTTGAGGGCGAGGATGAAGAAGATGATCATGAACACCCCTCCACCGAGACCGAGCATGGCCCCAATCAGCCCTGCAAGGGCGCCAATACCTAGGATGGCGGTTATTATGAAAGGATCCATTATCAATCCCTTTTTGATATATCGTGCTTGGACTTTACCTCTTCGAATAGATATTTTTTTGTATATCCTGTAGTAATATGCCTTCTGTGATTGATATGACATCAAGGATGGTTATCAAGGGCGCTATAAGGGCTCCTCACAGGGCGCTTTTCAAGGCGGCAGGTCTTACGGATGAGGAGCTAGAGCGGCCCATGATAGGGATCGCCAACTCTTGGAACGAGCTGATACCCGGTCACATACACCTCAACAGGCTTGCTGAGGCCGTGAAGGCCGGGGTGAGGATGGCTGGGGGCACTCCTCTCGAGTTCAACACTATAGGGATCTGTGATGGGATAGCTATGGGGCACGATGGTATGCGGAGCCCCCTTGTGAGCAGGGAGATTATAGCGGACTCGGTGGAGGTTGTTATGAACGCATATGCCTTCGACGGGATGGTTTTCGTCTGCAGCTGCGACAAGATAGAACCGGGTATGGTCATGGCAGCCCTCCGCCTCAACGTGCCCTCGATCTTTTTAACTGGCGGACCGATGCTCTGCGGTTTAAGAAGAGACAGTAGGCTCACACTGGACTCGATCTTCGAGAGCGTGGGCGCATATCTAGCAGGCAAGATTGACGAAAAAGCGCTGTGGGAGGTGGAGGAGTACTCCTGCCCGGGAGTGGGATCCTGTGCTGGCATGTACACAGCGAACACGATGGCATGTGTCATCGAGGCGCTCGGTCTATCGCTATCAGGGAGCGGCACAATTCCAGCAGTGGATGCTAGGAGGATCAGGCTCGCCAAGAAGACTGGAATGATTATCATGGAACTGCTGAAAAAGAAGATAAAGCCGAGGAGCATAGTCAATGAGGATTCTCTGAGGAACGCCATAGCCGTGGATGTGGCGATGGGCGGCTCAACCAACGCTGTACTCCACCTGATGGCAATAGCGAACGAAGCTGGTATAGACCTCAAGCTTGAGACCTTTGACAAGATCAGCAGGAAGACGCCGCAAATAGTGGACATGATGCCTGCTGGAAAGATCCCAGTGGAGGATCTTGATAGGGCGGGCGGCGTCCAAGGTATAATGAAGCGCCTAGCTGAGAGGGGGCTAGTAAAGACTGACCTGATGACTGCAACAACCAGAACCGTAAAGGAAAATATCCAAGAGGCAGAGATCATAGGGGATATTATACGCCCCTTAGACAGACCCGTAAAGCCTACGGGCGCGCTGGCGGTGCTCCGTGGAAATTTGGCTCCAGACGGTGCTGTGATAAAGACTGCTGGTCTCAAGAGGATGTCCTTCGAGGGCGAGGCTATAATCTTCGACTGCGAGGAGGACGGGATCGAGGCGGCCGCGAAGAAAAAGATCGCGAAGGGAAACGTCGTTGTGATAAGATATGAGGGTCCAAAAGGCGGCCCCGGCATGAGGGAGATGCTCTCGCTCACCTCAATGCTCCTCGGGATGGGCCTTGGGGAGGGTGTGGCATTAGTCACTGACGGAAGGTTCTCAGGGGCGACCCATGGCATGATGGTTGGTCATGTCTCGCCAGAAGCTGCTGAAGGTGGACCGATAGCCTCTGTCAGAGATGGCGATCGAATAAGAATTGATGTCGAAAAGCGGAGCCTTACGCTGCTTGTGGACGACGGCGAGATTAGGAAGAGGATGTCTAATTGGAAGGCGAAACCACCAAGGTACACAAAAGGAGCATTTTACAGATACAGCAAGCTGGTAACGTCAGCATCAAACGGGGCTGTTCTGATCTAAAACTCCTTTACCACATACCGTTCAAAAGCAATGATTGCACTGTTTCAGTCTGCTCTCAGAGCAACAACGGGATCCATCTTGGAGGCCCTTCGCGCCGGGTAATATCCTGCTGCCAGGCTCACGCCGATCGCAAAAAGAAAAACTAGCAGAACGATCTCCGGACCTATCACGGGTGAGTAGGAGAACGAGCCAAATTCAGATGATCCACCGAACCCTCCAGAGACCCCGCCCCCTCCTGTTGATGAGAACGAGCCAAATCCCGATGAAATTAGAACTGGGATCAGGTAGGACAGTCCGCTTCCTAACAATATCCCAAGGATGCCGCCAATCATCCCTAGCATGGCCGCTTCTGATAAGAAAATTGCAAGAACGTTCCGACTCTTGAATCCGAGAGCCTTCAAAATACCTATCTCCCTAGTCCTCTCAACGACCGAAACGAACATGATGTTTGCTATCCCAATCGCTGCAACAAAGAGCGAGATGCCTGCGATTGCGCCGAGCAGAACACCTAGTAAGCCTGTTATGGAGCTTACTGTCTGAGTGATCGCTTTAAGACTGATGATGTTGACATTTGTGCCGTAATATGCCTTGATATTGCTAATCACTGCGTCCACAGAATTCGCGTCTACGGTTTTCAGGTATATAGAGGTGAAGCTGGACCTTCCCAGCATAGAAGACACGCCTTGGAGGGACATGAATAGCGAGCTGTCAACTGAAATAAGCGTCATGCCATATGGCTGGAGCAAGCCAGCGACGGATATAATCTTGGTCGAAGTCTTGACCAAGCCGAATTCGATTGTCACTGACTGTCCAATATTTAGAAACGGCGTCGTCATGTCCTGCGGTTGGTATACGTATGCGCCGACTGTCACCTCTGAGTAGCTCAGGCTCTGGAACAGCCTGCCTTGGTCTATTTTATAATTATTGACGAGCTCGCCAAACTGCGCAGGATCAACGCCCACAAGGCTAAAGGCCTTGACTCCTTGCGCGCCGTGTACCCTGACGTTCGACTGTATTATAGGTATGACAAGCGACACGCCTGGAATCTGAGAAAACCTGCTGACATCAATCTGTGTGAAAATTACTGTAGTTGAGGCAGGCGTTACAAGGATCGTGTTTGGGCCAAGCTGATTGATCTGGTCGTTGATACTAGCGGATATCCCTTGCGTCTGCGACACTAGAGCGATCACAGCAGCAGTGCCGATCATAATGCCAAGTATCGTCAGGGCGGCCCTGAGCTTTCTCTGCCTTATCCCTCGTGTTCCCCAACGGACAGTGTCGCTTAGTTTCATTGACCCGACCTACTTCTTCTTCTCAACAACAAGTACAATACTATAATGATAACTATGGCGATCACTATATATGGCAGCCAAGCAAACAGCGCGCCCGAAAGCGGACCTTGGGTGCCTTGGCCCTGACCTGGCGTGGTCACATTAGACGCTACTGTTAATGTGAAGGGTATGTACAGATAATTGACGAAACTGCCGCCAAGACTGTCCTTGTAGCTATACGCCAATGTCAGATTGTAATTGCCGCTCACGATATTAGAGGCTATGAACGGTATAGTGAAGGAAGACGGAACGTTGACAGCAAGATCGCCAAGAAAGACTTTGTTGCTACTGATGGGTTGAATTTCGGCAGTTCCGCTTGGCATGATTATCGCGCTCTGCGCTGACACTGTGCCCAAATTGATCATGCTTACCGTAAGCGTGAAGGGGCTACCCAAGGTGATATTTGAAGGATACGTGGAAGTATCAAGGATGACGAGGTTTACGTTTCCTCTAACAATCATGCCAAGATAGTTCACCTGCTGCTTAAGTTTGTAACCCATGTCCGTGTATGACGTGGTGACAGTAAGCGACGTGACTGTGCCTGATGCAATAGGATTAACGAATAGCATAACGGGTATTGTTCGCTGTTCGCCCGGTGCCATTCTCCCCAGCGTGTATGTGCCGTCGCTGTTGATCAGGGCTATGGATGTAGAGCCTCCCTGAACACCTGATGTCGTAATAGAGACTGATACGGCGTCTGCAGGGGCATCGCCATTGTTCGTGACTGTCATATTCAAGTTGTTGACGCTTCCAGAGACTAGATCACTTGTGCTCAACAATAAATCAATCGTTGCAGAAGGCCCGAACTCAACCGGTACATTCAACATAAGGTACCTGGTCTCCACCTTCTGCCTGATGTAATCAGAGTAGGTCAAGGAAATTGCAACTTGGTAGGTCTGCCCGGATGAGGAGGGCGCTGTATAAATGGTGAGGGGTATTGAGACGCTTCCGTTGATGGCAATCTTGTTGAATGTCCACTTACCATCACTGCCAACAAGCGAAAGAGGCGAGGTGCCTGATACTGCACCAGGCATCACCAATGAGACTGAGACCCCGTCCGCCTCAGCATCACCGACATTTTTTATCGTGAGGTTGAGATTGTTGTTCTGGCCCGCAACCATCTGGTTGGATGTGAAGTTTGTGGCCAAGGACGCGCCATTTGTCTGTAGCAATGGCACGTTCACGCCTATGTACCTTGTGTCGACCTTCTGGTTTGTAGTATTTGCTATTGTGCTATTTACAAGATAATTGAGATCAAACCTTAGCGAATAGGCGTTTCCCGCGGCTGCAGCACTTGTGCTAATGCTCACTGATATGGAAGCCGATTGGCCGGCGTTCAGGGAGTCGATGTACCACTTACCATCGCTTCCGGTAAGGATCATCAGGGCTCCACCAGTGGCTGAGGACGGAAGTGAGAGGGTAACGAAGATCTGGTTAGCCGAAGTGTCCCCGTAGTTCGTAATCGTGAAGGTTACTCCATTACTGGAGCCTGCATTAAGTGTTTGGGTGCTTGAGCTTACTCCAAGGTTCGGCGGGGCTCCAGCCGTAATCGGTTGAATGGGCAGCATGGATGCCAATACAAAAACAATCAATGCTGCCGAGATAAGCAGACTCCTTTTATCAATATTCTTGAAACTTACATTCTTGCTGATTTTATCTAATTCATGTTTTTTATACATTTTGAACTATCTCCTTTTCCAACTGACCATCCTTAATATAGCAGACCCTGTGACAGTAGTTTGTGAGCTGCAAATTGTGGGTGACCATGAGTATGGTGACTCCCTGCTTCTTGTTGAGCGTGTTTAATATGCTTATTATTTCATTCGCCGATTTAGAATCTAGGTTCCCTGTGGGCTCATCCGCGAGCAGTATTTTTGGCTCGTTCATCAGCGCCCTCGCTACAGCAACCCTCTGCTGCTGCCCGCCGCTCAACTCACTGGGCCGGTTCTTCTCGAATCCCTTCAGCCCGACCATGGCAAGCAGTTCAAGGGCTTTTTCGCGTCTCTCCTTGCCTGATACGCCTCGTGCAATGAGGGGGACTTCCACGTTGTCAGCTGCGCTCATGTAAGCCAACAGGTTAAAAGTCTGAAATATGAAGCCTAGCTTCTTGTTCCTCAGATCGGCTAGTTTGTCATCGCTCAGCTTCGATATGTCGATGCCATCGATGAGCACCTGCCCTTTTGTGGGCCTGTCTAGGGCGCCGAACAGATTCAGGAGAGTAGACTTCCCGCTTCCTGAGGGGCCGACAAGCGCAATGAACTCACCCCTGTCAGCCTTGAAAGAGATCCCTCGGAGTGCGGGGTAATCGATCTTTCCAAGTCGGTAGGTCTTCCACAGATCATTTGCCACAATGACCTCTTGATTCTGTGCTGCCATATACCCGCAACTCACCTTTGCTTTTCCAGCTTTTTATTCAAGTTTTCAAGTTTTTCTGCGGATTCGTCGATTACCTTCCATAGCTCCTCAATTATCTGATCGGAGAGGTTCTCCTCTAAACCGCTCCTGAGATCAAGAAAGGCCACAAATAACCTTTTCAGTGATTCCTGCAATTTGACGCTCTTCTCTGGCGGTATGTGGAGCCATAGCGCCTCCAAAAATGGCGGGTCCCATTTGGCCTCCCCTCCGAATCTCTTTTTCATCTTCTTCTGCTCTTCGAGAAGCATTTTGCCTTTGTCTGTCAATTTGTGGCGTTTCATCCCATCCTCTTCCATCGGTAACTCTCTTGTAAAGCCATTGTCCTGAAGCCAAGCTAAGAGCGGGTAGATTGAACCAGGGCTTGGTTTCCAATGCCCACTGGTTCTTTTCTCGATCTCGTTCATTATCTCCGAGCCCGACATCGGCTTATTGGATAGCAATTCAAGCAGTTGGTATCGTAAGAACCCCTTTGGGACCGCTGCCACATTCCTCATCCAGCGCCTGAAAAGAGGGGGCGGCAAGGTTGGCTCAAACACGATATCATCACCGATATCGAATGAGGTATTATTGCACATATATATATTTTCTGGGGTGATGCCAAGGCAACAGATGCCATGCCTCTCGAAAATACAAAACGATTTATATTAACACCAGACCTGTTTTTACGATGTATTACGGTGATAAAGGCAGAAGAGTGAAAACTTGAACGGGCTAGACGTGGTCCTTGCAGTACTGCAATCCTATGGATACTTAGGGACTTTCATTCTCGGCCTGTTGGGTAATGCCATCCCATTCCTTCCGGTACCGTACCTTATTCCTGTCTTCCTCCTCTCGAGCGTCCTTAATCCCTTATGGGTCGGGATATCGGTTGGCATAGGCGCGAGCTTGGGGAAGTGTGTTTCTTACCTGATCGGGAGGGGAGGGGTAAAGGTATTTGGGGAAAAAAGGCAGAGGGAGTTGGAGTGCTTCAGCACCATCCTCGGAAAATATGGGGCTGTGGCGGTGTTTATCTTTGCAGCATTGCCCCTGCCGGATGATATAATTGTGATACCTTTTGGGATGATGAAATACAGCTTCAAGAAGTTCTACTCGGCGCTTGTACTCGGGAAGTTGGTGCTGGGTTTAATCGTGGCATACACCGCAAGCTACTCCTTTGAGTTCGCAAAGATCTTTCTGGGTGAGAGCTCCATTGTTGTAACCGCCGCATCGGTCGTATTCCTGCTACTGGTGATAATCATAATATTCAGGATCGACTGGATCGAGGCCGCAGGATTCATCGATAGGAACGGCGTCTGGGCATACATAAAAATGCTGATTAGGAGAACCTTCAAACAGGGAAATGGTAAAACGGGCGAATAGCCTTTAAATTTCAAAACAGTATACTAGGTATGGCGATTAACATGAAGGTTACCCTTATCGGTTTTACCCCGGACCCCGAGAGGGTGGTGGCAGCGGCTGCAAAGCAGTGCTACTCCAAATATAGTGCTACAAAGGCGTTGAAGGAGCTCACAGACGAGGAAATCAAGAAACAACTGAAGAGGAGAATAAGCGACGGCCATCTGTCTGTTCTTGAGCATGCGGGCTTCACGTTTGCCATAGAGGGGATATCAAGGGCATGCAGCCACCAGTTGGTTAGGCACAGGATCGCTTCATACTCGCAGCAGAGCCAGCGGTATGTAAAGCTCGAGGAGATCGAGTTCCTTGCCCCCGAGAGCATCCTCCTCAACGAGGAGGCCAGGATAAAATACTTGGAGGCCTTGGAGCGGTGCAAGAGTTGTTACGCCCACCTGCTGAAGGCGGGGATCCCGGCGGAGGACGCAAGGTACATCCTGCCGCAGGCCTCTCCAACAAAGATCGTTGTCACAATGAATGCAAGGTCTTTGATGAACTTCTTTGAACTAAGATGCTGCCTTTCAGCACAGTGGGAGATAAGGAGGCTGGCAGAGGAGATGCTCCAGCTGGTCAAGGATGTTGCGCCGACTATGTTCGAGAACTCAGGACCGTTTTGTGTTAGCAAGAAGATATGTCCCGAGAAGAAGTACGACTGTCCGAAGTGGGTCGAGTTATACAAGAAGTAGTTCTTTTAACAATCGCTGATGGGTAAGGCGTACTCTTATTGCACTTCAATACCGCTCCTCAATCGGAAGACTCTTGTTTATCAGATTATGAATAATAGTCAAAAAAGGGTTATTTTTCCACATTTTGCTTCAGCCGAGCCTTTTTGCGCAACCCCGCCTCGCGAAAGCGCCTCTTCTCATCCTCGGTCTCAGGTATCAGTCTAGGGACACGTGTGGGTTTTCCGCTCTCATCAAGTGCAACCATAGTACAGTAGGCTGATGCGGCATGAATTACCTTGCCGTTTGTAAGGTTCTCTGCCTCCACTCTCACGCCTATCTCCATGGACGTGTTTCCAACATGGTTGACAGACGCCTTCAAGGTGATCAGATCCCCAACCTTTACTGGCTTGTGGAAGTCCATTCGATCCATGGACGCGATGACAACATTGCGCCGTGCGTGGCGATAGGCCACAGCGGCTGCAACCTCGTCAATGTGGCGAACGATGGCACCACCGAAGACGTTACCGGCAGGGTTAGCATCGGATGGAAACATCCATCTGGTAGAAGTAAGAGCGGACTCGCTTACCCGTTTCGAATGCCTCACAAAAACACCAGTTCTAATATCGATAAAATGCTTAAAAAATGTTTAGATTTCGATAAGATCTCTAGATGGTCTTATTCCTACATGAGACGCGGGAAAGGTATTATAGCATAATAATGGATCACTTCTGATAGGTGTGTCGAGATTATGGGATTTGTTAAGGTTGCTGAAACCAAGGAGATCCCCGTCGGTTCCATGAAGATGGTCAAGCCAGGAGAGAATGAGATCCTGATCGTTAATGTCGAAGGAAGGTTCTATGCGATAGGAAACAAGTGCACTCATATGGGGGGAGACCTTTCCAAGGGCAAACTGGAAGGGAATGTGGTGACTTGCCCGAGGCACGGTTCCAAGTTCGATGTGACGACCGGGAAGGCCATATCAGGACCGAAGATAGGCTTCTTTAAACTCAAGACCGGCGATGAGCCCCCCTATGAGGTAAAAGTTGAAGAAAATGAGATATTAATCAAAGCTGATTGATGGTCTTTCCAGTTTAGCCATAACTGACCCCGCTTTTTCTCTTTTTTTAATTCGATGTCGAAGATAGGAGAGTCATAGATACCGTTAAAGGATTGCTGGAATAAGTGGGGAAACGGTGTGCAGTTTGCAGAACAACCCACGTCGAAACATTGGTACCGGTGGTGACCCCTTTGATGAGGTTGCCAAGGTCGTCTTGGCATCCCTTAAAAAAAGAGGAGGGCGGGCAGAGTTCTCCGAGATAGAAAAATGGGCAGAGTCCACAGAGGTCGGCAAGTACACGCTAAGAACGGTCATCAACGAGCTGATCGAGGGGGGTAAACTGAAGGCCCCTGAAGGTTTTTATGATAGCGGAGAGGAGTTGGAGCCCCCGGTGCCTAAAGTGGTTGAGCTCCCACATGTGTCCGAGAGGGACGTGAAGAGGATGAAAGAGTACCTTCGCGATTACTGGAGTGTTGGGGAATTGAGGCTTTTTGATGATATGAGTAGGTCTGGAATGAAGGACGTGAACGAGGTGCTCAAGGAACTGACCGAAGGAGGCTATGCCGAACTCACGTCCTCGAGTGTTGTAAATGCCACGGAGAAGCTGAGGAGGGAGGGTGAACTCGGGAAAGGGAGTGCCAAGGATGAATCCAGACTTTCAAACCATATGCGGCTCTAGCAAGGCGCAGGGATACAAAAGTAAAAAAGGCTCGTTCTGACCACTAGTCTTGGTGACAGGCAATGGCAATAGTTCCAGAGGATAGGGAAAACAAGATCATAGGGATCTTCAACGGTACTGCAAAAGTGGGGGAGATTCTGTCAGGGTTCACACAGTTGGCTTTGACGCCCCAGGACATGACAAGTCCGGTGGCGCTGCAGATGGCCATAAGCAGGATCTATGAGGCGATGACCAAGGCAGTCGCATCGGGCCCCAAGAAAAAGTATGTGGCGGAGGTAAGATTCACAGACTCTATGGGGAATCCGGTCGTCCTGGCGCTTGACCTAGGGGGGAAGATGATACCCTTCTCGAACAAGGAGGTAAAGGCACGCATCCTTATCGAGCTGTTCGAGGAGTCCACAGGTTTATCGAGCCCATGAGCTGGGTGGTAAATGGAGCCTTATGATCTTAGTTGATTTATTATGGTAAAAAAATGAAGGGCGGGAATCCTTTTCCCTTTTAGCCCATCCTGCAGGCAACGAGTTTACATAGCGAGTTATATGCGCTTTTTTTACCTAGGTCATATGCCTTCAGGTTCTGCTCGATGGTCTTCTTTGGTACGACCTCCGATATGCTTGCCCTGATATGGCTCTCCTCGACCGGAAAGGCTTCAAGCGCCGAGAGGCAACCGAGGAAGACGGTATTCTCGGTGTTTACATTTCCCGCCTCCCTCGCCAGCTCAAGGGCGTCCACAACGGCTATATTCGGCGTCCACTCCTGTAGCTTTGAAATGATGTCGTCAACTTTGATGTACCTCGACCCTTTCTCGAGAATGATCTTGGAGGTTTCGATGGGCGGATGCATTATCCTCTTGTTCATAAGGATTATCCCGCCTCTCTTGAGGTACTCCACGTAGCGCAGAGCCTCAATAGCCTCCAAGGCGATTATGATGTCCGCCTCACCATAGGGTATCAGTGGTGAGAAGGCATCCTCGCCTATCCTCATGTGGACGAATACGGTTCCGCTTCTCTGCGAAAGCCCGAACATCTCTCCAGCAATGGCCTTCTTGCCGCTTTTCACACACGCGCTACCAATGACGCTCGTTAAAAGGATGAGGCCCTGTCCCCCTACCCCGCAGATGAATATGTTGAAGCTCATGGTCTCACCTCTGTCCTCTTTATAGCTGAGAATGGACACAGCCTCGAGCATACTGAGCAACCATCGCATATCTCCATGGAAATCCTAGGCTGCCGATCCTCGTCTATCTCGTAGGCCGGGCAGTAGAAGGTCCTTAGACACATGTACGGTCTCTTGCAGATGTTTTTGTCAACGTAGAACGGGATGATCGGCTCCCCCCTCCTCCTCTTGTTTCTGTCCCCGTAGAGTGCGCACTCCCTCCTGGAGATCACGACTGAGAGTCCGTCGAACTCCAGCGCCCTCCTAAAAACCTCAATGTTGTTCTTGACATCGTACGAGTCGATGATCTCCACGAACTCAACCCCTATCCCCTTGCAGATGCCCTCTATCGAAACCTTCTTTCCCTGCCTCCAGCCAGCTGTGAATTCTGTTGACGGGTTTGACTGCTGACCGGTCATGGCCGTCACGGAGTTGTCAAGGATGATCAGAGTAAATTTATTTCCATTATGTATGGCGTCTATGATCGCGGGAATCGTGGCGTGATAAAATGTAGAGTCACCAACGACGGCGACGGGCCTCTCCTCGATGGCGTGTGAGAGTCCATTGGCTACCCCTACTGATGCACCCATGCATAGGGAGCTGTCGGAATGTGAAATTGGCGGAAAGATCCACATGGAGTAGCAGCCGATGTCGTTTGCAAAGAAATGCCCCTTGCCCTTGACAGCCTGAGCCTTGATGGCTTGGTTGAGCGCGACGAAGGTGGCCCTGTGAGGGCATCCGGCGCAGAAGGTTGGGTACCTATCCGGAATTGTGCCCTTTAGCCTCTTTGCCTCCTCCAAGACAGAATCGTAATCGGGGTACTTCAAGCCCAGTACGGAAGCTATGCCCTTGACGACGATGCTCGGGTTGTACTCCCAAGCCTCTGAGAAGGTCTTTGAGTGCTTTCCGAAGATCTCAACGGAGGGATTGGCGTCCTTCGCCATGATGTATACCTCCTTCTCCAAGTATGGCGAGAGCTCCTCCACGACGATCACCCTCTTCAGACCATTGATGAAGTTACTGATCAAGTTCTTCGGTAGGGGGTAGGTTGTACCCAGCTTGAGGATCTTAATCTTTGATTCCAGTTTCAGGATTTTTAGCGCCTCGAGAACGTGGAGGTATGAGATGGAGGAGGTTATCACCCCGACATCAGATTCTGCGTCCTTTATGACGTTGAACTCTGAACCCTCGAACTCCTCGGCAAGCTTCTCTGCCCTCTCGAGCATCTTCAGTTTTTTCTGCCGTGCGACCTCGCCCAGCGTCGTGAACTCCTCACCCAGCTCCCTCCATTTTGCTCGCTTGAACTCCTTCATGTTGATATTATCAAGCCTAACGATACCGCTCTGGTGGTTGACCCTCGTCACCGTCCTTATGATCACCGGAACCCTGTGCCTCTCTGAG
>Ga0315296_10000020_pt1 | contig 192690 bp, 145 predicted proteins | sample YL17G14_18_MG_FD_203921 | JGI IMG/M metagenome (GOLD analysis project Ga0315296, IMG submission 203921) | Sediment microbial communities from Yellowstone Lake, YNP, Wyoming, USA - YL17G14_18 | ecosystem: Environmental > Aquatic > Freshwater > Lake > Sediment | place: USA: Wyoming | collected...
CTTTTAGAAACATTATCGGCGGAGAACTCTTGTTTACTTGATACTGTGCTGGCATAAGTTCTTTATTTATATATAACTACAATCACAGCTTCAAACACGAAACTCTGTTACTGGAAACGGCACTAGCGAACAGGGGCGTCATCACGTGCATGAGTCCGTGGTGCAGAAGGCGGTCGGCGAAGCCGTTCATCTATTGATGAAAGAGAACTTAGGAAGTATTGCGTTTGGAGTATTATCTGGAAGAAAGACCCGAAAGCGGGTTTATTTGGAAACCATATAAACATAAGTTAGGCCACATTCAGAGCACAGAAGTTAACCATGGGAATTCGTGACTGGTTTCGTCGGAGCCGCGGAGGCTCGCCGTCTTCGGAAGGGTTCTCCCCCGGCCGGGGGAATATCCCGCGCTTCGCGCCGATCTCAGAGAACGATGAGATGCTGCTCCCCGAACAGATTGCCTTCATGAAGGCACGCCTCGACTCGGTTTCCACGGAAGTCCTGGCTCTTCAGGATCCGAGAATCGATGAGATGCTCCCAGAGTACGCCCTGTTCGTTCCTAATCTTCTTGCGGAATTCAACGAGAATCCTAATCTCGCGATGATACATGGCCTTGGCACTGCTCATGCGTGGATCGACGTGAGGAAGCTGAGGGAGATACTTGCTTCGAAGGGTAATCAGATCAACGACTATCGCAGTCTCTTCCGCGCCTTCAAAGAGCGCGGTTACGACGTGAAGAAGATCAAGTACATTAGTTTTCGAAGTTCACTCGGCTCCGCCGATGAGTGACATTTGTGACGCCATGCGGCCTAACAGCGGCATGCAGCCGACGCGAAAACAGCCGCGCGCGGCTGATGCCCGGACGTTAGCGGCTTTGCCAAAACTCGTCAGGGTGGCCCGCTCCGGCAGAGGCCTACGCCGAGCCTGACGCAGCCCGATGTGAGGAAGGGATAATATCGCACATATCACCCGGCAGGTCGTTAGTCTTTGGTTTTGAGTCTTAAAGGTGGCGTGTTTACCGTCTATCGGTTGCGCTGCTCGTTTCGTCTATCGTATGACGGTTGCGTAAACTACGCTGGTCGTTCGACGCAACCGATACGAGCCACGCAACCGCAACCGGTTACCCTGCTTCTATTTTTTTGTTTATCAGCGTGGCGGTAACGGCTGCCGAAAAACCATAAAATTGTTCAAAAATCGTTCAACAAATACCTTTTGTTAATATGATGGATATGATATAATTTTAAAATAAAAAGGAACAATATGAGTCCTACAATACTTCGAATTAAAGGATACAGATTTTATTTTCTTTCAAATGAAGAAAAACGTATGCATGTTCATATTACATGCGTCCAAGGCGAAGCAAAATTCTGGCTGGAACCTATTGTTTCACTCGAAACATATTACAAACTTAATTCAAAAAGGTTGAATGAAATACAAAAAATTGTTGAGGTACATAAAAGTGAGATCATTAAAGAATGGAAAAAATATTTCAGTATCGGTTGAAAATATTTCCACCTTTGGAATATGGATATTTGTAAAAGGAAAGGAATATTTCCTGGACTTCAGTAGCTACCCCTATTTTAAAGACCAAACCATTAAATCAATCCAAAATGTGAAATTGCTTCATGGATTTCACCTTTACTGGCCGGATTTGGACGTTGATTTGGAAATAGATAATCTTGAAAATCCTGAAAAATATCCTCTTAAAAGCAAATATTCAGGCAGAAAGGCAAACACATTGCCGCAAAGGACGATTCACAACCGTCGCTGAAATGGGCTGTTACAAACTATCTTCAATTTTTCTATTTATAAGTGTTGCCGTTACCGCTGCGGAGAAGCCATTGTCAATGTTGACGACCGTAACGCCGGCGGTGCAGCTATTAAGCATAGTTAAAAGTGCTGATAGTCCCTCGAAGCAGGAGCCGTAACCCACACTTGTCGGTACAGCGATGACTGGACAGCTAACTAAACCACCGACTACGCTGGCTAATGCTCCTTCCATCCCTGCTACCACGATAATGACGTTGGCCTTTTGCAGTTTCGGCAGATGTTTGAACAATCGGTGCAGGCCGGCCACCCCGACATCGCAAATCAGCTCGGTGCGCTGGCCCATAATCTCGGCGGTGACTTTGGCTTCGTCAGCAACTGGCAAATCGGCGGTGCCGGCGGTCACTATCGGCAGGACGGTCTTAGAGGCCGGAAGGTCTTTCTGTTCGAGGACGATTGCCTTAGCTAATTTTTCGTAGCGGGCATTGGGAAACTTGTTGGTTTTGGCCAGCTCGTCGAAAACATCCTGCTCGGCTCTGGTGGCTAACACATTATTACCTTTTGCAGCGAGGGTCTCGAAGATTTTAATTATTTGTTCGGTGGTTTTGCCGGGGCAGAAGATGACCTCCGGAAAACCGCGGCGGATTTGACGATGGTGGTCGATGCAGGCAAAGCCTAAATCCTCGAACGGCAAATGGCGAAGTTTCTCGATAGCCTCATCGATATCGAGTTTGCCGTTTTTGACCTGCCCTAACAATTTTTTTAGTTGTTCAGCCTGGATATTTCACCTCACTTGACTCGTAGTTTGTGATTCTATTTGATATTCACTTTTTAGGTGATTTCTTTGTCCTGCAGTCCATAATCAAACGGCCTTTTTTATCTAAGACCTGCCCATTTTGCCATGTGTATGTAATACTCTCAACACCTGTAAACTCAACCTCTGCTCCATTTTCGATGTCGTCTGGAATAAAGGCATTCAATATATCAAAATCGGGATTTAGTGTTAACGCAGTTATTTTGTAGTGACGCGTGAAATTAGAAAAATTTTTCCCAGGCAGGTCTCTCAAGACTTTTGTAATTGACTCTATAGGGACCCATACATCGTCGATTTTTTCGAAACGGACGTTTTTCAGAGAGCCGACTATCTTATCTCCTTTGGTCATGGGCCTATCATACTGCAAGTCATTTTCTTCTCTGTGAATAGTTGCTTCTGCAATATTATATCCATGCTCAGGGTCTATCCAGATTGTGTATTTGCCGCTTATTGTTACCGCGTCGATGACATAACATTTCAACCCGCCGATCTCTTGCGTTTTATCTCGTATGGATACACTATCGGCCTTGCGTAAGACGGAGTCTATTCGCTCGTCATTACCATAGAAAAAACCCATCAATGCGCTACAGGCCTCGTCTCTCGAAATCAACTTCTTGGTGTTGACATCATTCCAGTCTCGGTGAATAAATACTTTGCCATGAGACTGCCATAGGGTCGGTGCCCATAGTCTCGACCTTCCTCCATATTGAAAGTAGGTCTGGCCATCCCATGTGAAACTTTGGTACACGGGCTTATCCTTTGGAATGAATTTAAGCGGGGAATAGTATAGATTGCCCCAAATTTGCTTTCGAAGGCTAAATTGGTTACCATCAAGTCGGACTTCAAAGGCTTCATGCGCCTTGTTTTTCCCCCGCATGAAGAAGTCAACATAGTCAGTTGAACAAGCCCCTTTCAGAATGAAAGATTGAAGTTTGTCCTGTGTTTCGGCGTATTTGTCCAGCAATTCAAAGGCCGTGGGTTGCTTGGCTGCTATTACTTGTAACGGCATCAGACATACGATGGCGGTAATTGTGCATTTGCGCATCATTATTTTCTCTAACACTGCTTTGACACTTTCAGCCGGTTGCCTTTGGCTCAAGGGTTAAGTCTGCGAAAAGGCCGGCCTTGAATTTATAATATGCCAAAGAAGCTACCATAACAGCGTTGTCAGTGCAATATTGTTTTGGGGCAACCAGCAGTTTTTTGGGCGGGACATCCGAGTCGCAGATTTGTTGTAAACGGGTTCGCAGTTGGTTATTGGCTGCTACACCGCCGCCTAACAGGATGGTTTTGGCGCCGATTTTTTCAGCGGCTCGCTGTGTTTTTTTTACGAGGACATCAATTACCGCCGCCTGGAACGAGGCCGCGATGTCGGCTATTTGCTGTTCGCTCATAGAATTGACCTTATTTTCGCCTTTCATATCCTGGCCGCGACAGTAATACAGGACGGCTGTTTTGATACCGCTGAAAGAAAAGTCCAGCGAATCGCGTCCGAGCATTGAGCGGGGGAATTTTATTTCGTTTGGATTTCCTTTTTCGGCTGCCTTTTCAATACTTGGTCCGCCGGGGTATGGGAGCTTGAGGATTGTGGCAACTTTGTCGAAGGCCTCGCCGGCGGCATCGTCAATAGTGGAGCCCAAAAGTACAGGCTCCAGCGGTGAATGGTAATCGTAAAGACAGGTGTGTCCGCCTGATACGATTAGAGCAACTGCCGGCAATTGCGGATTATCCTCGGCCAACATCGCTGATTGCAGATGGGCGTGCAGATGATTGATTGCTATTAAGGGCTTGTTCCAGGCGAAGCTGAGGGTCTTGGCGGCGGTAACGCCGACGATCAGAGCGATTGTCAGGCCTGGCTGATTTGCAACAGCGATAGCGTCAATATCATCTTTGGCAACGTTGGCCTGTGTCATTGCCTCTTTTATAACAGGATATATTTTTTCGATATGTGCGCGGGAGGCGATTTCCGGGACAACGCCGCCGTATTTTTCGTGCAGGCTGGTTTGGGAGGCTATTACGGATGATTTAACGATTCTGCCATCGGCGACCACAGCCGCGGCGGTTTCATCACAACTGGTCTCAATGCCGAGAATATTTATGGATTTATCCTGCATAGAGCTGGATATTAGCCAAATAAGCAGGGACTGTCAATGTTCCATGAATTGGGCTTTTGGGGTATAAAAGTGTGCCGTAATCTCTTGTTGTGGAAACTGTAGTATGGTATGCTATTTTTTGCCGATTCGTAACTCTGTGCTAAACAAAGGTTGTGTATGAGTGAAGAGCTTGAAGTTTTGAAGGTAGTTACCGACCATTTAAAAGAAGCTGACATCAATTATATGGTTTCCGGCTCTATTGCCGCAAATTATTACACGATACCACGGATGACCAGGGATATAGATGTGGTAATAGAATTAAAGCAGGATGATATAGATAAATTTATCGTTCTTTTTGAAGGTGATTTCTACATAAATAGAGAAACGATTACAGATGCAGTTTCTCGCGAGGGGATGTTTAACTTAATCCACAATAGATATATAATCAAAATAGATTTTATCATCAAAAAGTCTTCTGTATATCAGGAAGCCGCATTTTCACACAGAAAGCAGGTTCTAATAGAACAAAGTCCTATTTGGTTCGTCTCTGCCGAAGATTTAGTTATATCCAAGCTGCTCTGGGCGAAAGACAGTCACTCTGAGATGCAATTAAAAGACGTAGGAAATCTGATAGAAACAGTTGACAATTTAGATTTGAAATATATTGGTAATTGGGTTCGAGAACTGGGTTTGGAACAGATATACAAAGAGGCAAGCGATGTTCGACACACATCCTGATGTTGCTATTCGATTTCGAGAATTGATGATGCGCAAATCCGGCCAGCAGCGTTTGCTTATGGGCTGCTCTATGTATGATACCGCCAAAAAAATAGTATGCAGTGCCATTTATGATAGCCGTCCGGGGATAACGGATGCGGAAATTAAAGGGGAGATTTTTTTAAGATTTTATGGTCCAGAGTTCAGCAAGGCTGACAGGGAAAAGTTTCTTTCATTACTGGTGTCGGATAGTGGATAGCTTAGCTTTTGTCGGAATGGAGTTTTTTGATAGCGGCTTTGGCGAGGAGTAATATTTGTTTGCAAATGCTTTTGCAAACGTGCGGGAGTGAGAACCGGATTGGAACAAGTGTCGGTAGCTGGAAGTCCGTACATATACTTTGCGGGAAATCATCGCCGACGATTTCAATCCTGGCTGAGTCGGAGCAGCCGAATCCGATTTGTCTTGCTGTCTTGATAATCGGCACGTTTTCCGGTTCGATACCGACCAATTTGGCGCAGATGGTTTCACAGGCGATTGGGTCGGTTCCGCCGATGAGCCAGCCGAGGGGTCTGGCTCTGCCCTTAATTGGGCCGGGGCCATCCATTGCTACAACGCCATCGATGATAGTCAAAGCGGGATTCAGAAATTTAAATATCTCGATAAGTAATTCACAAAAATCGTCGGCATTTCCGCCTTTTGCAAAGTGCCACAGAGCTTTTCGCTTGCCACTGACACAGCCGAACATATTCTTAACGGCAAATGTCGCTACTAATTGCTGATGCGATTTGAACTTCGGCAGATTTATGATGACGTCGGCATCAAGAGCGACAGAACTTATGCCGACTATGGTGTTTTTCGTTCCAATCCGGCACTTTTTTGGTTTGTCGAGCTGTTTTACGGGCACAGACAATTTTTTCAGCGGTTCTTCCAGCTTTAGTGCTTTTACGCAGGTAAAGACATTGCCCCAGGCCGGTGAATCACCAACGAGAGGCTTTGCGCCGAAGTCTTTTAAGAGCCGGGCGGTCTCGATAATTACTGCCGGATGGGTCTGTGTGGCGTGACGGCGAGACCTTGGGGCGATGAAATTCGGCTTGAGCAGAACGGTATCGCCCGGGCTTATAAATTTTTCCATTCCGCCGAGAAGCTCAAACTGTATTTGTAATGCTTCGGCAATCGCGGGCGGGCTGTAATCACTGCATCGAGACAATATTACTGTTGGATTGGGCATAGGGCGGTCAATAATTTGTCCGGGTACAAACGAGCAAGAATATTCTGACGGCAGGCTTACGTTCGGGCGGTTTGCGTTCGGTTTCGCTGAAGAACAGGCTGCCTTCGGGATTGCTGAAGAAAAGACCGCCTAAAGCTGTTTGGTCGCTGATGTATTCTTTTGGTCCGAGCAGGATAAAATCGCCTGGGCTCATTTTCAGTGCGAAGGCGGCTGCGCTAAAGGGAAACTCGCGTATTTTTGCCCGAGCGTCTAATTGTGGGATTGCACCTTTTATTATCGGCGGCGAAAATACGGGATAGGCAGTAACGTCGCATACGCCTCTTGAGCCGGGGATTGTTTGGGCTTTGAGCCGCAGGGCAAGTATGCCGGGCCCGATATTTGCACCTTCCCTTGAGCCGTAAGTTGAGGTGAAGAAGATGGTTCGTGGGCCGTCTAATGCGGTGATGGCAATGGTCTCGGCCTGGCCGTCGGCCAACATCAGCGACACTTTCGCTATTATATTGCCGCTGACGGCAAGCAGCAAATTATAGATTTGGTCCAACATTCGGATTTGGCCGAAACAAACTGAAAACGAATTGGCGCCGAAGGCGTAAAGACTGTTAAATCGCAGAGGCTTTGTGTACAAAGTCTTGCGGGTATCATCCAATTTGTCGATGTTTTCGGCGGGTATTTCAAAGATATGGAGGTCAAAATTTATCGTCTTTATCAGCCGTGCCGAAGGAGGGTTATCGCCGCGACGAGGGGCCAGGTCGCCGATTTTGACTTTCTCCCATATAGGCTCTTCTTGGGGGCTGGCACAACCTATCAGGCAAAAACTTAACAGGACAGAATACAGAAGACAGAGGACAGAGGACGGAAGACAGAAAGTAGAGGACAGAAGGCGGAAAACAGAGGACGGATGTTTTACCTCCGGTCTCTGGAGTTTGTAGTCTGACACGACCGCAATTTGAAAAGCACGAATCATAAAACTTGTCCTCGTGAAAACGGGGAATAGATTAGCAATTGTGCAGGGAGCTGTCAATAAATTCGATGCCCCCATCTTGTAGAATATGGTATCTTCTTGACCGGCTTTGTTATTTTGTTTTTAATAGTACGGTTGGTTACGAGTATCTGACAAAAAACGCTCTTTCAGAGATGACAGATGTGTTACTTTAGGCTACATTTGAAATGATTGTTGAACTTAGTTTCTCATTTTTGAGACTCAGAGATTGCCACGCGAACCTGCGGTTCGCTCGCAATGACATTCTTTTTGTTAGAGACATTGAACAAAAAAAGATTCGTTTTTGAAAGGTGCAAAGGAGATGAAAGTCAGTAAGAGAGCTCAGGATGTGCCGCCATCGGCGACTATCGCTGTAACGGCGCGGGCGCAGGAGTTAAAGGCCCAGGGCGTGGATGTGGTTGGATTTGGTGCGGGGGCGCCGGACTTTGATACGCCGGATTATATTAAGGATGCCGCTATCGAGGCGCTGAAGGCAGGTAAGACGAAATACACGGCCACAGCCGGCATAATTGAGCTGCGGACTGCCATTGCCGAGAAGCTGAAAAAGGAAAATGGTCTCGAATACAGCCCGAACCAGGTCATTGTCAATATCGGCGGCAAGCACTCGGTCTATGAGGCGATGCAGGCGGTGCTTGACCCGGGCGATGAGGTTATCATGCAGACGCCATACTGGGTTACTTATCCGGAGACGATAAAGCTTGCCGGTGCTGTTGCTAAAATTATTCAAACCGACAAGAGTAACGACTACAAGATTACGCCGTCGCAACTGGAAGAAACCATCACGGAAAAAACCGCAATGCTGTTGATTAACTCGCCGAATAATCCGGGCGGTTTTACCTATACGCCCGAAGAGCTAAAAGCCCTTGCAGAGGTCCTTGAGGGTACCAAGGTGATGGTGCTTTCGGATGAAATCTACGAAAAGCTAATTTACGGTGATACAAAGTTTGTGAGCTTTGCCTCTTTGAGCGAGGATGCCTACAACAGGACTTTGACTCTCAACGGTTTTAGCAAGACTTTCTCTATGACGGGCTGGCGTCTCGGGTACACGGCCGGACCGCTGGAGATTATAAAAGCGATGGGACGTCTTCAATCTCATATGACCTCGAACCCTGTAACCTTCGGTCAGTACGCGGCGATTGCAGCCATGGGTGAGCAGGCCGGGCAGGCCATAGAAAATATGAGGAAGGAATTTGAACGCCGGGGCAAGTATATGGCTGAGCGGCTAAACAGCATCGAAGGCGTGGAATGCCCCGAACCAACCGGCGCATTTTACTGTTTCCCTGATGTTTCAAGCCATTATGGTCGAAATATTAATGGTGCGAAAATTAACGGCAGTATGGACTTCGCAGAAGCACTTTTAGAACAGGCCAACGTCGCTCTGGTTCCGGGTTTGCCGTTTGGCTGTGATAATAATGTTCGCTTGAGTTTTGCCTGTTCGCTCGAGCAGATTACTAAGGGATTAGACAGACTGGAAGAATGGTTAAACCAATAGAAGTCAGAGGTCAGAAGTCAGAGGTCAGAGGTCAGAAGTCAGAGGTCAGATGTCAGAAGTCAGAGGTCAGAGGTCAGAAGTCGTTTGTCCTCTGTCGTCTGTCGTCTGTCGTTTGTTTTCTGGCGATGCTAATTTTTACCCTACACGCCTGCATGCACATGGTTGCAGCGGGCGATACATGGGTTGCGTTGGCCTGCGGGCGGCACTTTGTTAATCACGGAGTCGATACTGTTGAGCCGTTTAGTGCAAACTCACATAAAGCAGGACCAACAGAAAAAGAGGTCGAGACCTGGCCAAATTGGGCGCAATGGATTACGGATAAGGTCGGCATCGAGACAGTCAAGTACTGGCATCCGACCGGCTGGATAGACCAGAACTGGCTGACGCACGTCATTTTCTATTCGTTGATTCCCAAATCATCATACACAGACGGCGTAAGCTTTCCTTCCAATGCGCTGGTGTATTGGAAATTCGCTATTTACATATTAACTGTGATTTGTGTTTATTACACCGGTCGTTTATTGGGGGTTAATCCGGCGTTGTGCGCGGTTTTTTCCTGCTTTGCAATGTTTGTGGGCCGGTCATTTCTTGATATTCGTCCCGCGGGTTTTTCAAATATGTTGGTGGCTGTGTTTTTGCTGATACTTGCTCTTACTACATATCGACACGTGTTGTATATATGGCTCATTGTGCCGGTAACGGTTTTCTGGTGCAACGTCCACGGGGGATATATCTACGCCTTCATAATGCTCATCCCGTTTATAGGTTTGCACCTGCTAACCAACCTAAATAGAAAATGGACTGCGATTTTATATAATGTTACCGCCTGGCCGGTTTTATATTTTGTCCTTTCCAAGGCCGGCCTTAAATTATCCACATTTTTGTTTTTAATCCTGGTGATAGCTCTGGATTTTGTTCTGATATTTTTCAAGAAAAATCTTGTCTGTATTGGATGGAAAGGGGTGTATCATACAATCACCGCCTCTATTGTTGCTTTTTTAGCTATGGTTTTATTCAACCCTTTTCATTTAACAAACCTGACTCATACTTTTGTAATCAGTGTCAGCGAACACGCTGCGAGGTGGCGTGACATTCACGAGTGGCGTCCTGCTTTCGACTGGACTAATCCTGTCGGTACTGCAAAACCGTTTTTAGTAATGTATATTATTGCATGGTTAACCTTTATTACCTGGGCTGTTGTCCGGATGCAAACTTCCAAATCTGTCAGGCGACAATCCAAGCGGAAGATAAATAGTTCTGAGGTGTATCAATGGCCCAAAATCGATATATCACTAATGCTCATTGCCGCCCTTACGATTTATATGGCCATTCGTTCCCGCAGGTTTATACCGATAGCAGCCATCGCAGCCTGCCCTGTTATAGCAATGTTTATCGACCAGCTCATTCGTTCAATTTCAGCGGCGTATAACTTCAAGAGAAACAATCGTCCGATTGTCTCTATTATGCCGTATAATCTGCAATTGTTTTTTATCTTTGCCGGAGCCGTAGTGGTTTTGTTTTTCGGCACATGGTGGGGTCTTAAATTTAAGCATGTTTATCTGGATTCCTGGCCTCGCGACCCAAAATTAACTTCGATGTTTATGCGGATGACCGACTCCGGGCAAAAGCCGTTTTACGCCTGTAAGTTTATAAGAGATAATAAGTTAAGAGGTAAAATGCTTAATTACTGGACAGAAGGAGGCTTTATAGCCTGGGGTCAGGAGCCCGACCCGAATACGGGTCGCACGCCTCTACAGTTATTTATGGATGGCAGGGCACAGGCAGCTTATAACCGCGAGGCTTTTGATGAGTGGTCGGCTGTTATGGCCGGTGGCGAGCTTACAGGCCAGATAATTGCACGTGCCGAGGCCAGAAGACAGAATGTAACCAGTGACGATTACGTAAAGATAGGCCAGTGGATGGATGAGCAGCTGCGAGAGCGTAATGTTTGGGTAGTCTTAATGCCCCAGGCAGAGTATCGTATCCCTCCGCCGGAGGAGTATTATCAAAAAAAGTCCTATCACGCCATACAAGGTCTTGAATATAATCCCAATTGGCCTGTTGTTTTCTTCGATGACAAACAAAAATTGTTTGTCGATATAAGAACGCCGGAGGGTAAAGAACTTTATGAGGACATATTTAACGGTAAAACGCTTTACCCTGATGATTACCACAGGAACCTTATTTGTGCCCATAGCTGGCTTTTTTATCGTCTGGGGATAGCTGAAAAAAAGAGGGGATTTGATTTTGCAGTCCAAGCCTTCAAGTTGGAACCATCGCCGGCCCCTATGCGGGAAATAATTCTTGTTGCTTCGAGGTTCGATGAGATAAAGCCTGATGTTGATGAGTTTTGTGAAAATTATGTTCGCGAATTTACAGAAAATGGAGCAAATTGGGCTAAACAGGATGGCTATCGCGACAGAGTTGAAGCAGCACGGTTAGCATGCTTCTATTTGGGGGACGTTGCCCGTACACAGGAGGACACGAAACTCGCGAACTTTTACGCCGCTCAGGAGAGAGAATGTTTGGACGAATTGCTCAGGATGGCTCAAAGCAAGAGGTGGTAATTATATAAGGGAAAAGTGCGAAGTACAAAATGGTGAGTGGTTAATTTGTGAGTGGTTATCAGGATATCAGGTAACCAGGTAGTGGGTATCAGGGTACCAGGTTATCAGGATAAATTTGTCTTTTCCTGATTCTCCGATGACCACTCGCCAATCAACCATCTTATATGGATATTCGGATGCCTTCTTTCAGAGGCATAAGTTTAATAACGTAATTTGTTTCTGATTATGACTGAGCTGGTAAACAATGTTTCTATCAGTGTTTTTTTGCCCTGTTATAATGAACAGGACAATATCGCCCGCGTAGTAGAACAGGCACTTACCGTTCTGGAAGAGCTCAACGCTGACTTTGAAGTAATAATCGTTGACGACGGCAGTACCGACGGCACTGGGCAAATTGCCGAGGAGATTGCTGGCCAAAAGGGCGGAGTAAAAGCCGTGCATCACCGGACTAATCTCGGTTACGGAGCAGCCTTGCAATCCGGCTTCAAAGCGGCAACAAAAGAGCTTGTCTTTTATACGGACGGCGACGGCCAATTCGATATTAACGAAATGCCGCCGCTGCTTCCTTTGATGGAGCAATATGATATTGTGAGCTGCTATCGGCTGAACCGTCAGGATAATCTCATACGCAAAGTCAACGGCTGGTGCTGGACGAAACTGGTTTGTCTTCTGTTCGGAATGAAAATCCGCGACATCGACTGTGCTTTCAAGCTATACAAAAGGGAAATTTTTGATAACATTAAACTGGTAAGTACCGGTGCCCTTATCGATGCTGAAATCCTGGCTCGTGCTGTTCGCAGAGGTTACCGCGTAACTCAACGAGGCATCCATCATTATCCACGGACAGCCGGCTCGCAAACAGGTGCGAATTTGCGCGTAATTCTTCGTGCGTTTAAAGAGCTATTGAGGTTGCGAAACCAAATCCGATAACACAGATTGAAATAGATTAACACGGATTATGAAATACGACATACGAAATACGATATACGAAACATGAAAGAAGGAAAGGTCAATCTGTTTATCTACGGCTCGCTGCGGGACCGCAGAATTTTCCAATCGGTCAGCGGCTTAAGTTTTACCAAAAAAACCTCTAAAATAAACGACAAGACCCTCTGTGCCGAACCGGCATTTCTTCCGCATTACCGAAAAGTCAGCCCGGACAACGTCTATTTCTATGCCGTTGCGGCACCGTCTTCAAGGATTGAAGGGATGGTAATTTATGACGTTCCCGCCTGGGCAATGGCAGAAATCGACAGGTATGAAGGCAAGCGTTATGAAAGAGAAAAGGTACGAATCAATACGGCCAATGGTCTGGTCGATGCACAGGCTTACCTTGTAACTCACAGTTCAATGGAAAAGCATTTTGGTGACAGGTTCCACGTTAATCTGATACACGAGCTTTGGCTTCGAAAACGGATTGAGAAGTTCATTAAAAGGCACACCCGCCCCGGTGAGCGCACGGCAGATGCAGAATCGGAGCGCCGAGCCGACCGGGAGCTGCTCGCGACCACAGAACGCGATCTGGTCATGAGCCATTATCACAGCGATGCCGTTAGTGATTATTATCTTGAGCACGAGCTTGACAGGCCCCGTCCGAGCATAAAGCATTTGTACAGCGACCCTCAGGCCAGGCCATTTATCAAGAATTATTTAGCTTTGGTGGTAAGGCAGGTTCTGCTCAATCAGCTCGATGAACAAGTCCAATCCAAGTACCGTTTTGAGCTTGAGCAAATGCGTATTTCAGAAAGATATTTCAAGCGGTCGGTTAGTTTACTTGCAGCCCTGCAAATCGTAAATGCGAACAGCGAGGCTGTCGGTTTGATTGTTAATAAATGCCTTCAAACAATGCCCTATGACGAATATGACCTCTTTGATTATGTTAAATATGCGGTACGCGCAGCGACAAGTATGTTTCATGCTCGCATAGTACAATCAAAGCTGACACAAATTCGTTCCAATCTTCAGCCTGGCCTGGTTCCACTGGGAACTGAGATTGAACTGAGTAATCTTGGTCCTGCGGCAGTCGAACCCCAAAGAAGCATTCAGAAAAAGGTTGACCCTGTGTATGACGGATTTAAGTATTTCTATGATTTTCACCTGGATGTTTTATCGTGGAAACTCGGTGGCTATATCGACGACCACACAGGCTCAACCGACCAGGCACGGCGGTGCGGTTTTTTGGAGCTTGCTCCTGGAAGACTGAATATCCGCGGAGAACTTTCTCGACCGGCAACTGCGGACCCCTGGCTTCTTAATCAATTGATACATGAGATTGCCAATTTCTATGATGTTCACCCACATAGTGTGCATTTATCTTTCCAGCTTCGAAAAAAACAGATAGGCAATCAAAAAATTCTACCTTTGGGTTTTGTCAAGTGCCTGCTTGTGCTTGGGGGTGGTACGGAACTAAAGGGCACCGGCAGACTGTGGATTTCAAGGATGGGCTACGATGAGATAACACAGCACCCCGATGCTGCATTTGGCGGCACCGAACGTCGTGATGAACCCCGCCCGTCGATGACGGGCCGGGGTGAAGAGCTCGTATTTGCCAGAACGAGCAAGCGCAAATGGTACCTTGGCGCAGACGCCATTGCAGACAAACCCCCGGCACAGGCAACTACGTATGTCCAGCAATATAAATTTATTCGTTTGGAACAAAGGGCCAACTATGAGCCGTTAATTTTGTGTCTTAAGGGTCTCCAGATGGCCTATAATCCGGCGGATTATTTGACTGCCGAACAGTTAAGGAGCAGCCGAAAATTGCAGCGGCAGTATGAGCAGTTAAAGCAGTGGGCTGCCGTACCAACAGAAATCAGCCCACAAACAATAAGCAAATTCTTAAAAACGGTCCAAAGCGGCCTGATGAACGAAGGACACCACCGGCCCGTTCACACATTGCATTACATAGATTGGGTCCTAAGCGCTATCGATGTGCAACTGCGCATGTTTAACAAGCAAGTAAGACTCAAGACCTGAGACTTCAGACTCAAGACCCAAGACTCAAGAGACTCAAGACTTTGGTCTGTGGTCTTGGTTTTAATATCCTATTTGGGGAATGGGAGAAAATCCCTCCCCTTCAGGCGAAGACTTCAGTATTATAAACTCGAAATTCGAATATCTAAATCCGAATATGGATACATACGCTTCTAAAAGGCGTATCGAATATCGAAATCCTCCGAAGTCCTAAGGACTCCTTACGGAGGACACTTAACGGTGGAAACAATTTCAAAATTCAAATTTCCAAATGAACAAACCGTTTTGGATTTTGTATTTTGGTCATTTGTATTTGTTTCGGATTTAGAATTTCGTGCTTCGTGCTTTTTTTAGCTTCGTGTTTTGGATTTTCTTGGCTTTAGCAGGCTTACAGCCTATCTGTAAAGCTACCGCCTTCAGGCGTTAGTTATTCTGAAGGCCGAGGGTCTCTTGGGACCCACGGCCAGCCAATGTTGCGTATGCGCACGCCCCGTTAGAAAACAACGTCTTATTTCTAACGGGGCACGCCCCCCTCTCAAAGATTTCGGCACAACGTGGTTATCAGGTGACCAGGACATCAGGTAGTGGTTATCAGGTTACCAGGATATCAGGTAGTGGTTATCAGGTTACCAGGATATCAGGTAGTGGTTATCAGGTGACCAGGATATCAGGTAGTGGTTATCAGGTGACCAGGATATCAGGTTAACTTTATTTTTTTCTGGTACCCGGATTCCCTGATATCCACCGTAAGGTGTCCTGTGGACTGCACCCTGATTTCCCGATATCCATCGGGGGTGAAGAACAACAGAGCTATTAGCGGTCAGTTCGGAGCTGCCTTTGGTCAATCTTTTGTTTTATGAATTTTGCTGTGTGCCAGGCAGCATCCTTGCCGAAGTCAATGCACTTGTGTATCCCAGTATTAAAAGATTTTACGAACTCCTGACTATTAGTCCGTGACTCGTGGCCTGTGAGCTTGGCAACGAGCGACGGGTGACGGGAGACGTTGTTCTGCGGTACGGGTGCCAAGGTATAAATCGCAGTTGCAAAGCCGGCAAAATAGACTATCAATATAAAAACGAATTTAACTCTCCAACCTCTCATAAAGATTCTCCCTTCCTAAAGAACATTTTATAGGCCGTTCCCCCACTGGCCTTTTGGATTTGCCTCTATGTAAAAATTTAACAAAAAAAGCCGCAAATGCCAAGTGCAAATTTGAGATTTTGTTCTTAGTTTTTGTTGTGATGATATGATATAATTTTGCTGAGAGGAGAGGATGGATTAAGTTTCTGGAGCTAAAAAACGTAATGGATACGAAAAAGAAAGTAGAGTACTGGCTGGATATCGCGCATTACGATTTGGTAAGCGCAAAAGCAATGCTGGAATCAAAAAGGTTTCTGTATGTCGGCTTTCTTTGCCATCAGGTGGCGGAGAAATGTCTGAAAGCCTATTACTGGCAGACTAAGAAAAAAGAGCCGCCTTATAGTCATAATCTTCTCCTGCTTTCGGAACAATCAAAATTTGACAAACTCGCAGACGAGGAGCATTTTTTGCTTTTCAACGAACTTATGCCGCTTAATATTCAAGCACGTTATCCTGAGGACAGGGAGCTTTTATTAAAGACGCTCAACGTCGGGAAATGCAAAGAGCTTTACGTAAAAACTAAGAGATTTTACGCATGGATAAAAAGGTTGTTGAAATAGCAAATCTTTACGCACAAAAGGTAAAAAGCTATATGCCTGTCAGTATGGTGATACTTTACGGCTCACACGCTAGAGGAACTGCCGGTAAGAACAGCGATATAGATATTGCTGTAGTAGTGGATAAGTTTCGCGGAGATTATCTTAAGACAAGCGCTGATTTGTTTAATCTTGTGCGCACCGTAAATAAGCGTATAGAACCTGTGCTTTTATGCCGTGAAAACGACAAAAGCGGGTTCCTGGAAAATGTTCTAAAACACGGCAAGATTATTTACAAATCGGACAATTGACACTTTTTATCAGCCAATGCTTATGAATATCGCGAATATTCTAATATCATTCGTGGTCTCTCTTATAGCGTCTTCGCTGGCTGTTGTCTTGGCTTTAATTATAGATAGAAAAAGATTGCCCAAATTGGTTATTACCACTTCTGAGGAAACAAATGTAGATAGAATATATCCTGAATCGAATGTTGATGCTGTCGGAAGATGGGAAACATTTCGTGTTGCTGTTAAGAATAAGCCATTCACCAAACCTTTTCACTGGATACCAAGACAAACGGCTGAAAATTGCAGGGCCCAAATAGAATTTTCCAAGCTGGACGACAGCTTTCTTTTTTCGATGAAAGGCAGATGGGCCTCTACACCAGAACTGTCATATATCTCAAAAGATGCTATATTGTCAAAACTTTTTCACCCTGACCCAGTAACAATTCCAGTCAATGAGCAAGAATATTTAGATATAATTATAAAAAACGAAAATTATAAAGAGGCTTACGGTTGGAACAACGAAGCTTATTTTCATAAGTGGAGAACACCACATTATAAATAGAAGATACCTACTTGAAAAAAATTTAGCTGCGGTTCGGACGCGAAGATGACGTGGGTATTGGACAAGGAGTTCAATGAAGGTAAAAGAATTTTTGTAATGTTCTTATGAGTTGTCTGTTAAGGTTTTATCTAAAATTTCTTTCAGTGTTTTGCAGACAATTGCCACTTTATCTTTAGTCAGATTATTATAAAACGGCAGTGCGATAGTGCTTTTAGACACGGCTTCGGTAAGAGGGAAATCGCCTTGCTTATAGCTGAATCGCTCGACCATAAAGGGCTGCAGATGCACCGGTGGAAAATAATTGCCGACCTGAATGTTTTGGCTTCTCATCGCCTTCAGAATCCGGTCCCGGTGCTCCAAAGTAAAACCATCAGCAAGCCCCGACCCATCTGCGACGGGCGGGGCAAGCCGGACGACAAAAACAAACCAACTGATGTCACAGCCATCCGGCTCGGTGGGTATTATTAGCCTGTCATCATCAGCTAAGATTTCCTGATACCATTTTACGACCTGTCGGCGTTTGGCTTTGATTTGGTCTATTCTCGAAAGCTGCACAATGCCGAGCGCACAATTTATGTCGCTGAGGCGGAAGTTATAACCCAGCCTGTCGTGGACCAGCCAATTGTTATCCTTACCCCGACCCGTCTTCGACGGGCGGGGCTTACCTCTTCCCTGATTGCGGAGCGATACGCACATATCCGCCAGATAATCATTGTCGGTCAAAATCATTCCACCTTCGCCGGTGGTTATCTGCTTATTGGGATAGAAGCCGAATACGCTCATTGTGCCGAATGTTCCGACCTTTTTGCCATTCAACGCAGAACCCAAGGCTTCACAGCTATCTTCAATTACCGCCAGATTGTGTTTTTGAGCAATTTCACAGATCCTGTCAAGACCGAGAGGATTGCCGAAAACCTCCACCGGCAGAATGGCTTTTGTCCTGGGGGTAATGCGGTCTTCGATTTTAGCAGGGTCGATATTAAGACTTGCCGGGTCAATATCAACAAAGACCGGCCTGGCCCCGGCCATCATAATGGAAGCCGCAGAAGCAATGAAAGTAAAAGGTGTTGTAATAACTTCGTCTCCCGGCTCAATTCCCAGAGCTAACATACACAAGAACAATCCGCTGGTTCCACTATTGACAGCGACAGCCCGCTTTGTGCCGATGTACCTGGCGAAGACCTGCTCGAATTCCGCCAGTTTAGGGCCGAGCGAAAGGTTGGGACTGCGAAGCACTTCACAAACCGCTTTGATTTCTTTCTCAGTGATATCCGGCCGAGACAAAAATATCTGCATAATAAAATCTCCTTGGTGAAATTGTACTGCCATGGGCTAATAAATCAATTGGTAATTGGTTACTGGTAATTACCCGACCATTTAACCAATAACTATTTAAGTAAGTACTTATGGGACGTGGTACGGACGAGATAATCGTTTATTTGCCTGTACTGCTTCGCTTTTGTGAAGCAAAACGGTGGGGGTTTGAAAATTGCATTTGTATGTTAAACAGCCTTCGATTTAAAACCGAATAAATATACGGTTTAAGTACATATTAGCGGGAATCTGGAAATGGCAAAAGGCAAAAACGTACTGACAACAGGTGACGTAGCGAAGATTTGTAACGTCGCTCCTCGAACAGTCTCGAAGTGGTTTGATAACGGCCAACTGAAGGGCTATCGCATACCCGGCAGCAAGGACCGGCGAATACCTGTCAGCGAGCTGGTTCGCTTTATGAAAGTGCATAATATGCCTACCACGGCGCTTCCGGTCGGCAAAATCCGGGTACTTATAGCAGACAGCAACGACAAAACTGCGTCAGCTCTGGCCGATGTTTTGCGAAATGAGGGAGACTACGAAGTCCAAACCGTCCAGAGCACTGTTGGTACAGGCGCAATCGTTCAGAAATTTGCCCCGCATGTTCTGCTGGTTAGCCTTTTGGCTGAGGGCATAGATGCAATGAGCATCTGTAAGTTCATTCGTAGTAATGAGGATTTGCGGACTGTTAAGATTATAGCGCTGGTGAACCGGTTAAGCGATTCTGAGTCGGCGGCCCTGCTGCAGAAGGGCTTTGATGGTTATGTGCCTTACTCTGCTGACGGCACTGAGGTCATCAGAAGGATTGAAGAAGCGACTGCGATTATCTATTAGTAGTCTTTGAAATGCATCATCCACTGTGGCCAATCACTCGGCTGGACAAAGCCGGCTCTCGTCCAGGGGCCTGCAATGTTGTAGTCGGTATTCCACTTCAACGTCCATAATTCTTTGAGTCCGACCTTTCTGGTGGTCCAATCCATAAAGAGGACATTTATAAATCCATCGTGACGGTTGATGCAGAAGATGCGCATTTCATCTCCTGTGACGCCAATTCCTGTACGCGGCTGCCCGTCAAATTCCGGAGGCTCGTCGACTTCGTATGGCTGGCCGTCAGCACGCCAGGCACCATCACCCATAACCGGTACGTTATTCAAACCTTTATGATTAGTATTTCTCCAGTACTCCTCGAGTCTGCGACCATCACTTGTATCATCGCTGTCATAAATCCACTCATTTAGTGAATAGTTGCCGCCGGTTTCAAGAATTGAATAGCGGACTGGGGCCCCTTCAGCAATGGTTTTATTTACGGTCATCGGGCAGTAGAGCAGTTTTTCACTGTTAGAATAATATTCCACGAGCTTCTGCATCCAATCACCGGCCATATAGTCGGGGAATTTGCTGTGGTTTTCCTCTGTGTACATTGACCAGACAAGGCTCCATTGTTTGAGATTGGACTGACAGGCAATTGTCTTTGCCTGTTTCCTTACCCGCTGTAGAGACGGCATCAATATAGCCATCAACAGCGCAATGATAGCGATGACTACCAAAAGCTCTATTAAGGTAAACCCCGTTAGAAAACAACGTTTTTTTTCTAACGGGGCAAAACCCTTTTGATTGCTCATCGTAATACTCCTTACTATTGTCGAGAGAAAAGTTTTTCGAAAATCGTTAGCTGGCGAAAAAGGCATTCTCCGAAAAGACATACTTTTTATATAATAGTTTTTTAATAATCTTTAAGATTTTTCATCCATTGGGGCCGGTCAGAAGGCCGAACATTGCCTATCGTGGTACACGAGCCGTTTATATCAAAATTACGATGCTATTATTACAACTGAGAGTTCTATTAGTTTGAAACCATCTTTTCTGTGCACGATGGTATCTTTCTTTTTCGCGCTCGAGGATTTCCCTATTAAAAAATCTCTAACCAGCAAGAAAGGCCAGCCCCGAAAGACTGGCCTTTTATTGTTCAGCGGATATTTTATTAGTAATCTTTAAAACGTTGCAGCCATCGCGGCCAGTCGCTTGGCAAGACACCTCCGGCTTTTGTCCACGGGCCCATTGTCTCAAACGCCCGGTGCCATTTCAATGTCCAGTTTTCCTTGAGCCCTACATGTCTGGTGGACCAGTCCATAAAGAGCATGTTAATAAAACCGTTGTGCCGGTTGATGCAAAAATGGTTCATTTCTTGTGTTGTTCCCTGGTCCATTATTCCGAAGGCATCAGGAAGCTCCACGGGCTGGTCGGTATGGCGAGGCCAGCCGTCATGCCAGGTGGAGTCGCCGAAAACCGGTATCCGATTTGTACCTTTGACATTATGAAGACTTTTCCAGAACCATTCTTCCAAACGGTCGCCCCGGTCTCCGTGCATATAGTTGGTCCAGGAGTTTATGCTGTAGCTGAAGGTATAAAGGTAGGACCCGCCTCCTGGTAGGGCAACATTTCTCTGAGCGGCCTTAAACGTACCCCAGTCGGCTGCACTTTCCATAACTCTCGTTGCTGTGGGGCAGAGAAGCATGTCCCAACTATCGTTGTAATATGGCCTCAGCGCATTCATCCACAACGTTGTCTCACCCACACCCCAGCCTTCATTGAAGTATCCATCATTTTCGTCTGTGTATAGCTTGAACAAAAGGCCCCACTCTTTCAGTCTCGCCTGGCAGGCAATTGATTGTGCCTGTTTCTTCACGCGATTCAGAGCGGGCATCAATATCGCCATCAACAGCGCAATGATAGCGATGACTACCAAAAGCTCTATCAAGGTAAAACCCGTAAGAAAACAACGTCTTTTTTCTAACGGGGTAAGTCCCGTTAGAAATCTTTTACCCGCCCGGTTAGAAATTCTCATTTCTAACGGGGGAAACCCTCTTCTTCTCCTCATGATAATATTCCTTACTATTGTCAAGAAATAAGCTGTTGGAAAATTGCAACACGTTTTCCGGTATTCTACCATATAACCGGCCTCGATTCAAGCGATAAATAGCCGATTTTTTCTGCCGCAATATTTCTTATTTCGCCTTCTTTTGCAGCATTCTGGTTAGCAGTTGCAATAGCTCTTCGGTGGTTACTTGTTTTTCGCGTCCATCAATGAACATTACTTCATACATACCGTCGTCGAGCTTGCGCTGCATGAGCACGGCGTTGCTGTCTTTTGGAGAAAGGCGGTCGCCGTACCAAACAACGTCTTCTCCGCGTTCAAGCAAATGCTCATATTTTGACCTGCCGGCCGATATGACGCTTGCATCGGCAGCCCCCAAATATTTTATCAATAGCATGCTGTCCTGAAGCACACTGCCGCCTGTTGAGTCCCGACCGCCAAGGAAGGTAGCACAGAATATTATTGTTATGATTATTGCCGCTGCGGCGGCAAGTTTGTTTATTCTAAAGTCGATTATAATGTTGATAGTGTTTATCCCGCCTCTGTGTGGCGAAAGTTTTTGGGGGATTTGGCGTTTTATGTCCTCGGCAAGACCAGGGCGAACCGGCTCTGTTGTTGCAACCGGTAATTTGTTCAATAGCTCTTTTAGCTCTTCTTTTCCCATTGTGGCTTTCTCTTTCCCTGGGAGCCTCTTTAAGTAACCTGCTTCCTTAAAGCGGCTAATGCTCTGTTGAGCCTGCTTTTGAAGGTTCCTTCCCTTGTGCCTGCTGCATCGGCGGATTCGGCGATAGTCAACTGCTGTATGTAATGTAAGACGATGGTTTGCCTTAATTTTATGGGCAGCCGAGCAACAGCGTTTTTCAACTGCTCCAACTGCTCGTTACGCTCAACTTTATCATCCTGGGCATTGGTAGTGTCAGGGGTATCAAACCCTTCGAGGGTGGCCGTTTTCTTGCCCTTGTGCTTACGCCAGTACAGTTTTGAAACATTGCCCGCGACACGATACAGCCAGCCATTTAACGATTTGCCGTCTCTCAACTGGCTTATATGGTGCCAGGCGTTGAGAAAACTCTCCTGCGTCAGGTCTTCACTGGCCTGGCGGTCATGGCCGAGCCTTCTCAAAAACAAATAAATCTGTTTGTAATATATATCAACAAGCTCGACTGCTGCTGCATGGTCGCTGACTCTTAGTCGCCGAGCAAGCGAATTTTGCCTTTGCTCCGGGTGCTCCTTCGGCTCGTTGAGCTCTCGCAATTTATTTATAGGATGCGCCAAATCAAAATCTTGTTCTGTTAAATTTACCTTTTTTACGGTCATTTTTGGCTCTTTTTTACTCAAAAAAATAGTGTACCTTAAATCTGCTTTTTCTACAATAATATTGAGCCTTGTTTAATAAATTGAGTACAGGGGATTCTTAACCGGCGGCATTGCGGAAAATTGTTAAATTAGAGGGTTATGCTATAATTGTCCTAAATGGACCTATGATAGTTTGTTGAATGCAATGCGCAATACAAGATTATGACGTCTTTGCCGGCTAATATCGGTTCGTTTAGTAAGCCCGTTCAGCAGTTGTGGGAAAATATGAATCCCTGTACACTCTGTCCTCGTGGGTGCAAGGTCTATCGCGGAAAGGGGCAAACCGGTTTTTGTGGCATAGGTGATACGCCGATAGTTAGCTCTGTGGGGCCCCATTACGGTGAGGAAAGCGTCCTTGTCGGGTCCTGGGGCTCAGGCACCATATTTTTTGCCGGCTGTAACTTGGGCTGTGTTTTCTGTCAGAACTTCGATATTAGCCATCACCGGCATGGGCGGGAAATGACGATTGAGCGGTTAGCTCAATCTATGCTTGATTTGCAGGATTACGGATGCAGCAATATTAATTTCGTTACTCCGACTCACGTTATACCGGCCATTACGGCAACTCTTGAATTGGCCCGGGAAAAAGGCCTGAAGCTGCCGACGGTCTATAATACCGGCGGTTATGATTCGGTTGAGACGCTCAAGCTGCTCGAAGGATTTGTGGATATTTATATGCCGGATATGAAGTATTTTGATTCGGAGGTTGCTGAGGAGCTTTCCGGGGCGCCGGATTATCCGGAGGTGAATTTCGTTGCTGTTAAAGAGATGCACCGGCAGGTGGGCGACCTTCAGGTAAAAAACGGTTTGGCTACACGCGGGCTTTTGGTCAGACATTTAGTTTTGCCGGGAAAACTGGCTGGCAGCTTCGGGATTATAGATTTTTTGGCAGAACGGATTAGCACTTCAACAACAATTAACGTTATGGACCAGTACCGTCCCTGCTACAAGGCTTCTTCCCACTCCAAAATAAACCGCAGGCCGACCTTTGATGAGATTGAATCCGTCCGCCAATATGCAAATGAAAAGGGTCTAAATGTTCTTTTGTAATTCGTGGCGGTTGGAATCCTCACACTTCGTTTGGGCGTGTTCTTACTGAAATTGCTGTTTTAATTGTTTTGCGTTTTTTATGGCATGGGCGTGGGCATCGTTATTGAAATAAACATAAATGCTGCGAGCTTGGTTGGTTTGCTCTTTGAGCCATTTTGCCCAATCCTTCAAAGCGGATTTTGAATAGCTGCCGGAATATCTTACGGTTGTGCCGTGGAAACGAATATAGATAATGTCGGCGGTAACTATGCGGGGCGATTCTTTGCCCGGCATATCGTGGATGCAAAAGCCGACCTTCAATTTACTGAGTAACTCGAAGGTATCTTGCGAATACCAGCTTTCGTGCCTGAATTCAAAGACGGCACTTCGTTTCTTTGGAAGGAGCTTGATAAAAGTTGTGAGCAGGTCGAGGTCCTGGTGCAGGCTTGGCGGGAGCTGATATAAGACAGGGCCGAGGTTTCCTTTCAAGATGTCGATTCTTTCGAAGAAACGTTCCAATGGTTCAGAGATATCTTTTAACTTCTTGATATGAGTTATATATCGATTGGCCTTTACAGCGTAGAGGAAACCTTTAGGGGCGAGTTTGTGCCATCTTTTTACGGATTCGGCTTTCGGAAGATGGTAGAAGGTGTTATTGATTTCGACGGTGTCGAAATGCTGCGCGTAGTGCTCGAACCATTTGCTCTTCGGCAGCTCAGCGGGATAGAACAGCTCCCTCCAGTGGTCATAATACCATCCTGAAGTGCCTATTCGAATATCGCAGTCCGCTTTGCCCATAGGGATATTTTAACATTTTGAAACTTGGTGAAAACTCTTATAATTTATTAAAAAGAGGTTTTAAAAGAATGGGAAAATATGGATTTTGGTCCGCAACAAATCGGTAAGTGGTTAATCGCAGCGGGAGGTATTATTGTTCTGCTTGGCGTAATTGTAATTGTGCTTGGTCGAGTCGGCTTGTTTAAGCTGCCCGGCGATTTGGAATTCGGCTCCAAGAACTGGCGGATTTATTTTCCGATAGCAAGCTGCATAATAATCTCGATTGTCCTGACGCTCATCCTGTGGCTTATCAATTATTTCCGTCGTTAAAGCAGGGTATTATAGTGCCGCCTGGTGTGCTTTTAAGGTTGCTCGGGCGGCTCGGTATTTTCCTGCCGTTCCTCAGCAGGTACTTGTTGCTGCTCGATTATCTTCTGCAGCTCCTCAATGGTTACTTGTTGTTCTGCAATAGTTTTTTCCTGGTTTTCGATAACCAGCTCAAGCTCCTTAATTTCTTTTCGGAGCGCCCCCGTACTTTCGGCTTGCTCGTTTAACTGAGCGGTCAGGTTTGTGATTTTTTCTTGTGCTTTTTCTGCTGCGGCAATCGCAATGTCTCGCTCCCCGACAAGCGGCTCGGCCTGCTTTTGAAGCACATTGCGGGTTTCCTTAAAAGCTTCCAGCTCTTCCTTTAGGTCGGCGATTTGGCTTTTGGCGCCGGTTAAATCAGCCATGGCTTTGGCCAGCGACATTCTGGCCTCCGCAGCTTCTGCGAGGGCTTTTTTCTTCTCCCCATCATCCTCACAACCCATAAGAGCCAGCGAACAAGCCAACACAGTTAGAAATCTAACCAGCCGCGATGAGCCAGCGGCTCGGCAGGGTGTCAGTATGCTTCTCGTCATATCCATATTCCTTTCTCTTTCCTGCAAATGATTATTCAAAAATCTTGTTCCATTTTCTTTCCCATCTGCCTTCCCAGCCTCGCACGTGATATACATAGCTGATTATTAACGGCAAAACGGAGGTGGCCTCTGCATAAACCATCTGCTCGTAAACAGTATCAACCTTGCCCCACGAGGACGCTTCCTTCAGAGTAGAGCTTGAACAGGCTCCATCTCTGACGTCGGCGACTGTAATCTGCACAGCGTATTTATGCATATTTGTCGGTTTTCCCAAGACTTCGGCACAGACAACCGTATCCTGGGCGAAATTCTTGGGCACACCGCCTCCGATTATAAACAGGCCTGAAACAGGGGATTTTATTTTAATCTCCGTCAGCTCCCTAAAATCCTTTACAGAATCAATAGAAATATGGCTTTCCTCGTTTTTGGTCTGATGCATTACTAAGCCGAAACCTGCGCTCGAGTCTGAAAAAGCAGGGCAAAATATTGGCACATCATTTTCATACGCTGCTTGCACTAAAGAATCCGGTTGTTCTGCATTATCAATGAGATACTTTCCCATCTCTTTGATAAATTCCCTTGAAGAATAAGGTCCTGGGGCGAGTGAATCGGCTATTTCTTTTATAGTTTTGTCGCAAACCTGCAACTGCTCTTCATCGATGAAAGTGTCATAGATTCTGTCGATGTGGAGCTCTCTTAGCTTTCTGTCATCAACAAATGAGCTGCCTTTATAATGCTTAAAACCTAAAGCCTCGAAAAAATCCATATCGACAATCGCTGCTCCAGTAGCAACGATAACGTCTACCATATTATGTTTAACCATATCCGCATAGATTTGCATACATCCGGCTGCGCTGGTGCTGCCTGCTATACATAAGATGATTGTACATTCGTCATCGCTTATCATTCGATTAAGAATATCTGCTGCTCTTGCGGCGTCTCTTGCTGTAAAAGACATATCTTTCATAGCTTCGATTATTTCTGTCGAATCGAAAGATTTTATGTCGATATGCTTTACAGGGTCTTTTAGGAAATCGTTCTTTTCCATTTCAGCCTCCGAATTTGTAGCTCAGCAGCTTATAGATGAGCTTTGCGGCCATAAAGTCGGGGGCCTTATTTCTGTCATCCGGACACAGCTCGACGACGTCAAAGCCCACGACGTTTTTTTCATTAGAAACTGCTTTTAGTAACGCCAAAACATCATACCACAGCAATCCCCCCGGTTCGGGTGTGCCGGTGGAAGGCATTATAGACGGGTCAAAGACATCCAGGTCTATGGTTATATAAACATTATCTGAGAGATTGGAAATGACCTTTTTAATCCAATCCGTGTTGTTATAGATGTCTTCTGCGAAAAACGTGCGGGTCTTGTCCATAGAATCTTTTTCGAGAGAATCCATACTTCTGATACCGACCTGGACCACCGGGCAGGACTCTTTAATTCTGGCCATAACACAGGCGTGATTATATATTGAACCATTATATTCTTTTCTTAAATCCGCGTGGGCATCTAATTGTAACACAGTAAGATTCGCATAGTGTTTTGCATGAGCCTTGACAGAACCAATACTGACCGAGTGTTCTCCGCCTATAACGACTGTAAACTTGTTTTTTTCGAGATAATACTGAACGGTTCCATTAGTTGCTTCAATCATCTCTCTGGTTGTAATCCCTCCGGTGATGGCATCTTCGGTATATATACCTTTTTTATACACTTCTGAATGGGTCTCTATATCATATAACTCCATGTTGGCTGATGCTTCTATTATTGCTGCGGGGCCTTTGTCAGCACCTTTTATCCATGTGCTCGTTCCATCGTAGGCAACAGGAATGATGACTATGCGTGCATTTTCCGGATCAGAATATTCTTCAGGTAAATACCCGAAATTGATTGTTTCTTTCATGAAATGTAAATCCCATCAACATATTCAATCAAACAAAAACATTGCTATCGCTACGGTCGTTGTCCACAGGTCTTTCTGGCCTTTGGCGGTTTGGGTGAGATTGGTTGTTTTAATAAACAGCCCGCTTGATTTATATGCCTGCTCTTTTTCCGACCAGGCAGTGTCAGGGTCAAGCTCCATTCCCAACGTCGTCCCTAACATACCGGCTGCCAAATCTTCAGCCAAATCTCCCGCCTGCTGGCTATTCATACCGTGGCCGTGTACCTCGCTGAGATATCCCCATTGGGTGTTGTCTTTAGGAATAGCAACTCCCACTGAGGATGCAACAAGCCTTCCATGCTCATTCGTATCGGCTCTGGCTATCACACAATAACATATTTGGCCTGGAATCAGTTTTTTCAACCCATTTTCGCAGCTGATGATTTTGCATTTGGGCGGCAGAATCGAGGATACCTGTACGAGGTTTTGTTGAGCTACACCTGCTGATCGCAGTGCCTGTTCGAAAGATTTCAGCTGATACTTATGCCGGCCAACCCCTTTAGTTAAAAACACTCTTGTGGGAACAAGGCTATCCATTTGACGCTCCTTTATCTTAATTACGTTTCTTCTGTAAATCCGATTGATAAACTATTATGGTCTTAAGCCCTGTTTGCACCAGGGACAGTAGCTCCAAAAATCGGAATCTATGGACCATCCGCCGGCCAATTATTTCCTTCTAACCTACAGTTTAATCGAACTGGTTTAAGATAATAATATTTTTGCAAAAGTCAAATTTTTTATTGACCATTTGGTCAAAAGTGACTATATGGTCAGAATATGAGTGCGAAGACGCCGAGGACTGAGAAGGCCCGGATGCAGAAAAGAGTTAAGAGTGCACGAAAGAAACTTAAAAAAGCCGCCTTAAATTTTTTTACTGGAAAAAGCGTTGACGCTGCAACGGTTGAAGAGATTACAGAAAAAGCCGACCCGGGCAAGGGGATGTTTTACCAGCATTTTTCGGATAAAGAGGAGATTGTCATTACGCTGGTGGAAGAGGCGATAGGGCATTTAATTGAACGGATCCGTTCATACGATTGTGAGCCCGAAAACCTGTAGGAAATGTTAGAGCATTTATTGAATGCCCACTATGAGTTTTCCGTTGATTCAAAAGAGGAATTTATGCTGCTCTTCCAGGGAAAGTTATTGCCAAAACTTGAGTTTGAAGCACTGAAAGAGTTAGAGGAGCCGTATTTGCGTCATTTAGAAGAGATTGAGAATAAGGTCTCAATATATTTGTCTCCCAGAATAGACCCTATAAAAATACGCAGGTTGGCCTGCGCAGCGGCGGGGTTTGTTTTTGGGTTTTACTCATTTGCTATGATTGGTATGACTGCGGATGAAATGGAAACAAGCGTTCAGCCGCTTAGGAGGGTTTTTGTTAGAAGTTTATGTGCGTTTCTTGGGCGATAATCTTTGCTCATTAATGTTTTTAGGAAAATGACAACTCTCTCAAAAGGTCATAAACCCATTTGTGAAATACCGAATTTATATGACAAATGAAAAGACGAACAAAAGCGGTCTAACACCCGAAGAAATAAGAGAATTCAAAGCCTTATTATTGGCGAAGTTAGACGAAATATTGGATAACGTGATTTGTATGGAAGAGGAGTCGCTGCGAAAGCCAAGGACCGATTTATCGAATTTGCCGTTTCATATGGCTGATGCCGGTACGGATACTTTTGAGCTTGAAAATACCCTTGGGTTGATGGATAGCGAAAGAAAGCTGCTTAAGGAAATTGAAGATGCACTCGGTCGTATCGAGAACGGTACGTACGGAATTTGTGAGGGCAGCAACGAACCCATCCCCAAGGAACGATTGAAAGCAATTCCGTGGGCTCGATATTGCGTTGCTTTTGCCAGCCTGTTGGAGAAAGGTCTCGTGAAAAAAGAAGATTCCGTTGATGAATCGGAGTATGATTACGGGACAGATGAGAGGCAAGATGATGACTTCGACAATTTTACGAACGAGTAAAACGGCTATGAACACAGAGGGGATGTTACGGAACGCAAAGAACCATTGTTTTTTTATCGGCTTAAGCGATAGTGGTGCGGAGTTATGTAAAGCTAATACTGTCTATGGTATTGCGGGTATTCATTATGTTCAAAATCAGCTTGATATAAGCCCAAATGCTACTTTTATTTCCACCCCAGATATGACCATTACCAGGAATTCGAGCCGGTGGGGAAGCGGATTTGGCTATGGTGGAAAGATAAGCTGGGGAGCGGGAGACGATGACCTTATCGTTCTTGATGTAAAACCTAATGCATGTGGAATGCTGGTAGGAGGCCTGGAGGAGCTGCCCGATATTGAGAGGTTAATTAAAAAATTATGTGAATTGGAGACGGGCGCAATAGAGATAGACGGTGTTAAGGTGACTTGGGACTTTTACAAAAGCAACCATTTTATAGATGTGTTTCGAGTAAAACCTGTTGTAAAACTGGACCAAAATCTGCTTCCATACGCTTTTATAATACACGGAGCCGCCGAGGAGTTAAAGGGGGATAATGAATCGGGTTTCGGAATATATTATGACAAAAGTAAACAATTGCGTGAGATGACAGAAGACGTTGACACGCCTTTTGGGGAGTTTCATATTCTTACAGGTAGTAGTGCTAAAAAGTATTTTGAACAATATCAACGTGCTGAGAGTTACTCGAAGAAAAAAAGGAAAATAGCCGGAGGGTTTTTGTTTGGAAAATTCATAGAAATTTCCAATGAGACTCATCAGGGGCTTATAAATATGAATGAAATAACGTTGGGTTGTCATTATTTAAGTAATCAACCTACTCTTTTCCCGCTTACTTTGAGAGCGGATTTACCCGCATACCTGGTTAAAGGTAATCCCAATCTGAGCCCTGAAAGTATAGAATTGTCAGGATTTGAAAAAAGGGCGAAAAATCTTGGGCTTTATGAGAGGCTCTTAAATGCTAATATTATCCCACATGGTGGAGGATATGTTTTACCGGATATTCTAACCGTAAATAAAGTAACACAAGTTAATGGAAAGAGATGCTTTGAAGTTGAGATGCAGAATGATGGGGGCAAAAAAGTTATACGTGAAGTGCGGGAGTTACCTTATGAATACAGGGGGCGAAAAGTCGTTTTGCGTACTTTGGAAATTGGTTCGATAGAGATTGTTGCCAAGCTGACCCCAGAATATGTTCTAAAGATATAAGAAGGTGGTTAATAGTTTGAGTCCTGAAAAACTATTTGCTATGTAATCGAGTAAAATTTTCATTGTTTTCATTTTCTGCTGAAAAGATGTTGTAAGTAATCAAGATTCCAAGGAAGAGCGGGTTAGATGATTAAGAACCCGCTAATTAACAATTACTTTTTAATTTCATGGAGGTATTAAAATGGCAAAAAAGAAAACAAAGAAAAAAGCGACAAAGAAGAAACCAGCGAAGAAAAAATAAACACTCGATAATTTCAAATTATCATAAAGCCATCAGTGTAAGCACATTGATGGCTTTTTTGTTTTCAATAGCAAGCTGCATACTAATCTCGAATGTCCTGACAGTCGTCCTGCGGCTCATCAATTATTTATACCAATCACAAAAAGTAAGTGCACCCAAAAGTGCCCCACCGTATAACAGGAAGAAAATACCGCTCCTTTACCCCCGCGCTTTCTTGCGAAAGCAAGAGCGGGGGCGGCTCTCCGTAAGTCCACAGTCCTTGGGACTCCTTACGGAGGACGCCTTACGGCGGAGTCCTTCGGACTGTTTTAGAGAATCGCATACGTTTTTTGTGATTAGTATTACGCCATTGAAATGTGTGCTGTTCGTTGCTCTGCAAACAGAGAAATTATCATTTTGATTTTATCCCCACCGAGATATAATCAATCCCGTTAGAAATTTGTTGAACAAACCCAAACCGGTAAAAAGACAATTTCTAACGGGGTAAACCTTATGAAAAATGCCATTCTGAGCGAGCTTTTTGATGAGATGGCCGATGTTATGGAGATACTCGGCGAGGACCGTTTCCGCATCAACAGCTATCGAAAAGTCGCGCGTGTTATTGGTGATATGCCAACAGACGTCGAGACGCTGCTGGTATCAGGGCAATTAGCAAAGACGCCCGGCATCGGGAAATCAAGCCTTGCTAAAATTGAAGAATTTATAAAGACCGGCAAGATAACCGCCCACCAGGAGCTGCTGAAAAAAATTCCGCCAACGTTGTTGGAATTGCTCACCATACCCAGTATGGGGCCAAAGGGTGTAAAAGCAGTCTATGAAAAACTGAATGTAACAAGCATCGCTGAGCTGAAAAGTGCAATTAAGAGCGGTTCGCTTGCTACGCTGCCCGGCTTTGGCGATAAAAAGGCAGCGGCAATCACAAGAGGGATTGGATTTCTGGAAAAGTCCACCGGGCGAATTCGCCTTGACCAGGCAATGGAGGCGGCGGAGCTGGTTACTTGTTTGCTCCGGGAGCTGTCCGGCACTCACAAAATCCAAACAGCCGGCTCGCTGCGACGCCGAGCCGAGACTATCGGGGATGTCGATATACTCGTCTCTTCCGGTAAGAGTAAGAAGGCCTCTGAGCGGATTGTAGAAGGATTTACCAGTGCAGAATTCGTTGAAGAGGTCCTTGCAGCGGGGCCGACAAAAGGCTCAGCGATTATCCAAACAACAACCTGCCCCGTTCAGGTCGATGTGCGTGTCGTACCACAGGAGAGTTTCGGCGCTGCGGCACAGTACTTCACCGGCTCAAAAGAGCATAACGTGCGCTTGAGAGAAATCGCCATAAAGTCTAAGTTGAAGCTGAATGAATACGGTCTATTTAAGGCAGAAAAGATGGTTGCCGGCCCGGACGAGGAGGAAATCTATCAGAAGCTCGGACTTGATTATATCGAGCCGCTGCTGCGCGAAGACCGTGGTGAGGTTGAGGCGGCAAAGACTAATTCTCTGCCTGAGCTGATTAAGATTGGTGATATTAAAGGCGACTTCCATTTGCATACAAACGCATCCGATGGGGACTGTGATATATCTGATATTGTCCGGGCTGCAAAAGAGGTAGGTTATAAATATATTTGTATTACGGACCACTCGCAGTCATCAGCAATCGCCAATGGTCTGTCGGCCGAAAGATTGGCTCAGCAGATTAAGGAAATCCGCAAGCTCAATGAAGAGCTACAAGGCGTAACCATCCTGGCTGGAACAGAGGTTGACATCCATGCCGATGGGTCCTTGGATTTCGATGATAAATTACTGGCTGAGCTGGATTTTGTAATAGCTTCTATACATTCGGGTCTTGCCAGCTCACGTGAAAAGGTAACAATCCGCACATTGAGGGCGATGGACAACCCGTATGTCAGCTGCATCGGTCATCCGACGGGCAGACTCATCGGCCAGCGAGAGGCGATGGACCTTGATATAACCGCTGTTATCAAGCACGCCGCTGAGACTCATACAGCCCTGGAGGTTAATGCGAATCCGTGGCGTCTGGACCTCAAGGATATCCATTGCAGGATGGCAATTGAGGCGGGGGTCAAGCTGGTCATTGGAACCGATGCGCACAGTGCTGCCGGTCTCGGCCTGATGGGCTTTGGCGTGGCAACCGCCGCACGAGGGTGGGCAACGAAGGCCGATGTGCTAAATACTTATTCGGCTGCTAAAATCAGAAGCTGGGCCAAAAGCAAAAGACCATAAAAGGCGGAAATCACAAAGAATGAAGAACGAAGTTATGAAAAGCACGAAGCACGAAATAATTAGCAGTTAATTAGCGAATTAGTTAATTAAAGATTGGTTAATAGGAAATTAGGTTAGCTGGAAATCAGGTTGTAAGATATCAGCAATCAGAATAACAGGGAAAATTAAAGTAGTAAAGTTTCTAATTAACTAATTAACTGTCTTGTTTTGGATTTCGAAACGCCTGTTAGTCCTAAGGACTCCTTTCGGAGAAGTCGCCCACGGCGAATATCCATATTCGGATTTTACAGTTATGTCATCTAAATCCGCTAAGATTTTGTTAACAGGACTGCCGGGATGCGGCAAAACGACCGCCGTAATGAAGATTATAGATACTCTTGGATGCGAGAAAGTAGCTGGTTTTTATACGCAGGAGATTCGCCGGGGTGACATACGTAAAGGTTTTAGCTGGAAACGCCTCGATGGTGCAGAAGGGACACTTGCTCACGGTGACATTAAGGGGCGTTTTAAGGTGGGCAAATACGGTGTGGACGTTGCGGGCTTTGAAGAATCAGTGGTGCCGATTCTGGATGCTGAGCGAGCTAATACAGAGTTATTTGTTATTGATGAGATTGGGAAGATGGAATGCCAGTCCAAGAAGTTTGTCGCTGCGGTACGCCGACTCTTTGCCTCTGAGAAGCCGGTATTGGCCACTGTGGCACAGAAGGGTACAGGCCTTATTTCTGAAGTGAAGAATTATCCCAACACCCAACTATTTAATCTAACCCGTTCTGGTCGTGATAAAACCATGGCCGAAATCCTACAAGCCCTGTCATTTTTGAAAAAGACTTCGTGATATGTTATAAGGCTTCTGACTAAAGTTTAGCAGGAGGTTTTTAATACGATAAGAGAGCCAAAATCATTTCAGGTCGCAGGCGTGGATGGATGTAAAGCGGGCTGGCTTGTCGCTATAGTATCAGCAATAGAAGTGGGTACTGAGGCGAATGTCACTTGTGTCTATGCGCTGCAGGAGTTTTGGGTGGCACATACTTTTTACGAAATACTCCCGAAGACAAAACAATTTGAGCTGGTTTGTGCTGATATTCCTATTGGTTTGAGTGACGGCGACAGGCCGCGTGAATGTGACCTCTCGGCTCGTAAGGTTCTTGGCGGTGTCCGGGCGAGCAGTGTATTTCCTGCACCTATCAGGCAATGTCTTAGGGCTAAAGATTATGAGACAGCAAGTAAAATTTGCCGTGAGCACTCTGGCAAGAAACTAAACAGGCAAAGTTATGCTTTGATGGATAAGATTCGTCAGGTAGATGATTTGATGAGGCCGGCACTTCAAGAGCGGGTGCGTGAAATTCACCCTGAGATTTCATTTTGGGTACTTAACGACAAAAAGCCGGTTCCTCGAAACAAAAAAACTGTTCCAGGCCAATCTCATCGGCATAAACTGCTTCAGGAAATTTTTACAGATATGGACAGTATTTTAATGGAAGCGCCTATTTATGGTTATGCAATGGATGATGCTTTTGACGCTCTTGTGGCAGCCTGGACGGCCGGTCAGACAGTTATTGGAAAGGCCGAGACGCTGCCGCCGAATCCTGAATTTGACAGCAAAGGTTTGAGAATGGAAATTCTTTGCCCGGTAAAGTAAAAGCTGTTTTTGTATTGCGGTCGAAGCGACTGAAATGAAATAATAAAAGAACTAAAACGGGCAGGAAGTTTTTTTCAAAGTTGTTTCGGTAATTAAGGGATACAAACCGGAATGTCAGAAGATTGGGCCGAAAAGATAGCAGAGCAGCTAATGAAGCGGGGCTCAGTACAAACGGGTGCTTGTTTGATTCTGGGTGCTGCGGATACCGGCAAAACCACCCTGGCAGCGGCTCTAACCGGGCGGTTGGCTCGGAGCCGAGCCGTTGGTATTATCGATGCGGACATAGGCCAGTCTCATATCGGGCCGCCTACAACGGTCGGGTGGGCTGTTGTCGATAGGCCGCATGTTGATTTTTCACAGCTTATGCCCGGCGGTATCAGCTTTGTTGGCGATGTAACGCCGGTGGGACATCTTCTTCAGCTGACTGCGGCCATTACTCAATGTGTTCAGCAAGTATCCAAAGTTACCGATTTAATCATAATTGATACACCTGGTTTTATCAGCGGGCCGGCAGCGAGCGCTTTGTGGTGGACGATGCAACGAATATTAAAACCAAAATTGATTCTTGCAGTGCAGCACGATGATGAGCTAAGCGATATACTTGCGGGCCTGCAGAACCTCGGCTCGCATATTGAGCTTGTAAAAGCACCGCCGCAGATACCGACTAAATCGCCACAGGCCAGACGCAGATATCGACAGGACAAATTTAAGAGGTACTTTCAAGACCCTCAACTTTATAATGTCAGCTTGAGTAACATAGCGATACAGGCCGACAGGAATTTGAGGAGCGAAAGTCTGATTGGTCGGCTGGCTGCTTTAAGAGATGAAAAAGGAATAGATTTAGCAATAGGTATAATAAATGACCGGTGGGATGATAAGGATATAGTTGTGATTAAAGCACCACAGCTCGATATTAGTCAAGTTCGTTGTCTTGTTATTGGGGATGTAAGCATAGATATTGCTGGTGAATAATATGGAAACGGTATTTATCGATGGCAGCACCGGCGAGGGGGGAGGGCAGATACTGCGAACGAGCCTGACGTTGGCCTGCATAACCGGCAAGAGTCTGCGTATTGAAAACATACGTGCCGCCCGCCGCAATCCCGGCCTGGCCAAACAGCATTTAAGCTGCGTTCAGGCTGCCTGTCAAATCTGCAACGGCCAATGCCGGGGAGCTTCTCTGTGCTCACAAGTGTTGGATTTTCAGCCGGGGCCTGTTCAGGGGAGCGATTTTTCTTTTGATATTGGTTCGGCCGGCTCTGCATCTTTGGTTATTCAAACCGTCTTGCCTGCTTTGTTTTTAGCCGGTGGGCCTTCGACTGTTACCGTTACCGGCGGGACTCACAATCCGCTGGCCCCGCCGTTTGATTTTCTTCACGAGACATTCATGCCCGCTATCGGCAATGCCGGTTTTGAGGGCGATTGCAAACTGGTAAAGCACGGCTTTTATCCTGCCGGCGGCGGGAAGATAACTTTTGACATCCAGCCTTGGCAGAAAGGCACAGAGCGAATAATTGATCTTTGCGAGCTAAATGAGCAGTTTCAAATTCACGGTCGGATATACACCACTAAGCTGCCCGGGCACATCGCCCAGCGACAGCGGACACTATTGCTCCAGAGCGGACTGAATATTCAGAACATTGAGCACATCGAAGTAACGGATTCTGATGGGCCGGGAAATTGCGTGATGATTCGGCTTTGCGTCGGCGGAAGAACGACCGTATTTACCGCGTTTGGGATGCGAGGCAAGCCATCTCAGGAGGTAGTTGGTGAGGTCGTCAAGCTGACCAGGGATTTCTTAGCCAGCGGCGCTGCCGTGGACCGTTTTTTAGCCGACCAGCTTTTGATTTATATGGCGATGGATTCCTATTTTGTGAAAGATAACAAAGTGGGGGCCCGCTCAAAGAGCGGCTGTTACACGACTAATGAGCTTTCCACTCACCTTTCGACAAATATGGAGGTAATAAAGAAGTTTTTGCCGGTAGATTTCGTTGTGGAGCAGCAAGGTAAAATCTATAAAATTTCCTGCCGATATGAGTAAAGTCCACTATGTTTTGATATGCCTGGTTTTACGATTTTTGTGTCAAGCACCGGTTTTGCAATATGCAACAAAATATAAATCCTGGCGAAAGAAAATCTTGCCATATTTTACCGGAGAAGTTAAAGTTTTGCGAAATATTATTTCCGGCAAAGCAAGTTTGAGGCAGGGCAGCCCATAGGTCGCAAACTGCGAAGCCATTAAAAGGAGCTAAAGGAGAAATGCAAACCGAGCTTGAATATCGAACCTTAATCGACCTTTTTAATGAGTCCCTTCGTGAAATCAAAGATTTAGATAAGGAATGCCTGGAAATAATCAGAACAGAACGCCAGGAAAGTCTCTCCTTCGGACAATTAAAAACAAGGGCAGAAGATTTTGCGTTGTGGCTTATTCAGGATAGGAACATCCAAATAAATGATAAAGTAGCGGTATTGGGCAAAAACCGAGCGGACTGGGACGTGGCTTTTTGGGGGATTAGCTTGGCCGGTGCCGTGCCGGTATTGATAGACCCGGAAAGACCGGTCGAAGGCGTACAAACCCATCTGATACATACGGATACTAAGCTGGTCGTTATGGCTGACGATTATCAGGATGCCGATTCCCGGCGGGAATTAAAAGAGTGGGCCTCCGGTCGGGACATAGGTCTAATCGAGATGACGGTCTATGAGAAAATCGGCGTTATCAGTACTGAAAAGGCCGAATTATTTGAAAAAATTCGAGATGAGGTGCAAGCCGATGAAACGGCTGTTATTTTATGCACTTCGGGCACGACCGGCGACCCGCGGGAGGTTGAGCTGACGCATACCAATTTTATTGCAAATATTCAGGGTTCCGTGGAGAAGATAAAGATAACCTGCGAAGATACGCTCGGGCATATTCTGCCGCCACATCACTCTTTTGGTCTGACCGTTGGTAAATTGCTGCCTTTTTCGGTTGGTGCTGCTAATGTTTACACCAACCAATACCGCCGGGTATCCGAGCTTATAAGGGACAAAAGCGTAACGATTTTCATTGCTGTCCCTGCTCTTTTTACGGTTCTGGCAAGGAATGTTGAAGAGAACCTTGCCGAGCAGAAACAAAACAGTCTGCTTGTTAAACTGGTTGACCGCTGCCTGCCGAAGTTAGTGGGAAAAAGAATCATAAAAAGGTTAGGCTGGGACAAGCTTCGATTTTTCTTATCAGGCTCGGCGCCGTTGCCGAGGTGGGTGCTGGATGTGTTCTGGCGAAGAGGCATATTATTGCATGAAGGCTACGGCACTACTGAAAACTCACCTGTTTACGGCTTAAACGACAGTCTCCTCGGATTAGGCTCTGTTGGTAAACCCATCCCCAAAATGCTTGTAAAAATTGTAAATGAAGAAGGGCGAAGTCTCCATGCCGGCGAAAAGGGCGAGATTGCCCTCGGCGGGCCGTGTATTATGAAGGGCTACTATAAAAATCCCAAAGCTACTCAAGCAGTCCTTAAGACAGACGACAAGGGCATCCACTGGCTGCTAACCGGCGATTTGGGTTATCTGGATGAGAATGGGAACCTTTATATTACAGGCAGGAAGAAATACCTGATTGTGCTGCCCGGCGGTAAAAATGTTAATCCTGAGCTGGTTGAATCAGCCCTTTCACAGGCTCATTATGTAAGAGAGATATTGGTAGTTCCCGCTTTGCGAAAAGACTCGGTCGGCATAGAACAGGAGATTATCAGGGCAATCGTCCGACCGGACTGGGACGTAATAGAGGCCAATACGAGTTTTTCATACTCTGATTTAGTGCAGCAACCTCAGGTCCTCAAGACACTCGTTTGGCAAAGTGTCAATGAATGTCAGAGAAAAAGCAGGCGGTTATCCTCTTATGAAAAAGTATCGTCGCGTCATCTTGAAATTAGAATAGACGAATTTCAGAAGACCTCAACCGGAAAGATTAAACGGGAGGTTTATATGAAGGTATGACAAGGTAATATCGTAGATTCAGCGCCTTAAAAAATATTTCCGGAAATAACTTGAATTACGGCATTTTAAGCGTTTGAATTGTAGAACTATAAAAGAAGTTTTTCATATCAATTCGACCTTTTTTTAGGAGGTTTTGCGATGCAAGTTTCTATTTCCCGTCGTAAATTTTTAAAGACTGCTGCGGCAGGCAGCGCCGCCCTTGCTATGTCGGCCACGAGTTACTCCCGCGTCATCGGTGCCAATGACCGGATATCTATCGGTATTATAGGCTGTGGCGGGCGGGGTCTTGGCGCCCATATGCCGGGTGTGCACAAACACGTCGAGACCGAGAATTTTGAAATCACGGCAGTGTGCGACCCCTGGCGGCTTCGTCGGGAAGACGCCGCGGCCCAGGCCAAAGAATGGTACGGACGCGAGGCGCGAAAATTCTCTTCTTACCGGGACCTTGTGGCCCTTAAAGATGTGGATGCGGTTATGATTGCCTCTTGCGACCACCAGCACACGACGCACCTTAAAGCTGTCGCCGAGGCCGGCAAAGATGCTTACTGCGAGAAGCCGCTGGCGAAGAGGCTTGACAGACTCCGGGATGCCTGCGACGCCGTGAAAAAGGCGAAAATCGTTGTTCAGATTGGCACGCAATTGCGAAGTCTTCCTACCTTTACGGGGTGCCGGGAGCTTTACAAGACAGGTATCCTCGGTAAGGTGGGACGTATCGAGCAGTGCCGAAACGGCGAGCGGCCCTACTGGTATGGGTACATCAAGGATGTCAAGGCCGAGGACGTGGACTGGAAAGAATTCCTGATGGATACTCCTTACCAAAAGTTCGACCCGGTGCTGTACTCGGGCTGGTATGGTTACAGGCAGTTTTCCGATGGGCCGGTTCCGGGGTACGCCAGCCACTTCATCGACCTTGTGCATTATATCACCGGCGCGAAGTTCCCCAGGAGCTGTGTCTGTCTGGGCGGCACTTTTACCTGGAAGGATGAGCACAACTTTACCTGTCCCGACCACGTTCAGGCTTTGTGGATTTACCCGGAGGGATTTATGGTGAGCTACTCGACGAGCTTCGGCAACGGCAGCGGAAACAGCTTTAAGATATTCGGCGACCAGGGCGTGATGGATATGGTTGACTGGAATGCGCCGTTTCTGAGTGCCGAAGGTGGAGGTAAGAGAAGAGGTGAGATACGAGGCAAGAAGCCCGTCGAGGAGGTCCAGCGGCCGGACCACTTCCTCGATTGGCTACAGTGTCTGCGGAGCCGCAAGATGCCCAACGCCTCTATCGACGCCGGTTATCAGCACGCGGTAGCCTGCATAATGGCGATGCAGTCTTATGACACCGGACGGCGAACGATATACGACCCGGAGAGCCGTGAAATTCGCGAGGGATAGAGCACGCGAGGCGTTGTCGTTTTGAGGAATTTGTATAACGAGTAAAACGAGTAAGGAGAATATACGGATGAACTCTTTTAACCAGTTGACCCGCCGACGATTTCTGGACAGGACACTGAAGATTGGTGCTGCGGGTCTGGCGGCCTCCTGTACGGGAGCATCCCGCGCACCGGCCGCGATGAGGTCTGCGACCGACGGTGCCTGGCAGATTGGCTGCTATACGCGTCCCTGGGCCAATTATGATTACCGTGTGGCGCTCGATGCTATCGCCGAGGCGGGTTTCAAATATGCCGGTCTGATGACAACCAGGTCTGAGACCGGGCTTGTAATTTCGATATCCACTGCACTTGAAGAGGCAGAGCGGGTCGGCGAAGAAGCAGAGAAACGCGGCCTGGGTGTACTGTCGGTGTATGGCGGTGATATTCCGGTGGCAAAGTCACTTAAGGCGGGCATCGAGGGATTGAAGAAACTCATCGACAACTGCGCCGCCTGTGGTGCCAAAAACCTGTTGATGGGCGGGACCGGCGATGAGAAGCTTTATAAGGTGTATTACGAGGCGATTGCCGAGTGCTGCGATTACGCCGCTGAGAAAGGTGTCGGCATTAGCATTAAGCCGCACGGCGGCCTTAATGCCACCGGGCCGCAGTGCCGCAAGACCATCGAAATGGTAGGCCACAGAAACTTCCGGATATGGTACGACCCGGGTAACATCTTTTTCTACTCGAACGGCGAACTTGACCCGGTTGATGATGCCGCTACCGTGGATGGGCTTGTGGTTGGTATGTGCGTCAAGGATTACAAGCACCCTAAGGATGTCAGCGTGACGCCCGGAACGGGACAGGTGGACTTTCCTGCGGTTCTTGCGCGCCTTAAGAAGGGAGGCTTTACGCACGGCCCGCTCATCGTAGAATGCCTTGACGAGGGAGACTCCGAGCAGATACTCGCCCAGGCGCGGAAGGCCCGGACGTTTCTGGAAGGTCTGACCAGCCAGAAGACATTGTCTTCAGGTAAGAGGCCTGTTAGTGTTCCTGAACTGACCGCGGGTCTGGCAGTTATTGACATCACGCCGCCGATTCCTTATCGCATGAGCGGATACTTTAATGAGCGGCTGAGCACAGGTATATTGAATCCCCTTCATGCCAAGGCCATCGTTCTTGGTCAGGGCGAGGAACGCGCAGCGTTGGTCTTCTGTGACATTATTGGCCTATCGGCCGATGTTTCGTCACGTGTTCGTCGGCAGGCGGCGGAAAAGACGGGCATTCCGGGCGCGAACATACTCATTGCCGCAACGCACAGCCACACCGGTCCGCTCTATTTTGGTGCGCTAAGGAAGCACTTCCACGATGAAGCGGTGGCTGAGCATGGGAGTGACCCATACGAAAAAGTAGATTATCCGTCTGAACTGGCTGCGAAAATTGTCAAGGTCGTAACGGAAGCCGATGCGGCGGCGAGGCCTGTCAGGCTCAAGGCAGGAGTGGCTGAGCAGCAAGGTTTATCGTTCAATCGGCGATTTCACATGAAAGACGGAACCGTCCGGTTTAACCCCGGCGTGTTGAATCCTGATATAGTCAGACCTGCCGGGCCGATAGACCCCGGGGTCGGCATTGTGTTTTTCGACGATGCCCAAAGCGATAGTGCCACTGCAGCGCTTGTGAACTTCGCCCTTCATCTGGACACTGTCGGCGGAACCGAATACGCAGCCGACTATCCTTTCTACCTGGAGCAGTCACTCCGCGAGAAATATGGTGAGCAGTTTGTTTTGATGTTTGGTACAGGCACGTGCGGTGACGTCAACCACATAGACGTTACGAAAAGAGAGCGGTTAAAGACGGACTATATCGGTGAGACGCTGGCAGAGACAGTGAAGGCAAAAGCAGAATTGCTGAATACTATCATCAAGCCCGCACTTGCGGTGCGAAGCGAAATCGTCGAGGTGCCGCTTCAACATTACGGGCCGGAGAAGGTAGCCTGGGCCCGTGAGAACATCAAGAAGGTTGGTACAAGAGAACTGTCGTTCCTTGAACAGGTTGAGGCGTATAAGATATTGGCGCTCGAGATGCGGGGCGGTCAGACAATCGGGCTTGAGGTCCAGGTTTTTCGGCTGAGCAGCGATGTGGCAGTAGTTGGCCTGCCGGGTGAGGTCTTTGTTGACCTGGGACTTGCAATCAAGCGCGCAAGTCCATTTGCGACCACATTAGTTATCGAACTGTGCCAGGACGCGCCCGGCTACATACCAACGAAGAAGGCGTTCGCCGAGGGCAGCTATGAGACGGTCAACTCTCGGATTGCTCCCGGAGGAGGTGAACTAACGGTCGAGGCAGCGGTACGGCTCTTGAAGGAGCTTGGGACAGGATAGGCATATATTGCTAATATATAACGGTAATGCTTTAGTTCCGGCGCACCGGAATTAGAATTGCATATCTGCCTCTGGAGATTACAATGGAGCAGAGATGTCCCGGTGTATCGGGACAGAGACTCGAAAGATAATCGAACAAACACATAAGAACAATAGCTTCTTATGACTTATTCCCTACGAAAGGAGGACTACGAAATGTCGGAAAAACAAAAGACTTCTGTTTTAGATAAGACCCCTGAGCGGATTACTCGTCGTCGGTTTATGGCCGGGGCCGGTGCGGCTGCTCTGTCGTTTACGGCAGTCAAATCACAGCTTGTCCGGGGATACGCCGCCAACTCAAAAGTTAATTTAGGTATAATCGGCTGCGGCGGTCGTGGAACCTGGATAACGGGTCTATTTAAAGAGCATGGCGGATACAATATCGTGGCTGTTTCAGATTATTTCCAGGACAGGGTTGATGATTGCGGCGGGAAATTTGACGTGCCACAGACACGCCGTTATACAGGCTTGTTTGGTTATCGCAAGCTCATTGAAAAGGTGGACGCAGTAGCGATTGAGAGTCCGCCTTATTTTCATCCGGAGCAGGCCGCTGCTGGGGTAGATGCCGGTAAGCATGTATATGTTGCCAAGCCAATCGCTGTGGATGTGCCGGGCTGCCAAAGCATCGGCGACAGCGGCACAAAAGCCACATCTAAAAAGTTTTGTTTCCTTGTGGATTTTCAGACCCGTGCGGATGAGTTCTACCTCGAAGCGCTTAAGCGTGTGCGTGAAGGTGCTCTGGGAGAGCTTGTTTTTGGTGAGGCTATATACCATGCAGGTTGTCCTTTCCAGAGCAAATATAAATACCTCGAGGACGACCCAAATAATGCCGAGAACCGGCTGCGGGCATGGGGACTGGACAGGATACTATCCGGTGACATTATAACCGAGCAAAATATTCACACGCTCGACGTGATGAGCTGGATTATGGACGCAGAGCCTGTTTATGCGGTCGGGACGTGCGGCCGGACGGTTCGTCCTGTCGGGACCTGCAGCGACCACTTCACGCTTCTGTTTGAGTATCCGAACAAAGTTGGTATTACGTTCAGCTCAAGGCAGATAGAAGGTCACGGCACTCAGCCGGAGGGGATAAGAAATCGTATGTTCGGTTCTAAAGGGGTGCTGGAGACGGAATACGGTGGACAGGTGATTATTCGAGGCGAGAACTTTTATCGCGGCGGTAAAAGCCCCGGCATATATAAGGATGGCGCGGCTGCCAATATTAAGACATTCCACACGAGTATTATCGAAGGCAAATATGATAATCCAACTGTCGAGCCGAGCGTTCGGAGTAATCTTATAACAATTCTTGGCCGAACCGCCGCATACACAGGGCGCAAAGTAACCTGGAAGCGGCTTCTCAAGAGCCAAGAGAAGCTTGATGCCAATCTTAAAGGTGCGAAAGCATAGGGTTGAGCACGAAAGTATTAGGATGGTTTATATAGCCGTGATGGTTTTTGTATGTTTATGGAGGTATGCAAATGAAACACGCACGTATAACTCGACGGCGGATGCTGGTCAGCTCGGCGCGGGCGCTGGCGGGATTGGCTGTGGCTACTTCGTGCAGACCCCTTTCTGAAGGGGCGGCGGTTAAAGGAACAGCTCGCGGCTTCAAGCTCGCGGTCTGCGACTGGACAATAGGCAAGACGGCTGACCCTGCCTCACTTGAGATGGCCAAGCGGATAGGGCTTGATGGCGTGCAGGTGGATTTCGGAAGGGGAGAAGATACTCTGCCGTTGTTCGATGCAGATTTGCAAAGGCGTTTTCTTGATGAGGTGCTCAGACAGGATATAGAGATTGCATCACTGGCAATGGGCGCTCTCAATAGTGTTCCTTATAAGAGCGACCCACGCGCGGAGCGGTGGGTTGCCGACGGTATAGATGTCTGCAAGACATTGGGCGTCAATGTTGTTCTCCTGGCCTTTTTCGGGGAAGGTGACCTGCGAAATGATGAAAAGGGTATGGACGTTGTTATTGAACGTCTTAAGAGGGTGGCTCCAAAAGCGGAAAAGGCCGGTGTATTTCTCGGTATCGAATCCTGGCTCAATGCCGAGCAGCATAAGGAAATCATCGACCGTGTCGGCTCACCCGCCGTGAGGGTTTATTATGATGTGGCTAACTCCCATAAGGCGGGCTATGACATTTACAAGGAGATACGTCTGCTTGGTAAACAGATATGCGAGTTTCACGCCAAGGATTACGACGATTTGTACGGCAAAGGCTCGATAGATTTCGAGGAAGTTCGCCGGGCGATGGATGATATCGGCTATCGAGGATGGATTGTGATGGAAGGGACGAAGATGCCGTTAGGTGTCGAGGAGAGCTGCCGATATGACGCTCAATATTTGCGGGGTATCTTCCCACCTAAAGTATAAATGCAACAGGTGACGGCTTTCGGGCCGGACAAAACGAAAGGGTAGATTATGAAATCAAGATATAAATTTGTAATTTTGGTGCTTGTTCTTGTCGCGGCTCAGTTTGCTGTCGGGACGCCGTTAGACGATTATATTAAAGCGCCGGATAAAAACTACAACTACAGTCTCGTGAGCACCATTGCAGGTGTAGGTTATACAGCTTATGTTCTGGATATGACCTCGCAGTCGTGGCGCGGCAAGGACGAGGTGGATAGGACACTCTGGAAGCATTGGCTGACGATAATCAAGCCTGACAATATTCAAAGCAATAAGGCGCTGCTGTGGATAACCGGCGGCAGTAATGATAGCTCTGCCCCGACGAAAGCGGACTCGATGGTGGCCGGCGTTGCTGTTCTTACCAACACAGTAGCTGCAGAGCTGAGGATGGTGCCGAACCAGCCTTTGAATTTCCCTGACGGCGGCAGGCCTCGATCTGAAGATGCAATTATCGCTTACACCTTCGATAAATATATGAGCACCGGCGATAGTACCTGGCCGCTGCTGCTGCCGATGGTCAAAAGTGCCGTGCGGGCGATGGATACGGTTCACAGTCATCTCTCATCTCTCGGTACCAGGCCGCTCGATATAAATGAGTTTGTGGTTTCGGGAGGCTCCAAGCGCGGCTGGACGACCTGGCTGACCGCTGCTGTCGATAAGCGGGTCATCGCGATTATCCCGGCGGTCATCGACGTGCTGAATATGGGTGAGCAGATGAAACACCATTTCAGCGCTTATGGATTTCATTCCGATGCTATCAAAGATTACGAAGAAATGAATATTTTCAGCAGGCTTGATACGCCCAGGGGCCAAATGCTGAGAAAATTTATAGACCCGTATGAGTATCGCAGCCGTTATACAATGCCCAAGTTTCTGGTCAATTCGAGCGGCGACCAGTTCTTTGTGTCGGATTCGGCACAGTTCTATTTTCACGACCTTCCTGGGCCAAAATACCTTCGATATATTCCCAATACAGACCACGGGCTTAACACAGATGCCGTGGGCAGTCTGTCGGTGTTCTATCAGTCCATCCTGAGAGGCTCGCCGCTGCCGAAGTTTAGCTGGAAGGTCAGAGATGATGATGCAATAGAGGTCAATACACAGACGGCGCCGACTGCTGTAAAATTATGGCAGGCGACGAATGAGAATGTGCGTGACTTTCGGCTTGAGACTATCGGGGCGGTCTGGGAGAGTACGGACCTTGGTGCTCGCGGCGAGGGGACGTATCTGGCGAAGGTTGCCGAGCCGGAGAAAGGCTGGACGGCTTTTTTCATTGAGCTGACTTTCGACAGCGGCTCTCCCATTCCTTATAAGTTTACGACAGAGATACACGTGGTCCCGCAGACTCTGCCGTTTGCAAATAAGCTCAAGGAGGTATCAAAACAGTCCGAGGGCTCGGGCGCAAAGCAATCGGCAGAGAAGGTGTTGTATGCAGAATTGACGCCGCAGGAGTTTCGTGAGCGGATTTCGGCTGCGCCGATTGCATATCTGCCGCTCGGGACGCTCGAATGGCATGGGGAGCACCTGCCGATTGGCTCTGACGGGCTACAGTCCTACGGTTTTTTTTTGCATCTTGCCCGTGAAGTAGGGGGTATTGTGCTGCCTATGCTGTTTTTAGGGCCGGACCGGATGGAGGAGGTGGACGGAAAAGAGCTTTATGGAATGGATACCCTTGGCGAGGGTATGGCGGAGGAGAAGCGCTACAAGAACCAGCAGCTTGCGGGCAGCGCATACTGGGTGCCGGAGGAGACTTTCAGAACGATAATTGAGGCGACGCTCAAGCAGCTCAGGCGGGCAGGATTTCGTATTGTGGTTGGGCACGGGCATGGGCCCTCGACGAATTTCTTTAACAGGAACGCTAAGGAGTGGAAGGAGAAGTTCGGCCTTGAGACGTTTGTCTGCTGGGGCAGTGAGTACGACCGGCAGGGGATGGGCATCCAGGTGGACCACGCTGCGATGAATGAGACTTCGCTTGTGATGGCGTTGAGGCCGGAGCTGGTGCAGATGGACAGATTGTCCAAGGAGCGATGGCCGGTCGGCGTCAGCGGCAAGGACCCGCGCACTTTTGCCAGCGTTAAATTAGGCCGAAAGATTATTGAATTGCAGACCGAGAGAATGGCGAAAATATTGCAGAACGCATTAGCCAATTTAGACAAATAGCTTGGCGTCGATACTCTTTTCCGATAAGCTAAGATTTGACTTTGATGTTGAGCAAATCGAACGCGGAGAGAAAAACATCGGCTTAAGAAATCTTGAGAAAATCTCAAAAGCTTTGGGTGTTGACGTAAAGGATTTACTGTGAGTGTCATTGCTGAAAAACAATGTTTGGCTAAACCGTTCTTAAAATGGGCGGGCGGCAAAGGTCAGCTTTTGGCTGAGATAGATTCTCGGTTGCCTCAAGGTCTAAAGACAGGAGAAACTGATACCTATGTTGAGCCGTTCGTTGGTGGGGGGGCCGTTTTCTTCCACATTGCACAAAGATATAAGAATATTAAACACTTTTATCTCTTTGATATAAATAATGATTTAGTCAACTGCTATAACACAATCAAAAATGGTGTGGATTCTCTTATTGATGAATTACGAAAACTTGAACGTGAGTTTCTTCCACTGAAAAAATCAGCACGCAAAGATTTTTATTATAAGATCCGCGAGGATTTCAATTGCAATAAATCTCCGGCGAAGCTCATCTTTCTTAATAAGAATTGCTACAATGGCCTATATCGTGTCAACAGAAAGGGTGAGTTCAATGTTCCTTTCGGATATTACAAAAAACCAGCTATCTGTGACGCTGAAAACTTAGAAAATATTTCACAGGTTTTGCAAAAAGCAGAAATAATTTGTGCCGATTTTAGGGCAAGCGATAAGTATATTGATGGCGAAACATTTGTATATTTTGACCCTCCATACCGACCGCTAAGTCCAACCGCAAGTTTTACTTCATACTCCAAAGAGGATTTCGATGAAGATGAACAGATTCGCCTTGCTAAGTTTTGTAGGCAAATACACAGCAAGGGCGCAAAATTCCTTTTAAGCAACTCCGATCCGAAGAACGAAGACCCCAAAGATCACTTCTTCAAAGACCATTACGAGGGCTTCACTATTGAAAAAGTCAAAGCTATTAGAGCTATAAATTGCAAAGCGTCAGGTCGCGGTCAAATAAATGAGCTTTTGATTACTAATTATAAGTTATAGTAGGAACCGAACATGGCAAGCAACGAGTCTTGGGACAAAATATTTCGGGATTATAATATATTCAACCACGATTTTGACAGCGCCCCTTTTCCCATCAAAGCTGAGAAAATTAAAAGAGCTTGCCAAGACTTCACGGAAGTAGGACAAAAAGAAGTTAGAATTCTATGCAAACAAGATAGTAGGGAAGATCGACCAGAAGTTTTCGTCGAAAGAAGTCTGTTTCTCTTACCTACAAAAAATGGAGAGTATGTAATTGTAAAAGGTGAAGGATATGTTGATATCCCGGAAATTGAGGCAACGAAAGAATTATATGTATCGCAGCTTGATTTTCATTTGGATACTTCGTTAGTTGGCAATTCTGAAATGCAACATCTTGATTATGCATATGCTTCTAGCCTGATTAGGTCATTTATGAGTGACAGCAGTTTGGTATTAACGATTAGAGGGAGGAAGTACACGCCTCAGTTTTCTTTCCATGTAGGACCACATGTTATTAATGTCAAAAGCGTACAGACCGAAGTCGATGCAGGTTATGAAGGAAAAAACCAGGTAGTTTTAGTTGAGGCAAAAAGCTCGAATTCTCGAAATGTAATAATAAGGCAATTGTATTATCCTTTTCGGCAATGGCAGAGCTTCACTAAGAAACAAGTCATTACATTATTTTTTCAAAAAAGCGGTGATACCTATTCTATTTGGAACTTCAGATTTAATAACATAGATGATTACAACAGTATTGAACTAGTAAGCTCAAGCAGATTCAAGATCGCTACGGATATTTGATGAAAGACTTTGATAACTACACACCTGAATTTATGACGGTCTGGTCTTTTCCAGAGCGTGGGAGTTGGGCGACGCATAATCCTAAGTATCGAGGCAATTTTGCACCGCAGATTCCGCGTAATATAATCGAGATGTACACGGAGAAAGGTGATTCTGTTCTTGACCCGATGGTCGGGGCCGGTACTACGCTTATCGAGGCAAAACTGTTAGCAAGGAACGCAGTAGGCCTCGATATAAATCCTGAAGCGGTTGAACTTACTAAGGCGGGACTGCGCTTCAAACATCATCCGCCAAGTGAGCAGAAAGTAAAGGTCGGAGATGCTCGCGATTTGTCTTTCCTGAAAGATGATTCTTTTGACCTGGTTCTGACTCATCCGCCTTATATGAACATCATAAAATACTCAGATGGGAGAATACCTGAGGATTTGTCGAACATCGGCAGTTTGCCGAAATTTTGCGATGAAATAGAGAAGGTCGCTAAAGAGCTGTTCCGCGTTCTTAAGCCGGATAAATATTGTGCAATACTTATTGGCGATACGCGTAAGGGAAAACATTTTGTGCCACTGGCTTTTCAAGTTATGCAGCGCTTTTTGAAAGTCGGATTTGTGCTGAAAGAGGACATTATTAAGGTTCAGCACAATTGCGCGACCACCGAGCACTGGCGCGACAAAGCCAGGCGCGATAAGTTTTATCTAATAATGCATGAGCATTTGTTTGTGTTTCGCAAGCCGAGGGTGGGGGAGGAGCTTTCACGGCTGAAATACAGCCTTTCAATTGACTATTGATTATTTACTATTTACTATTGACCGCTGATTTCAGACTCGTGCTTCGTAGCGAACTTCACAGAGTAGCATTTCAGATTACAGATTTAAGATTACAGATTACAGATTTCAGATTTCAAATTGTTTGGTAGATAACATTGTAGAATTAATTTCGAGCGAGTCGATAAACCTATTTTTGAATAGATTTCTCCACTTCGTGATGCTTCGCATCACTTCGGTCGAAATGACTTCACAAATGATAAATGATAAATGATTATTGATCCGGGGATTTCAGATTTAAGATTTCAGATTTCAAATTGTTTGGTAGATAACATTGTAGAATTAATTTCGAGCGAGTCGAGAAACCTATTTTTGAAAAGATTTCTCCACTTCGTGATGCTTCGCATCACTTCGGTCGAAATGACAGAGAGGATTTCAGATTTAAGATTGGATATTTACAATTGGTCATTTTCACGCTACTTCCAACCCTTATAAGAAATTTATAGACACCGACGTTGTAAAGCGGTAATTTACTGGCAAAATCCGAAAGTTGCGCAGGTAAGAGTCACTCAATTAAGGTTTAGAAACTATGGGAGAAAATTCAGAACAAGCCAACGAGATAACAATCAAGAAGCCGCCGGTTGGGCTTGCGGTCTTTGCGCTGGTGGGGCCTTCGATGGTATGGGCGGCTGAATATATCGGCTCCGGCGAGGTAATCCTGGCGACACGCACCGGCGCCATCTTAGGCACGACCTTACTGTGGGCGATTGTCATCGGCATATTCCTGAAGTGCTGGATAGGTATGAGCGGGGCCCGATATACGGTCTGCACCGGCGAAGGGATGATTGATATGTTCGACAGGATGCCGGGGCCGAAACACTGGGCGGTGTGGATTGTATTGGTGGCGCAGTTCGCAAGTGCGGCCTTTTCCATAGGTGCTCTGGCCACGGCGGCAGGGGTCTTTGTCAACAGTATCGTACCGATAGGGGTGAGCCTGAGCGGCTGGCTCGTTACGTTTATCGCCGTCGGTATAGTGTGGTCGGGTGTATTCGATGTCTTAAAAATAGTAATGAGCATCTTTGTTCTGATTATTGTTTTGGGTGTCCTGTATGTAGCCGTTCACGTCTTTCCCGGGTTTACCGAAATTCTGCAAAGCTTAACTCCGAACGTTCCGCAGGTTCCCGAATGGGCGAGGGCGATAAAAGGCGTCAGTGAGAACCCGTGGAAGGAGATATTGCCGCTGTTAGGCTGGAGCGCGGGCGGCTTTGCCAGCCAGGTATGGTACACGTACTGGGTGCTTGGTGCCGGATATGGTGCCACGGCTGGCAGGGGATACGGCATGCCTGCTGATGTAGCGAGCCTTCGGCAAATGAGCCTCGATGCGGCTGAGAAAATCAAGGGCTGGTGCCGCGTGCTATATGTTGATTCATCTTTGGCTATGGTAATAGGGATTGTGGTTACCAGTGCGTTTTTCATCGCCGGTGCGGGTATCCTGGGACCGGCCAAAATAGCCCCTGAAGGTCCGCAGGTGGCTATCGAGCTGTCGAATCTTTTCTCGTCGAGATGGGGGGCCGTCGGCGGATTTCTGTTTATGCTGGCGGGTGCGGCGGCGCTGATTTCCACGCAGATTGGACAATTGGCTGGCTGGCCGCGGCTGCTGGCAGATTCCTTTAGAATTTGCATCCCAGGCTTTGGAAAAAAATTTGCCTGGAAGAGGCAGTTCAGGCTTTTTCTGCTTTTCTTTATTTGCACGAATATGATTCTTGTTTTCTGCTTTAAGGAACAGCCGGTATTCCTCGTTCAGTTCGCCGCGATACTTGACGGCTTACTGTTGACGCCGCTGCAAGCCATCTGGGTTGCGATAGGATTGTTTATTGTAATGCCGAAATTGCTTTCGAGGGAGGCGTTTGCGGTTCTCAAGCCGAACCGGGTGTTTGCGGTGGGATTGGTTACCGCTTTTTTGTTGTTCGGTTATTTTTGCATATTCCGAATACCATCTGCTTTATCCGCTCTTTTCGGAGATTAAGGTAATCAGATAAGTTCGCCAAAGAGTGTCAGCGGGCTGGTTTTTATGATTTTTACTTTTGCGAATCGGCCGGCCAGTGACATCGGTCCGTTAAAGACAACTATGTAATCTGTCTCGGTTCTTCCTACCAATTGCGGATTGTCTGCGCTGTCAACTATATTTCGGTGGGATTTTTTACTTAATCCTTCGACGAGGACTTTCACTTCTTTATCCAAAAAGTCCCTGCTTAGCCGGTCGCTTATTTTCTCCTGCACTGCGAGGAGTTCAACAATTCGTTTTTGCTTTACTTCGGCGGGTACTGTGTCTTGCAGTCTTTTGTCGGCTATTGTGCCGGGCCGAGGCGAGTACTTGAAGATGAAAGCGTTTTTGTATCGTGCTTTTTTGGCCAGCTCCACAGTGTCATTGAAGTCATCTTCGGTTTCGCCCGGAAAGCCCACGATAAAATCGCCTGCAATGGCAATGCGGGGAACGGCAGCTCTGGCCCTGTCGAGAAGCTCAAGATACCAGGCGGCGCTGTAGTTGCGATTCATCGCACGCAGGATTTTGTCCGAGCCGCTTTGGGCGGGCAGATGCAGGTAGTTGCATACCTTTGGCGAATCGGCCATAACCTGCAGAATCTCATCAAAGAATTCTTCAGACGGATAACTGGTTACGAACCTGAGCCATTCGATGCCGTCAATGTTACTTGCTGTATGGAGCAAATCGGCCAGAGACCAGATTCTTTCACCTTTTTTGTATTTGTACGAATTTACCGTCTGGCCCAGCAGTGTAACCTGCTTGACGCCCTGAGAGGCCAGTTTTTTTATCTGCTCGATTATAGCCTCGGGCGGCCTGCAAACTTCCGGGCCGCGAACGTATGGCACAATACAATACGAGCAGAAATTGTTACAGCCTCGCATGGCCCGAACATAAGCCTGAGACGGGATTTGCTTATCCTCGATGCCATAAACGGATTCGAATTCTTCGAGGGCCTGGTTTTTTTGTTCAGAAGGTTTCTTCAGGATTTCTTCCATTGTCGCAAGGCGTTTTTCATTCTTTTGGAGTGCTTCTGTTAGAAGATAGGCTATTCGCGGGATTTCTGCCGGGCCGCAAACGATATTGACGGCTTCGTGCTCGAGCAGTTTATCGCCAAGCCGCTGTGCCATACAGCCAATCACGCCGACTACTAAGTCAGGCCGAGACTTTTTTATGTGTTTTAGATGTCCGAGATGTGAAAGGACCCGCTGTTCGGCGTGTTCTCGCACGGAGCAGGTATTTATCAGAACAGCATCGGCATTTTTAACGCTTGCGGTCAGGCTAAACCCCGCCTCTTTAAGCGCAGAGGTGACCAATGCAGTGTCGAGCTTATTCATCTGGCACCCGTAGGTTTGGAGAAATACATTCATAGTATTCCTCCAAACATAAACACGGGTGTCCCTGTGTTTAGAGTTGTTGTTGCAAATCTGTGTACGTAGCCAAGACTTTTAATATGTATGCTTTTGCTGTTCATAAAGAACAGAGAGTATATCAACTCGGCTATTTAAAATCAATGCTTCTGGATATCGGGCAGTGAGCGATTGAGCTGGCGCTGGAGGTCTTTTAGGCGATTGGTTTCATCGAATCCCAAGAGGATGATTGGAAATGCGGTTTTGTTGTGCATCAACGGCTCATCCATATTGACCCATTTTCGGCAATATTCGCCGTCAGGTGTTCCGGGAATAGGCGAGAAATCAGCCAACATTCCTCGAATGCCCAAGCTGTTAACAAAACGCATTGAGGCTTCGAGCTGCTGAATATCAATATGAGGATGGCCGAGGACTTGATATGCCGTGATGTTTGCAGGCTCAGCACCTGCAGAGGTAAGGTATTTAACTGCCTGTGCAAGCTCATCGGAAAAGACTTTCGAGCCGGTGCGTTTCTGCCACTGTATAGAAGTGCTCTCAAAACCGAAATAGAAGGTCTTAAAGCCGGCCCGCACCATAAGCTCAGCCAACCGGCTCGTAATGAAGCGGGCGTTAAGGGCATTTGGGCTGTGGAAGTTCACTTTAATATTGCACTTTACGACCTCATTCAAAAATGGAACCAAGACCTTCTCAGCATCGAAAAGCAAAGCATCATCGTAAAAGGCGATGTTCTCGACTCCAAGTCGATATAGTAACTCTAACTCAGCCAAGGAACGTTCCAGCGGTTGTGGTTTAAATTTGTTGTAAATATTCGGCACCGAGCAGTAAGTGCACTTAAATGGGCAGCCTTCTGTCAGTCTCAGCACGCCGACTTTCAATTTATCATAAGCTTCCCATAAAGCCGGCTGCTTCAAGTCCGGGGTGATTCTTAAATATTTCCAAAGCGGTTTAAGATTTGTACCCTGTGCTAAAAAATCTGTCCGCAATTTTTCTGCGTGGTTACTGCAAAGCGTTATATAGCTGCCGCCTAATACAATTTTTGCCTGTGGCCTGGCCTTGCGAATATCTTCGATGACTTCCTCAAAGCCTTTGTACCAATAAGTCATTGTCGTCTGGATAAAAACAAAATCAAAAGACCCTTCCCGTATAAGAAAATCCTCGAACATATTGCGAGGCAGGCCGAATCGCTGAAAGTATCGCGGAATTGCTTTTAGAGGCTGGGGGCTTGGGACCTGCTCACTGTAAAGTCGGCCTCGACCCCATTGGTTGGATTCGAGCTGCCTTTGTTTCGCTGCAAAGGCATGCATCCTGTCCAGGTAATCGAAGAGCTTAAAATCCGCCTTGGAGCGCAGGCTTCCCGCTACGCTCAGCATACCATAAGGCTTGAGCCAAAAATCATACGCAGCAAAGTCATAGATGGGCGGATTTACAAGCAGGATTTTCGGCACCATAATTTTATGTCCGCCACTTACCCCTCCTCGACAACATTAAATCCCATCAGAACGCCCAGCTTCTTAATATTTTGCGTATAGTCGCCGTAGAATACAGCGCGGTGCAGCAGTGTCATCGTATCGCCTTTGAGTATGTCGGCGCCCCAGTTATGAAACATCTTGTCGGCATCTCGGACCCTAGTCCAGAACTGGGTGCGGCAGCCAAGCTCATCGTGGGTAATCTTAAAGATTTTCCCTGTTGAAATCAGCATGGTATCAAGATTGATGAACTTTGCGCAGGTAACCGTTTGCCCGATACGATTTTCCACATCCAATGAGACACCTCTCTCGCTGTCACTCTGGGTTCGGATGGTAAAGGGCAGGCGCTTACCGGCAGGTCCGTCCATTTTGGTTGCAGAAGTGCAGTGGAAGTGTATTAGAGCATTGCCGGCGGTATCGAAGACAGGGTCGCTAACGAACCCGGGGACTCCGAACGCGTAACCGAACATTAACATTGTCAACGTCGAGTCCATATCCCCTTCACAGGCCCCAACCAGCCCCAGGTCGTTGAGCTTGCTGAAGGTCAGGCAGCCTTTAGCCGGCTCGCCCATACAATTTGAGCTGGTGATGGCCCGTGCCCGTTCCTTGACCATAAGCTCCTTTATCGCTAAGTAGAAACGTGCCGAGCTGATGATTTCTTCGGTGGATGGCTCGACGATTTTCTTGGCCTTGCTGAGCCAGTATCGTTTAGCCTCGGCCTCAGCGGCCTTGATATCAACGGCCTGGTGAGCCTGGAGGGTTTGCTCAACACTGATTGGGATTAGCTCTACGCCCAGGCGTTTCTTGACTTGCTCGGCGGAACAGGCTGGGTCTGTTCCCAGCGGCCCGCGCACGACGATAATGCGCGTGTGTCTGAGATGCGGCGCCACGCGCATCAATCTGACTACCTGTTCGAGCTCGTCCCAGTTACTGGTTGGCAGCAGAACGACCTTCTTGCCGTCCTTTTGCCACTGAGGAAAATACATCCAGCCGTGCCCACTGAAGGGCTGGGAGAAAACCGCTGTGGGCAGTCCCGTATCGATGATTCGGTCCATCGCCGCCTTTGGTGCGCCTCCCCCATGGCCGGAAAGATGAAACAGCAAAACGCCATCGGCGTCACTAAGCTTGGCCACCACCTTGTCCACCTCAGTCGGCGGGATTAACTCGCCGCCTGCAAACTTAACGTCGCCGAGTTTGTTTTCCACGTTGGCGAGGTATTTATTAAACTTCTCAATCTCTTCCGTGGGTCTGGACAAGTAAATCCCACCGGTTCTGCCGATATAGACCTTGTAAATTTTAACAGCGGGTAATCTGGGCGGCCATTCCCCGGTCTCGTCAGCCATTACAGGACGACTTCCAAACTGTGTGCCTAATAATACTGCTCCGGCTCCTGCTGCACTTGCCCCCAAAAACTCTCGTCGGTTTAAATCACTCATAATTTGACTCCTCATATTATGATTTCCCAAATCAGCTTTGCTAAACAACATTGCTTTTCCGTTTATCGATGCTTTATATGGTTTTTACTCGAGCCTGGCCACCGCAACTGCCATCAGGCGAGCCAACATATAATACAATGCCTTATACGGCAAATCAAGCACGAACAATTTGGTTCAAAGCTATTTTGCTTTATCAGCCCAAAGTTGTGTTAAGCCTTCCCTTTTTGTGCTTTGTGAGAATTGGCTGTCCTCGCTATGACCGAACCGGCGGGCGATATAGTATCCGGACACTATTCAGTCTCGACTAAAAGGTATTGACCTGAGTGCCCTTTGTATGTTAAAATAAGCGAAGGTAGTAAGTTAGAAGGATTAAACAACAGTAAGATGCCCAAAACCATCAGTGAGGAAGGGATTAGAAGACGCTCAGACACATAAAAATCTCATTGCTTGTTCTGATATTAATTGTGCCTTTGCTCGGCTCTCCTACGGAGTCCTTGCGGACTGTGGAGGCCGACTGTCCGGCAGGGGACTTAAACGGGGATTGCCAGGTCAACTACCTGGACATCCAGGTTTTTGCCGAGCAGTGGCTGGCCGCTCCGGAAAGCCCAGCCGACCTTAATAAGGACGATGAGGTCGGTATGGATGATTTTGCCCTGTTGGCCGACCAGTGGCACCGGAAAGGCATACCTCTGGTAATCAATGAGTTTATGGCCTCTAATAACAATTGTGCCCAGGACCTGCAGGGCCAATATGATGACTGGATTGAAATCTATAACTACGGCACGAAAGCTTTTGATGTCGGTGGGTTGTATCTGACGGATAACCTGTCTGTTCCGACCAAGTGGCGAATTCCCCTTAACAATCCGGCTGCAACTACCATCTCCGCAGGGGGCTATCTATTGATATGGGCTGATAATGATATCGGGGATGCGGGACTGCATGCGAATTTCAAACTCGACGCAGGTGGCGAGCAGATCGCTCTATTAGACTCTGATGGCAGTACTCTGATAGATAGTGTCATATTTGATGAACAGAGCGGGAACATCTCCTGCGGTCGCTACCCCGATGCCAGTGACAACTGGCAGCTTTTCGGTATGCCCAGCGCTGCGGGTGAAAATATCAATGTGTATCAGGGCTTTGTTGAGGATGTAAAATTCAGCCATGAGCGTGGTTTTTACGATACGCCGTTTTCTCTCACACTGGCCAGCGAAACCAAAGACGCTGTAATATACTATACACTCGACGGCTCTGAGCCATATAATACTACCAGCGGGGGGCGGTTCCCGAAAGGTATGGCTTATGCCGGTCCTATTCCTATCAGTGAGACCACGTGTCTGCGAACAATCGCAATCAAGGCGGGCTGGAAGCCATCAGAAATAAAGACGCACAGCTACATTTTCCTCGGCGACGTGATAAGGCAGTCATCCTCAGGCCAGGCGCTCGGTCCAGGCTGGCCCACAGGTAGTGTCAACGGTCAGGACATTAACTACGGCATGGACCCGGATGTGGTCAATGATTCCCGTTACCGAGGTAAGATTAAAGATTCACTGCTGGCAATACCTACTATCTCGCTCGTAACAGACCTGCATAACCTGTTCGATTCCTCGGACGGCATTTATGTCAATGCTCGGAGCCAAGGTCGCGCGTGGGAGCGGCCGACATCGGTGGAGCTAATCAACCCCGATGGCAGCGAAGGTTTTCAAATCGATGCCGGCCTGCGAATCCGAGGGGGCTTCAGCCGTACCGGCAGCAATCCCAAGCACGCATTCCGCTTATTCTTCAGAGCCGAATATGGTGAAGCTAAGCTGAGGTTTCCATTGTTTGGCGACGAGGGTGTCGATGAATTTGAGAACGTTGACCTGCGAACAAGCCAGAATTACTCATGGGCTTTTCAGGGTGACAGTCGAAACACGATGGTTCGTGACGTGTTTTCGCGCGACATTCAGCGCGATATGGGCCAGCCTTATACTCGAAGCCGCTATTGCCACCTTTATATCAACGGCCATTATTGGGGCCTTTTCCAAACGCAGGAACGTTCCGAAGCTTCGTATGCGGAGTCGTATTTCGGTGGTGATAAGGATGATTACGATGTCGTCAAGGTTGAGCCTGGCTCATACGTTGTTGTTGCTACGGACGGCGATACCGCTGCATACCGCAGACTGTGGGAGGCAGCCCGTGCAGGATTCGGGACAGACAAAGCTTACTACAAGATACAAGGCTTAAATACCGACGGCACACGCAATCCTGATTACGAAAGGCTGGTTGATATCGACAATCTCATCGATTACATGTTCTGCACCTTTTATGTTGGGGACTTTGATGGGCCGATTTCCAATTTTCTCGGGAACAACAGCCCCAACAATTTTTACGGTATCTACAATCGCAAGAACCCGGATGGGTTTAAGTTTTTCAGGCACGATGCCGAGCACTCGTTGTTCGACCGCGATTGGGGTTATGACCGTACCGGGCCCTTTCCCGCCGGCCAGCAGTTTCAGCATTTCAACCCGCAGTGGCTTCACCAGCAGCTTGTGGCTCATCCTGAGTATCGGATGCGCTTAGCCGACCGCGCGCATAAATACTTCCTCGATGGCGGCGTGCTGACCCCGGAGGCGTCCGCAGCTCGTCTGCTGGCTCGCGCTGAGCAAATCGACCTGGCGATTATTGCCGAGTCGGCCCGATGGGGCGATGCCCAGCGCTCAAGTCCTTTTACAAGAGACGACCATTGGCTGCCCGCCGTTAACTGGATAATTGACAGCTACTTCCCATTTCGTACAGAAATTGTCCTCAACCAGCTTAAATCCAAGGGTTGGTATCCCCGTGTGGAGGCACCGACGTTCAGCCATCTCACATCGCAGGTCAACCCCGGCTTTAATCTGACCATGAGCGCGCCAACCGGCACAATTTATTACACCCTCGACGGCACCGACCCGCGCCTGATAGCGATATCACCAGAGGTCAGTCCCGGTACTACCTTCGTAAGCGAAAATGCCGCTAAACGGGTGCTTGTTCCAATCCGCCCCATCAGCGACAACTGGAAAGGCGGCGGGATTTTCGACGACTCAAGCTGGTCTGCCTGCGTCGGCAGCCCCGGCGGCCTCGGATACGAAAGGAGCTCGGGTTATACAGACCTCATCACATTTGACCTCGAAGCACAGATGTATAGAAAAAATGCCACCTGTTACATCCGCATCCCGTTTGCCTTTGATGGCAGCTCGGACGACTTCGACTCATTGACCCTGAAGGTTCGCTACGATGATGGCTTTATCGCCTACATCAATGGCATCGAGGTTGCCAGACGAAATTTCACCGGCACACCGACCTGGAGCTCCAGCGCCAGCACAAACCACTCCGACTCCGAAGCCACCGACTTCGAGAACATAGACATCTCTGCTTACCTCAGCGCTGTGCAGCCAGGTTACGATATCTTAGCTATCCACGGTCTGAATTCCTCCACCACCAGTACCGACCTTCTCATCTCTGCCGAGCTGGTTGCCGGCGTGAGCAGTTTTCCTGGCGGCGGCGCCTCGCCCGGTGTGCTCCAATATACAGGGTCGATTAAGCTGCCCCATAGCGTTCATGTCAAGGCCAGGGTATTGAACGGCCGTATATGGAGTGCCCTTAATGAAGCGACCTTTGCCATAGGCCCGGTGGCAGATAACCTGCACATCACGGAGATTATGTATCATCCAATCTTCATATCAGAGACACCACGAAGGAAGATTGCGGTTGACTCAAACGACCCGAATACCGAATACATCGAGCTGAAAAACATCGGAGCCGAAACAATCAATCTGAACCTGGCTAAATTCACGAACGGAATTGATTTCACCTTCCCTAATCTGGAGCTTGCGCCGAACGAATATGTCGTAGTTGTTCAGGACCGCAACGCCCTCGAAGCCCGGTACGGAAAAGCTATGAATATAGCCGGCCAATACTCCGGCAGGCTGGACAATGCCGGAGAGCGAATCAGGCTGGAAGATGCTATCGGCCAAACGATTCTGGACTTTGACTACAAAGACGGCTGGCATTCTATTACCGATGGTGAAGGTTTTTCTCTGACTATAATAGACCCTGCTGATACCACCCCGGATAGTTGGAACGACAAAGACTCTTGGCGTGCAAGTGCATACCTCGGCGGCTCGCCGGGTGATGATGACGACAATATCATCCCCAAGCCGGGTGCAGTGGTTATTAACGAGTTGTTGGCTAATTCGCCCGGCGGCGCTGCTGACTGGATTGAGCTGCATAATACTACCAACACCGCCATCGACATTGGCGGCTGGTTCCTCAGTGACAGCGGTTCTAATCTTACAAAATACCAGATTGCCGCCGGTACAAGAATTGCTCCATCCGGATATATTGTTTTCTATGAAGACCAGCACTTCAACAACCCGGCTGCCCCAGGTTGCTATATGCCATTTGCATTAAGTGAAAATGGTGAACAGATATATCTAAGCTCGGCAGAAGGTGGCCTTCTGACCGGCTATCGGCAGGTCGAGGATTTCGGTGCCTCTGAAACAGATGTATCATTTGGCCGTTACTACAAGCCCGGCACCGGCAATTTAAGGCCAAGCCTTTACAACTTTGTTCCGATGGCTCACAACACTCCGGGTTCTGCGAATGCTTATCCGAAGGTTGGCCCGATAGTCATCAACGAGATTATGTACAATCCGGACTGGCCTGAGGGCGGCTCATATACTAATGACCAGTATGAATACATCGAGCTGCACAACATCAGCGCGGAGCCGGTAACCTTATATGATTATGACAAAGCTCAGCCGTGGAAGTTCACTGATGGCATTGACTTTACCTTTCCGGACGATGCGCCTGTTACGATACCTGCCGGCGGATATTTGTTAGTGGTCAAGGAGCCGGGGGCGTTTGTCTGGCGGTATCCGGCTGTCCCTGTTGAGAAGATTCTCGGCCCTTACAGCGGCAGCTTGAACAATGGCGGCGAAAGGTTGGAGCTTTCGATGCCCGGTGACGTGGATGAATTTGGAACACGTTATTATATTCGCGTTGACAGGGTTGGTTACAGTGATGGTTTTCATCCTGAGGATTGTCCCGGCGGCGTTGACCTCTGGCCGACCGAACCGGATGGCGGCGGCAAGTCACTTACGCGTAAGACCGGCGCTCCGTCTGGCACCGGACAGGCCGATTACGGCAATGACCCCGATAACTGGATTGCAGCCATACCTTCACCCGGCTTATAGTCAGGATTGGGTGTGGGCGTTTGTGCGTCCACGTCTTTTCGCCAGGCTTTTAGCATCTTGTGTGGTTCGGCGGCTTTGTCGGGCATCTTCCCGGCGAGATTGTTCTTTTCGCCAATGTGCGAATTTTTGGGTGGCTTGTCGATTTGCTTTTCGCTTGTAAAGATTGTAGAGGAATCGCTGAATCAGCGAGGCCAGGCTAAGGGAAACGTTTCTGCACGGGAGTGGGCGTCAACATGGCCGTCCAGGAAGGCACAGTTGCCTTTTCCCCCCATCGGGTCCTGTGATGGAGCATAGTGGAAGCCGGCGATAACGTCCCAGAACTGACCTACGCCTTCGGGACCGGGTTTAATAAGTCTATAGCTGCCAGTTATGTTAAGCCAGCCTTCAATCATTGAATCGGAGCCGGGAATCATATAAGTATCGTTAAGCCCGGAGACGTTATATCGCTCATCAACTAAGGCACTTTCCTCGGTGAAGCAAAATGTTTCCGCGGGATGTTTGATTTCGGATAGCTTCTCAACCCTTGAGTTTTTTATACTTGCGTCCGGGCTGCCCAGATAAGCGTTCATAGTGTAATTATACCAGGGCTTGTAGTTTTTAACATTACCAGCGTCGGCTCGATAAAAGTGGTCCTGGGAAGCCCTTACAGCTATGCGGGCAAAAGTTGGACAGATGAAGCTCTTTACATTTTTCAAGTAAAAGAAAAATTCGCTCGCATATTCGGGATGCTCATTGAGATACAAGTCTCCATTACACCAGCGAAGGTGGATGGGGCTGCTGATTCCCGACTCCACAGGGTAAGGTGCCGTCTGGGTAAAATAACAGCTGCGTGGGTCACAAAATTTGTCGTCATTATCTCCGGTGTACATAAATGTCGCGAGTGTATAATTCTTCAGATTCGATTTGCATACCGCACGTTGTCCCTGTTCTCTGGCCTTATTAAGAGCCGGTATGAGGATTGCCATCAGTACGGCGATAATGGCAATTACAACCAAAAGTTCTATTAGAGTGAATCCTTTTTTATTTCTCATCGTAATAACTCCTCAATACCATTTTTGCCCGTAGCAGGACACTCGGCAAAAATCACCATGAGCTCTTCTCGGACAGGCCAAGCGTGGTGTGAATGACTGTCAAATTGGATGTTCCCATATAAGTTCCGCCTACCTTTATTACCAATGTTTACACACTATTATTCTAACTACCTAATCCAGTTTATGCAAGTAATAAGAGGATTATTTAATGATAGAATTTTTAATATTTTTTTATTCGCCCACTTTCTTTCGTTATCTATTTTCTTGACATGTCGAATTCGTCTGATAAAAGTACTTGGTTTTAAGGCTTCAAGCGCATCGAAGGACTTCTGCTCCTTTGCCCTGTTGAATCAAGGGAACATAGCTTTCCAGCTCCGCGAGCACCGCTGAATCTGTCAGGTCAATTGTCATTTTCTTTTCGTGGGCCATATACCCAGCCATAACGAGCATTGTGATTAGCCGGCCGTATTCGAAATCGAGCAGAGCGTTTTTGCCTTGTTCAAAGGCTGATATTGCATCCCGCCACTCCGTTATATAGCCGTACAGGTCCGGCTCATTGTGATGAAGAAGCAAAACCCCGCGACTTGCTTGCGACTTCTCAAGGGCAAGCTCACTGTCAGCGACAGCAGCGGCTGCCGCATCACTGATAAACAGGCCCGTCGGTGACTGCAGTGAGTTAACGGTGTACGAATAACCCGGACCGAAGGCTTCCATAAGGAGTCTTAGGCCGGGTGCATCGTACATCCAGGAATTTGTGGCCTGAACTATACTGAGATTTCCCGTCTCAGCGTCCCTGAACTCTAAGGTAACATTTGAATAGTCCTCTGCAGGCGTGGCCGTGTAGTCCACACCTCTTTCCTTAAGCTGGCTAATCCACGGCTCTTTGCCCCACTTGAGCAGGGCCATATTGGCAGTAGCTGAAACAGGGGTAAGGTAGTCAAGCGGCTTGCCGCTGGGTGTCAGCATATACATCCCGATGGCTATACTGTGGCAGCCCATATCACAGCAGACACCGCCTCCCTGCCTTGTTGGGTCCCAGAACCACGGCTCATGCGGTCCGCCGTGCTCTTCTGCGCTGCGGGCCAGATGCACAGGACCCATACTCTTTTCCACTGCTGCAAGCTGACGCCGAGCCTCAGCTACTGAGGGCATGTGAATCTGGTTTTCGAAGTAAGCGGTGGGCACACCGAGTGACCTGGCTATTCTTGCCATTACATCGGCTTCCTGGAGGTTCCGGGCCAGAGGTTTCTCGCAGATGATTCCCTTGATTTCGGCGCCACCTTCGAGAGCCTTGGCTATGTTGCGCATTATTTCGAGGCGGGCGAAGTTAGGGGCAAAGATGCAGACTACGTCAACAGCGGCGCAGAGTTTTGCAGTGTTCTTGAAAACTTGAGTATTGCCTAGGCCATCGGCCTGTGCACGTTTGGCAAGTGCCTCTGCGCCCAGGGGTGCGCAAACGCCGGTTAATTCAACGTCCCTGACCGAACACAAAGCCCTTTCGTGGAAACCGGCCACGAAACCAGCCCCAATCATTCCTATCTTTAACATTGTTTAATTCCTTTCAAATCAAAGTGTTACAGGCTATTTTTTTACTTTTTCTGATACGCCTAATTTCTACCCTACTTTTGATTATAGCACAATCGAAAAACCGGCAAGAATAACAGAAAATAGGCATTTTTCGATGGATAACCTAAGCTTATAGGACGGGGTCGGCAGGGGGCAAATGGCAGGTTCCGATAAGACTGAGGAAGGAGATTTTAAGGTGAGTTTTTTGGCTGATACCGAGCTATCGACCGTTCAAGATAGGTGAAATAGAAATTTGCAGGGCGATTTTTCTATAGATGCACGCTAACTATATGTCAAAATAGGACATATAGCATAAATAGGCAAGGGGGATTTCAAGACAAATGCCCGGATTGGTTGAAAATAGGGTGAAAAATGAGTGAAAATTTGCGAAAATGTGAGAAAAATCCCTAAAATGCTTGTTTTTTGGACACATTTTTTTGGTGGTACCTGCAAAAATAGTCGAAAATATATGAGCCGGATACTTGGCTGAGAAAGTTGGAAGATAGGCTTAGTGAGTCGGCGGTATGACAAGGAATTAGTAAAGATTTTGGATATTGTTAAGTGAGAATTATGGGGGCACAAGTTGGACTGAGAAAAATAAAAGGAGATAAACAATGCCCGCAACAAAAGTCGCAAAGAAAAATGTTACAGAAAAGCTTATGGGTATGTCTGAGATAAGAATAAAGGCTCAATCGCTCGGGATAAACCCAGAGACAATGAAGAAGCCGGAACTTATCCACACTATCCAACAGGCAGAAGGGTACACGCCATGTTTTGGAAGGTCAAACGGTCAGTGTGGCAACACCGACTGCTGCTTTATAAGTGATTGCCTTAAGATAAGACTGTAAACTCTGTTTGCTTGTTATTTAGCGTATCTCAGCAACCTCAATAAAGGGAGGTTAATGCGAATGCGCTATTTTTACGACCCGAGCAAATTGTTCGAGGTGAAGGAGTTTAAGTTTTTCAGGTAATTTTGTTGACAGACACAGGTCTGGTCAGTATTTTCTTGCTTGTGTCAAGGAGTATCCTTCTGTCCCTCGAAGTGTACCCCTAAAAAAGACGAGGGGATTTGTATTGCAGGCTTGAGAGAGCCTAAGGAGAAGATAAATTGGGTAAAGGTAAGGTAAAATGGTTCAATGAGAGGAAGGGTTACGGTTTTATCGTTCCCGACGATGGCGGTAAGGATTTGTTTGTCCATCACTCGAACATAACGGCAGAGGGATTCCGGTCTTTATATGACGGCCAGGCGGTGGAATTTGAGGTTGCCGAGGGTGAGAAGGGTCCTGAAGCAACGAATGTGCGTCCCTGCTGAGATGAATCCCGACGTGTCCGGACGTGAAGACCCACGGCTCCACTGAAAGGTGGGGCCTTTTTCATTGATTCCGCCAAAAGACAGCGGTTCTATGATATTGATGGGTGGCGGTAAATAGCGCTTGGCAGACAACATATAGCGTATAAAAAGAAACACAAATAAATTTGTGGGCTAAATGCTGAGAGCGATATTGAATGCTGAATAAGGAACGCTGAGGAGAGGGCGTAGGAGTATCAGAGCAAAGCGGTCCTTGGCCGGCAAGGAGGGCTCTAATTGTGATTAAGTCAGCCTAAAAACTGCTCCAGACCTTTTCTTATTAGCATTACCGCAATTGCAGCGAGCAGCAAGCTCGTGATTTTGGACAAAGCTTTTGAGCCGGCTTCCCCCAGGAATTTTATTAGTGCAGAAGCCAATGAGAATACGAAACCCGCCACCAGAATGTTAGCAATCACGGATATCATCGTTGGCAGGAGCCCATATTGGGACACGATTACCAGAGAAGTGGTCAGAACAGCGGGTCCTACTATCAGCGGTGTTCCAAGAGGCACTGCACCAAGGTCTTTGCTCGGGATGCGTCTTTTTTTGACGGGATTGATTACATCAGTAATTGCCAGGCAGAAAAGTATAGCTCCTCCGGCGACCATAAAGTCACCTATGGTAATGCCGAGCAGCCTGAAAATAAGCTTTCCGAGAAGAATAAAACCAATCGCCAGGCATGAGGCCGTGAGCATGGATTGAACAATGACTTTTGCTCTTTCATTCTTTTCCAGGCCTTCGGTTATCGAGATAAATATCGGCAGCACTCCAATTGCATCAACAGCCACAAAAAGGGGGATAAACGACAAAAAAATGTTCTTCAACATAATACCGCCTGCATTATTACAATGAATGAACTAATTTAGGATTATAAAACATATATAAGCCATGTATATAGCAAGAAACAAGCCGGCTTCCCATCTTGTCCAATCTATGTTTTTTGCCCGTAAACATGAAGATAAACAATAAGAAACCGGCAAGAATAAGAACACCGATATCCGAGTTGATTTTTGCTCCGAAGGGAAGGGGTCTGATGAGGGAGCTAATGCCAAGGATAAAGAAAATGTTAAAGATATTAGAGCCTACTATATTACCAACGGCGATTTCCGGATTTTTCTTGTAAGCAGCCATTGCAGATGTTGCAAGCTCCGGCAAAGATGTTCCAAAGGCAACAACTGTCAGGCCAATCATAAGATCGGATACGGACAGCTTCCTTGCTAAAGCACAAGCCTCATCAACAAGAAGGTCTGCTCCTTTAATTACCAGGACAAACCCAACAAGCATCAATAAAAACATCCAAAGCATAAATTCTTCTTAAACCATGAAATGTTGAGATTATTGATTTTTAAATTCAATATGATAATCTAAAATCGTTGGCAAGCAATATTGTTTTAAAACAAATAAGGTAATTTTGATTTCGCCATAGGCGGTTCTTTGATGTTGTATGGTTCGAGAGTCGGATGTTTAATATATTAGGAATTGAGCATGGGAGGTGAGATATGAATTGTCCGGTGTGTGGAAAGTCGATGGTGGAAGAAGATTTTGGTGGTGTACGGGTTGATGTGTGCAAGAACGGATGTAAAGGAATATGGTTTGACTGGGGAGAGTTGAAAGAGTTAGACGAAAGTCACGAGGGCGCAGGCAGGGTGCTCGAAGAGGCATTGAAAAGCCAGCGGGTCAATGATGCCAATCGCGGGCCGCTTAAGTGCCCGAAGTGCGGGATGACAATGTATGCACACAAGTACAGAAGTGCCAAAGAAGTTAATGTAGATGAGTGTTACGGGTGCGGGGGGTTCTTCCTTGATAGTGGAGAGCTAAAAGTGATAAGGGAAAATTTTATGAGCGAAAGCGAGAGGGATACTTATGTGCAGAAGCTCATAGCTGATACGCCGCTGGGGGCAGATGCTGAGAGAGCAAATATTAGAGCAGAGGCGTGCCGGAAATTCGGCGGCCTTCTTAGTAGAAGATGGCCTTTCGTTTGGCCATGAGGTAATTTCTATTTTTCAGGTTCATTGACAGGGAGGAAATGATGCGAGTTATAAAATTAATAATCTTAGCTGTGGTGTTTGGGATAGTTGTTTGCGGGTGCAAGAAAGAAAAGAGCGGCGCAGAAACTACACAAACAATAGAAAAGGAAGAGACAGGAAAGGAGGCCTCTATGGGTATTACAATACAATGGCTGGGGCATGCGAGTTTTAAGATTTGCCACGAAGATAATGTCATATATATCGACCCGTGGAAATTGAAAAAGTCGCCTGGTGATGCGACGCTGGTGCTTGTCAGTCACAGTCACTACGACCATTACTCTCCGGAGGATATTGCCAAAGTTAGCGGGCCGGATACGAAACTGATAGCTTCGGCTGATGTTGTTGCGAAAAGAAAAGCAGGAGAAGCAATTATGCCAGGGCTGGTGGTCGAATTGGAGAGTGTTCGGGTCAGAGGTGTGGCTGCGTACAATCCTGATAAGCAGTTTCATCCGAAGGCGAAGAACTGGGTTGGCTTTATAATAGAGATTGGGTCGAAGCGGGTTTATTACGCAGGCGATACAGACTTGACAGAAGAGATGAAGGCGCTTAAGGATACTGATGTGGCATTGTTGCCTGTGGGCGGTACGTACACAATGAACGCGGAGGAGGCTGCCGAGGCCGCCAGGCATATAAAGCCGAGACAAGCCATACCATACCACTGGGGTGACATTGTGGGCGGTCGAAGCGATGCTGAGCGATTTGCCGAATTAGCGGAGTGTGAGGTGAAGATTTTGACAGCCGGGGAGAATATTAGTTTTTAGTCCTTAGTGTTGAGTTTTGAATTGTAGGTCATAGAGATTGCAGAGTTTTTTCTGGGAAAGTCGATTCGTGCTGTAAAGAAGACGGGTGTTTAAAACAAAAAGCTGGTCAGGACTAAATAGGGACAGTTATGTTGAAGAAGAAAACAGTTCCGTGGTTTTTGTGGCCTTTTGTGGCACTGTGGGACTTGTTAGCCCTCGTACTGAACATAACCGGACGCGTATTAGCGGCGATATTAGGGGTGGGATTGATGATAGTGGGAATTGCGCTTACTATGACAGTTGCTGGTGCACCGATTGGTATTCCTTTTGCTATCCTCGGTTTTCTACTGATAATGCGGAGTTTATTTTAGTTCTTTCGAAATTGAACTTCGGATGATAAGTTTTAAGATTGCCGCGGCCACATTCTGCGGCCTCACAATGACGAGTTTTGAACAGATTCCTCGACTTCGCGGTGCTTCGCACCGCAGCGCTCGAAATGACAGGGGGAAGCAAATTGTGCTCGTGGTGATATGCTTATCGGGGTGGTAAGTCCAGGTTTCTCTTGCAGCGTGGGCAGGCAACCTTGTTGGATTTGAAATTCGGTGGTATTTTTAATTTCAGGCCGCAGAGACAGGTTAAGAATATGAACTGGTTTACCCTTCGCATGATGTCACCGACCTGGCGCATCTGGGTTTCCGTGCGCTGCTCTTTTTCGGCTTTGGCTTCAGCCTCTCGAAGTGCAATATCCTCTTTGGTTAGAGCGGCAGGGGGGATAACCGTTTTAGAGTGCGTTACGTTCGTAAAGGCGTTTGAGTAGTCTTTGAAAGATGCGCCGTGGGTCATATTGCGCAGAATTCTTATCCTTTCGGAAATCGGCGGATGTGTGCTTGTAAGGTCGGATAATTTTCTCTGCCTCTTTTTTTTGAAAGGATTGGCAATATACATCGGGGCGGTAACCTTGTTCACAGTGGCTAATTGCGGCGAGGGGTCGTTGGCGATTTTCTCCAGCGCGCTGGCAAGGCCTTCGGGGTAGCGGGTCAATCTTGCGCCGCCTGCGTCGGCAAGGTATTCACGCTTTTGGGAGAGTGCAAAGTATAACAGATATGCCATTATTGGTGCCACGATAGCGGCTACTATTGCAATTACCATCATAATAAGCTGTGCCTGGCCTCCGCCTCTACCGCCGGATGAATATCTTCGTCGCGAGCCCGTCATCGAGCTGTAGAACATACCTCGCAGAAAGACCTGTGAAAGTAAGACAATTGAGCCGAGCATTATGCCGGCGAGTGTTACGAAAAGGATGTCACGGTGGAGGATATGGCTTATCTCGTGTGCGACGACGCCCTGGAGCTCGTCACGGTTGAGTCGGCCTAAAAGGCCTGCGGTAACGGCGACCGATGCGGATTGCGGGCTTCGGCCGGTCGCAAAGGCGTTGGGAGCGGGGTCGTTGATGATGTAGATTTTGGGCATCGCAGGCAGGCCTGCAGCGATTTTCATTTCTTCAACTATGTTGAATAACTGAGGATGCACATCATGGGTAACTGGTTTGGCTTTGCTTGAGGCCAGAAGGATTTGGTCGCCGCTTGAAAAACTTATTAAAGTGAGCACGAGCCAAATCGCCGAGGCAATTATCAGGCCGAACAAACCACCTTCGGCGCCGAAGAAACCCAGGCCAATGATAAAGCCCAGAAGCAGTAACACGGCTGCCATTATCACCATCAGGACGATGGAGTTTCTCTTGTTGGCTCTAATCAGTTCCCACATAGTTTGCGGCTCATAGCTCGGCTAAGGCAACCCCCAAACAAGCCTTCGACGAGCTCAGGCCAGGGTTTGAGGGTACCACCCTTTTTAATAGCGCCTCTAAATAAGTTTGATAGTTGTAAATTGCTAAAGCACCCGCCAAACAAATTACGAGGATGCCGCCCTTTTTGGCAATACCCCCAAACAAGTTTGAGGGCGCAAGACTTTTTATGGACGCCCAACGCGATTTTGAGGGTGCCACGCTGAGAACAAATAAAATGCAAAGCTAAATAGTATCTGTTACAGAAAACAAAAACCAACAATGTCACCACTGCGAAAGCAGTAATCCAGAGTGAAAAAGCCGGATTCCTGCTTCCGGGCTTGTTGAAAAAGTCGAGATTGCTTCGTCGCGGAGTTTACCCTGAGCGTAGCCGAAAGGCTCCTCTCAATGACACAAAGTGCATTTTCAAATCATTGCGAGCCCAGCCCCTCGGAGGGGCGGGGCGAGCGATTTGAAAAATCGCGTGGCAATCTCAAAGCGTTGCTCTTGGTCTTTTTCAACAGCCCCTTTCGCGGGAATGACAAATACTTTTTCTGCAACAGGAACTAAATAATTAAAAGCTTACCTTCGGGACCTCTCGCTCAGCGGCGATTTCAATCTCGAAGAAATCGCGTTTGTCAAACTTGAACATACCGGCAACGATGTTCGAGGGGAACATCTGAATCTTGTTGTTGAAGAACAAGACCTGGTCGTTGTAGCTCTGCCTTGCAAAAGCGATTTTGTTCTCCGTGCTGGTCAGCTCTTCCTGAAGGGCGAGGAAATTCTGATTCGCCTTTAAGTCGGGGTAATTTTCAACGACCAGCATGAATTTGCTGAGAGCTTCTCCGAGAGCACCTTCAGCTTTTGAGGCTTCGGTTACTGTTTTGGCTCCCATAGCCTGGCTTCTTGCATTTGTTATGGCCTCAAAAGTCTCACGCTCGTGCCTCATATAGCCTTTAGCGGTTTCGACAAGATTGGGAATCAAATCGTGCCGGCGCTTTAGCTGCACGTCAATCTGTGACCAGGCATTATTGACCTGATTGCGAAGGCGAATTAGGGCATTGTAGATGCCGATGACAAAAATAATGAGCAAAGCCGGAACAACAAGCAAAACCAGGATAAGAATAACGAGCAGTGTTGACATAGGTTTTCTCCCTTTATTGAAGGTAGCGTGCCGGTGTTATGGCGATTTCATTTTCTTCAATACTAATGCCACGACAAGAATAACAACGGCGACTGCGATTAATACTATGCTCCAGGTACCCATAATTTTCTCCTTTCGTTCAATTTACTTGTGTCCAAACATATCTGTTAACAGTTTTTGAATTTTATTGTCTTTGTCTAACTGTGCTTTGTCGAAGATATCGTTCAATTCACCTCTGTCGAACCATAGGCCATCGTCTTTGCGGCATTTGTCAATAAGCAGAGCGGGTTTTGAAGAGCCGACGATGACCTTTTTCATTTTTTTGTCGCAGATGGGACATTTTCTTATTTTTTTGGTGGACCGAGAATCGATTTTGAATGAGCCAAGCATTTGTTTGGCCTTTTCCGGCTCGCCGAGCAGGAGTTCAAGTTCACCGGTGTCGAGCCAGATGCCGCCGCAGTCGGTGCAATAATCGATTTCGACGTCCTGGAGCTCAAGGGTAATCATTGCATTTTTGCAAACCGGACAATCCATAATAAAAGACCCAAGACTACAGACTCATACAGACTCAAGACCAAAGACTACAGATTCAAGACCAATTGTCAACGGCAAACACTGCGGAATCAGCGGTGAAAGTCTATGGTTTCAACCGAGTAATTCTACTATTAAGACGCAGAACTACATAGAGAAATTCAAAAATTAAAATGAAAAATTTATCTATTTGCGGTTCTATTTTGGAGCGATTACCTCCGTTTTGGAAAATCGCGTATATATTTTAGACCGCATTATTTTATATTGTCGGGGTAGTGACGTCAAGAAATGAATATCAAATATACGAAGTTGCTTATGTTGTGGAGGCCGGCAGCGTTAAGTGTGTTATAAATTGCGGATTGCGCGCTGCCAGTTGGGTTTGGAATGTGATTTTGTGCTTATTATCGGGCTTTGATAAGCTGTTGGTTGAGCCAGAGAGAACAGAGTGAGGCTTGAGGTTTTACCCAAAGCGGTTATAATCTTGAAAGCAGGCTGGCAGTTCCGGCATGTTGAGATTAGTTTTGTTAAGCTCATACAATATTTCATATTTGTAAGAAAAAGAAACCTTCGAGTGCCGAGAATAAAATGAAATGGAGAAAGAATACTCAATCAAAAGATTAGCTTACTGGTTAACAATGATATGCAAGATTCTTGGTGTGGTGTGCCGATATAATAAAATGAGGTGGGAATATTTGTTCTTGACGACAGTAATCTAATTGGTTATTGATTGATAATTATTGAACATTAATATACTTATAAGGGCGCTGGAAAATGATAGTTGACTGCCATACACATATAAATTGTGCTGCGGATGATGTTGAGATGTCTGAGCATTTAGCGGCCGCGGAGATGGTAGATGCGTGTATAGTATTAGCTGCCGCAAATGGGCCGAGCGAAGAGGTTAATAAGGGATTGGCTGAGTATGTGAACAAGTATAAAGAGAAAATGGTCGGCTTTGCAGTTATAGAGCCGATAAAAGATAAAATCAGCATTAATAATCTGAAATCCATCAAAGATAAATTGGGACTTAAAGGGTTGGTTTTGCATTGTTCCGCCTGTGGTATGCACCCTGCTCACAGCAGGGCGATGCGGTTTTATGGATTGGCCCAGGAGCTTGGTCTTCCTGTTTTTTTTCATAACGGTGATTGTACTCTTAGAGCGGATGCCGTTCTGGACTATGCCCAGCCGTACCTTTTGGATGAGGTTGCGAGAGAGTTTTCGACTTTGAAAATTATCATCGGAGATATGGGTATGCCGTTTGTTGAGCAGACATTATCGGTAGTGGCTAAGCATAAAAATGTGTATGCGGATTTGACGATAAGGCCGAGCAATGTCTGGCAAACTTACAATACCGTCGTAGCATCGTATGAGCGGGGGGTGATGGATAAACTATTGTTCGGTAGCGGATTTCCGTCAGGCAATGCAGGCCAGTGCATCGAGACGCTGCTTGGCTTTAATATGCTTTTGGCTGATACGAATCTGCCGACAGTTCCGCGAGGTAGTATTCGAAACATCATCGAACGTGACACGCTGGAGTTGCTCGGAATAAGAGATAAAAGCATAGAGGCACAAAAAGAAAAAAGTGGAAAGACGAAAGAGCGTAAGAGCGTAAAAGCGTAAGGGCACAATTCCAAGCAAGGAAAGCGGGAAGATAAGCATCAATGGCTGAGCTGTTGGAAGAGCAAAGGGAAAGCTGGGGGACGCGTGTCGCATTTGTTCTGGCGGCGATTGGCTCGGCTGTTGGCCTGGCGGATGGGGCGGAAATTGAGGAAACGACAGCACCGATTCGCGACAGATTGAGCGGCGTTTCTTATATCATTCTTGCGGTCGTGTTCCTAATCATCATAGGCGGCTTGGGCTGGTGTTTTTACAAGGCTTTGGCAGCGGCCAGTGGAGATACAGGAATTCAATATCACGACGAGATTGGTGACGAGAGACAGCGAATTTAGTTTTTAGTTATGAATTTTTAGTTTTTAGTGAGCTCAAAACTCGGCACTTGGAACTTAAAGCTATAATTATGTGCTATTTTGGTTTGAAGCCTTTGACGTTGTTGCCGGTGTATTTGGCACAGGCCTTTTCCAGGTCCACATCGCTTATGTTCGCCAGCGTGCAAAGCCAGGCAAAGACATCAGCGAATTCCTCCTCTTTATTTTTTGGGTCTCTGGATGCGAGTGCGGTGGCGAGCTCTCCGACCTCCTCGATAAACCACATAAACGTGGCGGGGATGCCTCTTTGTCGGTCTCGCTTTTCGTATTTTTTGGAAATTAAACTTTGAAATTCACTGATATTCATTTGGTAAGTTCCCAATTTGTAGCTGTACAAAGCACAAGCTTCCTTGTGCTCTTATATTCTACCTTCTATCCTTTATTAGTAGGGCAAAGTTCAAAAAATATATCGGGGTTGGAAAATAGACAAAAGCTCTTAGAATTATTAAGTTTTTGCGTTCCAAATTGCAAGCACTTTCTCTATACAATAGACGACATTTGTAAATTGCGGGAAATGGCTTCAAATTGCAGGAGTTTCTTCAACAAATAGTCGAATGACCCAAAATTTTTCCCAGGTGTGCAAAAAACTTGACATCCGAAATGTCCTAACATAAGATTCCCATACAATTTTATGATTTTGTCAGGGAGATTACTATGGCTGAGATTAAGCCAAGAATAAGCGTTGAGTATGCCGAGAAAGCGACGATAGTTGGTTTTACCGACGAAAAAATACTCGAAGAAAGGGACATTAAGGCGCTTCAGGATTCGATTATGTCTGTTATTGAGTCCGCATCCGGCGGAATAAACCTGATTTTGGATTTTGGCAATGTCCAGTTTTTATCGTCTGCTGTTTTGGGACTTTTAATAAGGCTTAGCAAAAGGATTTACGAACATGATGGCCAACTAAGACTTTGTAATATAAACCCAAAAATATACGAGATTTTCAAAATAACACGGCTGACCAAAACCTTCGATATTTATAAAGATGTTGAAAGCGCGGTCGAGGATTTATCTCGAGCGAATTAGGTGAGAGCTTTGTTATTTCGCTTATGGTATCAAAAGCACCAATCAGTCGCTCAATAGTTGTGGAAAGCAGGCCGTCTGCTATTGTCAAGGTGTGCAGGCAGATACTTTCTAAGCTCGAAGCCAACGGTTTCGACAAAGATGATATTTTTGCGGTTCATTTGGCCCTGGAGGAGGCTTTTCTCAATGCCGTCAAGCACGGTAATAAAATGGACCCCACCAAAGAGATTAGAATTGACTATTCTGTTGGTTCAGATAAAATTGAGATTTCCATGACGGACGAAGGGGAGGGGTTTGAACCGGAAGCAGTAGCAGATCCCCGGTATGGCGAGAGTCTTTACAAGCCCGGGGGCAGAGGATTGCTGCTTATATACTCGTATATGGATATGGTTAAATTTAATGAACGTGGCAATGGTTTGTATATGGTCAGATATAGGGAGAAGCCACGTCTGACAAAAAGAGGTGACCAAACGCAAGTATAATCCAAAGCGGTCCCTTACCGGCGAAATCAAGACAAGGATGTTTAGCAGAGTTTTTATTTTTTTCAGTTGTTTGTTCATATTAGGCGGTTGTGTATCCGATAACGAGCCGATGCCGGAGATTGTATATAGGCCCGGCTCTGAGTCCAGACTTATTCCTCTTCCTCCGAGAGCTATAAAGCCTAAGCAAGGTCGTGAAAATGTTTATCAAAACATTCCAAGAGACTGGTTACCACCTTCACAATTGGAAAAAAAGTGGACGGCTTTGGTGATACATCACTCAGCGACAGAAAAGGGAAATGCAGCTATATTTGACAAGATGCACAGAGAACAGAACCACTGGGAGGGTATCGGCTACGATTTTGTTATAGGTAACGGCACAGACAGCGGTGACGGCGAGATTGAGGTTACGTTTCGCTGGCGAGAGCAGATTCCCGGCGCTCATTGTGGAGGGACAGCCGGTAATTGGGCCAATGAAGAGGGGATAGGAATTTGCCTTGTTGGCGATTTCGATCGCACAGTGCCTACATCACGACAGATGCAGTCCCTTTTGAAATTGATTCGCTTTCTACAAGAGCGGTATGGAATTTCAAAGAGTCGAATTTATGGTCATAAGACCACTCCGGGAGCGCGGGTAACTGACTGTCCAGGGGAAAGGTTCCCGATGGCCAGGCTGAAATCAATGCTTAATTACTAAATTTATACCTATATCCACATTCAGGCAGCGTGTCTGCCGCGTCCTATAAACTCACTTTCAAACTCCACACATTAGCTTTTTTGGCGAAATTAAGCCAAAATATTATAGCTAAGAAAGTTGCAGTGTAATTATACCGAAGTTTTCGCTGGTAGCGTTATTCAACAATCGAATTAAGGAGCCGGTCGAATGGATATGTATGAATCATTGTTTTCCCCTGGCTTTATGCTAACCGAGCAGATTGCAAAGCAGATTTTTGAAGTTTTGCCCGAAGGGAGGGCTACAATAGTATTTATGGACAGGGACGGCAACAACTGGCCCAGCGACCCGGAAGAATTTGCCAGGCTGAACATCAGCGAATCATTTTTGAAAGAGCTTTGCGCTAAGATTGACGATGGTGCTGAGCCGGTCGTGACCGGCACGGATGATTGCAGTGTGATTGCTGCACAATTGGCGACCGAACGGAGTAATTGCGGATATGTCATTATAGCTCTGCCACAATACAGCCCTGAATCGGTCTTGATAAATATCGACCTGGTTGAAATGTTACTTAATCAAATCGGCTTGATAGCCAAACTAATCGAGAAGAACAATCTTCTCTACGAAGTTCAAATGAAACACTATCGGGTATGTGGTCAGAGCGAGATAGCTTGGAATTAAGTAGCTATCAGGCCCAACGTATCGTTTTTTCCCCTAAATCGTTTTGCTATAAACTGTCTTTATTGTTCTGGATGCAAATGCATGGCCATAGAATTTGGGGTAGTTATAGCATTCATAATATTGACTATGTGGCAATGCAAGGTACCTGTCAATGCCACCTATTGCTCACAACTACTGCTCTGTATTCTGTCTCTTGTCTCCCGACTTCTGCCTTCTGTCTTCCGTCTTCTGCCTCCTGCCTTCTGTCTTCTGATTTCTGTCTTCTGTTCTCTACCGGCTGGGCATTAATTGTCAGGTTTGTATATAAAGAAAGGCAATCAACAACAGTCGATGACCATCCCTAATGATATTCGTTGGACGGTTTTTTCAACAGCTCCACTTGTCTTGTTTTTCTTCCTATTTCGCTCACTTCCCTTTATATTCTTCTATCAATGTTTCGATGCTTTTGTCATATTCCGGATTGTGATTGTATCCGTCATCGTAATACCATAATCCGGGAAGAAGCTCTCTATCACCATACTTAAAATTACGGCGTGGCTCTCTGAAATCATCTGGGTAAATCCTAACCCCAAAATGGTCCATGCCTCCGTGCATTTCCACGGTCAGGTAGCCATCATAACTTACGATGAAACCACGTGGCCTGAGATCCCAGATGGCTTGTGGGATACGCACTCCTTTTGGAACGGCAAAGTCGCCGAGATACCTAGATCCATCAGGTTGTGGATTCAGACGTTCTTTGGGAACCTGCCTCAGGATTTCTCTTCCGGCCTTCAACAATGCCTGATGGTCCGTCTTGCACAACAGTCGTATCCGTAATTGTTGTGCTTGGTGTATCGCACGGAGCCAAAGAATGCGAAACAAAGGTCCACGCCATGGGAAAACAAGTACGCCAATCAAGGTAACGACCACTACGGCAACAGCGATTCCAAGAACCATTTTCTTGCGTCCCTTCATTTTGATATCTCTCCCAATAGCAACATAATAGCAACATACAATTTACAAACGCAGAGTTTCCACTAGAGATTATAAAAAATGTAGCTCCTTTTCACCAGTCCTTTCTCAAATAGTATTCATTGTAGCCTTTAAAGAGCCAAGTTTTGGTGGCGCCCAGAGCAGGAGTATCTGGTTCGTGATGCCATATATATTTTTTCCAATTATAAAAGCACCACATCATCTCCTCGTACGAGAATCCATAATGGCGGAAGGCATGCCCTCCAACTATGTAGTTGATAGCCTGCCCACTATATACCTGCTTGTCCGCAGAGTACTTGAAATCCTCTGTCCTATCCCAAAACCATGAATCCCAATGACCCACCATATTGATGAGCATTGATATGGGGGGACCTACAGCCCCGGGTGGCCACCCACTCACCTCCTGGATGGCCGGTGTTATTATCCTGTTGAGTGTCCTCTTGTCAATCATTACTACATCATTAACGACGAGTAGAGCAACTGTATCAACAACTGTTGGGTCAGTGGGCTCGCCAAAAATGTTTGGAGTTGTATCTGCTATGACTTCCGCGTGCATAACTGAAAGCTCGGGTTGCGCGACAGGCAAGGGATCAGTAACGTAACAGCCATTATAAAAAATGACCACATCAAGTAATTCGTCACTGTCCGGCACCCAAGTCACGCTGTGAACATCCCAGCCTGGCATCTGCTCATCAATAGACATGTCACTTAAGAGCCAGTCACTGAACTCACCGGGAATCTCATCCAGTGACAAACCCGTTGTATCTATGAGCTCGGATGGCATTGTGAAGTGAAAGTGGTGATAGGCCATTTCATGACAGCCTGATGGATCCACCATGGATAGAGGGTTGTTCCCACAATATCCATACCCATATCCGACCGGGTCGGTCTGCATAAATCGGCCGATGTGTGGATTATAGTACCTGGCGCGATAATAGTAAAGACCTGTTTCGATATCGAATCTCCGGCCGGTGAACATGTAGGGATTGGCAAGGAAGTTGGGGTCTGAGGCCGCCACTTGGCCATAGACGCTATACTCGTAGCTCTGGCAGCTATCGCCGTCCGAATCACTCAAGGCCACCACGGAACCCAGACCATCGAAGTGATAGTAGTAGGCTGCGTTATTAGCGGCCACATCTATCATACAGACCGGCTCATCAACGCGGGCACCGTAGATGTATTTGCGCAACAGGTTACTGTCATCGTATTCAGCGATAACGTGGCCGCTGTCACGCCTGTTGGAAGCGTGCGTTTCCGCATAGACGTATTTGACCATGTAACTACCATCGACATTCTTTTTGATGCGCCTGCCGGCCGGGTCATACGTATAGGTAATCGTGTCCCAATTTGTCGGGTCCGGGGGTGGCGAACCTGACCACTGCAGCCAGTCCACCGAGCCGTCATCGTCACCTGCCTCGTCTTCGCTGTCCTTGATATAACGCCATTTCAGCGTGTGGCTGCCTGAGCCGCTGATATTATATTGCTTCTGCTGCCAGTTTACCTCCCCATCAATCCGGTCCTTACGTACGCTATCAATATAGAACTCCAGATAGTCACAGTCTAATTCAGAATAGACCTTCCAGCAGAACGTTATTGTTTCCCGTGCCCGTGATAGCTGTAACCTAATAGTCTTTAACAGGATAATGGAAAATGCAGCGGATTTTTCAGCTCAGGGATAATCCTACTGTTTTTGCAACGGAGCGAATATGTGTGGCAGCCAGGCGGTATTCTTCTGCGTTTGGCAAGTGCTCTAACATTAGCGGAGTACGAGGTAGTTTGCTCAATTCTCTCAAAAACGTAGCATAGTCGAGTGCTCCCAATCCCGGACGAACTTCATCGAGATGGGTAGTGAGTTTTGTGCTCAGAAGAATATCTTTAGCATGGCAGCTTTTGATATAAGGGCCAAGTTTTCTAAAACATTCGCGGATAAGCTGTCCGTTCTGAAAATATCTCTGTGGGCTGCAGATGAGATTGACAGGGTCGAGATGGACGGCAAATCGCCTGCGGTCAATGGCTTTTAGTAAGCGTAAATATGAATCAGGGGAGTCCGGATAGGCCCACGGCATAGTTTCCAATGTAAAATATGTCCGGGTTGGTTTGACATCATCAATAATGGCACGTATTGTTTCGACAATCATATCAAATGTTTCTTCGGCCAGGTTCTCCGGAGAGGGGCCGTCCCAACGTTCGCCGCGTGAGCCGCTGATATTGACGCAGCAGTTGGCCCCGATTCGGTCTGCCAGAGCCAATTGCCTGCGGCATTTTGCCAGGGCTTCCCGACGAGTTTTTTCATCGGGGCTGATTGGATTGCTCCATGCTCCAACTTCGGCAATGATTATGTCTGCTTTTTTAGCCGCAAGAGCATAGGCGTTGACGACCTCGTCTTTTTCTCCGGCTTCCACGGGGCAGTAGGCAGCATTATAACCGAGCTTTTTCACAACATTTACCCATTCGTCCGGGCCGTCAAATTTTTCGAAGGTGGGACCTCCGAATCGCAATGATGGGGATTTTGTCTGTGCAGCCGGTAATTTAGTCGTTGACGTATAGGCCAATGCGGTTGTGCTTATCAGGGATTTTTTTATAAATGCGCGCCGGGACATCGAATTTTTTTTGCTCAGCATTTTTGCTCCTTTCCTTAAAGTTTTGAGCCGTAAAACAGTAAAACCGACGACCAATCACCGCGTGGGCGGTCTGATGGCTGAAGTTTTACGAAAATTATACCTTATCAACGCTTGAAGGATAATCAAAATCAATGTAAAGACAAAGTTTGAATTGCTTTTAAGGGGACAGTTGCTATAATTGGCCGGTAGTTGCAGAGTATAGAGTATGTATTCCTGCTCCTGCCTTAGCAGGGGTGACAATACTAAATGCTATGTGCCAAATGATGAACGCTATGTGCTGATAAGTTGAGGAAAAAGTGAAGTTCCAGGTTTTTAAGAACGGTAAGGTTGTTGATAAATTTACATTATGCGGTGCTTATCTTTTCGGAGGCGACGGGGTTGGTATCCGCCGAACCCAGATTAGCTTTAAGAACGGATTTGTCGAGTGTAAAAGGCCTAATCTGGAAACAGCAGGATTAGCTTTATTATGGCCTATAAGTGGTTTTGGCAAGGTGCTTTTGCCAACAACCTGCCTGCCCGAAAGAGAGCGTCCGTATAATTTGAATGTGGAGATAGCGCGTGCAAAGCTAATGCAAATTGTCAACAAGCGAGAGGACTGGTTGTATTTTAACAGCATAGAGGATTTGGGAGATATTTGCAACGAGGGCCAGGATTTATTTATCCGGGCAATTCAAAATATTTCAGATGCGCCACAGTCGTCTAAACTGGCAGATGATTCACTTAAAGAAGCGATAGTTTTTTCTGAAAAGCTGGCAATAAAGCAGGCTGAATCGCTTTTTGAGACAAGGAGCAAGAGCCATGGTTTTGGTCGAGGCTGCCTTGGATGCAGAGTAGCCCCGGCGGAGATTGGTAATCCTATATACGTTGAGAGGCTTCTGGAATTGTTCGGTTCCGTAACGCTTCCGATAAACTGGGCCGAGATAGAGTCTCATAAGGAAAGTTATGATTTTTCGGCGGTTGATGCCTGCGTTGATGTGCTTGGAAAAGAGAAATTGTCGCTGAGCGCAGGGCCGTTGCTTTGTTTCTCAAAAAAGTATCTGCCCAAGTGGCTGCTTCACAGCGGAGCGGGTTTTGAGAAGATTCGAGAAGCGGCGTATCGGTTCATTTCAGAGATAGTCGCTCGTTATAGTGGAATTGTTCGTGCGTGGTGCGCCATCAGTGGTTTGAATGTGTTTAACCACTTTGGGTTCAGGTTCGAGCAGATTCTGGAAATGACGCGTGCGGCGAATATGGCTGTGAAACAGGCCAGTGACAGGGCTTTGAAGGTAATAGAAATCAGCAACCCGTGGGGTGAATATTATACGACAATACCCAACAGTATCCCGCCATTAGTGTATATGGATATGGTTGTGCAGAGCGGGATTAATTTCGATGCGTTCGGACTGCAAGTTCGATTTGGCAAAAATCAATCGGGTATGCACGTTAGAGATATGATGCAAATATCGGCAATTCTGGATTCCTTTGGGCCTATAGCCAAGCCTTTGTATTTGACCGATGTGGAAGTTCCGAGCCAAAATGGTTCTGGTTTGCAGGACGGGAAAGTTGCCGGGGTATGGCATGAGGAGTGGAACCAGTCGCGGCAGAGGCAATGGATAGAGCAGTTCTGTAAAATAGCGCTCAGCAAGCCATTTGTTAACTCCGTGACATTTTCGAGCCTCACCGATACAGAGGACAGTACCATAGCCAATAGCGGTCTGCTGACGGCCCAGCTCGAGCCCAAAGAATCGTTTCACACTCTGAAGAAGCTGCACGACGGCATTTTCAGCCGATAAATAAGTCACGGCTCGTGTTTTGTGATTCGAAGGAGCGACGCAATACAATATGACAGAAGCCGGGCAAAAGAGGATTCAATCATTTGCGTTTGTTATCAGTGTGTGTGTGGCGGTTTGCGTTTCCTTGGGTTTTGTTTCCGAATTTGCTGGAGGTGGTCAAGCCTGCGAAATTGAATTAGAGAGCCGAATAAATCCAAACGATGCGTCTGTAGCGAGTTTGGTGAGATTACCCGGCATAGGTATTGGACGGGCCGGGGCAATAGTAGCATACCGTGAGAGTTTCGGTGGAAAAGACGGTGAAAGTCCAGCCTTTCGAAATTGCAATGATTTGCAAAAAGTCAGGGGCATAGGGCCTAAAACGGTACAAAATATCAGCGAATGGCTGAAGTTCGAATAGGGTATAACGCCCGGTATTTAGCAGATAGGCAAATAAAGAAGATGGATGAGTGTGAAATCAATAAGCCGCTTGAGCAATGTAATGGTGCAGGTGGACAAATCGAATCCGGTGACGGGGAGAGTATCGGCATCGTTGGTTCTGCTCCGGTTCCTTTTGCCGCACTGATACTGTTATTAGCCGTGTCCCTTATGTTGCTGCTGGTTAAATTAGGTGAGCCCGAGCTTGGCAGTCCGCATGAGGCCCGTGTTGTAGCGACCGGTCATAACATGGCCGAGTCCGGTGACTGGGTAGTGCCCTACTTTAATGGGTCCTTGCGTTTGCAAAAGCCGCCGCTGCCGTACTGGACTATTGCGATTCTGGCCAAAGCCTTTGGACCGCTGGATGAGTGGTTGTTCCGCCTGCCCTCCGCGCTAATGGGCATAGGAGGTGTTATACTAACACTGCTGATAGCACGAGTTGTGTTTGATTGGAAAACCGGGCTTGTTGCAGCGCTAATCCAGTCGCTTACGGTAAAATATGTAATCGAATCCCGGTTAGCACGGGTCGATATCTACCTGACATTTTGGGTGCTGGTCTCTTTGTTTTTACTGTCGGCGATTTTTTTCGGCAAACGGCGTCGAGACTGGCTATGGCTGTCTCTCTGGGCTGCCATAGCAATGGGCTTCTTGGCCAAGTGGGTTGCCGTGTTTATATTTGTGATGCCACCAATGTTGTACGGTCTTTGGGCTTACCCGGAGCGCCGGCCTCGTCTGAAGTGGCACTTGCTGGGCGTGTGCATCTTTTCGTTGTTGGCACTATCGTGGGTGGCACTACTTGTTTACAGGTTAGGCTGGGAAACTTTGCGAGCGGGTTGGGCCGGCGAGGTTAGTGAAAATGTTACGTCGGCATATCACCGGGCCAATCATGGGATATTCTATTACCTTGGGCAGCTTTTCGTGCTGAGCTTTCCCTGGTCTGCTCTGGTTCCCGTGGCATTGACTGTTCCGTTTTGGCCTCAGTCCAGACCCGAGAGACGCAGGCTGCTTTGGTTGGCGTTAGCCGTCTTTTTCGCTATAGCAGCCTTTTCACTGGTCAGTAAAAAGAAAGCCGATTACCTTCTTCCGGCGTTGCCGTTTATGACGATATTAGCAGCGAAAGCGTGGGAAATCCTGACCGATGAAATTGCGGCGGGCCGAGGTGAGTCAGGGAAAATACGGCGTGGTGCACTCGGTATATCGCAGGCAGCGGTTTTTGTTGTGGCCGGAGCGGCTGTTCTGGTTTACTGTTTCTTCGACAATGAGATGAAACGGTACGGTGCAATTATTGTCTCCGGCCTGAGCTTGGGCATAGGTGGGGGTTTAGCCGGCTATTTCATCCATCGAGGCAAAGGATGGCCGGCGATAGTGTCATTGTTTCTCGGTACAGCCGTTTTTGGTCACGTGCTTTTTGGGCTTTTTCTGCCCCGTGAAACTCGGATTTCATCCGCAGAATTTGGGCGAAGCATAGCAGAGATTGTTGGCGAAGCGCCGCTGGTGTATTTCTGCGGCCAGGATGACACATTGGTATATTATCTGAACCGCACGATTCTCCGGGCCAACGAGGTAGAGCAATTACGCCGTCTTGTTGACGGACATCCCGATACGTTTGTTCTGGCGCGAGGCAAACATCTCGATGCCGCCCGTGAAATTACCGAGCATATTGTTCTGCACCATCCGAATTTTCGGGACGTTTCCGTACCATTGCCTGGTAAAGACGATATAGCCTTCGACATTTATCTGTTGCGCCACGGCGATTCAGGTGAGCCGGTGAGGGAGTTTGCCGGTTTTTCTCCTGAGCCACCTGACTGGTTAAACGTAAAGAATTTATGGTTGGCGTTTGGTTTTTTAGCCCAGGGGATGTTTTTCAGCCGCTTCCTGTTACAGTGGATTGTTTCTGAAAAGCAAAAGAAATCAGTAATACCGATAGGATTTTGGTGGCTTAGTCTTTCAGGTGGAATAATGCTTTTTGGCTATGCCGTTCACCGCAGGGACCCGGTTTTTATTGTCGGTCAGGGCGCCGGAGTTTTTATCTATCTGCGGAACCTGTACTTTATTTATTACAATCGCCCATCGCAAGGATTGCCGAGTTCGGAGGAATCTGAGCCGGTTCAATAGCGTAATGTGTGCTGCTTATGGAGATGGCTATGGCGGGAGAGCAGGCTGTTGAGATTTCGGTGGTTGTTCCCGCTTATAACGAAGAGCAGAACATTACCGCGCTGCTGGAACGGATTACGGAGGTGTTCGAGCCTCTGGGGCGCTCTTTCGAGGTTGTGATGGTCGATGACGGCAGCACAGATAAGACCCTTGAGCTTTTGCAGGAACACAAGCGGTCGAAGTTGTGGCTTCGAATAATTGCTCTCGACCGCCATTACGGGCAGACTTGTGCCATGTCTGCGGGTTTTAAGGCTGCTTGTGGGGCTGTCATCGCAACGCTGGATGCCGACCTTCAAAACGACCCGGCGGAAATTCCTCGCTTAATCGAAATGCTTAATGGGTGTGATGCGGTAACTGGTTGGCGCGTTAAGCGGGCAGACCCCTGGCTGCGGCGAATATCCACCCGTATCGCTAATAGTGTACGGAACAGACTCTCCGGTGAGAAGATTCACGACTCTGCCTGCTCGCTGAAGGTTTATAAGAGGAGATGCCTTGAGGGCTTGACACTCTACGAGGGGATGCATCGGTTTATGCCCACCCTCCTGAAGATGAGGGGCTTCAAAGTTATGGAGGTTCCTGTTTCGCACCATCGGCGTAAAGCAGGCAAGGCCAAATATGGCGTGTGGAATCGTGTATTACGGGCCTTTGTGGACCTGCTTGTTGTGCGATGGATGAAAAAACGGTATGTTGACTATCAAGCCCGTGAACTCTAAATCAGAATTCCTTACGTCGGATTGTGTGGTCTTGATATTTTATGCTGAGAAAATGCAATGGTGAGGCTGGTGCTCAGGTTATACGGGGAGTATCGGCTAAATAGCAGGGAAAAGAATGGATGAATGGGAAATTAATAAGCCATTAGGGCAATGCTACGGCACCGGTAGAAAAATTGAATATGGAGAAGAATATTTTGGTGCCCTTGTAGAAACCGAAGAAGGACTTCAACGTCGGGATTTTTGCGCAGATTACTGGGAGCAAGAAAAGCCGGATGTGTTTTGTTACTGGAAGACAAGACTGCCGCGCCCCGACCAGAAAAAGCAAATATTCGTTGATGATGAGATGCTTCTGGCCTTTTTTGAACGGTTGGAAAAAGAGACTGAGCAGGAGAAAGTGAATTTTCGGTTTGTTTTGGCATTAATTTTAATGCGAAAAAGGCGGCTGAAATATTATGCGACCAGAGTTGAAGACGATAAGGAAATATGGCGTTTGAGGATAGTAGGCGATAAATCCGCCGATAGGCGGCTCGAGGTGATAAATCCACATCTCGATGAGGAGCAAATCGAGCAGTTATCATCACAGATAGGTCAAATTTTACAGACGGATTTATAGAGAATGAATAATCAACATTACAACCTGCGTTTATACTTTTATTATGCTGCGGCAATACTGATTTTCGCCGGCTGTGCGCCCGAGATTCAGAAGCCGATAGAGGTCGTTCCGGGCAAGGAATCCGTAGCCGAGGCGTTGTCTGTTCTGAAAGCACGCTCACAAAATGCGGTGCCGCTGTTGGCTAAGGGCCGGTGTGTTTTGAAATATTATGATGAAGACAAGAAAGAGCGTAAAGAATCCCTTCCTATGGTTAGAGTCGTGGTGAATCCTCCTGTTGAAATCTACCTGCAGGGTGATGCGACTCTTGTCCCCAAGGCGATAGTTCTCGGCTCGAACGAACGTGAGTTTTGGCTTGCATTGAGACCGAAGGAAATCAGCATTTACTGGTGGGGCCAATGGTCTGAACAGGTTTCTTCTGAAGGACTTACGATAAATCCCAGAACTGTATTAGAAGCTATTGGTATTGTGGAAATAAATGCAGAGGAGAATTGGTCTTTGTCGAATGAAGGCGCTTTTGATGTGCTTACAAGACAAGAGCAGGGCGCGGTAATCAAGAAAATATACATCTCCAGCCGTGATTATCTGATAAAAAAAATTGAGTACTTTGATTCGAATGGTCAAGCTGTGGCTTATACGGAATTAGGGGATTACAAAGAGGTGTCTGATGGATTTTTTGTTCCAGCTTTGATAAAGATTATCGCATACGGACAGAATAACGGCGAAGAGTCACTCAGCATAGACCTTGACCTTAAGTCTATAGGACCGAAGACGATCACCGAAGGGATGCAGAATTTCTATTTTAATCGACCTGAACCGCGAGGATTTAAGCATGTTTTGGTAAACGAGGGAGGAAAGTGGATTGAACAAGAGCAGTAGATGAGAATGAAGGAGCTTGTTTATGCCCAGAATTAGTTTAAAAGAAAGAATAAGCGAGGGGGTATTTTTGTTGGACGGGGCAATGGGAACCCAGTTGATTGCTCGCGGGATTGAAGTGGGTAAGTGTAACGATTATCTAAATGTCGAGTCGCCCGATGTTGTTTCTGACATTCACCGCAGCTACTTCGAGGCGGGCAGTGATGCGGTTCTTACCAATACATTCGGGGCCAATAAATATGCTTTAGGACGGCATAGGTTGGCGGAGAAGGCTGCTAAAATAAATAGTGCGGGCGCCCGGATAGCACGAAAGGCGGGTGGCCGGGAAAAGTACGTATTGGGCGATATTGGGCCGAGCGGGGATTTTCTGGAGCCTTTGGGAAGCCTGAAACCGGAGGAATTGAAAGAAGCTTTTGCCGAGCAGGCAAAGGCACTTTTGGCCGGCGGTGTGGACGGTTTTATTATCGAAACGATGACCGCTCTCGATGAGGTGACAATTGCAATCGAAGCGGTAAAGTCTGTCGGTGGGGGATTGCCGGTGCTTGCGTCGATGTCTTTTGACAGGGTCGGCGATGATTTCAAAACTATGATGGGCGTTGACGTCGAAACGGCGGTTGCAAAAATAGTCTCATTGGGAGTTGACGCGGTAGGATTTAACTGCGGGACAGCCTCACTTGATGAATACATAGAGCTGGCGGAAGAGTTTGTTTCAACAATAAAATCTTTGGATAAAGATGTATTGATTTGTGCTGAGCCAAATGCGGGCAAGCCGGAATTAGTCGAGGACCGAGCGGTCTATAAGGTGTCGCCGGAGAATTTTGCAGCGGCGGCAAAGAAAATACATTCGGCCGGCGTGAACATCATCGGCGGCTGCTGCGGGACCGGCCCAGCCCACATCGCAGCCGTAAGCAAGAAGCTGCGAGCCGGCAACGGATAACGAGGGACGACTGACGAGATAAGATGGACGAGAGATGAGGGACGAAGAACGAGAGAGGATGGGCGAAGGGGGAATACAAAGCTATCTACTGCTGGTTTTTGGAATCAAAGAGCAAAATCAAAGCAGCTTGTTCTGACTTTTTCAACAGTCCCGCTATCCCCCGTTGCCCCCTTTTTTAAGTTCCCACCGAAACTTATCCTTGTCGAGAATACGGCGTACGGAACGGTCGGCTTGTTGGAGTTTTCTTTGTCCTATCCACCACCGGATTACGAATGCTACGCTCTACCTTCCGCAGTGTCTCCGCCATCAGGTCAAGATTATTGTTGCATCTTTTGGCGAATTCATCTCTATTACGCCAGACTTCAAGCATAATTTCATTCTTCATATAAAATAGTATATCCGCGTCTTTGACTACATGTCAAAAAAATCTATTGTCCGACTTCAAACGAACCACTGCAATTTTATTCGCCTGTGGCGAACTGAAGAGCCGCAAACCACATCTTTCCACAGCCCTGCTGTCACCATTATCCCTTAGATCACTCGCTTTGACAGCAAATATCCATAACCAATGGTCACAATAGGATATATCAAATATGTCAGCCCTATATCCATCATATAATCGGCGAAAGACATCTTCATTGGTCCCCACATGAAAAGCAATAGGTCAATCAGAATGCTGAGGGTAAAGGCGATGACACCAAGTCGGATGCCCGCGCTGAGGAATTCCTTGTCGATCTTCCTGAAATACAGTATTGAGAAGAACACGACACCGATTGTAAGAGTAAGGGGCATGATCGTTTCAAACAGCGCGCGGTTGGACGCTCTGAGCGGGTAAATCACGAAACCCACAATAAAAGGAATCAGCCAGAGTAGAAATCCATAGAGAATCGCTCTGGCGGTGACTGTCGGGCCCGGCAAAATGAATCTCGATGTTACGGTGCCGAAAGAGCATTTGAAAGGTAGTCTGAGTGATTTCATGGGATTGTCTCCTCGAATTGTTCGGGTTTCTTGTGTCGCGATTGTTCAATGCCAAGAAAAAGATTGGGGATGAGTGCCGCTCCTAGTTGTATTATATGGTTCCATATAAGGCGCCAGTGGTTCATTTAATCGCGACTCTTTGAAGCCTTGACGTTTTTGACCTCCAAAAATGTTGTGCCTGGCGTCACGCTTGATGCGAGAAAGCCGCCGATTACTGCGAGAATCGGCTTGAGTCTCTTATTGATGGGATCGACTTCCACGCCGAAATTCTCAAGTGCCGTAGCGCCAAGCAAAAACAGCGACCCCTTCGGAGCGAATATGACCGGACACGGAATGTTGTCTTCTAATCCCTCAATTTGGAAATCGCAGAAGCCGAGAAGCCGGGCTTGCTGTTTTCCGTCTGCGAGAACCAGATTCCGTGTTGCGGCAGGCTCCACGCCTATCTTTTGAAGATAATCCTCAGACACGAAAGAATAAAGGGCGCCGGTATCAATCCAGAATTCTTCCTCAAAGAACATTTCCGGTTTCTTGATATTGGATACTCTAACTTTTTTCTTGAACATACCAGTATTGTTGTCTCCATTGCTGATATATACTTCTCATGTTGTTCGACAGCGGCTCTGACTATATTGTTTATATGGTTTACGGATAGAAGGCCCTACAAATCGCATGAATCGAGCTGCGAACACACTGTCCGCTACGTCTTAATATATGGGTGCAAAGCAAGGGTTAAAAGTCCGCTGTTTTGTGTATTATCGTGTGGATTGTAGGGAGAAGCAAGAAAAATCCGCCTTCGTCTCCCAAAATGACTACGGCGGACAAGAAGTAAAAATTCGGAAGTAAAAAAGGCAAAAGGGACGTATAGTAAAGAATCACCCAATACCTTTTCTTTTTCTTTCCTTAACACTTTTTTCCTTCACCACAATTTCGCCAGGGCGGCGTTGATTTTTTCGAGGTCGAATCTTTCTGGATCGAATTTGGGACTCAGCCATTCTGCGAATTCCTCATGACGCTCGTGCTTGGGATTTTTGACGGCTTCGAGCATCTCGTAGTAGCCCCAGATGCCGCCACAGTCCTCCGGTGGGCAGGCGAGTTTGCCCGCTATGCACACTGGATACTTCACACCTTCGACTGGTGGGCTGATTTTGACTACCTCAATAAGGTGCTCCCAGCCATCGCCAAAGTCGTACTCATAGATGAACTTTCTCTTGACCGCCGGTGCCAGTTCACTCAGCATCACCTTGCTCTCATCCTCGGTTTCTTCCAGCTCGAATTGTGGGTCACTCAGACAGCGGTCGCGGAGCATATACATTGCCAGTTTGTCCCATTGACTGCTCTGAGCCAGAGCACTCAGTTCCTCTTTTGTCAGCTTGGGGCGGCGGTAACGAACGACAAACTGATGTAGATGGTAGTTGCCCCAATCCGTAACAATCTGGATGACCTCGTGCAAATCGCTAAGGTATATACCACTGGGCACAGCGACACGTCGCCAGATTGGGGGTTTACTGCCGCGTAATGTGATTTTTAGCTCGTGTACCTGCGCCGGTTGGACCGACTTCTGTTGCCACGTAGACTTCTTTCCCTCTGTAATAGTTGGTTTTTTCGGCATATCAGACTCCTATTTCGAGAATTATCGTGGGGATATTGGAAAAAGCAAGAAAAATACCGTCAAGGACGGTAAAATTCGAAGCACTAAATCCGACCCGTCTAAGGCCGGATGCAAGCAAATCCTAAACAAACTTGTCCTGAGCAGAGCCGAAGGATTCAAAATCCTCCTAATGTACGAATTCTCAAAAACATTTCTTTTTGGGCATTTGGATTTTGGTGATTTGGTACTGTTTAGGATTTCGTATTTCGATATTCGGATTTATAGAGAAACTTGGTTATGTGCTGGATTGTTCTCGTAGTAGCGCCCTGGTTTTTTCTGATTACTTCTTGGCCGTTCCTGGCAATTGACTGGGCGAAATCAGAGTCGCTGAGGCATTTGTGCATTGTCTGAAGCAATTCCCTTTCGTCTTTGACCATAATAGCGCCGGTGTCAGCTAAAAGTGCGTCAACGGTTTGCTTGAAATTGAAGGCCTGTGGACCGAAGATGGTGCATTTGCCCAGAGCGGCGGCCTCGGCCATATCGGAGCCGCCCATTGGTACGAGGGAGCGGCCAACAAAAATTATCGTTGCGAGTGAGTAAAACTTTCGCAAGTCACCCATCGTGTCACCCAGGATTATCGCCTGGTTGTCGAACGGCAGCGGGTATGTATTGTTTTTTAGCTGACTGTAGCGAATCAAAGGGAAGCCGGCGCGTTCTATGAGCTGTGCAACTTCGTCGAATCTTTCGGGTTTACGGGGTACAATTGCCAAACGCAGGTCGCCGAACTGGTTTTGTTGTTTTAGATTCTGATAGACATCAAGCAATATCTTTTCTTCGTCGTTTCCTGTGGCGCCTGCGACCCACAATCTTTCATTGCCAATATTTAGCTGGGCTGCAAGAGCGTCGGCACCTTCAACTTCGTCGGTGATCTGGGCGGTGTCGTATTTCAGCGAGCCGGTTACAATTACTTTTTCGTCCGGGCAGCCGATTTCTCTGAAATGCCGGGCGTATTGTTCAGTTTGAGCCAGAATGAGACTGATTTTACTGAAGATTATTTTGGCGATTGGCTTAATTTTTTTGTATCCGGAAAAGCTTTTGTTACTCATTCGGCCATTGACGATGATGACGGGGACGTTTGAGTGCTGTGCGATTTGAACAAAATTGGGCCAAACTTCCAGCTCCATCAGCAGGCAGATTGCCGGGCGAATATTGCTGAATGCGCGTCGCATTGCCCAGGAAAAATCAAAGGGAAAATAGAAAACCAGGTGATTCTCACCGAAAAGGTTGGTCGCACGGGCAAAGCCGGTATCGGTGGTGGTGCTGATTACGATTTCGAAATCGCCGAATTTATTTTCAAGCTCTTTAACAATTGTCTTGGCTGCATTGACCTCGCCTACGCTTACGGCGTGGAGCCAGATACATTTTTTTGTGGGACTTCTGCGGGTGATTTTACCAAATCGCTGGCCCCAGCCGGTCCGGTAACGTTTGTGCCGAACGGCTCGATATACAACCACAGGGCTATAAGCCGCCGCTGCTAATAAATACAGCAAATCCACGGCGAATCTCATTTGGTCATCCTATAAAGAAGTAAACTGATAAATAATCGGTAAATGATATTTATAAGGCACGATTATGTCAAACAATTGCCCGACTGTGTAAACGGGAATTGATATATTGATATATAGCAGGACAAAAAGAACTTGTGTTGTGTTTGAGCTTTTACGATTAGATTTTGATGCATTTAGGGTGCAGTAGTATTGAGCCAATATTCGGCAAACACAGTAAGGTCAAGGATGTCGATTCTACCATCGGGCCTGGTCTGTGGTGCCATGTCCGCTCTTGGGTTCCAATTGAAGGACTCTGAATTGGTAAGCCAGACGGCGGCGAAAGCAGCCAGGTCGAACAAGTCCACTACGCCATCACCGGCTCCTGGTGCGATGTCGGCGACGATTCGTTCAGGGAGTCGCTCGAATTCTACTCGGGGCTGGGCCTGTCCGGGCAGGCCTCCACCACGAAATACAAGGTTGAAGTCCACGAATAGATTCATACCTATAATACCATCGAGGACTCCGCCCTCCGGCGAAGGAGCATCGAGCATAACAACAGGTACATTGGTAAAGGTGAGCCATTCCGGCGTGGCTATTACTTCAAGAGAATCTACGTAATAGCCGGGCGCTGTAATTGTTTCCCCGGTAGCTATCAATATTTCGAGTTCAAATTCGGGCTTGTTGGGATTAAGCCCCAGACGGGCGCCAATTGCTCCACTAATGAGGGTATAACTGCTGCCCGTATCAAAGATAAAGCCATCTTTGTCAAGGGAGGTTCTGCCGGCGTGGGTAACATCGACACTGGAGACGAAGAACAGACCCTGCATCGGCAAGAAACCAGTGAGTACAGACGGGCTGAAAGGAGCGCCAAAATCCTGGCCGAAGGGGTCGAGCTCGAGTATGTTAGGGAAGTATTGGACGGAGACCGACCCGATGGGTCGCAGCTCAAGAGGTATTGTATTGGCATATCTTGGAATGTGTGGGTCATCGTGTGTATAGAAGCGAATGTCCGGGGCGGTTAGCTTGGTCCCGTTATGGGTGATATTGATAGGTCGGTCGTTGCGGAAAGCTGCGGCCAAATAGACTGAGAGAGGTGTTCCAATCGTAGTGAGCGAATTCAATGATTCGATTGGGTCGCCTACGGCGATTGAGACATTAAACTCACCGACCATGGTAGATGTATCAAGAAGCAGTCCGTTAGGCTCAATGACACCGAGTCCGTCGATAAAGAGACCGAGCGGCTGGCTTACCCAGGCGTTAGCTGAGCCGGTTACGCCTGTAAACTCGACTGTATTTGATGTAATGAGATCCGGGGTATGGTTGAAAAGACCAACTCTGGCAGCGTCGCCGCTGCTCACTATATGGGCACCGGCACCAGTATCAAAGACGGCGATTGCGTAGTCGGTCTCCGGCGTGGCGGTTAGATAATTGCCGATAACGGAGTCGCTGGGTACGGCGTCGAGTTCGAATTCTCCGGAACGCTCATCTGTAAAGGTAACCATGCACCAGGAGAGAAAGCCGCCTAAAGCAGGTGAGTCGATAATATTAGCGTTTATATAGGGAGTCGGTTGGGTGGTTAAAGGTATGGGCTGAGAGGCCGATTCTTTTGGAATTGTCTCTTTCGACGGGCTTTTCGTCAGGTTGCCGGTTTGTTTGAAAAGGAGCGGAGGGGCTTTTCCCTCAGGGTAGGTGACAGCCTCGACGGAAGCACCACCGGTCATTGGCCAGTTGACCTCTCCCGAGAGGGATACTGCGTATTGGCGCTGCCATCCGGGCCGGGCCGCCAGAACAACAGAAGCCCAGCATACGGCTACAATAGGCAGCAAGAAAAACCACCCTCTAATCGAGCTGTGTGAGTTGTTTCTTTTCATCTTCCTGACCATTCACAACATATATTATTATAACATACAAACGCAAAATCTTCACATAGAAAATGCGAAACAGCGAGCTATTTTCCTGAAATAGCCGGCCAAAATTTCTCTTAAGCTTGGTAAAATGCAGCTTTACTCTGAACTATGAGTTTTGCTCAGCCAGGTTTTTTTCTGTGAAGGTTCTGAAGGAGATTGAATATCGGCGGTTATATTCTTGACTTATCAACTGTTTTGACGTAATAGATATAGTACTGATTTTTGTCCCCGTAGCTCAATAGGATAGAGCGTTGGCCTCCGGAGCCAGAGGTTAAGGGTTCGAATCCCTTCGGGGATATTCGGCAAGTTTTTTAACTATCAAGTACTTATGTTTAGCAGCTCTACGGTTTGAATCTAAAGTTTCATTGACCGGCTAATTCATCAATCTGATTTCCAGGGTCCCTTTGCTCCGCGAAATCCCATAATACTACTTTCCTTGAGGGGTAGTTGTGTGGCTCCGGTAATGGCGTCACAGGCAGCCGGTACAGCCATCCATGAGCCGCCACGCACCATCCGAAATCCATCCAGGCCGGCATGATATGAAGTCGAATACCAGTCCAGCGTCCACTCGGCAACATTTCCAGCCAAATCACAGACCCCATAAGGACTGCTGAACTTCGCGAAGCTTCCTACCGGGGCGGTGTAGTCGAAGCCGTCTTCAGCGCCATCATAGTTGCATCGGTAAATGCCATCCGCATTCGGTGCTTGGTCACCCCAGGGATAGCGTCTTTCAGGTGTCGGATTGGGGTTTTTCTTCGCTTCGTCGCCGTCCAAATAAATCCCACCGCGAAAGGCTTTTTCCCATTCGGCTTCGGTTGGCAGCCTTAAACCGCACCACTGCAAAAAATTTGTCGCATCATACCAGGATACATAAGTAATCGGATAGTGTTCGCGACCCGGTTCGACACTATATGTGTAATTACTATTTCGGATGATGCCGCAGCGGTTGCTGTTTGTCATTCGCTGATTCCAGCCGGCTCCCTCGCCGCCAATTTCATTAAGGTAATCGGTGTACATAGCAATTGTGGTTTCATACTTCGCCATATAAAATAGGGGAAGATTGGAAGTGGGTGTTATTTTTTTCGATTCGTCATAGCCGCCACCGGGCAGGCTCTTCATTGTGAATTTCCCAGCCGGGCCCCGTATCATTTGAATGCCTCGAACACGAATATCCACTTGATTGACATCGGTGAAGCTGGTTTGGTCTGTTCCCCACCAGATAACTCTCTTATGGCCGGGTTTGTCAACGATGTCAAAGCCGTTACCTTGAAGGCAGTCTATGGCAATTAGATACCAGTTGGTTTCGTCCTTGCCGTAGCGGATAAAAACATAAGCAGGGGATGCCGGTGAGATGTTTGGGTCTTCAATATCGTACTCGATAATTATCTTGGGACCACCCAGCTCTGTCGGTTCTTGTCTTACCTTTATATTGGAGATTTCCAGCCATTTGGAATAAGAGCAATTGCAGCATACTGCAATGATGCTCATCGACAGTAAAAGTCTGTGCAACATTACTTCTTTCCTTGCTCATACAGAATCCGGGACCACCCAGGGTTTGCGATATTTGCGTTTCAAATATTTATTGGCCTGTTCGCAGTTAGTAAATGATTCGGTCTTGGGGTCAAATTCGAGTTTTTTATTGCCAACTCTGTACGATATGTTGGCTATATGGCACAATAACACAGACTGGTGTCCTATTTCCACATCTGCATTTGGTTTCTTTCGGGTTCGGATACAATCGATAAAGTTGTCCTGATGCTCTTTGTCACCCTGGCGTCCGTATTCAGATTGTGTTAGTTCACCCTCGGCATCGTAGGCCTGCCAGCCATCTCCGTGCCGGCCAAAGTGCATAAAGCCTTCGGTCCCTGAGATTTCAATCTTCGTGCCGCTGAAAAGCCAGTTTGGAAACCGGTCTGAATCCCGAATATCGAAGGGTGTCTTCTTCATATAAGGTGTCCATAGTGCCGCTTCAAGCAATAAAGTTAGTGAACCATATTCAAATGTAGCTAACTGAGTGTCGGGTGTTTCTCTGCCGTCTCTGAGAACATTCACGCCACCAGCATGAAAAACTGTTTTGGGATATGGTATGTCATCCAGAAGATATCGAGCCAGGTCCAGTTGATGAATTGCATCACCGGCAATCGGCCCACAACTATATTCCCACTGGTTTAACCACTGGCGACTTGGGTTATAAGGTACTTTTGGGGCAGGGCCGCACCACATATCATAATCAAATCCCTCAGGAACCGGCTGATTGGGAGTGTCTTTCTGCATAGGGTGCTGCATCATGTTGAAAACGCGGACGATATAAATATCTCCCAGTTTGCCGGATTCAATGTATTGCTTGGCCTTCTTAGCGTAAGCAGCGCTGCGCGATTGCATACCTACCTGAACGACCCTCTTGTACTTGCGGGCTGCCTCGACCATTTTTCTTCCTTCCCAGATATTGTGCGCAAGAGGTTTTTCCACATATACATCCTTGCCGGCCTGGCAGGCCATAATAGTCCCCAGCCCGTGCCAGTGGTCGGGTGTGGCATTGATGAGGACATTGACGTTGGGGTCATCAAGGATTTTTCGGAAATCCTGCACCAGCTTTGGTCTTTTGTCCTGGGCTTCTTCCACTGCCTCTCGGGCTCGTGCGAAACGCCTGGTATTTGGGTCGCAGAGATAGGCGATTTCCACATCTGGTCGCTGCGCGAATTTTTCAGCCAGATATGTTCCTCGACCGCCCAGACCCATCACGCCCATAATCACTCTCTCATTCGCCCCGTATGCCTTGCCTTGAGAGAATACCGTAAAGGTGGCGGCGGAGGCGATAGAGCCTTTCATAAACTCTCGACGATTTAGTGATTTCATGTTTTTCTCCTCATTTTGTTTACTGGTTGCATGCCTGTTGGGCAGCGTTTTTGATATCCGTTCATCCGGCAGAATTGCCGGACCGTGCTTTTTTAATTAATTTTTAATTATGGAAAAGTGCCCGGTTTCATAAAAAGACCTGTCTGGAACTTGTGGATGAGGATAATAAAACAGTTGAAATAACGCAAGAAGAGAATTTGATACTGCGGAAATTCTTACGCGAAGCTGTTATCGGCATCGGTTCAGTGCCTAAAGTGAGCTAAAGTGCCTAAAGTGAGCTAAAGTAAATAACTGGTTCCAAACTTTAGGCACTCCAAACTTTAGTCTATGCTAATATCCAAGTTTTGATTTTCCTCGGATTGTTACATATATGCTTTGAATTTTCTTTGAAAATTGTTTATAATAGAATAGGCAATTTTAATCAGGTAGGGTGTGTATCTAAATTTTGTTCCAGCGTTGTCAAACACAGTTATTCAGCCTGATAAAACCAAATTGGGTAGTTTTGTGACGAGGGCAAATGCGATGGAGACAAAAAAAACAGTCGATGTCTTTCGGTCATTTAGTTTCAAATCTAAGCTTAGGGGGCTGCTGCTAATTGTTTGTATATTTGCGGTGAGTGTGCCGGCCCAGGGCAAGGAAAACGACTGGTTCATTTATTTAGGCGACAAGACGGAACCAAAAGCGCCGCCCAGGCAAATGAGCGCAGCCGAAGCTCTGCCTCCGCTGCCGTTGCCGGCTACACCTTTGCGGCGTACTGAACGTAAGAAGCCGCCACAGCCGGATTACCTGATAGGCAAAGTAATATGGGGCGAATCGGCTTCTTTTGTCGATTCCAGCGGTGATAAGATGGAGATAGCCGACTGGAATTTGTGCCCTACGGATATGGAAAGATTTGCAGGGAACGGCCGGTCGATGGATTTGCAATACCACTGGCAGAATGTCAACCTTAATGATTTTCACTTCGACCCGAAGAAGCTGCCGGCGTTACTATTCAGCGGAGTACGGACACTGAGGCTCAGCCAGACGCATATTCAGGCCCTGCGTGAATATGTGTTGAATGGTGGTATGGTTATCTGCGATTCGATAGCGGGGTCGCCTTACTTTTATGAGTCGGCCACAAAGGTTTTCCTCGAGGCCTTTCCCGAATGTCGGTTTCGGGTAATACCGGCTGACCATCCGCTCTATCACATGTTGGCGGATGTGGAGAAGGTAGCTTATCCCAAAAAGCCGGAAACCGACGAACCCTTCATGGAGGGTATCTATATTGGCAGCCGGATCGGTGTGCTGATTTCGAAATATGGTTTGGGATGTGGCTGGAATCATGACGTAACAAGACTTGGTAAGCTGCCGAAGGCGGTTTATTACGATGTAGAAAGCGCCAATCAGCTCGGTCTGAACTTGGCGGCGTACATTGTCGGCTATGCCGAGGTTGGACTTCTGGAGGGTCAGCCGGAAGTTTTTGGTTCGGCGGACCAGAAAATACCTACCGATGAGTTTGTCTTTGCCCAGCTCAAGCACGAGGGGGCTTGGAATGTGCATCCCGGAGGGGCAACGGCGCTGCTTATGAAACTGCGGCAGCACACTGCTGTTCGTGTTAATCTGAAGCGCGTGGCGGTAGATGCTGAAAAGGACGACCTTTCCTCGTATCCGTTTCTATATCTGACAGGTTTGGACGATTTTTCGTTTTCTTCTGAAGCAGTAGCTGCTCTGCGGCGTTATCTTCAGTATGGAGGCGTGCTTTTGATAAACAACGGGATGGGTTTGAGCACCTTTGACAGTGCGGTTCGGCGGGAGCTGGCAAAGATTTTGCCTGAGGCGGTGCTGGAACCTATCGAAGCGAGTCATCATCTATACAACAGTCTTCTGACAATCAAAGAAATGAGGTATTCGCCTGTCGTGGCAAAGAATAAACCTGAACTCAAAAATCAACCCTATGTACTGGGCGTGACAATCGATGGCGACCTGAGAGTTCTTTACAGCCCCTACGATATTGAAGCCGGTTGGCTGGATGCCTACTATCCGCTTATAAGGGGCTATGAACCAATTTATGCTCAACAGTTAGGAATGAATATTATTACCTACGTTATGACTCATTAGAGCGGAGGGTATTTTCAAGTATGTCAGACAAGACGTCAACTGTAAGCTGTCCGGAATGTGGAAGGAAGTATGATGTCGGCCATGTTTCGGCTCGGACAAAAGCTCGCTGCAAATGCGGGTGCAAATTTGATGTATCATCCGGGCAGATTGTCGAGCAGGGGATGCCGCAAGCCCAGCTGGCCCCCGACAGACGCAATCGGGGGCTGGCGGACACTACTAATTTTGGGTCAAGAGACGGCCTCGCGGTGGTTGAATCGTTAGCTCAGGCTAAAGATACTATTCTCGATGAAGTCGGCAAAATCATTATTGGTCAAAAGGAAGTGCTGGATCAGATTCTTACTGCGTTTTTTGCCCGTGGACATTGCCTGCTGATGGGGGTGCCGGGATTGGCGAAAACTATGATGGTGCACTGCCTGGCCCAGACAATGTTGTTGGATTTTAAGCGGATTCAATTCACGCCCGATTTAATGCCTACCGATATTACCGGGACGAATATTCTTCAAATGGACCCAGACACGCGACAGCGGCGGTTTGTTTTTCAAAGGGGGCCTGTCTTTACAAATGTGCTCCTGGCCGACGAGATAAACCGTACTCCGCCGAAGACCCAAGCGGCGCTGCTGGAGGCTATGCAGGAACGTAAAGTAACCTCATCGGGCCATACCCATACGCTTCCAGAGCCTTTTTTAGTGCTTGCGACGCAAAATCCGATAGAGCTGGAAGGTACCTATCCGCTTCCGGAAGCGCAGTTAGACCGGTTTATTTTGCTTATTAAGGTTGACTATCCCGACCTGCAGGAAGAGCAGCAAATACTTTTGACTACCACGGGTCGCGATGGAGAGCCGCTCGATGGTATCCTTGATGCTAAGTCTGTCCTGAGGTATCAGGATTTGGTCCGGCAGGTTCCGATTAGCGAGCATGTGGCCAAATATGCGGCAGGTCTGTGTCGCGCAACGCGGCCGCAGTCCGATGAGGCCCCTGATTTTGTCAATAAGTTTGTGCGCTTTGGGTGCGGACCTCGTGCCGGACAGTCTCTGATACTGGCAGCTAAGGCACATGTAGTTCTGAACGGGCGCTTCAACGTCTCATGCGACGATATCCGAAAATACGCCTTGCCGGTACTGCGTCACAGGATGATTCTTAATTTTGCCGCAGCCAGCGAAGGACTCGATACGGATGCTGTGATAAAGAGATTGCTGGATACAGTGGGTGAATCAGGATAAATAGCACAAAGCTTGACAAAGTGTAGAAGCTGGTTTGGCGTTGTCGAAGCTGGTATCGAAGCTGGATACTGGAAGCCGGATACTGGATAAAATTAACCGCCGTTAGGCGTCCTGCGGAGAATCCGGCTTTGGAACAGGACTTTGTAAAAAGATAACACTGCCGGAAGGCACCCTGCGGAGAGCTTCGAGTTTCCAGGGCGAGCATCGATACGAGCCCCGTCCCGTCTTCGACGGGCGGGACGAGTATCGACAACCTTAAACGAAATTGGTTATTGGTAATTGTTTATTAGTTACCATTTGCCATTTAATCCCGCACCAATTGGTTGCTGGAGATGAATTTTTGTCTCTCGCTGGATTTTAAGCTCGTGCTACGGTCCAATTGGTGCGGGACCGTTTGGCGTAAGCCGGAGGTGTGTATGATTGAGTCCATAGGCTATCGCTATCTTCCTCCACGAATGGCCGAACGTCTGCGCGGAGTTGAGATAGGGGTGCGTCGGCCGATGGACGGCAGCCACCAGGGTCTGCACAGGTCTCCTGCATTTGGATCTTCGGTTGAGTTTGCCGAGTACCGCGAATATGCTCCAGGTGACCCGGTTGCCCGGATTGACTGGCCGGTTTATGCGAGAAGCGACCGGTACGTTATCCGACGGTTTTATGAAGACGTAAGTATCCGCTGCTATATTATGCTCGATATATCCGGCAGTATGAAGTACCAGCAGGACGGGGCACTGCAAAAGAGTGAATACGCCTGCTATCTGGCGGCGGGGATGATGTATGTGATGGTGCAGCAGGGTGATACCGTTTCGCTGATTACGTTTGACAACCAGATACGACAGTATTATGAGCCTTCAGGGAGCTTTGTAGGGCTTAAACCAATGCTGCAGGGCCTTGAGAAAATCGAGCCTGAGAACAAAGGTAATATCGAAGCAGCGCTTCACAGCGCGGCCGAACTGATTAAGGGCAGAGCATTGGTGGTCGTCATCTCCGACCTGCTGGAAGAGCCGGAAAGTATTCTGCAGGGTATTAACCACCTTTATTATGACGGCAAAGAGATTACGCTGTTTCATATTCTGGACCCGGCGGAGCTGAACATGTCAATAACGGGACTGGCCGATGTTACCTCGCTGGAGACGAAAGATAAAATAACGGTGGATTTCAGGCGGATACGTGATGCCTACCTGGAGCAGTTGCGTCTTTATCTCGACGAGCTGCGAAGCGGCTTTCAGAAGACCCGGTCGGAATACATCCTGACGGAGACCAGGACGGAGGTGTATGACGCTATTTTGCAGAGGAGTAGAATGGTATGATTTTTTCTGCCCCCATCTTTCTTTATCTTGTACCGTTGGCGGGACTGCCGATAGTTTTTCACCTTATACTGAAGCAAAAAAAACGGACGTTTGTATTCTCGACTTTAATGTTCTTTCACCGGACCGACCCGAAGCTGAACTCGCATCGCAAGATACGGCAGTGGCTGCTGCTTCTGATGCGGATTTTGTTGATTGCATTTATGCTGTTAGCTTTATCGCGACCTGAATTTGTGACGTCGATGGGCCTGGGCGGTAAGATTTCGGTGGTGGCCATAGTGGACAATTCCGCATCAATGAGCGGGCCCAGCAGCTATGATAGTGATAAGAGCAAGCTCGAATGTGCGAGAGAGGGTGCGAGAAAGCTTATTTTGGCGCTGGAGAGAAGTGTGGAAGCAGCGGTGGTATTGTCGGTTGATGAGCCGGCGGTACCGGCAGCCGATTCGTTAACTTCCGACACGGGATTGCTTTTAGATACACTTGATAAAATCAGACCCACGGCAGCGACGGGGAATGCCGTCCATGCGCTGGCACGAGCTTTTGAGCTTCTTCGTGCAAGCCCCCGATTGCGACTGTCGGGGGCAAGCACTACAGGCGGCGGGGCGGTACATGTTTTCAGTGACCTGCAATGGGGCGAGTGGGGAAGAGATTTGGAAGAGGTTAAAGCAGGGGGGGCACCAATAACAGTCTATTTTCACAAGGTCGAGTCTGAGACCCGGGACGAAGCAAATGTAGCGATAGCGTCGGTTCAGTTTCCCGAAGAAAAGGTTTTACCGAAGCATCCTTATAAAATCGGCTTAGTCCTGCAGAACAATTCGGATACTGTTGCCAATATCCGTGTCAACTCTATTGACAACCAGGGCCAGAAAAATACGGAAAACGTGATAGTCGAGCAGGGCAGAGCCAAGACAGTGGAGGTGGAGACGAAGCCGGATGAGGCTGGATATCATTGGATTAAGGCGTGGATTGAAGGCGATGGCTTCTCGGCGGACAATGAAGCAGGCATAGGAATATTCTGTGAAGAGACGGCAACGGTTTTGTTCGGGGGTACGCCGGAAGAGTTTGGGGTACTGCCGGTGGCGCTATCGCCTTCAGGGCAAGGGCAATTTACCGGTATGGTCGTGAAGTTCAGCCTGCCGGGTCAGTTGAGCCGAACCGCCGCCGAGGAAAAGCCAATCCTTATTGTTACGACGTGGGCGGGGATGCAATCCGCCCAGGCGGACTCGGTATGGCTGCGGGAGTACGTAGAGAATGGAGGCAATCTTCTGGTTGTTCCATCGGTTAGGCCTGGGGGAAGGGCTTTCTCCGGACAGCTTCCGGATTGGCTTGGTGCAAGCATAAAGACGCGCGAGGTGTACGCACGAGGCGTCGGCTTAGAGATATTGGTCTATAAAACAGAAAAAACGAGCTTTTGGAATCGAATCCTTGAAGCAGCAGGACGCTCGAAACTGGAATCTGTTAGCGCATATATATTTCATCCTCTGACACTGTCTGCCGAGTTTACGCCGCTTCTGGGAGTCCCGCATCAATTGTCTGCCGGCGGTAATGGGGGGTCCGCGGGAGGCGACGACTCTTCCGCCTCGGAGTCAACTGGTGCGGTCCGAAGGACTCCTTCCGGAGGAAAAGTAGTAATTGCACACAAGAAACTGGGCAAAGGCAATATTTTCGTCAGCGGTACAGCTTTTACTTCGCGTTGGAACACGCTGCCGTCTTCGGGATTGTTGGTAGTGATTGCGCAACGCATGGCGGTGGCGGGGTCTTCATCCGAGCAGGAAGGAGCATTGTTACTGGTGGCGGGTGAGCGTCCTCGCGGTATCAGGGCCCAGGGCGGCGAGGTTGAGGTGCTTTCCTTGGTAGGTGATTCGATGGACTGGAAAGGCAAAGAGCAGGAAATCCCTGCCTTTCCGAGGACCGGCGTGTACCTGGTTACGGCAGGTGATAAAAAATACTGTATATCAGTGCGTGCGTCAGAGAAAGAGGGTTTGGAAAAATTTGTCGAAGGTTTGCAAATGCAGCCTTTGGGTCAAATAGTACATAAGATTTTGCCTTATGATGAGGCGGTGGACTTTGAGCAGTACCATAAGGGCCTGGCAAGGTCGGTAGAGCTGTTTTTGTCTTTGCTTCTGTTGGCAACGCTGGCGTTGTCGGCAGAGGGATGGCTGGGAGCTCCCAGGCTGTCCAGAGCCGGGCAGGAAAAAACACCGGAAGAAAAGACATTAAGTAGGGGTGGTTCGCGAACCGCCCTTGCGGGCATAGAGCAGCGCTGATAGTACGGCTGCGAGCCGGAGGATAGGCTAATGGGAATACTGCGTTGGCAAGCACATCTTAATCCGGTTCTGAGTGCAGGACTGATTCTGTGGCTTGGGGTCTGGCTGATTTTTCTATATCGTCGGCAGCGAAGACAATATTTGGCCAAAGAGGCAGCTATTGCGCTGGTGGTGCCCAAGATACTAATAGTGTTGCTGTTGATATTAGCATATTTTGACCCGGTGTGGAGCGTGATGCAAAGGCCCGACGAGAATCAAAAGGTTCTTGCGCTTGTGGATACATCTTCTTCTATGGAGGTGGAGGATAAAGCCGAAGGCAGCCGGGGCAAACGAGCTGATGGTCTGCTTGAAAATCTCGCTCAAAAGCTGCGGTCTTCTTATATAGATTTTGATACCCTCGAATTCGACAGTGAGGTGCGCGGGCTTTTTAAAATAAAAGAAAGAGCGCAATCACAAAAGGATAAACAGCTCGCGGAAGAGGTCCGCCAGACCGATTTGGGCAAGTGTCTGCTTACAATATCAGATAAGCCGGATACGTCTAACTACATGAGCGTGCTTCTGCTTACGGACGGCGGCGACGAAGCTGTGCAAAACGTTAAGCTGCCCGAGGTGCCGGTTTATATTGCCGGCATCGGCAGCGACCCTGAGACCTGGAATGATATAGCGATAGGCAAGGTTGAGGCGCCGGAGGTTGTGGAAGAGCAAAGCGATTTTGAAGTAACCGCTGAGGTCGTAGCCCGCTGTGCTTCCTATGCTTTTGCCACAGGGGCGGAGCGGGTGAATGTAAGAGTGGAAGAGAAGGACGGGCAGGACTGGGAAACTCGAGATTCCAAACTGGTTGACCTGACAGGCTCCAGAGCACGGGTGAAGTTCATTGTGAAGAGTCCATCTGAAACGGGAACAAAACAGTATCGCGTTCGAGTTGAAACGATTGAAGGGGAGCTTTCTGAATTGAACAATACGCGGATTTTCCCGATAGAGGTACGTAAAAATACTCTGTCTGTGCTTCTTTTTGCTCAGCAGTTGGGCTGGGATTTCAGACAGATTTACAAAGAGCTGTCCGACGATTCGTCGGTGGCCCTGACGGCGTTGTTTCGCGTAAGCGGTGACCGGTTTGTTGTGCGGGGCAGTCGTCAGAAAGGTGATGAGAATCTTGAAGCAGGCTTTCCTTCCAGCAAAGGGCTGCTTGGTCTGTATAAATGCGTTATACTGGGTTCGTTCCCTGCTTGGCAATGGCAACAGGAACAATTGCAGGCTCTGGTGGAATACGTGCGTGAAGGTGGAGCAGTGATATTTCTCGCAGGTGAGCATTCCTTCGGTCAGGGCGGGTATTCGAGGACTGTGATTGAACCGCTGTTTCCGTGGCGGATAAGCGCAGGCGAGCCGGAGCTTCAAACGGGTCAGTTTACAGTGAATGTGCCGTTGTCAGCGGCGAATCACAGTATTGTTTCCGAAATGTCAATACTTATTGGTCGGGCTTCCGGAGCCACAATTGATAGTATCAATCTAACCGGGTCTCTGAGGAGCGGAGCTATCAACCTGCTGGATGCTTCGGTGGGTAGCAGGACGGCGTCGGTAGTTGCACTTCAGCGCTTCGGGCAGGGACAGACGATGGGAGTGGCGACGAACACCCTGTGGAAATGGACTGCGGCCTCCGATGTTCTTAAGCAAGCTTATGGTCATTTTTGGCGACAGTCGGTCAGGAGCCTGTCGCAGTGGGAGGAAGGGGAGCGTTTTGTCGGCGTCAAGTGGGATAAAAAAAGCTACAGACCCGGTGAGCAGGCCAGCACTACGATTCGCGTAGCCGGGCGCTATAACCCGGGACAGTTACATTTGAAAGCAACATTGAAGACAGATGAAGAAAATATACTGGTATCTGTCGAACCCGTGATGGGCAGAGAGAATATGTTCCATGTGGAAATGGTTTTTTCAAAAAGGGCCGAATACCTGTTTGAAGTGCAGGCTTATGTAGGAGAAAAACTATTAGAGTCTTATGAAAAGACGTTAGTAGTGGGACCGGGCGTGAATGAAGGTGCTAATCTGGAAGTTGACCATGCGTTTCTGGACAACCTGGCTATGCGAAGCGGCGGTGCATATTTTCAAGAAACCGATTTTGAGAATCTGGTTGAGATGCTTAGAAGCAGGGTCATGGACTACGCTGTCAGTATGGAGATTCCGCTGGTTCAGGATAAGTACATATACATTCTGATATTTTTAGGTATTCTTATGCTCGAATGGACGATGCGGCGCAAGATGAATTTGTTTTAATGTAAAAGGATTGAATAATTTTGCACCAGAACGAATCTGACCCCGTTAGGGACAGCGGACAGATGACAGAAGACAGAGGACAGAGGACAGATAACCTGACATCTGACTTCTGATATCCGACTTCTGACTTCCGACTTCTGTTTTCTAACGGGGCTGAAAGAAGAGCCGAGGAAAATGAAGCCAAAAGTGAAAAGGTATAATTTTGAGTTTTGGTTCTGCGTTTTTTGCTTTTTAGTTTGGTCAGGCAGTCCAGCCCGTCCGGCGCCGGATCGACGAATATATGGGGAGTCGATCTCGGAACCACGGATTAACACGGATTTTCACGGATACAGGAAAGGGGATGTCTCGGAGGACAAAGGCTCGGTTGGAATGGCGGCGGTCTATTTTTCCGATGGGAAGGTGCTGACGGGCAAGATTTCGCTGACGCCGGGTCGAAGTTTCAAGCTGAACATACCCAAGGCAGGCAGTCTCAAGACGAAAGACATGGTAACCGGCGAAGATGTGCAATACGGCAAAGTCAGACAATTTACTTTTGAGCCGGTTCGTGAGATTCGTTTTTATCCGGAAAAAGAGCAGATGCTCCGCAATTGGAAGTTCATAAGAACAGGAAAAAGTTACAACGAAGAAACGGCAGAGGCGGATTATTCGCCTGCTGCAAAGGCATATTCCGGCCGGCCGTATCCGCTGCGGTATCTCGCCGCGACTGTGATTTTCAACAGTTTTCTAAGAGACGAAACTCTACAGGGGCATCTCTATACCGTGACAGTGTATCTTAAGACCAAGGAGAAAACGCACAGACTGGTTTTGCCCAGTAAGCAGCGGGGCGAAGAGGGAACCACGCTGGATGAATTAGTTTATGTCCAAAGAATAAAACTATTAGACGAAGGTAAAAACATTGCAGCCAAAGTTACGGTAAAGTTTACCGATATGCGTTTTGGTCCGGGGGATGCGGTTCAGGCGGTGACAAAGGAATCTTTGACACCGATACCAACGAAAATTACAGAAAGCAACGATATCTGCATGGTCGAATCCGCATTTGGTGAGGATTTTTATCTGGCCGTCAGAAAAGACGGAAAATACATCGTCGGCTGGCCGGAAGTACAGGATAAAAAGCTGTTTGCACTTGCCCAGGACCATATAAAAAGACAAAGAGATTTTTATAATGACAAGAAACTGTTAGGTGTGACGACCAGTGAGGATGGCAAAGAAGTGCTTACACTGGTGAATCTACGACGCAAGGTGGCGCCGACTCATTTCGGAGAGATAGGCGGGGAGTGGGACAGAGAATTGGGGACAGTGGTTGAACCCTGGCGGTTGAGTATATGGCGATGGAAGTATGATAGAGTAAATCAGGAATTGATACTATCGGCGCGGGGGACGTTTTTCCGTGTTATCTTGTTGCCGGATGACCCTGCGCCGGAAGTTGTTATTTCAGAAAAGCTTTGGCAGTTACAGAAAAAGAACGATACTGTTTTTGCAGGTCAGACTTCGGCGAGCTCAGTCGAGCCGAGCCTTCCCAAAGAACCTTAAAAGGAAAAGTGTGATGGACTATGTAAATGTCCAAGAGAGCGACCCAGTTCGGCCCAGAGCTCACTGCCGAGGGGCGGTTCGGCAGACCATAGCCAGAGGCCGACGGATAATGATGGCTAACCGGCTGGTTTTAGGAGGGTTGGTGTGGGCGACGGTTTGCTTAGGCGTGTGGCTTGTGCTGTGTTTTATGGATAACCTTTTACATTTTCCGCCCGGATTACGACTGGCGATTGTTTTGGCTTGGTTGGGTTTGATGATATTTGAATTCTGGAAGAATTTATTGTTGCCGATTTTACAGCTTGAGGGGCTTGAGGGTACGGCGTTACTCCTGGAGCGTAAACATAATGTACCGGAAAACATGCTGATTAATGCGCTGTGTTTTGAGCCGCGAGAATTTAGCTCAGGTGAGGAACCGTTTGCCCGGCGAACAATAGAGACAGCCGTTTCCTTTGTCTGTGGCGTCAACAGCAGACCTTTGCTAAATAAGCTGTGGGATAGAAAAAGAATAAGAAAATGGCTGATAGCGTTTTTGATTATTATGCTGTTTTGGATGGTTTATGCTATTAGTCATAGCCATTATGTAGTGAATGCCCTGGCGAGGTTCTTCCGGCCGTTAGCGGATGTGCCCCCGGCAGGTTCGGTGGCGCTGAAGGTTACTCCGGACAGTGACGTAACCGTCGCGGAAGCAGATGATTTGCTTGTGTCGGTTGAAGTTAAGGGCAGGGGAGGTTTTCTAAAAAAGGGTACACTGCGAAGTTATCCAGAGATTGTATGGATGGAGGGGGCAGACTTTATCAGTGCTGAAAAGGGCGAAGGCAAAAGTGTGACTATGCAGGCGGTGGGGGGTAAACAGGAAGTGTTCAACTATACTTTTGCAGCGGTTGATAGGCCCTTTGCTTTTCGCGTGTTCGCGGCGGATACTTACAGTCCCAGTATCAAGGTGATGGTCAATACGGTGCCGAGAATAAAAGAATCTCAGTTTCATATTTTATCACCGGCATATACCGGTTTGGAGCAGGTTAGTACGCTTGGGCCCCCTGAGGCGGTATCGGGACTGGCCGATTCACAGGTAGTGGTGGACGTGAAGCTGGACAAGCAGGCTGAAGGGCTTTGGTGGAAAGGGCCGGATAAAACTATTGAGTTTAAAAATATGGATACATACGCTTCTAACAGGCGTATTGACAAGGTCTGGCGTGCAGAAACGCAGTTGCAAAGAGCCGGCTCCTACCAGCTTGAGGTCAAGGGGCCGGGAAGTGACAGACGTATTGCTATCGCTTCGGGAGCTGTGCTGCTGCAGCAGGACAGTGTGCCGGAAGTTGAATTTGTGGTTCCCGACCGGAGTCTTACGGTGAATCCGGGAGAGAGATTGAAGTTTGACATACAAGCCGGCGATGATTTTGGGATTGGCCAGATATACGTAACGCTTGGACAAATGCGGGCGAACAGCCCTGCGGAAACGATAGAGCAATGGAGATATGAAGGACCACCGGGAAGAAAAGGGCAGGTGGGTGAAACGCTTCGCCTGTCGGTTGATGCCGGCGTGTTCAAGCCGGGTTCGGCCTACGTTTTACAAGCATTCTGTAAGGATTTTAGTCCGACGAACAACATAGGGCAATCACAGCCGGTAACACTTCATGTCAGGTCGTTAGATGAGATGACGATTTCGGCTGATGACCCATACGGTGCTGCTTTTGCGGCGCTGGACAAGGCCATTGAAGCCCAGCAGGCTGCCTTGGGTGTAACCGAAAATGTGCTGACGAATCTCGACGATGTAATTGATGCGAGCAGGAAAGAAGCGGAAAATATCGAGAGCCTGCAGAGGCATCAGGGCGAATTGAGTAAAAAGCAGAAGCTTGTCGGTGATTTTATGACCGAGGCCTGGGATGTATCATCACCCCCACGTCCAAGGTTTGTTGATAAACTTATTGAGCTTAGAGATGGTGAGCATGTCCGGGTAATGGATAAAATAAAATCCATACTCGATACTCGATACTTGATACTCGATACTCGACGAGAATCAAGAATCAAGAATCGAGAAACGAGTCGTTCACTTCAATCAGTAGAAAAACTTCAGGCTTTTCTGCTCGAACAGCTCATCGCGCTTAAAGGTGTAATTGCGAAGCAGAGCCAGGCTGAGGAAGAAAAGGCGGCGGCGGAAGTTTTAGGAGAAAGTACCGAGTCGCTTGATACGGGCGCAGAAGAATCGCTCAAAGAGATGGCCAAGGAATTGGATGAGTTCATCAAGAAACAGAAACAGATAATGCAGGAAAGACAAATGATTATGGACAAACCGCCGGAAGACTTCAGTACCGAGGATTTTACCAATACGGGCTGGGAAAAGCTTGCGATGGACCAATCGAAACTGGCGTTTATTTTGTCGGATGTAGTGAATGATTTTACTAATCCGGATTTGCAGGACTTCGGCGACGATGCGATGGTAGAATCGATGAAAAGTCTTTACGAGGAAGCCAAAGAACTTACCAAACAAGCAATGGAAGCCGCAGATATGCGTCAGGCGAGAGTGGACGCCCATCGGCTGGAAACTGAAGAGGTGGAGATGGCTGAGGAGCTAATGATAAACTGCGAGGCGACGCTAAGAAACCACGGATTAACACGGATTAACACGGAGGGATTTAGAAACCACGGATTAACACGGATTAACACGGAGGGATTTAGAAACCACGGATTAACACGGATTAACACGGAGGGATTTTTAGACAATATTCAATTTATCGCAGAGATTCCCGAGGATTTTACCATACAGCTGTTTGCGCCGTTAGCTGAGCTGCCGTCGGAACTTGAGGATTTGGTATCTTGTCTAAAATTGATTACCTCGCAAGAGGAAATGAGGCCGGAGGTGGAAGATATCGGCAGCTATCTTAATTCTCTGGACCATACAGCTGGGAACCACGGATTAACACGGATTTTCACGGATACAGACGGAACTATAAGCAGCACCAGCGCCAAAGGCAAAACCGGCGACCAGAAGCCGGAGGATAATATCATTCAGGGACGCAGCGGGGCCGGACGCAGCGGTATGTCCGACGGTCAGTTAGTAGAGCCGGTAGCCAAGGCGCTGTCCGACAATGAGTACGGTTTGCGAGAACGGCTCTCAAACACACCTTTGGAAAGCGGACAGGTCAAGGATGAAGACACAAAAGCACAGACGGGAGGTACGGGACTCGGTAAGGACAGCGACCAGGCCACTATGTTCGGAGCAGGGGCTTCTCCCCGGCTGCCCCCTAAAGTGTTGGATATGATGAAAGCCACAGAGGAAAAACAGCTTAATATTCGGCGGTCGGCTCAAGAGCTGGTTCTCAAGCTGGAAAGACACAATCTGCCAAAAATGGAGCTTGAGAAGTCTAACCACGGATTAACACGGATTATCACGGATATAAAAAAGTCTATTCAAGCGATGAAAGGCGTGGAAGATTCTATTAAAAACCGCAGCGGAGTAGGTATCCGAGGGGCTTTCGACGAAGCTGTCGGCTCGCTGAAGAAATCGCACAGCGCATTAGGCAGGCAAATTGCACTGCAATATACACAGGACGAAGCAACAGGCAAGAAGCTGGATGATATGCTTTCCAGGGAACAGCAGTATCGGTTTAAGGGCTATGAGGATATGATAAGTGCCTATTTTGAGGCCCTGGCGAAGGACAAAGACAAAGGCCAGAATACAGAAGACAGAGGACAGAAGATAGAAGACAGAAAACAGCAGGATAAATGAGCAATTTTGGATGTAATTGCAGTATGCTGAAAATTGTGCTGTCAATCCACGGATTAACACGGATTTTCACGGATGTTAAAATAGAAGAGCATATAAGACGCTTGTTGTTTGCCGTAGCGGCGGCTTTACTTGTACGCAGTATCCCTTACGGGATTTGCGGTATCGGCTCGACTGAGCTCGCCGAAGTCTGCCGTGCCGCTGAAACTGAAAGGTACATTCCCTGGCACCTCGAGGAGGCGGAACTGCGATTTCGCATTGAAAAAGACCCTGATTACTCACAGATACCTGATGTTCATCTGTCCGATTTGGAAAAAAAGAGAGAATGGACCGGCACGTACTACAATCTGAATGGAAAAGTCTATAAAAAGGGCATCGCAATGTCGGCGCCTGCAACTGTTACTTATAAGCACGAGAAGGAACATGGACATTTTGTCGCCCTGGCCGGCCTTGCTGACAGAGCCAGTTCCGAGGCACAGGTAACCTTTGAGATTTATGCAGATAATTTACCATACAAAAAAAAGAGGCTGTATAGGTCCGTTCCTGTGACTAAACAGAGCTCGCCGGTAGAGATAAATGTCAGAGTTCCCTCGGCAGCAAAGGAGCTTGCGATAGTAACAACAGATTCCAATATAAAAGGTCACCAGTGGGCAAATCTGGTTAATGCAGGTTACCTGCTGAGAGGGGAAAATCCGGAAGTCTCTTATGTCAAGCTCCATACTCCTGGATATGATGCGAGAGATTTTGAGGCGGTGGTTTTTACGACTATAGGCCAGCGGGTCCCCAGCCGGCTATTGTTGACGAAGAGGGATGAATCCTGCCCCTCCGAACCACGGATTAACACGGATTTTCACGGATACAGGAAAGGGGGCGTGGGTGAGCCAATGGAGATTCTTTTCGATAACTCCTATGGCAGCACAATCTATTTTGTTTATTTGGTGCACAAAAGTAAGTATAAACCAATGTCCACATCATGGGAACCGAAAGCCGGAGTAATGTTAGAGACAAGATATACGAACGAAATTTATCCCGAGTGTAAGGAGATGTCTGGTTTTTTGAAAGTGTGGGATACTGTCGCCGAGCCGGTAGGCAGAAGTTTAGTTGATAATATTCACCATTCGTTTCCAATTCATCGGCTGGAGGAATTTGTTGCTGATAATGCCGTTAAGAAACCCCGTCTTGCGTTGTATCGCTACGAGGGTTTCTTCCGAACCGAAGAAGCCGGTGAGCACATTTTCGCCACGGCCTCGAATTGGTCTTCGCATCTGCTTGTCGATGGTAACCTGGTTATAAGCTGGCCCGGCGAACATGACTACCGAGACGGCATCAAAGGGGAGAAACAGGGCAAGATTTCTCTCGGAGCCGGCGTGCATAAGCTGGAATATCTGAACTACAGCCCCTGGGGCGAAATGTTTACCTTAGCTGCCTGGCAAAAGCCGCAGGAAAAATTAGGCATTATGTCCAGAGATGACTTCCTGCCTGTGGGACGTTTTGTGGCTGCGGCGATTGGATATAAAGACCTTACCAAAGATGGGGGCAGCTTTAAATGGCAGATAAGCGATGATTGGCGAGTTGACCAGGGAAAAGCGGCTCTGGTTCGGATGAGTTTTGATGTGCTCGAAGCAAAACAAGACGGTTACTATTCATACAGGTGGAGGTTCGACGATGGAAAAATCGAGACCGGTAAAAATATCGAGCATGTATTTTTGCGACCCCAAATGCGGATTGTAACTCTTGAAGTGCTCAAAGGTACCGAGGTAGTCGCCCAGGTGAAACAGGAAATCCCTGTTCATATTTTATGGGAAAAAATCCAGCTTGAGCCAAAAAACCAACAGGCTTTCGAAAAAGCCATATCCGACCTGCTGCCTCGGCTTGCGTCGAAAGACGCAGAGGCAGGAAGCGATTTCAGCAAAGTTTCAATAGGTGATATTGTTAATTTGTATGCTTTTGCCGACCCGGCATTGCCGTCCGCGGCAATGACGGGGCAGACTTCAACGGGCTCGGTCGAGTCGTGGAGACAACAGACCGTAGCGGCGTTGACGAAGAGAATGGATGAGCTTTTGGCAGAATCCCAGCACTGGCATTTCTGCCTTGAGCTGGGTCGGTATCTGCGCTCGGCTCACGTTCGGCAGTATGAACAGGCGTTAACGCTTTTCAGCCGTCTTCGGGAAAAATCAGTGGGCAATCCGGAGATTTGCCAGCATGTGATGGTTTCTCAGGCCGAATTGTTGGTGCAATGCTTCGGAAAGGCAAAGGAGGCCTTAGAGATTCTAAACCAGCTCGAGGAGAGAAAATTAGACAAAAAAATAGTTACCCGATTCAGAATGGCTAAAGCTGAAGCTCTGATAGCACTTGAGCATGTCGAAGAGGCAAGGGAAATACTTCAATCCGGCAAATCTGCCGGACGGGCTGGTTCCGAACAGCCCCCGCCAGGGACAAGCGGGGGCAAGCCCGACAGCACTAAGCAGGAGGTCAAGAATGTTGGGCGATTGCGCGCAGCAAGACAATTGGCAGATAACACCGATGACCCGGAGCAATTAGATTACGCTATGGAGAAGATTGAGGAAATCATCGCAGATGACCCGGTGAAGTTATTGATGCCGAATTTGAACCTGATAAAACTGGATGTGCACCTGGCAAGGAAAGAATATCCGGTCGCTTTTTATCTGGCTGAGCGGTTAAATAAGCTTGAATTAAGCAACTACTATCGTTCAGAAGTGCTCCTCCGGCAGATAAAGGCGCTCTGTGGTATTAAGGTCGTGGACCAGGCCAAGGTGATTTACGAGACCATGGAGAAGGATTATCCCTACAGCCCGGCGGTAGCCGAGGCCAAGAAGGCTATTGTCGAGACAGTCGTGGCAGGACAAAAACAATAACCTTGAATGCCCTGTCGATTTCAAGGCAGCACCAATTTTCGGTCCTCTGGCCAAACTCGGAAATCGGTGCTGCTCAGGCCAAACTCGGAAATTGGTGCCGCCCGCCCCTACAGCTTCCACGGTTTTCTGTATTCGTAGTGCAGCAGTTTATTAGCCCGTCTATTATTAATGGCTTGTTCTTTGTTCGGGTCCCATTGGATTCGAGTTTTTGTAGCCAGAGCGATATTAGCCAAAAGAGCAAACGTTGTTGAGCGGTGGCCTGTTTCCATATCACAATTTGGGCGCTGTCGGCTTTTGACGCAGTCAAGAAAGTTCCGAATGTGCTGGACGGTAAGGTCATCATCTATTCGCTTACTTTCCAGCGGTTCAATATTAGAGCTGCTATCCTGAAATTGTCCTGCTTCTGAAGGTACGATTTTATACCCGGCTTCTCCACTTGTGCCGGCGTAAAGGTTTCCAAGCGTGCCCCGGAATTCGACCTCTCCCTCTATTAAAGCGGGGCCTCCGTTTGCTTCATACTGACCGAAAATGAGCAGCACGCCCGAGGCCATTTCAAAGATTACCTCCATTGTATCGGGAATTGTCCGGTCATCATCGAGGGCAAACCTTCCGCCGTGAGCGGATATCGAGACCGGTGCCTGCTCTGACAGCATCCAGCGCATCGCATCACAATAGTGCACGCCCCAGTTGGCCATCTGTGAGGAATAATACTCCCACCAGCGAAACTTATACAAAGCTATATTATCCTTGTAAGGGCGTTCGGGTCGAGGCCCAAGCCACATATCCCAATCCATACCTTCCGGCGGGGCCGTATCGGGGAATTTGCCTATACCGTTCGGATACATATTGCTTATCCTGTAGGCCCTTGCTACTGTTACCTTGCCGATTTTGCCTGCTTGGATGTGCTCGGCTATTTGCATATAAGATTTGGATGAGCGTCGGTGAAGCCCGACTTGTGTTACCCGATTATATCGCTGTGCAGCCTCGACCATCTTCCGGCCTTCAAGCACGGTTATCGACAACGGCTTTTCCACATATACATCCTTTCCAGCCTGGCAGGCCATAATGGTTTGGATGGCGTGCCAGTGGTCGGGTGTAGCGATAACTACCGCATCTATGTCTTTGCGGTCGAGCAGGCGACGAAAGTCTTTGTACCGTGCGACATTGCTCTCTAATTTTTCTGTCATCTTTGGGATTCTGCCTCCTAAAGAATCTCTGAGCCTTTTATCAACCCTCGAATAATCTCTCATCAAATATGGCTCATAAACATCGCAAAGAGCGGCGATTTCAACATCATCCTGTTGGAGAAAGCCCGTGAGGAGCTGTGTTCCACGATTGCCCACGCCGATGAAGCCCACGCGAATTTTTTCATTGGCGCCACGAGCCCCGCCCGTCGAAGACGGGACGGGACGAGCGGTCTTTGTTAGAGGAGCACCTATTGCATTTAGTCCCAATGTAATCGAAGCTGCCGCCACGGTCGAGCTCTTCAGGAATTTGCGTCTTGTGGTTTTTTGATTTTTCTCGTTCATTTGTTATCTCCCAAAATCTTTTGATTGACTATTTTCTATTTACTATTGACTATTGAAAAGAAAACATCACTCAAATTCAATAGAAAATAATCAATAGTCAATGGTCAATCTGTCTTCCGGTTGTGTATGAAGATGCCTTGTGGTTGATATTGTAGGGCTGTCTAAGAACATCGGAAAGGTAAATTTTTGGCTCTCCTGCAATAAAATTGGTGAATATTCGTTGTTTTTCGGGTATTTTGTTATCCAGGTTCGTCATTGCGGCGAAGCGGCAATGCCGAATCAAATTTATTTTTAACTTTATCAGGCAGAGGATTTAGTTGAAGGCTTTAATTTACACTAAACCGTATTGTTTTGAATATTCAGACTTTCCCGACCCGGCGGTTGGTGATAATGAGGTGCTGATTCGTGTCAAGGCGTGTGGAATTTGTGGTTCGGACGTTCAGGGGTTCACAGGTAAGACCGGCAGAAGAATTCCTCCTTTGATTATGGGCCATGAGGCGGCCGGCATCGTTGAAGATGTGGGAAAAAACGTAGAGGATTTTAAGAAGGGCGATAGAGTTTGCTTCGACTCAACTGTGTATTGCAATAAATGCGAGCCCTGCCGGAAAGGCTTTTATAATCGCTGTGAAAAGCGACAGGTGTTGGGAGTTTCCACGCCGGAGTTCAGAAGGCACGGTGCATTTGCTGAATACGTTGCGGTGCCCTGGTGGATAGTATCGGAGATTCCGGAAAATATGTCGTTTATTCAATCGGCCCTTTTAGAGCCGGCATCAATAGGTACGCATGCAGCCAATAGAGCGCCCATATCTGCTAATGACACTATTTTGGTTATTGGAGCCGGGACAATCGGTCTTTTCATTTTGCAGGCAGCCAGAATTCGGGGTGCGGCCAGGGTCATCGTAGTTGACATCAATGAATTTCGGCTTGCTGTAGCAAAGAAGCTGGGTGCGGCTCAAGTCATCAATCCTCTTAAATCCGACCTAAGAGAAATGATTTTCAAGGAAACAGAAAACAAAGGGGCGGATGTTACTTTCGAGGCCGTCGGGTACGCACAGACTTTTCTTGATGGGGTGTCGGTAACAAAGACCGGTGGCTATCTTATTGCTGTGGGTAATTTGGAGAAGAACACTGAGTTTAATTTGCAGGAATTGGTTGCAAGGGAGCTTACCTTCACTGGGTCTTATGCCAGCTCGGGTGAATTTCGAGAATGTATAGAATTAGTGGCTTCGGGCAAAATCAACGTCGAGCCGTTAATCAGCGATGTTTTGCCGTTGGAAGATGGGCCGGATGCCTTTGACCGATTGCTCAAGGCCGAGGATAACTTGCTGAAAATTGTTTTAGAGCCATAAAGTTTGAGGAAGTGAAGATGCAGGACCTTTTTAATCTTTCCGGCAAAGTGGCGATTGTAACCGGAACCAGCCGTGGTCTGGGCCAGTATTTCGCCAGGGCACTTGCCGGAGCCGGGGCGGATTTGGTTGTTACCAGCAGGGAATTATCGAGATTGACCGAATTCAAGCGGGAAATAGAGTCTTTGGGTAGAAAGGCGTTAGCCGTTCAGTTGGATGTGCTCTCGCAAAGTGATATTGAAAATATGGTTCAAACGACTATAAAGGAATATGGAAAAATTGATATTCTGGTCAATAATGCCGGCTTAAATATCCGAAAGCCAAGCACCGAGGTCTCTCAGCAGGATTGGGACACTGTTCTGAATACCAATCTCAAAGGCAGCTTTTTTTGTGCTCAGGCGGTTGCTAAGGAGATGATAAAACGAAACTATGGCAGAATAATAAACGTCGGCTCGTGCACGTGTGTTTTCGGTATGGAGGGCATCGCAGCTTATACGGCCAGTCGAGGGGCTATCCTGTCAATGACAAGAAGTCTGGCTGCGGAATGGGGCAAGTTTGGAATTACGGTCAACGTATTAGCTCCCGGCTGGTTTAAAACAGCGCAAAACGCAGTGCTGTACGAGGACAAAAAGTGGTTAAATTATATCACAGAGCGCATTCCTCTAAATCGTCCCGGCCAGCCGAATGACCTTGATGGCACAGTTGTCTTTTTGGCGTCGGATGCTTGCGAATATATTACAGGCCAGATAATTTTGGTAGATGGCGGGTTCACTACAGGAGCAACGAGAGCCATTACATAAGAATTGGTTATTGGTTAAGGATGCGAATATGGATTTAAGAGGTGTTGTTCTTGCGGGCGGTACAGGCTCGCGGCTTATGCCGTTGACCAAGGTTACAAATAAGCATCTGCTTGGTGTGGGGCAGAAACCAATGATATATTACCCCATTGAAAAATTAACTTCTATCGGTATTGAGGAAATCCTTATTGTAACCGGCGTTGAGCATATGGGTGATGTTGTCGGTCTGCTGGGTTCCGGAAAAGACTTCGGCTGCCGGTTTACATATAAAGTTCAGGATGAGGCGGGCGGAATTGCCCAGGCCCTGGCGTTAGCTGAGAATTTCGCACAAGGCCAACCTCTGGCTGTTATCCTCGGCGACAATGTCTTTGAGAGCAGTCTCAAAAGCTATGCCGATAAATTCATAGCTCAGAAGACCGGCGCCAGGATACTCCTCAAGCAAGTGTCCGACCCACAGCGTTTCGGCGTTGCAGAGCTATCCCGTGGCAGGGTTATTGGTATTGAAGAAAAACCCGAAAAACCCAAGTCGGATTATGCAGTAACGGGCATATATTTTTACGATGCTTGCGTTTTCAACATAATACGGGGCCTCAAGCCGTCAGCTCGCGGCGAGCTTGAGATTACTCACGTTAATTACGCTTATATTGCAAAAGGCCAGCTGGCCTACGATATCCTCGATGGCTGGTGGACGGACGCCGGTACGTTCGAATCGCTCAATAGAGCCAACGAACTGGTTGTAAAGGAGCCTCCTCAATAACAAAAGAGATATTAGTCGGGTTGTTAATATAAAATGAAAGTTAAAGAGACAAAGCTGGCAGGAGTGCTCGTATTGGAGCCGGATGTGTTCTCTGATGAGAGAGGATTCTTTTTAGAGACCTGGAAAAGCACGCGTTACGAGAACGCCGGTATCCGGGGCCCTTTTGTGCAGGACAATGTCTCATTTTCCAAAAAAGGGGTTTTGCGTGGCTTGCATTTTCAATACCCCCAATCACAAGGTAAATTGGTTCAGGTTTTATCAGGCGAAGTTGTGGACGTTGCCGTCGATATTCGAGTAGACTCTCCGACTTTTGGTCATTGGGTCAGTGAACTAATTTCCGACGCGAACCACAGGCAGATTTATATTCCGCCGGGCTTTGCACATGGATATTGTGTTACAAGTGAGACGGCAATTTTTTCATATAAATGCACCGATTTTTATAATCCGGAGACTGAAAGCGGCATCATCTGGAATGACCCCGACCTTCATATTGACTGGTCTATAAAGGAGCCCGTCTTATCGCCCAAAGATGCAAGCTATTCCAGGCTTAAAGACCTTCCGCCTGAAAAATTACCGCATTTCCGGAGGCTCTGATGGTAACTAATGATACCGGGATTGCCATTCTCGGCGGCAGGGGGATGCTTGGTACGGACCTGACAAAAATCTGCGAACAGCAGGGCTTTGATGTTGAAGTATTTGATTTGCCGGAATTTAATATCACCAACGCCCCGCAGCTAAAAGAAGCCATTGCGGATACAAAGATAATTGTTAATTGTGCAGCTTATACCAATGTCGATGGCGCCGAGAGCGAAGCTGCGTCAGCGTATCGAGTTAATGCAGAAGCAGCAGGGCGGCTGGGTGCTATCGTGAAAGAAGCTGACGCCTGGTTACTTCACGTCAGTACCGATTTCGTTTTTGACGGCCGGTCGGATAGACCCTATGTTGAGACGGACCTTCCTAATCCCATCAATGAATATGGTAAAACCAAACTGGCAGGCGAGCAGCTCTTAGTCCAAAGCGGCTGCCGCCATTGTATAATGCGTGTCGAGTGGACGTACGGTGCAGCGAGCAAAAACTTTGTAACTAAGCTAATCGAGCGTGCAAAAACTGATAAGACGTTAAAGGTTGTTGACGACCAGATAGGTTCGCCGACGGCTACGACCGAAGTTGCCAAAGTAATCTGTGAGCTATTGCGTAAAAAACCGACGGGTTTATTTCATTTTGCAAGTACGGGCTATGCCAGCCGATACGAAATAGCAGAGTTTATTATTGACAAGCTCTCGATGGATGTTAACTTGTTGCCCTGTAAAACAAGCGATTATGTAACTGCTGCTGCGAGACCGTTAAACAGCCGATTCGATTGCAGCAAGATAAAGGCTCTTCTTGACGAGCCTATTGAATCCTGGCAGGTCCCGTTGGAGCGTTTTTTGAGGCAGTTATGAAAAAGATTCTGGTTACAGGTGGTGCCGGATTTATAGGAAGCAATTTTGTGCGAATAGTGCTTTCGGGGCATCCTGATTGTATTATCGTCAATCTCGACAAGCTAACCTATGCGGGGAATCTTGAAAACCTCGCTGAATTCTTAGAGCACAAAAATCACAAATTCGTAAAAGGTGATATATGCGATGGCACACTGGTTGAAAAAATTATCGACGAATACCAAATCGATGCGATAGTTAATTTTGCCGCCGAAAGCCATGTGGATCGTTCCATCACTGAGCCTAAGGTCTTTATAGAAACCAATATTGCCGGCACATTAACCCTGCTTGAAGCCGCCCGTGCCAAAAACTTAGAGCGATTTATTCAAATTTCGACCGATGAAGTCTATGGTTCACTCGGTCCGGAGGGCAAATTCACCGAACAAACACCGCTGAGTCCGAATTCGCCGTATTCAGCCAGTAAAGCCGCGGCGGACCATCTCGTACGAGCTTTCGGTCATACCTGGGGCGTAAGATATAACATCACCAGATGCTCAAATAACTACGGCGAATATCAGTTTCCAGAGAAGATGATTCCGCTGATGATTAACAATGCCCTCAATGATAAAGAATTGCCCGTCTATGGCGACGGCTTATATGTGCGGGACTGGCTGTATGTATATGACCATTGCGCAGCTATTTGGCAGGTTTTACAAAAGGCGCCGCCCGGCGAGATTTATAACATCGGGGGCTGTAACGAAAAGACAAATCTGCAAGTGATTGATGTAATACTTAACCGTTTGGGCAAGCCAAAATCACTGATTAAGCATGTTACCGACAGGCCTGGGCATGACAGGCGATATGCCATCGATGCGAGCAAAATAATGAGCGAGCTTAATTGGCGGCCATCGGTGAGCTTTGAGGAAGGTATTAATAAAACCATAGATTGGTATCTTCAGAACCAGGACTGGCTTGGTAACGTTGTCTCCGGCGATTACCAGAAGTATTACGAATCGATGTATGGAAAGCGCTAAGTCAAGAAAAAAGCCCTTGTTGGTGTCAAACCTGATTGAAGGCAAAGCAACTATATGTATAGTGAATTATAAAACTTTAGACCTTACCCGGCTATGTTTGCGAAGCGTACGCAAGTTTACTAAATATCCGTGTGAGGTTATTGTCGTCGATAACAATTCACAGGACAAGTCTCTGGAGTACCTCAAATCCCTCAATTGGATTAGTTTAATCGAGCGCCGCCCGAAGCCTGATGAGCCTGGCGGCGGTTATGCCCATGGAGCAGCCCTGGACCTTGCCCTGGCTAAGTGCAACACCGAGTTTTTCGTCGCGATGCATTCGGACGTCATTGTCCGTAAAGACAACTGGCTAACTAACCTGATTGGTTACTTTGACGGTGACAAAAGCATAGCCTGCGTTGGTTCCGGGAAAATAGAATTAACACCCAAATGGCGAATTTTGCTCAAGAAAGCAACTGATTTAAAAGCCTTAAAGCGCAAAGTTTTTCGAGACCCCCAGTTGCTCACGAAATTCCGCTATCATAACCGGACAATGTGTTGTATTTACCGAACAGACATCTTACGCCGGGAACAGCTATCATTTTTGGCAGGCAAAGGCCAGGGCCTGGCAGCTGGTCAAAAGCTTTATTTTGAGCTTGTTGACCGTGGCTATAAGACCGTTGAGCTGCCATCCTCGATAATGTGCCAATTTGTTTACCATCTTGCCCATGCCACCCAGGTAGTTAATCCGCAGGAATTCACATTGCAAAAAAGAGCAATTAAAAAGTGCAATCGGCTTATTTATAAAATAATGTCATCAGAGATAATTCAGGACATACTTATAGATGAATCGCTCGATAGCTAAGAATCAATTTAGCAAGTTTTGTGAGACAAGGAGGTCATTAAATGGAATTATGCCGAAAAAGGTGAGTGTATGGGAAGGAAGGAAAAACATTTAGAAGTAAAATGGAATTTGGTTTATCTGTCTATCTTGCTTGCTGTCGCAGTTATCATCGGAGCCTATAGGATAGCAACCGCAACGGTAATTGCGAAAGACGGTGTGTATTATATAAATCAAGCAAAACGTCTACATAGTGACCCTGTCTCCGTAATCAAAGAGGTTCCGCCAGGTTATCCTTTCTTGATTCTTATAGCTCATAAGCTGCTAAGTTCAATAACTGGAAACATGTCAGTATATGGTTGGATATATAGCGGACAAATTATATCACTGCTTTGCCTCATATTGGCGATTATCCCAATTTACTTTATAGGAAAAGAGTTTTGTGGGGCACGTATGAGTTTCTGGGGACTCTTCATACTGCTGTTATTACCTGTTCCCGCCGGATTAGGAAGTGATGTGCTTAGAGATTGGCCTCATATGCTATTCTTATCAACTGGTTTTCTGTTAATGCTATGGGCTACAAAAGAAAACAAATGGTGGTTGTTTGGCGGTGTGGGATTGGTTTCAGGGCTTGGCTATTTGTTCCGTCATGAATGCATCCAGTTGGTTATATACGCAGCTTTATGGCTTTTGGCGGGCTTGGTGCTCAAGAAGTGGAGTATAAATAGAAGGAAATCGTTCGCGGGGCTTGCTTTGCTGGTAACTGCTTTTACTATTTCAGCAGGGCCCTATATTATACTAAGAGAGAGTGCTCTGCCTGAGAAGCTGAAGGGATTTGCTGAAGCTTTTTCTACAACGTTCAGTAATCCATCGCAAATCCAGGAAGCTCCCAAAGCTTCCGAAACTCCCAAAGCTTCCGAAACTCCCGAAGCTCCCACTGGACCTCCAACAAAGCAGGAATTCCACCGAGGATTTACTGCCGGTAATATTACTGTGGCGTTTTGGAAAATAGTTAATGAATTTACTGAAATCCTTAAGTCTTTTTACGTGCCGGCATTATTGATAGGCATTTATTACCGTTTCCGGAAGAGATGTGCAACTAATGCAGAAAGTTTTTTCATACCGGTCTTTATTGTAGCGAATTTCGGACTACTAATCTCGCTATGGTGCAGTTATGGATATATTGAAAATAGACATCTCTTACCATTGGTGGTATTTACGTTTTTTTATGTTCCGGTTGGGCTACAACTCATAGCCGGTTTCATTGACGAAAGGTTTTCAAATACTTTCAGGAAAACAGAACCGAAGTTATGGTTTTTCGTTTTGGTTATAATTGGAGTGGCTATTTGTGTCCCTCGGGTATTGAGGCCCTTGCATCCCGGTGGGAAGCCTTATAGAATTGCTGCTAAATGGCTTATAGAAAACACTGAGCCCGAAAGTTTAGTCATAGCACCGGACCCAAGGATAAGTTTTTATGCAGAACGTAAAAATGGTAACAGCTTAAGCAAAATAAGTTCTGGCAACCCTGTATATATCGTGAAAATACTGAACGAAGGAAAGAACGAATTTTCTCTACAAGAAGAAATAATACAAAAAGAATATTCAATAGATTTTTATAGCCACAATAGAAAGAGCAAAATTGTAATTTACAAAGCAAAATAGACTGGAACATGCTCTACCGAAAAATAATAAGAAAGTTCGATAGACTGGCTGATAAAGCAATGCCATCTATACTGTTACAAAACACTCTTATGGATGATTCATTCGACAGATAGAAATTTCAGCTTGATGGGAAAATATAGCCGTGGTATCACCATTGGCTCTGTGATTTATCACTTCTGTGAGAGAAGGGCTATGAGATTGCTGTTGATGACAGCGACCAGACCAGAACAAGTACTAAAGCACACACATGTTGGTTTTTCCGAGAACGACAACAAGATGTTGGCCGTGTTTTTCGTCTGTTTTACGCAATCGTTTCCATATATAGTTCCACATCAGGCGGTTTAATGCCTTCAATTCTATATGCCAGTAGTGATTCTGAGTAAATTTCAAATACTGTTTAACAAGTTGGCTCTTTTTATATACGTATTCGGCGCTGACAATGTCCAAAGGGACGCTGGCTTCTTCAAGCTGTTTTTGTAGCAATTCCAAATCATAATGGCGGTAGTGCTTCTTACGTACGGGGACAACAGTTGTGGGAACAGATATAACAACATAACCATCCTTGTTGGTTCGTTTCTCTAAGGTTTTCAATAGTGTATTGACGTGTTCATTCGGGATATGCTCCAGGACTTCTACTGCCAAAACGACATCGAATGTCTCTTTCAATTCTCGGGCGTCGATAGATAAAAACTCGACTTCGGGGTGAAATGCCTTGGCAAAGCGGATGGCTTGTTCGGATAAGTCGACGCCCACGCGCCGGTCAATCCCCCAGTCCAGCATACCGATGACACGCCCATCTCCGCACCCGACCTCAAGTACCGAAGAAGGCCTCAAGGATTGTACAATTTCCCGGATATGCCTTAAATAGCAGAGATATTCAAAACCCCAGTTTAGCGTCCGAAAGCGGACCCCAACACCTTCATTGTCAAAATGGGGAATATGATGATAAGGGAAGCTGTACAGGTCGTCTTGAATCCTGTACCTATCTAAACATTCCTGCGGAGCATTCGGTTCGTATGCCATGATTATATGCTCTTTGTTTTTTTCAGTAAATATCGTTAACAACCTGCCACAATTAGTAGCTCGATAGAAACAGATGATAGCAGTTCTACAATTATCAATCAACAATTACTGCTTGTAAAATCGATACCTGACCGGTAATATATTCTAAGCTTTTCGGATGAAAAATGGCTAAGAGCAAATGTTTATTGACTACGATTGGTAACATAATAAGCCCGAGATATTACTATGCCTCCTAAAGTTAGTGTTTGCATACCTACATATAACCGAAAAGATTATCTTAAAGAAGCACTCGAAAGTGTATTTGCTCAAACATACAAAGACTATGAGGTTGTTATCTTCGATGACGGCTCAACCGACGGTACAGAAGATATGCTTAAAGATGTCGGCTGCGATGTCAGATATTATTGGGTGGATCATATTGGACAATATGCTGCGCGAAATAAACTAATCGCCCTTTCCCAGGGAGAATATATTACATTCGTTGATTCCGATGACCTGCTGTTTCCGGATACCATCGATAGGCTTATGAATGCGATAGATACTCATGGGCCCAACATAATCTCGTACGGCTCACACATAGGCATTGATGAAAAGGGCAATTATGTCAAACGAAAGCAGCGTTCGTTGCCAACAGGTTATATTACAACGGAACTGTTTGAACATATTTATGTTCACTCTTGTGGGATGATGTGTGCTAAAGCACTTTTCGAAGAAGCCGGTGGTTTTGATACGTCTCTAATGTGCTGCGCTTTTTACAAACTCTTGTTAAAATTGTCTGTCAAATTTAAGTTCATTCCAGTCGAAGGGCCGACTTTCAAAAGGAGACGCCATAGAGGCAACGTTTCTGACCGTTCGTTTGCTAATCGTAAGGTCGAATTTGAGGTGCTTGAGGACTTTTATTTTAATGGTGGCGGCAAAGAGGTGATACCCCGGCATAGGGCAATGAGGCGCCTCAGCAAGGAAGGTTATAGGGCTGGACGTGCTGCAATTAAGGAGGGGATGTACGAACAGGCATGCCAACTATTCAGCCAGTCTTTCCGGCGACATCCAAACGTCAAATCGCTGATACGCTGGACAAGGGCAGTGCTAACGATGATTCGCCAGGCGAGTCTTGACAAGTCCGCTCACGATAGCATGTAGTAGGCTAATAGGCAGGATGTCTTGACTCACACGCGGATAAAATCAGAGCGAAAGTTCTCGGTAGGTGTCTTACCAGAGCTACATCTCGAATAGTAACGGCCAAGAGTATCTTCTGAGCCACACAGCAGAATTTCTGATCTTGGTGATAGCCTTCTGCTGTCTTCGATGGTCTGACAGCACCGTGGCCACCGCATATGTTGGGACTGCAACGATGAAATTATTGACATGTCTCAAGAGCACAGCAAGCTTGAACACAACGCTGAACAAACCGGTAGATAGTGTCCCTCGATGTTTCCGAAAGTACTTGAGCATACTTTCTATCGACATCGCACGTAGTTCAATAGGGATCTGAGAGGCAGACCTTGCCCCGAAGTGCGTAATTGATATCTCGGGTGTGAAGACGACGCGCCAACCTGCCTGTTTGACCCTCAGACAGAAATCGAACTCTTCGTAGCACATGAAGAACTTCTCGTCCATTCCACCAACCTTCTCCATTGCCGCCCGCCGGGTCATCATTGCAGCACCTTTGACATGGTCGACGTCCATTTGTCTGTCGTACCTAAAGTCAGCCATTACGTATCTTTGATAGTTCTTTCGGAAAACGCCCAAGGCCCGGAAGATTGTGTTTCGATACAGAGCAGCCCGGAATGTAGGCAGATGTCTGACCGATGCCTGTATGGTACCGTCGTCGTTCAATATTCTTGGCCCACAAATACCAATGTCCTTGTTCTCTTGCATAAAGTTGATCAGCTTATCAAGGGAGCCGGGATGTACGATTGTATCCGGATTGAGCATAAGTATATACTGGCCTTGTGACTTGTTAATACCCTGGTTATTCGCCGCCGCAAAGCCACGATTGTCACTGTTAGCAATTATGGTTACGTCGGGAAAGTTATCTTTAATGGCGCTAATTGAGCCATCATTGCTTCCGTTATCTACTACAATGGTCTCAAACTCCTCACGGGGAGGATTTTCCTTAATTGATTCAAGACAGTTGATGATATTTTCTCTCACATTCCAGTTAACGATAATAATTGATAGTTTCATATTATTCGGTCCGTGATTTTGGCTGTGCGACAATAGCAAACTGCCTATATTTTACATCAGAAAGAGCATTCAGTAAAAGGAAGTTAAGCACTCTATATGTTCGGCTGTGTGTTGGATGAATGCCTTCAAATTTAAGAATTCTGAATCCCAATCTGTCTAACATCTTCAATATGCTTTTGCGAGTGAAAAATCTAAGGTGAGTCTTGTCTAAGATACCTTTGTCTTGATAATCCCAATCACCATGTACCATAAGTTTCACAAGCACTCGGTAGTATCGGATGTTCGGGATCGAAGCTACTATAACACCATTTTCAGTGAGTTTATCTTTGGCTGCATGTAGCAGCAAGTATGGATCGACTAAATGTTCTAGAACATCAAAGAAAATGATACAGTCAAAATAACTATCAGGTATGTCTCTAATCGCGGCGATAGCGTCAGAATTAATTACTCTATCAAGTTTTTTCGCTGCTTTTCGAGATGCTGTATCGTTTATCTCGACCACCCAGCTTTCCGTATTTAATCTCTCCTTAAGCAGAGCGGAAAACCCGCCGAATCCACAACCAAATTCCAGAGTTGTTTTTGTACCCTGCGGTATGTATTTTAGCATATCCTCCCTGTTGCTTTCATAATATCCCGCCGGTTTGTTCGATAAATTAGTGAGACCCGCATTCATCAAATCTAACTAACTCCTTCCCAAAAAAGCTTGGGCAAATGTCGCACCGAACATCCCACAACCAACTACCAGAAAATCATAACGCAGCATATTTTATTATCCACTTTTGAAACGAGACAGGTCCTTTGCTTTTCTAATCTTATATATCCAATCCCATCTATGCACCCTCATCGCATCAAGGTCTGTCAGAACAGGGCCGCTCTCTGTAATCAAAATATTTGAGTGCTTCAAATCCCCATGGGTAATTTTATGGTCGCTTAAACTATCGAGCAGTTCTGCAACCTGCCCAGACACGATTGAGCGTTTCTTCTCGCTTGTCTTATCGTCCCGTAAAAAATCCTTAAGCTCACGTCCCTTAACATATTCGGTTACAAGGTAAGACTGCCACACAAGCAGACCTCTGCGCTGCTCAATATAAGCCAGAGGCCTCGGCGTGGCTATGTTCAGCATCCCAAGACGATGTCCGTGCAGCCAGTTTCGCCGGGCACGCGACCTTTTAATGGTATGACGCAGCGAATGAATAAATCCTTTGTGATTATATCGTTTGACCACAACATCCTTGCTGTTCCACGTTAAACGGGATACATAACAGGTATCGTCGTTTTTAAGAATCCGCCCCTTATCCATCAGCGTATCTATTTTTTCGATAAGCTCAAGTGGCTCCGCGTCCTGACAAAAATCTCTGTCAAACACGGCGATATACCTGCCGTCCTTAATTTGCAGGTATCTCTGACTTGTTCGCAGGTATTTTTTCAACTCACTATGCGATGAAGCCTCTGCGTGTTTCTTCGATGAAGTGTGTTTGTTTAAAAGTTGAAATGGGAATTTTGCCATGGGGTTACACTTTGACGTACACGTTCCGGTGAAATTATAGTTTCTCAACCCCGTTAGAGACTTTTTCCGTCGGGTCTCCAACGGGGTCAACGCCCAAAAATTGTTATGCCTAATTGATTGGCAAGTTTTATTGTCTCGGGCTTGTCGATAATTATCGTCCTGGCTGCCTCTACAACCAGACATTTGCCTCCGTTTTCGGCCAAACTTCTGATAGTGTCAGGTCCCACGCACGGCACATCAAAACGCATATCCTGCTGGGGTTTCGAAGTTTTGATTAGTGTCCAGCCTCCCGACTTACAGAACCGGCCCGCTCGCTCAATCATCTCTGCCGTACCTTCTATTGCCTCGACGGCGGTTACCACTTTTTCCTTCACCGCAATCGCTTGGCCTATATCCAGCTCACCGAGCTTTTTAGCTATTTCCCAGCCGAATTCAATATCACCTCCGAGGGACGGTCGAAGCGATGTCGTTGTCATCAGACCCGCCGTTGCCAGGTGTTCCTTGCAATACATAATTGAGTTCTCCAGTACTATTCCGCCGCTCGCCAGCTCGTCGGCCACGGCACACAAAAGCGAATCTGTCAGTTTGTTCTTGCCCCGTAGCCGCCAGTAATATATCCTGAATGCTCGCCAGTCGGGCAGATACCGCAGGATTCGCCATGGCGTGAAAAATCGTTCCTTTGGCACTCGCCCAGCTATAATCGTTCTGGTTACGCTGTGCTTTCTTAACTTTCGTATCCAGGCCCCAGGCCGGGCAATCGCGACTCTGTAAAAAACATCAACTTCTTCAGCGAGGCTGTGCTCAGCCGTTTCCGCTAAGCCGACGCAAATTACTCTTAATCCCGCCTGTTTGGCGCCGGCAGCTACGAGAAAGGGCAGTCTGCCTCCTCCGGCAATTAAACCAAGCACGTCTGAACTATTCATAATATCGTATTGCGTATCTTATAGTTTGTGGTTCGTGACCCGAACGACGATTCACAAGATATCTTATTGCTCGCCTGTGCCTGCGCCACCTGTGTCGGGGCAAACACAGGTGCAGGCAGCCGGCTTTTCAGGATTACCGTTTCGCGGTTTATAACCTCTGTTTTGCCTGCCCCCGCGTCTTCCGACGCGAGTCGGGGCGGCGGGCTGGAGTAAGCTCATCCCTCCGAAGGTGGGGATGGAGTTCCTTCAGAATTGGAGTCGGCTTGTGAGATAATTCGGTCAATTCGGTCAATTCGGCTCTGAAGGTCGCGAATGCTTTGCCGTATCTCGGGCAGATATTGTATCATGCCGTATGCTCGCTTGCCCTGGTTTGCTTCGATAGCGGGTGCACCCAGGACCACTTTGCCGTCCGGAATGTTGTTAATAACACCAGCCTGGGCTGCAATCGTAACGTTGTTTCCGATGTTGATATGACCCACAATACCGACCTGCCCACCGACTATACAATGATGCCCGAGGGTGGTCGAGCCGGCGATTCCCACCTGGGCCACAAGCAAACAATGTGGACCGATTCTTGTGCCGTGACCTATTGTAACAAGGTCACCCAGCTTACTGCCCTGGCCTATCACCGTGTCACCGAGTGTGCCTCGTTCTATCCCGCAGCAAGCGCCGATTTCAACGTCATCTTCTATAACTACAATACCGGTCTGTGGTATTTTGTGGTGTATGCCCTTATGAGTGGCATAGCCGAACCCGTCTTCGCCTATTGTCGAATTCGCGTTTATAATTACACGATTGCCTATTTTGCATCCTTCGTAAATAGTAACATTAGGATAGATTATACTATCATTACCAATTTGCACACCTTGCCCGACGTGTACGCAGGGATAGAGTATGCAGCCGTCGCCGATTTTTGCCTCATCGGCTATTGTTACAGAATCATGAATGTGGCAGTCCGCGCCGATTTTCGCGCTGTCGGAAATTGAAGCCCGAGGGCTTATCCCTACCTTTTTGTGCTTACGATGCCCGTGAAGCAGCACCATTATCTGCATAAAAGCGTAGTAAGGGTCCTCGGCTATCAGAAGAGGAACTGAGGCGGTGGGCGCTTCCTTGCCCACGATTACCGCACTTGCTTTGGTCGTCCGCAGTTGCTTCTCATATTTGCGGTTGGTCAGGAAACTAATGTCGCCTTCGCCAGCCCGGACGAGCGTCGAGGCCGACTTAATTATCACATTAGGGTCGCCGCAGACCCGTCCATCCACGTATTCAGCTAATTCGCCCAAAGTTTTTTCCGGCATATAGAGACCTTTACGAAAAGTCTTTCAAATCTGACATATCCGATTGCCACAAATCATAGGGCAGTATCAAAACCTGGTTATTATAACAGAAAAATCGGTCGGCGGTCAATCCCGTTAGAAAACAACGCCTTACTTCTAAAGGGGTCAACTGGTTGAAAGCTATCTCTGTTCAAAAAAAATTCTCCTGTAATACCTTTTACCGTCTGGTCTGAGCCCCCGATTGCGACTGTCGGGGGGACATTCATCACTCCATCAAAACATTCAAAAGCTCACGCTGCAGGCTCGCCAGGGGCTTCTTGGTAAAAGCTGCAGTATTGTTCGCAAATGCTTTTACAGCCGGCCCAATGGGTATATATACTGCCGGATTAGTTGGGCCAAAAACAGCTAACGTACTGATTCCCAACGCTGCAGCCAGATGTGTAATCCCGCTATCGTTACCGACGAACCCGCTCGAACAGCTCAAAAGCCCCAATACCTGCGCCAAGGACAAATCCCTCAGGCACCTTGCAACCCTGCTTATGTTCTTAATTGTCGCATCGTTGTATCTGTCCACCTCAGCAGGCCCCAATAAGAAGATTACTTCGATACCCATTGAATCAAGCTCTTTGGCCACAGCCAGGAAATTATCCAGATACCAGCATTTGCTTAGTCCGCCGCTGCCCGGCTGAATAACCACAAGCTTCTGACCAGGCTCAAGGCCTATTTCTTTCAGCAGTTCCTTACCCTGGGCTATATCCGCGTCGGTTGCTTTTATTGAGCAATCCCCCGGCTGAACCTGACGGGGCTGTAAAGATAAACCGCTCTGGCTGATAAAATGCTCTATGTAAAAGTCGGTTAAATGTCTGGAGAAATCTTTTGGCGGCTTCATAGACAGTGTTATAACTTCTGCGCTGTGGCTGCAATTGGCGGTGAAAATCAGGTTTTGTTCGAAGTCGCTGTCCGGCTCACCCAAAAATGTCGCTATCCAGGCATAACCGGAAAATGCGTTTATCAAAGGGTCTCCGTCCTTAAGGTCAAATGCCTTCGTTTCCACAAACAATCTATGTAAATCTATTGAATCTATGGAGCTAATGCCATCGATGCAGGTTCTGCCCGGTAAGATGCCGATGTATTCACTATGCCCAAGGATATCGACTCCGCCCAATCCGAGAACGTCCTTCATAAACGCGGCTAACGGCAGCGTCAATATACAATCGCCAATCGCCCCCGGCTGCAATATCACCCCTCGCAGCGCTTTCCGTGCAGTTTCGGCGCCCTTTTCTCTGAGCAGGTCCAAAATGTTGTCGTGTGTCTGCATATCTGACAGTTGGTTAATCGGTTATCAGGAAAGTGCCTAAAATTCAGTAAACTCTATTCTTACAACTTTAGTTCACTTTAGGCACTTTAGCTCACTTTAGGCACTTTTAACTATTTCCGTCTGCTACTTTATCAATCCATCCGCCGCCAATGAGTCTGCTGTTTTTTCCTTCCTGAACATAGAAGGCGGCTAATTGGCCCGGCGTTATAGCCGATTTTGGCTCATCAAACTCAACGGTGACGCAGTTTCCTTGCGGTGAAACCCTCGCGGGAGCGCCTCTATCGTTATAGCGTATTTTCACCTTTGCCCGAAAAGACGAGGTCGGCTCTTCGGTAAGCCAATTCACCCCTGTTGCCCAGAATTTGCTGTGCATAACTTCTTCTTTCGGGCCAAGCGTAACCGTATTACTTTCGGCATCAATCTTCACCACATAATAAGGCTTGCCCATTGCGACTCGAAGCCCTCGTCGTTGACCGATGGTGAACCTGTGCACGCCGTTATGTTCGCCGAGAACCTTGCCGCTGCTGTCGATAATATTTCCCTTGCGGACAAGTTCCGGGCACCGCTGCTCAAGCACAGCTGCATAATCATCGTCTGGTATAAAACATATCTCCTGAGATTCAGCCTTGTGTTCAGTACCCAAACCGAACTTAGCTGCCATCTGACGCGTCTGGTCCTTTGAATAGTTACCCATCGGTAAGATAAGGTAAGGCAATATTTCCTTATCAATCATTGATAAAACGTAGGACTGGTCTTTCGCAGCATTAAGACTCTCGTACAAGCCTATATTGTTATTGTGCTTAAGAATCCTTGCATAATGACCTGTGGCAAGCAACCCGGCTCCGTTACTTCGTGCAAAATCCCACAATTTCCCGAATTTAATATATCTGTTGCATAAAACGCACGGATTTGGCGTCCGAGCTTTTCTGTATTCGCTGCAAAAATAGTCAAGAATTCGCTCAAAATCCCTGCGAAGGTCCAGCACATAAAGCTTTATACCTAATTTCTCCGCAATCTGTTCGGTGTCTGCCTGCGCATCGCGGCTCTCGTCGCAGGTAATCATAAATACGCCTGCACAATTGAAGCCATTCTGGTTCAGCAATGCAGCGGCGGTCGAGCTATCCACTCCGCCGCTAAGAGCAACAAAAACTTTTTTTCGCTCAGCAACCATTTTGTAAATATTTCAGTTACTTTCCTTCAGGCGCTTAATTTTCAACCTGTTTGCTTTGAATGGATTTAAACGATTTCAATATAAACCAGCCCAGAACCAGCGCCATCACCACCATAATTACCAACAGCAAAACCTTATGCTTCTCTGTCCAGGCAACAGGTTTCTCCTCAGATTGTCCAAACAGCGGATTGTCGGTAATACCGCTCAGCTTAGCCACCCTTGCTTTGACCTGTAACGGATTACTCAATCTTTGCCCGAGGTCATACCGCGGCGTCCTTGCTGATTCCGAGCCGACATAAAGTGTTGGCGCCACATTATCCATATTCGCAAACACTATCTTGTGCGCTATCATCTTTGCCGATGCCGACTCTACGATGACAGGCCTGTCATCGTAGTTCCTGATTGTAATTTTTAGATACCTGTTAGCACGCCTGCCTGAGGGAACACTCAGAGCCAGTCTTTCACGCTTTTGCCCGTTGGCCTCGGTATATCTGTAAATCGTGCTGCTGATTATTCTTTCCCACTCTACCTCAACTTTTCTGGTACGCTGTCTGTTATCTTCGCTGTAAACTTTGACCTCGCGCGTTTGGGCATCTCTGCCTTCGACAGTAACATATCTGCAAAACGAATCGTCAGTGACATCGAATTCGATTTCACTTACCGGCAGACGACGATATACAAGGTCATACACGTAAATACTCGAGCTGCTTTTTTCATCTTCGCTGTGCTCTATGAGCGCCATCTCCACAGGGTGACGCTCGGCTAAGCTCTTCTCAATCTTAAATGCTCTTACTTCATCGATAACAGGACTTTGTTCTTCCGTCACCATTGGCGCAACAGTAATCCGCAAATAGCGGTAATCGTTCTTCGGCAAATCAACCTGCTCGAATCGTCTATCGAAAGTAACTGCAAAAACGTATGCATGCTCAACCAATGTAACGAATTCAGTATTATCGTTGGAACCCTCAACTTTGACGGCTCGTCTGAAGTTATTCCCTCGTGTCATAACCTCAATGGAATTCTTCACCACCTTCTTCCCAAAGTCCAGCGTTACCATAGCTGCCCTGTCCGCATTTGTTGACCGGTTTATTAGCGCCGGCTCATACTTTCGCTCCTCCGTAGTATCCTTTGGCTTAACCAATACGTATGGGACCTGCTCACCGTGGGCGTCCACAAGTCGAATATCACCAAAATCAGGTCTCGCTGCATCGTAAATGTCAGGTGTGAGCATCAATTTGCAATACTCGCCGGTGCCATCTTTAATAGCGACCTCGGCTCGATATTTCCACTCAGCCAGTTCAAGCGCAAAAACACTACTTACTAAGCCGGCCAGCAACAGAGCGGTGGCTGTGAACAAAATTCTTGATCTTGTCATCTTAAGCCTCACAATTACTTATCCACACCTTCCTCGCCCAGCATGACTTCGAAATAACCTTTCTTTCTGACAAATTGATAAAGATAAGATACTCCTACTAATGTTACTCCCGTCGCTAAAAACGCGGCTATTCGGTACACACTTTTTACGGTCCTCGTATCCAGAATAAACACCTTCACTAACAGCACAGCAAACAATCCAAGCGCAATATATCGTAATATTTTAATTTTCCGCCAGAACCCCGCTGCCATTAAAACCGCTCCATAGACCGCTCACATTACCGATATATACATATGGGATAAAAACCTCCAGTTAGCGATTCTTTCCCCGAACCGGTTCCGGCAATACCAGTAAAGATATATTTCTTCCGTCAGCAGCACCCACAGCACGAATATCCCCGCCAGTGCAAACGCAATTGCAAACATCCTATTGTACTGGTTCTCTTCGCGTTCCTTGTTTAACAGCCAACCGGCTGCGAAAAGTGCCGCAACGAGCGCAAGGACAATCCCAAAATTTAGGTTCGCAAAAATCACGAAGCTGCTGTTGTAAAACCCACTGAACGTCACCATTGTAAAAAACGCTCCCGCCCCTGCCAAAATCATCGCCAAGACTCTGCACACCATCCCCCGTGGGCAGATCGGCCGAACAAGCAGCAGTAACGGAAAACCTGTAAAAATTATTACCATTCCCTTAACGAAGTATCTATCCCCGGTAGCACTTTCTACCACGTTGTAAACGCAATGCCAATACCACTCCATTGCTATCGCCGCCATTAACAAAAGCGTTGTGGCCGCATACAGAACTTGTGCGATTAGTCCTCGCTGGTCTTCTGGCAATCTTGAAGTCCTTCTATATGTGATATGACACACCAGCAGCGTGCCTGCCACAAAACACCAGGTGCCGAAAGCAGGATTGAATACCAAGTCGAATGCTCCCGTGTGCATCGGCAGCCGGTGCAGCAACTGGCCGAAACTTAACAAAAGTGCAACAGCCCCTCCTGCCTGTGTCCAGATACTGCGATACCGCAGCCCGATTACTACCAATATAACACCTTCTACCGCCCAAGCCATTGCTACCGCGTACATCTTCAGGTAGAGAGGTACCGCAATCGTCAGGAAAAACAGCCCAATCACCAGAAGCGCCAGCCGCAAATCCAGGTCGTCTTTGTGCCGCCTGATTACCACCGCCATCATAATCAGATGTGCCGCGCACAGCCCAAGAGCACAAAAAGCAAGCTCGGTGCGGTACTTTGCAAATAAAATAGTCCATAGGTAATAAAACACAACCGCCGCATTTGCCAGAACAAGCAGCACATCTTCTTCTTTAGCTTTGACTTTTTTTATCAATTCGTAAAGTATTGGCAGCACAAGATAAACTGCGAAAAATATGCCAAGCCACGCCAGCGCAACGGCCATCTGTTCCGGCACTCCTTCAGCGGAACGAATCGTGGGCCGGTAAAACTTCTCAAACCACCCTATGTAGAGCAGGAATGTGCCGGCGAAGGCAAGAATATTCACAGCCCGCCACTTCCGGTAGTATGCACACAGCATCGCGCCGGAACCTAAAATCAGGACATAACTGAACAAAGGCGTCGGCAGATTTTCCCCCGTCGAGACTATCACCGGCGTCAGAAAACCACCGAGCAAAGATAAAAGAGCGACCACAATCTCATTCATACTAACCGCATAAAGCATTGCCGCCGCTGTAACGAGTATTGCAAGGATAAAAGCAGGTGTCGAACCAATCAATCCGTAAAATCGATAAGCCGAGAAAACCGCCGCATATAGTATTGCGAAGCCAAGTGCGGTTACAGCCTTGGCAACGATTCCATATCCCCGCCTTCGTGTTATCTCTCCAACTGCCAGTGCAACGAGGCCTGAGACGGCAGCTATAACCACTCTGCCCAAGGGCCCTATTAGATTATTGTCGTAAGCGTATTTGAGGAAAAAACCCACCGCAAAGATTACCGCAATGATACCTGCAATAAGAATCCACCGAGTACCAATCCGCTGCTCAAGCGTAATAGTTTCTCGACCAGCAACTTTTTTCTTCCTGTACTTGATACGTTCGGCGGCGGCCTCAAAAAGCTCTTGCCCGATTTTTTTCGGCTCTCCTATTTCTACTGCTTTAATTGCCTCTGCCGGCCGCTCCTCTTCCTTTTCCGTCACCTCAACTCGCTTTTCGCTTACCACCGGCCTTGCAACCTCCTCTTTTCTTATTGGTTTTTCTACTTTCCCAAGTGGCTGACGGTACATCTCTTTTGTTTTGTTCAAGGCGATAATGCTGATGATTAAGGCAACTGGCCCACATACAATGCAACCAACAGCCAGCAGAATTAGAAGAACGAAAAAACCTTCCATTTACTACACTCCTTAAAATGGCCGCCTTTTTTCAATTTATATTTGCGCTCAATCGAGGTTTATGAATACTCGGGCTAATCTTGTGGATAAATAATTATACGGTCGTGGATAACAATTATTAAATCGTCTTTACCGTCATTTGTTACGTCAGCGACTATTAGCTCTCGCGGCTCAACGCTGGGCTTAGGGGGTTCCTTACTATCGCGGTAACTTTTCTGCTCGAATATCTTAAAACGCATCGCAGGAATCGGCTTCATACCGGCGTCAAGGGCAAGTATTTCGATGTGATTGTGCCTGCATTCTACCGTAATAATATCGGTTCGGCCATCGTTGTTTATATCTCCCGCGGTAAGGTTACCGTATATGCCCTCATTTATTTTTGTCTCGTAGTTGAACGACTGCTCCAGATGCCTCGCAGCATTACCGCCGCTCGGCCCGGTTATAAGTGCAAACTTCCCGCTGTCGAACAGCAGCAGGCTTTTAGCCTCGTTACCTGTAAGCGGTGCGAACAGCATTTTGAGATGTGCCGCGGAATTCCACTTGCTGACGTCCAGCTCCTTTTCGACACGATAGGTCTTGTCGTCACCGGTTTTAAGTATCTGAAGCTGACCTTTTCGACCATCCAGCAGTAAAATAGCGGGTCTGCTTTCCAAACCCTCGCCGTAAATATCATAAGCAGCGACAGCCGATATTTGGTTCTCCGTGCTCTTGGCATTGTACTGGTCGATAACATTCCAGCTCCAGCCGTTCGAGAAAACCAGGCTTCTTGCGAAGTTCTTTTGTGCCACCAGCAGCTCTTTACCCGCCTTGTCGTCCACATTGGCCAGGGCAATAGAAGGCAGACTCGCATCTTTGATTAAACTGGCCTGTGCCTTCGGTGAGTCAACTACTTCAAATTTCCTCTTTTCTACCTGACGGACTAATATGGGAAGCTCATAGCTGACAAATATCAGAACGTCCTGTAAGCCGTCCTGGTCAACATCAAGCACTTTCAGACCGTCCGGATTGGAGGTAAGCTTTTTAAGCTCTAAAGCAGGCTCGGTTTCACCCAGTCTCTCATCCGAGGGGCTGGGTTCTCCAGCTTTTTCGGCAATCTTAGACGTTCTATCTCTGCTCTTAGCCAAATCGGTACGCCGGTTTTCTGCTGCTGACAGATTGTAGATTGTCCTGAGGGTTCTAATATTGCTGCTGTCTATGGATATATAGAGACAGTCCACGCTGCCGTCGTTGTCAACATCGGCAAGGTCCATCGCCACCGGCTCACCTGTTATATCGACAGGCTGCGGGAATGATAGTCTGTCGTCTTCAAACTTGGTTAAGCCAATCACCTTTTCCTTAACGCTCAAGACACCCAGGTCGGTTTTCCCGTCTTCGTCAATATCCGCCGCGGACAGGCTCGTAATATCGGCAAAAGCAGGAAATCTAACCGGCTCAGCCAGTCCAAGCCCCGGCATTTGTTTATAAAAGATAAGTTCTGCTGCGCCGGGGTCGCTGATTGTTACGTCAACCAGGCCGTTGCCATCGAAATCGCCGATTACCAGGTCGCGTTTTGTATCTCCTTCGCCTGAAGTAAGAGGGTAAAATAGAATCGGCCAATCGGTATCCTTCTGGTTTACAACAGCAAATTTGTAACAGATTAACCGTCCGCTTCCACTGTCAACAGTTAGTATTTCCTCGCCGGCCATACCATCGATGTTATGAAGCTTAAATGTGAACGGCCTTTCAATAAAGAATCGTACTTGTGGACCTAATTGTCCGCTCTTAAGGCCGAATCGAACGTGTACCGGCTTTTCTATATCATTTGTTATAAGTATAAGGTCGTTTATTTTATCTCCGTTCAAATCGGCAGCTTTGAGACTTAATGTTTGTGCGGAGGTAGGATATTTTACAGGCTCGGCCAACGAACCGTCCTCTTTTTGAACAACGATATAAATACCATCACGACCGGCCAGAGCCAGGTCGTCAGCACCATCATCATTCAGGTCAGCGCAATCTAACATATTGGAAGTTAAAAGACCGTCGTCAATCTTGAATTTCTTTATTGTTTGCCAGCTCAATTTAAGGCCCGGCCTTGATTTTGGCTTATCTGCTTCAGCACCGTTGGCCTTTTGCGACATCACATACAGCCCCTTCGGCTCGCCATAAAAAGCCAAATCCTTCATTCCGTCAGAATTCAAATCTCCACAAACCAGGCTATACACTTTTTGCGAGACTGCTATACCGTGTTTCTCGAAACGGGTAGGGGGGGTGATTGTATTTACATCTGTGTCATTGGGGTCAACGACTGCTTCTGTTTCACCCGGCCCGACAGAATCTTTTTGAATCAGCAGCTCTATCTTGGCCTTTCCATTGTTAACAATCACAATATCATTTCGGCCGTCACCGTTAAAATCAGCAATACTTAGGTCTTGTATCCCCCAGTCTAATTTGATTATCTCTATTTCTTCAAACCCATAATACTCCGAGAGAATATCGACTTGGGTTTGCTCTGCATCGATAGTGCCTAAAAAGACACTTATGAAAACAGCTACAATTACAACCTTAAATATCTGCACAGTAAGAACCCTCTTTAGAATTTAGTTATTCATCCCGTTAGACATCTTATCCCCTTAAGCATTTTTCCCGTTAGCCCCGTTAGAGCCTTTTCCTTTCGGGCCTCTAACGGGGTTAGAGGTAGTCCACAGGATGCCTTACGGCAAGACGCAAGATTTTGTGCCTGTACGGTCTTATATTGCGAACGTCTAACGGGTTCATCTATATAGCAACAATATACATACTTACACCGATAACATCAATAGCAAACTCTTATCTAACTCATCGCTTGCCCCCGACAGTCGCCATCGGGGGCGAGCCTTATTTCGTTCTGTTGACCCCGTTAGAAGTAAAACTTTGTTTTCTAACGGGGTTGAATTCGGTGTTCTCCACAGGACGCCTCCGGCTTAAAGCCGGATTCGATATGTAGTCGTTACTTAAGACGACCCTGCTGTTTTGCCCCGTTAGAAATTCCACAGGAGAAACAATATGCTTCTCCCGACAGGGATATGCCGTAAAGCATCTCCCGAAAGGGCTCATGTGGACTGCGTAAAAAAGTGAAGATTTCTAATGGGGCAAAGCTCGTTTATAAACGCTCTCAATGTGGCTTACTGTTCTGGCCCAGCTAAAGTTCCGTTTAACATAAGCTGCGGATTTGTACTTTATTTTTTCTTTAAAGCCGTCTCTGATGAATGTAGTAACCTTCTCAGATAAGGCTTTGTAATCGTCTAATTCTATCAAACAACCCACCTTCTCATTGATTGTATGCCTGAAGCCCTCAGCCTTGCTTGCAATAACCGGCGTGCCGCAGGCCAGTGCCTCTAATGCAACCAGCCCAAAAGGCTCAAATCTTGAAGGAGCGACTACAACATCAGCTATGTTATATAGCTTGACCATTTGTTGGTGGTCTTGATTGCCGAGGAAGTAAATATCGTCCAATTGCAATTGTTTTGCTAACTGCTCTGATTGCTCTCTTAAATCACCATCCCCTGCGATGAGGGTTATTGGCCGCTCCTTCTCCTGTGAATAAATCTCGGCTGCTTTGAGGAGGGTATCAAGCCCCTTTTGAGCGGTTAATCTTCCGCCGAAAAGAACCACGGGTACATCTGTCCGGCTTAAAGCCGGAGCATAACTTTTCAGCAGACTCTTTTTGTTTATCTCAAGAGGCCTGAAAATATCAGTGTCGGTACCACTTTTAACAATTATAATTTTTTGAGGGTCGATGCCATAAGCGCCGATGGCTTGTTTTCTTTCCTGCTCGGTCAATGCCATAATAATCTGTGCACCGCGAATTCCGCGCAGGGTGGGTTCTTGATACTCTTTATATTTTTTGAATGCGTAATACTCGGTCCCGTGGAGGGTTATGACGTATGGTATATTTAATTCCGCAAGGACCGAAGCAATGACCCAGCCATGATGAACGTGGATAATATCCGGCTTAAAGCCGGAAATCTCCTGTCCAATCTTTCTTCGAAAAGCCTGAATGTAGGCTTCTTTTTGGTCCTGGTTTAGCTCACCAAATTTCTTTCCTTTGCTCATTGGATGAGAGGCAAAAACCGGAAAATCATAATCAAGGTCGTATTTGTCATTCTCACCGTTGTTGAACAGAATCGCCTCAACATCATATTGCTTGTTCGGAGTATAGTGGTCGCAGCAGAGGACTCTAACGTGGTGGCCTCTTTTTATCAGGGAACTGGCCAGGGCATCCACGTAAATCCCTGTCCCTGCTCCCTTTAGGGGAAAGTGCATCATTTGATAGATTTTCATCGTAAACTGCTTTTGCAATACATTTTTTTTCAGTTCAAAACTTAATCAAGCCCATTGCCCGTGGTTCGTCTAACGGTTGCGCCGCTCGTTTCGTCTATCGTCTTATTACGGTTGACGCAACCGTAACGAGTCGCGCAACCGCAACGAGTCGCGCAACCGCAACCGTCTACCCCATACTCACGTATGGGGTCAATTACCACACGTGTAAACGTGTGGGTTTTGCTTGTATCACAACGACCTTGTCGCCATTTTAATGTGATTATTTTATAAATCAATAGAACCGGAAGGTTTTTACTACGATTTGCATCAGATATTGTGGACTGTAAAAAGTTTGTTATAATCATTAGAAAATAACTCAAGATGATTTTCAGGCGTGCAGGTTTACTGGGCGTAAGCAACCCGGTACCAAAACGGCGTGAGCCCCGTTAGAAATCGGCTCTGTTAGCTTGGCAGTCCACTATGGGAAGTAATTTCTAACGGGGTGAGCCGAAGCTCTTTGGGTGCTGGGTGGGAAGTGAGGCTTGAATTGAAGGTTCAATGCGAGCTATGTCCAAAAATGTGTTTGATTGGGCCCGGCCAAAGTGGCGAGTGCCGGGTGAGAATCAATATCGACGGCGTGCTGCGAACGGTAGTGTATGGATATCCGTGCTCGATTAATATTGACCCAATCGAAAAGAAGCCGCTTTTCCATTTTTTGCCGGGCACTCCCATTCTCTCAATAGCTACCGTCGGCTGTAACCTCCACTGCGAAAACTGCCAGAACTGGGAGATATCACAAGCCAACCCGGAAGACGAAAACATATCCGCATATTTTTGTCCGCCGGAAAGGCTGGTTTTACTAACAAAGGGCAATAATTGTCCTTCGCTGGCATATACTTACACCGACCCGATTGTTTATTATGAATATACTTATGATGCTGCAAAGTTAGCCCGAAGTGCCGGCATACGCAATGTTCTTGTAACAGCCGGATATATAAATGAAGAGCCGTGGAGGCAGCTGCTTAAGTATGTCGATGCGGTAACCTTAGATTTGAAAGGGATTACGGAGGAATTTTACCGGGACGTCTGCTCGGCGACGTTAAAGCCTGTTCAGAATGCCCTGGTTGTGGCCAAGGGCAGCGGGGTAGAGCTTGAGGTTTCGAACCTGGTTATACCAACGTTGAATGATAAGCCCGAGCAGATAGGCGAGCTTGTCGGATGGGTCAGGGCGAACCTCGGCAGGGATACGCCGCTGCATTTTCTGGGGTTTATCCCCCGGTACAAGATGCGGCATCTGCCGCCGACTTCGCTGCAGACACTGGAGATGGCTCGCAATGTTGCGATGGCGGAAGGGATGGAATTTGTATATATAGGAAATGTCCAGAGCAGGGATGGTCAGAACACATATTGCCCGGGCTGCAAAAATCTGCTCATCGAACGCAGCGGTTTTACTATCCTGCAGAACAGGCTTAAGGACGGACGTTGTCCGGATTGTTCAAAAGAGATTTACGGAGTCTGGAAATGACACGCAGAAAATTTATTCGCAAGTTAATAAAAACAGGTTCAGCAATTGCTGTAGGTGTTTCTTGGTTGATAAATAAAGCCGCACCACTGCCGCAAGGCATCCTGCGGAGGAAATTTATATGGGCTGTGCGAGTTAAAAAGTATCCGGGTCCTTTGAAGCCTCTTAGGGACATTTCTAAGCAAGGCAAATGGAGTGGTTGACCTCCTTAGAAATTCCACAGGAGAAACAATATGAGTCAAAAAGTGAAGATTTCTAACGGGGTTGATATGGATAATCCGCAGGATGCCTTGCGGCAGAAGTCAAGAAAATGGTTCGGATGGGGATTTCTGCTGGTTTTAGTGTTTGTGCTGTTAGGTATTGCCGGGGTCTTTTTCTTCAAAACGCATATTTCAGAACCTCCTCCAACCAGAGAAATAATACCCCTCAAAACGGAAGAGCCCACAGAGTTACCCAAAATTGTTCTCCGGTCATCGCTTGCCGGCACATGGTATTCCGCTAATGCGGAAACTTTAGCCAAGCAAATCGAGGGTTTCTTCCGTGAAGCCCAGGTCAAACCGATAAACAATGTAGTTGCATTGATTTTACCGCACGCAGGATACCAGTACTCAGGCCAAACCGCAGTCTGCGGGCTAAAAACAATCGACAAGAAATATAAACGAATCATTATCATCGGCCCAAGCCATCGTATCCCGATGGAAGAGATACTGAGTGTTCCGAGGGTAACGCATTACGAAACACCTCTGGGACAAATACCCCTGGATGTGGAATTAATAAACAAACTTTTAAAATACTCGATGTTTCAGAACATACCGCGGGCGCACGAGTACGAACACAGTGTTCAAATACAGTTACCGCTGCTGCAATACGGCCAAAAAGACTTTAAGCTCGTACCTATCGTGGCCGGCACTTGCTCGTTACAAACAATTTCAAAGGCTGGTACCATTTTAAGAAGTTTGGTTAATGAAGAAACCCTCGTAATTGCAAGTTCGGACTTCGTACATTTCGGACCGAACTACGGCTACGTACCTTTCAAAGAGAACATATCTGAGCAAATCAAAGAGCTTGATATGGGGGCTTATGAGCATATAGCCCGTCTGGATAGCAAGGGTTTTCTGGAATACAGGCAGAGTACGGGTGCAACAATATGTGGTTTTGTTCCTATTGCCATATTGCTTTCAATGTTAAATGAGCCGGCGAAGGCCGAGTTGATAAAATATACAACCTCCGGCGAATTAACGGGTGACTTTACCAACTCCGTCAGTTACCTTTCGGTTGTCCTTTCCGGTTCATGGCAGAGTCATCAGGAGATTGAGCCGCAGGCTAATAACCCCGAATTTGAATTAACAGAGCAGGATAGGGAACAACTGTTGACCTTAGCCCGCAAAACAATGGTTTATGCCCTGCAAAATCGGCGGGTACCACAAGCATCTGAGCTGGGCGTTACAATCAGCGAGGCAATGAGCTGCCCTCGCGCGGCGTTTGTTACGCTCAAGAAACATTCCCAGCTCAGAGGCTGCATTGGCGATATCTTTCCACAGAGGCCTTTATATAAGTCGGTTATTATAAACGCAATCAACGCTTGTGTTAATGATAGGCGTTTTTTACCGGTAACGGAAGCGGAATGTGAAGATATTACAATCGAAATCTCTGCGCTGACGCCGCCTAAACCCATCGCATCAGCCGGTGAAATCCGAATCGGCACAGATGGCGTCGTATTGGATAAGGAAGGCCATTCCGCTGTGTTTTTGCCTCAGGTTGCGCCCGAACAGGGTTGGGATGTCAATCAGATGCTCACGCAATTGTCTTTGAAGGCGCAGTTGCCTGCCGATGCCTGGAAGGAAGGTGCGAGCTTTCTGGTCTTCCAGGCGGATGTTTTTGGTGAACCCCGCCCGGCGAAGACGGGATGGGGTGAAAGTGAAGGGACCCCCCTTAGGGGGAACCAAAAATGAAATTTGCTCGCCCCGTTAGAAGTAAGTCGCTTGGGGGAACCGCTGCTCCTTTGCTCCGAATTTCTAACGGGGCTCGTAGTTTGCTGATATTCAGTTACGGTCTGTTTACTATCGCCGCCCAGTCCCTGCTTTTTCGCGAGTTTATAACTACCTTCGAAGGCAATGATATTAGCGTTGGTATTTTCTTTGCTTCGTGGTTTATATGGGTGGGCCTGGGGGCAGCAGTTGTTTATAGAGCGCGAATTCTCGCCGAAAAATTACTCAAAAACATAGAGCTTTTGTTTTTGAGCTATTTGCCGGCCTTTATTCTTCAATTGATATTAATCATTCAGGCACGTGAGCTTGTAGGCATCGAATCATACGCGCTGTGGTCCGTTTGGGCCATTCTGATTGTATCAATAATCGTAAATGCGCCGGTCAGTATTATTACAGGAATGCTGTTTCCAATCGCCTGCCGATGGGTCGAGAAAGACCAAAAGCTCCCCGTCTCACAGGTTTACATTATTGAGGCAGCGGGTAGTTTTGTCGGCGGGCTGGGAGTAACTGTCTTTTTGGCCTTTGGTATAAGCTCGGCAAGGATTTTCTTTATACTCGCGCTTCTCGTTTCGTTATCTGCAGTTTTAAACAAACTAAAAGCAGCTTCACAATACAGTGATGCGACGTTGATGAAATCCGGAAAAATTAAAGCCCAGCTTATGTTTTTGATTCCACTTTGTATCCTGCTTTGCCTTTTCATAAAAGCTGATAAAACTTTAATGCGTTGTATCAGAGTTGTGAAATGGACCAAACTGCTCCCTGCCGATTCTTTTGCAGGCTCTTTCCAGACGGCTCAGGCTGAGTATCTCTATGGTATTTATCAAAACCAATGGGTGGTTATGCGCGAGGGCAGTGTTATTGAAACATTACCCGATGAAAGTGCTAACGGCCAAATAGCAGCTATTGGATTATGCCAAAAACCTGATTCCGCCAATGTGCTGGTCATCGGTTCAGGCCTTGGTTTATGTCACCAATTCCTGCACTTATCGCAAATCGAGATGGTTCGCTGGGCACATTGCGACAGTGAATATATGCAGGAGGTTGATAGAGTAATACCACAGCAATTTAAAATCACCGACAATCGATTACATCAGTTGAAGGGTGACATTCGCTTATTGCTTGCTGAAAATAAACCATTGTTTGACATAGTAATTTTGAATTTACCTGATGCAACCAGCTCGGTCCTGAATCGATATTATACAATCGAATTTTATCATCAAGTGAAATCATCTCTGAAACCCGATGGCATATTCCAGGTTCGCGTGGCAGGCGGTGAGAACATTATGGGCACCGAGCTTGTAAATCTTGGTGCCTCGACCAAGTTCACTCTTGAGAAGGTTTTCGCAAAGATTGTTTTAACGCCCGGAGAGGACACCTGGTTTATTGCATCCGATTCTGAAAATCTCACCGGTGACCCCGGTACTTTGCGGGACCGTTTTGCAGGGATAGAAAATGCAGACCGTCTCTTCAATTCGCAGGCTCTGCTTTCTGTTTATTTGCCTGACCGTGCTGCCAACGCTGTCAAAAACTACTCAAGTGCTGATTTACCCGAAGAGCTTTTGATTAATCGCGATTCCAGACCTCTGACGCATCTGTACAGTTTATTGCTTGCAGCAAAGCAATCGGGGGCACCGGTTACGAAGCTTATCAAATACTTAGCTCTGGCTGGCCCGTTAGCTTTTGTTATCCCTGTCTTGGTTTTTGTCGTGCTGCGAATTGTTTATATCCTCAGAACAGCTCAACAAGGTAATCCGCAGGATGCCTTATGGCATAAATCCGGTTTCGATAGTAGTGTCCTGGTTTTCTCAGCCGGCTGGGTGGCTATCGGGGTGGTAATCGTCCTGATGTACCTGTATCAAACCCGTTTCGGCTCACTTTACCTGCACATCGGTATTGTTTCATCTCTGTTTATGGTGGGCCTGACCATCGGTGCTTCGCTGACCAGGCGTTTTTTGGCAAGCGATAGGAAAGTGCATCCGGAGATACTGTTATTTGCTGTGATATTTGTGCATTCGTTAATCCTCTGCACTATCGCTTTTTGGCCGGACGAACAATGGACACATCTGACATTTTTGGCTGCATTTGTTTTATGCGGTTTGTGCGCCGGCAGCTATTTTCCTATAGCCGCACGGCAGCTGGCTGATTCTGCTTTCGAGACCGGCCAGGCCGGCAGCAAGCTCGAAACCGCTGACCACATTGGCGCCTCAGCGGGAGGGCTGCTGACGAGTCTCGCACTTGTTCCGGTACTCGGGGCACAGATAACGCTGTTCGGATTTATTCTGCTCATTCTCGTAAATGTACCGCCTGCCTTGCTGAGAATATACAAGCCGGAAAAAGTTTGTTTTTTTGATACAATCGCTTTTAGATTGCACAGGCTTGGCTACGTTTTATTCGGCGTCTGCGTATCTATCGTCCTTTGCTCGAACTTGCTCGCTGAGGCTGGCGCACGTCTGAGACCGTCACTGCCGCAGCATTCGGCATCCGCCCTCATAGGCGGACTTGCCGGCGAATTGCACCTTGTGCAGGAATCAACGATTCTTCGCGATAGTGCTCGCAAAATCAATTATTTCAGGGTTTCGGACGCAAACGATAAATTAACGGGGTATATCTTTAGCTCTGAGGACTTGGCGCCCGAGGTTCGTGGTTTTGGTGGCAAGATGAATCTCGCCGTTTATGTGGACGACTCCGGCGGCAAATTGATTAACTTCCATATAATACGGTCGAACGAAACACCTGCGTATCTGGAGCTTCTTAGCGAATGGTGTAACTCTTTAAAAGGACGTCTGCTCTTTCAGCCCGGACCTTTTGCCGGCGTTCAAGCGGTAACCGGTGCGACTGTAAGCTCCGAAGCCGTTCTGTCCGCACTTCAAACATCGGGCGGCAGATTCGCAGCACAAGTTCTCGGCCGCGTTGTTGAGACAGGACCAAAAGAAATAACTCACCGGGCCGCATATCTACCGGACAACCATAGCATATATTTCATTGGTGCCTTTGTTCTTGCCTTGATTGTAATCTACCGGGGCGGATTTTGGAGCAGATTGGTTGTGCTCTTGTTTAATCTTGTGCTTGGCGGTGTCATTTTGAACACCCAGTATTCCAGCGAACAAATAGCAACCTTGCTGTCTGTGCATACGCCTGCTTTAAGATTAACGGGTGCATTTTTGCTGGTTATAGGAGTGCCGTTTTTGGTCATAATCTTTGGCAATATTTATTGCGGCTATATCTGTCCTTTTGGTGCTGCACAGGAGCTGCTTGGCTACGTTTTGCCGGGAAGATTTAAGCAGCCGATACCACCGCAGTCAATGCGCAAGGCAAGATTTGTTAAGTATGTTGTTCTTCTTGTTTTGATAATTGTTTTCTTTCTTTCCAGAGACCGAACGACGTTGTCGGCAGACCCCCTCATTTCGATTTTCAATTTAAGGCCCAGCCTTTTACGGTTTTCAATTTATGATTTTCGCTCAGCATCTCTCAATTGGCAGTCATCGATGTGGGCAATAGTAGTGGTAGCTCTGATAGGCTCAGTTTTTTATTCTCGCTTCTGGTGCCGATATTTATGTCCGGTGGGGGCTTTTCTGTCATTACTCAACAATGTCGCAATACTAAAGCGATACCTGCCGGCGAAAAGATATGGCAGATGTGAATTTGGCCTTACCGCTAAAGACCGGATGGACTGCATACAGTGTGACAGATGCCGTTATAGCACACAGGTACAAAAGAGAATCACAGTGGAAGCTCACAAGCCCCCGATTGCAACTGTCGGGGGCAAGCCCCCGATTGCGACTGTCGGGGGCAAGCGAAGGCCGGTTCTTGTGCCTTATGCACTCATAGCAGCGATATTCATATCGGCGGTTTCTGTAAGCAGGTTCTTGCAGGTTATCCCTATGGGCCGCAATTATTCCGTCGCTTCAGCTCCTTCCGGAGGCCAGCCCAGGGACGTCGATATGCAGCGTATTCGCACTTTGGTTGAGCAGAAAAAGCTTTCCGACCGGGAAGCAGAATTCTATAAGAAGGTCGAGTAAGGTTAGTTTGGTGCCTGCACCCCCGTTCTTGCTTTCGCAAGAAAGCACGGGGGTTACGCAGGCACAGGTGATATTTGACGCTTCAACGGCAAAAATAATTGAGTTTAAAAGGGACAATATGAAAACAAATATTTTTTGCATAGCGGTCTATAGTATATTCATAATCGCTCCCCCTGCTTATTCGAGAAATCTTCAGCATTCATACCAAGACAGTCCCTATTTACAGGATTTCGCAGAGAAAATCCCACTTTCCGACGAGCTGGCCGGTACGGAATTATCCGCGGTAAGCTCGGATAGAAATGGTCGCATCCTTGTTTTGTCTAACAAGGGACTATTACAAATTCATAACGAAAAACTTGTGCCGGACAACCATTACAGACCTATGCTGGATATGAGGATAAGAAGCATGGACACCTATCGCGACCAGTTTGTCTATTTAACTGACAAGGTTGTTTTGAGTAACGCCTGGGCTGGTCAGTTTTATGTGTCTCACGAAATGGCTGATGCCGGATTATTTAAGATGGGAAGTAACTTCGATTTTCTGGTGGCCGGAAAAGACATTCTTGCCTATTTCGAACAGGATGAATGCGTTGACAAATGGCAGGCAGCTCAGAGACATATAAAACAACTTTTTTATGACCGGATGCGCAACCGGTTTCTTATTTTGTCCAATAACCGGCTTGATTGTTTCTCGCCGGGGAAGAAGGTTATGAAAGTTTTTGAAGCTAAAAATTTGAATTGTTTGGAATTGACGGGCGATAACGCGGTTCTTATCATCGGTACTGAGGATGGATACATCGAATTAGATGCAAATTCCTTTAGTGAACGGTCATCTCTGCAAAAGGAGTTGCCCTGGACTGACATCCGTTGTGTCAGAAGAATCGGTGAAAAACTCTGGTTTGGAACGTCCAGAGGAGCTTTTGCCCTAAATCGTGATGGTCGGATAGATTATTATGCCTCGAAACGCTGGCTTGTGGATGATATAGTCATCGATATATCAAAAGGCCCGGATGATTGTGTGCTGATTCTTGGCCCAAACGGGCTCAGCATTATTCACTTCGAATTGATGACCCTTCAGCAAAAAGCGGAGCATTTTGATAAGCTTACACGAAAACGTCACGTGCGGTACGGTTTGAACAGCGCGCTTACTCTATCCAAGCCCGGTGATTTATCAACGGGAACACTTATCGACCAGGACAACGATGGCCTATGGACATCTATGTATCTGGCTGGGGAGCTTTTCCGTTATGCCGTTACCAAATCAGAGGACGCTTTGCAGAATTGCTTTGAATCCTTTGAGGCAATGGAACGTTTGACCTATATAAATCCGCTGGAAGGCTTTCCTTCACGGTCCTTTGAACGCTCAGGTTATAAGTTAGCGGACAAGTCCCGTTGGCGTCCTGCCGAGGATAGAACATGGGACTGGAAGGCTACTACCAGCAGTGATGAGATTGTAGGCCACTTTTTCGTATATAGTATTTTTGCAGAAATAATTCCCGATGAAAAATGGCGTAGCCGGGCCATCAACCTTATGGACAAGATTATGAACCATATTGTGCAAAATGACTGGTACCTTATTGATTACGACGGTAAGCCCACTCTCTGGGGTAAATGGAATCCGGATTATGTCAACCAATTTCCAAAACAGGTCGGCGACCGCAGACTTAATTCTATTGAAATTATTGCATTCCTGCAGACGGCATATCACTTTACGGACAAAGAAATCTACAAAGAAAAAGCATTCGAGTTAATGGAAAAATATGGTTACCTGGATAATATCATGATACCTATATCTAAGATAGACAGGGTTCCAGGTATCGACCTGACTACCGAATGGAATCATTCTGATGATGAGCTTGCTTTTTTAAGTTACTGGAATTTGTATAAATATGCTTTTACAGATGAGCTTCGTGAAAAATATCGCGAGACAATTAAAAGCCACTGGGAAATTGAACGACCGGAAAAACATCCTTTGTGGAATCTTATTTATGCTGCGACCGGAGCGACAGACTTTGATATGGAAGAGACCATCTGGAGCTTGAAAGAATTCCCGCTGGATACTATCGGCTGGTCCGTCCGGAATAGTCATCGCAAAGATTTGGAATTTATAGCCCCCAATTTTCGTAATCAAACCACAAGCAAGGTTCTGCCGCCGGATGAACGCCCTATGAGCAAATATAACGGTAACCACTTCCGCCTGGATGGCGGCGAAGGTGGGCATTGCGAATATGGCGGCGACATATTCCTTTTGCCATATTGGCTGGGAAGATATTTACAGAAAATAAAATGAATAAAGATTATTAAGAAGATATCGAGGACTTTCAATTCACAATGAGCGCTGCAGGATAAGGGGATTATATTTGTGCTAAGTGGGGTCGATTATTTAGTGGTTATTGTGTACCTCGTTGGCATCATGCTGCTCGGGCTCTATTTCGGAAGGTTTATTCATTCATCTGAGGATTACTTTCTCGCGGGCAAGACCCTGCCGTTCTGGGCGGTCGGAATGTCGATTGTAGCTACGGATATCGGGGCCCAGGATTTTGTCGGTGTTTCAGGCCAGGCTTACCGATATGGGATTGCAGTGGGGAATTTTGACTGGATTGGTTCTGTACCGGCGATGTTGCTGGCTGCGTTTATCTTTATTCCGTATTTCTGGAAGGCAGGGCTCTATACCATTCCGGAGTATTTAGGCAAGCGCTACAACGATTACGTTCGTGCTCTGGCTTCGGTGACCTGGATTATTTTCTTTGCCTTTGATCTCGGGATTATTTTTTGGGCCAGTGCTATACTGCTGAAAACCCTGATGGGCTGGCCTTATTGGCAGTCAATTATTGTCACAGCGGTTGTTGTTGGTGTTTATACGTTTTGGGGGGGTCTGACCGCCGTAGTGATGACCGATGTTATTCAAATGGTGATTATGTTCGTAGGTGGGGCTGTCGTTGTGATTCTCGGATTCTACCGCGTTGGGGGGTGGGATGGTCTGGTTGACAAGATTACCGCCCGGGGAATCTCTTATCGTGGTTGTTTTGAGCTGATCCAGCCGGCAAATGCCGAAACTCCATTTCCCTGGACGGGGATTCTTTTCGGTCTGACATTTGTGATGGCCAATGCTTATATGATTGGCAACCAGGCGATTGTGCAGCGGTGTCTGGGGGCCAAAAGCGAATGGGACGCTAAGGCCAGCATGCTCTGGGGGGCGTTTCTGAAAATGTTTATCCCCGTGCTCGTATTATTTCCGGGCTTGATTGCTATTGTTTTGCATCCCGGCTTGAAAGATGGTGATGATGCCTTTCCTATATTAGTAAAAGAATTGCTTCCTACCGGCTGGGGATTAATGGGATTAATGTTTGCCGCCCTTCTGGCTGGTTTAATGTCAAATATAGATTCGATGCTTAACTCTACCGCAACTTTGTGGACTAAAGATATTTACGAAAAATATATTAGAAGGGATGCTTCCGATAGACATTATTTGATAGTGGGCCGAATAGCGACTATTGTATTATTAATTTTCGGAGTGATTACTTCGCCGGTAAGTCAGTATTTTGAGGGGATATATGTCGCCATACAGACTTTCCTGTCTTTCTTCCAGGGGCCTGTCTTTTCGGTTCTTATGTTAGGTATTTTTTGGCGTCGCACTACGCAGTGGGGCGGACTGCTCGGCTTGCTGGGTGGGATTATGGTTTCGGCTTTATTATTCGCATTTAAAGGGTATTTGTTTAAAATCCAGGAGCCGTTTCTTTATGTCTCCTGGTGGTCGTTTTTAGCTGGACTTGTCATTGCCATCGTGGTCAGCTTATTCACTCAGCCGCATCCGGAAGAACGGCTATATGGATTAGTATATCGGCTGGCCCCCGACAGTCGCAATCGGGGGCTGGCGGAACGAAAGCGGAACCTAACGTAAATTAGGAGATGAGCGGAATGCTAAAAGCTATGACGTATATTCTTAATTTTGAATGGCTGACAGGTGTTTCAATCGGTGCTGCCAAAAACGTTTTTCTCCTCCTGTACGTCTTGATAGGAGTTTTAGTTTTACTGATTCCCAATGATTATATCTATGAAGGGCTGAAAAAACGTAAATGGTGGCTTAATCTGAAATTGTGGGCGCTGGGCGATTTGGCCTTTATTTTTATAACGTATTACATCTTTTGAAAAAAAACACGGTTGGACATTAAAAACGCCCTGATGTTATAGCTCCTGCACATTGTCATAAATCTTTTTAATGGCCTTGATAATCAGGTCCATATCTGCTCTTGTCCCCATCAATATTGAGTGATGAAAACATACCGACTCTTCCCGGTAGATTCTATGGCAAACAGGCAAATTGAATCCGGCAGGGTCGATTTCTTTCCAGTGCTTTTCGCTCAGCTTATACCGCCATGGCTTAGTATGGGGAGTATATAATGCACACGCATTAAGAGGCTCGTAACTTGGTTCAACCGGACAACCAAGCTCTTTTCCCAGCGCTTTTCTGAACTTTGCCACATCGAGGCCTTTGAATTCGTCCTTGTTGTATCTGAAGGAAAAATTATAGTATGCGCCCATTGTTTCTCTCTCATCGCCTCGCATCGGCAGAACACCCGGAATCTCTGAAAGCAAAGAATTAACATATTTTGCATTTTCATCACGAATCAGGTTTTGCTTCGGCAGTCGTTTTAATGATTCAATCAGCAGGGCTGCCTGAAAATCTGTAATCCGATAATTGCCGGATTGGATAAGATTACCTTCATCGCCATAGATTCCTGTGCCTTTATCGGCACGCTGTTCATTCACAGGTCTTCTGCCGCAGTTTCTAAGCGCATCTAACTTCTCATACAATTGCGAATTGCCGGTGGTAATAGCTCCCCCCTCGCCGGCCGTCATTAGTTTTGAGAGTTGAAAGCTAAAACTTCCCACATCACCGATACTGCCGACTTTTTTCCCGTTCCATTCGCCGCCATGCTTATGTGCGCAGTCTTCAATCACCCGGAGATTATGCTTCCCGGCAATCTCCATAATGGCATCCATATTGGCAAAACTTCCATAAAGGTGTACCGGAATAATTGCTTTCGTTCTCGGGCTGATTGCTTTTTCTACCTCAGCCGGGTCAATACACCAATTGTCCTCATTCACATCAACGAGTATCGGAACCGCATTTACATCCAGAACTGCTCCTGCGGTTGCCTGCCAGGTCAGCCCGGGCACAATGACCTCGTCGCCCAATCCAACCCCACAGGCCTCCAGTGCGAGCTGCAAACTTACGGTTCCATTGGCTACTGATAAGGCATATTTGGTCCCGATGAATTTCGCAAAGGCTTTATTGAATATTGACTCCTTTGGGCCGTTATATGACCACACCCCGCTCTTTAAGACTTCAAGCAGGCCTTTTTCTTCTTTTTCATCCCAGAGGGGCCATTTCGGCCACGGATTCGTCTTGGCGTCTCGCAAAGGCTTTCCGCCATTAATAGCTAATTTGCTCATTCTATTGTTCCTTCCTTAACTTCTTAACAGCATCAAAATAGCAAATTTACCGGATGGTTGCAACTATGTGTCGTATTCTGTACCATTAACTATGAAATGAAAGTTTGTTCATAATAAACATCGTCCATTGGGTTTGATTGGGTTTGTTTTCACCAAGTGTCCAATTGTGTTCATTTTCATAAGCCTTTGTTGAATAAAAGTTTAAGCTCATTTGGTCTTTTCGGAAATTGGGTTTGTTTTGCATAATTCGTTGCTCGATACTCGATACTCGATACTGGATACTGGATACTCGATACTGGATACTGGATACTCGATACTGGATACTGGATACTCGATTCTCGATACTGGATACTCGATTCTCGATACTCGATTGTTGTGATTGGTTCATTGGTTAATTTGGATAACTTGGGTAATTTGGTTATATGGTTATTCCCCTAATGGGTTTCAAGACTATTGATTATTGACGATTTAGAATTCACGAATCTGGGTCTGCTGACCCTGAAGACCGTGCCACGCTGTGGCTTACAAAAATCAGACTACAGACATCAGACGACAGATGAAAGACTAAAGACATAAGACTAAAGACTATGGACAAAAATTGGCTGGGCTTTCTAGCGGTTATCTTCGCCTGCTGGCGGGTTACGTTTGCCTGCTGGCTAACATACGGGTATTTTAACAATATTTCAAACAAAAGTCAACAAAAAACGGACAAAAACACACCTGTTTTTGGTCATTCAAATTTGTTTCGGATTTTGTTCTTCGAATTTCGGATTAAGCAACGACCTGTCCACCGTGCGATGCTTATATCCTTACCGCATAACGAAAATCTCACAAGTGGCAATAAAGGACTACTCATATTCATCCCACTTTGCCTGCTCGTCCCATTGCTTTGCCTCATTTTCATAACCCTTTGCGAGACCATCAAGAATACTGGCTGTTCGTGGCCATCTATTTCGTACTTTCTCTGCCAATTCTCGATATTGCTTAACAAGGTCCCATTCCTGCTTCCCACCTTTACCTCGACAGATGACACCCCTCTGATTGTACTTGCCAATTCGTAATCCATTTTCCAACTTCGGGCTCTGAATCTCCTCAATCAGGTCGCGAACTTCCACGCACGGCCAGGAACCATCCGGTGACGTAGGAGCATAGGACAGAATCTGACCTATCTGTAAGTCACAGACTTGAAGACGCCCTATATCTTGGGCTAGTTTACGAGCTTGTATGACCCACTCCCGAAGTATGCTGGGATCAACTACCTTATCAACAATGCTTGACATTAAACCAGGTACTGTGTGGATACCTTGAAGTAGGTGTGCCGCCTGTTTACCGATCCTCATTTCGTCCTCTGATAAAGTTTTGTTTTTTGGTTCTCCCTCCTCTCGGTATACTACCTTAAGTAATTCCAAAAATATTTTAGGCGATGAAGTTACCTGTTTAGGTAGAACTTTGGCTCCGCGCTTTGTGTTCTCTATAACTCGTAGCCAACCCCACTCTAACTGGGCCATTCGTTCCGGATCTAATTCTTGCGTGTCAAGAAAGAGGAATAATCGCTCAGCATAGTAACTGAGCATTTGTCCCTTTTGACGCAATGGCTCCACGCTCTCATCCGACCCTAGTGCTTGTTCGAGAATGTCCATTACCTGTTCCGCCGAAGGTTTTTTGCCCGTTGTGTCGGCATGCCGCTCGTCCACAAGTCGAGCAACAAGTTCAAGCGATGACCATGGGCGTGTTACTTCTTTCCATTTATCCAATACTTGCTGCCAGTTCTCCAGAACACTGCTGCTAATCTCTACATTTCTCCAATATAGGGTGTCAGCCTCCTTGCCCCATCGCTGAACCCGTTTCCACAGAGCAGGTGAGGCAGGGAGCCCCAACGCTAAATTCGCGTATGACTCAGACGTCCAGTTCATCTTTGGTCTTGCAAGAACATCTTCCAGCCACTTCTCACCCTCTTTCCTATACTTGCTCCACACGTAGGCTCTGGCTGTTAAAGTCAGAGGATTCCTAGAATAGTAAACTGGTGCACTGGAAAGGCCTTTCTGAAGTAATTCGACCTCCTCGGCTTCCAACAGTTCTAACGCCGCGGTTGCATATCCGACACAATCAGGAAGCACCGCCGTCTCAGCAAGACGGCAGATACCTGCCAAACCAGCCTGTTCGTAGATTGCCTTAACAGCCCGTTCTCTCTTCTCCGCAAGCCACTCGTCCCACCCGTCTTTATATTGTTTCATCGGTGCATCATACACGTCTGGATTCCATGAGAAGAGGTGAGTATGCTCCAAAACTGCATCTTCAGGTTTGAACTGAACTTGCAGACTCTCTAAGAGTTCTAAATCAGAATCAGGTAAAGCCCATTCTGTATCAGGAAACTCCCTATGGCGCGATATCACCCCTCTCAGTGCATCATGGACAACGGCTTTATCAGCATCGTTTATCGTGTTAACATCAAGCTGGGCAAGGGAATTTGTAATTAACTGCCCGATTTCAGAATGTTGCTGCCGAACTTCTGGGTATGCCTTGACCAAAGACTCCCATCGTGATGCGTTCTTATCTGCCCACTGGATCATCATTTCAACGACCTCGCGGATAAACTCCCAGTATTCCCTAACAGTGACCTCACGCTTGTCAGGATGCTTGCGATAGGTTGGCATTGGAGTTTGGGAAGTGACTCCATGTGAAGTCGGTAGTAATGCAATACATACTTCCCATGTTATTGTCTGCGAAGTTGAGTAGAGCATCTTGAGCGCCTGGGCTGCGTTCTGCATTGTCTCAGCGTGCTGTGGGCTCCAAGGCAACAGAATTGTGATTAAACTGTTTTTGGGGCTATTGCCTCTTTTACCACCGGGATCAATCTCGGCCAGTTTAGCCAAAATACTCAATACGCGAGAAAAGTACTCCCTCTGCCATGCTAACCGTTCCAAAGCCCAGAGCAAATAAACATGCGCACTCGTAGTTCCGAACAAGACATCATTGCTGTCCGCATCCTGAAAAAATTGTTTTCCTTCCTCTGATTTGACCATATGGTCAAGGCATTCAAGGAAAACGTCAGGAGATGCCTCGGCTATTTCCGAATACACATCTGTAAGGGACAGCCACTGGTTAAATCCATCAGAAGCCTCAGGATCAAGGATGTCTCTAACAATTCGATCTGCCCAAGCTTGGCCGTCGGGTTTGAAAATCGCCAACCGGGCAATTGAGTCTACCAATCCCCTCCGCAAGGAGCTGGAATACTTCCGCGTCCTGCCAAGGATGCTGGCCATGCGCCGGTCCGACGGAGATAGTTCGAGCGAAGGGTCTTTCTCGCCAACGACCTCGCGGACGATCCCATGAAAGTCGCCAAGCATTGTCTCGGTTACTCTCCCAACCAACTGAACCCAGACAAAATCTCTGGATGCACACAGCCATTGTGCGCCACGGTGAATCCAAGGGCCTTCGGGAATCTCAGCTGACTGCAGGAGGGTCTCGATATCCCGGTAAGCCTGTCTGGAAAGCCGCTCTATAATTTTCGTATCGTTCACATTATTACCAATCCAAGAGCCAGCCAACATTAGTGAGGCGTGTGTCGTAGCATCCTTGCTGCTGGCCCAAAGTGGCACGCCTTTAGGACCTAACCCTAAGAGCCACAACAAAGCAATCAATGATCCCTTGGTGTCTCGGGCAATCTGCCTAGCCTTATGCTCAGAAAACTTCATATCCTCAATCAAATGCTGCTCAATAGCAGCACGCTTGCAACGGCCAAGCGTCAGGCTTTTTCCCCCAGTACTTGGTGGAGAAATAGATTCCACCTCTGGTATAATCAGCCGCCATTTGTGACCTAAAATCGTTTTGACTCGTTCCAGTGCCTCAGAATCCACCGGCACCAGTGTCGCTTTAGCACCAGTGGTTGCCAGGAGATTTAGATTCGCTCGCGAATTGGCAAAGACTAACGGGGGTTTTTCCCCATATGCATCAGCTTTCTTCAGTGAACTCGCAGCCAGAAATGCCGCAGCCTCTTCTACAGATTCGCCACGGAGATAAACTTCAGCGTTACTCTCAAGGACAAGGTCGCTCAACTGTTTCATGTCATCATTTCTTCCTGCTATAATTAGATCTGGGGACATAGCAGAAACTCCAAAGCCGACACCTACTTTACGAAGGAATTGCTCGGCGTCATAGAGTCCTTCGGCCGGAAGACCACATATATCACAGAACCACAGCGTGACTGCAGGGCACTGTTCAAGCCAATCCGCAAGAGTGACTGCATCAACGACCCTAATGGACTTCCATGTTGAGTTCTGGCGTTTCTCCTTGATCCATTTCTCATGATCCTGAAAAGGAGCGGAGGTCACGAATACAACAGTAGCCTTGTTGGGGCTAACTGCCGGTACAATATTGGGGAACGCATTCGCTAATTTCGCTTCTGCCCCTGGGAAATCCTTGTTTGCCTTGGTTCGAGGTTGTGTTTCTGTGCCCATTTCCCAGACAGAAATGCCACTTGGAACATAGAGATGTTGGACGGCATCATCGACTACAAGAATCCCATCTTCTCCGTGCATATAGACTTGGTCATCGTGTGGGAAGCGGAACTCGTGGATAGACTCTTTGGGAACGCTGTTCTTGATAAGCTTAGCCACGAGTTGCGGAAGAAGTTCCTGTCCATCCCTGCTAGAGCAGAGTCTATTTGCGATTATGGAGGCTGTGACAAATGACCTCATAGTTATCATAATACCTTATTTGATATTTTCCATTTATACCTACTCAGCTATGCTGCTTCGTCTCAATTATCATATCTCTTATCTCGCTGAACTCTTCACGATGTCCGCATCACGCCTTTAGGGACAGAAAATAACAGAAAGGAAGGGAAAAGGCAAGGGAAATTTTAGTGGATTAGAGAATTAGAGAATTGGAAAGAAAAAGGAAAAGGCAAGGGAAATTTAGAGGATTAGAGAATTAGAGAATTAGAGATTGGGGAATTGGTGAGTAGTAAATTGGTTAATTGGCCCTTCGACTCCGCTCAGGGTGAAGAGTTCTGGATATATTTGCAAAAAAGCTTGAAATCAGGCGGTAATTTCTGTTATTATTTTATGTAATAAGCTCAGCCGGGTAGTTGAGTGAACGTAATGGGCAGACACAGCATAAAATGCTTTTTCAGGAGGCAGCAGGATGAAAAAGCAAAAAGCCTTCACCTTAATTGAATTATTAGTTGTGATTGCTATTATAGCGCTGCTGCTTGCGATTCTTATGCCTGCTCTAAGGGCAGCGAGGGAACAGGCGAGGAAAACTGTTTGCAGCGTACATATTGGAGGGTTAGGACTTGCCCTGAGAATGTACGCAGACGACCATGATGGAAAGACTCACAAAGCACCAAATAACGGACTGTGGGATAATGCCTGGGAACATCCAAAAGTTGTCAAAAAATATGGGCCAAATGATGAGCTGGCTTATTGGGGGATTGCATACGAGCCATACGCCGAGAACAAAAAAATCTTCCGCTGCCCCAGCACAGAACGTGTGGATGATTGGCCGGAATGGGGGGCACCTTGGGGAAAACCGGCGCAGCAGTACTTTGCATATTGCTCGTACGGTCTCAATGGTTACATCACAAATAAGAAGATTGACATTGAATTCAAACACCAAAGCGAGTTAATCGCTTTTCAGGACCACATAGAGCAAAAGCTGGACGACAACGGAGATATGTTTCACATTCGGCCAGGAGAGACTATGAATCTGCCGCAGTGGCGGAATGGTGGAACACTCGGTGACTTTCCTTATGCAATTCAGGAGTGTTTTCGCCACCGCGGCATATCAATGACCTGCTGGTTGGACGGCCATATCTCGGAGATTGCTGAAACAACCGGCGAAGACGTTCCTCGCAAATGGTACATAGGCAAGTCCGAGCAATAGGTTGAATCCCTGATATTATCCTATTTCAGTTCCGGTGAATTCTCATACAGTCTCTGGGACAATAATCCCAGGGGCTGGTATTGATTATTCTTTAGAGGCGAAATATAATTATGGGTTGTGTTTACACAGAGCAACGAACTTTAAGTTACACTGGAAGAAGTCGAGACTATGAAAGGCATGCAACTTCCGATTCTTTCTTTGGCATTGATATCAGCTTTTTTCGCAGGCTGTGAAGCAAATCGTGAAGTTCAGCACTTCGACAAGCCAACTGCACGAATTGTAGGTTTTAGATTCCAGGACGTCAAGCTGGACTACGCCTCTCTGTTGTTCTATGTTGAGGTCGATAATCCCTATCCGGTCGATTTGCCGTTAATGAGACTAACCTACAGCCTTACAAGCGGAGGTAATACGTTTCTTACGGCTACTGCTGTCCATTCAGTTGCTGTGCAGCCGGACGGAAAGGAAGTAGTTTTGCTGCCGGACGAAGTCATCTATGCGCGTTTGTTAAAATCCTTGAATAGCAAGCCCGGCTCAACAATCCCTTATAAAGCAATATTACGATTGTCCGTTGATGCCCCGAATTTAGGATTAATTGAGCTGTCTTCGGAAAAGGAAGGTTGGCTGGTCCTGCCGAACGCTCCGGAGATAAACGTGGAGGGCAGGATACATCGTGCTCTGGATGTAGTGTTTGTTCCTACACCGCAGGATGTGGTGGACAAAATGCTGGAGTTAGTGGAAGTCAAAAAAGACGATTTGCTCTATGACCTGGGCTGTGGGGACGGCCGAATCGTAGTAACGGCGGCCAAAAAATATGGCTGCAGGGCTGTAGGGTATGACTTAGACCCGGATCGTGTCAAAGAATCGATGGAAAATGTAGAGAATAACGGCGTTGGACACCTGGTTGGAATTGAGCAGAAGGACATCTTCACCCTTGACCTGAGCGAAGCAGACGTAATCACTCTCTACCTGCTTCCGAGTCTGAATGTGAGGCTTATCCCGCAATTGGAAAAGCTCAAGCCCGGCTCTCGAATCGTCTCGCACGACTTTGATATGGAAGGGGTTAAGCCGGACAAAGTCGTCAAGCTCACTTCCAGTAATGACCAGGCTGAACATAAGATATATCTCTGGACTACACCGCTCAAGAAAGAGCAGGAGAGTCCGGCTCCGCTTCAGAAGGATTCGTTCGATGGTTAAATGCAAAGTGCATTTATTTTAAGGGATTTTACATATTCTTTTTGACAAGACAGTGGATAATTTGGTATAAATAAAAGCGATGAAGCGAGTGGATTTTGCTTCGTATTTTTTGGAATCTTTGAAACTTTTTGGTGAAGGAGGAGTTATTATGCGAGGCGCAGGATTTTAGTAAGGAGCTTGTGCTGCGGAATTAAGTTTTTTGCATTTCAATTAACAACCTATATTTATTTTTTGAATCCCGCCCGTCAAAGACGGGAAGGGGTGAACCCAGCCCTTCAAAGTGGACAGAGGGGCGGGGTGAAGGAGGACTATTATGTCTAAGAAATTGATTTATTTTGTTTCTGTTATTTTTGTGCTCGGCTCTGTCAGTAACGCTGCGACCGTCCATTGGACAGATCGTGGTGACGACCACCTTTGGAGCAATCCAGCCAACTGGGAATTCAATAAAGTCCCCACCGCTGCCGACGAGGTCTATATCGATGTACCGCCCGCAGCAGCGCCAAATGGCCCGGTTATTCAGGACGGCATCAATGCGAAGGCTCTCGGCCTGGCTTGTGAAGTGGCGGGGGAGCCAACGATGACGATGACGGGGGGAACTCTTGAGATATCAGATTGGATTTGGTGGGGCGACGGGGCCGGGTCCCACGGCACGTTTAATATGAGCGGCGGAACCATAACGGTTACTAACGAGTTCGAGCTTGGATGGGGCGGTGGTGGAGGTACCTGGAATATGACCGGCGGTACAGTTACCTGCGGAGAATTGATAGTTCCGACGGGTACCGGAGCAGCGGGGCAACTATACCTTCACGGTGGTACTGTTAATGTTGGCAGCACTGGCCTTGAAATAAACGCAACCGGCCTGATAGATGTAGGCGATGGTACGTTGGTGTTGGACGGTGACCTGACGGCGACAATCAACAACTTTATCGCCGCCGGCCGGATTACTTTCTACGGTGGGGGCGGCCTCTTCAGTCTGGACTATGATGACAGAAATCCCGGCAAGACCACGTTGACAGCCAGATGGACGGGAAGAGCCTACAACCCCAGCCCGGCTGATGGTGCCTTCCATGAGGATAAGTGGGCGAGCCTTGGCTGGTCGCCGGCAGATGCTGCAATCTCTCACAATGTGTACTTCGGTGACAATTTTGACGATGTGAACAACGGCGCCGAAGACGCATTCTACGGCAATCAAACCTCAACGTTTTTTGTTGCCGGCTTTCCCGGATTTGCTTATCCGGATGGTCTTGTTCCGGGCACAACTTATTACTGGCGGGTCGATGAGATTGAGGCCGACGGTACGATACGCAAGGGTGATATCTGGAGCTTTACGGTTCCCCCTAAGACCGCATACAGTCCCAACCCTGTTGATGGTGCCGAGTTGGTAGCCCTGGATGTAAAGCTTAGCTGGACAGCGGGTTTCGGTGCCAAATTGCACACAGTCTATTTCGGTGATAATTTTGACGATGTCAACAATGCTGCTGGCGGACTCCCACAGGGAGTGACGACCTATACTCCCGGCCCACTTAAATTGGGTAAGGCTTACTACTGGCGGGTCGATGAGTTTGACGCAGTCGCCACGTATAAAGGCGACGTCTGGAGCTTTACTACTCAGGGCGCCGTCGGAAGCCCGGAACCGTCTAATGGCGCTGTGGATGTAAAGCAGACACAAGTTCTTAGCTGGTCGCCGGGAGTTTATGCGGCTTCACATCAGGTCTATTTCGGCACAGATAAAGAGGTCGTGCGCAACGCCAATACAGGTTCACCGGAGTATAAAGGCACCAGGAACCTTGGTTCTGAGAGCTATGACCCTGGAAAACTCCTGTGGGATGCCACCTACTATTGGCGTATTGATGAGGTCAATAACGCAAATGCCGACAGTCCTTGGAAAGGCCCTGTCTGGAGCTTTACGACAGCCAACTTCCTTGTCGTGGACGATTTCGAGGACTACGACGTTGGCAACAACGAGATATGGTGGTCGTGGAAAGATGGGCTTGGCTATGCCGCGCATGGTAATGAACCGGCCTATCCCGGCAACGGGACCGGCGCAGCCGTGGGCGACGAAAGCACTGGTTCTTATTGTGAGGAAACTATCGTTCACGGAGGCAGCCAATCGATGCCTGTATTCTACGACAACAGCGTCTTAAAGTATTCGCAGGTGGAGAAGACGTTGAGTTATCCGCGTGACTGGACTGAGAATGGTGTCACCACGCTGACGATTTGGTTCAGAGGCGATTCGGCTAACGCTGCCGAGACATTGTATGTTGCTCTCAATGGCAGTGCGGTGGTCTCTCAAGATAATCCTAATGCGGCACAGATAGATGAGTGGACTCAATGGAATATCGACCTGCAGGCATTTGCAGACCAGGGCGTGAATCTTGCCAATGTCAATACGATTGCCCTTGGTCTTGGTAACAAGAAGAATCCGGTGGCTGGTGGTTCGGGTACAATGTACTTTGACGATATTCGTCTGTATCCTCCTCCGCCGGAGCCGGCACCGGAAGCACCATAAGCTGAAAGTAGCAATTAATTGTGTGGTTGACCCCGTTAGATAACGTCATATTTTTCATATCTAACGGGGTTGATATTGCAGATTTGCGTTAATCCCGCCCGTCATAAACGGGTATGTCTTTAGTCTGGCTAAACACATAGTCCGCAGTCCACAGGATGACTTTCGGTAGATGCCTTACGGCAGAAGACTGGCGGGATGAAATCGGGGTCTATACCGACTGATTCGGTATAGGCCCCGTTTGTTTTTCATAAGCGTTAAGATTGGCCCATTGTCTTCTTCTGTTGATTCTGGTCTTTCGTTCGTTTCTTCTCTCAAGATGCCGCAGCTAATACCCTTGTCTCAAGGATAATAAATCCTATAATTGTTTATATGTGACGAGAAATAGCTGGCCGGTATCTCTCGCACAACAGTAGATATTGATGATGGTAATTGCAAAGCAGGCTTGGTGCAAATGAGAAGTGTAAGAGTTGCAATGTGTCAGATATTCTCGCTTGACGGCGACCGCCGCGGCAATTTTGCCCGAATCGAAAATGCAATCAGACAGGCCAAAGATGCCGGAGCAGACATCGCCTGCTTTCCAGAAACGGTTATACTGGGTTGGGTAAACCCCGATGCACACGAAAGAGCATATTCGATTCCGGGAAGAAATTCGGAACACCTCTGTGAGCTGGCTATAAATTATGATATTTATCTTTGTGCTGGTCTGGCGGAAAAGGACGGCAGGTGCTTGTATGATTCGGCAGTGCTGATTGACAATAACGGACAAATTCTCCTCAAGCATCGTAAGATTAATATACTTTCGGAATTGATGACTCCGCCTTACACTCCCGGCGGGGGTGTCTATGCAGTTGAAACCGAATTCGGAAAGATTGGCTTATTGATATGTGCAGATACGCACAAAAGTGAAATCCTAAAACGTATGGCGGTGCTGAAACCGGATTTACTGCTTGTTCCCTATGGATATGCAGCCGAGGAGGACGAATGGCCCGGACATGGTAAGGAGCTTGAGAATGTGGTCAGGAACACAGCACGGGAAACCGGAGCTTTTGTTGTCGGGACCAACCTTGTTGGCGAAATAACAAAAGGACCCTGGAATGGCCGAATATACGGCGGCCACAGTGTGGCTGTCGATAGGACAGGCCGGACAATTTCGATAGCCAAAGACTGGGACAGGGACATAAATATCATTAACATAAATATAAATCCTTTCTAAATAAATCCGAATATCGAAATTCGAAACAATATCAAGTGAGCTAAAGTGCCTAAAGTGAGCTAAAGTTTGAAAAAAGAATATCGAATGTTGAATCCCGCCCGTCGAAGACGGGACGGGATGAATAGAAAACTTCAAAATTCCTTGTTCTCCACAGGACACCTTGCGGTGGATATTCATTATTCATTCTTTTGTACTTTAGGTACTGCAGCTCTATCGGATTATGACTGGAGCATCTGTATATTACATAGAAGATTATCCGGAAAATTCCGGTAGAAGATGGTTTTTTGTTTCCTTTGCATTCAAAGACGAATAAATTATAGACTTTCAGGTTGCGATGTTTTTCAGTGACAGAAGTATTAACTCGTATTTAGGAGAGAAATGTGAGGTGGTAATTATGAGATATCTTTTTGAGCATTTCTGTATAGTTCTATTATCATTCGGGTTACTTTTAGTGTTTCCTGAGCAGAGCTGGGCGAAGGTGAAGGCCTGGGAGGACACTATAACGATTCCTGCTTATGGATGGGCGGAAGATGTAAATCCCAAGTTTTGGGCTCTCGAAGAATATGTGAAATTCTCAACCACGGTCAGGGGCTCCATCGTTTACCCTTACACCATGCAGGACCACCTTTACAGAACTAAAGCAGACCGAACTTACAAAGCCTTATTTCTTGAGAACGAATATTTGAAAGTTACCTGCCTTCCCGAGCTGGGCGGCCGGCTGCATTCTGTTTTCGACAAAACCGAGAAAAAGGAAATGTTCCATCTCAATGACGTCATTAAGCCTGGTATGATAGCAATGCGTGGTGCCTGGGTTAGCGGCGGTGTCGAATGGAACGCCGGACCCCAGGGACACACTGTAACTATTTTGTCACCTGTTGATGCACTTATCGGCCGAAACGCGGACGGCTCAGCTTACCTTGAAATTAGCAATCTGGAAAAGAGTTTGCGAACCTGCTGGACGGCACGTGTAACTTTGCATCCGGGGAAGGCCTACCTGGATGAGCAGATTCGCATTTTCAATCCGACGGATGCAATAAGCCCGTACTATTTCTGGAACTGTACGGCTTTTCCGAATCGGCCTGGCACACGCTTTATCTATCCTATGACACTTGGCACAGACCATAATGGAGTCAAATTCTTCACCTGGCCTGTTCACGAAGGTAAGGATATATCCTGGCTGAAGAACTATGAAACCTCCGCTTCGGTTTTTGCGGTTGACTGTGTATTCGATTTCTTTGGAGCATACGATATAGACGTGGACCGTGGAATTGTGCAGGTGGCCGACCACCATGAATTAAGTGGGAAAAAGGCATGGACGTGGGGGAATTGGGACTTTGGCCTGGTAAGCCAGAAGAACCTGACCGACAATGACGGTCCATATATAGAGGTCCAAAGCGGGCCGCTGCCGACCCAGTCCGACTACGGCATGTTGCTGCCGAGGCAGGAAGTCTCCTGGCGGGAATGGTGGTATCCTGTGCACGGACTCGGCGAAGGCTTCGAATATGCAACGAAAGACATAGCCGTTCAAACTATCCGTGAAGAAAATCAGCTCCAATTACGTATTTATGGAACTGCTAATTTCCCTTCGGCTATATGCACTCTTTCACGGGCAGATAAGACGCTTCTTAAAAAGACAATTGACCTTACTCCCCAAAATCCTCAGATTCTAACGCTTTACAAAGAACCGAAATCCTCTGTTGATGTAACGATAAAGACCAGGGAAGGGCAGGTTATTGCCTCCTTCACAACTCCTTTGCCGATTCCCAAGACCTCTCCACCTGAGGTCTCGAAGTTGATGACAAAGCCGGATGAGCAGCTTACTCTGGAGGAAAAATATCTCAAAGGTAGAAAGTACGACCTTGCAACAAATCGTAAAAAGGCCCGCGAGTACTACGAAAAAGCATTGGCGGAAGATACTCAATATTCACCTGCGCTCCAGGCTCTGGCTGTGCTTGATATCGAAGCTGGACTTTATGAGAAAGCAATTCCACGATTAAAAACAGCTTTGAGCAGAGATGACAACGATGGCTTATCGTGGTTCTTCCTTGGTTTGAGTCATTTAAGATTAGGTGACAAGAATGAGGCAATCAGGTGCGCTTATAAAGCAGTAAGATGCCCTGGCTCCGCCTCTCTTGGCTACGACCTGGCTGGACGTGCTTATATGTGCTCAGGAGATTATTTAAAGGCCGTTGAGGCCTTCGAGAAAGCCGTTCAGCTAAATCCAAATGATACCAGGGCAAAGAACCATTTGCTTTTAGCTTTGTATGCTGCTGGAGATACAAAGCCTGTCCTGAGTGTAATCGAAGGGGCGGCATACAAACATGCCAAAGAAAGAATCGCCCGGAATCCAACGGATTTGGTTCCAAGAGCGCTGATAGCGCTGCAAAACAAAGGTCAAATGAGACGCTTTGTACAGCAATCACGAGATTTTGTCGGAGAGGATGATTTTGAAATGCTGGAGACGAGTCTTGTTTTCGCAGAGCTCGGGCTTGTGGATGAAGCAGCGAAGCTGCTTTCAGCAGTGTGTGTCGAGGCGGTGCCGGAAAACGAACGCAGCCCGTTGCCAATCTATTATCTGGCCTATTTTGCATCGCTGCAGAAAGACCAGGCTGAGGCTAAGACATATCTCAACCAGGCTGCCGGGATTTACAAAGACTACATCTTTCCATCACGCCCTGAAGCGATTGAAGTATTTAAGTATGCCATCGAGGAAAATCCTGATGATGCTTATGCGCATCTGCATCTTGGAAATCTTTATGGTCACCTTGGCCGTCTGTCTGAAGCTGCCCGGCACTGGCAAAAGGCGGCTGATTTAGACCCATCCTTGAGTGTCGCATTTCGTAATCTCGGCCTTTACGCCTGGGCGGTAGAAAATAACCTCTCGAATGCTGAGGGCTTTTACCGTAAAGCCATAACTGCTCGGCCAAAAGACCAGGCCTTATACCGCGACTTGGCGGATATTCTCCTGGCGGCAGACAGGCGCCCCGAGGCGATAAAGGTTCTTGAATCAACGCCGTTTGAGATACTTAGGCGGGCTGATGTCATTATTATGCTCGCTCAAGCTTATCTTGATGAGCAACAATACGGTGACGCTATCGATTTACTTGAATCCACGCCGTACTTTGTCAACTGGGAGGGACAGACAATCACTTGGGACATATTCAATAAAGCACATTTGGAACGGGGCAAAAAACGCTTTGAACAGAAGGACTTCAAAGGGGCCTTGCAGGACTTTGAAGCGGCTCTGACCTATCCCGGAAATATAGGTGTCGGACGCTCGAACAGGCCTCCGGAGGCCCCGGCACAATACTGGCGGGGAAGTGCGCTGGAAGCCCTCGGACACCTTGAATCTGCGCGTTCGGCCTGGAAGGAAGGCGCCGCCGGCCACGCAGGTTCGGGAGAACAAAATAAGTACAGGGAGCTTTGCGAAAAGGAGCTTTCCATGAAAGAGTGATAAGCTCCGTTCCGAAAAGGCATGCCCCCCCGCTTTACGCAGTATCCCTCTCGGGAGCTGCTGGCGGGGGCAAGCGTATTATTAGCTCATTTTGCAAACGGGATATAATATGGAATTTAATCTTACTGGAATCGAATCTAATTTTAGCCTCATAGACTGGTGCATAATTATTGGTTATGTGATTATCATTGTAACTGTTGGGGTCTATATAAAGCGATATATAAGCAACGTTACGGACTTCATCATTGCGGGGCGAGGCTTGAAGACCTTCCTGGCAGTGGCCACGATGATTGGAACCGAGCTGGGTTTGGTTACGGTCATGTATTCCGCACAGAAAGGATTTAACGGCGGCTTCGCAGCATTTCACATCGCACTGGCTGCTTCTATTGTAACTTTAGTTGTAGGGCTGACCGGGTTCATCGTGGTGCCCTTGCGACGTATGAATATAATGACTATCCCGGAATTTTACGAGAGACGCTTCGGACGCGATGTCCGCATTTTGGGTGGAGCGATATTAGCCTTCTCCGGCATCCTCAATATGGGAATGTTCCTTAAAGCCGGTTCAATTTTTGTGATGGGCATAACAGGGATGACTGAGGCTATTCACCTTAAGGTTACAATGAGCGTTTTACTGGGAATGGTGCTGCTTTATACCGCTTTGGGGGGAATGGTTTCGGTGGTGGTTCTTGACTATATACAGTTCGTAGTTATATCGTTCAGCCTTTTGGCTACGAGTCTGTTATCCATCAAATATTTAGGCTGGCATAACATTATTGATACCGTATCCAGGCTGAAAGGGCAAGCGGGTTTTAATCCGTTTCACAGCGAAGGCTTCGGTGTTTCTTACGTAGTGTGGATGTTCTTCCTCGGTCTGGTCAGTTGCGCGGTTTGGCAAACAGCCGTGATTCGTGCCTGTGCCGCGGAAAATACACGCACTGTTAAGAAAATCTACATATGGTCTTCTATTGGATTTCTCATTCGATTCCTGCTGCCCAACTTTTTCGGAATTTGTGCTTTTGTCTATATCTCTCAGCACGAGTCATTGAAAAGCATTTTTATTCCTGATGTGGGTTCCGTAGATTCACAGGTAACTCTGATAGCAATGCCGGTTTTTCTAAGTCAAATACTTCCTGCGGGATTGATCGGGATTATTTCAGCAGGCATGCTGGCGGCATTTATGTCCACCCACGACAGTTACCTGCTTTGCTGGAGCTCCGTGCTGACCCAGGATGTGGTGGCGCCCTGGTTCAAGAAAGGATTGTCTTCAAAGACACGTTTATTGCTGACACGAATTTTTATCATAGCTATTGGCATTTTCATCCTCGTTTGGGGGTTATGGTATCCTCTGGGCGAGGACTTGTGGGATTATATGGCGATTTCCGGGGCCATCTATTTTACTGGAGCCATTGCCTTATTGGTCTTTGGCCTTTACTGGAAACGAGCAAGCAGGGTCGGTGCATATTTAGCCTTGATATGTGGTTTTGGTGCCGTTTTAGGATTAAAGCCCGTTCAAGTTCTGGTGGGTATTGACAAATCCAGTGCGGTTGTAGGGCTAATTGTTATAGCACTTACGATAGCGGTAATGGTGGTCGGCTCTTTGTTATTTCCCGACCGCAGAAGACCTTCATAACGTAGAGAGTAAACAGATATGAATCCCGTTAGACGTTCGCAATATAAGGCCGTACAGGCACAAAATCTTGCGTCTTGCCGTAAGGCATCCTGTGGACTACCTCTAACCCCGTTAGAGGCCCGAAAGGAAAAGGCTCTAACGGGGCTGACGGGAAAAATGTATAAGGGGATAAAATGTCTAACGGGATGAATTTCTGGGTCAACTTTTGGCCAATCTTTTTTATAGCGAGTCTCGTCCTTTTTGCCGGTATGGCTATAGCCGTCACAATTGGCGGTTTTTTTAACATTCGCTCACTTTTCAAAAGCTTGTCAAACCGGGCTAAACAGCAGAAGGAAGACTCCGCCGCAAGGCGTCCTCCGTAAGGAGTCTCAAGGACTGTGGACTGCAAAGATAACGGCTGATTCAGGTATTATAACTATTCAAAAGTCCCGTAGCGGGATTAAATTTTGGTTGTTAGATGAATACTGGTTTTCATTTTATCAAGGGCTGCTGATATGAAGAATCAAAAAGAAAATATCCAAAAACAAAGCAGAATCTCCCGCCGAGATTTTATCAGCCGTTCTGCGGCGGCTGCGTCACTTACGATTGTCCCCCGGTATGTGTTAGGAGGTTCAGGCAATGTGCCTCCCAGCGAAAAGCTAAATATAGCAGGTATCGGAGTGGGGGGGCAGGGGAGATGGGACCTGGACAATGTGAGCAGCGAAAATATTGTCGCCCTTTGTGATGTGGATTGGGAGCGAGCGGCTGACACTTTCAAAAGTTATCCGAAAGCGAAAAAATACCGTGATTTCCGAAAGATGCTCGAAAAGGAAAAGAACATTGATGCGGTGGTCGTTGCCACGCCGGACCATACGCATGCTGTTGCCACAATGACGGCTATCAAGATGGGAAAACACGTCTATTGCGAGAAGCCCCTGACTCGAACAGTATATGAGGCACGCGCCGTAGCTAAAGCGGCTCGCGAAGCCGGTGTCGCAACTCAAATGGGAAACCAGGGCATGGCATTTGAAGGGAACCGCCTTATCAATGAATGGCTCTGGGATGGGGCCATTGGTCAGGTCTATGAAGTGCACGCCTGGTCCGACCGGCCCACACACAATGGAGAGCTATTCTGGGCCCAGGGGGTTGACCGCCCTAAAGACACCCCGCCTGTGCCTTCGACCCTGGACTGGGATTTATGGCTGGGCCCTGCGCCCTACAGACCTTATCACCCGGCCTATGTACCCTTTAAATGGCGTGGGTGGTGGGATTTTGGTTCGGGAGGATTGGGTGACATGGGAATTCACAATTTGGCTCCCGTTTTTTCCGCTCTGAAGCTCGGAGCTCCAACGAGCGTGCATTCCAGCTCGACGCTGGTTTATAAAGAGACCCTGCCTCTGGCCTCCACGGTTCACTACGAGTTCCCGGCTCGTGAGGACTCCCCGGCAGTAAAGCTGCACTGGTACGATGGTGGGATTATACCTCCGCGTCCGGACGAGTTAGATGATGACAGAGAGCTATCGCGCGAAGACGGCCTTATCTTCGTTGGCGACAAAGGCAAGATGTATGTTGAAGGCTGGGGTGGAAATAGCCCTCGCTTGATACCTGAAGCAAAAATGAAAGCCTATAAAAGACCACCAAAAACACTACCCCGCTCAATCGGCCATCACAACGAGTGGATTCAGGCCTGCAAACGAGGCACTCCAACCCGCTCCAGCTTTGATTTTGCAGGGCCTTTGACAGAAGCGGTTTTGTTGGGAACGGTCTCGGTTCGGATGGGCGGTAAAAGATTAACCTGGGACAGCAAAAACTTTAAGATAACGAACCTGCCGGAGGCAAATAAGTATCTGCATTATGAATATCGACAGGGATGGACGTTGTAGGGACATGTGAGTCTCATTTCACCTAAGAAGTATAAGGATATAACAATTAAGGAGGCAGAGGTATTATGTCAGGCAAGGGAAGGGTTAAAGTTGGCATTATTGGGTCGCAGTTTGAAGCGGTAATTCACGCCGAATCATTTCGAATTATGCCTGATGAGGCGGAAGTAGTTGCCGTTGCTTCTCCTACACCGGGCAACGCCAAAAAGTTGGCGGACAAGTATGGTATTGCCCGCGTCTTTACCGACTACAAAAAGATGCTTGCCGAGAAAGATATTGAGATGGTAACGATTGCGGCGCCGAACTATTTGCACGCCCGGATGACTGTTGATATTGCCGGCACCGGCAAACATGTTGTTTGTGAAAAGCCCCTCTGCTTGACGCTGGAAGAGGCCGATTTGATGATTGAGACCTGCCGGAGCAAAGGTGTTTTGCTTATGTATGCAGAGGAGTTGTTTTTCACGCCAAAGTATGTTAAAGCCAAGGAGATGGCCGACCAGGGCGCGTTTGGCAGGGTGTATATGGTGAAACAATCCGAAAAGCACTTCGGCCCGCACGCTCCCTGGTTTTGGGATGTTGAAAAGTCGGGCGGAGGTGTTTTCATGGATATGGGCTGTCACGGCATCGCCTTTTGCTATTGGTTTCTGGGCCGGCCGGAGATTGAGACTGTATATTGTCAGATGGCAACGCACGTTCACGGTAATAAAACCAAAGGTGAAGACAATTCCATTTGTATTCTCGAATTTGCCAACGGTGCCGTTGGTCTGATTGAAGACAGTTGGGTTCGGCGAGGTGGTATGGAAGACCGTATCGAGGTCTATGGAGAAGGTGGAGTTACTTATGCCGATTTGCACATGGGCAATGCGCTACCCACCTACAGCGAATATGGCTACGGCTATGCAGTCGAGAAAGCCCCTACAACAAAAGGATGGACTTATCCCGTTTTTGAAGAGCTGTGGAACTATGGTTTTCCGCAGGAAATGTATCATTTCGCTCGATGTGTGCGCGGCAGGGAGGAACCAAAGGCGACCGGCGAGGATGGTCGCATAGTGCAGGAAGTGCTCTATGCCGGCTATAAGTCGGCAGGAACAGGCAGTAAGGTTCAGCTGCCGTTCCGAGCCGATGGTCTCAGAGGACCAATCGAGCTGTGGTTGAAAGGGCGGTAATACAAATCACAAGAAATGATGCGCTTCTCAAAAACAGAGCCGCGACTGTAAAGGAGCGGTATTTGCTTCTTCAGCGCACTTACTTTTTGTGATTGGTATCACAGATTTTTTCGGTTTTTTCTCTTGACAAAAACACGGTGATGGCATAATCTTTGTTTATTATAAGCCGTTTGGAGGAGGTGGTCCAAATAGCATTCAAACAGCGAGATTTTCATCATGTCAAGTCTTAGCTCTCAAGCATGCGCACAGTGTACGGCGTTTATCCTGTTAGGAATCCATGATTTAGTATGGCGGTCGATAAACATCTGATTTCTAACAAGGTGAAAATATTAACAATTTTTGAAAGGATGATGAAATGAAAAAGACAATTTCAATCGTATGGGTTCTAACATTGTGCCAGGGTCAAATGCATTCTGTTGCGAAAGAACGTGTTAAAGAAAGGTAGGTGTAAAATGAAAAGGTTAAATGAATCGAAAATTACGTTACTGATAGTGGCGTTCGTGCCGGCGTTGATGCTTGCCGCTGGAAGTGCGAACGCCGATTTCACCTTCGGCGAGCCGAAGAAGGTCTCGGGGCTGCGCTATAACGAGTGGATCGATTACATCTCCTATGATGGTCTGGAGATGTTCACCCAAGCGCTTGGAATTACTGACGAACAGGGCACTTTCGACGTATGGGTACGGAAACGTGCCTCGAAGGATGAGGATTGGGGACCGGCGGAGAATCTCGGACCCCTCGTCAACAGCTCATACGCTGACTTCGCGGCATCCATATCAAGCGACGGACTTACCCTTTACTTCATCTCCGCCCATCCTGACGGCTACGGTGATTGTGACATCTACGCAACAACACGCGCGACCAGGAACGATCCCTGGGGACCAGCGGTGAATCTTGGTCCGACCATCAACAGCTCCAGCAACGAGCGGACAATGTGGGTCTCTGCGGACAACTTGGAGCTTTATTTCGGATCGAATAGGCCCGGCGGGTACGGGGGGTCTGATATCTATGTAGCAACGCGCGTGAGAACGGATGATCCCTGGGGGGCGCCGGTGAATCTTGGCCCCGCAGTAAATACCCCATACGCCGAGTCTAATGTCTCGCTCTCGGCGGACGGACTGTTGCTGTTGTTCAGCGAATGGTACGCAACAACGAACATACGCCCCGGTGGGCATGGGGCTCCCGATATCTGGATGACAAGACGTGCGACCCTTTCCGACCCTTGGCAGACGCCGGTGAACCTGGGGCCGCCGATCAATGGACCCACAAATGACGTCTATCCATGGATCTCCCCAGATGGCCATACCTTGCACTTCCGCTCCATCGACCGCGAGGGCGGGGGAAACTGGCAGGCACCGATCATCCCCGTCGTTGACTTCAACGGCGACGGCATTGTCGATGCCGCCGACATGTGCATTGTGGTTGACCACTGGGGCGAAAACTATCCCTTGTTTGATATTGGCCCGATGCCCTGGGGTGACGGCATCGTTGATGTCCAGGACCTGATTGTCCTTGCCGAGCATTTGTTTGAGGACGTGAATGACCCGACGCTGCTCGCACACTGGAAACTGGATGAGGCAGAGGGCATGTTCGCCCACGACAGTGTTGGTAACAACGATGCCTTTGTCATCGGCGCTCCGGTATGGCAGCCGACCGGCGGGCAGGTGAATGGTGCGCTCCAGTTGGATGGGGTGGATGATTGCGTTGTCACCAACCCCATACTCGAACCAGCAGAGGGTCCGTTCAGTGTTTTTGTCTGGGTCAGAGGCGGTGCACCGGGTCGGGCCGTTTTATCGCAAATTGGCGGAGTGAGTTGGCTTTGCACGGATTCATTAGAAGGTAACCTGATGACGGAGCTTAAAGGTCCGGGTCAGTCTGCCGACCCCTTGCTCTCCCAGACAGTCATCACCGATGGCAACTGGCACCGGATAGGTTTTGTCTGGGATGGTTCAAACAGAAAGCTCTATGTCGATGATGTCGAAGTAGCCAAAGATGCTCAGGATGGTCTTGAACTAGCAACCGGTGGCTTTTACATCGGTACCGGCAAGGCCATGGAAGCCGGAACCTACTGGTCCGGCCTGATTGACGATGTTCGTATCTACAACCGGGTCGTGATTCCATAGCAAACCGAAGCCCTGGCACATTAGGCCAACTCAGAAAGAAACAAAACGCCCAATATAGTCAAAGGGCTGGCAGCCTGAGCCACTGCCAGCCCTTTTCTTTTTGTAAACAGCCGGCTTAATTCTGGCGTGAATCTTGCTTACGTTCCGAGTGCGGGAACAGTAAGTTCAAACGATAATCTCTCTGCACCAGTGCCAGGGCATCAAGGCTGGCTTTAAAAAATCTCTGTAATCCGTGCTCATATCAATCTGTGGTTAACACTACCCAACTATGAATTATATTCCATCGTATTTCATCAAAGCTCATAGTCCTTTTGATTAATCAAAAGGACTATATAAATTATCCCGCACATACAACAGGCCGCCACATTCTCCGAAAGTCCCCGCTGTTCCCGTCAAGCTGCCCTGCCTGTCCCGTACCAAATAGGTTCCTGCCGTCATTTGGTGTCGGAAGCGTAGCCGAAGTGCCGAAGCATTGAAGCATCTATTGGTAGGGCTCGTTTTGAATTTAGCTTTATAAAAAATATGTAATTGTTCACATTGTTCAACAGATTAACTACGAAATCTTAAAACGGTCATACGTAAAGCGCGTACGCGCTTTACGTATATGATTTTTTTACACTCGGAATCATTTTTTATCTTTTATCTCTTTTTCCTCTGCCTTAATCCCCAATTAACTAATTCTCTAATCAACTAATTCCCTAAAATTCTGATACCCTGCGCTCCTGATAACTCCACAGGACGCCTTACGGTGCTGCACCCTGATTTTCAAGTAACCTGATAATCGTTTACCCTCTTGCGAGCATCGCTTGTCCGCCGACTTGTCCTTCATAGTTTTAACGAAGGCGGAATCATTCGGCGTCGAATCTTTTATCCGGTGTCTTCGGTCTTGCGTCTTGAGTCTGTAGTCTTTGGTCTCCACTCATCCTTCATCATTCAATATTCTTTGTTCGATATTCAATATTCCCTCCTTGCCGGCCATCTGTCTTCCATCTTCTGCCGTCCGTCTTCTGGCCAATAAAAAAATCTCGTGCTCCACAATCCAAATTCCGCATTTTATAGCATGAGCCGCGAATCACGATACATAACCCATTTGTTAGCTAACCGATCAGCCATGCCTGATACCTCGCTCTTCTATATATACGTATTTATATATACGTACATAACACTTAAACTCTAACGATTTATAAAAGCACGTAGTCCTTTTGACTAATCAAAAGGACTATATAGATTATTCCGCTCGTAAAACAGGTCACCACGATTTTGATTTCTCTCACGATTTGCTAAACGCTGTACGTTCCATGCTCGACTTCTAAATTCACTATATTTTGCGAGCATCCGGCATCGAGCAATCAATAATCAGTCGAAAACGTCCTCCATTCTCTGTCTTCTGTTTTCCGTCCTCCGTTTTCTGACCTCCGTTTTCTGTTATCAAACTTTAGCTCACTTTAGGCACTTTAGCTCACTTTAGCTCACCACTCATCAATTCACCCCATGAGATAATCCTTTACTATCTCATGGGGTAAGCCACTCCCCACCCCAACTAAACACTTCACAACCACCTGTCCTACTCAAAAAACCACTCCGACTAACTCCATCTCCCCCACAAACGCATCGTCCGACAATCTTCAAGATTCCCTATCTTTCCTAAACTAACAAAATGTTAATTTTTAAAAAGTGCTAATTTTAGATGAATTTATGCCCAAGAAGCGCGCATTTTTACGAATTTATGACCAATTTATGCAAATTTATGCTCATTTTTTGACATTTTTATCTTGCCTATATTACCCACACTACACAGGTTGACATACTAACCCCATTTTTAAGCCAAAAACAAGGATTTGCCCCTAAAATCAGAAAAAAAACTGAAAACCCTCACAATTTCTCCATAATTTTTTATAATTTAACTCTCAATTTTGGGATGGTGTGGATGTCTTTTTTCCCCGTTTCGGCCGCGGTTCGATGACCGGATACAAACAAAACGCCATATTCACGACAAGTGGGAAATATAGGTTCAACGAGAAAACCAGTTTGAAAGAAATAACAAAAACCGTATAATATTTTAAGTTTTTTCTGAATAATGAGATTGAAGTTGAATATAGCAAGCAAGCAGTTTAAATGTGATAACCCAGTCCACTTCAATTGGACGATGTAAAGAATGGAGGATAATTATGACCTCAGGGCTGAATCGTCGAAAGTTTATTAAGAAATCAATCTTAACTTCTGCAGGCAGCGCATTAGCACTGCAAGTAGGCCCAGGCAAGATACTTGCCCAGGGCACGGCGGAAAAGCCTACCACCGCCCAGAGCCAGCCGTCAGGCAGGGCCAGGTTGCAAAAGGGAAGAATAGGCAATCTTAATATTAGCCGCCTGTTGCTGGGCGGCAATCTACTCACCCACTTTACGCACAGTCGCGACCTGAAATATGTCTATAACCTGACAGCACATTATAACACGGAGGAGAAAATACTTGACACTATGGCACTTGCGGAAGCCAACGGGGTCGATACGCTCGTCATACATACTGCTCCAGGCATCGTGAGCGTACTCAAGAAATACCGCTACGAACGGGGCGGCAAGATGAAATGGATTATATGTCCCACGGCTCCGGTCGAGGCTCAATTGAAAGCCTATGGCGAACAGGTTCGGCAGCTTGCTGACGAAGGTACTGATGCTATCTATCTTTGGGGTGTCCATGCAGATAGCCTTGTTGCTCAGGACAAAGTGGACCTGATTGCCAGGGCTGTGGAAATCGCCAAGGAGTACGGTTTACCTTCAGGTGTTGGAGCCCACGACCTCAGGGTAATCAGGGAGTGCGAGGAGAAAAAAATCAACGCGGATTTTTACATCAAGACTCTCCACCATCACGACTATCCCAGTGCACCGAAGCCGAATGAGCTGACGAAAGTAGTCTCTGAAGTGCCGGGTTACTGGTGCAACAATCCCCAGGAGGTGGTCGATTTCATGAAGGGCGTTGAGAAACCCTGGATTGCTTTCAAGGTCATGGCTGCCGGCGCCATACCGCCCACAGATGCTTTCCGCTACGCTTTTGAAAATGGTGCCGACCATGTCCTGGCGGGAATGTTTGATTTTGAGATTGCCGAGGATGTGCTCATCGCAAGTACGGTGCTGACCGATGTCAAGAGAGCTCGCCCGTGGCGAAGCTAATATGGCGTGTCAAAAGTGATTGTTCGCCCGGGAATTAGCCTCTATGCTTTCTTATATTTATCAGTTTGTGCCAGATGCAAAGTCTTTGAAGAAAGGGCTGTCCTAATTACCAACGAAAAAGTGGCTCTCAGAAAAAAAGCTGTTTTGAAATTCACTCTCTCCTACCCACTCGGCGAGCCAACAGGCGAATCACTGTTGGTCATGAATGTGTTTATGAGTCTTGTGGATGCCCATGGTAAGAAGCAAGCACATAACAAACCTTGCATCTATTCAGGATATTGTGTAACTTTATGATATTCAGATTTAGGCGAGACTTCGACGAGCCGAATCTAAATAAACATTACAAATCCCGTACTGCGGGAACATTAATAATAAGGAGAATCAAAGATGAATAAAGATAAGAACCATAAGCAATTTTGTGCCTCGGACAGCAGTAAATCTTCGCAAAAACATACAGCTATAAATCGACGTGAGTTCTTGGCTGCGGCTTCAAGCACGGTTGCTGCTTTTACCATTGTGCCGCGGCAGGTGATGGGCGGAGCAAAGTACGTTGCTCCGAGCGAGAAAATCAACGTTGGCTATATTGGGACAGGAACACAAGGGATACGACAGTTGATGGATGCCCTGCCCAGGCCGGAGCTGAGAATCGTCTCTGTCTGCGACCCCAATAAGGACAGTTCCGACTACGTCGCATGGTCAAGGAATGAGATACGAGATAAGATACGTGCATTTTTAAAGAAACCCAAATGGGGGGAAGGGCAACAAGGCTGTCGATGCGGCAGAGAAGTGGGTCGAGAAATAGTAGATAGCTACTATGCCATGAATACGACCTCAGGCAAATACAAGGCCTGCTCAGTCTATAGCGACTTTCGCGAATTGCTGGAAAGCGAGAAAGATTTGGACGCAGCTTACATTATGACTCCGGACCATCTTCACGCTACTGTTGCCGTCGCAGCTATGAAAAAGGGCAAGCATGTTATTACGCACAAGCCCTTATCTAATGTGCTCTATGAGACCAAGCTTGCGGTGGATACCGCGCGCAAGACAGGAGCTGCCACGCACATGTTCTGTGCAGCAGGTAACAGGTCAACGCCCTTAATATGCGAATGGATATGGGATGGTGCCATTGGGCCCGTACGAGAGGTTCACAATTGGTCCACAAGACCTTTCTGGCCGCAGGGGATGACCGAGTATCCGCGTGAAAAACCGCCTATTCCAGACGGGCTTGAATGGGACCTGTGGCTCGGGCCTGTTCCTCATCGAGACTACCATCCGGCTTACACTCATGCCGTCTTTCGCGGCTGGTATGATTTCGGAGCGGGCGCGATGGGCGATATGGGTAATTACAGCTTTTACCAAATTTTTAAGATATTGAGACTTCCTTCACCGGTCAGTGTGGAGGCCAGCCGCAGCCAATACTGGGCGATAGTGGATAATTTATGGAAGAAGCAGGAAAACAACATCTCGTTTCCCCGCGCATCTATGATACATTATGAGTTTCCAGCACGTGAGGATATGCCGCCCGTATCCCTCTACTGGTATGATGGCGGTCTGAGGCCTCCGAAGCCCGGAGAATTGGATGTGGATGGGAAGGATATGCCCGAAGAAGGACTTATGTTTGTCGGTGATAAAGGGAAGATTCTGGCCGGCTTTAGCGGTAGTAATCCACGCATTATTCCGGAAAGCAAAATGCAGGCCTACAAGAAACCACCTGAGACATTGCCACGTCCAATCGACGAATTGGAGCAATGGATACGGGCCTGCAAAGGTGGAGAGCCCTCCGGTGCCAGCTTTGAAAATGTGTATCCATTTGCCCAGACAGTTTGCCTTGGCTCGATAGCATTGCGGGTTGAGCGGAAATTGAAATGGGATGCAGAAAACGTGCGGTTCACGAATTCGTCACAAGCGAATGACTTGATTCGCAGAAAATACAGAGAAGGGTGGGAGCTGTAGCCTTTATGGAGCACCTGAGGAACCATCGCCAGTTTCCGGGGAATGACAGACCGACCCGGCATTTCTGCCGGGCTGAGCTTGTTAAGCGGCTTGGTGAGTTTGACGGCTCTGGCGCACAATTCTTCGTGAATCTGCTTGCAGTACAGTGCTTTTTAGGCCAGGCCGAGAGTGGTGCGATTCTGCGAAACAACGAGCAGAAAGGTGTCGATGTTCTGGCCATATATCCTGCTCTGAAAGGGCAGCAAACCGCTCCGGTATGGCTGAATCAATCTGCCGAGCTTATCCGTGAGGCTACTTCCACGGATGCGGTCATCGTCAAAGCCTTGCCAGCCGTGCCGGAGCCCCGTCTCGGCAGGCAGTCCACAGGATGCCTTGCGGCAGACGCAGAGGGGGATGAAACCCTCGCTGCCCGGAGTCATGTCATATTGGTTCCACTCAAAATGGCTGATATCGGACAAGCTATGGAAGCCTTTTTAGTTATGGCCAGTGACAGAAATGCACTCGAAGCGAGCCAGGAGCAATTAGAACTGACGGCCAGCCTGCTGGGTATCTCCGAAAGGCGGCTGACAGTCCAGAAAAGACAGGCAGGCTTGAGAAGACTGCAGCAAGCAATGGAAACGCTTTCGGCTGTCAACCGGCAAAATCGGTTTACCAGTACCGCTATGGCCCTTTGTAACGAAGCAGCTTCTCAGTGGCAGTGTGAACGGGTGAGTGTTGGTTTTCTGAAAGGAAGATATGTTCAGCTGAAAGCCATGAGCCGCACTGAGGATTTTAGCCGGAAGATGAAAATTGTCCAGGACATAGAATCTGTGATGGAGGAATGTTTGGACCAGGACTGTGAGGTCCTGTATCCCGCTTCACAAGAGGCTACCTACATCAGCCGTGCAGCAGGTGAGCTGTCCAGACAGCATGGTCCATTAGCTGTTTTGAGCGTTCCTTTTCGGCAGGCCGGAGAGGCTCGTGCTGTTCTAACTCTCGAGCGAGAGCCGGGCAAGCCTTTTAATCTGGAAGAAATCGAGGCGATTCGATTAGCCTGCGAACTGTGCACGGCCAGATTATTTGAGCTGTATGAGCGTGACCGCTGGATTGGTGCCAAGATTGTTGCCAAATCACGGAGAGCAGTGGCTACATTGGTAGGCCCAAAATATACCTGGACGAAGGTCTTGGCGATATTGCTCCTTGGTGTGATACTATTCCTGATATTCGGCGAGGGACAGTTTCGGGCCGAAGCACCTTTTGTCCTTGAGGCCACCTATCAACAAGTGGTCTGCGCATCCTTCGATGGTTATATCAAAGGCGTTAACGTTGAAGTCGGTGATACGGTCAAAGGAAATGAAACAACCCTGGCCGAACTGGATACGGCTGAGCTGCGCCTGAAATTAGCTGCCGTAAAAGCGGAAAAGGCAGGTTATCTTAAGCAGGTCGCCGCAGCTATGCGAGACGGTGAAACCGCACAGGCCCAGATTGCACAAGCCAACTCTGACAAAGCGGATGCTCAGATTGACTTGCTGAATTATTTGATAGAGCAGGGGAAAATCATATCACCGATGAGTGGAATTGTTGTCAAGGGTGACCTGAAACGACAAATTGGTGCACCCGTGAAAACAGGCGATGTCCTCTTCGAGGTTGCGCCTCTTGAGTCATTACGAGCTGAGCTTTTGGTGCCCGAAGATGAGATTTTTGATATTGCGGTGGACCAGGAAGGGTATCTGGCTACGGTGTCTTATCCTTCCCAGCGAATCAAATTTGTCGTAGAGCGAATCAATCCGATGGCCGAGGTTGTGAACAACCGTAATGTTTTTAAGGTTCGCGTACGTTTGCTGGAAACACGTTCCTGGATGCGGCCCGGTATGGAGGGAGTGGCAAAGATATCGGTCGGCAAACGGCGGTATGTCTGGATATGGACCCGAAGGAGCGTTAACTGGCTGCGGATGGAATTTTGGTTTTGATTCCCCCATGCTTACGTATGGGGTAAATTACCACACGTGTAAACGTGTGGGCTTTCTCTTATGGCAGTAGAGCGTCCGACATTTCACGAGGCCTGGTATCGCGTTGCTGATTTACACCCGCGATTATCATCGGGCGTGCGGGTTTACAGACAGCATTTCCGCGGGCAAATGTGGTACGTCTTAGAGAATCCGTCTAACAACCAATACTCGCGCATCAGTGACGAAGCTTATCGGTTCATAGGTATGCTGGACGGACGACGGACCGTATCCGAAGTATGGCGTATATGTAATGAGCAGCTTGCCGACGGAGCACCCACTCAGGGAGAAGTAATACAGCTTTTAGGCCAATTGCATAGCGTCAACCTTTTACATGCGGACCTGCCGCCGGATAGTGAAAGCTTGTTCAATCGCTACCGAAAGCGAGTCGGACGAGAGGTTCGGGGACAACTTATGAACCTGCTGTTCATTCGGATTCCATTGTTAGACCCTGATAATTTTCTCGGGCGCTGGGTCGGCATCTTTGGGCGGCTTTTCAACTGGTTTGGGCTGGTTTTATGGACACTATTAATGGCGACCGGAATATACTTTGTGGTCGGTAATATCCCCGAGCTGTTCTATCAAAGCTCTGACGTCCTTGCCCCTGATAACCTGATACTGCTGTATTTTAGTTTTGTGCTAATCAAGATATTCCATGAGTTCAGCCACGCCTTCGCGTGTAAGAGATTCGGATCCGCCGCGGGCGGAAACCGAAGCGGCGGGCAGGTGCATACCATGGGCGTTATGTTTCTGGTTTTCTTCCCACTGCCTTATGTCGATGTCTCCAGTGCCTGGGCATTTCGGAATAGATGGCACAGAGCTGTTGTCGGGATGTCGGGTGTTATGGCTGAGCTTTCGGCCGCAGCTATAGCGGCAATTATTTGGTCCAATACATCGACAGGAACGCTCCACATAATTGCCTACAACGTTATATTTGTTGCAAGTGTTTCCACACTGCTGTTCAATGGAAATCCTCTTCTTAGGTTCGACGCTTATTACGTCCTTTCAGACTTATTAGAGATACCAAACCTTGGTCAACGTTCCATGAGCTACCTTTACTATCTGGTCAAGCGGTATTGCTGGGGGTTGGAAAGGGCACAGAATCCCGCATACACTTACGGCGAGCGCATCTGGTTTGTTTTTTATGGCATTGCTTCCATTGCATTCCGTGTTTTTATCTGCATAAGAATACTGCTGTTTTTAAATGATAGGCTGCCGGAAGAACTCTTCATACTTGTACCACTTTTTGCTTTCTCTGCAATTGTGGCGTGGGTGTTTGTCCCAGCCGGCAAATTCTTACAATTTCTGGCTACGGGTGCCGAGCTTGCTCGCAAGCGAACTCGAGCAGCAGGAACAACGTTATTTACCTTTTGTGTGATAACTGTTTTTATAGGATTGATTCGTATGCCTGACTATTGGCGAGTCGAGGGAGTTGTTGAGCCGGTTCGCCTGGCCATAGTCCATGCAGAAAGTGATGGTTTCGTTATCGGTTTTCTGCCCTCGGAATCGAAGGTTTCTTCAGGTGGACCGCCCCTGATAAGAGCTGTCAATCCTGAGCTGGAAGCCGAAAAAAAGAGCTCGGTTGCTGAGCGTCGCAGCCTTGAAGTTCAGCGGCGTATTGCTGAAATGCAAGAAATTGCAGCGGCACAAATATTAGATGAACAGCTTGAGGCATTGGATGAGAAAATAGCAAGGCTTGAATTCGAGCTGGCCTCGCTGAATCTGGACCCACCCCTTTGCGGCACATGGGTCGCGCCGGATATCGAGCAATCGAGAGGTGTTTATTTACATCGCGGTCAAAGCATTGGTTTCGTGGCGAGTCTGGATGATGTTATCATCCGAGCCACTGCCGGTCAGAAGGTTGCCGCAATGTTAGTAGAGCAAGCCTCTGAGCAGGTTGAGATACGAGTTAAAGGACAACCGAAGCTGTTGCTTACCGGCGAGATTGAGCAAATTTTTCCAGCCGGTCAAGAGCTGTTACCATCTGAGGCTTTAGGCTACTCAGTTGGTGGAGCTGTGCCGACACTTCCTCAAGACCCTCGAGGCACAAAGGCCGCCGAGATGTTTTTTGAGATACGTATCAGACCAAATGCGGACTCTTCTGCCGATAGGCATCCGCCGCAAGGCGTCCCTTCCGGGACTGCGGAGGTTCGTTTGCTTACCGGACAGCGCGTTGTAGCGAGAATCCTAATGTCTCCCAAGCCGCTTGCAGTTCAGTGGTGGCTATCTGCAAGGCAGCTATTTCAGCGGAGGTTCCACATTTAAAATGGAAATCCTTCCAAGTGCAATGTGGTCCGCTTTGGGCGGACTTGAGCAGCGGGTTTCAGATAAACCTATACCCAGAGGACTCGATGCTGCATGGGATGCGGGAATTGGCTTAGTAGGTCGCTTTTTACCGCGACGACAAATGTTTTTGCGCCGGGCGGAAAAAGTGCTTGCGATGGAAAAACATTTTTCCCAAATGACCGATGCAAAGCTCCGTGAGGCTGCTGGTGAGCTTCGTGAGATTTTTCGCCGCCGCCGCGACAATCATTCGGACCTTGAGCGGGCCTTTGCATTGGTCCGTGAGGCAGCAGCTCGGCAGATAGGTGAAAGCCCTTTTCCTGTCCAGATTGCGGGCGCTTTCGGTCTTGAAAAAGGCTGCATTGTGGAAATGGCTACCGGTGAGGGTAAAACCCTGACCGCAACCATGCCTGCAACAGTTGCCGGCTGGCGAGGCCGGGGCTGCCACGTTATTACAGTTAATGACTACCTGGCCGAACGCGACGCCGAATGGATGGGCCGAATTTACCGCTTTTGCGGCCTAAATGTTGCGTATATAGTACAAGCAATGTCTGCCGCCCAGAGGCGAGCAGCATATTTGGCTGATATAACTTATTGTACGAACAAAGAGGTTACTGCTGATTTTCTCCGCGACCGGCTCGTTCTGGGTCGTTTGAGAGGATTGAGCTCAGCGCTTCTGACTAAAATAGCCCGGGCCGGTCAATCGCTGACGCGCCAAAGCCGATATGGCGACGGCGCGTCTGTAATAGACCGGTTGGTACAGCGCGGCCTCAATTTCGCCATTGTCGATGAAGCGGACTCTGTTCTTGTTGACGAGGCAATTACACCACTGATTATCTCGGGGCCGGCTCCCAACCCGGAACAGGCGGAGGCCTTTCGCCAGGCGGCAGATATCGTAACCCATTTAAACCAGGATACAGACTATCGCGTTAACGCTCGCTATCGGGAAGTCGAGCTAACCAATGAGGGTAGAGCTCGGTTAGCGGACATGGCCGAGACTTTTGGTAATATCTGGCGAGGCGCCCGCCGTCGTGAGGAGATTGCGACCAAAGCTTTGGTTGCTAAAGAGCTGTATTCACTGGATAAACAGTATGTTATTGATGACGGCAAAGTTGTTATCGTCGATGATTTTACGGGCAGGCTAATGCCGGACCGCAGTTGGCGCGACGGCTTGCACCAGGCTGTTGAGGCTAAGGAGAATCTTGAAATTACTCCTCCCAAAGATACATACGCGCGTATCAGTTTTCAGCGGTTCTTCCGGATGTACCGCAAATTATCCGGTATGACGGGGACGGCAAGCGAAGCCGCCGCCGAATTTTGGCAAATTTATCACCTGCCTGTAGTAGTAATTCCGACGAACCGTCCGTGCATAAGAAAAAACCTGCCGGACATAGTCTTGCCCGCGGGAGATGCTAAGTGGAAGAGAATCCTGTTAGAGATTCGCCGTGTTCATAATACCGGAAGGCCGGTTCTGGTCGGCACGCGAAGCGTCCGAGCCAGCGAATACATCAGCCAATTGCTTAAAGCGGAAAATCTTGATAATCAGGTGCTTAATGCCGTCCGTCACCGTGAAGAGGCCCAAATCGTTGCAGGTGCCGGTCAGACCGGAAGAATCACGGTGGCGACCAACATGGCGGGCCGCGGCACCGACATCAAACTTGGCCGGGGAGTAGCAAAATCGGGAGGGCTTCATGTTATCGCCAGTGAACGGAACGAATCTGCCCGCATAGACCGACAGCTCTTCGGGCGGTGTGCACGCCAGGGCGACCCTGGAAGTGCACAGGCAATAGCTTGTTTGGAGGATGAGTTTGTGTCCCGATATGCCAAAAATCTCGTGGCCTATTTGAAAAAACGCTCCGCCATAAGGCGGACTGCTGATGATATCTCTTCAACTACTACCAGAGCCGTATTTCGTCTGACCCAGCTTCGCGCAGAAAAGCTGGCACTGCGCCAGCGTAAATCAGTTATGAGAACAGACCACTGGCTCGAAGAGCAGCTTAGCTTTACGGGAAGGGAATAGTAGGGCACCGTCCCACTTATTCGGCTGTGCAATCCAACCGCAAAGTTAAATCCTAATATCTAAATCCGCAATCCTAAACAATATCGAAATTCAAATTTTCAAATGTTCAAAACCAACCCCGTTAAAGACTTTTTCCTTCTTGACCCGTTAGCGACTTTTTTTACTTCGGTTCTCTAATGGTGGTGGTCTCTAACGGGGCCAATTGTTTCTGTCATTTGAATTTAGTTGTACTGTCTAATTTATATTATATTACGTAAGGTATTGTCGGCAAATCAGTTAAAACAGATTTCCCTTGGCTTTATTTCGCATACAAATAAGAACAGAAATTGGTAATTCAGCCAGAAACACTTGTATGGCGGGCATCTGTGAATTTCTTTCAATTTTATGACAAATTCATCGACAGCCATGCTTGCTTATAAGTGTTGTTTATTAAAGAGCTTATGCATGTTCTCAAAGTGAGACAGTACAATTAGATATTTGAATTTGTTTAGGATTTAGAGTTTAGGATTTAGGATTTATCGTTTTCTGGTCAAAGTAGGTGCTGGAGAAGCTTGCGGCTGTGCAATCCAACCCTATGGTGTAGATTCACCTGTCTGCTCAGGCGAGTTATTGCTTTCACCCCGTCCCGTCTTCGACGGGCGGGGTTCAGAAACAATCGGCAGGGCGGTGCTGACTTGACGCAGCTCCAGTACGGTCCCCGTGGTTTGAGCAAGCCGGGCTAAGGAAATATTGAGGTCGGCAACGGCCTTTATTTCCGCCAGCTGGGCATCTGCTAAAGCCCCCTGTGCCTGAAGCTTGACTAAAAGAAACTCAGGTGTCAGCCTCTCGCGAATCGGTTCGGAATCCTCCACGGCTTGCAGGTGAATCCTTGCTGCTTGAGCTGCCTGTTCCTGAATTTCTATCTCTGCACGGTTTGTTTCGACCATTCTCATCCTCTCCCTGGCTTGTATTGCCACCTGGTCGGCAAGGTTCTGCAAGGTAGAAATGGCTTTTCTGCGTTCAATTCTTCTCTTGAGTAATTCAGCTTCTCGTTGACGATTGCCGAGCGGATATTCAAGAGACAAACCGACAGCATAACTCGCATAGTCTGCACTATTGAAGCGGTCCTGTGCCTGGCCCTGGCTCCTGTCTAAACCCTGCATTCTGCTTGAAGCAATCAAATCCAGTCGCAGCATTTCCTGGTTTTCTGCAACACGGATGTTAATATCTGCAATAGTAATTGCAACTCTGGCTTGCTGCATTATTGGATTTTTCTTCATGGCCAGTCCGAGAATTTCTGACTGCTCAAGCTCTTTCGCCATCATAGAAGGTGTAGTAGCAGGTACAATTTCCACCTCATCGAGCATGCTCACTTGCGGGTCGGCCATCAATCTCACCAGAGCATCCTGTACGTCAATAACTCTCTTGCTGGCTTGAAGCAGTACAGCCTCACGGGCTTTTGCAGAGGCCTCCGTCTGCTTGATATGCACGTCGGTAGCGTCAATTTCTTTTCGGCCTAACACTTTCTTCGATGTATCGAGCGTTCTTTGCAATAGTTTCTGTAGAATCTCAAAATCGCGGCGAGCCTCCAAAAGCCGCCAATACGCCGATATAACCTCTACCGAAACATCCTCAGCTTTTTGACGAAAACCAAGAACGGCAATCTCGTGATTGAACCTGGCTATGTTCACGCCTGCAAGGTTGGTCTGCTGCCATGCGTCACGCAACAGCGGCTGTTTAATTTGAAATGCGAGTATTGGCTCATACCGTGTGGGAGGCGTCCTGCCTGGCAAATTGTCCCAGCTGCGGGTTAAGGCATAACTTAAAGACCATTCTGAACCGGTGATGCCTCTTTGCTTGATTCCTGATTCCAACAAACGAACATCTGATTGACCGGGCTGCAAAATGCTACTGACAGGATTATCATCTTGTTCGAAATTCATACGCCCGAAGGCAGTTACGTCGAACTCCGCAGCCGCTTTTGTTATGTCCTGCCTGGCGATAGATGGGTCGAAACTCACTACCCTGATTTCAGGGCTGTTGGCAAGAGCCCTTTCTATGGCTTGCTCAATTGTCAGCTCGACAATCTTTCTGCCCGTGTTGGGGTCTGTAACAATTTCAACCTTAGATGGAATTCCTTCAGGAGCAGGAGCTGGCCTAAGCAGGTCCAAAGGGCGAAGCGAGTCCTTGCCCTCGGTATCAGCCCGTCGCTGAGGGCCTTGTTCAGCCAGAGTTTGCTGGTAGGAAGCGAGGACGCCTTTATCATCTACTTTGTCAGAAACACAACCGGCTAATTGGGCTATGAGTAAAATACAGAGAACAGAGGGCAGAGGACAGAGAACAGATAATAGAAAATCTGACTTCTGACATCTGACTTCTGACATCTGACTTCTGACATCTGGCTTATCTGGATTTGAATGATTACTTAATAGAACAGCATCTTCTTTAAGACTCATTTTTGAACTCCTTTATCTACTTCTGTTCACTCCGTTAGAAATTCCGTTAAACGGTTGCGGTTGCGAAACTCGTTTCGGTTGCGTCAGCCGTAAACCGTAAGACGATAGACGAAACGAGCGCCGCAACCGTAAAACGAACCACAGTGAAGATTTCTAACGGGGTGAAGCTGGGAAAATAACCTCAACGTGTTCGCCTGCGGGCCTATTTGATTTATTAGGTATTTCTATACGTACTCTTAATGTGCTGCTGGCCGCGTCTGCGACTGCGGCAATATAAATAATTCTTCCTTCTAAGGACGCTCTATTTGGGTCTGGAAACCTGACTGTTGCGGTTTTTCCGTCGCCCAGAGCAGTTGCTTTGACTAAAGGTACGGGGACGTCGATCCAAAGCGGATCAATCTGGACAACCCGAACCACATCAGCCAGGGCATTAATCGATTCGCCGGTTTCCACATGAATTTTTTCGATTCTTCCATTTATCGGGCTTTTCAGACGCATCTTTTCAATCTGCACCTTTACCTCGTTGTATTTTCTTTTCGCCTGTTCGTGTTCGAATTCCGCAAGCTGAAGCGACAGCTCGGCCATTTTCACGTTCAGCTTCGCATATTCTACTTCTAATTCTGTCGCGGCGTTCTGTGCCGCTGCTTTCTCCAGCTTTTTAAGGTCAACCCTTTTCTGTGCCAGGGAAGCATCGCTCGCCTGTATTTGAGTTGTGTCCTCGCTTGCCGCCTCGAGCTGGGCTAACTGGATCTGCTCAACGGCGTCGTCCTGCTGGACCAGCACTTGCTCGGTTTTTACCCACTCACCCTCCTTAAAATAAACCTTGGCAATGCGACCTGGCTGAACATAGGAGAGGGTTATGTCCGCGCTGGGGTTGGTAACTGCTCTGATTCCCATATCTGAAGAGGCAGCTTTTAATGCACTCAGCACGACAACACAAATAATCCAGGAACCAATAAAACTTTTTTTCGGAATCATGCTATCAAATCTCCCATATCTGACAAAATTACTCTAACATTGTACCTATATATTGAACAGAACTGCAACTTAAATCCTGCAAATTGGGTTCCAGGTTCCAGAAATGCGTGCTTCGATGGCTAATAAGGGTAGGATTGTCCACAAAGTAGCTTATGAACGCTTCCCTGTACAGCCACAATCGGGTTTTATTGTCTGCCGTGGAGTCGTGTTCCCATACCAACAACTGCGTCCCCCAGCTCTCCGAAAAATACGGTCAAACCCAAAATCTCAATACGGAAAGCCAAAAAAAACGTTACTTTTGGGATACAAGGTGGCACTGTTAAGTAGGACTATTACATAAAAAGGGCGAATTGATTTCAAATAACCTATTCAAAGGGTAACGTGATGATGGAAATTGGTACTTCGACGCTTGACAAGGGACTTCGGCCAGGTTCAGGGCTTACCAGTTCCATCGTAACAGTGAGACCATGGAGGAAGATAAAATGAAGCGCATACTGAAAATGCTGCGAGGTAACCGGCGTTCGCGACAACACCGCCAGTCCTGGGGGACACCTGTGTTTGAGCGTCTTGAGCCCAGACTTTTGCTGAATGCGGTTCCGTATTTGCAGGACTTTAGCCTGGGCAAGCCGACCGGGCCCCAGGGTTGGGAGTACTATTCGGACAACGAAGGACGAATCGAGGTGGTGAGCGGACGTCTGCGTATGGACGACGCAGTAGATAACAGCACGTACTCTCTGAACGAGGCGGTTCTGCATGTGAATCTCACGGGCAAGACTGGTGTGACACTGACGCTGGATCACTGGAGTCTGGCGGATGAATCAGATACTCTTCCCGGCAGCTTTGTGGGCCATTATAAGGGCGATGGGATAGTGTTGAGTGTCGATGGTCAGAATTGGGTAAAGGTAACCGACCTGACCGTTGATTTCACGAATCAGTCGTTTGCTCTGGATACTATTTTGCAGCAGGCTCAGGTCGCTGCCGGCAGTACGAATCTTTCGGATGTTCGGATAAAGTTCCAGCAGTACGACAATTATCAGGCAGCCATAGATGGGCGTGAATTCGATAATATTAAGATTACCGCGCCTGTGGCACAGGCGGTTCCGTATATACAGGACTTTAGCCTTGGCAAGCCGACTGGGCCCCAGGGTTGGGAATATTACTCGGACAATGAAGGGCGGATAGAGGTTTTAGGCGGTCGTCTGCGTATGGATGACATAGTGGGCAATGAGACGTACTCTCTGAACGAGGCGATTTTGCATGTGAATCTGACAGGCAAGACCGGTGTGACACTGACGCTGGATCACTGGAGTTTGTCGGATGAATCAAATACCCTACCCGGCAGCTTTGTGGGCCATTATAAGGGCGATGGGATAGCGTTGAGTGTCGATGGTCAGAATTGGGTAAAGGTAACCGACCTGACCGTTGATTTCACGAATCAGTCGTTTGCTCTGGATACTATTTTGCAGCAAGCGAAGGTCGCTGCCGGCAGCTCAGACCTTTCAGATGTGCGAATCAAGTTCCAGCAGTACGACAACTATCCTGCGTTAGATGATGGGCGTGAATTCGATAATATCAAGATACAGGTTGTCTCGGCCGTGCCGGAGATAGAGGTTCTGGGTAATGGTCAAATCATTGCGGACGGGGATACTACGCCGAGTGCTGTTGACCACACGGACTTTGGCAGCGTTGGAGTAGGCGGTTCTGTAGTGCGGATGTTTACGATAAGGAATACGGGAACCGCCGTTCTCAATTTGACGGGTGTTCCGAAGGTACAATGGACTGGCAGCCCCGACTTTAGTGTTTTTCAGCAGCCCATTTCACCGGTAGCCGCCGGCGGGGGGACGACCACTTTCCAAATCCAGTTTACCCCGAGCAGCACCGGGCTTAAGACAGCGACGGTTTGGATTGCGAACAACGATAGTGATGAGAATCCGTATGACTTCGTAATCCAGGGCACTGGCCTGATTGCCGTGCCGGAGATAGAGGTTCTGGGTAATGGTCAAATCATTGCGGACGGAGATATTATGCCGAGTGCTATTGACCACACGGACTTTGGGAGTGTTGGAGTAGGCGGTTCTGTAGTGCGGACGTTTACGGTCAGGAACACGGGAGCTGGCGCTCTTAATTTGACGGGCGTCCCCAGGGTGCAATGGACCGGCAGCACTGACTTCACTGTGGTTCAGCAGCCCAGTTCTCCGGTTGCAGCCTACGGGGGGACGACCACTTTCCAAATCCAGTTTACCCCGAGCAGCACCGGGCTTAAGACAGCGACGGTTTGGATTGCGAACAACGATAGTGATGAGAATCCGTATGACTTCGTAATCCAGGGCACTGGCCTGATTGCCGTGCCGGAGATAGAGGTTCTGGGTAATGGTCAAATCATTGCGGACGGAGATATTATGCCGAGTGCTATTGACCACACGGACTTTGGGAGTGTTGGAGTAGGCGGTTCTGTAGTGCGGACGTTTACGGTCAGGAACACGGGAGCTGGCGCTCTTAATTTGACGGGCGTCCCCAGGGTGCAATGGACCGGCAGCACTGACTTCACTGTGGTTCAGCAGCCCAGTTCTCCGGTTGCAGCCTACGGGGGGGCGACCACGTTCCAAATCCAGTTTACCCCGAGCAGCACCGGGCTTAAGACAGCGACGGTTTGGATACCGAACAATGATAGTAACGAGAATCCGTATAATTTCGTAATCCAGGGCACTGGCCTGATTGCCGAGCCGGAGATGGATGTTCTGGGCAATAGTCAAATCATTGCGGACGGAGATACCACGCCGAGTGCTATTGACCACACGGACTTTGGGAGTGTTGGAGTAGGCGGTTCGTTGACTCGGACGTTTACGATAAGGAACACGGGAGCTGGCGCTCTTAATTTGACGGGCGTCCCCAGGGTGCAATGGACCGGCAGCACTGACTTCACTGTGGTTCAGCAGCCCAGTTCTCCGGTTGCAGCCTACGGGGGGACGACCACGTTCCAGATACAGTTTAGTCCGAGCGGTCCTGGTCTTAAGACCGCTACGGTTTTGGTCGCGAACAACGATGGTGATGAGAACCCGTATGACTTCGTAATACAGGGCACTGGTTTGTCTTTGTCGCCTGTGGCACAGGCGGTTCCTTATATGCAGGACTTTAGCCTTGGCAAGCCGACCAGGCCCCAGGGTTGGGAGTACTATTCGGACAGTGAAGGGCGAATCGAGGTGGTGAGCGGACGTCTGCGTATGGACGACACAACAGACAACAGCACGTTCTCTCTGAACGAGGCGATTTTGCATGTGAATCTGACAGGCAAGACCGGTGTGACGCTGACGCTGGATCACTGGAGTCTGTCGGATGAGGTAGATACCCTTCCTGCAAGCTTTGTGGGCCATTATAAGGGCGATGGGATAGCGTTGAGTGTCGATGGTCAGAATTGGGTGAAGGTTACCGACTTGAGTGCTGATTTCACGAATCAGTCGTTTGCTCTGGATACTATTTTGCAGCAGGCGAAGGTCGCTGCCGGCAGCTCAGACCTTTCGGATGTTCGGATCAAGTTCCAGCAGTACGACAACTATTCGGCGTCCACAGATGGGCGTGAGTTCGATAATATCAAGATACAGATTGCCTCGGCCGTGCCGGATAATGTTGCGTTGGGCAAAGCGGCCAGTCAGTCCAGCACTTGGGGCCCTGGTTTTGCGGAGCGGGCTGTGGACGGTAATAGCAGTGGGAACTGGGCTGATGGGTCCGTCACCCACACAGATCTTC